>Ga0247778_1000002_pt1 | contig 571717 bp, 627 predicted proteins | sample UWRJL049202B5_FD_179939 | JGI IMG/M metagenome (GOLD analysis project Ga0247778, IMG submission 179939) | Plant litter microbial communities from Arlington Agricultural Research Station in Wisconsin, United States - UWRJ-L049-202B-5 | ecosystem: Environmental > Terrestrial > Plant litter >...
GTAAGTTTTTCAATTCATAATTGGAAAAAAAGACGAAGGCGAATAATTCAGATCTTCGGTCTTCACATGAAGACAGCAGTAAAATTCCAGGTCTTTGGCATTCTTCTTCTGGCTTTTGCCGCCTTCGCAGCCTCAATAGTGCGTTTTATACTTGTGATTGAGATCGTCCATGCTACATTCACAGAAGCTTTTGATATTGATCGTAAGTTCCCAATGCTATCACCATGATACACCATAACTAAAGACTTTCTAAGAAACGAACTCCACACTATTCTACTGGGGTATGATTGAAGCTGGGATTGCTTTAATCGCGTGTTGCCTCCCAGTACTGAAGCCCCTCGTTTCCGACAGAGGCGTTGCTTCAATTATCGCCAGTATCCGCAGTCGTGTTACTTTACGCTCTAATCACTCAGGCGCTTCGCAAGACTCGAGAACTTGGACCAGAGCAACAGAGACTACAGGGACTTATATGAAAATGGACAGGGAGGGCTCATTAGTGGCCCCTTTGAAAGAAAACGACATCGAAATGCAGAATCAGAGCAGCCGAGCTCCCAGTGAAGAGCATGCCGTTTGAAAGTTGATAGAGACCAGAAGTCCCCAAGAAGCCGTTCATGTCTAATTACCACCCTTTCGCATCCTGGCGACACAATCTTGTATTCCTTAGATTATGTTTTACTGCGTCATTGAAGTTTTGGTGTCTTCATAGTAGAAATGCATTCCAAGAACCTGAAAGCGACAAGTGAGATCTTGTGGTCAGAATGTGAACACGGTTTGAAAAACCCCAAGTCCCCACGAGAGACGCACTAGCGGCTTCACGGAGGCTCTTGATTGTTTTTTGAGGCACAAGATGATACGGGTATTGGGTGCCAATTTCACTGTAGCCTTCAAACGCGACATCAATCATCAAAGCTGGACAGTGGTTTCCGAAAATCACAGCTGATCGCATTTTCAGCCTATTCGAGGAGCAAGTCAACAGTGCCCTGCCAATACCCCCCACCCCCTTCGTAAGATTCCCTGCCCATGCTTTATCGCTGAATTGGGGAGGCGAGCCTGTACGAGGCACTCCAATGAGCCCAGATATATCTTGCCTTTTGCGAGTCGGGACTCAAGTTTCCGTCAGGGAGGTCTAACCTGCTCGCATCCTTGCATGCAGCACCTTCTCAGTTTACCGCACATAATGTTTACTGGGGTAATACATATCACGCATTTAATTCCATGCCTTACCACCCAATTCAAATTTGGCCTGGGTTCTGTCGATCTGACGTTGGTACAACAGCGCTAGCCCCCAGATGTTCTATTAATAGAGCAAATTACCCTCTCCCCTCTGTTCTTTGCTGTCCCAGTCAGCAGGTAATCCAGTCAGTCATCCCCGCAGAGCTTGCGTTGGAATTTTCGCTCCACCCCTTCCCTCTTTTACAGTCCACCACCGGCGTTCAATTGAAGCAGACTGGATCAGAGACTCTCACGTCGACAGCCTTGCTCAAATTTGGTGAACGACATACTTAAGAAGCTGGACACTATGGGAGCTTCTCAAGGTGATGTTGACCAAGAAGAGCCATTCTTAATGGAGTCTCAGGAAAGGCGCCGACATCTCCGCCCGCGCAAGATTGAGCATTTTCAATATTTATGCCTCGCGCTACTGTTACTGTCCATCATTACGCATGCCACTGTTTTCATGCTGTGGATTAAATCTGGGACCTTCTCCAAAGCTGATACCCCTAGACTATACAGTAAGAGTTCCCATCTCATACTGTATGCTGTTGAAACCTATGAGTGACTGAATATCATAGGTCCTTTTGCAAGCGTTTTCTCTGCCAAGATTGAAGCGAAGCTCGACAATATGTGGGATGACAGCGTCTACGTTGGACCACCCTCGAAAAAACTAGATGATGCTTGGCACGAACATCAAAGAGGTAGATACCGAGCTTAAAACATCCTTTTACCTTTAGGCTGATCTACGTGAAATAGTCATTGGTATGAGGATAAGTCCCGATGAAGCAGGTAAGATCAATTTGACAGATGGAATCAAAACAAAGGACGGCGACTATGTGGTTGAAGTCGGTTTCATTCATAATATACACTGTTTGGTAAGTTTGATTTCCAACCTTAACGTCGCACTACTTCACCGACACGGTCGTAATAATTCGCTTCTAGCGCTATCTGTACCAAATACTTCACCGAGATACTTACAAGCACGCTTTAAATGCTATACATGGAGATCCGGAAGTGATAGGGCTAGAACACGCATGTAAGAGCTTCCCCATCAAGTTTTCAGCGATATTGCAGCTCTGAAACATGGAAGATCACTGCATCGAGGCCCTCCGCGATTCGATGGTTTGTAGACCTGATCTCAATCTCTACGGCATCAAATGGAGCGACGAGAAAAAGTCAAATCTGGCGCTGCAGACCGGAGTCTACCGCGAATGTGCAGATTATGAATCCATTGTCGATATTACACTTGAACGCAAAGCTGGCCCTACTATGTTCGCGGATGCTGAGGATTCATTCCTTGGGCCCATGCTCAAAGCAGCTGATGGAGGAATGTTAGGACAGTTATACCCTCTTCCAACATAAAGTCTTGCGTGTGCGGCAGGAGCGGACGGAATGGTTAGATCTTCGCGGTGTTGACCTGCGATGTCGCATTTCAGGTCCTCTCCTGATGGAGATTTTGTTTCCTGCGATAATTGCCGTGTAAAATGTGTATATTCATCTTCCGAACCATTCAAAATATTCTGCGTTTTTGTCTTGTTCTTAGCCTCCCATGCTCGCTTTTCACTTCGTTGAAGGATCAAGCAGAACCCCCTATTTCAGCGCTCAAGCCACGAAGTTTAGCGAAACCCTTTCAGGGACTCGCTAGCCACTGTGCCTTGTGCGCTGGGGCTTCTAGCGCTGAGATCTCGGCATCTTCACCCCGACCACACCATTTGCGTCTTCTGGCCCCTCGAACTCACACACCGCAAAACCCACCTCTTAGCAACAACTCTATATCAATGGTCAGGGTCGAAAGACGCAAGATTGAAACTGCCATACCGGAATCTCCACCAGTGTCGGGCTACACGTTCAATTGAGCGCATCTCTCTGCAATCCAGACGTCGCAAGCTACCCAGCTAGGCTAGAGAACTTCCCCTTTAAATGAGATCGATTAGCAACTTTAGATATTCTGGGCCGTTTTTACCAAATTCCTAGGGGCCAAGATATGGATCCAGGCGGATTCGGCTGCTTGGCTCTCTCGGGGTCTCTGGGCGCGCCAGCCAGCCCTTTCAGCGTGCTTCTGGCAGCGGAGCAGTCAGGGAGAGAACAAGAATAGGGATGTTTGAAAAGGTCAAAACCCATTCAGTCATGCCAATCCACGATTTTTCCCCAAGTATATCGAAGATGTCGGGTTTGATGGCTAATCTTCTTTCAGCTATGATGAGGATTTCTTTGTTGATCTTCTTGGCTGGTCGGAGACTTTACAGTGTGTCACTTCTCACGACGGACTATTGACGGCAATGCTAAGACGCAATCGCGGCATTGGAATTCTTTCGTTCGCCGCCAGTTTGACTGAGAACCAATCGGCATCTTGAGTATCAAGTCTTGTCGCCCAGAATGAGCAATGTACATTCCACATCGAACACCCTAATGACGAGCGACCGCGCTGGGATATGTCATGGCGTTGAGATATTTCAAAAATGCACAAGTTGTCAATAGCGCCGCCAGTTAAGGTGTATGGTATGTTGATATTTCTCATCCTTTGTCGCTTTGCTCACGAAGTCTATTTCTCAAGACCCATGCCATCATGGCTCGATGCTGGCCTATATTGTTAATATATCACAAGAAATAAAGCCCTGGACTACTTCCCAGCCTCCTGTATAACATTACAATCACCAAAGACAACTCAATCCTCACTCAACGCCGCTACAACTTAGAAATCACCCCCGAAATCCCCGCCTCCGTCTCCTCCAAAATCTCCCCCGCCATCTCCTCCATCACCTCCGCCGAATCCGCCGTCTCCACTTCCCGGATCGCTGACTGGAGGGTCAACAGGATCACTGACCGGTGGATCAACGGGGTCGCTGACTGGAGGGTCAACAGGATCACTGACCGGGGGATCGGGATTTGTAGGGTCTCCTGAGCCGTCAGTTGGTTGACTGGACTCGGGATTCGTAGGGTCTCCTGAGCCGTCAGTTGGTTGACTGGGCTCGGGATTCGTAGGGTCTCCCGAACCGTCTGTTGGTTGGCTCGGCTCGGGATTTCCGTCAGTTGGAGTTGCCGGTTCTGTTGGTAGAGCTGGCTCTGTTGGCTCTGAAGGGTCCGTTGGCTGAGCTTCTGTTGGTTGCGAGCTATCCGTGGCAGAGGCCCCCCAAGTTTCCGTAGGCTCAGAGCCGTCAGTTGCTGAGGCGCCCCAAGAATCTGTAGTTACAGCTGGAATCTCAGTTGATTGAGCTCCAGCGTCAGTCGTTTGGCCCCCATCAAAAGAAGTTACAGCAGCTCCAGTAGACTGGGCTGCCTGCGTGCTTTGGGCACCAAAATCTGATGTTTGAGCTGCCTGGGTACTTGATGCGCCAAAATCCGAGGACTGCGCAGCTGACTCTGAGGCCGATGCTACTGCTGAGCTCGCCGCTCCAGAACTTGCAGCAGCTGAACTCATGGCTGCAGAAGAGCTCGCTGCTCCTGAGCTAGCGGCACTATATTGAAGTTAGTAAGGATATCATGTAAATCATGGGGAGATGCTAAGACGAGCTCTTAGAATATCCACGAAGGCATAACTTAAGAGCTCGGGTTTAAGTTCCTTGAAATTAAAGAGAATAACTAAACGTACCCAGAGCTCGCCGCGGCAGAGCTTGACGCGGCTCCTGAACTAGCCGCCGCCGAGGAGCTCGCAGCCCCAGAACTTGCTGCTGCTGAAGAACTTTTCGGGCCCCCTTTAGTGGTCTTCCCACCATTGCCACCATTTCCGCCTTTGGGGGTTGATTTTGACGGAATTGGAGTTGATTTGACAGGGGTTGAGCCGCCTTTGGAGGTTGATTTGGGGGGAGCTGTAGTCGATTTCACAGGAGACGACCCTGACCCGCCATTTCCTCCCTCAGGGCTACTCGCAGTTGATTTTGGACCAGCTGAGGATGATTTCATCGGGGTAGATCCCGAACTGCCATTACCATTGCCAGGGCTGCTTGCGGTTGACTTTGGAGGGATTGGGGATGACATTGGAGTGGAGCCTGAGCCCCCATTTCCGGGACTGCTCGTAGTTGACTCTGGACCAACCGTGGAAGATGTGAAGGGAATTGATGAACTAACAATTGTTCCTCCATTACTTGACACTGATGATGCTGGGAACACGGAGGATGATCCCGGCACCCCATTGCTATTAGTGCTCGCGGTTGTTGGATAGCCTGAAGATCCCAAGCCACTGTTGCTTCCGCTGGATATTGGGTATTGAGACGATGACTTCGAAGGGCTATTACTGTAAGCACTGCCGCTTGACGTTGCGTAAGTCAAAGAGGATCCCGAGACAGTTGTGCCGAAACCGCTGCTACTTGAAGTCGAGTATGTGAACGACGTTCCTGAAAGAGTTTTGCTGTTACCACTTCCGGATGATGAAGGGTATATCGAAGATGATGCTGAGCTACTAACACTACCACTACTTCGAGTAGTGGGGTATACCGACGATGATCCCAGGCCAGTGACACTACTGCTCGGACTTGATGTTGGATATACAGAACTCGAATTTGCAGAAGGTGACCCAGAAGTGGGGTTTCCACTGCTGTATGAAGCCAGAGATGAGCTGACGGGGGACAATCCAGCGATACCGCCATCAGCCGAAGTTGACACTGGACCAATTGAAGACATTGATTCAGTGATGGTATTCCCATAAATTTCTGTGGCCGCGGATGCTGAAGTTTGGGAGGCCGATCCATAAGTAGATTCAGTTACACTGTTTCCACTGTTGATCGAAGTCAAATACGAGCTAAATGAAGATGAAATCCCCGGGTATGATGCGGCTGTGGATGAATTTGACCACCCCCCTGGCCCATACCCTCCTGAAGAGCCCTTGGAGCCAGGGCCAGAATTTGGATTTCCAGATCCTCCAGAACTCCCGGAACCCCCCTGCTGATATGACGATGTGGGAGCAGCATATGTATTGACAGTTTTCGTGTTGTATGGACTGCTGTTTAAGATGGACAAGACGCTACTTTGGCCATAGTTGTTTGGCGGAGATGTCGCTTGTGGACCTGGTTCCGTGATTGTAATAGTCTCAACCAGGCCACCGTTGCCAGTTACTACAGTCTCGATGATGGCACCGCTGCCACCAGACCCATAGTTGTTACCCTTGGTGAGGGTGAGCATAGTCGTATACGGATTACTTTCGCCTCCAGGAGTGATGGTCTGCAGAGTCGTGTACGCATTTTCATATGGAGCTGTATACACGGGATTGGCATACGTCGGAGCCTCGGTACGGTACTGCGTCGTCGTCGAGCCACCGATGACTGTCTCGCTGACTTGCACTACATTGACAGAAGCGACATTGTTTCCACCAGATCCATAGGTTACGACGACACAGTCGTATGCGGTGAGACCAGTTGGGCATAGAGACGCTATCTGGTTTTGATGGCCAGTAGGATTTGGTGGGCTTGGACCGCCGGGAACACTTGGAGGAGGTGTGTAAATACCGGAGGGCGATGCGACAGAGTTATCAAGGCTAGGAATAGTTTGTTGAATAATGGTGAGCCTGCCTTGTGAGACTGATACTGACTCACAAGGTTGGGTAATGACTTGAGTAATGGTCGTCGTGACTGCTGCTTGGGAACTGGGTGCTCTCTTAGCTACCTGTGAAGTCTGAGAAATCACAGAACTCAAGAGAACCCCTCCTGCGGTAAGTTTGATTTTCATGCCGACCTTGAGAAAGAACGAATGTTTGTTTTGTGTGTGAAAGGAGTGTGAATAATTCGACAACAAAAGGAGTGAGAGAGAGCTCAAAACATCTCAGAAGAATGTGAAAAGAAAGGACTGATGAGCGGATGATAGCAAGCATCATGGAAAAGGACGAGCTAACATCTTATGTATTTATGTTCAATACTTCGGCATTGAGGCTACGACACCCTTAGAATATCCTAAGCGTCCTGGGCTGAGTTGGATTCTCGTAACATCTCATGCCAATTTCCCTCGTACAATGCCCTGTCGACGAAAATATCCTCATTGCCCTCAGATAGACACCAAATCGCAGGATCAAGCATTGCAGACGAGGTGAAGCTGCAGTGTTCAGGAGCAAGAACTTACTCTCCACTTGACTGCATCGTGCCTTCTGCCTCGATGAGCCGTAAGGATCCGGCCCTGCAGAAAGCTTAGCAGAAAGCTTAACAACTTCGTCCAGAAAAGAGCTAGATCAGCCTTAAGCTCCCGTCGTGGTATCCGGATAAATCAATAGAACGGAGTGTGTATCAGTCGATGAATCCTAACGGCACACGGTTACACAAAAAGGGGGGCAAGTGTGGCGTTCCATAGGGCTCGCTTCACTGCAGCCCCTTAAAATAACCGCAGCCACAGTTGCACGACAGAATCCTACAACTCCACGTAATTTTAATTAAGCAGTATGCCATTGCGATGTGGAGCAGCTGAAAAGCGAAAAGCTTATTTCGACATGCAAAACGGTAAATCTGGGTCATGGATAATATCCGTTGACGTGCAGCTCGGGTAGTTGCACTGTCTCGGGGGAACAGATCGGTCAGGTGTCACACCCCTCGATCCTTCCCTTTCCGATGAAGCTGCCAGGCTTGGGTGGGCCAATACAGCTTCTCAATCCGATTGAATCCTTCTTGTTCTGGCCAATCATACTTTTTCGGATGACTGCTTCAGAGACTTCACCGACACTCGCAAGATGTTCGGAGCCATGGTTCATACTATTTGAGCAGGCGGCTCGCGAATTTTGTAACAGCTAGATGACCTACGATTGAGAAAAAGGCAAGGGATCATGTCTCTTTGGTCCATGTAACATTAAAGGCTCGTTTTCTTAGGGTTGTGGTACACTGAAGCTATTTCCGAGTCCTTCGAAAAGATTCCAAGAACACAAGATCCATCGTACCACGATGAAATGTCCAAGCACGTAAGGAGCTAATCTTAGAAGACAATTCTTCTAGAACGATCAAATTTACTTAGAACCCAATGAAATTATCATACGTAGCAAATACTAGCAATAAATGTAAACAGCTCCGAATTTAGCTGAAAAAGCCGAATGTACACTGCGGTCGAGCTGAACCCCGAAGGAAGTATCGTCCCCTTCAATTCCAGGGTACTGCGGATAGAGTTTCCACAGAGAAGTGTTCTGGCTGAAATTGTTCCATTTAAATTAACCCGAGAGCGAACATATCCGAGGTGTTCATGGAGAAGGTGCGATCTTCATAGCTTGCCAGGAATCCGAAGGTGAATACTCAACCACCGATGACGGAAGGAGCGACTCCTTCGAAGACACTAAAACAAACTGCGGGAAGGTAATTCAAGGAAAGACCGCAGTTCAGAGGAGACATAGACGGAAGATTGAAGTGAAAATAAATTGGAGAGTATCACGAGACTCGAGGGGAATTGATCGGCCCTACTAACAAATCCTGCTTTCGCCATACCTGCCCGAAGAGAAGTTTGTCAATTCAGCCCCGTGATAATTCTCAGCATTTTGTAGTTACTTTATGCATCAAGAGCGAAAATAGAAGTACTGGCTTGGTCAGTGAGCCTTCGATATGCCAAGTATGCAGGGGCAACACATCGTCTATGATGCAGGCTGCAGGAAGGCAGCAGGTGATGCCATTATTGCCATCATACTTTCGCAGTGGGTTCTCGTCGGGGGGCACGCGTTGTTGAAGGCTACTGGCCATCGGTTCCACCTATATACTGTTCTATTCTTGAGTCGCAGTGAACAGCGACGGACGACTCGTGATACTGCTGAATTATGCATGTACAATGACAACTTCAATATGTGAGAAAAAAGTATATAATCCAATCCTCAAGCTATACAATACTAATTTAAAAAAAAGAGAGATATATACACAGTGCCTCCCTTCCGTACCCACCCCTCCGCGTTAGATACAATAAAGACAGACAAATCTTGAATCTAAGCACGTACAAGAAGATTAGTTCCCGCTCTCTCGTCATCTACTCTCAGATATAACAACAAATGTTGGTGTCCAAGTACATGGTATCCAGTACAATCAAGAAAAGAAAATACATATAAACGATCGTCTTTCCATCTCCGTACATACTCTTACCAAAACCAAAAACAAGCGCAGAACATTTCGGCTCATACAACAAACTCTGCTTCACCCAGAGATACTTTACATCGGCATCCTCCACTTCTCTTCTTTCAAACGTATATCAGGCACATGCCCTACTTCCCCAAAATCTTCCCCCTCCCCAAAAAGAAAGCAGTAATGGGCGATTTCGGACTTGATCCACCCGTCGCCGTCTTTTTATCATGGCTATGGCTATGACTCTTATGCCCAACCGAAGACTTATCGGCGATCTTCTTACCCGAAGATCCTGACGAATGCGATGAACGGTGTGCCTTCTTGTGTGGGCTTACGGATTTCTTGCTTTTCGGCGCTGGCGGCGCATTGCCGCTTGATGATGGCGGATCAGGGACTGCGGGGGGAGGATCCGGGACCGCTGGCGGTGGAGGAGGTGTGCTGTCCACTTCTGAAGGGCTTTCAACAGTCGGCTCAGGGACTGGAACAATCTCAAGTGCTGGGGCTGCCTCTTCGGGAGGGGCTGTGGGCTCAGGCTCAGGCTCAGGTTCTTTTGGGGGGTCTGCTACTACCTCTGGGACGTTCTCGATAGGTTCCTCGACGGGTACAACGGGCTCCGAGGGTGGCTCCGGCTCCGGCTCCGGCTCAGGCTCCTTTGGAGTGTCCTCCACTACTTCTGGGGCATTTTCAACGGGTTGCTCAGGTTCGGGCTCTTTTGGAGCATCCTCGACAACTTCTGGGATATCCTCAACGACTTGCTCAGGCTCCGGCTCCTTTGGAGAATCTTCCACAACTTCTGGGGCAGTCTCTGCGGGTGGCTCAGGCTCAGGCTCAGGCTCAGGCTCTTTTGGGGTATCCTCCACTACTTCTGGGGCAGTCTCTGCGGGCTGCTCAGTTGTTTCAACTGGCTCGGACGGCGGCGTTGATTCCTCTGGTGAACTTTCAACGACAGATTCTACAGTTACTTCGCTTTCAGGGGCCGGTTCAGTCGGCTCAGAAGGGGGTGTGGGTTCAGGGTCCTGGGGAGGATCTGCTATAGGCTCTGGGACATCCTCGACAGGGGATTCGGTGCCTTCAATTGCTTCGGACGATGGGACAACCTCCTCTGTTTGTGCTTCAGTGGCGGGCTCCAGAATTGCTTCGCTTTCGGGAGCTGGTGCGGTGGACTCATCTGTGTTCTCTGGAGGTGGAATTGATTCACTTTCCTGAGCTTCGACCGGGCTTTCAGTAGTGGCATCGGGTTCAGTTGGTGGGGGTGGACTGGGCTCTTCAGCTTCTTCTACCGGCGGCTCTGGCGTAGGCTCTTCCTCTTTCTCGATTGGAGCTCCTTGTTGTTCTTCAACTGACTCTATTGGCTCACTTGGTGGGGATGGCTCCTCCGCAGGTTCCACCGGTGCTTCGTCCTGTGGTGGTGGGTCCTCAGCGGGGTCCGCCGAGGGCTCACTGGGAGGGATTGCTTCTTCATTCGATTCTGCCGGGGGCTCGACAGGCGGGGGAGGGGCGCTCTCCTCGACCTGTTCAGCCGGCGGCTCGGGGTTTGATGCCTCTTCTTCACTGGGTGCGGGAGGAGGCGGGCTGTTTTCCTCGACTTGCTCCACCGGTGGTTCGGATATAGGCTCCTCCTTCTCCTCAACGGGAGCTGGTGGCGAATCTTCAACAACTAAGGGAACATCAGGCGGAGGTGGAGGAGTTGGCTCGCTGGCCGGAGCTTCGACGGGGCTTTCGGGAACAGCATCGGGTGCACTAGGAGCTAGCGGAGCTGCACTTGGTTTCTCTTTTCCACCCTTATCCTTTTCTTTCCCCTTGCCCTTATCTTTACTCTTGTCTTTGCTCTTGTCTTTGCTTTTGTCTTTGCTCTTTGCACTTTTGTCATGCTTTTCAGCCTTTTCAGCCTTTTCTGGCTTCTTTATTTTTGATGGCTTTTCGCTCGGCTTTGCCTTCTCAGATTTCTCGGGCTTTTTGACCTTAGGCGCCTCAGCTGGCTTTTCGGGCTTCTTAGCTTTTTCTGGCTTTTTGACCTTTGGTATTTCAGCTGGCTTCTCCGGCTTCTTAACCTTTTCTGGCTTTTTGACCTTTGGTATTTCAGCTGGCTTCTCCGGCTTCTTAACCTTTTCTGGCTTCTCAGCTTTCTTTGCCTTGTCGCTCTTTACCGGCTTGTTAATCTTGGACGCTTCAGGTGGTTTCTCTGGCTTCTTCACCTTTTCTGGTTTTTTGACTTTCGGGGGCTCAGGCGGCTTTTCGCTCTTCTTCGGCTTCTCGGGTTTCTTGATCTTTTCAGGCTTGTCAATTTTTTTTGGTTTGTCAACCTTGGGTGGCGCGGGCGGCTTTTCTAGCTTAGGAGCTGTCTTTGGTTTAGAATCTTTCTCAGGTTTCGAACTCTTTGCCTTCTCTTTCTTAGGTTCCTTCTTCTTGGGCTTTGTATCGCTCGTCTTGGACTTCGGCGAGTCGGGAGCTGGAGGTGCGGTTCCAGCGTCAAAGTGGACTGAATGCACAGACTTCGGGCTAGACGGTGCAGCTATAGCAGGAGGTGGCTCTTCGATTTTCGTTTCTGGGGCTGGTGGAGAGCTTTCCGCAGGGACTTCTGGTGGCTCTGTAATTGTCTCCGCCGGAGGAGCAGCGGGCTCATCGGCTGTGCAGAACCGAACAATCAGCTTTTCATTCTCGCAATTGTTCAGGGAGAAGGTATAGATAGGATACCTATCAGCTTACCTGGTGTCGGCTCAACACTCTCTACTTCAGGTGCCTCTGGGGTTGGGGGTTGTTCGACTACCTGTGATGCCTCACTATCATCTTGAGAGGGTGCCTCTGGCGCGTCTGGGACGGCGGGACTGACGTCTTCTGACAGAGAAGTTTCATCAGCAGGGGGCTCGGAAATTACAGTTTGGTCCGGTGAAATGTTTCCCTCGTCGACCTTGGCGTCTACCAATGGTTCGGGGTCAGGAGACCCTTGCTCTGGTAGGTCTTCCTTCTCCCCAGAACTCTCTGGAGGAGAATCATTGTTTCCTGAATCGAGCTCGACCGCCTCATCCGGTTCATCAGATATCCCATCCTCACCTTCATTGTCACCTCCAGGCTTGTCGTCTCCCGTCTCTGCTTCTTCTTCCGACTCATCTAAGTAGATATATCAGCGCCACTTCATGCGATTGGCTTCTATACTGACCAAATATTTGATGCTCTAACGCCGGAGCACCTTTCTCGTGCCACACTTTAGCTGCTTCCAAAAGCGCCCAGTCCTCTGGTCCACCCGTGAAGGTCACTGGCGCCGTGCGTTCGGATGTCTGGATAGGCGTCCATTGAGCATAGATAACTTTGTACTCAGTGAATGCAACGTGCTCTAGATTCATACTGATCTTATCGTCTTGTCCGGGGATACATCAGGATCGTGGAGCAAAATGAATAGGGAACCCTTCTTATTTTCCACCCATATGATCAGTAAGATTGGGCTCTCGGCTCTATGCGGTACCCGACACTGGACGGAAAGTGTTTTCGTTGACACAGCACCCAGGAGCTGCCCGACGCAGAAGATGCTTGAAATGAGAAATGAAACTGAGAAGTGATTGTTTAACGGCTTAAGACGGCGGCAGCCAAATGGCATGCCTGTAAATTTGCCAAACGATGGATTAAGTAGATTGAACTCTCCTAATTGGCACCCATGCAAAGAAAGTGTCAAGGAGAGAATTGACTGTCGGCATCCCACGGGCGCGGGGGTGTCCCACGACTTCTAGAATCGGCTGCTCAAGTGATCATATTGTGCTCAAGAATCATTGGGTTAATAAAGAGTATTGGCACCACGTCGCATCCGGTTCGCTCTGACAGCTGGTCTGATGTCAAAGAGGGTTGGCGATATCGCACTCATCAACGCTGCCCAACGATGCAGGTCAGGACGCAATAGGTTAAAGACTGCATAAATTTACGAGTCTCGCTGGCCGGCCTGCAAAAATTGTACATCAAAAGTATGCATCATTTGCAGCGTGCTAGTGACCGGTTGGCTGGATATAAGTGATTCTTTCCTACTGGTTCCTGGAGTGGGCTAATACCCTTGTCTCCCGTTTCCGTAAGTTCGCGGCGTGCGTGCAATGGTGCAGTGCAACGTGTCGCCTTATATGCCTTGTCGTACGATCCATGTTTGGGCCAATTGAAGAGAGCTGTCTGTGGGTTGCGGGTGAGGCCGTGGGTTGCATCACGAAGACAACACGGAGCGGGCCTTGGTTGCAGAAGTCTATTTTATTTCGGCATCGGCGTTCAGGGGTTGGCTGTAGCGAGGAAGCCCCGTGACCATGAGCTATCACATTTCATATGATAGTAGACATTCAGGTGTGTGCGATGCCAAGCGGGCTAGAACTTCTCTTCTAAATCTAACACTCAAGACGCAGAGCATGCATCCTGACAGCAATCTAGATTCTTGTCTTAATGTGATTAGAGGTGAGTGGCACGTGAGGCCGGCCGAAGTGAAACAAGAAGCTGACGGCTTGAAGTCTTTGAAGCCTGTGGAAAAAGGTGTGTGGTATTCGAAAGATGTACAGCAGATCCTAAAACGCCGGCTCAACAAGGGTTCCAGGAATCTTAAAAACACGATGCGGAACCCAGCAACCAGAACCCCTAGTATATGCAGGTCCCAAACATAGCGCACGAGAGTCTTGATAGATGAAAGGCAAGCGACGACTATCAAAGTGCCAAATCACATGGCCATTTCCGCTTGCAACTTCCGAAGTTCTTCCTCTTCGTCTTCCTCCTCCGCATGCACGGGTGCCTTCCCTTTGCTTGTTTTGACTGTGTTACGTTAGCAAGAGCTCGAAGAGTGTATTAGGCCTTGGAAACTTACGCTCCCCATTTCCAACCGCTGGTAATCTATGTACCTCATCTGAGACAGGAACAGCTCCCGTTTGTAACATCTTGTCGTCAAGCTGCTCCTGCTCAAGCTCAGCTAACTCATCATCTAATTCTGTCTCGTCGATAGGTTCGCCGATAGGTGCACTTGTAATAGCAGTTGCAATTTCCTCTCCAAGTGCATGCTGTTCCCGAAGTTTCTCCCTGTACGCAGAGTGTCAGCGCCTTGATATCTAAAGTCATATAACCTGAGGGTAGTACTTACATTGTCTCATCGACCTTATCAATATTGAGGGAGCCGTGGATGTCTTGCATCGCTTTACCGGCACGCTCCATTGCTGCCAGAGTCTCTCTATTGATGTTTGCTGCCTCGATCGAGTATATCTGCTGTTCTAGGGTGGCTATCTGGGAGGTCGTTTGTTCGAGTGTATGCTCGTGTTGCTTCTTGCGTCGTAAAGCGGCCTTTGCGGCTGTATGAAATAGTCAGCAAAATTCATCCACAGCTCGAGTACCAAGAAGGTTTATCCGCCCTCCAAGATCCAAAGGTCTTGAATATTGAAGGTTCCGGGACAACATACCATTTTTATTGCTGCTCACATTCTTCCTCGCGATGCTATCTTGCTCATCCATCTGGTTTTGTAAATGCCTCTCTCGCTTCTGCAACATCTCTAGCTGTGATCTTAAACCAAGAATGGCATTCTTGGGCGAGTCTTTCTTCTTCTGGGCGCTCTGCCCGCCAAACCAACCCCACACTCCAGACATCTTGTGTTATGTCTTGCCGGTCGGTAGGTTCGCTGTAGATGGACCGCCGAGCCCCAAGATATCTCTAGACCCGTTGATATAGTCTCGCAGACTTGAATAGCGAAGTCGGGATCGGTCTTTCGGGGTGAAATGCTGCTATCGGGAAGGCTGGCGCTGGATGGCGGGGCTTTTCTCTGCCGGGACAAAGAGAAACGGGCTATCGCGCAGTACTGTTGCCGTAGCGTAGGATATCTTATAGACACAGCTGAGACTCGCGTTGTATGTGAAGGTATTCGTGAGGCGGTCTGTTGGTATGTTGGTATGTTTTCTGGGTGCCTACGCGGTGGTGGTGGATGACCAGATTGTCGGTCGTGCCTGGTGCTTCAAGGGCCACCAGGGCCGTTCTCGATGACGCTGGACGCTAAATTCCCGATCAGGCTAGCGTGTATTCAAATCATAAAATACAATCACGTGCCCTGACCACTCCATGTATCCATGCACCATGTATTCGGGGCGAGGCAGAGGAAGGCGCGACTTCTATTGACGGGAATCATCAGAGAACCTATTTACAAAAAGTGGCAGCAGCGAGCTCTTCTCTTTGTGCCTCAAGTTGAGCCTCAAGTTGAGCCTCAAGTGTCATGGCTGGCGTTCAGAATGGCCCTCTCCCGACCACGTTGACTTTGCTTTCCGGCTTACGCAAGTTCTCTCCAGGCGCCAAAGTCCGCTTTCTCGGATGGTATGTTGCATTCTTTCGTCAAGATAGTCTGGAATTTCTGCTTTCTCATTGCTATATCACAGGTGTGTAGATGCATTCTTCAGTATCTGCAACTTTTATGGTTGGGGAGTTGTCACCAGTACAGCGGGACCATCGTCTCGAGCTCTACCTAATAGTTTCCAACTTCCTCTTCTGATCATGAACCGCCCGTTTACCTTGATTACTAGAGAAGCATGTACTGATTTCCAAATTCATAGCGTTACGAATTATTCCGTGAAAACGGCCACTCTGACGCTTGAACACAACCACCCGCCAGGGGAGACCTTGAAAGCTCTTGTGAATATAGATCTTGTATTGAACACCATGAAGTCACACGAGACTCGAGTTGGCGAATGGGTCAATGTAATGGGATACATTCAAGCGGATTGCCAGTTAAAATCCCCCACCGCCAACAACTCAGGGGTCCAAGTTCAAGCACTTGTCTTATGGTCTACAGCCACCTTCGATCTTCAAAGTTACGAACGAAGCTTGGATCAACAAATAGCGAATACAGGCCCTGATTAAAGAAGAATGACGGCGGATAAACTGGATCATCTACCCCTAGCGTTACGCCCATGCGGCTACGGAAGATTTCCCAAGAGAATGACAACAATGGGTCCACCAAATCTTGGCTAGCATGACGAAACAAATACTTGTCTACCCATCTAAGCACTCGAGGCATCTTTGTTGCGCCCGAACTCGAAGCAATCGATCTAGAGGGTGGAAGACTTTGGCTCTAGCACTCGAGTGTTGACCAGGGGGTTTCTCTGCCTCTTTCGGCCTTCCATACACACAAAATTTGCGTTTGGTCAAGGTTGAGCCCTATTGGTTGTAGGGAGATATTTAGGTACCGTTATCACTCTTTATGGAAACGTCAGCGCTGATCTGACTGGGTTTATAGATGGTGCTAACTGCCTCATGAACTAATCGCGAAATTCCCCGCACTCCACAAGCTTGCTCCAATAGGGCCGATGACTTCCACAGCATTATCTCGATAATGAAGCGCGATGGTAGTGGCTACACAGCATGAGCATGACCGCATCAAATACAAAAATCCATGGCTACCCATCCCAACCCAATTCTCTTCTGTCCGAAAAAGTGCCCAACCATTCCAGGATTTTTAGTTACTGCCTGACCCGATGCTCTGGGAATTGATATCTCCAAATGGGTGTTGACAGCCTTGATTTATGGATGCTGCTCCACCAACCCGTTCATTTTGATAAATTCATCGCCCCTTTTGGAAATCGATCAGAGTTACATCAACAGTAGTCTTCCGAATCTATGCTTCTGCAATATTAAGTCGTCAGAAAATCACCAGCATGAGCGAGACCAAACCTCACCTCAGCCGTTGTTACACTCCAAGACAAGACCGCCATTCGGTAGAAGTTGTGGAATAGTGCTTCGTGCTATCCGATCGTCCTGCAGAGCAATCACACATGGTAGTGCCAATTAATCTCGGAAATCGCCGATCCGTTTTCTTAAGTTGTCTAATATGATGTTATTCGCAACAAGTATGATCGATTGACAGACGGAAGTGGCGCTCATAGTTGATGTACCTTTTAGCCGCCTCCCTCATCATGCATGTTTTGCCTCGCGGAAACATTGAAGCGTGTTTGCCTAGCCACCAAAGTGGCAACGACAGCCTTACGCAGACTCGCATCGAATGTTGCGGACACAACATCATGGTGGCGTAAGGCTGCAACCACTGATTTAGGCACGGCATAAAGGGCGGTTGTCTTGGACATCAGCTGAAAACATCGTGATTCTGTACCCAAGTCTGGGCGGTGGCAGTAGTGTGGCACCACAGCTGGGGCACCTGTGTGTATTCACGTTGCGTAAGAGCGCTCACAAGAGCCTCAGAATGGGTTCAGTTGAGCAGTGTTGAACGCTAATTTGAAATTTCGTGGTATGATAATCAGGCAAAACACCAAACCATTAAACTTCCGCAAGCAGTAAGTCCCAACAACCACGCTATGCAAATCTTCCAAATTCGACGGGCTTCCTCTCCTTGAATCAGTCTTTCCTACCCGTGTTGCAGCGTCCATAGATGAAGGTATATCCCACCAAACTCCAAATTCCCAAAAATGATGAGTTGCAATTATGAATCCTGAATCCTTCACCTTCGTGAGCTCTCTCCATATTTGCGCTCGTCGGAACGACGTCGCGAAGACCCGTCACTTCTCTCGTCGGAGTGCCGACGATGTCTCGAAGAATGATCTGATTTAGAACCTCGAGATACAACGACGGGCTGGTGAAGCGGTCGTTTCAATTGCTTATCCGATTCCTTTTTGGAGCGTTGAGCTGCTTGTTTCTCCCATACTTCTTTGCTCTTTCGACAGATGTCGTCTATCTGCTCCTATTTATAACATCAACACACATGTCTAGTGGACGATCGGGTCTGTGCTCCACGCTTACATCTGTCAAGCACTCTCCAGGGGTAGTTATGAGGAACCCGTCTTCGCCCTAATGCTTGTATTAGCAAATCGGTCCTGCATGTGCATCGAGGGAAACCTACATCTCGGGTGTATGGTCGGACCGTGGATTCAGGACCTAGATAGTACTGAATCTCCTGTGTTATGACCTTCTTATTGATGTCGAGATTCGGTATCCAGTACCGATTCTTCTCGACGGAACCCATTTGAAGAAACGTATGAGTAGAGGAAACTCTACAGGAAAATGAAAGACGATGTTAAAAAATTATTATACAAGTGGCACGTTTCTCTTCTGAGGGAGGCTCTTGATCTTGAGAAGGCTGTCATCTTGTTCTTATAATAAAATCGACCTAAGTGGTGGCGAATGAAAGTACCAGGAAGCGATCGTGAAAACAGCCGGGGTTCGACTTTTCGAACCTTTTCCAGCTAAGACCAAGAAGTAATAAATTCCTCGCCGCTGTCTCAGGTGCATAGCTCACCAGGCCAGGCTCCGCTAAAGACACGTATTTCCAAGCACAAGCAGCCTGCGTATGCGCATATTCGACCATCCGACCCTTTTTGCGGTGTGGACAGTGGAAAGCCTCAGCGAGGCGAAAAAACTGATTGGCGCTCGCTCGTTAGAAGGGCGACTTTGGGTAACCAATGGCCCTAACCAACCACATCTTGGACAAAATTCAGTGTTTACTGGACCCTTGGTAAATTAGATGGCTCCATTGAGAACGGAAGGAGAAATTTCGCGTTGCATTCAATAAAAAGGATTCAATTGGTATGGCGGGTATGCGCGCTGTGGAGATTACTGCCTAACAAGCCGGGCACAATCAGGAACGGAAGCAATGTAACAATAATGTCTTACAAAACGTCCCTAATCCAACAAATTTCAAGCATAGTGTATCTGGTTTATCACCTAGCTCTAACTCCAACCATTCTCTCCCGCCTGCAGCCCTGCAGGCCGTGGACTGGCGAACTGAAACCAGGAGCAAGGATTATCAAGATGGCCTCAAACTTTAAAACAGGAATACTTCTCGCTCTAGATTCTCTCTTTCCGCTATTGCAGCACGGATCAACATCTAAAGATACGCTTGCTATAAGATGTGCGCTTTGCCCTCTAGAAAAGGGGTGGATCATCGCGAGGCAAGCGGGTACAAAACTACAAGATTGAGCTTCCTGGCACATCACTCCCTTGGAAATACGCTCATTGCCATTCATATTTGACGCCCTGTTATTACAATTGTGTATAAGCTTGATCTCGCTCACACCGTGTAGTGTGAGCGCCTCCGACTTTCCAAAAATCTTCCGGATTCGAAACTTCGGCATCTGAGCAGCAGTTTCAGTGTAACTTTGTTTTGATATTCGAGAACTGCCATGGCGATCATGGATGCTTCGGAGAATGGGGTCAATTACACTTAGCAGACCTTGGGGTTAGAGGGAAAGGTTGCTAGGAGGGACCTTGAAGAGCGGGTTTTCGAAGCCTTGACAATGATCACAGGCCATGAGTTACGCCCTCATACCGAGTGCTCGAGCAGCTTACAACGGTTGATTCCATCCGTCCCATCAGCCCGGTCCAGAAGACGATCAGGGGAAGCGAAAAATCTAAACATATTGCTTTTTTTTGGACCGGACTCCGCATTCTGTGGGACCGTTCGAGCAGCAACATCTGTCAAAGGTCTTCTCTTCAGGTATCAGTACGGCGATTGCTAATGTCATGAATCATTCCGGCCGCGGGATATACGCCTCAGCGAAAACTTTTCCGATCACACGTGGGGACACGTGAGGGATTTTGTACGAGTGGCATACGACAAGGCTGAGGCGCACACCCAACATGCGGCAATATCGTGGGGAAATAGAAAAGGAGTTCAGCGGCAACTCCGAGGGAAGGACGCAGCGTCATCAGCCTTCTTTAAACAATGAAGTCGGGCGAAAGTTTCATCTTCCGAGCAACCGCGAGATCCCAAGCCGGATCGCCGGAACGTGCCATCTTCTCGTGCATCCCCGTTACTCCCCTATTCGATGAACGGTGCTCGGTTCGAGAGGGAGGGTAACATGTCGTATTGCGTGGGATGTCAGGAGAGAAGAGCAATCTCTTCAAAGCAGGGCGAACGACAGCTCAAATATATCCCTCTTGAAACGCCTCTGGGGCCATTCGGACCAGCGGTATCGTTTAGGTCCCGAGGGGAAGTCGTTGGAAGGGATGGTTTGGGCGGTGCCTCGGACTTTGTATGATTTGCCGGCAAGTGAGAATCACGTCGAGGTCGAAGTGGACGTAGTATCTGCGCTCAGCAAGCGCCATCCGCCCAACCAACTATAGACGCCTTGACAAAAGGACCGAAACGTTGGCGTTCTTCGGATGGAAAAGCTTGGAAAGATATCTCACGTCAGATCTTCCAACTCAGCTCCGAACTTGTGTAACATCGCTCTTTAAAACGAGGAGAGCTGCCTGGAAACTGAGGACGGCGAAGACCAAGGATCTCGAAGCGAAGGTGAGCTTGCAGTTCGTGGGGCAAAGGGGATGAGGGGTAGAAAAATAGTTGCTGACGAATATGATGTTGCCTGCCAGGGTTCAACAACTTCACCGATGTCCATACGATCTTTTTCGCCCCCAAACATATTAACAAAGGGCGGTATAGACTGACGCATCATAATAAATGGCGACTAGGCAAGGAAAGAAATTAGCTCGTCTCCAGTCTCCAATTTCGGATAAGGACATGATTCAGGCCTCGGAACGTGTGGTCATCGATCGATGAAGGAAGGAGATGTTCATGCCCAGTCGGACCCGCTTCTCAGTATCTCTGTCGGGGCAACGACGGTTAAATCAGAAAGGCAAGAGCACGCCAGCCTCACGATTGCATCGGCGATGCTATCACCTAAAACGGAGCCGCATGCAGAGCCGAGACTGGTCGAAGGTAACACGCTATCTCGGAAAGCACAAGAGCTTATGCCGCCGCGATGCAAGCTGCAAAGGAGCATTGAGAACCATAGAAAGCAGCAAGTCGTATGGTATCGAGAACGGACGATAGCAAGCCGCACTTGCAGGAACGTCAGGCAAGCCGGCATTCTTCAGGGCTTACCAAATCGCGCCATGAAAAGCGAGGACCAAGTCCCACAGGTTGAAGCATTGTATTCCAAACAGCTATGCTATCTATCGATTACACTATCGAGTAGAAATATATATCCAGTCTCCGTTTAACCCAATGCAGACAGCCCTTGATGCTGTAACGCCTGATCGATATGCAAATGCATCACACAATAATGCTACGCCAAGTTACCCCGGGTGCACATGCAATTAATACTCAATCAATCAACAACTCCATACGCCGCATGCTCATGCTCCTTTTTCCTCATTCCGTTTCGTGCAGTCATAAAGCCATACCTTTACACTCATGCCGTCACTTGAGGCGGTCCAGATGTAGTCGTCCTCTTCGTTGCCCGCATATCGTCGTCGTTTTCCTCAGACCTTTGCCTTTTCTGTCCAACGATTGGCATATTTTCATTCTGCACAATCTCCATCGCAGTAGGTTGTGGTGTGCTGGCTCCATTTGTAGAGTCGGTTGTTGGAGCTGGTGCAGGAGAGTCCGAAGATGGAGCGCTTGGCCGAGAAGCTGCATTAGCAGGGCTTTCTGAGTCGGCTCTCTTCATCGCAGGAGCCGTCATTGGCGGTCTAGGGATTGGGGTCCCATTTGGTCGAACTGAAAAGGTTGGTCTCGTGACTACTGGAGGCTTTTCCGAGCCGGTGGGATTGATGGGTTGTTGAGACGCAGAAGATTGTGTCTCATTTTGATTCGCCAAGAGTTGAGGCGACCCTTGCAGCACTGAGGGCGCGGTGTTTGCACCACCGGTTCCAGCCAGTGTGACCCGCATCATCCTAACAATCTCCGCCTCTTGAGCTTCACCAGTGCTTTCATTTGACCTTCCCAAGACTTGGTTGACCGCAGAAACGAGGACCGCTTCAGCCTTTTCAGGAGATCCTAAAATCTTCTCAAGCGTTTCCCTGATCATGCTCTTGAAGGTGCCAATAACTCGAAAAGTGTGCGCGGTTTCTGGCGGTGGTACAGGCGCTGCAGTGGGTTGCTGAGTCGGGCTGGGTTCTTGAGGAGTGATGATAGGTTGTGAAGATGCTGGGGCGCTTCCATTGGAAGGAGGTGGTGCCGAAGGGGCTTTTGATGGAACTGGCTGAGATGGCTCGGATACTTGAGGCGGAAGCGGAGGCTGAGGCGGAGGGGGAGTTGGAGTTGGAACTGGCTTTTGTTCATTTATCGGCGCTTTTTGATTTTCCTGTGGAGTTGCTGGAGGCGCAGCTTTTGGAGCATACGGAGAGCTATATGAACCAGTCTTGGGAGCCCCCAACTGTGAGACAATGTTTGCTGCTAAGAAAGGTTGAGCCATAGGAACACCGTTCATTTGCATATGTGGTGGCGGTGGATGACCATTCATCTGTATGTGATGTTGTGGGTGCTGTGGATGCTGGCCCATATACGAAGGAGGCTGTCCATGTTGGTTTTGAAAGTTCGGATGAGGCTGGAAATTCGGTGGGTACCCCGGAGGTGGAGGGCCATAGTAAGGATGCTGCTGCATCATATGAGGTGTATAATTGGCCTGTATCGCTTGAGGTTGTTGGGCCCCCTGAAACGGAGGGGGTGAAGGTTTCTTCTTTCTTTCCTTCTCAATAGATTCCCCTTCGACAATACCCCACGTCCAACCTTTGCCGTCCCGTTCACACTTCCTGAAGGCAGCATGCTGCCCCAAATTGTGGCGGACACTACTCTGCCATCCATTTGTTGTAGTTTTAAGGACAAAATAGGGATATTTCCGTTGAATCGCTCGGTATATCTGAGGTAACGACAACTTTCCTGTCGCAGATTCGGTGAGTACCTCGTGAATAAGCATTACATAATTCTGAGTCGGTTTCTCGAGCTGGTGCGGCAGAAGTTCGCTTTCGTCGAACGTTGGAGTTGGCGAGCGAGGCGGCTTAGGCGGTTTTTTCTCCTTCTTTTCCTTGGCGGGCTGATCATCTCCTGAGCCTTCTACCTCAGCCTCCCCGTCTTTCGGTTCCTTCGGCTTTCTCTTGGTGTATTTCCTCTTCTCCCTTGGCTCTTCCTCTCCGTCGGGTTTTGGATACTTTCTTGGGCGACCAACCTTGTTCTTACCAGGGGCTGGTGACTCCGAGGCTTCTTCCGGCTTCGCAACTTTCTGGCTCTCCTCCAGTTCTAGGGCAGCTTTCTTTGCCAACTTTTGCTCGCGCTTTGACATGATGCCATCCTTCGGGGGTCTTCCAGGACCTCTTTTCTTTGGAAGTGTGGGGCTTCCATCGGGATTTTCTTGCTTAATAGTTGCAGGGGTCTCTTTTCTCTTGCTCTTAACCTTGCTTTTCTCCTTACTCTTGCTTTCACCCTGACTCTTGTGCTTGATCTTATCTTTGATTTTGAGCTTCTTGCTCGTGCTCGTGATCTTGCTTTTAACCTTGCTCTTGCTCTTGCCTTGGCGCTCAATCGAGTTCTTCAAAGGGGCAGGTTGCTCTTCTTCATCCTCTGGTTGGGGTTGAGGTTCCTCGAGATCTTCTTCCGACCCGTTATCTGCGTATTCAACTGCCCCGGCTCCACTGATTATGCTTCTCTCGTCATCGCTAGAATCGTCTCCGTCCTCTTCGTCCTCGTCAGGAGTAAGGATCGGAGCCTCATCGTCGCTTGAGTCGGAATCGGCGCCCTCTCTTCCTTCTTCTGCAAAATCAAAGCTCATAGCTTTCCCATTTTCAGAATAAATGAGGCCGGAGTTGGGTCGTTCGTCGTCTTCTTCAAATGGGAAGTCATACTCCCCATCGCCAACTGGTGCATCAGGTAATATGAATTTTATGACGACGCCGCCGATTTGCAATATCGTACCATTCTGCAGCGGCATTTTCGAGTCCTTGGCAAACCATATTTCTTCCTGCATCTTAGAAACTTGCTCAGAATCTTGCTTGATGACATCTTGCACCACCCACCCACCATTTCTACCGATAAATGCTGCTTCGAATACTTCTTTATCGGAATTGTAAGCGATCTTCAGATGGTTACGAGACAATGCTTTATATTGAGCGACTGATTGCTCTCCCGGAGGGTGGATGCCAACGAACGGACAGTCGTTAGACGGCCGAATTGACCCTGGGTCGGTGATATTTTCAAAATAGCCAGGAGGATAAGTGACCGAAAATGGGCGCTGTTCGAGGCCTAGCCCAGTCGAACTCATAACATCACGCTGAGAGGAGGACTCGGATTTAGAGTTCTTAGACTTTTTAGACTTCTTACCAGCGTTGCGTCTCCGGTACTCCTGCTCGCCAGTCCCATTGAACCCGCTGAAAACTGATCTAATGTCTTCGCTGTACCGACTGTTGCCTGCTGGAGTTCGAGCTGGAGTTTCGGGTTTCTGAGCTTCTCTGAGCGCCCTTCGCTCCCTACGGATTGCAGCCTTGTAGCCATCTTCATCGCGCCCTATCATGAGGGATTGCGAGTTCATGTAGTATTCACCGTCGTCGAACTGCAATTTGGCGTAAGCCTCAACTCGCGGAGCATCGTGGTCCACGTGTTGTTCATCGTGCATCTGTTGCTGCTGAGATATATGGTTTTGCATATATTCATTCATTTCCGGGGATGGGTCCAGGTGTGGTTGCTGGGGTAAAGGTCCATTCATGTCCCCAGTAGAATTTTGTGCTTGAAGGGGTTGTGGCAATGGATCGAAGGGTCCGAAGCCTAGGAGGTCCGGGGGCATCATGTCCATTAATGGAGCAGCAAACGTATTTGAAGCTAGCATTTCTTCCATCGTTACTGGTGCCATGAAGTTATCTAGAAGTTGCGGTACAGACGGATCTGGGTCATTGAGACCAGCCACCGCATCCCGAATAACCTTCAAGGTATCTTCTGAAAAGTTTTCCAACCCTGCTGGTTCACCATTGTGCTTCTCTTGAAGGGTGCTCGTTGCTTCGGGGGGAGGAGCTGCGTTCTGCTCTGATTTGGTGTGATTGTCGTCGGGGGCGCTGTCAAGGTTGGGAGCTGGGGTCTCTTCGGGATCTTTTTGTTCGCTTTCGGGGACTCCTTGAACAGCAGGTGTGTCGAAATTGGCAGCTTTGTCGTGCTCTTTGCTGTCGCTGATCGTGTTCGCGATCTCTGCTTCCGCGTGCATTTCCTCGGCGCGACTTGCTGCAGCGGTGAGGTCGCCTTGTGGCGGCTTGTCGTCGATATAGGACGTCGCCATCGCGTCGGCGATGTCTGGATCTGCTTGCGGTGAAGTCATCGCTGTCGCTTCTGCAAGAGTGACAGCTCCTTCACCGACGACGGGGCCCTTTGCGCGAGGTTGAATTGTTGTCGTCGTGGATTCGGTGTCGATGCTCATCCTAAGATTGCGATAATCGAGAGGTTATCGCATCGCAGATTTTCCGGGTCAGGTGATGGATGAGATGTACAGGTGGAGAGGAAGCTGGGGAAACTTTTGAATACGAAAAGTCATCGATCTGGCCCAATCTAGCTTCCATTAGCAGATGAACTTTTTGGGGCGTTTCCTGACCTCATATTGGAGTTAAAAATGTCCGTTTTCTATGTTCCCGTTCTTGAACTCAGCCCATCTATACAAGTCCCGCTAGGCTCCTAAGAAAAGGAGTCATCACTACCAAATATGACATATTCTGGAAAGCTTATGGTTCTGTGGCAGATATGTAATGAGACCATAGCTCATTCGATTTGAACTAATAAAACGAACTTTTTTTTAAAGGACTAGTAAAGACTGATGCACATAATGTGAAGTCTTGGACTGAGGCTGACACCCCGCCTTCGACCCCCATCCCTTCGACCCAAAAAATTTTAAGTACTACCTACCAGGTAAGTACTTGACAAAACGCCGCTGCCGCATCATCTAAAGAACAAATTGTTCTCTTAAATATACTCGAATGCCAGGATTGCGGATTGCGGTATTCTCGGGCTAAGGAGAACTGCGGGTGTAACAGAAAGGAATAGAGAATCCTCATATACATGACGGTGCGAAATATAAAAGTAAAGTAACTTACACCTCCATCTAACTTTTCTGCGCAGATGAGTGGCTTAAAAAATTGGCCTGAACCGGGCCGGACGATCTAGCCGCGGGCCCAAGCTTTAGGTCCCTTGTTCGGCGAGAGTCATGATGTTCTCCGATTTCACTTCACAACCTCATTCTCCATCACCCAAGATATTAGCTTTCTCAACTTCAAATTTTGTACTCCTCAAACTGGCATTTCAGCCTGAAATCCATTAGCTTGCACAGAAGTCTGCCAATGCCGTTGTAGATCTCCACCAACGCACAAAATCCCATCCTAATTCTCCTTCTAGTAAAAGAGCCGGCGTCTGCCGTCTCGAAAGTTACGTCACTAGGTCTGTTTGAGCTCCCATAATGTACGGTATAAACATCAAGCTTTCCTCTCTCCTTGGCACAATTCACCTCACCTGCTCTAAAATCTTAATTATATATATCCTTTCACTTCTCAAGCTCCGTCGAAACAATGGCTGGCCTCCCTCTCCCACCTATCATCTGTTTTCAGTGCGGCACAGATCAAAATCCTTGCCATTGTAAGGTTTTTGGACCGACGTGTGGTTTTGTTACTGCTGTTGTGCTTGCTGTATGTTGCCTATTCCATCTTTCGAGATGTCAAAGACTGATATGCGCAAAGATTGTGTGCTGGCCGGCTTCTTTATTCTGCGGATGCTGTATGAGTGAGACGGGAAAGAAGTATGTCCTTGTGTGATGTTTTGTTTGTGTGGCTTTGCTGATTTTGATGTAGAATGCTTGGAGCGCCAGTGGATATCAGTGGGAAAGTTAGCAATGCGATACCTATATGATGTCGGATTTTTGATGTGGCGATGAGTGCTTGGGAAAATGGGCATCACGATGGGGTTCTGTATACATACTTCGACAACACTTGGGGAATTTGGGGAAAGAGTGGCCATGCAATGTGCATGTACATGAAATATAATGAGACGCTCTGTTACTTCCTGAGTTTTGACGTGTGACTAGTCATGCAATTCAAGTGAATGTGGAGGTATACAACAAGCTGTTGAGTGAGAGCATGATATTGGAGCAAAACAGCCCAACACCCAGCGGTCAGCTCACTTTTCAAACCATGTAAGGCCAGATTTGGGAATTTATTATTTCATAATACATCGAGGGCAAGCGATCAGCAGACCACAGAATCACCGCCTGATTCGAGAGTTGAGTAGATACATAAGGCATAAAGCCACTCCCATCATTCGTTCCATTCCATTCCGTCAACTCCAGACTTCAAAATGCGAAGCGAGACGTTTACTCAAAAGGGTTGGTGTGAGTTCCCCACCATGTAAGGAAGAGAGAAAGACCGACAGTCTCGAAGACACGGGCAAGAGCACCAACAGCAACGGTATCGAGAGGACGCTTCTCAGTGAAGACTTGTGCGATGAACTAAGTGAATTATTAGCATTTGTCACATGAGAAATAGCGATCACGAGAACAAGTTGTGTGGAATTTCCAACATACCGAAGGAGCAGAGCTGGCCATGAAGATCAAGGATCCAAGGTACGCGGCACCCTTGTATGAGAGAGTACCAGTAGCGTTGATCAAAGCACCAACACCATATGACTGGACGGCGCTACCGACGAGGGAAGTTCCCCATGCAGCGGCAGCAGAGGCAGCCTCCTTTGACTTCACGAATTCCTCCTTTGAGTTCGCGGCCTGGGCGCGGTGGTAGGTGTCACCGAAGACGGGACCGAGGACGGCGAGGGATGCAGCGTGGTTGAAGACCGTGCCGAGTGCAATAGCCGAAGGCTTGACGGGTGGGAGGTCTGGAAAATAGCATATTAGTAAATGCCGATGCTTGAAGGACAGTCATGTCAATTGAAGAGTTGCTTTTCAGAAGCTCGACTTCGAATCTCCGATAAGGATCTCCGACAAGACTTCAGCTCCATTGTGGACCAAAATGAGCTGTCTCCAACATCGAACGATGTCGTCACCAAGCTTCCCCCGCATTCCAACAAGCAGACATGGTGAAGATACTGAAGATACGTACAGTGAAGAGACATGATTGGGAAGGTATGAGGTTCGTTGAAGAGAGTGATTGGAGGTTGGTCGAGTACTTGGATGGATGCCACTTTGGATGTGTTTTGGTGAAAAAGGACTTTGGACGGCAGGCACAGCTGTTTATAAGGGAGGAGGAGCTCGGCTCGTCGTAAATAGCATGACCTAGGGAAGCGCAGGGGCGGTGGAGAGCCGGTGGAGAGCCGGATGACGTGCGATACTTCTCCTGCTTGCAACGCTTGGGTCTGGCCAAACACTTTCAGCCAGCACCACCCACCAATTTCCAAGGAAGTTCAAGGAACACACCAGTACCAGTTGCACCGACAAGGATGGGAGATTTGAGGTAGTCTCTCGATGCAGCGGTGGCTTCTGTGGCGCCACAGCTCAGGAGCTCCTCTCTTTCCATGCTGAGAGGAATTGGCATGCCAAAGTCAATGCTGGTATGAAGTAATATGACGTAGTGGTTCTCTGTCTCACGATTTTTGAGATTCCTAGCAATCCTCAAAACTGTCCGTTTCCGCGTTGCATATTTCTGCGCAAAACGCCTGTTACAACTTACAACGGAACGGAGAGGGCGATTTAAAGATGATGTCATGGCCAATTGAAACTAGATGTGGCTGATGCCAAGAAAAGCGAGCATTGTACTTCGTACATGGTAGAGGCTCACGTGCATGATCACGTGGATGTCTTTTCGATCCCTTATTTTTTGCTTCTTCCTGTTCTATCCTAGCAACGCTAGTCTAGTTTCATGGCCGTCAATGAGGCTCTCATTTCGACGCCAGTAAATCTTGAGGACAGCAAAACGATCCAAGTTGAAGATTGTGTTAGCTTCACATTAAATTTTAAGACACGTTGCCGAGCCACCTGACTCCATTGCTTTCCGAATCTGATATTGACAACTTCATTATTTACAAACCCTTCATAAAACGAAGTACAAATATCTCCAAATGGATCAAGCCAACTTGAAATACCTAAAATCTATATGTCCGGTCTAGCCGAACCACGAACTCGTCACATTTCTGTGCCACGGAGGAGAGGGATTTTTCGGGTCAACTGCCTCGTGTAAACAAGCCCCTATCTTCAAATAACTTATACTCTAGCTCACTGTGATCCAGACCTTTGCTGTTCCTTTTAACAGTTGCCGTAACACTCTTCATAGCCATGGGCGAATCACCGAAACCAACAGCAGAGTACCTCAGATATTCGACAGTCACGGGATATTTCCAGCAAGATGATCCTGCTACAAATGACCATGGATTTGACTATGTGCGTGTTCCAGATGCAGATTATTGAAAATCGCTGACCCCTGGAAGACAACCACGAACTTTGGCCTCATACATCGAGCATACGACAAGGACTCTGACTTTGATCCAAATCACGAGAAATCCCAATGGCAACGCTTCGAAAATGAAATAGCCCGCTTGAATTCCGAGAGCGGGGGAAAATCTCAATACAAACTCCTCTACAGTCAGTTTCCCACTTCTCTCTAAGCCCAGTACTAATCCTCTCAGTGGGTCGACACGGTGAAGGCTACCATAACGTCGCCGAAGCCTTCTACGGCACTCACGATTGGGACGTATGTCTTCCCCTTCCCCTCACCTCACCTGAATCTCATATTGACCCCACAGTGCTACTGGTCCCTCCAAGACGGCAACGAAACATCGACCTGGTCCGACGCCCTCCTCACCTCCTCCGGCATTGCACAAGCCGAGAAAGCCAACACATTCTGGCGTTCCCAAATCTCGTCCCAGAAGATCCCCACCCCGGAATCCTACTACACCAGTCCGCTCCTACGCTGTCTGGCTACAGCCAATATCACCTTCTCCGGTCTAGAGCTGCCTGAGGACCGTCCTTTTGTTCCCACGATCAAAGAGCTGTTTAGAGAAGCGCTTGGTGTACATACATGCGATCGCAGAAGTAGCAAGAGTGTGATTGCAGAGCAATATCCGGATTGGCCTTTCGAAAAGGGGTTCGCAGAAGACGATCCACTGTGGGACAAGGACCACAGGGAGACAAATGAGGCGATGGATATTAGATTGAGAGAAGCGCTCGATGATGTTTTCTCTAGTGATGAGAATACGTATATCAGTATTTCGAGTCATTCAGGGGCTATTGGGTCGATTTTGAGAGGTATGTATTGTGGTCAAAGGCGGTGAAGAAGGCAACTAATTTTTAGTAGTGCTGGGACATCGAAACTTCAGTTTGGGGACTGGGCAGGTTATTCCTGTACTGGTGAAGGTGGAGACGGTGTCTGGTGATGGGCCGTCAAGGGAAAAGGGGCCGTATACGACGATTTCGACGTGCCCAGCTCCAACAGCTACTTCACTGCCGAATTGAAATCATTCACTTTCTGTCTGTGAAACTCAGATCCCAATGTTCGCATACTACAAGTCTCATCACCTAGCCCGAATTTGTTATAACAAGTCCTCACTTCGAATTCCATAATCGCAACAGGAGCACTTGCAAAGCAAGGTATGGGCCTGCTCCCTTTTCCAAAACTGGTCTGTGAGCCAGAGCTTGATTTTATATATTTCCTTACATCGGTCAAACAACCTTCATACCGCATTCCACTCGCTGTGTTTCAATTCCTAACCATCTGCTATCAGTTTTCTTTTCACGGTCGAGTACTTTATTCATTCATTCTGCAGTTCATTCATAGTACATCTGTTTTCCAAGATACAGCCCACTTTTCCTCATCCAGTTTGATCGAGACCACGTTGCTATGGAACGTTCTTCGATTCAAGCAAACCCAACCCCTGCAACCAACGCACTCCCTCACCTGTTTCTTGATAGGTTGAGTTATCTCTAAGCGCCCCGCTCGTAGCGTATAACCATATCTTTATATACGCATATCACATGCTTTAAACCCAAAAACTTCCCAGCTCGAGTGAGAAATCAAGTGAACGGCCGTCTCGTCACCGGACTAATCTCGCATTGTCCACCTCTTCCTCCGGCGTATCTTTCCCGAAACTTGACTCACCACCCGAGAGACCATGACACCACGCGTTTTCTGCTATATATTTATGTGTGTGCATCTCTCATACTATCGGTAGCTCTATAGAACGGTATATTGCGAACAGACTCATTCGCTGCGGAGAGACTACTTTTAACTGTACTGGTCGTGCCTGCTCGTTCTACATTAATCTGAATGTTTACCTCCCGGAATGCCGTCGAGAGTCTGTGCTTTTCTGCTAGTAGAAAGTTACTGTCACTCATTTCGTACTGTCGGGACTCCCTTCAGTCGTACGTCGTCGTTTCACGAACGAATGATTGGTTAAGGCACTGCAGCTGGAGATGATGCCGACGCGGCAGGAGAACTTCCTCGGGCCAGTACAAGCTCACCCGTTCACCTCTACTAGATTGACGTTTTGAGGGTTTGGGTTGCGTATGCTAGTAAGCAGGTTGTAATTTATAGTTGTGGTAGTAGCTATCGCAAGTCTTCGCTTCTGAAGCAAAGGGCTTTCCTCCTGTGGTCGTCAGGTGAATCTGAACAAATGACAGAAAAGTCCTTGCATCCTTACCCTTCACTTTAAACCCCAGATAAATTATCATCATGATCAGGGTAGACCAATGACCTGTTTTCTCCGCTGTCTATGTGAGCTAGAAAATGCTTCAATTCAAGAGCAAGGGGAAGGCTGAGTAGGAACCCCGCACTAGAGCTGTTCATCTCGACTGTTACACTGACTTTCCGATGAAGTCTTACATGCCATCCGCAATCTTCACCGTCCTTTGAGAAAAAGCTTCGCCTCACACAGCCCCGCATTATTAACGCTTACTACACCTTTCGTGCCCTGCTAATTCCCCCACAAACAGTTGAAAGATTGACCGGCGAATTCGCTGGCATATTTTCGCGGCTGTGCAAAAATTTCTATGGTGCCAGGTCTTCTAGATATACAATCAAAAGAAGTAAGCGTTGCGTTCTACAAATTTTCTATCAGGAAGGTGTCATTGCCGGTTTTTTCAGGTTGTCCTGATATCTCGGTGATGTGATTGGTCGGTTGCGACTTACTTGCAGTGGCGGAGTATATCTGTGCATAACCCGCCGTCCCCCAAAATTGCCTTAGTTGCCGAAATCGGGAGATTGGCACTTCTTGTCCCGCGTTAATCGCAGGAATTTCAGTCTCGAATCAGTTGTCAGAAAAGTGTGGTAGAAATTTAATTGGTTGCTGTTTCCTTTGTGGCCATTATGCCCCTCATGTTCGAAAGTCCTGTGCACACAGCCCATATTTCAATGCCTTAGACTCCATATTATCTATCGGGATAACTCTCGGGACAACGATTTAGAAGTCTTGCACTGCCTCAATGATAAGCCATCGACCAGAATCTGAGGAGAGGCGAAGTGCCGTGTGCGTTCGCTATTGGGGGATGATCGTTGTGGTACAAGCTTACTATACTTGATTACTTGCAATTGTATAAAGAATGAGCTCGCAGTTTTGAATTGAGCGAGGCAATCGAAAGAGAATCAACGGAGTGAACTTGACTCAGAATGAACCAAATGCTTCATGAACAACAGAAACATTCTGCGGACGAAACAAATTCAAGAGAGGAACATTCAGATTCCGCTGTGAGTACACTCTTTACCGGATTCTCAAACACGAACTTCAATCTCCCACAGCCGCTCAATCTAGACTTCTATTCCCAATTATCTACTTGTGATTCAACGATCTCCTGCATTGTCATGCTGACATTGAGAAGTCCAGACAATCTAGCAGCTTGAACTCGACTCAAAAACTTGATCAAACAGATAGCTACGGTACGAAAATCCCACCAACACACTTTTCACAAAGCTTACTGAACTTTCAGGTAAGCCATTCGTGGCCGATGAATACGTAGTCGATGTTGAACACAATCTCAACGAGCTACTTTCAAGTCAAGATACGACCAACGATGGAAAAATCACAGTCCTTGACCAAGGGTCCAAGGTGTGCCTCAGCCATATCTCAACTCATTTAGACAATCAAGCTGATGACCACATAAAGGTCTTTAAACTAGCTACCTCAGATAGTAAAAACGGTCCGCACCGTGAATTGAAAGGCACATATCAGCTCTCGAGTCTGCTCCAAGAACTGAGCCTAGCTCAGAAGCAAGGTCTTCAGCATGCAACAATCAAAGAGGAAAGACTAAATGAAAGCCCCGTCCAAAGACTGAGTCGTTTCATCGACAATACCTACTGGGTAAACCTGACGAGATGCCTTGATCACCATACCACCATCTCGGCTGCAGCTAACGACCCCAAAGACTGGACTTCAGATCCAAAGCCGCGTATTTACATCCCCAAATCGGCACCGGAACAATATGAATACTATTCGGAAATGATTAAAACGCGGCCCGATTTGCACTTGGAAGTAGATTGGCTCCCAGAGATTGACTTCACCGCACAATCCATCCGAGAGTTGAACCGAAAGCCTGGATTGCTGGCACTCCACATGGAACCAGCACCAAAAGATAACCCGGGGGACAAGAGTCTGATTGGGGTGCCATTTGTTGTTCCAGGCGGACGTTTCAATGAACTGTACGGCTGGGATAGCTATTTCTGCTGTCTCGGTCTGTTGACTTCCGGCAAAACAGACTTGGCAAAGGCAGTCGTCAAGAACTTCACCTTCGAAATTCTCAATTATGGCAAGATCCTCAACGCTAATCGCTCCTACTACCTATGCCGTTCGCAACCGCCTTTTCTGACAGACCTCGCCTTGCGGACCTACGCACTGATCAAGGATGAGCCTGGAGCCGAAGACTTCCTGAGAGAAGCAATACTAGCAGCGATGAAAGAGTACAATGATGTCTGGGTATCAGAACCGAGACTCGATCCAGTGACGGGACTGTCGAGGTATAGACCGGATGGCCATGGAGTGCCGATGGAAACGGAACATGGCCACTTTATGCATGTTCTGATGCCGTATGCTGAGAAACATGGCTTGACTTATGATGAATTTGTCGCGGCATATAACAACGAGGAGATTCATGAGCCTGAGCTGGATGAGTATTTTCTTCATGATCGTGCAGTGCGAGAGAGCGGCCATGATACATCTGCAAGGTTCAATGGCAGTGTGGCCGCTGATCTCGCAACAATCGATCTGAATTGCCTGTTGTACAAGTATGAGACGGATATTGCTTCGACCATCGAGGAAGTGTTCAACAATGAGCTGCTTGTGCCAACAAAGTTTTGCCCACGCGGACAGAAGGAGCATGTCGAGTCTTCGCGCGAGTGGAAAGAGCGAGCAGCCAGGAGGAAGGAACGAATTGATACTTATCTCTGGAATGAGGAGAAGGGGATGTATTTTGACTACAATACAAAAACAAAGCAGCAAACGGACTTCGAAACCGTCACCACTCTATGGGTACTCTGGAGCGAGGTTGCTAGCTCTCAACAAGCATCAAAGCTGGTGGAAAGAGGCCTGCCACAGTTTGAGCACCACGGCGGATTGTCCTCCACATCTCAGAGATCTTCGTGTATAGACGGCGCCATGTCTCAGCGCCAATGGGACTTTCCAAATGGCTGGGCGCCTCACCAGATCATGGCATGGGATGGTCTTCAGAAATATGGATTTGATCGCGAGGCCAAACGGCTAACTTACCGCTGGCTTTCAATGATCATCAAAGTCTTCATGGACTACAATGGAACAGTTGTTGAAAAATACAACGTAACAGCAATCGATGGTGCCCAAAAAGTAGACGCCGAATATGGAAATCAAGGATGTGATTTCAGAGGCGTACCTCTCGAAGGGTATTTCCACTTCTCTCCATACGGTTGCAAAAATAACTGACTCGAGAAAACAGATTCGGATGGACAAATGCTAGTTTTGTATACGGCCTTTCCCTACTTGACAATTATATGCATTCGGCCCTGGGTATTCTCACTCCATATGACACACTCTGACCTTAAGTCACTACGATCCTGCACCCTCAAATACAAGTTCATTATCCCCGCTCCTCTCCGTTCTCACCATCCGTGAGGTCTATTGTTCCACTCCTCCTCGTACAATTTCGCCTCCAGTCTCTCTGCGGCATCAGACACCGATTCCTTGCGTGCAACGTTGGCGCGGGGGTCTTTTGCGGTCTTCTCTTGATGTGGTTCAGGGCTCTGTGTGCCGTAGCGGCCTGGGTGGACTTTTGACTCCCATTCTTCCTCGCGGAGCTTCGCCTCTAGCTTGTTGCAAGCGTCATGGCAGGTGGTATCATGTTGATGTTCGATTTTCTGCAGATGATATTTTAGTATTGTGGTGATAATGGAGGGCAGCGTTGGGCGTCGGGAAAATTCTTACCTGCGAGGTAGCGGCATCCTTTTGGGTTGTTTGGGAAGCCATAATTATTGGTTTTTTGGTCTCGTAAATTACGACTGCAGATCTCGAGAGAGAAGTCTGGGATTTATAGTTATTGGTGAGAGTAACGTGTCAGTCGTAGAAGAGGAGGTTATTTTGAGGAAACAGGTTTGCCATCCGATTTAACCCGACCGTGTTGAGGCCGAAACAGACCGCAACACTTTGGGTATGACGACTGTTGGGACACGGGGACATGGTGAATGCGGTGGGCAGGTTGAGGTCATATGTTAATTATGAGGTGTCGGGGCTGCGTGTCGATGGATCCAGGACGTGCTTCACCGACTCGTATATCAATGCGAGCCTGTGATTGGTCGAAATCCAGTTGACATCTTCAGGCTGGAGAGATGCACGATACAACCTGCCTGTATGGGTTGCCGTACAGCATTTATCAGGATCACCAGGATCTTGTGTTAGACCCCGCTCTGCCTGCAGCAGGCGTTCCTGGGGGCTGCGCGCGGGTATGAAATGAGAGAGAGAGAGAGAGAGTGAGAGTGAGAGAAGTGAGAACAAAGAGAAATAATTACTGAATCACTAGAGCTGTCAATTGGAGGGTGAGGTAAAGTACTTCGTACCTAGATAAGCACCGTAAGTTGACCTCCTTGATATCCACGTGGATGCTGTTGCTTGCGCGGCTCCTTTTAGCGTTCATCTCACTGACCTTTTTTCGACAGCACTTTGAGCCCCATTCTTCAAGTGCGTATGGTAACATTGGTATGAGACTATGAGTACTGTTGGCACTCCCGTTCCGCGATTCCTTGATAGTACAAGCAACCGGTAATTATGAGCTTATTATGACCTCGTTACAGATTCAACCTCTTGTAGCTCCTGATCTTTTTCTACAAACTATAGGCGAATGTTGGGTACAGTAGAATCCCCTGTGTTCAAATCTCGAGGTCTCTGCCGCTTTTTGACACGCAGTCGCGATCTCCGCTCTAGGCTCTAGAAGACCTGGAAAAAGGAATACAGGTGGGCGCCCTTGCTAGGTCAAGAGGCATGGGCAAGGGCCTGATGCGAGTCCGCGGCCTAGCATATCCGCGTGGCTGGGCTGGTTTCCTCTTCCCCTCATCGCACCACACCTTATTTTGTAAGGCACAGCCTGACCCCGGGTAGTATTTTGCAGAAGTCCACCGGTGGTTTGAGCATTCGCTGAACCTTCTCTTCGAGATGAATACGCACTTCTGGTTCCTTGTCCTTCTCCGCTGATATTCTATTTGACGTCTTTTGCCATAGAACCGAAAGCTGCAGTCGCTGCCTCTGAAGATACACGAACCTCAATGGCTACTTCATATGCATTTCTTTGTCCTGCCCCCTCCCCCAAATGCGGGGACGCTACCTGCTATCACAGCCCACAGCATACTCGGTCTGAAACGAGCCTATCCTTGAGATAGCTCTGCCCTGCCCACTTCGCAGATCGGATTTTGAGGCTTCTGATCGCGACATTTACTTTTCAAATTGTTTAGCGATTCGCTACTTCGGTGTGCTCTGTTGGTTGGTGCTAGCCTCGAGCACTGCAGCATACGCGTCGATTGCCGCCTTATATTGCTGAACTATGAGAGGGGCTACGACTCCAGACAGCTTGTCAAACGAAAGTCCATGCAAAGCTACAAGCCTCGGTGGTAGATCCAGAGAATTCGCGAAGCGGCCGTGCTTGAACGAGTTGCCAACACAAATGATAGAGCAATTTTTGATTGCAACCTGCTCGTTATTATAATCAGGCACTTACATCTGAGATTCAAGAGCTCAACGTCTATTGCAAGACTTTATTCTCCGTGGCTGCCTTCCTTGCTTTCCATCTATCCGAGAAATACATCGCTCCAATCAACATCACATACTAGCCATCTGGATGGGCGAACGGCAAGAAACGGAGATGGCATAATTGTGTAAGAAGGGTATATTGGTCTTAAAACGGCCACGGATAGCTATATAAGAGCCTCTCATGGCATTCTTCTTCACGCTGAACAAGCGCCTTTGCGGGGCAAAGATCCGCTTCTGCATCTAACACTAGACGTGGCCTCGAATTTATAGCTGGCTTGCACCCGGAAGCTATGGTATTAGACAACGAGATCACGGCTGCTATCGTGGTTCCACCAGGCTTAAAAAGTGATGCCAGTGCATCGAGCAAGGACAAAATTGACCGAAGTCTCCCAGAACTGGCGGTTTCATAGTGACTTCACAACTAATGATCTGGATACAGATGAAAGAACAGATAGAGTGCAAGCTTCAAGTCTAATTAGAGCACTAAATCTCGCCCTTTCCACAGCCTGATGAGATATGTTAGGGGGGTGTATTGAGCAGAGCCTCAGGGGTCCAGCATATGCGTCTCCTGTTGTACAGCATGCTCGCCTCAACCTCGACTGATCAGATGATTATGTGACAAGTGTCCAGCCACTCAAATTATGAATTCTAAGGTACAGTATCAAATTTAACTCTGGTCCCTGCAAAAGCCCAAATTCATTTCCGTGTTGCGGAGTTTGAACTCTCATCCCAGGCTTTGGGGGCCAAATCGGCTTGGATTTCAAGAGATCGGAGAACCAATTCTCTCAGTTCACTTTGTATCTAAATCCATTCGGCGCGCAAGCCTGAGTCAACTCCCACCGTCAGGTTTTGGGCGGGAAACATGAGAACGCAGGAAGGCAGAAGTCTTGGTCGTAGATGTTGACATTACGTTTTAAACGTTATCGCCAATGAGATCCTTCTGCACCACGAAAATGCCCTACCAGGGTGCCAATGCTACTCCCTAACGGATCGGCGTCCAAGGCGCTCACCGCGTGCCGCCCCGCAAGGGTCTCCGCCCACTCCTCGACCGGGCTGTGTCTATGTGGCGTCTTGAGCTGAATTGTTCGTGTAGGCGAACAAATAGAGACCCTAGCATGGGAGCCCTGCACCGTCAATATTGATGAAAGAGCCTCCTCTGAAAATAAGACGGCATGCAGCATAAGTATAAGGTGAGGCTTGAGCCTCGCACAAATCCTCTCCCACCTTCCATCACGCCACAATCCTCTCTTCCCCGGGTTTTAAAGCCGTGAGCAGCTTTTTCAAGAACCCTCAAAAACTCCGATACACTCTATAGTGTATTTTGGGAATAAGGCTGGTGTTAGGGTCTTCAAAGTGGGGTAAAGAACGAACCTTGTGAAGCACCAATCACTTCGCCTCGAACATGGACGAGAAAGCTACGGCTTCCCCGATTTCCCCGACGACCTCCCCAACGAGCCCAACTGGCCGAACAGGGCGCGAAGATTCCACAGCCTCAAATTTATCGAAAACTATAACCACCAACAATGTCTTGTTAAATTTTGTGAGAGATAGATCAACTAGCTCGGAAATCCGCCCGAATGATGAGAAGAGGCGAAAAAGTGTCGCTGCGACTGTCACCCACCAAAAAACTTTGGAAGATTTGAAAAAATGGGCCAAAAGGGAAGCTGCGCCGTTCGACCTATGGAGTATATTCGACTACAAATCATGGCATTTTCGGTCGGTCCCAAGGCCAAGCACGGACGATCTAGTCGCACTTGCGGAGCATTACTTTCCTCCCAGGCCACAAACTATGGTCCAAGTATTTGATTTTGGCATGTATCGCGCAGAGCATCATGAGATACCCTTGGGAGAAATTGAAATAGGTGAGTAAAATTGATACGGTAAAGTATCTGGCCCTGTTGACAAAGATCAGAAATGAAACAAAAGCCTGACTGGGCAGACGTAAGATGGATGTAAGTCAAAATTTGCACGAACTCATCAGAATTATGAGCTGACTGTGTATCAGACATCTACCGTTAGGAACCGGGCTCTTCCACTCCTCATTCGAAGATGTGTTCTACAAGGACAAACCCAAAGGACGGCCGTTTGAGAATGCGGGCCGAGAAGGATGGCCTATGCCGGAGACAGAGATGTTAACCATGCAGAGCAAAAAATATGTCCAAGACTTGCAATTCGTAGCTTGTCTCTTGACGAAGCAGCCAGATGTCACACATAGGCTGGACCAAAGGGTGTTTGACGGCGATAAGAACGAAACACTCCGCGCCGATGTCGAATGGAGGCGAGATTACACGCAGATGGATGGGGGCTTCTGGGAATCAGTGCTTTCCGACATCCCGTGGCAACTTTCACAAGGAGTCGCTATAGACATGAGCGGTCCAGGGAGAGCATCTCGAACAATCGATTCCAGTATAGAAACCCAAGCCTTCGCGAAGAATGCTTTCTTCGGGGAGTCTCAGCTGACCCGTGTTCCATTTCGGACCTTTCATAGAGGAGATGGTAAACATTTCGATATTCATTGATGGCATGATGGCTAACTACGATAGGATTTCTCCTCACCCAGTCCCCGAGTAATGGTATCGACTTCTTAAACAAGAACTTTTCACAATACTTGAGTGAACCAGCAGACCTCCACGTCGGAAATAGTGATGCATCAGCCGTCGCTCAGGTTTTCAGACAGTTCGCAGAGACAGGTACAAGTACTTGGCCCAAAAGAACAGTGGAATGGCTCCTGGTCTACCTGGTCACGGAGGTTTCGATCACCCCAACCAATCTGCGCAGCGGACACACCGTACCTTCCATAACGGAAGCGTACGAAAAAGCGGTTCATCAGATGGTACGCAATCCCAATACTCAGTCTTGCTTGAGTCAGTGACTAACACGCATACGAATCTAGAAAAAGAATCGATACGCGCCGTGGAAACGGTATGAGTCAGTAGCTTTGGTCCGGGAATTTTTGGCTTGCATAGACGAATTAGCTGCTCTGCGCGCTATCATCAACAAGAAATTGGATTTTCTGGAACGCCTGGCGAAAGACTGTGAGCAATTCGATGCGGAGGATGAGGCACGCGGCGATAAACCAAATCCGAATTCTTACGACGAGAGTGTTTCCTGGACAGCCCGAACACGTTTTGCTGCACAATCTCTGAAGAGAGCAAGTGATCATTACGAGCGGTTACTCAATGACCTCAACAACTCTCTGAATTCGGTAAGTGCAGATTAACCCCTAAACTTCTTCTTGAAGCGGAACGTAATACTGATTGATTTACTAGCTGTTTCAACTTCGATCAATAGAGCAGAACGAACTCGCTGTCATCTCCGACAGTCAAAATAAGGCCCTTTTCGTCTTTACAGGCGTTACGGTCGTTTTCCTGCCCTTGTCCTTCTTCACATCTTATTACGGAATGAACTTGGCTGGTATCGCTAACACTACAAGGACAGAAGGATATTTCTGGAAGGTATGCGGATCCATCACATTAGGACTTATCCTCCTGATAACATTCCTTGCCTTCCGACACAAAGTACGTTCACTGGCTGTAAAAAATAGGGTCGATCATATTGTTTAATTGGAAGCGGGTTTTGGAGTACATGATCTTTTCAGTCTGTCCATAGTTCAGAATACCACTTCAATTTTGTGGGACTGTAGATATTATCATGCCATCGGTGTAACCCTCCTTCAGGTCGGGCTGATATTAACCCCGCATTACATTACAGGGGTCTGCTATTTTTACCCCCCTTGTCCCGCAATCTCCCACGTGAAGCTTTCCAACAACCAACATGACTGCATCAGACTAAAAGATAAGAGATTTGCGTAACACTCTAATTCCGACTGCATCCTTAAAATTTCTTCGACTTTCCAAAAACATTTCACGAATCCAATTGGAGGAAAATAATCCTCGAAGATTATCGGTCGCTAAATGCGGGACGAGTGACGCTAACGCCCCCCTTTGTCATGAGCAAACTCCAGAAATGGCTGAAGGGGCAGAAGTCGAAGAAGGAAGCGAAATTGAAAAATGACAAGACGAATCCCAAGCAGACCCCGGTCTCTAAAACGCCACCGGCTCCTCTGATTGTTTCTCCACCAAATCGCAATGCAAAGGTTCCGCGGCCGAACTTGCGGCATCGTATCCTGGCGGCTGGTCTCCACACTAGAACCAGTACTGCTGCAAAAAATACTGCAGCGCAAGATGTGATTACCGTTATACCAGAAGGAAGGAAAGAGATTCATATATCTGTGAGCGAGTTGAGAAGACCAACCAGCAATACGACTGAGACGAAACGTGGTTCGAATCGACTTCGAGATGATATATTGGCGTCTGTGAGCAGACACAACAATCAAGGTACTTCTACGCCGGTCCCAAAATTTGAATCTACGAGCCGAACGACTGTAGCTTCAACAATTGAGATAGAAAGTGTACCTTCTCCAAATAAAGCCAAGGAGTCGGCCCCTTCCCCGAAAGTCGAATCTGCTTTGTCAACTCCAATTTCAACCTCGCAGAATGAGACACCAGCAACGAAGGCTGAAACTCAGCCTCGAAGTTCGAAAAGCCCCTTGCCTGATGAGGCTGAGAAGCCAAATACTCCACCACCCGCAAAAGTGACCAGTCAAGTCTCAGAAGAGGCCAAGACCTCCAAAGCTGAGGAGCAAGCCAATGATCTTCCGCAATCAGATCCCTCAAGTCAAGACCCAAAGCAAGACGGAAACCCGAATAGAGCCCCAGCCGTCAAAACCAGCCCAACATTGACTCCAAGGACTGTTACTCAAACGCGGCCAAAGGAAGTAAAATCCGGTTCGAACGAGTATAACAAATCCACCACGATATCAATCCCAACTGGTGCTTCTCAACGGCCAACAGAGACCACCAAATCCAGCTCATTACAGCCCACCCGAGGTGCTCCACTCTCGACTTTGTCTACATCCACAACGGAGGAGAAGAAAGCTATGAACACCTCCTATCATTACAGTAAAACTTTCCCACCACCCAATCCAACAGGAGGCCTTCAAAACCTAGAGGAATCAGTATCACCTATTTCCTCCCAGGTCTTCGAAAGACTCTGCATCCCTCCAGGCGTGCTTTCCATCTGCAAAAACGTTGGCTGCGACCACAACTCCAGCACCAATGTACTAACGCCGCTCAATCAGCGTCCCGCGGCTCCCAAACCAAAACGCGAGGCCTATATCCTCAAACTATCCCCAGAAATAATACTCCAAATCGTCTCCCACCTCACTTACCTGCCCACCGCCTTCCTCAAACTCTCTTGCCGCACCCTAAACCGCAACATCACTCTCACCCACCTCACCCCCTCTCCCTACGAAAAACTCTCCGTGGTTCAAGAAGTACGTCCCCGTTCCGACTTCAAGGGCGATCGCAACCCGCCATATCTCTGCAAAGACTGCGTGATATGGCATTCATTCGAGCACATGATAATATGGCCGCATCCACGTCCCGAGAACGTGTTCTTGAATTACGCGGATTTCAAGCTGCAGAAACCGAGGAGATGTGTGAGGTATGCGGTCAAATCGGGGGAATGGGTTATAGGGAAGAGGATTAGTGGGGAGCATGTGCTTTGCGGAAAGTGTGTTACGCCGAGCGCTAGGGGAGAGTGTGCTTGGAATTGTGGGAGGTGTGGGAAATGTACGGGGCGGAAGGCGTGGTCGGGGTTTTGTGAGGAGTGTTGGAGGGTTGGTGATGGTGAGGAGTTGGGGAGGAAGGGGAGGGTGGAGACGTGGGATTATGCTACAGGGTCGAAGCTGCCTAAGCTGAGTGATAAAAAATCGAAGAGGAAGATTTGTGGGCGTTGTTTGGGGTCCTTGGATTTTGAGCCGGGTTCGAGGGAGGTTTGTAGATGTGGAGAGTCGCATAGAGCGACTTATTGAGGACGGTGCGAGTTGCAATCGGATAAATCCATGCAATCCGTACTTGGATGTGGCGGACTCTGAATGAATGATACAAATTCGATGGAAGCGGTAAGATGAGCCCACGGCTCCCCAACAGCGTTTCTCGAAAATTTCCCTGTACAGAACAATGAAAATATAGGAAGAAACAAACTTTTAGCAATTCGGAGCTCCTAGTCTCGCTGTATGTTGGACAATTTGTACAATCTATATGTTTTACAGTTTATACAAAGGCTACTTGGCCAAGAACTTCTGAAACGCAGTATGATCAATCGTGATGTTCCCAACAGCCTTCAACTTCTTCCGACCCTCCTTCTGCTTGTCAAGCAACTTCCTCTTACGCCCAATATCAGCCGCATGCAACTTCTGCAACACGTCTTTCCTGAACGGCTTGATTGTTTCTCTGGCCACAATACGATTCCCCACGGCTGCTTGGATAATGACTTCAAACATCTGCCTGTCGACATGCTCCTTGAATTTCTTGACCCATTGCCGGCCTAGTCGATCGACTTGAGAAGTATGTAGCACTCGCGCTACAGCGTCAACGGGGTCCTTGTTGACGAGCAGTTGCATTTTAACAATGTTGCTGCGGCGGAAGCCTGCGTCTTCGTAGTCTAAGCTTGCATACCCTTTCGTAGCACCCTTGAGCTTGCCAAAGAAATCATCGACGAGCTGCGCGAGAGGGATATCGTATTTCAGAATGACTTGAGTGGCAGTGAAGAAGTTGAGCTCTTTCTGCTCACCACGGTTGGCTTCACAAAGCTCGATTACTTTTCCTAGGTATTCTTCTGGGAGTGTGATGGTTGCGGAGACGTACGGCTCTTGTAGCTCGGCTACTTTATCTCTTTGGTGATCGACGTCAGGGAATTTCGTCGGGGTCTGAATGATCTCTTCTGTGCCATTTGCCCAGATGATTTTGAAGGGGACGGTGGGTGGTGTGATGATGATGCTGGCTCCGTGCTCCTGGCGTAGACGATCTTCAAAGACAGAACAATGAAGTGTTCCTAAAAATCCCAATCTCCAGCCTGCGCCTAAAGCCTCTGATGATTCCTTCTGAAGAGTGACACTGCGGTCATTCAAGACGATTTGATTGATCGAGTCTTCCAAATGACCGTGGTCTCCCTGATCCACTGGAAAAGCTGAGACGAAAACCATGGACTTTGGTTCCTCGAATCCAGGATATGGCTCTACCAGATTTTCGGAGCCAACAGTTGTGTATGTATCTCCACTCAACGCCTCTTGACTCTTCTTCATGCCCGGATTGAAGAAGATATAGCCAACCTGACCTGCTCGGAGAACACTCTGGGGCGTCTGATTAGGGTACATAATCCCAACTTCACCCACAAAGTACTTAATCCCCGTAGCAAACGACACCACATGGTCTCCAGCTTTAATCTGCCCATCGAATATCCGAACCAGCAGGATGACGCCCTTATAATTATCGTACCAAGAGTCTACCAGCAGCAGCCTCAGAGGCTTCGTATGGTCTCCAACAGGACACGGGATCTGTTCTATAACACTAGGCAGAATACTCTCAACATTCAACCCCGTCTTCGCAGACACCAGTACCGCATTCTCTGGCGCCAACTCAAACGCAGTCTGCATCTGCTCCAACGCCCTTGGCGAATCCGCAGAAGGCAGATCAACTTTATTAACCACCGGCACCAGAACCAGTCCCTGCGAAAATGCCAGGTAGAAATTCGCAACCGTCTGCGCCTGCACACCTTGACTAGCATCAACAAGCAGCAATGCTCCCCCACAACTAGCATAACTCCTCGAGACCTCAGCTCTGAAATCCACATGTCCTGGCGTATCCACCAAATGCAGCAGATAATCCTCTCCCCTATGCTTGTAAATCATGCTGCAAGTCTGCGCCTTCACCGTGATCCCACGCTCGCGCTCTACATCCAACTTATCGAGGATCTGCTTGTTTCCACCCGGCTCAATTGTGCCCGTGAGCTCGAGCAGCCGGTCGCTGAGCGTGCTCTTGCCATGGTCGACGTGTGCGACTATGCAGAAGTTCCGGAAGCGATCAATGGGTATAGCCTGGATGCGGCGCTCGAGGTCTGAGACTGGCTTTGCGGCGCGCAGTGCTATCGAGGCGCTGAAAGAGCGGGTTTGGGTCAGGAATTGGGTGGCATATTGGCTTCGGATGGCGCTGGGTAGCTTAAGGAGGTGCAATGGACATCGCTGCATTTAAACTGCTGTGAGGTTGTGATTGAAGAGCTGCTCGTTGAAGCTTCTAAAAATTATTTTGAGGTCGGCTTGCGATGGCCCGGCCAGACCCTTGAATTGCGCCCTCTTTTCCAAGAGCTCTACAACAATCCAAATTTTAATACTCCAAAACTTCAGGAAAATTCAGAGCGCTTTCTAGATTAAAAAGGCAATAAAATTTGCTAAGTTAATTTTTGATTTCTTTTGCAAATTAATCTTGATTGCAAAAGTACACGTCTCTCCCGCGAGATCGGCTTTTGGGGCGGGAAGAGCCGATTGCTGTGCCAACATAAAATCGCATCTTTTGACAAGTCTGGGGAAATCGATCGCAATATCAATCAACTTCCATCAAAACGTCAAAATGTCGGTCGAACGAGAGAAAGATAAGGCGAAAGTGCACAAGCTGTCGCTGAAGGGTAAGTTAATGCCAAGCATACTTTGTGCGCCGTGTTAACAGATTTATAGGTTCATCGAAGCTCGTTGCGGAATTCGTAAGGCTCCCATTGAACCAACTCAAGCTTCAAAAGAGCTAACAAGAGCAGTTCCAATACTCCATAAACACAATCCTGTTTGTCCCCCTACCACTCTCCCGATATCCAATAAATTTCTGACTTGACATAGTTTCCAGCGAGGCGTCTATCCCGCCGAAGACTTCATGCAGTAAATATCCACCCCTCCACAAAGCCAAACGCAACACAACTCACACACCCCACAGAGTCAAGAAATATGGCCTCACAATGCTCGTATCCTCCGATGACCAAGTCAAAGCCTACATCAAGAAAATCATGGGTCAGCTCGATAAATGGATGATTGGTGGCAAGATCTCGAAGCTCGTTGTTGTTATTACTAGTAAAGATACTGGGGAGCATGTGGAGAGATGGCAGTTTGACGTTCGTAAACCCTCTCCCCCCTTTCTGTCTACCATTCTATAATTAAATACTGATAAGAAAACTTCCAATAGGTCCAAATATTCAATAAATCCTCCAGGAGCAAATCCTCTCGAAAGACAGCCGACAAAGAAAACGCCGCTCCAGACGAGGGAGCAGCAGCAGCCCCTCCCCCAGCCGAAAAGACAGAGGCCGAGATACAGGCGGAGATTCAAAGCATATTCCGTCAAATCACAGCCTCCGTGACGTTTTTGCCGCAGCTGGATGGCGATTGCACGTTTAATGTGCTGGTGTATGCGGATGCGGATAGTGAGGTGCCGATGGAGTGGGGGGATAGCGATGCGAAGGAGATTAGGAATGGGGAGAAAGTCCAATTGAGGAGTTTCAGTACGGGGAATCATAAGGTTGATACCCTGGTTAGTTATAGGGTTGGTGATTAGGATTTCGACGAGAATGGGGAAGGTTGTTTTTATGGAATGGTTGGGCTTGGAGTTGGACCGGATATGGACATGGGGTTTCTTATTTGTGATTATGCATGCTTGTTCATATTTTCTAGGCGGCTTTTATGGCAGAAGTGAAGCTGGAGTTGTTAATATACCAAATGAAAGCAGATGGCAAACCAAAAGTTTGTGCTTACAGACACAGTGTAATCAATGTATTACCGGCCGCTTTGGTATATATACCCACCTTCCCATACCATGCCACTGGTTACCCAGTATTTGTAAAAACGCCACGCTAATATGCTATTCCGTTGCCTTGCCTTTCCCTTTCCCATTTGAGTGATTCGTCAAAATAGCTGTCCCATTACCATCCTCGTCTTTACAGTCACCAAGACCAGGCTGTTCTCGATTCGAAATCACATCCTTAGGACCGCTATCATCCAGGCCAGCCCATCCTGAGTCCCAACCCTGACTTTCATCTACTGCTCCCTTGGTATGGCCCTTTTCAGCCATATCCTTCACATCGGACCAATATTCCAGCTTCTTCACTTCTTCGTCGGCGTGCTTAAGCGCTGCCTCCAAATTTTCTTGCCGCTTCTTCTTAGCTTCATCGCCCTCGTTCTTTTTCCGGTCTTCTACTGCCTCATTGTAGATTTTGATGATATGCGTGAGGAGGAGCCGCCGCGAAGCCTGGAATATGAACGTCCCCATAATGTCATGCATCCGCTCTCGCAGATAAAAAAGGTCGTCTCCGCCATTACGGATGAAGTTCTCAACTGCTTCCATCTTTTCACGGTCTATTCGAGCGAGTCGTAGAGCTTTAATCAAGGACCCGATATCGGTAATGTCTTCTGCGAGTATTTCGTCCTCCATGTCGCGATTCGCAAGTTGTGCAACACTGAGTCTCTTGGTATCCAACGACGAGGCACGACTTTGACTTAGATCAGCTGGATGTATGGTAAAATAATCCGAGTTGAGTCTGTGAGCTTCTGGTACTTGGTATCCGGTGCCTTTCTTCACTCGTTTTCTGATCCAGGCTCGTCGTCGAACGAAAGAGTTCCACCATGATGGGCCATGCCATGAGAATTGCTTCGCAAAGGCAAACGAGTATTCCCACCCATCTTCATCCATTCCCTCCTCATGGTTGACAGACCACTCTTTCCATACCCATTCCCAGGATGGGTCGGGAACTTGGGCATTCGTGATATCTGTAGCGCTAGTTTTCTGTGCGACGTTCGTCCAGGGTGAGGGATCAAGGTTACCCAAGGCCTTGGAAGAGAAAAGAGCTATCCCGCAGAGGAAGCCTCCTCGTTGATTCTCGTACAGCACATCTATGGCATATTCCTCCTTTTTGGTCTTCTTTCGACCTCTCTCCTCGGTGTCTTCTGCCTGGTCCGGAGCATCGCCCTCGGGCTCCTCTGGTTGCCCATCATCTGATCTCCCCTCTTCCAATCGACGATCTTGGTATTTCTTGTATTTGCGTCTTGTTATCTCTTGTCGTAGCTTCTGTCTACTGGAATCCTTCCGCAGAGGAGCATCGCTGTGTCTTCTCGATGACGAATTGGAAACGGTTGGTGAGGGCGCCCTGTGGGTCGCGGAATGGCTTCGAGGAGGGCTGAGAGGGCTGCCGTTTGTTATCGTATGATCGACAAGATTGATTTCGTGGTCATAATCTGAGTCTCTAAGAGGCGAAGGTCGGCGTGTTGACGAATGCAGAAGAGACATTTCCTATGGCCGCGAAAGCATCGCTGCAGGAATTGGTTTGCACAGCTTGTGAAGCTGTTGATGCCGCCAAAAGCAAGTTTGAGGCGCCCAGATATTCTCCGATAAATATTGTGTAATTCTGTGTCTACCGAAGAAAAACGAGATATAACTGTCACCAAAATAGGAGACCCCTAAAATCCTGCATACGAGGATCGATCTAGATGCAATTTATGTTTAGCGTTTTCACCTTCAGCTTTAGCTTAAGGTTCATGTCAAGATCCGCTCTGGGTTTAGAAAATCGATCGATGACGATAAGTGGCTGGTGTGTTCCAACTTCCCACCGATTCTTTCCCAAAGCAGCCATAGCAGCCATAGCACCGCCACAACCCCGGCCGTGCTTCTTTCCTCGGATTAAAATATGACGTTGCAGCTATATTTTGCCAGGGGAAGTTGCGCCCAATCACACGCCGCTCCTGCATCATGCGATTCCTCCTCTGCACCAGCTGCATGTCTCCTCATTCTTATTCTCACAACAAACTCTGCCATCTGTAACTCCAGCGTCGTTCTACCTCGAGACATACAAGACATCAATTCTTTGCATCTCCCGCAGCTTCTTCAATAAATCATCTACAATGGCCCAACCAAAGTCCAGAGTCCCTCTCTACCTCGGTGTCGCAGCTGCTGGTGGTGTAGGCTACTACCTCTACACCGCTGGGGGAAACCCAAAGGTTGCCGAGAAGCAGTTCGAGAGTATGTCACTCGTGCCCATAGTTAAGGTGTCTTCTTCTAACATATATCTATAGGCGATCTCTCCAAGGCATCTGCTAAGATCAAGTCCGAGGTCCCAGGCAAAGCTACAGAGGCAAAGAAGGAGGGCGAGGCGTGGGCTTCACAAGCGGGAGCAAAGGTTGACTCTGCTGTTAGTATTCCCAATGCTGACCCTCTCCGTGCTCCTTGATCCGGGAAGCCATCCTGCTTGCTGCCAACTTCTGCTCCAAATCATCTACTAACGTACCCCGCAACTAGGCCGAGAAGGCTCGCGCAGAACTCGCAAAGGCCGAAGGCAAGTTCGATCAATACCGCAAAGATGCCGCCAACGAGACCATGAAAAAGATCGACCAAGCTGACCGAAAGGTTGAAGCCGAAGCTTCAAAGGCCAAGAGCGGCATCTCGTCTTGGTTCGGTGGAAAGTAAATAATGTGGTAATGGATATGTTTGATGGAACGAGGCGGTTGTTATGATTTTGATGCCTGTGGGTTTGGTATCTCCGCAGGGTTGTATAATACCACACAATGCTGCTCGACTCTATTTTAGCAATGGAAGTTATATGATTCTACGATACCATTGTTCCAAGAGCTTGACTCGATCCTTGTCACGGTTAGTATTTCCGTCCTTCTACCGCACTCCAATTGGAATACATCCGTCTCTTGCAACTATGATTTCCTGCAAGAGCAATATCAGATTCCTGCAGTGCTCAATCTGGTGGCTACCGTCTTTGGAGGAAGACAAGGCTGTCTGAAAGCCAAAATGGTGTGCCTCCTCATCAGCCCAAATGCAGCAAAAGAAATAACGCACAGCCAGGGTCCAGGATGAAGCCTCGGTGTAATCCCCATCCCCATCCCCATCTTATTGGCTATAAGCCTGGATTGGCGGCCTCTCGCTAAAGTTCATCCTCTGAGGTATGAATATGTGGTTTCTCTCCTCCCTCAACTTCAGTTCTCAAACAAAACTTACCACCTGAATTCATTGACCAATTTTGATACCTTCAGTTTTTCTTTCCCGCGAGCGACACCAATAGGTGTACGTGAGCGGGGACGTCGTTCCATCACCGGCACCCGACTTCCCTCACAGCCTCGTGCTATCACAGCGCAAAACTTGCGCGAAGACTTGAAGTCTTCGCGCACCAGCAATCGACAGAAACTTTGAGGACCATAGTGTAAACTACGCTAACGATCATCCGCCCTTTTTAATAACTCATGTGTCTCTGTGGGACATTGAGGTATTGAAGAAAGGGTCGAACCCGAACGCTGTTACTTCAGATATTGATATTTTTGATTTTGCTCTCCCGCCAAGTTTAACGATTACTCCTACTCCGTATGTTTACTCCATAAGCAAACCAGTTCCCTATTTTTTAACTTTGCGAGTTTTGATACCTTATATGTCACCCAGAGCTCCTGAGACATTCAAAATAAGTGTTAGACCTCGTGAAACATCTGACTCTCTCTTGATTAAGCAATACTGACTCTGAGAACTTGCAGTGTGTCTGCTTCATCGTCTTCGCCATCTTCAACGGGCCAAAAAGCTTCTCAAACACCGCCGACTTCCTTCTCGGAACAGTCTACTGGTCTGTCATTGCCGGACCATACGCAGTCAACTGACCCTCCAGAACCCAATCAAGGCGATACTCCTGCTTTTCTAATACCTGGAAACTCGCCTGAAGAAAGTCGCACTGGCTCTGGGTCATTATCAAACATCTATTCAGAACGAAGCCAGTCATACAAAGCTGGCAACTCTACTGGCAAGACTCCCTACCGCTGTGAAGTCTGTGGGCGAACATTCGAGAAACGGTATATCCGAAAGTTAGTCACACCAATTCAGACATTCTTCCAGAGCTAATGGGCTTATTTAGCAAGCATCGTATCACACAGCACGATCGACCCTACAAATGCCCAGATCAGCACTGCACTTACAGCACAACTGGCTTTGGAAAACGGAACGACCTCGAGAGACACAAGACGAACACTCATCCGCAGGTTTTTACCCCAACACTTTATACATGTCATCATTCATGGTGCCCGCATTATTCCCAAGGATTTCGGAGAAAAGACAACTGTAACCGCCATATTGAGGTTCAGCATCGGGACCTTTCCTAGGAGGGACCAATAAACTCGAGTCGACAGCAGCAACAGTAGCAATATCAAAATAAGCACAATCGAAGTATAAATTTGCAATTACCAGAAGAGGAGTGCATTGAGCACCTGTCCATGTTTCAAGCTCTTTGAACAAGAGCTAGCTGTTCTCTGACAAATCACCTACACCATTCCTCTCCAATGGCGGGTCCCTGCGATCCAGTTGGGACAGCGATTCTCGACAGTGCCAAGAGCATATTTTCCATCCTACTGCTGATTTCAGGGCACCCAGACAAGATGACAGCAACTTCTCCTGCGGAATCAAACTGCAAGGTTCCAGATCTAGCCACTCTCCTAGGCCTCATGTCAAGATCTTTGGCCGGTGCTGGAACTAAGTCCCAAGCCTTCATCCCAATCAAAGCAATTGTCGACCTCGAGAATACAGTCTCGGGTCTAAAGATGCTCGGGATATTCAGTGCAGACCTCCCTCCTGAGCGATCAGCCATGAGTGAACAGTCTGAGGTAGTTCGAAAGTTTTGCGGTGATTTTAACGAGCCAAATGCAGTGGGTGTGACCACTGGCGGAGAAACAATAGCACATGGACTGCTGAACTGGAAGTCCTCAGCTTCTGCAGTCACAAGTTCAGTCTCTTCTGTTTTGGGTTCTAAGACTGATGAATTCTTTGCGAGGCGCAAAACAATGGTTTCAGAGACAGTGGAAACGCTTTATGATGCTCTTTCCAAATCACGTACAAACCTTACAGCCGTGGACGGTGTTGATAGTGAGTCAAGGAGGCTCATTTATTTGAATGATCGTCCTTGGCCCCAACTTACTCATGATTTTGGCGAATACCATGACCTCAGTAAGAACATAGAAGGGAGATACGGATTTTCCGGCCACGATACGCCTCCGATACTTCATTTGAGTTTTGTTTGGAAAGTTTGTAGCATCGCGTTTCCACTAAGGCTGTTTGGCCAGCCAGTCTTGATGCGCACCCAGCGCATCCTAGACCCTGGATAACCTTCCGGGGCGTACTTATCTCTACTAGGTACGCCCCGTAATTACTTGAGGCGGAAGGAAAGGAGCTATATGATGCCGTATTGACACGAATCCCATTTGTTTAAGGTACCTTGATTTCTGTCTTGATTGGCGTTTTGGCGTTTGCCTCTTGAAGTGAGAGAAAATGGGCGGGACGAAACGCACTACTGAAGAATTTTTTTATCTCCAGTTGACAAGTCATTTGTATCCAGAGGTACCTAGGGATTCCAGACTGGAGAGATTTTTTGCCTGAGGTAGTGTTGAACTAGTATTATCAGGCAATATATGAGTACTAGTCGAAAGTTTTGCCACAAAATCTTCGAACGAATGATGCTCGATGATCTATGCCACCTCTCTGGGTCTGATGTCTGCATCAAAGACTTCATGAAACAGTCGAGAGCGGCGAAGCAAAGCCAAAAATCTCTCTAGATTTCCACTGGGAAGGAAGCTGCAGTTCTTTTCCCTAGCTGCTTTACTGAAAGCGGGGCGAACAAGAAATTACACAAAATCAAAATCACAGCAGAGCCACTTGAATGCCCAACTGGACTTGAAACAATCAAATGTTCGATTTTCGGTAGGTATATCTCTATGAAACCGACACATTTTAGACTCCACGCCCACAATACCAAAAAAGTCTCTGCCTTCTAAGCCTTCTGACTCTCATTCTTCTCCACCAGGGCACCAACTCCCAACGCCCTCCCCACTCTAACCTTCCTCTTCTTGCCGCCAGCCCCAGACTCTTTCTTCCCATTAAGCGTCAATGCCTTGTCCTTATCTTTCGCGCTCCCCAACTCTCCCACTGGTTCTCCCTCGTCGACCTCCTCTTCATCTTGCTCATCCAATATCTGCTCTCTGATAAACCCCAAATCTAACTTCATGGAATAAGCATCTTCGCCATCGGCATAGTATTTCGCTTCCACTTTCTCATTTTGGAAGCCTAGTGTGTCACGGTACAGGCGGAGGGCGGCGTTATTGGAGACACGGACGTGGAGGGATACGTATTGGGCGCCGAAGGTTTCAACCATTGCTCGTTCTGCTCTGTATTAGCCCCATTACTCTCCCCTTCCTTTCTCTCATTATTCCAATTCAAACATAGATATGAAAAGAGAAAGACATACGTGACTGCCTCATTAATTTCTCCGCGATACCCAACCGTCTATGCGTCCTCATAACACTCAAACTAGTAATATGCCCATGCTGCACTCCATCCGGAGGATCCTCCTCCATCTTGGCGAGCACATAGCCTACGATCCGCGGGTAGTCGTAGGGAGTCTTCTTGGGGCGCGAGACGTCGACTGCTACGTAAGAGAGTTGGGGCCAGGAGAGGGCATGATAGAGGTAGTATTTCATGAAATAGCTGTTTGGGGAATTATGTCAGCTTGAAGCTCGGGAACAGGAAATTGGGGAGGTTTACTTTTCGGGAAGATTGGTGATATTTGCATGTTGAACATGCGGTATATCTGAAGGATGTAGCAATCGGATATCCATGGTTGGTTGTGAGGAGGCTGTTTGCTTGTAGGGAAGGTGATCGCATGCGAGTCGTGGAATTTGGAGGTTTGCGGTCATTGGAGCGGATCTGGGTGGACCCTGCTCGCCTAAACTGTTGAATGGGACTGCGGGGTGGAGCTCATATTTAGACTTCATATTTCCACTTTTGCCAGTATTCTTTTGAAATTTGTTTTAAAAGAGTAAAACAGCCATTTTGCTTTATTTAAGAGAGATATACTTAATCTCGATCAGCTTTTATTCAACACAAAATGGCTTCACGTCCAGTACATGAGAGAACTGTCTCTACAAACCTTGGAGGAGCTCGCGGATATCGACCCCTCGAAGGAAAACTAGCTATTGTAACAGGAGCATCTCGCGGTAATTTCATCCCATAGCAGTCTTTACTTTCTCTAACAACTCAAAAGGAATCGGGGAAGCCATAGCCTACAACCTGGCCTCAAAAGGCGCCTCCATAGTCCTAAATTACACCTCCGATTCTTCTTCTGCATCCTGCAACGAGCTATCCAAAGCCCTATCCACCGAACACGGAATCCAAACCCTCGTAATCCAAGCCGATATGGGCTCTCCAAATGGTCCAGCTCATATAATCAACACAGCCAGAAACCACTTCTCACACCCCAAAACCGGCCGTTTCCAAATCGACATCCTGATCAACAACGCAGGCGTATCCAAAAACCTCAAGATTCAAGACTGTACAATAAGTGATTGGGAATGGCAATACAAAATCAATGTTCTCGGCCCATTATTACTCATGCAAGCTGCCTTACCATATTTACCGCATGACAGAAGCGGACGCATAGTAAACATATCCTCCGTTTCCAGCTCAGAAGGGTTCATGGGGCAATCCGTATATGGGGGCACGAAAGCCGCTTTGGAAGCCATGACACGAACCTGGGCACGGGAATTAGCTGAGCGGGCCACTGTTAATGCTGTGAATCCTGGACCCGTTAAGACGGATATGTGGTTTTCGACTGGAGAGGACTTTCAGAAGCATTTGAAGCCATGGATTGAGAAGACTCCTGGGTCAGCGATTCGGCCGGAAATTGATGACAACGCACTTGTAGAGGGTGCTGAGAAAGCTGGGGGAAGACCGGCCTATACGGAGGAGATTGGGGGAGTAGTGGGTATGCTTTGCACTCAGGATGGATTGTGGTGTACGGGACAGGTTGTATGTGCAAATGGGGGAATGAGGATGGCTATTTAAAGATTGAATTCAACTGAAATAACATCATGATTCTTCTGCCAAAGTATTTCCACTGCTTCGCTATTCACAACCTCCTACAATCTTTGCATCGCGCATGTTTGCATTTTGGGCAGGTATCCATATTCCATGGGCTTGATGTAAGACACTGCGGTAATCAGCCTGCGTTTAATGGGAAGTCCAAAGAGTGGATTACCGGATCGGTTCGATATGTTGGCCCCTCCCCGCTCCTTCTCACCGGGGTTCTGACTTTTCTGCAGCAGGTCCAATTTTGCCATTGTGGCTGCGGCTCGTTCTTGAGTTTTTCTTTCAGCTTGCAAAACATTGCGGTGGCGAGATCTTTCGGGTCCAAGATGTTCTGGTAGGTGTATTGCAGTTATGTGGTAACCATAAGTCCGTGTCTAGCAACTGAAAGCTTTAATAATTGAAGATTTTGCAAATCTGGCAGGTTATTCACAGGGGATTTGGACAATAGACAATTCCATTCACTACGTCGTACCATAAATTGTCCACTAAGAATGCATGACCATTGGCGCCATGAAAATACTTTGATAATTCCAATCTTCAACATACCCTAGTTTCTTGCAAGTACAAATTTAATGGAAGTACCTCAGGAGCGGTCACGATCCAGTTCTCGTTGCTTCTCCTCTAAGAGTTCTACAATCACCGCATTATCTCTCAATTTCGCCTCTGCAAGCGCACTCTTTTGACGCCTCCTTTCCATCGGTCTCACAGAGGCGCGTCGATGTATCATGTTATTAGGCTCAAGGGAAGCGCCTGCATCGAGCAGCATCTTCACAATCCGCGCATTGTTGGCGATAGCGGCCAGCTGCAAACACGAACGCGGAGCCGGATCCGACTCGTTGACATCTGCGCCATAGTCCAAAAGAATCCGAACAGATACTGGTGCCCCGACTCTGCAGCTCCAGACGAGAGCACCGTCAATGTTGTACAGGAATTGTTGTTGCGTTGAGATACCCTTGTGGTGCTCCAGGAGATATTTAAGAGTACCGGGCTGGTCGCCCTGTGCCGCATAGTAAAAGGCAGTTACCTCCTCGCGCAGGATTTCGGGAAAGTGATACGATGCTTGGACATAGAGCTGGACAATATTTTCGTGGCCCATGTATGCCGCTACTCCAAGGGGGCTTTTGGAAAGATTGAAGTTAGGCCCTTCAATGAAATCGGGCTCGTACGGCAACGCGCCTTGATCAAAAAAAAATTGCACGATTTCGGCATGACCTTGGGCAGCTGCTGCCCATGACGGTCTTCCGAAGAACGATGGATGATCTGATCCCTTATTGTAAGACTTGACCAGAGCTATGTCACCAATCCACGCAGCAATGGCGAGGCAGTTGACTGAAGTCCCGCCCTCAAGTTGGGTCCTGTCGTCCTTTTCTTCACCTTTTAAAACTTCGAAGGTGCGAGATCCTACGTTTACGGCCAGGCATAAACAAGCGCTGCGCTCGAAAAGCTCAAGTCGTGCCGTATCATTCTCCGAGCTTGTGTCATGAGCCAGCATCCTGCACGTCTCTCGGATTGTAGTAATCCAGGCATGTGCAACGGGTCCATCGGTACAGACTCGGTGGTAGAGATACAGTGCGATCACATCGTGGTGGTAGTTCATTCTGAGTAGCCTCACCATTTTTGATGTAACATCTTCAACAACTCTTGTCACTATGACAGCGTCGAGAATTTCGTTTGCGAGAACGCCTAGGAGAAATTAGCTCGGTGAGAAGATACTGATTTTGAAGGACATACGGCATGTAAGGCGGGCTCTCATTGACTCCTTTAGGCCGAGCTCCTGTACCGTGAATCCAATGACAATTTTGAAAACGTCCAAAGGTAGATCTAAGAACTGCATGGCAACGTATACGATAGCAGTATGTCGAAAACTGTTGTAGGTTGAAGGTTTAGAAGCGGGGCCCAACAATCCACAAGTGACAGCAAAGATGTTGAATATGTTTCCTGAGCTGACAGAGATGCCACTTAAGATATACTGAGCCTTGATGCGTAACAAAATATGAAGTCAAAAAGAATTGATAGCTGCAATCTTCGCTTATATAGAACGGTAACGGTGTTGGGGCTGAGCTCACCAGGCTCGGCAAAAAATAGGGGCTCTTGGCGGCCTGAAATCCCTGCAATTAGGCCCTTCATGCTATTATTAGCTATGGTTCAAAATAGATCTAGAAGAATGTTTAGATTCAAATCGAGGTGTCATTAAACTCACAAGGTTGATTTCGAAACGTAATCCATTTTATGTATTAAGCCTCCATAATCCAGCGTTGAGTGTTGTGGTTACCCCGCGAACGTCTCCGCTTGGGTACAGTACAACTTAGCAGGCGACAGCCTGATTCTGGGCATATCCACTAAGCTCTGGGTTGACGTCCAAGTAACCTGGCATTAATAAGAATCCCCGACAACGAATTCTACTGCTTGATATTTTATTCGGTCTATGTAGTCGGCACTTTATCCGGATTATGTACTCATTTAGTATTGAAAGATGTAAGACCCATACCAGTAGGTACCGCATTCCCAAAGCCTTCATAACACTTCACTATAACCGTTTATCAACAAGAAAAAGATCATATAAATTGTAAAATTTTGATTTTAATTTGCCAATTCTAACTGAGTCGACCAAAAAATACGCCAGATATGACACCCCGAGATATATACAGAGATGCAACTAACTGGTGGCCAATGCTCACCACCCAAACCCTTTTGACTCAAGCCTGACAAATAAAACCCATACATAAACTCTTCTCGTAACCTTTACCAAGCCGTGACATGGCTGTATTCTTTTTCTGGAATGATTCGCCCAGTGGTCAAATCCCTTCGCGACTTGGTGGCGATAATGGTGTCGTTGCTAGCAACCATAGTATTGTCGTTGCCGATCATAGTCTTCGAAACCATGTCGAAGCAGCCAGTCCTCTTGTCCTTGCAGCACAAAGGCCACAATTCCTTCTCAGACATATCGCAGAAGAGGTTCTCGGGAATGGAGACAAAGTCAGGGCCCAAAGAGTTGCCGCTCTGGCAAAGCTCCTTGGCACTGTGTGCGTGGTTCGCGCTGGTAACCAGCTTTCCTGGGAAAGTATGGCGCTTGGAAATCAGGGACCGCTTCTGAGCCGGGCTGCGCTTCTTGTTCTTTGGCGGGAGCTTTCCAGTTGAGGCACCGTCGACCATAACCTTTGATCGATCTTTATCAACAAGGTTGGCGTCGTACTGCAAAGGAGGGTTGAAGTAGGGGAGGAAGTAGTCGCTTTTTAAGTTATCGTAAAGGTGGAAGCGCGGTTTGCTCTTGCACATGGTGTCCTGATCATCAGCATACGCCTGAGCCCGCTCTTTGGTTGCTGTGAAGTCGGTGATATGTACACCGAGGCCTTGAGTGGTAATTCCGTTGGATTTGTCTCCATCAATCCAAACACATTTAGGCTGGTAGTTGTCATCGCCAATAATTGTCTGGGAATTGTACCAGAACCCGCCACACTGGTATCCCACATCTCCGTACCATGCCTTCTGTTGGCCGTCCGGCCACGTGGCCGAAATGTATGAAATGCAAAGTGCATCGTTCCCGCCTTTCGAAACAGAAATGTACTGTGCCTGGCGTCCTTGCTTATCTGAATCGGCAGTAACGACAATGTCTTTGAAGCCGCCATCTGCAATAACACTCTTGCTGCCACGGGCTTCGCCGATATCGCGGCCCATGACATCGAAAAGTCGAATGCCAGGAACGTTACCGCCAGTAGTATCGCTCCCGTGAATGGATGTGCCGACTCCAATGCGGATGGTTGTCTCCCTATCGCTTTTAGACGGCAGCATTGATTCAAGCATTGGCGCCATAGCAATAGCACCGAAGAGCAAGCCAATGACGTTGAAAGCAACGTTGGCCATTTTGAGACTTGTTGATTCGTGGGTGAAAATGGAGAACTTCTTAATTGATGCTGGAACACTGAAAGATTGTGAAAGTTTTAAAGAACTCAGGAATGAGCGTGTGAAAGTGATCTGAAAAGTGAGTATGGAAGGTGTGATAGACTTTTGCTCAAGGAAAAGAATCCAAACGATGTACAAGAGAGTGAGTTGAAGAGTGAGTGACTGATGATGAAATTTGATTTTGGTCGGTGCAGACGACGTCTTTTATCCCTTTGAGATTTCATAGAATATAGAAAAATGAACTTCGCCCATTTCCACCAATTGAGTACCCCTAGCAGGAAGTCATCGTGAATGTTCCTACGGAGTATTTCGCCGTAGGATTTGTATATCCACTTTGGGAACCACAAACTCTCCCTGTACATGAAACACCTGCTGGTATACTAAATCAAGATGTTTTGAGATTGAGGAATCGAAGCCAACTTGGCATTCAGGCTGATGCGGCGGATTGTATGAATTTTTAGATGGAGGATCTGTAAAAGTTACACAGAATAGCGAGATCGAAGCCGAAATATCGGACCCCAACAGAAATAATGTGTAGGGATTTGCCAATGAATTGTCCAGCCTTCTTGGCAGTCAGCAGAGCTCGTACTTCAGCAAATTTCGTTTGGACAACTCTAAATTTTTAATGGGCATTACCCACTTTGGCGGCTCGGCGGCTCGTACTCTTGGCGGCTCAGCCCCTGGATAAGGTTATTTTAGAAATCGACCCCCCCTAGTCAAATAAGCGAGCTCCCCCTGAGAGCCGCTGCCGATCAGGCCGGGTTTACTACTTGATGGCATGTTAGAATTGCCCCTTGTATGACTATTCAGATTCTTTCATTACAATTTGCATACTCTTCGTTTCAAATTTCTTCTCATTCTCATTCCCATACTCTTGTTCGCTCACAGTCACTTTGCCTCGCACCTGGTACATCCTCTTTTCCCCAACTTTTAGAACAGGAAATTCAACGACAGCGACAATGCGATATTCCACGGTGAATTCTTCTGCTTCATTCTTCCTGCTACCTCTTATATTTGGCAATGTTGCTGTAGCGGAATTGCTGGGTTGTGACGCTGTCAATTGCGCTGTAGGCGAGTATCGCACGGCTCAATGCAAAGTTGGAAATGCGACTTTGAAAGCTCTTGGAATCGCAAATTTTACCACCACCATGGATACTCGACCGCTCACCTGGACTTTGGGTTTCCAGGAGAGCAAAGTCGAAGGGAACGGCTCGCAAGCAGCCTTGGCTCTCGACAGGAATTTCTATCTCGGCACTCCACCATCACTTCAGCTGGATGATACGACTGGATGTGCCCTCTTCTTTGAAGGAATCGCTGCAAACCTCACCGTTACCAACAGTGGCAACATGAACAATTTCACTTGTTCCGACGCTCTTAACCAGGATTGCGTTTCCGACTTGATTGCGCAGGCGCAGGTGGCCGGTGAGGGGACTAGCAACTCCGACTTTTGCAACGGGCTGCGAGACTCGTTGGTCAATAAGCCACCGCCAACTTGTAATAGCGTCCGAGGGTCTTGGGGTACGATAGCTGTTAGATGTGAGTATCTCATAAGCCATCATTTACTGCAGAATTGACAATAGACAGCTCTGGACGCTCTACAGAAGGTAGACCAAAGTCAATGCCATCCTACCACCGGTCAAGGCTATGACATATCACTCGTCAACAGTCAGCGGCAATTACCCGCAAGCCGTGACTTGAAAGAGATAGGTCCAATTCTCAATGCCGTCACGCCTGTGATGACCGTCTTTAGGAAAGGCAACGAAACGAGGGCTGACCTGACCTGTCTGAAATTGATTGAGAGCACCGCCAACCAGACGAGCGATGTCAGCGACTCTTCTTCTCAAGGAATTTCTCCTGACATAAATGCCATGGCGGTAGCTTCTGTCGCTTTGATCTCATCAATCTTTGTCGCTGTGTTTTGAAGTGGAGGATTTTTTTCTTGCATGGGTGTGATGTGTATATGTAGTCTTGTTTTCAAATAAAATAAGTTTCAAAACATCTCCAAATTTTGCGTTATCGGCAGTTCTCTCTTGATAATGTTTTGCCTCAAACTTGAACTTCCAAAATACGTCACTCTCTACAATTACAATAACTTCACATATGTGGAATCAACCCAGATTGTTCTCAGCGATTTGTACACTTAGCGAGTCCAAGACAGAAAGAAAATTTGGTAGGAACGAATTTGCTGAAAGCTCGCAATTCTAATGTCCCATTTTCCGGCGGCTTTCCTTCACAAGGCCCATAAGATTTCCCATAGTTAGACCGAGATATTGTGAGAATAGAATAGCAGAATAAAGGATCCAGTGAAAAGGATCGCGAGAAAAAAATCCTTCAAACGAAGAGCTTAGCACCTGATTCCAAAGCAGCTTCGATGATCCATGCACAATGGATAGATGATTCGGAGGCTGAAAACCCTCCAGCCTATTATTAGTTTGTCTAATGTGAGTGGGGGCTTTATAAGCGGGGAGGTGAAATTGCTCCTGATCTGCCAAGTAAACTAGAGATCCTCAAAGACTGACCTGTGAATAGCATCATACCCAGGAAATCTGTGCTACGTCTAAAATATACTATCAAAAACAAGTTCACTAGTAGGGGCCTTCATCTGCAGTTCGTGCTCAAAATACCAGCTCGCGTGACTTCAGCCACGGGCCCAGGCGTTCGCGGCGACTTGGCATCCACAACGCCACCTTGGCAACCCTTGGCAAATCGGCGCAAATCCTGAATTTAGAGCTGCAGGTACGAGCAGTAGGATCTAGGGCTGACCCATTACCCGCATCTCATCGCACTTGCATGTGTTTCATCTGTTTTGTGGGGATGGGCAGTGTATCAGTGATCCTGAACACTAACTTCCAATTGCGCCGCAAGAATGAAGACAACTTTAGAAACTTCATCTTGCAGTCTGATGGCGAAATAGATTTAAATACATGCAAAGAGTACCAGGAAAGTTCATCAACTCATCAACTCGCATCTTCTCATCTTCACTCTCTTTCGTCTCTTTCCAGAACAATCATTCCTTACTACTCTTACCTCAGTCTTTACTACAGCATCAAAATTTCAAACACTATCATTTACCATGCGGTTTAACAGTGCGAATGTGCTACTTAGCCTAGCTGCCCTGAGTAACTTGCCCACGGGTTTGGGAAGAGCACTGCCAAATTCCGCAGTTGAACGTGAGAAACTACTCCGATTACAAGGTCATTGGTTGAATAAAGACTAAAAGAAAACAACAGAATACAATAGAAACTACATTCGAGCTGCTCCAGTTCGAATTCAACCTATCGAGCCTGTCAAGCCCGTCAAGCCACCGCCCGGCAGACCCAACTCTGACAAGCCTGATGGCGAGACCTCATCACCATCCCGAATTGGCTCGCCAGATAAAACACCCGACAACCCTAGCGAGCAGCCTGTCCGTATTGGAGTAGATGACAACAACACCCCTGACCTCTGGTGCCGAGGTAGCGGCTGTGGAGGGGGAAAGAAACTACTCACGAATGAGGAACTGAGTGCGCGCGGGACCAAAGGTGTAAATCTCGTGTCTAGTCCATCCAAGGGAAAAGACTATGCCCAGCAAGAGAAAGAAAACTACAGATTCAACAAAGACGAAGATTTCTATGGCGTGGATGATTCTATCCCAAAGCTCGGCTATGAAAAGAAGTACGGATTCACACAGAAGGAGGAAGACTGGCAGACGATGTTCGCCCAGTCCAAGGATAACCCAGCCGACGCTGTTGTATCAATGAGCGTTGGCAGAGGGACGAAAGATGGCAAAGACTATGTTGCCATAGTTGCTCATGAGCGAAAAGCGAAGGCTGATGGCAATCGGTACAAGCTTGACAAAAACGGCGACAATGTGAATGATAAAGATGGCAACGCCATCGAAAACCCGGATAAAGACACAAAGGCTGTCCCAGCTGCTCAGCTTCTCCACGATGCTGCCAAGGTAAGCCTAAGTGCTCCGAATACTCTTCGCATTCGTACTGCGTGCTAATGAATGGTCTCCTAGCAATCCGGCAAGCTCGATGGCAAGAAGCCCGAGAAAATATTCCTGATTTCAGAGAATGTCATCAACGAGGAAGCCAAGATAGCCATTCCAAATGCGCACAAGCTCATGAAGTCAGAGGGTAAACCATTGACCTTGAAGAAGGGAGCTCCTGGTGTTGAGGGAGAACAGTTCAACATCATCGCTGGAACGGATAACAACTATTCTTACCTCAACACCGTCGGCCGTAATCCGGACACATTCAAAGACTACGAAGTCGTCAGCATTGAGACTCACGACACCAACCCCTTTACAATGAGTATGGAGCTTGGTAAAAAGCAATGAAGGATCTGGAAGGAGGTACAGAATGTTTTGCCTGCGGTCTCGTTTGTTTTAGAATACGGCTAGGCGAAATGGTGTGAATTGTATGGCGCAATGTATTAAATTTTGAGGTATGCAGTTATTGTTGTTCAGAATTTAGATTATCCTCGTAGCACAATTAGGTAAATCAAAACTGAAGTCTGATCTGCAACCGTCTTTTTCTCAGCACCCTTCGTGAATGCGGTTTTGTTGTAAACCTCCATGGCCTTGTCAATCTGCGTGGCATCATCTCGACATAAATGGGCGCATAAATCTTCTGAAAAGTTAACATTGTATATCTTCTACTGAATCTGGGACATTCTTAAAAGTACCAGGCAAACTTCGCTCCTTCCCATCCTCTCCAGAACGCCAGAATCTCTCACAAAACCAACACCGACAACCCCATCTATGGAGCTGCTGCAGGTGGTGGAGCTTGTTCCTCTGCCACTGCTCCTCGAAGGGGAAGCTGTGCAGTCTTTGCAGCTTCCTTCTTTGCCTTCTTGCGCTCCTTGTCTCGAGCCTTATCCGCCGCCTTCTTAGCCTTAGCATCTTCTTCGGCCTGTCTGGAGGCCTGGGTACCTCCATACTGTTTTCTCCACTCCTCTTCCTTCTCTTCCGGAATCCTCGTGAATAAATATGCCGCCTTCCCAATCTTGTGCCCACCCGGCAGAGCTTCAGGCGCGAACTTATCCGGTATCGAGAGCAGAGGCGCATTGAGCTGGGAGCAGATGGACTCTGCTGTTGATGGCATGAACGGTGATGAAAGGGATGCGATCAGGTATGCGAGGTTCAGGGCAAGCCCAATGATGGTATGCGTTCGCTCTGGGCTGTTGGCCAGGTTGGTGTTGTCTAATCTACCCGCGAGAAGGAGATTTCCTTTGCCGGATATTTGCATGAGCTTTTGGAGTCCAGAACGCAATTTGACTGCTTCCATGTCGGCGACATACTCGCGGAGGAGTGTGTTCACCTCGGAGGTGAAATTCGGGAAGTCAAAGGAATCGTCCGTATATGCGGCGGAAAACTGGGGGATAACTCCATCCAGTTTGGCATTAACGAACTTGATCAGGCGGTTGACGAAGTTGCCCAAGTTAGCCAGAAGTTCACTATTATTAGCGGCAATGAAAGACTTCCATTCGAATTGCGTGTCGCCAGTCTCAGGTCGATTCGCCAGGAGGTAATATCTCCATACCGAGGGCGGAATTCCTGTGGCTTGGACAGAATCTCCGAAGACACCCACGCCTCTGGACTTCGAAAACTTGCCGTTCTCGTAATTCAAGTATTCGGTGGTAGACAGATGGTTGAGCATAGTCCAGGTATCGCCGGTTCCCATCTGAGAACCAGGGAAAATGACCGTATGGAAAGGGACATTGTCCTTGCCCATGAACTGATACAGCTTCACATTCTCGGGGTCGCGCCACCATAACTCCCAATCCTTGGTGTAGTTGGCAGTAATCGAGGGATAGCCAATGCAAGCATCAAACCAGACATACAGCACTTTATTCTCATAGCCTGGCAGCGGGATCGGCGTGCCCCATTTCAGATCTCGTGTGATACTACGTCCCTCCAATCCCTTAGTTAACCACGATTGTGTAATGCTAACACCGTTCTGTGGCCACGCTCCCTTCTCGCTGGACTCGGCGAACCATTTTTCGATAGCGGGCTGGGCTTTGTCAAGTCGTAGAAAGATATGTGTCGTTTCCCGTGGGACTGGTGTAACTTCTTTGTCAATCTTGCAGCGAGGGTTGATCAGCTCGAATGGATCGAGGAGGCTGCCGCATTTGTCGCATTGATCGCCCCGTGCATCGTCGTATTGACATTTGGGACACGTGCCCTCAACGAAACGATCAGCAAGGAAGGAGTTGTGTTTTTCGCAGTAAGGTTGTGTGGTCGTTCGTTCCTCTAGATATCCATTCTCGTGGAGCTTCGTGAATATGTCTTGTGCGATTTTCGTCTGCTGTTCTGTTGTTGTCCGGCCGAAGTAATCAAATTTGATCTCGAACCAGTCGTACACGTCTTTGTGTTTCTTGTGGAATTCGTCGCATAGCTCTTTGGGAGTCTGCCCAGTCTCGAGGGCTTTTGTTTCTGTTGCAGTTCCGTATTCATCGGTCCCGCAGATGAAGAGTGTTGGTCCGCCGCGCAGTTTGCTGAATCGGGAGAAGACGTCTGCGCTGAGCACGCTACCAACTACATTTCCAAGATGAGGGACGTTGTTGACGTATGGTAGTGCGCTGGTAATCAAGGTGTTCTTTTTGCCTTTCTCGGGCAGTATGATATTCGGGGTCGCCATTGTGTGTGAAGTGGAATTGAAAAAGAGTCACAATGGGAATGGGAGTCTTGGGGCTTAAGAAAGAATCCGGATGGCGGGGTGAGTCAAGTCAAATTTCAAAACAGCACCCTTAGCGCGGGGTCTTTTGCGAGGCTGAGATGGGTCCGTGCTGTGACTCAAATTTTGGTCCCTTACCCAGGTAGTGATTTTGCCTCTCTTCAGTCTCTCCATGGCCAACAGCACTTATCACATGCCCGCCAACAATGGAGTCTGACGCCTTTGATGAAATCCTAGGGCTTGAGGAGAGGTTCTACAATGATGGATATCGACAAGGCATGACAGATGGCGTCAAGGCAGGGCGAATCGAAGGCCGTACCTTCGGACTGGAAAAAGGCTTCGAGAAATACGTCGAGAGCGGAAAGCTTCATGGCAAATCTCTGATATGGGCAAATCGGATACCCCAGCTTCAGCAGAAGTCGAAGAGTCGGGAAAGTTCACAAGAATCAAGTTATCTTCGATCAACCTCGTCACACCACCTTCCTCCACTTCCCGATAATCAAAGATTAGTCAAACACCTAAAAGTCATGCACGCCTTATCTGAGTCAGAAACTCTATCAACTGAGAATACGGAGGAATCTGTATCCAATTTCGATGACCGCTACAAGAGAGCTCAAGCCAAAGCAAAGATCATCGAGAGACTCGTTGGAGAAAGCAAAGGAGAATTGGACAACTCTGGAAAATTGGCTCGGAATGGCAATATCGAGGATGCCAGCATTCGGAATACAATACAATAAGTACTACCAGGCTCTTTTGCTATACAGATACCCATGTCCTATCCTACGCTTCTAAAAGTAATCGTCTGGATCCCCTTCATCAGAATCATCTCCACCCTCGAAGTCGTTGATCGCATTGTGGTAATCATCAGCCCCATCCTCACTTGTGTTATCTTGAGTCGATAGGAAAAATGCTCTTTCGCGTTCCCTGTCTTGGCGTTCTTTCTCCTCCGCAGCCTCCAAAGCTTCTCTTGCTATTCTAGTGTGGGCATCCTCCACCGCATCATATTCCTCCGAGTCGTCCTGCTACTCTGTACTTCCTTTCCGTGGAGCAGCCGCCTCACTTGCAGCTCCCTTCTCTAGAGGCTCTTCTATAGAGCTGTGTTCCTCGGCACTCCCTTCGGGAACCACACTTTGGTCTTCTGGAATGACATCCCTCCCGACTGGGTTTGAGCCATCCTCCTCCGGCAAGGCTGCCTCTTTCTCCATAGCCAATGCACCTCTCTTCCCTCCTCGGTGACTCTCCTTAGGAGTAGCTTCCTCCCCTTCCGACGCAGCGCTTCCTAACAATTGGATAACCCTTTTGGTGACAGCTTTCTTCTTCTGATTTTTGGTAACTCGGCCCGTCGTGACTTTTTGAGAACTCTTCTTCTTTGCTGTAGCTTTCGACGTAGCTTTGGATGGAGCTTTAGATAGGACCTTTGTTGTAGCCTTGCCCTTAGCATTTGCCTTGGCCTTCCTTTTCCCCTTTCCCCTTGTCAGGACTTCTGGTTCCTCCGCTCCTTCTGGTGAAGCATCCTCCTCCAGTGGAACATCCTCGTTAATGATAACGACCGCCTTGCTCTTTTTGGCACTCTTCTTTTTCCGCGGCGCCTCCAAAGCTTCGATGCTCTCTCGGATCTCCTTCTCGATATCTGGTCTCAAAGCCTCCTCGACCTCCGCTCTCATAGCCTCTTTCTCCTCTTCACGAATTTTTGCCAACAGAATAGGTCGTAACTCGGCCTCCGCCTCAACCTTCAGAAGCTCCTTTTCTTCCTCCCGTATCTTCGCGAGTAACACCGGCCGTAACTCAGCTTCCACTTGTCGGTGCATGTCATCTCGCTTCTCTTGCTCGAAATTCTTCTGGAATTCTGGACGAAGCTTGCTGTCAACGAGGCCTCTCAGTCGCCCCATCTTCTCCTCGTATTCTTTGTTCATCGCGGCCACCATCTTCCTCCTGTCCTGATCAACCTCAAATTGCATATCCAATCTGACCTCCTTCCTAATCGTCTCATACAGCTGCTCGTTCGCGCTCTTCAAGAATTCCTTCTGCTTCTCGTTTTTGAAATCCTCCTCCATAACATGCTTGACTTTTGCGAGCGTCTTCTGATATTCCAAAAGAGGATCCTCCCCCCGCCCATCCTCTCTTTGTGTGATTGCGGACACTCGTCTGTTGTAGGGTTCGGTAGTTTTTGTATTCCTTTCCGTTCTTTGTTGTTCGTATTCAAATTTCTCCTCCTCCTCGAGTCTTTTGAGAGCTCTCAGTTTGCTGGCTTCGTCGGGGTAGTCTTTGTTTCTGGCGATCTCCCAGGCTGTTTGGTATTTGCGCTTCAAGGGGTTTACTTCGGTGGAGGGCATTTTTGGTCGACTTAGTTAATATAGGAGGGTGAATATGACACATAAATGGCTGAGAATGGCGTCCGGAGATTTGGTTGAATGTGTGTATGGAGGCTCTGAAGTTGTTCGGGGTCTTTGCTCAAGTGCAAGGACTCTCGTGTAAGTTTAGTGTCCGGGATACAACTGCAGGGAGATTTTGCGGACGTTGTAGAATCGTAGCGGAGGAAGATTAAGCAGTGGTTGATATGTAAAATGACAATTCAGAATAATGGTGGGGTACTACTATTGTGGACGAGCCATTCACAGTTCTTGCGGAGCAAGTGGACACATAAAATTCACTGCCGCTGGGTACTGACTTGCTTGGTATCCTGCTTACTACCTAAGATTCAACGAACACAAAAGACCTACAAGTCTTTGAGAGCTCTGCTTCAATTGGATGTATTCTGATAAATTAAAGTTTGGAACTAAGTCCTCCTTGCTATATATTATTGTTTCTCTGGGTAGTGAGTATCACTTACAGTTATCTTCAGCACCTGTAGGTAAAGGTGGCAGGGTGCCGAAATCTATTTTCTATTTAACACAAATGATCACTAGAAAATAAGTCATCTCCGCCCCATTTCAATCTCAACTCCATCATTGATGAGATGGGGGTTGATTATGGACCAGACCCATGTAAAAATCTCGCTAACGGTTTTGCTTTAAGTCATTACAATAACTATCAGGTCCAGAAAACATGGGCCATAAAATTCCGACTGTCTTTATTTCAGATTGAATTAATCCAGACCTGCGCAGTAACTGATATATATACATTTATGATCAAGTTCACGTTGCGAGATACAACACGAGGTTTCTCTACAACTAACCCGGTGGCTCGGCATCATGATTCATCATAGGAATCAAAACTACTGATAGAAGTGGATGCTGTTCCCCAGGTTGCTGAGGGAGCCGTAGGGTAAAAGTTCCCATGGCTGCCAGAGATCACACCTGCCCTGTTGGCACTCAGTGACTGGTGGTACGCTATATTTGCATCTGTTAATTGTGCGCCCCTTTTAGCCCATCCAGTTGTTAAATATTCATGGAGCAATTTTGAGTAAACCACTCCGTTCATATCTACCAGGAATACTCGGCTGACCTCCTTGTACTCTGAAACGTATTGTCAGCTACCGCGTCATAAACGAGTGAAGGTAACACATACCGAGATCAAGTCTTCTTGGCGGATTTAACAATTCACAAGCTGTTAACTCTGGCCAGAAAAAGCCCTCCTCATTATCACTAGGCATAAGAGATAACAATTGCCGAGCTTCCACTGCATCAACGGCATCCAAGTTTACCGTAGAGCCTCTCACACTTGGAAGGGCATCCGGCACGGGTGTGCCAGGTATGGACGTGGACCGTATTTGCTCCCAATCATCTGGAACTATTTTTCCTGGTACGCCATGACTCTGTGAGACCACATCAGTAGTCATCCAGTGGCTGTTCAAAAAGCTCCAGTGATCAGGTGTAACGTGAGAATCGTCAAATTTATGGGCATACTTCGACTGCCGCAAACACCGTTGCTGGAAAAATTCAACTACCTCGTCATGGACGGATGATTTCTCGGTCCCTGTGATTTTCTTGCCGCTGAATGATTGTTGTTGCTGCAACAGCCTTTCCCGAGTTAACGGAAGGCAAGGTTGTGAATACTGGGACTTTTCTCGTCCTTCCCACCAGGTCTGCCATAGAGGAGGACGTGTGTGCACGTCTCTGTAGTTCCCCGGCAATGGGAGTTGAGCATGGGAACTAGCTTCGTTGCCTTCGTATCCCTCGGCGATGTCCTGTATCTGGTCTCTATCATGCTCTTCGAAGCATTTTCCACTGTTGGAAGTGCCCTCATCTGCAGGAAGTGATGGACTATGGTTTCGATATAATTGAGATTCGAATGAAGATGTAAAGACTTGCGGATTCTCTTCCTCATCACTCACATCGGCGATACAGTTTGGGTGGGCGCCATCAACAAAATCTTCATCTTCTGTATCTTGGATAAAAGGCGGTCGATACTTTGAATGAGGAGGCGGTGGAAGTATAGAAGGCGAGAGCCACTCGTGATGGTTATGTAAGTTGACTCCATTCGCGGGAAGGGAAAGGGGGGCATTTTGCTCGACTTCCCCGGGCGCCAACTGCACAGATGAACTCTCGGTATTCGGCGATGAAAACTCGTATGAGCTGGTTGAGGAAGCTTCGTCTTTTTCTCCATTTTGATTTTCGTTAGGGCCGGCCGGGGCGCTAGGTTGTTGAGCAGAGCAAGATCGATGCGATGATACACTTGCTCCATGCTCACCTTCGTCGGACTCGGTATCTTCGCTTTCATCACTGCTGCTATAGGTACTCGTGTAGCTGCGAACCTGTTCGGCTGAACTTGAGGCGATGGGTCTAATGTGGTTTGACTTCTGTTTGACGATTGCTGCCTTCCTATTGTCACCGTCCGAAGAACTTATCTCTTGCCCAGAGCATAATTGAGTGACATCCAATGAATCATCTGCTGGACGATCTGTACCAATCCTCTGGGATGTAACCTCTAGATATGATGAGGTTATGTCGTTGATGTTATCTTCCTGCCAAACAGGCTCGTCTAACGCCCCTCTTTCCCCTAATTCCATAACATACTTTTTGATCGCTTTTTTATGTTGGTCCAACAAGTGGCACGAAAACCCTTCTTTGATTAGCTCCCTTCGAAAAGTTTTCCATATAGCTTTGTCGTCTTCCGCATAGGTCGTCAAAATCGACTTTTCCTCATGACTACTAGCCTGCATTGACGCCGTGACCCAATGCAGGGAATCTTTGATCTCCCGAAGATCCTCGCCATGGGAGTCCATGTACTTTTCCACTTTCCCCTGCGATCCTATCGAAAGTAAGTTCAGGAACATGTTGAGGGCCTGTGTGTGCGTCGCAAGTTCGGATCTAATCTTGCCCATATCCAACATCTCCCCATTGCCAAATTTGACCTTTTGCCAGAGTTTCATTACGCTTCTCTTTTCATCCGGCAACGCATTGTATTTGTCCAGAATCTGCTCCAAGACCTTCAACACCCTTTCGCAATGCCTTCCCAATCTCTGCAGCTCCTTCCTTCTATTGTCCTCATTGTTATTAAGGATGGAGTCCGGCTTCGACACTTCAATCCCAACACGCTGCAGGACGATGTGGAGACTGCTGACTTCTCGGGCAAGGTCATCGTGAGCACCGCATGCTTTCCGAGCATTCTGGACAGTCCTGTATGCTAGCTGTGTAAGCAGGAGGAAGTCTCCGACAGAGTATCCGAACGACATCGTGGACTCAGATCCGGCGAGGCTGCGAGTGGTTGCATAGCCAAGGCTGCCTTCGTCGGAAGGCGGCTGTATTAATGTAGGAGCGAAGACTCGACGATAAGGGCTGAAAGCGACCTTCGAGAGAAGGTTGATGCGCAGGAGATATGCTCCTTTCTGGGAGCGTGAAGAGAAATCTTTTCAATTGCGCGGTGAGGTTTTGTACTGAGAGGTACAGGTAACCGCGGGGTCAACCCCAATCCATGCACCTGCATATTGTGGCTTGTCAGGCTGATTCGGTATTGAGATCGATATCATGAGGTATTATCAGCATGCTCCTCCAGCTTCAAATCTTAGAGCTGAATATAGTCGAATGAAAACTCAAATCTAATTAGTTCGACTGGATTTGTCCTCGGGAAAAAGCACAAGCAAGACAAGCAAAGATTCTTCAAAATGGTTCCTAGATGGATTCACAAAAATTACCTTCCAAATCCGAAGGCCGTTGTGAGGCAGTTCACGACTCTTAATCTAGAAGGAATCATACATCACCTTGCCACATCCCATAAGCGACCAGAGATGTCAGAGCTACCAATGGATATAGTTCGTCTCTAAAACATATGCCATTCTCCCTATGTACAATGCAAAGTAAATTCTCTCCAGCTCCCTTATTGGAATGTCCGGCACGGGTATCTATCAAATAATTAGCCACGTCTCATACCACAGAATACGATTGGCACTTACTCCTCAGGATAGGCATTCTCCTTCGTCAACACATACTTATCTGCTCCCTCCCTCAAACTAGCCCCACTAGGCAGCGGCGGTAGACCCCCCTTGCCTAGCGCCTCAAGAACACCAGTCTTGCCAACTCTCTCAAAATGCTTCGCAAGCCCCAAACTTCCCTCATCTTTAGCCTCCACCAACGCCTTGCTGCCCGCTTCCCCAATCAGCTCTTTCTTCGGCGCACTCTCACTGCCAACACTCAACAGCGCTACAGCATCACTCTGGTTCACAAACGACAATTGTGGATATGAACGACGGGCATCACGCTTCCAGTATGGGTTTTCGGCGATGTCACCTGCGGGGATGGTGACGGGGTCGACGAAGGAGAACGGCTCGTTGGAACCGGGGGGTGGGTTGCGGAATTGGGGGTTTATGGGAACACCGTTGGAGCGCGTGGGATCAACGGCGAAGAAGCGGCGGATGGTTTCCCAGATTCCGGTAGATTGGACTGTGTATTTCTGCGACATGTTTATTAGCATCGAGTCTAGATAGTCGGAATAGAGGTGAAAGAGGAGGCCAATTCGTACTTGGTTCACGGGAATGACACGGTTTGCGGCCTGGGCAACCTTCGCTATTGTTTGGGAAGACATTGTTCCAGCTTCGAGTGCGCAATTGACTCGGTGCTGGAGTGAGAGCGGAGGAAGATTGGAGTTGAGACGGATTGTCGTTGGTGTTCGTGCTGAGCTTTGAACAAGCGGGCCGAGGTTTCTCCGAAATGGTCCAGAAATGCAAGAGCTATTCTACAAGTACGATCTCGATCTTACGACCCCCAAAAAGCCTCATGCATTTCATAGTTTATGATCGAATGCTTGATCCTATTATTTCATCACCCAGAAGGATGTTCAGCTTGAGAGCGCGCACTCTCCTTCATATACGAAGTCACGACGAACAGCTTGCTTGTACTTCTACGTTTTTTCTTCAAAGTGCATTTCATTTCAGACTTATCCATCAACGAATAATGTGTCCTTGAAATATTGCATCCATAACTTGCTTTAGCCTCGCTTTATCCAGCGAATATAAAGAAAAAGCACGCATTCCCAGCCCAGGTGTCAATCCATAGCAAACGCTTTTCAGTCATTCCATGTCCTGCTTTTGCACTAATGAGTACATGAAAATGAAAACCCAACTTCGAAAAGCTTTTCCCCTTTCAGTGATGAGGTATCAAGCTGTGACAGGCTTTGCTTCATTGCTATCCAATTTCTCAGCAGTGTCAGCAACCTGGGCCGCAACATCTGCTTGGGCTACATCCTCCTTTGTAGCACCGTTTGTGCCATTGACACCATTGGCTTCTGGAACGGCAGTTTCGGCCTTGGGCTCTGCTTCGACTGGGGCAACTGGTTCAACAACAGGAGCCGGAGCTGCACTCTCTCCGCCTGCAACAAGCTTCTTAACAACTTCAACCGTTGCACCTGGTCCGCCCGGCTGAGAAGCGAGTACTTTTCCAGACTTGTCAACAACAAAGACACCTCTTGTAGTACCACTTGGTGCCTTCTTTAAGCCAATCGCCGAGATTAGGGTGGAGGATTGATCGCAAAGAAGCGGGTATGGAAGCTTCTGCTTCTCCTTGAAGGTAGTATTGGACTTTGGTGAATCTTTGGATAGACCGAAAATAGAGAAGCCAGTCGCGGTGAGAGGCGCATAGTCATCACGGAACATGCAGGCTTGAGTTGTGCATCTAAACCGAAGTTAGTTCGCGCTTTAGAGAATATTCGAACAGTCCATGCTTCTAAAAGATCGTCATGAAATGACACAATATCAGAAATAGACATACCCTGGTGTTGACGCCTTTGGATATGTGAACAATACGACACCACCTTTGCTCTCGTCCACGAGCTGCTTCAAAGTGACCTTTGTGCCATCATTTGTCTCAATTTCGCCTCCGAATCCCTCGAGGGTAATCACATCGCCAACTGCGATTTTGGCAGCGGAGCTTGCCTCACCATTGGTGGTGGAAGCTTTGGCCTTTGACTTAGGGGTAACGGCTTCCTTGACCTTTGCGACAGCCTTTGCGACGGGACCCTTTTTTTTTGCTGGAGGAGCTGGAGCAGGCTCAGACGCGGGCGCTTTGCGCTTTCGTAACTCAGGAGGCATGATGAACTATTTGTGCGAATGAATTTATGGCTATGTTGCGACGTTGAATTGGGTGATCTGATTGGCGCAGCTGGATCTCGGCGCTGCGAATGGCGTCGAGACTCAAGGACGCGCGCAAGATATTGGGGAGAAATATTGTTCGCGCGATGCGAGAGAGAATGTCACAGAGGCGCGAAGAGGAAGATGGGGTGGGAGTCAGGCGAACAGTGAATGGGAAAGATGGGAGGACGTTGAATTATAAAGCTGAGCAATTTGGTCATACATCCAAGCTATGCTATGCACATCAGGTCAAGGTCAGGGGGAGGTTGGCGTCCGCACCACACGCTCTCTCCCGTTTTGAATGATGCGCTTCAGCATTGCACAGCCAGCAGGATCCAGCAAATGAGAGAGCTATCAACCGCCACGGAATAGCAGGTTTGTGCACCCAGACAGACGCGATCTAGACCAAGGCAACCAGGCGAGCAATCAGGAAACCGGGGAAAGGGCGTAATTTATAACACGGAGCAGGCGATCCAGGCTGGCTATTGGTTGACTTCCAAATAGGAGCGCTTTTTATCAGAAGCACCCCACTGCTCCGCATAGAGTTTAGAGGCGGAAGGACAGTTTATGGAGAGGATATTAGCAAGCGGTATATTACTAGCATCAAGAGTAGAGTGGAGTGGTAGCTGTTCCGCTTCAAAGAAAGGGCGAGATCTTGCGGCATTTTCGGGACGCAAGGCTTTTTCCGTGGAGCTTTCTGAAAGTGATATCACGTGCTAATTACAAGGTGGATGTCTTGCTGGATTTGGGAAATTCAGAAGAAATAAAGAAACAAAATGTGAGGTGTGATCTCATATATGCCCGAATGGCAGCATCCAATTCTCGTGGCTAGTTGGAGCATGAGGCATCAAGTTGTGCGGAGAAGGGTCGTCATATTATGCAGCGAGCTCCAGTTTCTCCTCTTTTGAAGGGAGCCCTGCATGAGAAAACCAAACAGATCCCGGGAGTCGACGAATCTGCTTGCGAGAATTTGAAGATCTGGTTCCCATTCATCCGCTTGCCCTTCTCGGGATGAGGTCGGGATAAGCGAGGCGAAAATTGCCATCGGCTCCGGGTTCTTCCACTCTTTGCAAATATCTTCCTCGAACCTTTCTATATAATTATTCACCCCCCTACACGCCAACCACTCGACAACTGTATCGACAGATAAATCTCAGACAGCACGTACTGAGCTATACAATCTACGTGCGAACCATTCCTCTCGACACTGCCAGACACGATAGAATCCTCCGAACGCGATTTGGTCACAACTTCGTGAGATCTTTGAATCCGCAACGGGCACTTGTCCTGCAACTTGCACACGAGCAATATGAAGGTTTTCTCGAATGAAGAGACCTTCGATTACTCCTGGGAGGAGGTATCGACCGCAAATTGGCGAAAGTACTGTCCTTGGAACGAGAAATCGACGCATGTGATCGCCGTCGATACGTTATCCCGACATGTCGATGTCGACACTGGAATTGTACGTTCTATCCACTCTTGCTTGAGTTACCTTAGCTGACGTTTCTCCTAGCTACGAACTGAACGATTAATTACATGCAAGCAAAGCGCGCCGAAATGGCTGGCCTCCCTGATGGGTGGGACGGAAGTCTCCCACGTTTTCGAAACTTCCTACGTTGATCCCGAGTCGAAAAAGGTCACTATGGTCTCGCAAAATCTGACGTGGGCGAACATACTCAGCGTACGAGAGACCGTCGTCTACCAACCCCTCTCAGCTTCGAAGACGCAATTTGTGCAAGACGCGAAGATAACGGCGTTATGTGGAGGATGGCAAAAGGTCAAGAATGCTGTCGAGGAAGCCACCGTCTGCAGGTTCAGCGAGAATGCCCGCAAAGGCAAGGAAGGCTTTGAGACAGTTCTTGAAATGAGCCGGAGGGTGTTCAGCGAAGAGAAACTAAAGCAAAAGGAGCTAGAGAAGATGCTGATATAGACGGAAGACTTGGAGGATCGACCGACACATTCACGACTCACGATTTCATCCTCCTTCGATTAGCGATCCTTGAGCATTTGAAGCCTTGAGAACTCGGCATGGTACATAAAAGTCCTCTTTCGGAGTTCTGGGGCATAGAGAGATATATGGGTTTAGCACATGGAGTTCCGGTTTGAAGAACGCCTTGGACAATCTCCCGCGTTGTACAGTAATAGATGTACTAATTCCCTTCCTCAGAAGTGGAAGGGCCATGATAGAAATAGACAGGCAAAAGATACCAAGAGATTTGAATCTTAATCCAACCAAACTTTTGATTTAAGTGTGATGTCCATAAGCCTCTTCCACGATGTGTCTCTTTCATAAATTTGGGGAGAAAGGGTCTCACTTTTAGCTCTCGATCTTGGTCCTCTTTAATTTCGTCTCACACCTCTCCAAATAGCCCATAATGACGTTCCTATACTCTTCGATCAAATCTCCCTTCAAAACCCCCCTAGCTACATCTCCAGCCTCCTTGTACCTCTTGTAGAAGTATAGCTCTTCAATGGCGTGCAAAATAACCTGTGACTCTTGTTTTGTCGGATTGTCCATTGGGAGTTTGAGTGTTTTCCAGAGCTTTTACAAGCAAATTAGTTTTCAGGCTCAGAATTGGGTACGAATCAATTACCTCTCCGGTCTCAACTTTGGGCCTCCAAGTTGTTCTTTGCCGTTGATAATCTTCCTCGGACTGAAAATCGCGAGGGACCTTCTCCTCGTTTGCAGACTCATCTGCTGAGCTTACTTCAATATTGAAGAGGCCTCCGTTCTCGTCCTCCATTTTTGCACCTGCCCTGTCGTACCGCTGTCTTTCTTTGCGTTGATGTCAATTAGTTGTAGAGAAATTTCTTATCGAGCCGATAAGGTCGTTCCGAAAGCTACCCCACATTTGTGAAGAGTCCAATCCTTTGCCCCTCAGCCTTCACTTCTTCACTGCATTTGAGAAATTGAACAACAAAATATGGAGGAACAGGTCAACAGATTGGTCGAGAAGACTTGGGGTGAACATGATTTTCCCATATACCAACTACACAAGACTGACCACCCAGTCCAGCCAAATTCCAAACCACCCCCGAAACAGAACGACTTTTAATAGCCATATCCGGCATACCAGGCTCAGGTACTTATCCTGCCCTTTCCAAAGCTAGCATATGATAACAATCGATATAGGAAAAACAACTCTAGCAAAAACCATAACCTCCCGCCTCAATGCACTCCACGGCAAGCAACCCCCCATAGCAGCCTTCATCCCCATGGATGGCTACCACTTCCCCCGCACAACTCTCTCCTCCATGCCCGATCCCTCCAATGCCCATGCTCGCCGCGGTGCAGCATTTACATTCGATGCGCCCGCCTTTCTTTCTCTAGTCCGCCTCATTCGCGCCCCCATAACCTCCTCCACAAAGACACTACACGCTCCCAGCTTCGACCACGCGCTCAAAGATCCCGTGGAAAACGATATCCCTATCCCGTCTACAGCGAGGATAATAGTATTTGAAGGCAATTATCTGAGTCTAGGGAAGGGTGAGTGGAAGGAGGCAGCGGAATTGATGGATGAGCTTTGGTTTGTGGAAGTGGATTTTGAGACTGCGGGGCAGAGGTTGGTGCGGAGACATGTTAAGGCGGGGATTGCGGGTAACGAGGAGGAGGCTTGGAAGAGGGTGAGGGAGAATGATTTGGTTAATGGGCAAGAGATTGTGGAGGGGAGGGTAGAGGTTCATGAGGTCGTCATCAGTACTGAGGATGGGCGGTGGGCGCCTAAGAGTTGAAGGGTGTTTAAAAACGAAAATGAACAGTATTTCGATCAGGTCTTATCTTGCATGACTTGATACGAGCCTTCGTTTTGATTCAGCTAAATAAAGTGTTTCAGTCCTGAAACCTCAGATGGAATTGAGACATCCTCTCGAAGTTCGTTCCTCCCAAATAGTGGCCTGATGATATTGGACATGATGGATTGTGCCCAGGTGAATTTTCTATTATGCGAGTGGGAAAGCCTGCATAAGAAAGATGGTCGGTCATTTAACACTGAGCAGAGCACAGATAATTAATCTGAGATTCGTCGTAGACCTGGAAGGTAAATTTACCACACAAGTCGGTAAATTCGGTAAAACTAATGGAATGGAATATCTGCCGACTGAAATTGTAATTGGAACCTCAACGGAGAGAAAGATCAATATCCTGCATCGAAGCTTCTCTGCCAGGCAGTACAATCAAAAAACAAAAACGAAGTGGGAAGTGGTAGTTTTGATTTCAAGATTTGGAAACCACTAACCCAATATTGCATTTTCGAAATTCTGCGCAGCTCGAAGAAGACGTAGTACGTCAGACACCAAATACAGACTACCAGCAATAACGATGGGTCCGCCAGCGGCAGCAGCCGCAGCCCATCGCAAAGCACCCGAAATGTCTGCACTAGAATTGTGGAGGTGTGTACTATCCACACCAGAGGCAGAAGCAGCAGCTAGAATATCTTGCGCTGGCGTAGCTTGAACCCATGGCATTCCATCCACGGGCCCGAACTCAACCGCGGCCACAACATCACCTGGGTATAATAGAGGCTTCAAAATGCCATGTAGTTCCTTGCCTTGTGATGCTGCCAAAACCCAAGTCACTCTAGCTCCCTGGTTCCGTAACCTTGAATCCACATATGAGCCTAAAACTTCCGCAGATTGAACGTTGTGGGCACCATCCAAAATCACAGGCTCTTGCCTACTAGTAAGGCTTCTGATGTCCGTTGTTTGAATTCGTCCAGGCCAGTTCATATTCTGGATCGCGGGTGTGAGTCGATGTAGTGGAGACTTCGGCTTCGTGTAAGCTAGATGGAAGGCTGTGTATGCACAAGCCAGGTTTTGCCATTGATGGGGCTCAAAGTCTTCTTGCGAAAGCTCATCTAGGAAAGATGACTCTGTGGAGCTAAGAATCACATCCGTGCCGATTTCTTTCGCGTAGTCCTCCACGACTTTATGAACAGCGGGCGGATTGCTCTTATCCAAGACACATGGAACTCCGGGCCTCATGATGCCGGCTTTTTGACGAGCAATTTCTTCAATTGTGCTTCCTAAGAAAGCCTGATGATCTAACCCGATTTTCGAGATGACCGTAACAGCTTTGTTTTCCAACACATTCGTAGCATCTAATCCGCCACCGAGACCAACCTCCACAACACCCATCTCGATCTTTTCTTTCGCAAACACTTCGAATGCCGTCGCGGTGAGAAGCTCGAATTCGGATGCCTCGATGATTTCCGTCTGATTCCTCCTCATTATCAGGTTCTCTGCCTCTCGGAACACAGACTCCTTGACAGTCTGCTCGTTGACAGTGATGCAGTCCCAGCGATCAATCAAGTGCGGAGATGTATACCGCCCAACCTTCACTCCACTGGCGTGAAGCATCGCAGAGAGATAGGCACATATTGATCCTTTGCCATTGGTACCCGCCACATGTATCACCCTCCACGGCTGAGGAGTCTTTCGGACAAGGCGGCTGATGCGCCCCAATCCAAGCTCTATCATTTTGAGAGCTGCTAGCAAGGCTTCGCCAGTTCCATAGGCACATTTTATATGACTGGAGTCGCCGCCATCGAGTTGGGTTCGTAGATTCTTGGCCAAAAGAACAATTCAATATTCGGGTGAGTCGACGTTGTTGTTAGATAGTTTTTGTTGATGTTGCCCGTCTTTGAAGATTCTCAGCCTCTCGATTATTTTTGTGCCCCCTTGCAAGTCAAACCCCGCGTGCATGAAAAAGCGGAGCACTTGCCCGCAGCGCTAGTGTGAATCGCGCAAGAAAGACTTCGCCGCCGCTCTCTTTCCATTTTCGCGAGCGACCCAGATCAACAATCAGACCAAAGCCCGCCATCGCGATAAATCCCATTTATCCAAAACATCGCTAGAACGCCTCTTTTCACTGTCGCAGAGCCATAAATACCACCCTCCAACACTTTTCTCGCCTTCTCCGACCCCTCTCCACTCCAAAATGGGCTTGCCGTGCGTTCCAGCCTCCCTCGTTTCTTTGTCCAATGCTAACTAAATCGCAGACTGTTTATCGCTCCCCTTGAGCCTCAGGTGGCATCGAAAGCAACAGAAAAACCTACCGCAGCATCGCGATCTGCTATCAGAAGACACCGAACGCTTCGTGGCCCTCATGCACGACCACACGCCGCAGAAACTCGCAGGCGTCGCATACTTTCTATGGTTGCCGATGCAGCCCCAGAGGACTATGAGGTTTGGCAAATGCAACGAACCAGTCCTCCAGATGATGGAGAATTGACTTTTGTTGGAAATATCCAGGATCGGGCCCAGCGCATGTTTGAAGCGGGCCAAGCGCGTCTAAGAGATACTCTCAGTTTCGAACGCCAACATCCACACTCTCGGCCTACAAATTCTGAAATCGATGGTCCATTGATGCCTCCCGTTCCTGAATCCAGAGATTATTCTTCCCTCGAAGACCGACAGCAGCGGTTGCGCAATATTAGTCGCAGGATCGCGGCGCGAAATTCAGCACCCACACCCCCTTATACGGGAGCCGATCTCTCCGCTCTTCCCCCTACAGGTCCTCTTTCCCCAGGTCCAATCTCTTTGACTCCTGCTCTATCGCCGGTGCGACAGTCGCCTCCCTACGATGCAGAAAGTGCACCCCGGAGACCTATCCCCAACGAAGAATACGGCGCGCTTGGTTCGATTGGTGGTAACACTTACAGCGGCCGGAGACCACACAGAATCGATGTAAGTATAACAACAATGTGATCTGGCGTGGACATTACTACCTGCGCTTATTACTTTTTCTGGTGATTTCGTGCTAATAAGTAATCTAGGGGCCGCCAACTGGGTCTACTTTATCGGAGAGAGTCCAAGCCATAAACAGATCATCAACAAACCCTCGCAGAATGATTCGACAAGCTTTTCAAGCGCGTCTGGACGGCCTTGGAGATCGGGATCGAAGTCTGAGCCCTGAAGGACCAGCAGCATGGGACACACTTTTGACTAGTATCACACCCGACCCTCAACCTCCTAGTGCTGGATCTTCTTTCGCATCGGCGCCATCCGCAATTGCAGCGGCCTCTTCAGCAGGTTCCGCTCCAGCATCGGCCAATACATCCATGACAAGCATGGGACCGTCCGAGGAGACTCCAGTTCTTCATGATTGCGATATGTCAGATTCCGGATCCACTAGCGACGAAGAGGATATGTATGAGCTCCAAGAATTCGGTCGGAACAGGGGCGCTAGATCGTGGAGATCATACGCGGATGTTGTCACTGCTCGGGCCGATGCGCGACGGACAGCAGAAGCCGAAAATGGAGATTTAGACTCGATGCATATGATTATTTCTCGTCTCGCGGAGGTGGACGAGATCCCGGATGAGTGGTGGGCTTCAGCAGGTCTGAGTCGAAACCTTCGTCGGGAGCCTACGAGTTGAGAAAATGATAGCGGTTGACGGCAACATTTATGAAATTTTAATGCGGATGGGATGGGTTTGTGTGTGCCCTGTATTGTGATACCACCTGTACTTTAGCTTGCATTTGGTTGCATTTTCAAAAAGTTGCGAGGCAGGATTTGCTCATATTCGAAGAAGTGTTCGGTTGAATCTGGCGTTCTTGCTAAGGGAGGTTAATGGTTCTGCTATTTCTAATGGGTCAGCTCTACAATTGACGAGGATTGCAACTTATCAAACCTCATTTTCGATAAGTCTGGCGGGTGAAAATTTTCGGGACTGTTTGGTAGTACCGAGCCAGGGGTAAGGCCACCAAAGGCTGAGAGAAACAGGGGAACCGGAACATAATGATGCGTCGAACAATGTGGGCTCTGGGCTCTGGGATGAGACAGTCGTAGCTATTTGGCGGGATGATTAATCGCGAATTGCCATAAAGATTGTTTACCAATAAAATGCGCCAAAAACAATAAATGACACTTATTATTGCGAGAATCTGAGAATCCAATTGGAGCTGACCGCTGCCCGTCTGGGCTCGCGCCTTCAGCCTTACTACATGCAAGTCGCGAATCCCAGCAACGCTTGTTTGTCATTTTGTCATTGCCAATTTCTCTTGTCGGGCACCAACACTTTTTTAAAACGAGAGCATTGATACCGAGACCCTCAGCAGAGGATGTGGCATTCGAGCTGCCAGGTCCTTTTTCTATCAGCAATACGAATAACGAAGTGAATTGCATCGGCGGCTTGCGTGCTACAAATCAAGGCTAGGATCCGCCTATATTCACAACCTTGGCCATAATCCTATACCCCACGAGACCGCGACGTGAAACGAGGGCCTGGTCCAACGACACGAGAATCCATGATTGGGATGAGATCCTCCATCTGCCAGAGCATCCGACCTCCTCTCGACATTCTTTGAAACCCGCTCCTGGGTCTTGATAATCCGGCCATGGTCTCCCATCCCCCGTCCTCGTCGGACCGCCAAACGAATGGTAAATCAGGGGCTGGAGATGGACATGGCAGGACGGAGAGAAATCCAGGTACACCGAGGAAAGAGGGTGGAGGAGTGGGGAAAGACAAGGCGGTTCAAGAACCAGGGCTCAAGGACTACGTGAGTGCCGTTCTACAACACTGAGAATCGGAGGTTGACATGTCGATTAGCGTTTGGGGGAATGTATAGGTAAAGGAGCGTTCGGAGCGGTCTACAAGGCGATCAATTGGGGCACTGGAGGAGCTGTAGCCGTCAAACAAATCAAGCTGGGAGACCTGCCAAAAAGCGAGCTACGCATGATAGAGGTACCTACGGAACCCCCATATTGAGCTTCAAGGGCTGACATATTGGCTAGGTGGAAATAGACCTGTTAAAAAACCTCAATGTGAGTACTGGCTTATTAGGAGAGTTATAGAGCATCTTCTGATTGTTAGTAGCACGATAATATTGTCAAGTATCTCGGATTTGTTAAGTCGGCAGACTGCCTAAATATCATATTAGAGTAGGTCTCGGCCTCACTTCAGCCCCAAACCATTGCTGACAAATACAAGGTATTGCGAGAACGGATCATTACACTCGATATGCAAGAGCTACGGCAAATTCCCAGAGAATCTCGTTGGAGTTTATATGGGCCAGATACTGCTCGGTCTCCAGTATCTCCACGACCAAGGTGTAATCCATCGGGACATCAAGGGCGCAAATATTCTCACAACCAAGGATGGAAAAGTCAAGCTTGCGGATTTCGGAGTGTCAACTAGCACACTGGCTGGAGCAGATAAGGAGGCACAAGTTGTTGGAACTCCATACTGGATGGCTCCTGAAATCATTCAACTCTCCGGAGCCACTCCTGCATCTGATATCTGGAGTTTGGGTTGTACTGTGATTGAGTTGCTGGAAGGGAAACCACCATATCACAAGTTGGCTCCCATGCCGGCCCTCTTTGCAATTGTCAATGATGACCATCCACCTTTGCCAGAGGGTGTGTCCCCAGTAAGTCGAACACGAAACTTGAATTTGATGATTGACTAAGTGTGATATAGGCCGCTCGAGATTTTCTCATGCAATGTTTCCAGAAAGACCCTAATCTCCGAGTGTCTGCTCGAAAATTGCTAAAACACGCGTGGATCGTGGGGTCCCGTCGTACAGATGCACCCGTTGCGAAACCTCCTGCCAATTTCAGCGAAGCCGTTGAAGAGGTGAAGCAATGGAACGAAGCTTTGAGGTCACCTAATGGAGCCGGGTCTTTTCGTGCTTCAACACGCTCAAATGCCGCCAGTCCAATGCCTCCTAGAAGAGATCCTCCTCTTCGTACCGTTCATAATGAGCAACAACCTACAGGGTTGATCACACCTGCAAAGGGCCCACTTTCCTTGGCCAAGCCCAAAAATCAAGCAGAAGCCTTCCGATCGCCTGAGAGTATAGGTAAGTTGACCTCCTAGATTTTGAATGCATTTGTTGATTGATATAGGGGATGACAACTGGGACGATGACTTCACAACCTCGATATCGCCGAGTGCGCTACATCTTCCTCAATTCAAACCTCATGACAATTTCGGTGGCTTACTCTCGTCTGATCGGTTGAAAGCATTTGCTTCATACGATGTCACAAATGATGAGAACGATAACTGGGATAACAACTTCGAAGGGGATCTTGTAACTATCAAGGGCCCTAATAAGAACATCGAACCGGATACTCACGACCTAGAGACGATTCGGCCATATCGTGTGAAGCCCACGGTGATCACACAGGACCTCAAACCTGCACCTACCACGAAAAGTCACTCGAGGAAAGTCTCAACAAGTGCTCCTCCGAGGCCAAAATCTCCAATCAAGTCTCAAGCAGAATCAAAATTCGTTTTGCCTTCTAGGCCTGCCGCCCTGTTTCGTGAACAATCAGTTGAGGACTATTCGGATATCTTTGTGGAAAATGATAATGTATTTGATCGGCGGCTTGATATTATCAGGGACGACGCACTATCACCGAAGCTCTTTCATCCGTCAGATCTCACAAGCCTTCCTCGCTCCGCCCAACCACCAATTCTCAATGGAAATGGGAGCACGCGGAGAAAGGCAGCTCCAACACGGAGAGAAGACCCATCAATGCGTAGAACGCGTTCGTCTGTCGAGATTCAAAGATACGCCGAGGACGAAGACGATGAGGACTTTTCGGACATTTTTGGTAAAGATGATGCTATTGTGGAAAAAGATGAGAGCGATCGTGGATCCGAAGATGGAGTTGGAGCGTTAATGCTTCACTCTAAGCTGTCAAACAATTCCTGGCTTGGTGACGAGGATGATGAAGATGATCCTTTTGCGTCTCTTGAACAAGGATTTGATGAGATGGACTTGCAAGCTAACATAGCTCGAGACAAGCACGCCAGACTCTGTACATTGGTCGAGGGCTTGGTGAGCTCTTTGAAGGTCACTGAAGATCCTGATACGCTCGCGGATCTCTCAGAACAGCTAGTATGCCACTTATCAAACAGGTTTTGAAACATACTAACGCAAATAGCTTGACGTTCTCTACGAATCTGAAGATGCAAAAGGTCTCATCATTAGTGCCCATGGGATGCTCCCAATCCTTGAAATTTTGGAACCCTGCACAGTCAAAAGCCGCCAAAGCATGATTTTGCGGCTACTAAAGGTGGTTAACACTGTAAGTACTCCTATCACTCCCGCCGATCCGCCTACTGACCCATGTAGATCATATTGAGCGATGTAGAAATCCAAGAAAACTTGTGCTTCGTCGGTGGTATTCCAATTATCACAAAGTTCGCCGCTAGACAGTACTCAACCGAGATCAGATTAGAAGCCGCTGCGTTTGTGCGTCAAATGTACCAAACATCAACTCTAACATTGCAGATGTTCGTTAGCGCTGGTGGTTTGAATGTTCTGGTGGAATTCTTAGATGAAGATTATGACGAAGCTCGCGATCTTGTACTGATAGGTGTCAATGGTATCTGGAACGTCTTCGAACTCCAGGTAAGGGTGTCCCAAGTGTCACACTCAAGTCTCGTTGACTAACTTTAAGCAGGGACCTACGCCCAAGAATGATTTCTGTCGTATTTTTTCCAGAAGTAAGATTCTATCACCACTCGCCCTAGTCTTGGATCGCGTTCTGGATGAGGAGGACGAGCTTTCTGAGCTGATTGAGGGACGCATCGTGAACATTTTCTACCTCTTCTCCCAAGCAGAGAATTACGTGAAGGAAGTGGTCGCGGATCGCGTCGTATTAAAACGTTCGTACTTCCCTCGCCCGTGATGTACTACCTATTGACCCGGAACAGGCGTGCTCAAAGACCTTCGGCGAATGACACCCTCGCACCAGATCACGATGCTCAAGTTTATCAAGAACTTATCGATGTTATCAACAACACTAGACAGCTTACACGCGGCTAATGCCATTGAGCTGCTGATAGATCTCCTCAGCTCAAGCATGAAGAAAGATCCTGCACATTTCCGGGAGATATCCAACCAAGTACTGAATACAATGTATAACTTATGCCGACTCAGTAAGGTTAGACAAGAGGATGCTGCAATCAACGGAATCATTCCTTTGTTGCAGAAGATCATGAAAACAAAACGCCCTCCAAAGGAGTTTGCTTTACCTATTCTGTGCGATATGGCGCACTCTGGCAAGGTTGGGAGGAAATACTTGTGGCAAAACAAAGGCTTGCAATTTTATGTGTCGCTATTGGAGGACCAGTATTGGCAGGTCACGGCCCTGGATGCCATCTTCATATGGTATGCTCCTTCCCCGGCTCGAGCTGGTGAGATCAACCTTGCTAATCGGATTGTAGGCTCCAAGAAGAGACTGCCAAAGTGGAGAAATCGTTACTGGAGGGCAACTTCATAGAAGCTATCGTGCAATGCTTCAATGCCCCGAGAGCGAGTGCTTTTGACTATAACCTTCTAGAGCCCCTACAAAAGCTTCTGAGGTTGAGCTCGCCAGTAGCAGCATCCTTGGCTCGACCGGATCTGTTCTCCGGTATCCTACAGAAACTCAACCACAAAAAAGCCGTAGTACGACTGAATCTCCTTCGTATCGTTCGCAGTATCTGCGATCCAAGTGATGAAAAGCTAGACAGCCTTCGCGGCCATAAGTTATTCGAAGCAATCGAAAGCCTCGTGGAGAACGACTCAGCAGTACTGGTACGCAACATGGCCAGCGAGCTAGTCAAGTCAAACCACGAAAGAGAACACGAGAGCAGCAGCAATGGCCGGCAACGACCAGGGCAAGTAGCAAGACGCAAAAGCTCCTTCACGCCTCCAGGCCTGCATCAAAGCGTCTCAACACCTATCACCCCAACGCACGCCAGTCGAGTGTCGCAATCCGCTTTCATCGACGGCAGCGTCACGCCTCGACGGATGGCTGTCAGCAATGACTCGATCATGTATCGGCCACGAAGCAGAGACGGCGGGATATCACACGTGCCGATGCCTCGCCGTAGCACGAGCTCTGAACTTGCGAATGGCTCATCTGCTAGCAAGAGTCGCTTGCCAAGGACTTCCATGCTTCGCACCTCGCGGTCCTCGATGGCTGCACCTTCTGTTCGAGACGAGGGCTCCTCTTCCAGGCGCGATAACGTGGTGAGGCTGCGGGACCAAAGCAGAACGACAGCTTCTGGCTCGCCTGCTACTAACGTGAATGGTGCTACTGGCACAGCACCGCAGTTGAGAGAGAAAAGGAGAACAAGAGCGCCGAGTGGGGATATTAAGTGGTCATGAGTTAAGTAGAAATAAAAGGGTTTGGATTGGGGGTTTCATTTGTAATGGACTGCATTTGGGATGGAGTTAACTTGGTATGGGTTTATTGCATAGCTTGCGAGGTGGGGGTGTATGTGAACACTTATGGTTGAATGGTTTTAGAGCATAGGGATACGAAGCAATGCTGAGACGGTATGTTGTACTTGAGCCAAGGAGTCAGACTAATGTCTGTATTGAGTTTAGATGTGAGTTGTCTTTCTAATTTCGGCAAGTGCCATCGAGGTCAGTTTGATCTTGAGCCTTTGCATGACACCTGCTACGGCAAGTGTAACCACTCTCTCACTCTTGCTCCAAATTCTGTTTTTGAAAGGATACCGCGAGCAGAACTCACTTTCTTCATTCTTGAAATGCGACCTTGAATCCACCAAACGGGAAGCTTCCAAATTGTAAGTAGCGGAATTCAAATTCCACTAAACTAGGCTTTTGGTCACTATCTATGTATTGTAGTAGTGAAAATGGACTCAGGTCAGTCTCCAGACCCTTCTACAATGCGTCTATATGATCTATAACGAACGCTAAACGCAAGCAACCATCTATACCACCCCAGGATATCACACGGCACCCACAACCCTCTTCAAACTCAGCCACATTTCAAAAACCTCCAGCTTAGCCTCGACCCGGAAATAGTCTAGCCAGGCTCCAAAAAACCCAATCATGTTTCTAGGCCAAAACAAGCTTCCCCTCTTCCTCAACTCCTCCACTTGCTCCTCAAACACGGTTCTCGAGCAATATCTAGCTAAGATCAAGAACGTTCTCACGGGTCCCTGTCGAGTCTGGAGATTCTCATCCAGACTCCGCGTCAAATCATTGGTTTTCAAAATCAATAATATAATCCTGGGAACTTGGCCGAGCAGTTGCACGAGTTGTTGCAACATTCCTTCCCCCAATGCATCGTTGATGTTCTTCTTTTCTTCCTCGGTCCTCGCGGCTGCCACTGAAGATTTGATGACGGTGTAGTCTCGTCCCGTGATGGCGGAGGCAAAGAGAGGGAATTGCTCATCGTTGATACCAGCGACCTCTTTGGCGTATTTTCGCATTCGAGTCTCATCTGCATCGATCACTGCTAGCCAGAGCTTGGCATACGAGCGTCGGAGGTCTAAAGGAATGTCTCTGTATAATCCGTGGTCGTACAATATGACGTCGAAGTTTGCGCCTCTTCTCTGCGTGTTTTTCCGAATGGCAATATTTCCCCCGTGAGGATCGCAGTGTAGAGGGGCATCGGTGCCGAAAATCATCTCGTTGAAGATGCGTGCTAGGGCTGCTGAAACTTCGTCTCGATCGATTCCATTGGCATCCAGGAATTCTAGGTCGTCTGGTCTATGACCGGTTACGTTTTCCATAACTAATATCCGTTTCTTGGCCCATAGAACGTCTGGAATCACCAGAGGTAATTCGGGTATGTGAGAGAAGTACTCCTTTGCTCTCATTGCATTTTGTCCTTCTAGAGCAAAGTCTAGTTCTTGTGGTAACGAATAGTCCATTTCTGAAGAGAGCCACTCCAGGTCATATTCGGGAAAGAACCTCTTTAATGTAGAAAATGTAAATCCTGTCAAAGCCAAGTCCAAGCTTGCCCATTCTGCCAATGCTGGATGTTGGACCTTCACGGCAACTTTCTGGCCAGTCTCTTTGACTGTGGCAAGATGTACTTGAGCCAAAGACGCAGCACCTATAGGCTCTGGGGCGAATTCCGAAAAGTAATCCGATAATTGTTCCCCCGTATCATCCACAAACATAGCCTCTATCGATTCGAAAGACGAAACAGGGCATTTGTCTTGGAGGGGTATAAAAGTAGTCGTCCATTCGAGCGGAAGGAGGTAATTCATCGCACTCTACCTGCAAATCAGCAATTGCCCAATCTTTCAAAACTTAAACACATACCAGATGCTGCCCCAACTTAATAAAAATACTCCCATTCTTCTCCAATACTTTCAACGTCCTGTCTGCACACCTCTTATGACACGCCTTCAACAACCCATCTTTCTCCCCCTCATCCTCCTTCTTCGCATTTTCATTCAGCGTAACTCGATAACTGCCCCTCATCAGCCCCTACCCCCAGTTTCTCGCAGAGTAAACTCACTCATTGATACAAACCGCAAGCGTACTGATTACCCTCCCCGTCCTCTCCATCGCCTCATACGCATGCTTCACATCATCCCCAAACGCCAAAGCAGTCGCCCCAATGCCGCCTGTCGCCGCCGCAGCAATCAGCACCCTTCTTTTCCGCCGCGGACGTTCATAGGTATAGTTTGAATATGCTTGCTGTTGTTTGGGCGCTCGAGGGACGAGACCTCGGCACTGGCTGCATGTCCAACGGGTGGGAGTTGAGCGTAAGAAAGCGGATGCAAAATTGAAGCCTTTCATTTTTGCGATTGTTCGAGGATTCAGAGTCCGTTATACGGAGATCGTACTTCTATTGTAAACTCATGACTCTGGTATTTGGGTTGGGGTGAAGATGTTGGGATTGAGATGGTCTAGAAAAAAAGTTGCGATGACATCGGCAGCGGAAATGCAGATCCCTGCTGCATGTCAATCGCCTGACTTTCCCTCCTTGAAGCTTCAGCCACCAGAGCCTTGGTTGTTTACTACCATAGAAATGTAGAAACAACCAATCTCTAGTTTGAATCAAAATCTATAACCTATAACTTCGTATAAATTGTCCATACAAAAGACAGCCAAAATGCCACCAAAATCCAACTTCAATGCCAGAGTACCTCACCCCTCCCATCCCCCAAACCCCTCTTTCTAACAATGATCTAGACAATCACAATGCCCATAGCAGCCTTCACCATGGCCGGCATCCTCTTCGTCTACGCTCGCACCTCAATCCAAGCCGCGAAGCGTAACGCGCAGAAACATAGAGAGGCGGATGGGGGGCAGATTAGCTGGCATAATGAGAGCTTGAGACGGCATGGGAAGCTGGAGGGGCCGGAGCAGGGTGCTAGTACCGTTGCGCAGATTGTGGGGGCTGTTAGGGAGAAAGACGGGGCGAAGGTGAAAGGGGAAGTGGAGAGTGAGAGTGAAAGAATATTGAGGGAGAGGACGGGGAAGGGCAGAGGTGGTTGAGTGGAGGGGATTGGTGAAACTTGCAATACTCTATGAAGGTATATGGGTACGTTGGTTGGGATATGATATCACATTATGGGGAAAGAACAAAGTCAAGGCGTTGGGTTAGTCGTACAGCGTTGAGGTTCAGCAATCAGCACATTTCACAGTAAACACACAACATAAGCAAGCACTGTACTATAAGTGTAGTATCATCGTCTGTAAAATATCGGAGAACCAATGCCATTAAGGCGCTTCTCCATTCTATAGGTACACACGCGCACCCCAAATCAAGTGGGTGCCATCAAGGTATCATCATACTATTGCTCCCTCCGCAACTCAAAATCAAGAAAGTAAACGCAAACCATCCATATGCTAGAAACTCGAAAAGGCCGCCTCCCTAGGGCCGAGTCCAGGCTGAACGCCGATAACAAGAACGAAAGATATACTCGCTGCATGTGGAAAACTGGTCCATTTGTGCCCATTCCCCGTTAATTGAATTCCGCTTATTTTCTGGCAATGTGGCGCTCCGGAGATCTATAAATTCATCACTCTCTGTGCTCCTTTCCCCTTTCCCTTCTTATTTTACCATCCGCTTTCGTCTTTTGCTTCTTTTGCGAGTCCCTCAGCTTTGGCGTGCTTGAGATGCTTCATAACATACTCGTAAGTAAATATGGTCGTCGTAGCAGCTGGAACTGCTCGCATCATATTCGTGCCCATCCCGGCGTAAAATGCTCGCCAGCCTTCTTCTCGTAGTATTGTCTTGAAAGTTGTGACAATTCCCTTATAACGTGGTATCACAGCCTTCGTCTTGGCGATCAGATTGGATGCGCTATGGTTTGGATCCTCTAGTCCGCCTCGGAATGATGTATATTCCGATGATGCGGAAGGCATTGATCTTTGTTGCGTTTGTAATCTCGTCCGGATCACTTCGTGGGGATATGTAGCAGAACTGGCCATAATTTTGCTGAGCACACTTGCCCCGAGAACACCCAGTACCTGAGAGCTATCATCGCCCTCGACGGACTGTCCCATTCCTTGTCCTGTGAACTTCGTCTTGAGATATTCATATGCAGGAAATTGAACAGCAACATGTGTCAAACCAAGTAGCGCCGGAGTGAGTCCAGAGTAAAATGAAAGAAATCCTTCAGTTCGGTACATCTTTTTTGCGGCATCCAGGGTCGATCGATAATGCCACGGAGGCCGAGCTTCGATGGTGGTGGATTTCCTACTCACTTGTGACATCAGTCGAGTCTTGATCACCCAGATCGGGTTCGTGACCATGGTTGACGATGAACCAGCGACGATTGAGGACCAAAAATTGACTACGTTGACGTTTTCTGAGGAAAAGATTAGCCATATTCCATGTCCGTCTCTGCTTCATAACCATACCGCTATGCTGGGAAAAGTATGCCTTGGATTTTCCGTAAACCGTAAACCAAACCGCCCAGGTAGGTAGATATCCGAGTATAATTGGTCCCAATCCTCTGTACATCCCTTTCAAGCCCTCCTCCCTCCATATCACACTGGCGGTACCTAGCATCCCTCTATACACAACATTGGAGGAACCTGCAGGCGGCAGCGTTCCATTCTGTGCCCTGAAGCCTCCTTGAGCCTGCAACTTCGTCTTGATAACATCCAGCGGACAAGTAACTACCCCCGACATAAACCCTCCGGCGGCGCCGGCCAATGCCTGACAAGTGGATTCCCCTCTCCCCATAGCAAAACGCTCCAGCGGCGTAAGCGGCACATTATGTCGAGCAAAGCCCGAAGACGAGTGGGAAAATTGTTGCGGAGAAGATGGAGTAGAGGACGAAAATTCCTCTGACCCGGGAGATGATGGCGTGCTGCGTTCATGCGACATTGTAAAATATTCGTAGGCGCGAGTATCTGGCTAGCCACTCGGAGCAGAGCAGAGGGCACGCTCTGCCTGCGCGGCAAGTAGAGAAGCTGTCTTGATGTCGCCGTGCTGTTTCCAATCTCGTGTCCCGGTGTGCGGGGAAAATTCCCACGCAGCACGCCAGACACAGCAGCTAGCGGTTGTCACAGGCCATTGACGATTTCCCCAAGAGCACAGGAAGTCGATGGGAAAGGAGAAGAGCAGCTTGGGGGAGGTGATTGTGGTTTTGGAGCAATTCGCCGAAGGGCGGTGTTGAGTTTTGCTGCTCCGTTAAGTGGGTTTGGACTCCGGCGTTGGGCGGACGTTGACGAGCAAGCTCTGGTAAGCTACTGCGATAGAGCAACTCTAGAACTTTGGAACCTTCAAAAAACGAGAAAGTTACCCGCTTTTAGTTGCAGATAGAGCAAAGCCGACGGAGAAAAGTATGCAGATAGAACGCACGAAATAGTAGAAGGTAAAATGGGATGCAAGTGAGTGCGGGAAAGGGGAATGCTGGGAAACCTAAACCTATCGAGTGGGGGGCCTTGCTTCTGTTTGGTCGGCAGCGTATCAGTTTGCAGCTGTGATGCTGATGCTGCAGTGTTGCTCGTCCCTTCCTGCGTCGGCCATCCGGTTCGCTAGCTCCCGGGGGACAAAAAAAGCGGCACTAATTCTGAATGTGCCCACGCCGAGTGGAACATTCAAAATGGGCAATATTCAGTGCCGCTTTTTCTCTCACCATCGCGAGGTGTTCATGCTGCTTATGTAATATCTAACCTTCGACGAACTTTGCTCTAGACATCGTCAATCGCGAAGGAGAGACCTCACCTCAATTCGACCCACGACCACAGCATGTCTCAACCATCGCTCTACAACGCCATCACGAAGCGGCCATGGGCCATGCGGATGTTCAAGCCGCTCGCCAATTGGTACGCCAATGCGGCCGGATACAGGAAGCTCGGGTTGAGGTAAGGCGATTCCGATCAATTTCACGCTGCTGGTTGGAAACAAGTCAATTGAGTGCTGGGAAGGGACGCAAAGAAGCTGTGCTGATATGTTGGTATTTCCAGGGCCGATGATTTGATCCCCGAGGAGTCCGAGGCTGTTCTGCTTGCCCTCAAGCGTCTCCCGCCCAAGGAGGCATACGATCGCGTCTTCCGTCTTCGACGAGCTTTCCAGGTAGGTCTATAGCTGCAGAAGCTCAAAAACAATGGATCTGGTGCGGTTCTGACTGCTCCCAGGCTTCGTTGGCTCACCAACTTCTTCCCAAAGACCAGCACACAAAACCAGAGGAAGTAAGATCAGGATATGCCCCCTTGGAATGATTCATTGCTAAGAAGTCGTCAGGATACCCCATACCTTTCACCCATCATCAAGCAAATCGAGGCAGAGGCAAGGGAGCGTGACGATTTGGATTCATTAGCATTCACCAAGAAGGCTTAAGTGGGGATTGGCTATGGTTGTGTATATTGGGGGAGTATCAAAGGGATCGAGGAATAGACTGGGGTCTGTACTATAACGTGGATTCTCCCATTCAGAACGAACGTCAAAACAAGTTTCATCAAGTCAAACCATTGAGCTGCTCGTTTTATCAAATGCCGCTAATTCCAAGCCACCATCAAAAGAAAGCTCGTCATTTTCACATTTTGTATGTATGGGTAGCATTCAGCTAAACCAGACTATATACAGGAAATGCACTGCGGCGCATGAGAAGGAGGCGGTCAGTTCAACATGAGTAGCCTGGACAAACGTAAAGGTGATATCGTTTTCTTCCTTCGACGATGCCCAAGCACCACGCACACTGAATGAGACCACATGGTGTATTAACTTCCCAGCCCCGTATCCATACAGACTCAAACCCATGAACCTCATGCTATCAGGCGTTACCCAGCCTTCGCTTCAAAAATTCGAGAAACAAAATCCATTCTATTACAGTGATTGCATTTGATATGCAACCATTGGCCCCTAGGTCTTGAGAAGCACACAAGACTCTGTGATGTCGAAACCTGACTCCTTCCTGGCAAACAAAAAAAGTGGCATCCCTGAAGGAAATATTCGGTACAATGAATCGCATGTAGAGAGTTTCTCGTTTCTTTCATCGATATTGTCCCCAGGTCCCAGGCTCTCTTCTCACTGAACTCCGTATATGCGTGAAAACGTGGTCGAGGATTTGGGAACTGCGTGCTGAGGTTATGTGCTCATTACGCATTTCCTGGCTTCTCCTCCGTATCTATATGCCATACCACGTAATTCGGAAGACCGTAAACCCCATATCCGGCTCGTTTTGCCATCTTGGCGAATCCTTCGGTCTCGGCTTGGTTCTCGAATGCGTAGCAGGGGAAATTAATGCCTGAGTAATTTGTTAACATTTGACCGATGGAGCAATATTAGTTCGTATATACCAGATCTGTGAACGTCGGCCTTCACAACAATATTGACACCTCCGATACCGTCCAATTCAAGCTCATCATCCTTGTTGTGTCTCCAATCACCCATCTTTGCCATGTATGTGCGGCCAGTATCGAACTCCTTGTAGCCTGAAATAGCTTATTAGAATTTCCAAACAAATGTAGCGGTTCCATGCTTACCTTCAACAATGACGGTATCCTTGTCAAGAGTGGATGCCAATCGAAGAGCCTTGTCTGATTCGACCCAGGAGTTGTAGTCAACTAAATCAAGTTAGAAAGGACGTTCACGAGCAACCATTTACACCACTCACATCTACCCTCAATATCTTTTCGGTCCTGTCCGGTGTAACGATGGAACCAGATATCTAATCCTGTTAGCAGGAAACTTTGAGCCTCGTGCAGTTTGTTACGTACTTGGCACAATCACGTCCCTATCATGGGCAACAAAGTCCTCGAGGATTTTCTTCGGGCTGTCCACAATATCAGAGTCCCTCCAATACACCCACGAGTGCTCTGGTTTCAACGCCGCAGATAGCAAATAGTTTCTAGCTCTGGCCATGACCTTCCGTCGAGGAGCTTGGGCGGCGAAACCATGTCGTTCTTCAACAGACTGTCCAGTGGCAACACCAAAATCTTTCTCCACAATCAGCACGCTGTTGAATGGCTCATTAAGATTATCGGTAGTCTTCTGGATTCGTGCGAGTTCTGCAGACAAAACTGCAAGGGTGTCATCAGTCGAATCGCCAACCAAGAAGCCAAGATCGATCAGGTGGTGAGGATATGTCAATTCGGATAGGAGGTCGAAATATTTCGGTAGATAAGGGGCGGCATCTCGGAGAGGCGTCAAGATCAGAACCCTTTCACCTTCGCTCACTGCTCGAGGGGTTGATTTGATAGGATTAAGGTCTACCCGTTTGATGGTAGATGAGTTTATCACCAGGGGTTCATGGTGGTTAAATATAACTGGGGTTTGTAAATGCGCGTTCCAATCTGCGGCCTCGTTCGGTGTCATCTGCATTGGAGGTTTCGAGGGCCCCCAACAGTAGAACCTGCGACATCGTGTCAATAAATATGCCCCGAGAGATACATCTTCTGCTGGCTAGGAGCCGGCCGCAGCAAGGGCTCTGACCTTTGCATCTCTGAAGCCGACGTGCTGACTCCCCTCCATAGTAATAAGATTATTCCCGCAAGTGCTACAAAGAGCAAAAATCGCGTTCGCGTGAGAAAGACCCATATCGCTCTCGTTGGTGGTAATTGTGCCTTTGCAGACTTCCACGTAACGCCGCCTTTAGGGAGTAACATGACGACGGAACCCCCGTGGCCTCAGCACCACCAAGAGAGGCAATGCTATCAATTCGACCGTGGCGTGCGTGGGGAGGAGGAGGGCGGATGCGCGGTGGGCGTGGTGAGATGCTCGCCGTTGAAGAGGGAGGTGTTCGCAAGTTCGCAAGCTTTGGACGCTAGGGTTGGGGTGATAATTGAAGAAGTTGAGATGCGCGAGCGGGTGCTGTGCAGTGGCCAGGTTAGGTTACCGTACTGGAATCGACTACGGTTCGTTCGTACTGCTGCCGCACCAATTTAGAACCAGCTCCCTACTCCTAGCGAGGCTGATTGCGCGCCAGTCCCTGGATTATCGGATAGGATACGCGTGGGCCTCTTTTCACAAGCTTTCAATATGACACCCGTATTTGATTAACAAGAATATGAGCATTCATTTCATTTACAGAGGTATATCTTCGAGCAACAATCGAGTCGTTTCTCAGATCTCAGTAACAGGCATCCCACAAGCCACAGAAGTAAGGCCGAGTAAGATTCAATTAATCCTGCAGGGAAACAGTTTCAGGGCAAAGCTCCTCCAGTAAGCTTGCAGTAAGCTTGCCGCTCTCCTGCCGCGGAACACAGGAAAGGAGTCATTACTGTACACGTGACCATCGCCACTTGAAGGGCGTCGATCCAATATTTCCCCTATCGACTGTCTTAAGTCTTTTTGTGAGTATGCCGAATAGCTGAGCTGGTGCAGAAAAATAAATGACAAAGGTGTAGCTCAGTTATAACCTAGATCTCTATTCCTCAACATCCGCAGCAACGGCATCCTGGACCTCGATCTTTAGGTTGCGACGGCCTCTATTGAGATATAATTCTCAACTTATTCCATCGTTATCGCCGAACCTTCCAAAACTACGTGCCATGCAGGTGTTTCCTAGAAGATCGACCCGTTCAAGTGCAAATGCCACTGCACTCAGGGAAGCCACTGGCATAGCAAACGGCACCGCTTCCCCCAAGCCTAAAGAGAGCAAGAAAAGAAAGGCTCCGGCGAAGGATAACACTGAAAAAACTCCCAATGGCAATGATGCTGGACCATCAACGCCCAAGAAAAAGAGAGTCTTAAAGTCAGAACCGCCTGAAACACCAACACCCAAGGCCATTGGCTTGATGTCAAGTCCTGGCAATGATCCAAGCATTGCTCCTCCAGCAGTGAACAGACTCGCTGTTCCCAATGGCACAAACGCACCTTTGGTATCTCCAGAGACTCATCGTCTGATTTCAAGCAAGCCTATGGACCAGGTATCGCCATCCAAGAAACCAAATGCCACAACCACTCAGAATCTGCTTGATGAAGCCTTGGCACATCTGGTCCAGACAGAGCCCAAGCTGAAGCCCGTAATTGAGAAGCACCCATGCCGTGTCTTCTCTGTTGAAGGTTTAGCTGATGAAATCGATCCTTTCAACAGTCTGGTCAGCGGAATCATTTCCCAGCAGGTAGGTGGAAGCCTTCGAATCCCTTCAAATATCCAGTTCCTCAGGGTATGTGAATTTCTAACAACATTCAAAGGTCTCAGGAGCAGCAGCAAAGTCCATCAAAGCAAAATTCGTCGCCCTCTTCAATACCGACTCAGATTCCACGACCCACACCTTCCCAACCCCTTCTCAAGTCTGCACCAAATCAATTGAGACGCTCCGTACCGCCGGACTTTCCCAACGCAAAGCAGAATACGTACTCGGTCTCGCTGAAAAGTTTCACGCTGGTGAGATCACCGCTGAAATGCTTTTCTCCGCTTCTTATGAAGAAGTATTTGCAGAGCTGATCAAGGTTCGGGGGCTGGGCAAATGGAGTGTTGAGATGTTTGCTTGTTTTAGTCTGAAAAGGATGGATGTCTTTAGTACGGGGGATTTGGGCGTGCAGAGGGGGATGGCGGCGCTGATGGGGAGAGACGTGGGCAAATTGAAGGCGAAGGGCGGAAAGTTCAAGTATATGAGTGAGAAGGAGATGGAGGAGATTGCAGAGAAATTTAAGCCGTATAGGTAAGTACACCCCGAAGATATTCTCATCCCATGTGCTAAACTGGGGCAATAGATCAGTGTTCATGTGGTACATGTGGGTAAGCATCGATCCCTTCCGGAGTTCAAGAGGCTCACACTAACTTGTCAATAGAGGGTTGAAGACGTCGATGTCAGCTCGCTGGACAGCTATGCCTAGAGCACATCAATGGAACGCACTAATTTTGTTGTACTATCTACATATGAGTTTGCCTTCAAACTTTCCTCAATAGTGAAAATCATGATAGAAATACGCCATTTCAGTCAAGGCAAAAAAGGTCAGCATCTTCTTATCATTTTTCTAGTTGAAGTTTGTCATCGCCTGTAGTGAGAGCCTGTAGTGAGAGCCTAAACTGTTTCATATTTTGCTTGTCCTACCTTTGATTCGGGTGTCGTGGAGGCAATGCAAGCCACATCCCGCTTTCTCCGCAAGTCTAGCGACGAAGCTATCCCAATGACAATCGCGGAAGCTGTTTCAAGTTTATGTCTTGTGTATCATTTGACTTCTGTAGACCTTCTGGCTGCAACACAACATAATTCAATCACATTCATTTACTTTCCGACGGGGCGTTCGAATATACGCCCCGCGGGGCGAGAAAGCTGCAAGGCTGTCCGAGAGTGAGAGATTTAAACCAGAGATACTCTCACCGGGCCCGCATCAATGCCAGAAAATCACGCCTACTAGTGACTTTGGTTGGAAATCAGCATCTAAGCAATGAGCAATTTATCCACACTGCCGAATTGTTACCTCCTGTTCAACAGTGGTGTGCAATATAGCTGCAGCAACCCATTTCCCAACTGCACCAGTCCCAAAGGTTTCGACTTCATTACTCTGTGGCTCGTCACTCAAGCCATATATAGCTCATGTCAAAACGATACCAGAATATTCCAAAACACCAAGTCATTGACGCAGGAGACCTGTGAAAGGTACTCTGGAGGGAACCACTGGAAGCCTTATGACTCCAATCAAATATGGGCCAGATTGTCAAGTTGGAAGCTGCCATTATTCCAATTAGCAGCTCTGTTTCCCAGGCCACCACTCAGCTTCCTCGTTGAGCTTTTTGTCATAGTTCATCTTATGGGAGACCCGATATCTACTATAAGCAATCTTCTACGGAAATTCGAGAGCTGCCATCACCGAGCTGAATATTGGCGGAACAAAATCTGCAATGAGGGACTTCTAGATGGTATCTTGCGGGAAGATGAAGATGTCGCACAGTTATGGAAAGGCCTAGCAGCCATAACAGACTCTTATGACGAGTGGGGAGAGGATTCAGGGGAGAGAGCTAAGAAGTTTCTTTTAAGCCGACTGTTAGTACCAAACTCTCAATTATTTTTAGTGAGTATAGCTGATATTGAAAAGAAAGGGCAAGGCTTCATTCCAAGGCTCGCGCCGCAAGACCTTAAATGCCCATCGGAGAAAGTTCCTGGACATATGCCAACAGACATCCAACGCTCTCGCCGCCGATCGCTCAACCAAGTTCCTACCTATGATAGTAGCACAAACCATCTTCGTCAGCGCTCTAGGAATTGCATTCGCACACGTCAAAAGTGCCGCTTCGGGCGAGAACCCTACCACATTCATCAACATCGAAGTCCTGAGCATAGCTTTCTCAGCTCAATACTTCTGGATCATACCCGCTGTGTTTCTGAGTTCCATTATCGGGGTATCTCAAACTCAAAGAGCGGTACCGAATATACTGAAACAGTTCAATGCAGCTCTAGAGCGAGAACTGCCTCCCAGTTTAATACTGCCGCATTGGAAAGGCTACCTTCCAAATGAAGACCTAGATTTATCACACAGCGAACGACGATGTGGTATATATTCCTGGCACCGCCACCAAAGCCGCTTCGCCATCAAAGGAAATGCTTCAGATGATGAATCCGCCTCTATCAAACCTCTCCAAACACCAGCACGGCATTCCTGGTCGCATCTCATAATCTCCATCCTCACCGTCTCATCAGGTACCATCATCGCCGCAATCCTAGCATACTACGTCCCGCCAACTGGCTTCGACTGCCGACACATCGGCGAGCTCTCCATTCTCAGCACCTGGCTCGTCAGCTACACTCTAAACTACATCCCAATACCCTCTGCCTGCTATTTCACATTCGTGCTTATAAAGGACTGTATAGCGGCTATACTTCCACTGGCGGGTATACTGCTCGGACAAGTAGGTGTTTATAATCGCTGCTCGTGCTATACGCTTTGGGGCTCGCTCGGACTTACGCTGCCGATGGGGGATGAGGCGAAGGGACAGCTGGCGGAGAGGCTGGTGTGGACGTATCCTGGGATTGCGTTTGGGTTTATTGGGGTGCAGCTTTTGGTTGTACCGGCGTTGGTGCTGTGGAGGTATTGGTCTGCGACTGGGGTGTTTATGTTGACTGATGATGGGAGTGGGAGGGGGGGGGAGGGGGCATGGGTGGGTAGGTGGTGGAGAGGGAGAAGTTGGGGATGGGGATATGTGGTTACGGAACAGAGGGAGTGAGGTGATGGAGTCGGGAAGTATTCATGCTGGTGGGACTGCGCATTCGGTGGTGTTTGAGGGGGACTTTGCGAGTGAGTTATAAAATTGAGAGACCTGCAGAAGATCAGGGAAGTATTGATATGGAAACGCTAGAAGGAAGAGAAAGATTATTGAGATACGTCGCTCACTGGATAGCTTGAAAAGAAGGGATTGAAAGAGACGGTCAGCGAGATACACATCCGTTTATATTTGTAAAGTGAAGTGCTCCAGATCGTGGACATAAGGCGGCAAAGGTCAACACCTTGATCCATCCTCAAAGTGGTCATTTTCTTGAGAGAGTGTGAAAATGGAATCATTCTAGGCGTTACGATTTGCGGCTCCTCCGGAAGTTCTCGTATTGTTTATAGTAGTCCTTCCTACACATGCATGTCATGCCGCGAAGGATCCGGCATATCTCCGCCGCGTCCTTCGGGATCACCAGAATAGCAACTTTCAACTTTGAAACAACAAGTCCTCTCCGCCTCAGCCGGTCACTAAATCTGACAGTAGGAAACAGTCTGCCTCGCGGTGTTCGGTTAACTTGGTCGCCGTTGGCTATCTGAATTTGATCATGATGGCTGAGTGATGGCTTGCGATCGAAAATTCCAAGAAAGTATACGAACATTGATGTTTGACCAAATGCAAGGCCTTATGACTAGGCCACTAGGCTCATCTGCTATCATAAATAGAAGAGCTGCAATACGCGTTGCTGGTCCGCGTATTGAGAAACATTCCAACACAACTCAGCCTCCTCAGCCGCATCGTGATGATCGCCGTTGGATGTTTGTTTTGAAAGCTTGAAAGTCAAATTCTAAAGAGGGTCAGCGTTTCCACTTTAGGATTTGAGAGACAAATTCCGAGGACAAAAAGGGAAAGAGTGAATTTAAAGGGGTATTGCACGTGACGGTCCAGGCATTCGAGCCCTCTGCCAACACTTTTGAATCAATTGAATCTTCTTACGTCCCACCGCAATATACTCGTATCTCCATACGCACAAACACCAATATCGATGCAGGTAAAAGCGCTCACTCCGCCTTCCAACATCTCAGGCTGAAGCTTACGCTATCCCGTACTCGGTTCGGGGGCGGGCTGCATCTGCAAGAGGTGCTCGATGAGATCGGGACCTGCATAGTCGAGCTTCGGCTAACCAAGTATTGGTGGCTAGTAGGCCGTTTTGTCTCACAGACTCGGTGTTCTGGGCTCGGGTCTAGGGTTTGTTTTTGCGTTTTGAAACATTTACTGGGGCTTACGTGATTGTGGAGGACGGAGTGAGATGTGTCTGGGAATCACACGTGTTTGTATAAGGCAGGAAAGGGGAGGCCCGCTCGGGAGATTGGGAGATTGGGAGATTGGTACCTATCTTGACCCTCGAGCGCGTGTAAAAGACGGAAATATTTTTATCTTTGATAGAATTGATCTGTGGGTACAACAATATTGCAGTCTTACAGCTCCAGCATGAATTATAGAATTTTCTAGCTTGAAGTTGAATTTCTATGAAATTATTTGAAAGATGCGGCATTGATGGTCGAATCCCGAATCGCAGCCACACTCGTCGGTGCAATCTTGGGGCCTTCAAGCACTGGGCAAGGAGACGAGGGCGGCACTTCAATTGGCTGGCATGGAGCCAAGTTCAACTGCTGCATCCTGCAACGTTATCATGGACTGTACTGTGGATGCGGATTATTTACTACTCGAGTAATACTCGGGCAAATAATGTAGAGAGAGTTCAATCGAGCCGATGATCCCAATTCCCCAAGGGTCCCAAGAGAGCGGGCTTCGTTTCAAGTTGCGCCAAGAAAGCACAAACAATGAGCCACATGCAGCGGGGGAAAACAGATCATCAAGTTCAAGATCAAGATCAGACGGAGGCTTGAGGAAAGTACCGTCCGCCACCGGCGCCCGGGCGCCCGCGCGCAAACAGCGGTTGCCGTCCCTAAAATACGGATTTTCATGAAGTGACATGGTGAAAGTTTAGAAAGGGGCTTCTGAGCTGTTGTGTGGCGCTTCTGTACGCAGCACCAATTTCGATATGCTTCTCGTCATTGGCCCAATCTAGCCTGGTCTGGTGGTCCAGCGTTCTTGGGGGTGGAGGAGGTGGAGGCAAGTTCAAGAGCAAGCCTGGCGGCTGAGATGCTCAACTTCAACCGAACAAACCAAGTTAGCCAACGCCTACAAGCCGCCGAAGCCCCTGAGGAAGGCCTGGGATAAGGCTTCATTTGGCCATAGCCAGATCTTGGGATCCAACGTGCCAGCGCCCTTTGGGCATAGCAGACGCAAGCACTCAGGGTTGTTGACATGAGCGATGGGATGCTGGGCTGGGTCCACCAGGTCTATCTGCGGCCCCTGCGTTTTTAGGGTTGTACTCGATTCTCATCTGCCCAAAGCGTACAAGTCTGCAGATCATCCATGACCATGAATCCCTCCAAGCCAAGAAACGCCCCATTCTATCCGAGCTGCTCTGCTGTACCTCTTCCTGCGCCGACCTCTCTCCTCTCTCCTCGCCGCTCTCCTCCTTCTCCATACTTCAACCTCGACCTCCGCCTAGACTCATCTCCTCCCAGAGTCTTCTACTTGTCTTGTCGGTTTCTTTGTTTTGTTAACGACAAAAGTTGCGAAATCAATTGCTTAATTTTCTCCTCATTTCCTTGTTGCTTGCTGCTGCTTTGCGTTTCTGGATCCCCGGATCGACGTCAGGAATTCCTAAAACTGCTTCCCACCTCAAATTCGATCGATCATTCTGTAATTATTGCGTAGTGTCGACGGCTTAACTGTCTTCGGCCTGCCTGTATATTGCTGTTCATCCATGTCTTTGCGAACATAATTATAATCCCTAAAAGCTCGAGAGTCTGGTACTCGAATCAGTGTCTCAGAACCCCACGCCGCCGACGTACTATATCCCTTCACGATTTGCTAAACGGAGATCCCCAACGAAATTCAAGAAAAATAGTTACCGTCTTTTGGAAACGGACAGTGAATAGACCGAGTGCAACGACTCGACTCGACCTGCCAATTTAACTGGCTCTTTGCCCGCCGAACCGACCGCATTCAATTCTTGTGCGAGAACAAAGGGCAAAGTATTCCACGAGATATTTAGAGATCCTCTTTGCACTGCAAATACATTCGGTACCCTTTAATGATCGCCAAATCGCCATAATTTTTTCGATCCTCAATCTATCAAGATGCTGGTCACAAATCTTGCACTTGCGGTAGCAACCTTTGCTTCAAGTGCTGAGGCTTTCTTTCCCTATGTGCCCGGGTACAGATGTGACTTGGACAATTCTTGTCCAGAGAAGCGGGCGGTAGACGCCGAACCTCTGAGCTTAAAGATTGTGCAACGTCTCCCAGAGGTAAAAGTCCCAGTAATATGGCGTGTTGCGTCTCTAACATCTACAACAGAATGGCTCGCCCCAAAACGTCGAGCGTCTCGCGGATAGCCTCAAACGCAAGTACCAGAGAGTACCTCCTAGCCAGGTTGAGCAATTTGATGAGAACGTGGTCAAGCGTGCCAATTCGCACTCCATCGTCACTGCAGCTATGCCTTCCCAAACGAACAGCGCCGGAGTCGACCAGGACGGAACTGATTTCTCCTATTTCGCTCAGATTGGATTGGGTTCTACCAACAAGCCGGTTTACTTGCTACTAGATACCGGGGCGGGCACAACATGGGTTATGGGTCCTTCATGTAGTTCCAGTCCATGCAAAACACACAACACCTTTGGATCTTCAGACTCGAAAACCTTCAAAGACCTCGGTACGCCATTCAGCATCAACTATGGCTCCGGAAATGTTTCGGGTACAAACTCTCAAGACACATTGTCTATTGCGGGAATGACATTCACCTCTACCATCGGTATTGCTTCGACCGCTAGCGACCAATTCAACTCGTTTCCTATTGATGGCATCTTGGGACTATCTTTGGCAAAATCTAATGGGCAGAGCTTTTGGGAAACTCTCGTGGCGGCCAAGACTTTGAAGGCAAATGTATTTGGAATTTCCATCAACCGAAACTCGGATGGACCCAATACGGGGGTGATTAATTTTGGTTCACCGGACTCATCCAGATTCAGTGGCTCTATTAATTATTCCCCATCACTGCCCAACAGCTCGGATGATTGGGCTCTGCAGATTACGGACATTGGAGTCGGCAGCACTCAAACCGGAATCAAAAACCTTGCTTATATCGACACTGGCACCAGCTTCATTTTTGCTCCTCCAGGCGACGCGAAAACCCTCCACGCGGCCATAAAGGGCGCTCAATCTTCGGATGGCTCAACATACACTGTTCCATGTACTACCACGACACCTCTGACCTTCTCGTTTGGCTCCAACACATACTCAGTTTCGTCAAAGGATTGGGTGTCACCTGAAGTCAACGGTGTTTGTACCAGCAATGTATATGGGATGGCAGTTGTCGATGAAAATTCATGGCTTGTTGGAGACACCTTTTTGAAGAATGTGTATGCTGTTTTTGATTACGATCAGAAAAGAATAGGTATGTGCATTTGCCGGTTACCTGAATACGAACAGAGCTAACTAGAGAGCAGGATTTGCATCAACAAAAGCTGCCAGTCCTTCATCCTCGTCCTCATCTGCGGCATCTTCTACTACTGGTGGGTCATCATCTACCACAAAATTATCCTCAATGGGATCCACTACCGCTTCTGTTGCTGGACCATCTGCATCTACTTCTTCTACCGGGACAAAATCTAATGGAGACCCCACAGGAACCTCGTCTGGCACTGCAACTCAGACCACCCTCTCTTCTGTCACTGGCAGCTCTAGCTCTGGAGCTGCTAGCACTGGATCACCGGGATCCCCAGGCCTGAACGGACACGAGACCCCAAGTAGCACCACTGGAGCCGCACCGGCTGGGCAATCAACAACAGCTCCCTCAGCCTCTCCGACCAAGGCATCGGGTGCCATGCTCCTCAACCCAAACGTATACTCGACGCTCATCGCCGCAGGAACTCTTATCGCCCTGCTCTTCTAATCTCCAAAGTTCAGGATTTCAATATATATTTCAGTTATAGATTGGCCCTCTAAGGATGAAGATACCCCAAATAATATGATCTTGTAATTCAATTAGCGAGCATAGCATGCGTTAGGGCGGGAACTCTCGAACAAAAAAGAGGAAAGAGATTTGCCACTGTACATTCTAATGGTCACGTACACAATAATCGACCACCGTTTTTGAAAACAAGACTTCTTTGCATGAATTGTGATTTGTCTCCAACGTGTCGCCCCAATGCATAGCTCAATATTAAGTCTGATACATGCGTTATTTAAAGCAGGCCCCCGAATTCTACGCCGCGACCGGAGTTGGTCGGACTGGGGAACTTATGAAGTACTTGGTAAGTATTTTATAGTGAGGAAATTAATTGAATTTTCATTTTAGAGTTATGGGGAATTCATAGCTTCTATTCAGACAAGTGAGCAATCCAATGCTATTGCAAGAGGCATATAAAATATCAGGACCCCTGATTTCATGTCCAAAAATAGGAGTCAGCCTCAACCAACTCCGAAGCTAAGCGAGCAGGGGTCTCAAAGAAATCCAAAGACCACGACCTCATCATAGTCTTCACTCCACAAAATCTCCCCAGCACAATGCTTCCCCGATAACAGCATGGCCAAGGCCAAAACGAATCACCCCCGTAGGGATGGCGAGAATGCAGAAACCCCCGCCAACGAGGAAGACCGCGGTCTCCTCTCAGGCAACTCCTCAGAAGACGACGAGGACATCGTGGTACACCCTGGCCAACCCAGCTCCCCTGATCCAGGGACTCGAACCCCACGAACCCCAAATCGCGTACGATTCGACCTGCCTCCCGTCGATACAGAAGCAGCTGAAAACGGTGCCCCACCGCCTTACAATGATTCCCCTCTCTCCGGCCGTCGCGAACCCCGCCAACAATTTACACCCCTCCTCACAGACATTGAAGCCCCCTCTGTCAGTCTAGCAAATAGTCCCTGGGGCGACGAAGATGTCCACGAGTGGGCAGAGCGGGAACGTACGCGCCCTAAATCCGGGTTACGATCTGCGTTTATGAATATGGCGAATTCGATTATCGGCGCTGGGATTATCGGACAACCATATGCGTTTCGACAAGCGGGGCTGCTGACTGGCATTATATTGCTTATTGGCCTTACGATTACGGTGGATTGGACGATTAGGCTTATTGTGATTAATAGTAAGCTGAGTGGGAGTAATAGCTTTCAGGGGACGGTGGAGCATTGCTTTGGGAAGACGGGACTCATTGCTATTTCGGTGGCGCAGTGGGCTTTTGCGTTTGGGGGTATGGTGGCGTTTGGCATCATTGTGGGGGATACGATTCCGCATGTTCTTGCGGCTATCTTTCCGGAGTTGGGGGATATACCGGTGTTGGGACTGCTGGTCAATAGAAGGGCGGTGATTGTTATTTTTATACTGGGGATCAGCTATCCTTTGAGCTTGTATAGAGATATTGCAAAGGTATGGTTTCTGAGATCAAATTAGAGATTGGAGCTGACTAGAGTAGTTGGCGAAAGCGAGTACGCTGGCGTTGATCAGTATGATGGTCATTTTATTTACGGTGGTTACACAAGGATTTCTGGTACCAAAAGAATCTCGAGGGGATTTTCCTACTCCTTTACTTACTATCAACGATGGATTTTTTCAAGCCATTGGCGTAATATCTTTCGGTCCGTTGTCTTCAATCCCATATTTCAACTTGGCTAACATCTCCAAGCATTCGTCTGCCATCATAACTCCCTTCTAATCTACGGCTCTCTCAAAACTCCTACCATCGACCGCTTTTCCCGCGTAACCCACTACAGCACAGGTATATCAATGGTAGCCTGTCTCCTCATGGCCCTCGCAGGCTTCCTAACCTTCGGCTCCCTTACCCAAGGAAACGTCCTCAACAACTTTCCCCGGGACAACACAATGGTCAACATAGCGCGCCTGTGTTTCGGGCTGAACATGCTTACAACCCTACCCCTCGAAGCATTCGTCTGCCGCGAAGTAATGTTCAACTACTATTTCCCCGGCGAACCCTTCAACATGAACCTGCATCTAATATTCTCCACCTCGCTCGTTGTCTCCGCCATGGCGCTCGCGCTCATCACTTGTGATTTGGGAGCTGTTTTCGAGCTTATTGGCGCTACGAGCGCTTGTGCGTTGGCGTATATACTGCCGCCGTTGTGTTATATCAAGCTGAGTACCAGGAGTTGGAAGACGATTCCTGCGGTCATATGTGTGGCATTTGGAGGCGCGGTCATGAGCATCAGTTTGGTGCAGGCGGTGGCGAAGATTATCAGAAATGAGGGGGGCGTTGCTACCTGCAATTAGATGAGCGTATGTATGGAATGTAGGATATGATGATGTGCTGTTTTGCGTTCAATACTCGTGTAGTGTCACATTTGCCTTTGCTCTTTCCAGAAGTCTGGAGATTTCTTTTGCTGGACATTGTTTTGCATTTGGTCATAAAAGTTTGGACGATTCTGCTATACTTAAAAACTTTTTCCTAAGATTAGCTTCCTGCTGTTACCTCCTTCCCCAATGACAACTAAAGCAAAAAATCTGCCCCTAGTCGAGCCCTCCAGAGAAACAATTTGAGTGGCGCAGCGAGAACTTCCTTTGAACAATGAATCCATTCCCAAAAAAGGTCCATCAACTGTCCTAGGACCGCCAAAAACTCGAAGGACCCTCAGGAGAAGATTCTCAGAGAAACTTGTAATATAGTTTTTTGGGGTACTCATTTTACCTCAGACGTTGCAGCGATTTGCCATGAGGCAGCTAGTTAGTTTGGGTGAAAATATTCTACTTAGCCCGTCAGGATATCGTACACTGCGTCCAGTGTTTGACGATGGAAAGTTGCTTATTTTGATATGTAAAGGAGGTTCGGTGCAGGGTTCAGCCGTCGTAAGGTAGGATTATTTTTTTCACTTGTAGAAACATAAAGGCATTCACATCTGGCAAGTAGCTTCGAAAGACTTTGGCAGTCTGATTTGACATAAGGGGAGACGAAATTCGAAGAGTAGCTAGAAAGGAAGCAGGTGATAGGATAAAAACTAGTAAGTGAAAACTCCATATATAAACATCACCAACTAACACTTCTTAACCCCATGCAACCACCCTATTAGTCTCACGCTGCCGCCTTCTTCTTCACGGCTTTCTTGACGGGCTTTTTCCCCTCAGCTCCCTCCGCTGGCTTCTTCGCCACTGCTTTCTTCCCAGCCGTACCAGTAGTTGCTGCTTTCTTCGTACCGGCAGCAGGCTTCTTGGCCCCCGGGGCCTTCTTCTTCCCACCAGGCTTGGTTTCGGGCTCTTTGCTCGCCTTTTGAACTGGCTTTTCTGGCGCCTCGTTGGTCCAATCACAGTCCTCAATGCCAAACATAATCTCGACCATTGACTTGATGTCCTTGCCTCCGTCCTTTGTGGTCGGCTTGGGATTCTTGGATTTGGTGTAGTCTAGAAATCCTTTGCCCTTCTCCCAGATGACACAGTTGGCGGACTTGTCAGGTCGCAAGTATAAGATGCCCCATTTGTCGAGATCAGACTCTTCGACGTATTCATCGAAGTCTAGGCCGTCGCCTTCGAGTTCGAAAAAGCTAGAACGCGTAAGGATTTATATGTATGGGTGAATAGTTTGCAACTTACATGACTTGCTTCTTCTTAGCCTTCAGATACTTGTTAACTTCCGTAATAGTAAGTTGGTCATCATCAGTCTCCGGGCTTAGCTCCTCGACCTCAGCCATCCAGGCATGCCACGACTTTCCGAACAATAAACCAACGGTTTTGAGGACGTTCTCGTTGGTGAGCGCATGGTCATTCTTGTCGTTTCCGTCGGCCATTTTCAGGTGCGTGATGAAGGGCCACATGTCTTGCAGACCTCTCATCTCTTCAGAAAGACCCGTCTCAGATGTTTTGCCGGATTTCCATGGCTTCTCTTTCCCAGGGGCGGATTCGACACTGTATTATTTTAGTGACGTCTGATATTGAAATAGGGATTACATACATTTTTAGTTTTCCTGCTGATTTCGAACCTGCTTTCCCTGCAGCAGACTTCTTACCAGACACAGACCCGGCCACGGATCCAGCCTTTGATGGGGCCTTCTTGCCTTTGGGCTTGGTCTCGTCTTCTCCATGACCTAGATCATTACCAAGACCTTTGGACTTCGCAGGAGCCTTTGGCTTTGAGCCAGCCGCCGAGCCAGCTTTTGAACCGGCAACTGAACCAGCGGTTGAGCCAGCCTTGGACACAGCCTTCTCCTTCTTTGGCTCCTCTCCATCCTTTGGCTCTCCATTCGCACCTGCCTTGCCGACTTTCTTTGGAACGGCCTTAGGGCCACTCTTTGGCTTGGCTTTGGGCTTCTCAGGTTGCTCTTCGGGCTCTTCTTCTTCTACACAAAGGCGTGAGCAAAGTACATGTAAGACTGGGGGGTAATTTGGCTTACCTTCCTCTTCTGGCTCAGGCTCTTCTCCCTCGGGACCTTCTTCCTCTTCTTCTCTGTAAAGTCATTTGTTAACAGGAGTCCTTCTAGTGACGCTGCGAAATACGCAGGTGGGTTTTTTAGCCGCTTCAGAACCGCAAGATGCCCCAATATTGAGCTTTAGAACAAAATAAAATCATCTAGGCGGAACGTACTCAACTTCGCTACCCTCAACTTCATCGCCGGACTCAACTTCTTCACCTTCCTAGATTGAAAAGTCAGCAATCTCATCCAAAATTGGAGCATATCAGTGCCGCTTTTTCGTACTTCTGGTTCCTCGCCATCCTCCTCTTCCTCTTCTTCGCCCTCTGTTTCTTCTACCTACAGTTCGGTTAGCTTGAAGTTCTGAACCTTCGCTCAAAGTTGGGACAGCTCTGAGAAAGTCTGGAACCGAAGTCGGCCACCTCGACCAGCAACGCCAGTGAGAAGAACATCGCGCGCTTACTTCTTCACCCTCTTCACTTTCTTCAACTTCCTCATACTCTTCTCCATCTTCTGGCTCAGATGCTTCCACTTCCTCCTAGATGATCAAGTCAGCCTGGACCTCGAATCGGCAAAGCAGAGTATGAGCAAAAGTCATGCATGAACACAGCGATGCGGAGACATACCTCTTCGTATTCTTCTTCTTCTTCCTCCTCTTGCGGCTTGGCCGTAGGTTCAGCTTTCTTAACCATGATGACTTCCAGTATCGTTGATTTCACTTAAGCTCTCAGTCAAAAAATTAGTTTGAGAACTCCAATAAGGCGAGATCTCGTTCTTTATAAGACAAGCAGCAATGAAGGGCTCAAAAGTCGGAAGAGGGGTGGTTTTTAAGGCACTGAGCTAGTTCGCCAGTGCTGATGCAACCTCTCATTGACACAAGCAATTCACCTTCTCGACCCAAGGCTCGCCTTCAGCTAGGTCTTTGCTTAAGTGAAGTCAGATTTTATTAAATCAGCGCTATAAATAAATCAAGCACCTTTTCTAAGGCTTAGCAAAATCAAATACCCTTCGTGGGTACCAAGTTGCGTCTTACAAGCATGTGGCGAACGGGTAGCGCCCTCTGTCGGCCGCTACTAACCTCTTAACATCCAAGTTACACAGATACCCTCGTGCGAAGCATGCACCAAATCTTCCAAATATGTAAACTTAGAGCCTCCCTAGTGCTTACATATCAAATGGCAGGACATAAATTTCCAATTGCAAGGCCCAAAAAGGTCAAAGGCCAATTAGTAATCGGCCGCCCCTAACCTCGCCTTCCAAGTCAGCAATGAGAGACATCACATAGCCGTGCTTACACCTTCTCAGCTCAAACAATCGCCGCACTTAGTAAACGCGGAACGATTACTCAGAGTCCGGGGTGATATTGAGGCTTTTCAAGTCACGATACGTTATCCCGTGTTCTCCGTGCCTCCAAACTTCGGCCAAATCAGAACAAATATTTACACTTCTTTCGGTCTTACATAAGGTAGCTGAGAAGATGCCATGCTGCTAGGACTGCTTTGATAGTCTTACTATCTAACGATATCCTAGTACTTTGGCCAAATCAGGATCACATTCGCTGTTCATTCAAGCTTTTTTTAAGTGCAGTAAGCTGTCTTGGAGGCGCATGCCACGTTGTTCTAGAGAAACATGGTATGGTACTTCGTAATCTTACAAGCCAGGGCTGCTCAGCCTTCTGAGTGGCGGCAAGTTCACTTGCGAAAGAGTGCCATGGTTTTCTGCAGATGATGGTAGCTATCCTAGACGGGCGAGTCAGCACGGATAGTCCGACGTGCTTGGCTATGCCCCTCAGACCGAGGGGCAGGTGGGATATTTTTGGCCTTCAGCCTTAACATAACCCGGGCTACTGGTGGTCCAGGATCAGAAGGGCCGCAGAGGTATAAAGATGAATACCCTGCCAGATTCCCCCTCCTTTTGACCAGCAAACTCAACAATCCCGTCTAGTCACCAGATTAAGCGGCCAGAATGGCTGGCGTTGTTTTGAAAGTTGCGCAGGGTGAGTTACTCTTTATCATCCTGTCTGCTCTCTTCTAATGTTTCATAGCTGCGGGTACGTCTGGAGGTGGAGGTGGTGATGGCAGTGTTGCAGGCATCGCCAACCAAGTTGTCGATGTAGCTACTGCGGGTGCAAAGCTCGCCGATATTCTCCGCGAAGAAAACAACAAAGCAAAGGCACAAGCTATTTCTGACAACAACGAGTTCAACGCTGCCAAGGTCTTTCTCGACAATGCGTTGATTGCCATCAAAGCCGCGACTTTGGAGCAGTACAATATTCTCATTGTAACAGACCAAGAGCACGATGTTTGGTGGCATGAGAAACCTGGCGTAAGTGATCACAAGCTTCCTGGACAGTTATCTTCAAGCCGTCTCTCTGTACCAACACCTTCCGACACCTAATGCTAACACTTCCAACAGCCAGACGGACAAATCTCAATGCCACTGATCGAAGTCCAAGTCGCTAAAGACAAAACAATCAACTTCCAAGCCTACGTCTTTGATACTGGACAGTACATCCGCCACGGAAAATGGGAGGCCAATTCCTGGACACGATTCGGCGATTCAAAGTTCTTCACTGAGGTTTTTACTGGCACCCAGCATGCTGAGTTCAATAATCCGCGACAAAAACTCGATCCAAATGAGGTTAAGAAGGCACAAGATGAACAGGCGAAGAAGGACAAAGACGCCGCGGATGCGAAAGCAGCAGCAGAAAAGACACAGGCTGATGCAAAGGCTGCGGCTGACAAGAAAGCTGCTGATGATAAGGCGGCTGCCGATAAGAAGGCTGCTGATAACAAGGCTGCTGCGGATCAGAAAAATAAAGAGCCTACTGAAGAGCCTGAAGAGGGTGACGAGGAGGAGGAACCTGAAGAGGGTGAGGAGGATGAGGAGCCTGAAGGTATGTCCAACAGCTATTAATCTGCCTCTCCTGGGTGACACTCTTGGTGAAAGCAAATCGGATTTGTTTGACACATATGAATGATTGGTTCTAACATGCATTATAGAAGAGGAGGAACCCGAGGAAGAGGAACCCGAAGGTCAGTACAATTGCGAGTGACTCGCTTCTCTCCTGATCACGACCCAATCCATGCCCGCTTATGTTGGCAGGCCTTTGACTGAACCATTCTAACATATTTTACAGAGGAAGAGCCTGAAGAAGAGCCTGAAGAAGAACCCGAGGAAGAGCCCGAGGAGGAACCTGAGGAAGAACCTGAGGAGAAGCCAAAGAAAGGCAAAGCGAAGTCCAAGTCTAAAAAGTGAGGAGTATAGTTTGTTATGGTTGGCGTAGATTGGGGTGTAAATCATTATTTAGTGTCTTTTTTGTCGCTCGGTATAATTTGAATGATGATATTTCTATGGTAAGTTATTATTATTCAAGTGAATGAGCTCCGTGACTTCGCGTTACAGCATGGAGCGTCGCGTACACACTTGATTTCAGCTGCTTGTATTTTAAGCTCTAAGACTAGTGACTATCTTGCCATAAACTGCTGTCAGATAAACAATTAATTCACGTCCAATTTTTCTTCAGCGGTTTCACTGCATGATCGCTATTGTTTTGGTTTCAGAAATAGGGAAAAGTTACGGCCTTTCAACCACAGCTGCCTGGAGAAAGGGGAGAATTACGTGCACAGTCCTAAAGTCAATAGTTTTCAATAATTCTATCACAAGTTGAACATCTGATAGCTCAAGTCTCACATACTTTGTCGTTGAACAAGGGGAATTATACGGGCAACCAGAATTATATGGCTTCTAGACTCCGTCGCGCCTGGGGTCCATCACGCCGTTTCCCGATATTCACTTTGCTCTAAGGTTCCGTCCTTCCAAGCGAAAGAGTTTTATTGCAGAAGGCGGTGAGGTGAGGCAGTTCAAACCAACTCTGTTGTTGTGATCGCGGTTTCCTAAGGTATCGAGCTTGCTGAAAACCGCGTACTTCATTGCACTATTTTCTACATCATAACAAACATCATTCTACGAACAACCTCAAGATGATTCTCTCCCTTCCCTCGCTGCCACGGATCACAATATGGTTCCAAGCCAAGGAAGGAGGCCGTCGTCTGCCAGAACATCTTGCCCCAGGCTTTGATGATTCATGCAGATACCTTGAGTACAAGCCCTCCGAGGACTTCATATTCTTGATTCAGACCGAACAGAAGGCTGATACCCTGCCGCAAAGTCTTGCCTTCTTATTTGAAATCGACGGGCAAGACATTGCATACTTCCCCGTGTGCGGACCTAATGGCTTCATGGCCAGCGAACGTCCGGGTGGATCGCAGACGATCTCTGTCAGACAAGACTTCGCCGAAGGGAATCAGAAAATTAAATTCCGGTTCCCTAAAAGCGGAGCTCTTGGACAGATCATAGTGAGAGTATTTGCCTTGAAGCATCTCCAGGTCATTCCTAGTTTTCCTAAGGACTTCAACGTCTACAAATGGAGGCATACAACGAGAAACATTCGGCAGTACCGTATTCTAAAGTAAGTTGAAAATCTTCCACGAGCTCTAGAGCATTATTCGGCGCACGCCCGGCGTTAGAGGACTTCACTTCAATCAAACAATCACTCACCTGCACACAGTGATTCGGAAGTGCGCGCTCTTAAGCCCCAGAAGGGCTTGGAGAAAATCCTCTTCAAACATATCGAGGAAGAGCCGGTAGCAGTCTTTCGATTCAAGCATCGTACCTCAGAACAGCTGAAAGAACTAGCGGTCAATCAACATTCTGCTCCTGCCATTCTGCATCAGAAGCCACTTGCAAATCTCGACATCAACGTTCCTCCACAACCTACTAAGCAAGCATCTCCAAAAACCCTTATCTCACTCCCAAATTCCAGACTCTTTCAAATTACGGCAGAAAAATCCGCATTGCCCGTCGAGAAATTGCCCATAAAACCACCAGAACCCATCCAGAGCAAGGCGGTCAATCCCCCTCCGAGTACGCCACAGTCGTCAGCACATATCGAGAGAAATGAACCGGGCGATTCTAGCTTGGCGAGAGCCGAATCAGAATCGATCCAGAGTAAGGCCGCTCGTTTGACGAGGCTCGAGTATTATCGCAAAGAACTTGCAGCTCTGAAACAGAAACTGGGACGATCTGAGGAATCTTCAGCACAGACTGTATTCGATGAACACGGCCGGCCCTGTCAGCCTATCGTTGAAACACAACGTAGGGGGCCCTCAGATATGAGACGACGACCAACGCCAGTCGACGAAGAGTCATACACCCCACCTGCAGTACCGCGGTTCGGATCTATAACTCAAGCTGTGAAAGAGACCCCAGCACAATTCGAGAATATGAATGCTCTAGAACCACCCGCGGGGGTACTCACAGGACCAGCTTTCACTCAACATGTTGCTTGGGGGCAGTTCGGCCAAATACTACAGAAGGTAAGACAAATCAATCGCGCTGTAGCAGCCCACGATTTTGACGCAAGAACAGGTACCCTCCTGGGCACCTTCTTTGGGGACTCTGCAAACCAAAACTTGGGCTTCTACCTGGGCAGCCGAGATGACTCCTCCTCCAATAAGATGGTTCGGTCAGGAGAACGTGAGCTTAACTGTTGATCATAGCAGGGCTGCCAGACAAGGAGAAGAATGCAAGGGGGTGAAACGAAAGAGGGAGAGAGACGGAGAAAGCATTGATGGCGAGACTGTAATTGAACGACCTGCAAGGAAAATGTGCGTAGGACAGTAATGGGCCGCGAAGAATGCTTGACGGAAAGGTTTTGGGACCCAGGGTGAGGATTGACAGGAATTGTAGCCAGGAATGTTCCACGGGAGGAGAAAATACATAAGTACTAAAGCATCATAGCAAGCAATGGAGTCGGGAATTTGGCAACTGCGCAGTAGGAGACGCAACAGGGTAGACTTTAAGAACAATATACGATCTTGAATCGACTTTGGCCTTGCCTCGTCCTTTGCTCGTTGATTGACGAACAAAGCTATATAATTATATTAAAGCGTTCACAGTAATACCTTCGTTGCTACACTCAACAGCCATGCAGCATCTTGCCAACCTCCTGCTTCTTCGTCTCGAAGTGGTGGCATCACATCCTTAGCCATTGGCTCTCCAGCACCATCAAGTGTTCTTCTCGATGTTCTGGACGACAGATCCGAGTCTTCGGCCTTCTCATCCACTCCTTCTGTTTCTGTGTCTTCTCCATCTTCATCGACAGCAAACAAGCTCCATCCCAACATCCTCTCAACCCAGCCTCCAAAGCCCAAAGTGTTTGCTCGGGCCAACTTTCGAACAACAGCTTCATCTTCCTTAGCTGTATCTGCATTCTCGTAGCCTTCCTCTTCAACATCCACAAAGTCTGGCTCGGCAATGAATTCCTCCTGTGCAAAATCCCTGTGATCGAAATAGCCCTCTCTTTCGGCCGTCAGAGGCGTAAAAAGTTGCGCCTTGCTTCCCCTCCTACTATTCCCTCGACTCGGAAACCGGCTCATAGGCCTACTCCCAGTCCCCGTCATTGGACCAAAACTCAAGCTTCTCCTTGTAGTGACAGGACTAAATTCATCATCCGCATCAAATGAGCCCACTACACTGCCCCTCCTGCTCTCCCTCCTACTAGCCGCCTCTCTTTCCCTCGCAAGCTCTCTCTCCAACTCCTCATCCTCATCATCTCTCTGTGCAGTCAAGCTCGTCGAACTAGCTCTACTCACCAGCCACGCCTGCCCTTTGCTTTCCCTCGCAGAGCTAGAAATCGCAGCTCCGGCCCGCAGTAACCAGTCAGAGTCATTCCTATCCTTCTCCGACAGCGCGAGATCCTCTCTATTAACCGCACGTCTCAATTTCGTCCCACCCGGCGTCGTAGCCCCGGACCGAGGTTGTTTCGCTTGCAGATGCGTGCTAGATTTGCTTTTGGGAATCGACAGATGAGCTGGTTTTCGGAGAGAGACCTTGGAGGATGAGCGCGAGAGGATTGATGGCGTTGTAGGCGCGGAACGACCTTCGATATAGGAGTAGGAAGTGCTGTCTGGCAACGCGTCGGCATCTGCGAGGGGCAGGCGGGAGGTGAGGGGTGCAAGGGTGAGGTGGTGCAGGTTGGTGGATGAGCGGCTGCTTTGGTGCCGAGCGTGAGGAGAGTGTTGATTGTATGCTACGTCCATTTTGAGGGGATAATTGGATATTTGTTCTTGTAGGCGTAGTGAGAAGATGTAGGGAGAGAATGAGGTGACCTTGTAGGCGAGCTTGTGAACTTGGAAATCTGGGGAAGGGCTGGCACGGTTCCTATTTCGGTCCGTGCCCTGCATAAAAATTATCTTGTGAAAGCGCCAGGGTCCGCCAATTTTGATGGCTGCATCTCAAGCAAATATGTATGTCGAGAATTGAGAGGCTGAGCGGGTTTTCAAGATGCGGAATCTAAGAAATGTTCGTTATGAGCAATGGAGTCCTCCAACGCAATTCGAGGGGAGGCCTTTGACGGCTGCTACTTGGGACCTTGCCAATGACTCCGTCTTGTGCACTTTTGGCCCTACCGAAAGCAATGCTCTTATAGAGCTTGTCAGGGTGAAAACGAAGCCAAAGTCACAGTATTTATTCAGTCTTCGCAGCCTTTGACTACAACTAACATAATTTAGAGAATGTACGCTCGTAACATCTTGGGATGCGCCATGTCCAAACCCAGAGCTTGCCTGTGACCAAGTTCTTAGCCTACACTATTTCGGGGACAGTCTTACGGCATGCCTGGTACTAGCTGGTGGTGATATTATTGTCGTTAGAGAAGAACCTATGCCAGGAGAGGACCGTATTGAGATTGTGGGATCAGTCGATGCTGGTATTACTGCTGCAAAATGGTCACCTGACGAAGAGCTTTTGGCCATTACCACCAAAGCGGATACAGTTGTCTTCATGAGCCGGATCTTTGAAGGTATTACGGATATTACTATGACTGCTGAGGATCTCAAGGCTTCGAATCATGTCTCTGTTGGGTGGGGTAAAAAAGAAACGCAGTTTCAGGGGAGAGGGGCGAAGGCTTTGAAGGATCCTACTATGCCAGAGAAAATCGATGAGGGCGTTCTGAGTCCGAACGATGATTCACGGGCCACTATCAGTTGGAGAGGAGATGGTGCTTACCTTGCCATTTCGACTATTGAAGGAGGTTCAAGACGACTCATTCGAGTGTACTCAAGAGAAGGAGTTCTCGACAGCGTCAGTGAACCAGTTGATGGTTTGGAGGGTGCTCTCTCTTGGCGACCTGCTGGGAATCTTATTGCTGGTATTCAACGGCTGGATAACCGGGTCGACGTTGTTTTCTTTGAACGAAATGGTTTACGACATGGCGAATTCAGCCTGCGGCTTACCCCTGAGCAGATGCAGTTACCTGAACAGCATATTACTTTGTCCTGGAATTCCGATTCGACAGTGTTGGCTGTGGTAATGGCCGATTGTACTCAGCTTTGGACTATAGGTAACTATCATTGGTATCTTAAGCAAGAGATTATAATAGGGCAGAGTGGCCTGTTACCGACTAGCCCTTTAATATGGCATCCGGAAAAGTCTCTGCGGCTTATTACTGCCGCTCCAGGTAGGGAATTAACTACCACTCAATGCTCGGCTTACTGACTTAAAACGATAGATTGCGTCAAGAAAATCGAATATATCTTTACCATCGCTCGAAATTCAACAGCTCCACCTCATGATTTTGGAGCAGTCGCTGTCATTGACGGACAGACTGTTAAATTCACCCCCTTTCGAAATGCCAATATTCCACCACCTATGGCATTACACGAGTTTTCAGCCCAAGCTAATGTTATAGACGTGGCAATCAACACTGATTCCTCATCAATTGCTGTTCTGCATCAGCAAGGGATTTCAATATTCGAAGCAAAGGGGGTTGAAGCATCTTCCGAATCTCCGTTACTTATTGGGAGAGTTACTTTCGCCAAAACTGAATCAAAAGATGCAGCACACCAGCAGATTTCTTTTGCCGAGAATAACGATGTCTTGGTTCTACGACCTGACGGCTTGGGCTCAAGCGTCAAACGCTATGGCTTCAACGAGGATACTGGCAGAATGGATGAAGTTCCCTCTGGTCCTAGTACCAGTTCAATCATTCACACCTTATCAAACTTTTCTCAAGATGGGTCACATCATCCATATGTGCAAGGAAGCACTGGCGACTTGCATAGTCTTGCTTTTGGAGAACATAATCTCTCCCATTGCAACTTCCCCGTGTATCTCCCTTGGGTTGACGTAGTACCTTATGGTGATGATCATATTGCCTTTGGTATGTCTAATAATGGCCATCTGTATGCGAACTCCAGGCTTCTAGTTAAGAATTGTACCTCCTTCCTCACCACGCCAGCTCACCTCATATTTACGACCACCACGCATCTTATCAAATTTGTACATATCACGAACGTTAAAGGTAGTTGCCCCTTTTCTCATCAGTAATTGTTGAAGCTAATTTGGAGAAAGATCTCGAGGTCCCACCAGATGACCCAGAAAAAGACGAACGGTGCAGAAGTGTTGAGCGTGGAGCCCGTCTTATCACGGCAATGCCCACCTCCCTTAGTCTTGTCTTGCAGATGCCGCGGGGTAATCTTGAGACCATTTTCCCTCGCGCAATGGTCCTGGCAGGCATTAGGAAGCTTATCGATGAGAAGAATTACAAGAGAGCTTTCACACATTGCAGAACGCAAAGAGTTGACATGAATATCCTCTATGATCATGCACCAGAACAGTTCTTATCGAATGTGCCTCTCTTCATTGATCAGGTCAAGAAGATAACTTATATTGACCTCTTTCTCTCTTCTCTAAGGTACATTATCCAGAAACTCGATCCCAGTACCAACTAACGAATTACGACAGGGAAGAAGATGTTACACAGATTATGTATAAGGAGACTCGAGTGGCATCAGAAGTCGGAAATACACCTGCAGTCAACGGCGTTAATGGGGCTGTCCCCCAAGAAACAGGACTTGTCAAGTCCTCAAAGGTCAACAAGATCTGCGACGCAGTCCTCGAAGTCCTGAAAACACGAACTGCAACAAACCTCCAAAATATAATTACAGCCAATGTTTGCAAATCGCCCCCGGCCCTGGATGATGGCCTCCTCGTGGTTGCTCAACTCATGAAGACCAACGACGCAATGGCCGACAAAGCAGTAGAACACATCTGCTTCCTTGCCGACGTCAACAAACTTTATGACAATGCTCTCGGCTTATACAACCTAGAGCTCGCGTTGTTAGTAGCCCAACAATCCCAAAAAGACCCCCGCGAATACCTCCCCTTTATGCAAAACCTCTCTGCCCTCCCCGAGCTCCGCCGACGCTTCGCAATCGACGATCACCTAAGCCGGCACGCAAAAGCACTTACACATCTACACTCCCTCGACGCCTTCACCGAACTGCAAACATATACCCAAAAACACGCTCTTTACCAAGCAGCGCTCTCCATTTACCGCTACAACCCCGAACGTCACGCTCTCCTCACAAACCTTTATGCACAATATCTGGAATCAAAATCACAATTCAAAGAAGCAGCACTAGCCCACGAATCCCTCCACAACCACGTCTCCGCTACCTCCTGCTACCTCTCTTCAGGTCCTTCTCAATGGCGCGAAACGCTCTTCTGCGCCCTCTCTCAAGCTCCACCGATCTCGCCATCCGCACTGACGGATCTCGCAACCACTCTCTCTGAAGCGTTGGTGGAGTCAAAAGAGTATTTTGCCGCCGGGACAATACAACTAGAATATTTGGAGTCAGTTGAGGGAGCAACGAGATTATGGTGCAAAGGATATCATTTTGCAGATGCTTTGCACCTCGTTGCTCTCAAGCGCCGCCCGGAACTGTTAGAAGAGGTTATTGATCCCGGGCTCGCAGACGCACTGGCTTCAAGCACAGAGCTGTTGGCGGAATGTAAAGCTCAGCTCCTAGCACAAGTCCCGCGTATTCGCGAGCTGCGCGAAAAAGCACGATCAGATCCGTTGGCCTTTTACGAGGGCGAGAGAGGAGGAGACGGAGACTTGCCTGATGATGTGTCTGTGGCTGCTAGTTCGAGGGTGAGTACGAATCGGAGTATGTTTACAAGGTATACGGGGAAGGGGAGTCAGGGACAGAGTATTGGGACTGCGGGGACGGGGGTGTCTAGGGCGACTAGTAAGAATCGGCGGAGGGAGGAGAGGAAGAGGGCTAGAGGGAAGAAGGGGAGTGTGTACGAGGAGGAGTATCTGATTGCGAGTGTGGGGAGATTGGTGGATAGGATTGAGAGGGTTAGAGGGGAGGTGGGACGACTTGTCGAGGGGCTGGTTAGGAGGGGGATGTGGGAACGGGCGAGGGCTGTGGAGGGGAGTATGGGAGAGGTTGTGGGGATGTGTGGTGCGTGTGTGCCGGAGGTATACGGGGGTGGGGAGGAGAAGAAGAGCGAAGGGCAGGAAGGGGGCGAGGTTTACAGACCTGTGGGTGGTGATGCAGTGCTTGCAGAGAGTATTGAGGCTGCAGGGCGCAAGAAGGAAATTCCTGTTGTCAAGGCGTTTGAGAGGTTGACTTTACTTGGTGCCAGCACTTAGATGGGAAAATAGAAATGATGGCATGGTGTACAAATGAGCTTCTTTTGTGATGGTCTAGTCTTCTCATCCAACGCCAACCACAATGCCATATATGCGGTACTTATAGTACAATGCTCGTTTACATATCATATAACTTTCAAGCCGCCACCGGCAAAGGCGCAGCCTCCTCCTTAGATACGCCTACCGCAGCCATAGTCAACTGCTTCTTCTGCGCAATAAGCTTCCCAATATTCTCCAACATCTCAGGCGTCAATTTGCCCTTGCCCTTCGCTTTGCGCAGTTTCCTCTCCCGTCTATTGACCTCTTTCAGGGGCGTACGCATCGTCTCCGCCTCCTTCTTCTTCTCTTCTACCAGCCTGTCCTCCGCCATCTTCCGAGCGATAAATTCAGGCTCATGTCTCGTCCTGAACACCGAGTATTTGTTCCGCAACTCATCGATTACACTCCCGGGCATCGGCGGCGTAAGTAACGACGGTATATACGTCTTCGTTTCGACATCAACGCGCAGCGTATCATCAGGTTGGTCCTCCTCTTTTTTGGGCTCTGTTTTGGGCCAGGGGATCTTGATGTTGAGGCCTGGAATGAAACGTGTCCAAGTTTTGGTGTAGGTGATTTTGTCGAACCAGGGCTTGGTGGACGCGACTTTCTTGACTATCACATCGCGGACTACACCTGTCGCTTGGTCTTTGAGGGGGACGACGAGGCGGACAGAGTTGATCGGGACGGGCTTTTCTAAAGTGCGGATGGGGCGTTTGTCTGTGTCCTCTGAAGTGATCATCCATCTGGGAACTTTGACGTCGATCTAGAAGATGTATATAAGTATCGTGCTTCGACAGGGGTTTTGGAAGGACTTCGTACCATGTTCAGGCCTTCAACCGTGACTTCCGCTGCCTTAATACTGATGTCTTTAACCGTCCCAATCTTCCCCTTGTCTCTCCCTTCCAACAGCACCACTCTATCTCCTGCCCTGAGGTTCAGAAACATCTTCCCACCCCAAGGCCCTAACCTTTCGTCTTGTTTTTCATGGGATATATCCTGGCCCCGCGCCCTCTGCGAATTGATTGTCCCGTAGGTCTCCCTCAAGTCTCCCACGTCTCTCCTGGGGGCTAGCGGACCCAGTTCATAGTCCTCCCTCCTATTCAGCCTCGCCTGCTTCAACTGACCGATCTCATCTCTGCGAACATAGTTGACCTGCTCGCGATTGCTCTTCCGCCAATCTCGCAAATTCTTGTCTTTCCGGCGTGCTAATCGACGTGTTGCTTGTCGTTCAGCTTGCACTGTCCGGCCGATGACCTTCTGCATCTTTGCAGAGTGGTTTGAGGGGATTGCGGGCTGATTGGGTGATGTACGGTTCTGGCATTCAACTTTTTGGATTCGGAGTCGGAGCTTGAACTGGGCTTGGCGCGCTAGAAGGGTAAGGGTAATGTAGCACGTGATTTATTGTGGCGTTCAGGGGCTTGGCTTCTCTCTTTGTTCGCCGGTTTACGAAGGGAACAATTCATGTACCATTCATGTATCATTCATGTACATCGTGGCTTTTCATATTATTTTGAGGATTAACTGCCGAGATCGATGGAATTAAAGTTAGTATCGTATTTTGATGTCAATTATCGGCCTTTGCCGATGTGTGTCTACCTCCCGAGAAACTGTACGAAGGTATTGCGAGAGTCCTGAAAAGTCCTGGACTCCTGACTCTTTGCGTTTCCGGCCGCGTCTGCATCGCTCCAGCCTCCTCTCGGACCAGACTGCGCCTCAGTTGATGAGCCGTGAGCAATGGGGCTCCAAACGGAAGACGCGCTATTGGCTGTGTTTCTGCTGAGTCGATCATGGCAGATTCAGTCAACTCTGCTCTTCAGCTGTGCAAGGACTTTGACTTTGCTCGGATTAGGGTATTGTAGAGCAGAGCACGGATGGCGGGTGGTGTAGCAGTCGGCAGATCACTCTATGCAAGGCCCGTTGCGTTGGCTGCCCGCTCTTTCTGGGCAGGGCTGTTGGCAGATATAGCGTCGAGACCACAATCAGGAATGGAAACATGGAATTGGACCTCGTTGTAGGCAACTCGTCATACACCAGGCAGAGTTGTTGTTTGATGGTGGTGAATCATACGGGAAGTACTGTAGGCAGGACTCGCTGTATAGAATGATTGTGCCGCAAACTGTCATTTATAAATGAATGAAATGGTAAAGCTACAAAACAAAGTCCAAGTCATAAGTTCCGACATCTGACATTCTTGCATATGCATATATGCATTGCTGTATTCCAGATACTACCAAGCAATAGTCATCATTTACTACTACTGCTCGCTCTCTCTGTCCGTCGAACATCATCCAAATCCAGATCCAGTACGGTCGCCGCCTAAGGCACTTGCATTCGCCCATTCGCGCTAGCGCACCTGCTTGGCTCTTGCTCTTGCCTCGTCTTGCAACTTCGACCTTCAACACAACCCCAATACCAACTGTACGACTTTCCATCTTCAACGACTCCAAGCCCGCGAATCTAGCAACCGTCCACCTCGACCCTTAACCCAGTCGCTCTCTTACACTCTTCCATCCCCAGCCCGTCGAGATGGCGGAAATCCGTCGAAAGCTTGTCATTGTAGGCGATGGTGCCTGTGGTAAGACTTGCTTGTTGATGTATGTCTCCCATCAGCCCTCCTGCCGCTGCTCCGCAGACGCACTCCATCCTGGACCCTGATGCTAACTTGCACCAGCGTATTCTCCAAGGGCACTTTCCCAGAGGTAGAGTCCCACCTACCCTGCTTCTATTCACAGATTTCCACAACCTTGCGCGGCCTCCCCGACTCTCCGTCAAGTCTTTCCAGATAGCTCCGCTGCACCCCGGATTCGGATAAAGATATGTGGTGGAACAGCATGCTAACGATTTGGGCTCACAGGTCTACGTCCCAACTGTCTTCGAGAACTACGTTGCCGATGTCGAGGTTGATGGAAAGCACGTTGAGCTAGCTCTATGGGATACGGCTGGACAAGAAGATTATGATCGTCTCCGACCTCTCTCATACCCCGACTCACATGTCATCCTCATCTGCTTTGCTGTCGACTCCCCCGATTCGCTTGATAACGTTCAGGAGAAGGTACGGTTACCCCGGAGGCTCTCGACCTTCAGCTTCCAGATAAGAAAACGCTGACACGTGCTCAACAGTGGATTTCCGAAGTATTGCATTTCTGCAGTGGTCTTCCCATCATCCTTGTCGGTTGCAAGAAGGATCTCCGGTACGACCAGAAGACTATCGAAGAGCTCCATAAGACGAGCCAGAAACCAGTTACCCCCGAGCAGGTAAGCCAACTCCATCTGGCTGCAAGCGAAGGACCCCAACGTCCAAACGGATCTTGTACCCGTATATACATTTTGGGAATCTTACTGACAATTTCAAATAGGGTGAGGAGATTCGCAAGAAGATTGGCGCCTACAAGTACCTTGAATGTTCAGCAAAGACCAACGAGGGTGTGCGTGAAGTTTTCGAACACGCCACACGTGCCGCTCTCTTGACCAAGAAGAAGAAGGAGAAGAAGTGCATTGTCCTGTAAAGCTACCAATATCGACCTCTCTTTCTCTAATGCGATTCGGGTTATCTTGCTGCGGCTCCACTACTAGGGGGGTAAGGATGCTTCCAGAACGAGATATGTGCTTGCAGACATGGTGATGGTTTCCTCATCCGGCATTAATCTACCACCTTTGACGAAGCACCACCCCAATACTCGCAGACCTCATCAACTTTTATCACAAAACACTGTCGACACCTCCACCTCCTCTTCATCCTCTCTTGGTTCGCAATACATCTTGGGCATGGGGACTTCTTCTCACTTTGTGCTACGCTATTTCTTCTCGTCTCTGCGTCTTTCTGCAAGATCTTTGTGTGTGCGTGTCTCTTTTCTCTCCCTGCGCGAAGAGTGGATCGGAATCATAGGCTGTGCTCATGCTGCTGGTGTGTCTCTTCCCTTTGGGTTCGTCGCAGCAGGGCAGGCAGGGAGACAGGATGCGCATTTTGTACCGGTGTAATAGCAATAGGCGTAGTCTATCAAGAGATGCTTTCGATATCATGGTTTTTATGGCGTGGCTTTTACAAATGGGATACATCTTTGAATATCCAAGCCTCATGATTCCTCAAAGAGTGCCCTTTGCCTCAATTATTTGAAGAGTTAGTAGGTTTTTCCATTATTAGGCTTTGCTTTCTTTTCCAAGCATCGAGCCCCATAGTTACCAAGCAACTAGCCTCATTCCCAGGATAGCCGTAACCATTCCCAAATCCAGCCAAGTTGGCTCCTAATGTTCCATATAATTTACCGTAAATGCACACTTAACACCTAGTATGACGGCATTCTTCGAGCGATCCCCACCTAGGTGTCTTCTTGATTTTACTGCCACCTTGATATTGATGTTTTGCGCGATCTACAGTACATTCCATAAGAAGTGACTTTCGTAGGGATTTTGATGTTTGTGAAGTGAAGTGAAGTCTGCTGCAGCGGGTCCGATACTTTGGCAGCTTTGAGAGATCTTAGTTGCAACGCAAAATTTATTATATTGTTCGGTTTTTTTGGGATATACTAGGTTACAGTAACTCTGTTGGCTTGTCTAATGTCTGTCGACAATCATGACTTGGGTAGTCATACAGACACGAGCTAACCCCCCGACTGTGTTCTAGCATGCTATTGCTATTGTGACTGCGTGAAATCTGTTCTCATCCGCTGCTGTTGTCCCAAAAAGTTGGTAAGGCTCATTTAACGTTATAGTAGGCACATCATGTTTCATACTTCTGACGTGTTGGTGTTATTCTTCAAGCCTGATGGCTCGCAGGGATCTGCGTCAAAGTATTAGGTGGCATTACCGGAGAGTCTGGCATTGGGTCTGCAGGTTTACTGATTGTGTGTTACGTGAGGTGTACGGCTACATATTGATGCTCGGAACCTTTGAAGAGGATTCGTTTTGTTGTGAGAACTTTCGTGGCTATGAACTTGATGATCCCTGATCTCAAAGGCTCCAGCTACTTGTTATGTACGATGTTCCACTACACAAAAACTGCCGCTTCAGTATACAGGTATTCTCATCCTTTCGGCACATTTGATCCAGAAGAGGTCGATGTTTAGATGCCAAAATGACGGAGCCCCAATTTTAGTGTCTCAGCTTGAAGTTCCAGAACCAGATTTAAGCAGAGCTTTGTTAGCTGTTTCCTTCTGTCTAGTATCTGAATCTCTTATTTCAAGTGAGACAATCTGATATATGTGAACAATTCCCCTCAAGCAGAATTCAATATTGAATCACCCTTGTGCCCCGTCTTGAAACTCATCCTCGCTTGCCTATTCACATTTCCGCTATCAAAATCTAAAATCTTCGAGTCGACCTTCAATTTTCAACCTCAAACCACAAACCAACAACCCACTCCAAGCACTGCAAAAATGTGACTCGAAACTACCACAACCTACAATAGATGCAGTGGAACCTTCATCCATACTGTCCTCTGCCTCCCCTACGTTGCCGACGAAACATCCACCTCTCTCTGCCCGAACTTCCGAAGTCGTACGATTGAATATGAAGGTGGAGGCTGCTCATGCAAAGAAGGAATACACCTCTGTAAGAACTATGAGAGGAGTGGTGAGAGGACTTGGGAGTTTGCTGAGGAGTTTGATGAGCGGGAGAGTGAGAGGGAGGCGAGGGAGTATGGGGAGATGATGGAGAGGGAGGGGAGGGCTAGGGAGGAGAGGGAATATCGTCGTCTGCTTGAGGGAAGGGTTCGTCAGGCGGAGGTGGAAGATTCTGCTATGGGTGGGGTTGGTGGTAATGAGGAGGGAGATGCGAATGTGCAAACCGTGGACGACCTGTGTCGGATGAGACATCGAGCGATTGATAAGGTTCAGACACTCAGGCTCGAGGAGCTGGGAAAGGAGAGCCGGGAGCGATTGGAGGAGCTGGAAATAGACAGAGACGAACTGGAAAAGCAAACGGAACTGCGTGCACAGGCGTTGCAAAAGCAAAGAAAGAACCTCGCTGAGTTGCAGAAACAGAATGCGCACGAGCAGGTAGTAACATCAGAGAGAAAGAAGCTGCAGCTTGCGGAGTTGGAATATATGAAAGCCCCCAGGTAAGCGCTGGGACATAGGGAGATTATCTGCTCGTGACTGACTACTTTGTGACAGGCAACAGAGTTTGGGGTCCAGGTATTCGTGGACCGCAGAGCAGTGGGCATTAGAAGCTAGAGTTTGCCAAAGACTCGACAGGGGTTACGCTCGTGTCAGTAGATGGTAAGTAGTCTCGTGGGGTAACGGCTCTTACTTCGACACTGACCTCAAGCTTACAGGTTAGAATGGGAAGAAATAGCTAAACGTGCACGTGAGCAAGGAGATCCAAGGTAGGCAAATACCCAAAACCTCAGAGCTGACGCTAATATCAATCAGACACCACAACAACATAATTGTGGAGCTCGCCGAAGGTTATTTCTTTAGAACCAAGGGAGAGAGGAACTTTTATGAAGAGAAGGCGAACCTCAAGCCGGATTTACTGAGAGAACCAATGAAATTACAGCCAAAAACACATGAAGAAGAGCTCAGAAAGTATGTATCAATATGAACCAAGTAGCCTCCAGACTATAAGCTAATCACTCCGGCTTCTAGGAAGAAGACTAGAAAGCACAACCCACACCAGCCAGGTCGGGCCTTACGGGCTCAGCTAGCGATGAGAGAAGCCAAAACAACAGCTGAGGCTACTACAGAAAAGATGCTTGGTTTTGGGCCAGACTGGGGACGAGTGGAGCTCGAGATGAAAGAGAATGAAGAAATGGAAACGGATCAGAACGTTGAGTTGGACAGAGATGAGCAGGTGAAACTTCACGAGGAGCTACAAAGGCAGATAAATTTAGAAGCCAAGGAGCAATTTGCGGCTACCAGGTGAGCATGTAAGGAGGAGTCTTTTACTTGAATTGCGTCTAAATTGAAGCAGGGAGTTGGAACTCTTAGCGAGATCAACGTGGAATGCAGGGCAGTGGGCAAGAGAGGTAGAGAGATTGAAGAAATTGGATACTGGCAATCGTGACTATAATCGCGCCAGATGGTATGCAGTAATCTAGTGGGCTCGTCGGTGCTGAGGCTGACAACTATTTTCTAGGCAGAGATGGGAGGACAGAGCAAGACAACTTCATGACACAGGAGATGCACGGTAGGCACTTATTTAAATGATTACAGCCTGGTGAAAACTAAAGGTTCGAACAGACATTTCAACCAGATTCTCGTGGATCTAGGCGAAAAACATTATAACGCACAAGAGGTCTCGCTTCTGTTCAAGGCCAAATTTGCTGCTAGACGGGAGGGGAATAAGTAAGTATCGATAAAAACCGTTCCTCCTCAACATGCTGACATGTTTGGTTTTTAGAAAACATGGTGTTAGAAAAGAGAGACAATCCCGAACGCGCAAACGTCTCGAGAAAGATAACGCTGTCGAGAAAGCTACGCCCAACATGCTTGATTTCTTGAAAGACCCCGGACTTGTGAACGCTGAGCAGAGAGTGGATGAGAACATGGGAGGTGCCGAGAGCGAGCCCGAGAAGTTCGTTGTTGAGGAGGAAGGCGTTATTGATTTGACTGGCTGAAGTACTTCTGGATATTATTACCTTCTCGAGCCCCACGACCATGCCTAAGTAGTCGGTAACCGTGTGATTACTTACTATCGGTGTTCTTTGCCATAAGTGACTTGGTATTGATAGCCCCTGTCTCGCTAAATGACTGTTTCCTCATTTCCTCCAAAACTACCAAGCTTGCCGGAACACCATCAACGAAGAACCGCTACGATGGAAGACAACATGTAGGGAAAGAATGATGGGACTTGAAAATAGATTGCTAACTTTCCAGGGCGGTCTACTTGAATATGACGGCCGAGCAGGCTGCATATACGGTCCATGAGTTGAGGCGGAAGGTACTAGGAATGAAGGGGAAAGAATGCTGGCAACGATTGCGGCAGCTGTGAGCATAGGTTCCCACAGATCGATAAGTCTACGATCCTAATTTTGATTCAATAGGAACAAGTGGGCCAAGAAAGCCTCGTCACTCATAGCAGGAGGTGATCCAAGGTATAGAATTGTAGAAAATCGGAAACATTGAGCTAATTCTATTGACTAGAGACATGAACAAATTGATCTTGCTCCTACGGGAGGAACATCTCAGGGAAGAAAGCGAGCTGTGGGAATACGACCTATGAGGGCGAGAGAAACTGTATCCAAACCTGGTGCGGCAAGAATGTGAGCTATCCAATCAATTGATGAGGCCTATACGTGTTACTGGCTTATGCACGCCTGTAGACTACTTCTAGAGCATTGGAAGGCGTTCAAGAATTTGAGTGCTGAACTTGCAATATAAATCTAGAGCGTACTTGAAATACAGGAGAGTGTGGGGGAGTCTAGAAAGTGGCAAGCTGTCAAAATACGAATAAAAACTCAAGAATGTGCACTTCAAAGACTTCGTTTTGTGACACTGTCAATTCATTCTAGCATGCAAGTGAGGTGGTAGGATGTTCTCATATCACAGTCTCACCTTCCAGATTCAATGCCACTTTCAAAAAAAAACAAATCACTCATCACTTTCTGTCCGACAAACACCACTCTCGCGCATTCACCACACATTTTTAGGTATCTGATAGCGCATCGAGCATTCAATTTCGCGACGTTCATCATCGATAGAATAAATTATTCTTCCTCGAGAGCACAAAACTTCGACCGCTTCTCAACAAGTCGCCGCCACGAGGGGCATCTCGCCTTCAAGCACAAATTCCGAACGGGTAACTAATCATTTATACCAATTAGAGGCCACTTTACTGACCTTTGACCAGGCGACATGTGCTACCATACCATCATCCATAACAATGTTTGCCTCTGCACGCAAACCAAGTACCTGGTCTGCGACAAGCACGTAGAGCATACCCGAATGCAGAAGGACAACTATCCCTGCCGCTACCTTGAGATCCGTCACGTCGAAGTCCATGATCGCGCCCCAGCTTGCAGACGTGCATTATCGAAATCCCCATGCTTGGACAGACACGATGAGGTCTGGTTGTTTGAGAAATGGGGCAGTTCATGGGCTAGCAGGTGCTTCGTCGAGGATTTCACCAGAGCATGGATTCAGGAAGACTCACATGGAAGACGTAAAGGCTGTTGCAGCGGTGAATGGAGTAAGTGATGCCCAGAGCATGTCCCCTATAAAATTTCTTAGAACACTAGTCATTCTGAGAAGAATAACCAACCTCGCGGATACCGGGCCAAACCCCCGATACCTCTTGAACAAGCGACACTGACTTTCGCAATGTAGTGGATAGTGATGACCATACATGTGGACTTGGCATGTCTTTCAAGGGACGATTTCGCCACCTAGATCCTTATGGACAACCAATCCTCCAGGAGAGACGGGCGATTCCGGGCTCAGGCCAAGATAAAAATAGATCCAATCGGATAAAGCTGAATGTCTCTTACAAAGAAACAGTCAGGATGGCGGAGAAGATGAGTGAAATGGAAATCGACGATAAAGAGATGATTAAGCCGGAGCCACGGGATGATTATAATGGCATGTTCTCTTTGGATGAAAAGTTTCCGAAAGTAAAGATGGAGCCAATTGAGGAGGAGCTTTAGGAGAGCAACCGAGGCATTGTGTCACACTTGTCGGGTGCTGGCCTTATTTCTGCAAGGTGATGTTGTGCAGAAGAAGGCTATCTTGAGCTATTTGTTCTTAGACCAATGTGCACTGTGGCTTTAGATCATGAATGAGGAGCTACTATTGCCTGGCATAATGACTTGGAATGCAACATAATAATGTATAATGTATGAGGTTAAATGGGTGAGTCAAAGCATATGATACTGATTGCGGCAGACACTCCCTGACTTTGAAGCTGGTAGGATCTGCTGAAGTAAGTAAATAATATAAGGAGGTTGAAAAGGACCTTTGACAAACCGAGGGGTAATTTTTTGGATGATATTACGCATTCGGATCTGTCAAACACTCTCCTCGGACCCCCCTTTTACGATGACTGATTGGCTCCTTCCTAAGCGAATGTTGAGCAACGTATCCCACTCTTGAACTGCGGTCTGAATACAAGACTCGAGGTCAAATTCATGCCACAAACTTGAAATCACGCTTTACCCTCTGACTGGCTTCCCAAACCTACAGCTTCTCCAACTTGCCCCTGGAAATACCCTGAATCACGTGCACAACTTCTTCTATCATGTCCGCAAAGTCGAATGTACTGCTTGTGGGCAGTGGGGGCGTTGGCACCATGGCCGCTTATAATCTTGAAGCTGGGAGAGTAGCGACAGTTACTTCTATACTGCGGTCAAATTATGAGGCTGTGAAGCAGAATGGATTTACGATCACTTCTTTGGATCACGGGTTTGTCAAGGGGTGGAGGCCGACGCACAGTATGTGACACTCTGTAAAATAATTCGATGAATTACATACTAATTGAGACAGTACTGAACTCGATACCCAACGTCGCGGACCAAGGTCTCAGATCCTTCGATTTCATCGTGGTCACCACCAAGAACATCGCAGACGTCCCACCCACCGTTGCAGAAATCATCGCTCCAGCAGTGACACCAGGTTACACCATAATCATGCTGCTACAGAACGGCTTGAATATTGAGAAACCTCTTCTGAAAGCATTCCCTACCAATGCTGTTCTGTCCGGGGTGTCTCTCATCGGAGCCACAGAAACGCAACCAGGAAGCATTCTCCATGATGATCGAGACCGCCTCATTGTTGGCGCCTTCGAAAACCACAACATTCCTCGCAACACCAATATAGCCGCTGCCAAGAAGTTCGTAGAGATCTATAACGCTTCAGGCAAAGTGCAATGTACGTATGACGAAGACGTTGGGTTCGTGAGATGGAGAAAGCTCATTTACAACGCGAGCTATAACTCTGTCTGCGCCATTACTCGAATGGATACTGCACGAATGAGGATCTTTCAAAGTCCGATTGACGATGTGATTCGACCTATCATGTGGGAAATTTGGAATATTGCGAAAGCGGCTGGCCATCAGCTACCGCAGGATATTGTGGAGACGATGATTAATGCTGATCCCGATGATACGTACTTCAAGCCGAGCATGCAGCAAGACATCGAGAAGGTATGTGTCCAGGTCTTAAAGTGAGTATCTTTTTCTGACGATTCTTGATCAGGGGAACTATATCGAGTTCGAAAACATTGTCGGAGAGCCATTGAGGGAAGCCGAGAGATTGCGAGTTCCTGCGCCGGGTCTGAAAATTGTGTATGGGATGTGTAAGATTTTACAGTTGAAGGTCATGGAGCAGAACGGCCTTGTGAAGTTACCGCCGAAGGATGACCCTACCAAGCCAATCTTGCAGATGCCACAAGGTGCTTCTGCTCCGATAGAGACTTGACCAGAGACCAGGGCGTTGGAGTATTCCGTTCCATGAAGCATCCAAAGTAGCCATGCTCGAATCTCGCCTTGTGAAACCTCCTCGTTATGTGGGCTATTTATATGAAGGAAACTGGCAATGCTGCGAGAAATTGCCGAGATGGAAAAATCTGCATTCCCCAGCTCACACCTAAATCTTCACGAGAAACGAAAATCGCAAGCCCGGATGAAGGAGATGTTCATCACTGGGAAATTCCATTACTGAGGCGAAGCTTTCTTCATGGTTGGTATCGTGTGCTGCCTCTGGAACAGCTGAGCATGTAGCAGGTAATAATTGTATCTTACTTAAAATAGTGTAGTTAGCTGCTCCCCTTTCTATATGTTTGTGTGGCGATAGAGACTGACCTTTGGTCGCATTAATACTGGCTCCGGTTTCACTCAAATTCTCAAATTGATGTTGCAGGAATCAATACCCGTATTAAAACAAATCTTGAATGTTGTAGGCTAAAGCATAAATGGAATTTAACGTATTCCCAGTGACATATCTATTCAGTTTAGCAAAGTCATAAGTTCACGCACCTTGCAAGTTTTTCTTAGAGCAAATGAAGAGGCTATGATGTATGAAGTTTAGATCCATCTTTCCAGAGGGAGTGGCGAAGCATTCAGCAAACTGGGTCCGGTCAAGATGTAGTGTTTTGTTTTTTGGTGAGATAGATCATTCAGCATCGCATGTATCTGAAGTCTGCCATTAGTCATCGGGTACAAGAGCACCATGCCATTGTGGAACGGCCATGGCCGAGGTAGCAAATCCAAATCCGAGTATTTCGTCCTGTATCCATGGTCCTTGGTTTCCACTGTTGGTAGTTGCAACTCAACGGTATCCAGTGATCCTGTAATTTCGAAGTAAGCGGCCTCCGATGGTTGCCTCCTAGGCATACAAGTAGATTAGGGTCCGAAGGTGTCCAACGGCGATGGCCCCGGACGGTACTTGGAGTACCTGCCATCCTGGTTCCAAAGATCCGAGCGGACCCAAGGATTGGCTCCCAAGTAGGTTACTTGGGTTTTCGAATCCATTGGTAAGCACAAGGATGTACTTATACTAGTGGCTACTAGGTCCCCGTCCTAGATCCAATGGTTGTCCAGTGAAGACGGCGTTTCCAGCACCAGTACTCGGAGCTGACTGCAATTTCAGCCAGCGAAGTTGTACTCGTAGCTGTTGCCGTCTCTGTTGCCCGGCGTAAGGAGAAACGTATTTGCTGTCGGTTTTGTAATCAGGTTCAGGTACCCTGAGATTGCCACCAGTTTCCCAGATCGGGATCAGTCGGTGGTTGTTGCCAATTGCTTATGGATATTAAGGCACTGGCGTCTGTTGAGCTACAAGATTGGTGAGTATCAAAAGTATCCAGGTACGATTGCGGACCCCAGAACACAGATTGGATGGTTGATTGAAGGGAAGGGTTCTCAAGCTCTGGGGGCTGTGAATCGAAACTGAATGGTTGGGCATGCTCTCTCTCAGATGGAGAGGTGCTAGGAGTTATATTTAACGTATTTTGCTCTTCTGGCGTCGCGAATGAAGTCGTAGCAGCAGGTCTGTGGAAATCAAGAGTCAGTACTTTTGCTAAGAATGTTCTACGAGAGCGTCGAAATCGTCTCGGTATTGCGAAGTAACGAAAGTGGAATCGAATGCCAAAGTGACTTACGTGGGTAAATCGCCCATATCTGTTGAATTGTTTTGGGTAGTGCTATCCTTCAAGTCCGCATTTGATGAACGCCCGTCCATGGCATCACTGGGAATACATGTACACTTTCCGATGTCAGTTGTGGAGTCGCACTTACTTATAAGAACAAGATGCTTACCTCCGTTTTTTGCTTCCGATGGAAGTCACAAGCCCCATATTGTCGAACCTTTGCCACTTTGCGGCGCTTCTTGCTATCGTAACTTGCTCTTCTAACCTTTCTCTCCACTGGCTCGCCAGTTGTGACATTCCATGTATTCATTGAGCGCGCAAAAGACTCAGAACGCTTCGGCCGGACTGAGACTGGGCTTGTTGAATCCGTATGACTTGGTGACGGCGGCGGATTGGACGTGCCCCGACTTTGGTTGTCTTTCTTTTTGCTTCGTTCCTCTGATTCGATGAATTCGAGAATGGCTCGTCGCATCTGCTTCTCTAGGCTTTCCTCGAAAGGATATTTCATGCCTAAAGCATTTGCGAGAGCTTTGGAGCCGAGTGGAGGCTCCCACTCGAAGGACAAATCGGCACGACGGGAAATAATGTACGAGGGAACTTGAGGCAAGTTGAGAACGCCGGTAGACTTTCGAAATGAAAAAGACATCTAGTGAAACTATCAATGTGGAATAACTTTGAGGATGTGCGAAGACTCCGAGGGTGGATACATGAGAACAGAGCCACTAGCCAGTATTGTTGAGGTCTCCTAACACTTCATTGTGGACCAAAAGAGGATTCAGTAACCTATTTAAGCCCCTAGCGTGCGCGGAAGGCTGGTGTCTCGAACTACTCGAAATGAGAATCAACTTACACTGTGTGCCGATGATAATTGATAGCGTGTAGATGGCAAGCCTCACCAGTGATATTACCCTTTTTGTCGCCGAAGGAATCTTGGTAATGTATCGTTTTGGAGCGCATAAAGTGTAACATTTCCCGATTCTTCACCGAGGCAGCCTCGTCACTGTATGCATGCAGTGGTGGTGTGCATACGCCGCCTCACGATTTTGATCCCTGGCGTTCCAGTCATAATAAGCGCACCCTCACCCGAATCGCGTACAGTCACCGAGAGGAGTTGGAGACGGCATGCCTCACTCTTTAATCAGGCGGCACTGAGGAAATTCATACGAGGAGCAGTTGGGCGTGAAGATATGTGGAATAGCGGCGTAGTATTATTGGTAGCACCAAGCGATTTCTATCCCGGTGTCTGAGGCGGACTCTGGGATCTGTCGGAGAAGTCCTGTCCGTCACAGGATCACAATTAGGACCAAATAAACAACTTCATGGGAGTCAACGAGGATCGCTTTTGTTATACTCAGCAAATTGTGCTAGTTTCTTACAAGCTTTTTGACTTGCAATAGCAAATAAACCATCCTTTATACGCTAGTCATGCCACAAACATATCGAGACTGCCACTGCAATCAACGGAAGTGAAACCAACAACCTGAAAAGTAAATCAAGTTGCCTTCTCCTTCTTGCTCTTCTTCTTCTGCCTTTTGATTTTGACCTCCGAAGCATCTCCACCCTCAACCTTTGTCTTTATGACCACCTGCTCTTTCTCGACCACCTTAGAGACAGGAGCGTTGACGGTCTCCACGACTTCAATCTCGGTCTCCACGGTCTTGGACTTCTTCTTTTTCTTCTTTGGCTTGCTTGAATCGTCGGGAACGGGCGCGGCTTCAATAGCCTTGACTTCAGTGTCTTCCTTCTCCGTCAATGCCGGAACCTCGACCTGCTTTGCAACACCCTTGGCAGTCTTAAGTTTCGGGGCATCGAATTCGTACCCAATTGCCTTTAGCTTCTCGGCCTTTTTGCCCCTCTTCTTTTCTTCTGCCTCAACGCGCTTGTCCCAGACAGCTTCAGTTGCACCCTGCTTAAGCTTCCGGCCCTCCATCGCATTCCACGGGACCTTCTTGAAGCGCTTGTTGGCACCCTTGAACAAGTCGGCTGGAACACGCTCATCGGGGACGACCTTGACCTTGAGGAGATGGCCAAACAGAAGATAATTATCCATGGTCTTTGCAACAATGTCGGCAACAGTTGCTGACTCGAACTGAAGAAACGCGTAATGCTTGCTCGCACCTGTCTTAACGTTGCGGGAAAGACGAAGCTTCAGGATGTTGCCGAATTGCTTGAAGTACTCTCTCATCTCGTGTTCGTAGAAGCCATGGGGAATACGTCCAATATAAACTACCCCTGGCTTGTCAGATCGTGCGCCCGCCTTTTCCATGTCCTTCTTGAACTTCTTTCGTTGCTTTTTGCTCAGCTCTGGAACTTCTTGGCCAGCCTCCAAATCCTTGTCTTCCTCGGGATCCTCATCATCTCTGTCGCTCTCGAATCCCTTCAGCAAAGCCTCAGTCTGATCATCTATCTCAGACGCATCTGCATCATCTTCAACCTCGTCTTCATTGTCAAAACCCTTAAACTCGCTTTCGTCGGTCGAATGAGTTGGCTCAGGCTCTTTAGACTTTGATTCAGAGCTCGCTTTTTTGGAAGCTGCAGCATCATCTTTTCGGGCTTTGGAGCTTTTAGCGGCTTTGGTATTGCTGTTCGTCTTCTTCTCAAGCTTCTCCGATACCTCCTTCTTGGAAGGGTTGGCTTTGGTTGGTTGCTCGACTTCGGCTTTCGACGTACTCGGCGCCACCTTGGACTTCTTGACTTCGGGGACGGCGTCATCATCAGTGGCTATGGGAATGAGGTATCAGCACCAGTTGTGTCTATGTCGGTTCTTTCGAACTTACCCTTGCGCTTCTTGACCGGCAGTCCTTGCACCTCAACTTTCTTAACTTTCTTGACTTTCTCGGCCCCGCTTTCAGGCACAGAAGCTGTTACATAGTCAATAAGAGGTCTCATCGATATAGATATTATAGAGCACATACCCTTTCGCTTCTTTGATGCTAAGTCCTTCGCCATTGCGGTGTGAGAATTATTGTTTAATTCTTCAAGTTTTGTTCGTGAACTTTTTTGCGGGATAACTATTATTTTTCTGCCGGTCTAGCAACACCGCTCTCTGAAGCTAACTTGTTTGGGACAGGTCTCTCCACCAGCCACCTCGATTTTTATCACACAGTTGAACGGTCTTTCGAGAGGATCTTTTGGCTTCCGTTATTCTAAATATGCAATACAGCACCCGATTATCATAGTCGAAAGCGCGGATACGTAGGCCGCGACACCGAATGCGCCTTGTACATCTCCTTTGCGGGCCGCCCACACTATCCCGAAAATCAGACTCACGAGGACAAAAAAACTCGTAAAGAACGACCATATCTTATACGCCAGAAAGTCTTCCACGAGATGGATACCCCAGCCTACCCCTACATCTGCCCTCTGACCTACCCTCAACTTCATGCCTCTTTTCTTTGGAAGACGTTCATACGTTATGAGTTCATCCTCATAGTCTTCGGGATGGTGAAAGAGGTGCATCAGATACCTTTCGCCAACCGGTGGTATGAGATCACTTGGCAAGAACGAGTATTCATCGTTAGTCTTGGCTGGGATGTCAGGACATTTCCGAATATCAACCACCTGAGTCCGATGAAGTTCAAACTGCGTCAAAAATTAACTCGCAAGTTTCGGCAGAGTTTGGTTGAATAGATGTCACCTGTACAAATTGGATTGTGATTAGTCCTCGAAGTCGAAGGATATGCTGCCAGCTTGGACGGAGCTTTGTATATTGTTCTTTGATGAGATTTGCAAGCTCCATATCTGACCGGATCTTCCCCGCATCCACGTCCAGGTGGACAAGCTTTGTGGTGAACTTTTGCCTTTCTGCACATGCAAGGAGCCATAGGGGCTGACTGAATCGAGGTGCTTCTATCACCGTTGGCGATCTTCTTATACCGAGACTTGGTGTCCACGGATCTTGGTTGCTCAATGACCTTATGGTAGATATATCTGCTGTATCTAGAGAAGTCGCTGCTGTAGCGGCTGTGCTCTGGCCGCTTAATGATGATTGTGATGGATGGCTCGAAGGCCCAGAGGCCGAGCTGCTTCCGCCACCATCTCCTGCATGCTGCCTCGGCCGATTAAGATACTGTTCGAGTTGTCGGGCAGCACCTGTCCTCTTCTCGATAAAGTCGTCAAACAGTTCCTTACCGCACTTCTGTTCAGCTGTTAGGATTGATTGAGCTGTTGAAGTTTTTAGATTTGGAGGCTTACGCAAGTCCAACGAATCCTAACATGTTCTCTTGGGATCGCAGGGGTCATTAGCTGTGTTTCAACGATAAGTTTCAAGCACTGCACTACCCGATCCAAAATTGATCTTGCCATTAATGAGGCGAAGATGGTCAACTGACTGCGTATCAACCGCTCTCTTGCTCTCGGATGAGTTGTGATATCCCCAGGTGGAGTAATCACTGTGCTCCTTGTCTCCAAGTCCGTCAATTGACACGCCTCAACTTGGCTTTCTGTGCTGCCTGTCGCTTCTCTGAAACCCTCAGCACTCATAGACTTGTTTAACAGTGATAGCACCGGAGAATTAGAAGGCAAATTATGCTCATATGTGGTATCAGAGCTCGCGGCAGCTAGTTCAGGCAAGGATCCATAAATACTCTCACGAAAATCAGGTTCTGTATGCGCGGATCCGTTGGAGTGTTCATCATGCACCATGACTGCATGATCATCCCTCCAGCGGAAATATGATTTAATTAACCTTATTGGATCCTCTTCGCCGCCTCCATCAAAGTCACTCCATGCCTTGGGTGTCTGGTCTGGCTGAGATACGCTGCATGGAATAACAGGCGTTTGAACTTCCGGGATTTGAAATCCTATATCCGTGGGCTTTGCTCTTTCCTTTCCTTTCGCTGTGCTTTTTTGTATTTTGCTTCTGGGATGCTTGCTCCGCCCTCTTGCCGGCGATTTTGTGATCATTTCTTGTTGTTCGGGCGTCGTACCCAGTATTGAAGAGCTCTCAGAGTTGCAAAATGAGAATGCTCTACGGTGTTGCATGAGGGAACTCGCAGTCTCCATATTCTGCATTGATCCTCGACTAGACCGAGTTGTCGCTGGTGACACCCGACTACATGGCTCAACTGACGTGTTTCTGAAAGCTTCTCCACTTGCTTCTGGTGTGCCGTTCTCAGATTCGGAATCAGATGACCAATGACTTAGAGGCTGTATAGCAACTGCCGGTTCTTCTTCCGATACGCTGTTCTCCGTAGGATCTGTGCGTTCGACCCCTTCGGACCGGGGTACATAGTGTATACGGCATGTGTCGGACCAAGTCATCGGTCTGCTACACGTACAGGAGTAACGAACAGGCAACTGATGGGAGACGGGTTCTATGTCTCCTCGTACATGTCCAGTAGAAGACTCAGGATGGGAAGTTTTGCGACGCTCTGGTGAGTAAGTTTTCACCCGAATGTTAGTACTCTGCAGTGCCCCCTGATTTAGCGATTTTTGCAATAAGGTTGAAGAATTCGGAAGTGTTTCATGCTCTGGCTGAAAGGTTCCAGTTTGGCTCGAGGAAGTATTATCTCCGGAACGATTAGCGGGAGCCAAAACCCTGGAGGTAGACGGTGCAGGAGTCGTGTCCAGTTCTTGAGGATATAATGAAGACCCAGGCAGCTCCTGGCAAAAGAGAGGACCCTCAATCGAATTCAACGCTGGATCTGCCACTTCTTCCTGTATATCGCCCGCCGTGTGTGGTTTCAGATCGATCGAGTTGAGGGCTGTGGCTGTTCTGGTTTCCTCCACATTTTCCCTCATGTGTATATAAGCAACCTCTGCATGCCCAGGTTTGACCTGATGGACCAATCTCATAAACCAGCCTTTTCCCGTACGCTTGATTCGAGCTTTGGCGGTTGTTCTTGATGGGCGCGGGGGTAAAGCCTTGTCTTTGTTTAAGCTGTTTGTGGTCCACTGGGGAACAACAGCAGGCAGGAACTTATCCGTATTGATCTCTAATTCATCCCATGCCGTGTCATCGAGTTCAAGCCCCCGTTTTGTAGCTCCGATACCTCCAGACATCAAAATGTCGTTGTCTAGGGTTATGCTGTTTGCCGGTGCGTTGTTGACCAAGGTCGCACCGGTCAAACTCGTGAGACTCGTGTCTTCGACAGGGTTTGCAGATGTTGGAGCGACAGGAGGTGGACTACCATATGTAATTGAGTCAACGACGTAATTGCCGAAAGGGCCTTTCTCATTCCCGGTGTCAAGGTATCCTTTCGGAGATTGAGTCTCAAAGTCTTGTTTCTTGTCGATCAAAACAATACTGTTCTTCTTGTCTCGGTTACGAACGATCGAAAAAGTCCGTTTGGGGCCCGAGTAAATCTTTGATTTTCCGCCGGAGGAGAACGCCGAATTTTTGGTACCGGAGCCTCCAAGGAGCATCATCGTGTCGTAGGTTGGAGACAGCGTTCCCCAAAGCTGCCTTCCTGAATTTTTACAGTTGTGTCAGTCTTTATTTTGAAGTCGTTGTGAAATCAGATGGAGAGCATACAGTTTTGAAATGCTGAAACCCGGAAGTCGCTGGAGTTCAATTTATAAGTGGCTGGATGGAGGCTTGTAGGGTTCAGAAATACTAATGAAGTCAGATAGCAGCACTCTCAGCTCAGCCGTGCGCCATCAACAAGAGGCGCGACGGCACACCGCAGTTGGAATTGTCTGGATTGATGGAATAAATATGGCGGTCCCGTACTAATGGTGATGAAAGAATAACAGGTTCTAGAGCCTCGAACTGGAGCATATTTGTTAGAGCCTCGTTCTTGCGGGGAAGTGACCTCTCGGATATTGCAGGGCTATATTTGATGATACTGTATCGGCAATTTGGAAAAAGCCGCACGTGTAGATTCGCGAATGGCTCAAAAAGAAAACTCGGTGTAACATGAATAATGGATTGCAATTGAAAATCAGCGCTGCTCTCCATCGACTTAAAATATACTGGAAAATTTACAGGAAATATTGAAAAAATTTCACAATAATTGGACCAGTGACTGAACTTCGAAGAAGCTTCTGCTGTAGCAACAAAACATGTGATGATTCGGGGTTCAAAACAAGGAAAGACGAGAAGGGGAGAGCTGCACATGCTCTGAGCTATAGCAGGGGCCAGAATTCCAGTTTAAGGACGTCTTATAATTACTTAGCACTGGATCAATCATTGCTTGATTGTTGTTGGTCAAACGTGTGCTCTCAGAAGTGGGCATGGCATGTATAGTATACATCAATTTTGACCGTGTAGAGGAGATAAGGTAGAATAATGTGCTTTAGAAACAAATTACAGTAAATGAGCACAAGTGGCGTATATTTCGGGAAGAAAATTGAGGGGCAGAGAGGCCAGATCAGCCCGGGAATCTAAGGTGAAGGTTCTAGTCAAGTACTTAGTTAAAGCACAATAAATATGAAAACAATCAGCTTGGGTGAGCTTTTCCACCAAGATATCACATGACGAAGAAGAATCTCATTCGCTTGTGCCGTGAATAAATTCACCATGACGAGACAAGCGCCAGACTTCTTGATAGAAAACTAGCAGCAAAATGGCTTCCCGTGGTAATGCCTCCCAAAAAGAGATGTGGGACGATACAGTACTCGTGGATTCCTGGAATGATGCCCTTGACGAATACAAGGTTGGTACTCACCAATGCCTTCCGGAAGACAACACAACTGACGATGAAGCAGAAATATTACAGCATCCAAGCTCGAGGTGAAAATTTGGAGGAAGTACTGAGAGCACACGAGCAACAAGGCGATGGAGCGTTAGTTTACCTTTTGTATGCTTGGTCAGAAAGCTCACACATTTTCAGCGACGAAAACTTCGATATTGAAGATGGAAAGGTCGATGCACAAAACGACCATGATCATCAAGCCAAGAAAGACATACCGGAAGAAACGGCAGATCATGGCACAAAGCATCCTAGGAACGGCCCTCAGGTAAGCTTAGAGATCTAAAAATGGCCCTGTATTGTCGCAAAGTCTTGGCATTCGAAACAGTCCTCATGCGATCCGTGGTTAAACTTTATCAAAATTTAGGTGAAAGACAAGCAGGCTACCCCCGATGGTTCTCCAGGTCAAGCATCGGATAGCGCACTAAAGAGGGGGCCAGCACTGCCACAGCACTTGGTCGGTCAAGGTGAGACAAACATCCGGCCGCGAGTTGTTCATGGATAGGCACTGATGCGAATCTCCATGCAGTTCATGACGATAATCTAAAGAATCTTCTAATGTCATGGTACTATGCGGGCTACTACACTGGTCTGTATGAGGGACAACAGGGATTTCAAGTCTCGCATGCCAAGCAACAGAATTGAGATGGAACTATCAGGGCTTGATGGGATTCGTAGCGGGATATCTGTGACGGAGAAAGTTTGGGCCATCCGAAGTTGTTTTGACCGTCCCGACTTGAGCGTCCGAGCCAACGTTTACACTGACAGGTGTCAGAGGTATGGGATAGGTCCGATGTAGAAACAAAGCGCCGGACAAGAGACGTCTCGTTTCAAGATCGGATGCGAAGACGCGGGCAGTGCCTCTGGGATGTTTTGGCCTGGGGCTGATGATATGCTGACCGCTGGGCTCTCATGGCAGACCAGATGTTATGCAATTCTACAACGGTCAGAATGAAGACAATTTACTAGCAATACTGAAGAACATCAAAGGGTTGGTTTGCGTTCAAGAGTCTAAAGTGCTCTAGAGATGGCTGTTCTCAGACCTCCTGGAGGTAGCCCGTTGTGGCGTTTCTACCCGCTGCATGCCTCCTCTCCCAACTCTTGACATTTTCATCCCAAGGCTGCAAAAAGCTACCGTGCCGCCGCCTATGACGGATAATCAGGTCATTCTTGCCCAACTTTGCCTTTTCCGGACGGGTTCTCGAATCTTCAGATAATCCGTCCAGCATCCGAGACGCAGTTCCTGTCGTGGACCCCTGTTTTCCTCGCGTGCATGCAGGTCTGAGACGGGTCTGGGACGAACTTTCAAACAGTCTGTGTCGAGAACAGTCGCCGCGCGACACGCAGCCGCCATCCTGCGCCCCGTGCACACTCGTCTCCCTCCAACGCCATGGGGATCAGAAAGCAGCTTGTCCCAACTTGATCCGGCTCACACACCAACCCGTCCAAAGGCGCACTGCCGTTTGGAGCATTGGAGCACGCAGGATGTCTTCTTCTCCGGACGAGAGGGGCTCCGAGGTGTGCTTGGTACCTTGTTTCGTGCCAGGGTTCCTGGGGTTAGGGTTCCTGCAGATGGATGGCAGATGCAGGCCGTCCCAAGAAGATTTCCGCCGCTAGTGAAGGCGTCCCAATTTCATGCTCGATTTAATATCTGATGCTCCCCGACACCACATTTGCTTTCATCTCTTCTTCTCCATTCGTCTTGCTGTGAACACGTTCATTCACTCCCTTATTTTATTTCAGCAGCTTTTCTATCTACTATCACGAGCAGGCCCTCGCCATTTGGCTATACTAAACCAAGCTACAGACTTACGATCTTTACTTAACGAGCCAAGACAACTTTGATAGTTCAGCTATTCCGCAGTGCGGCTTTCAGTCTTTGCAATATCCTCCTTACGATACCTAGTCGACTATTATAATTTATCATCATGAGATTCTCTGCCACATTAGCACTTTGCGCCGCGCCTTTGGCGTTGGCCGGTTCTCTTCAGGTCGATCTGATGAAGCGAGGGGCAGTGGGTGTTGAGGTTGCTAGTTCAAGCAATTCGGGCTCGGGTGTATCCAAGAAAGGAAGCGAGAATGGCAAGAGTGGCGGCAACAACATTCAAATCTCCCAGTCCAGCACATCAGTTACAGAGGTCATTGTCATCTGGGTCAACAACGGAGGAAACGCAGCAACCAGCACTGTAAACTCTATGGCGAACGTTGGGACCGCGGGTGCCGCAGCGGCAACGCATACTGTAAGTTTACAAGATTTATACGCTCAAGCCAAATGCTAACACGGTTCGAAGGTTATGGTCGGTGGTGGTACCAATCTTGTCTACACACCCGACACCCTCAACGCCGCAGTTGGAGACATGGTCATTTTCACGTTCATGAGCACCAACCACACAGCTACTCAATCAGCTTTCACTACTCCCTGTGAAGCGCTCACCGGTGGTATGGATTCTGGCTTCATGCCAAACGTCAATAACTCTGTTACCCCGCCCCCACAAATGGCTATGCAAGTCACAGTGGCCACTCCTCTCTGTAAGTTTTGCCTACTATCAGTCCAATATCCAGCTTCTAATAATTCTCAGGGTTCTACTGCAAGCAAAAGGGTCACTGTGGAAAGGGAATGACCTTCTCCATCAACCCCACTGCCAACAAGACCCAAGCCATGTTCCAGCAAATGGCCATCTCACAAAATGGCACCGGAGCCCCAGGCGCCATCCAGGGAGCTACCCCACCTCCAGCTGCTTCACCGGCGGCCGCGGCATCTCCGTCACCCGCTGCCGCGGCTCCACCAGCAGCAGCCAACTCTGGCTCCATGGTCTCCGGAACTGGATCCACATCTGGCGGTGCTTGCTCTTGCGCATGCCTCTGCGGTGTCGCTGCATTCCCCAACGTTGCTGTTCAAGGTGTTGGTGCCTTTGGCGGTATGTCTGGTAAGTCATCCTCTTCCCTGTTACCACAACCTTTCATCCTAATATAATGACAGGTGCCATGCCCTTAGCCGCGCTACCAGCATAGATCAATCCAATTTAGAGGAGCGGTGTATTCTTAGTTCCCGAGTCCCAAGTTTAGAGGCGAAAACAAGTCTACGTGTCGCCGTTGAATCAGGCTTGATACGGAGTTCCAGTGGCATGGCATTGATGGCCAATTTATTATGGTATATAAGAGGTAGTCGACTGGTTCGTTATTTATTTTGATGAGGATGATGGGAGTGCTCTTTAATAGTCCGTTTAAATGGATACCTTTATTGCATTCCGTTTTGGCGTTTTCAGAAAGTTTTCCGTGTCGAGGTTGTGTGCAGTTATAGACGGCAGGAGATTACCCTTCAATATTGTTTACATCTACGTTGACCACGCTTCGTGAAATTGATCATATTGTGACCTTGAATTTCAAATGGAGCACTGCAGTAATTCCCTTGTTCCGATTCCTTAACCTACTTGGACCTTTGCAATCGCCTCGGGGTATATTGATGAGAACCCAACTTTGTGCCTCCCTCATCTAACCTGCATCTAACCCTCAATAAACAGGAACCCGCTTTGTATCTTCACTGGATCAAGCCAAAAATCAGCCCGAACTTTATGTTCAAGGACAGACGTCCGCAGCATCTGAAGATCGTGGGGGAGAACGGAACCTCGTAGTTCCACAATACAGAACTCCACACTGTAGGCCAAGAGAAGACGAAACATTTAAGCTTATGCATATCGTTCGCTAGTAATCTAATTTGTGGGAGGACGTTGAACCCGTCCCCCGGGACAAGAAAGAAACTGTCCCGAAATACTGACAGATGAAGAACGCCACGGTTGCTTCCTTGGAAGTCTCGGTAAAACAATAAGAACAGGGGATCCTCGAATCAAGTTGGACGGAAAGATCTGAATAACTGCTGAATGCATCGGGACGCGTGTCATTGTAATGCGTTGAGAAGGAGTTTTATACATAAATGAAACTGACCACAAGAGTCGACTGAGGCCGCATAGATTCTTGATCATGCTCGCATAGGTACTAGGAAGGCAAAAAAAAAAAAAAAAAAGTGCTTTGAACAGGTTGCAGAAAATTATTGATGCCGTATGATCAGGATGTTCATCGGGAGGTGCTAGCACTTGCGAGTATTTCTTCTCCAATCGAACAAGTATTCCCTGGGCGGGACAAAGAACGCACCTCTTCACTGGGGAGGACAAGCTAGGTATGATTTTTTTTTGGTGTTGAAAATGCTTCAATTGTCAAAGCCACGCATTCTAATTACTAGAACCAACGCTTCCCATGCTCCAATGCTCAGGTATAAAAGGGAATCAACCGCCGCCGAAAACTCCGTCATGACTTGGCATTTCGACCTCGTATCTTTGAAGTTTCCGTGCAGTTCATTGTATCGTCTATTTCTTCTTGCCACCAGCAGCACCTTCCGCAGCTTTCTTTGCGTCGGCTAGAACGTTTGTTAGTACGAGCACTTGATCTTATGAAGATATGTGATGCTTACCAGCTGCTTGCTTCTCTCTCATCTTCGCAGCAACCTTCTCCTTCTCACGCTGCATCTCGGAGCCAGACATAGAATTGCCTTTCTTCTGCAAACGAAAAGTCCTGTCAGCACAACTTCATGCCACTGTCCAATCGATGCGGGAATTCTATACCTGATCAGCCAGCTTCTTCTGGTTGGCCTCACGGGCCTTGTCACGCTGATTGCCTCTGGCCATCTTAACTTAGATTGTGAATGTCCGCAATTCTTGGGAGAACTTGAGTTGAATTGTTGATTGCCAGCGTGGCGGGATCGATCTGATCAGTCAATAATAATCGAGGCTGAGAAAAGTTGGGGCTTCTATTTTCGGTACGGGCGCGATTGGTTCGCTTGGGAAGGTCCAGGAAGCGCCAAAATTAATCAATCAGCCGCTCAAAGCGCGCGCCTTGGTTGGCGCGCTCTCCACGAGAAGTTGAAAACAAACATCAAATACATCCATATCCATCACGCGTTACGAAGGTAGATACTGTAGCTTCAGATACACGTAGGTCGGAGTATTTCATTTAGTGGAGATCAGCGGGAACTTTCCTTGGAAGTAGCCTCCCCGCTGTCGAAGCATTGGCAGTCATCCTCACGAACAGGCTAAACAGACCAACTTGAAACATTCTCCAGAAGCGCCTTCATCCAATGGCCGCAGGTCAGTCATCGGCCTTGAAACATACACGGAGGCAGCGACTCGAGGCTCTAAAGGCCTCCGCATGAGATCTACCCACTTGGCAGCCAATGCAGGCGCCTGTTACAGGCTTGATTGGGTACGAACGGAAGATGTGCTCCTGGGCTGATCGTTGTCGACCACGCTTTTCACTCTCCTGCTCTGGCCTGTGGGCAGCGGTAATGGCCTTGCCATGAGGCTTCGGGAGTTCCAGCGTAGATTTTAGCCTTCTAGACACGGTACTTCATCCACTTGTTTCTTTCGAAACCCAGTTTAGCCACTTGCCTTTGTCCACGCTTTAGTCGAAGAATCTACCTCCGTCTTGAACTTCATTGGATACCCTCGAAGCTTTCCTTCAAAGAGGTTCTAATATTGGCCGACGCGACTCCGGTCTCAAAGGATGGGCGGCATTTCCATTATTCATATTCACTTCTTTCCCTCTTTATTCATCGTCTTGCTATTGTCCGTTATTCAACAAAGGTCATCCCAATCATTGTCCTATTGACGATAATGTCAATAGATAGTAACTCTTCTTTTCATTAATACTCTATTTCTTTTTCTGAGACAAATCTCAATTCCCTTCTACGACGATCTTTCAAACTTTCAAACACAATTCCACCATTTTCGAATCGACCTCGATCATCTATCTACTGCAGGCAGTACATTCCGTTCCGTCACTACTACAAACATTCTCCCAAGAACGTAAGTCTTCTAGTCTACGAGTAACCATCTGGATTGTCCTAACAATGCCCAGATTTGAACCCACGTTCACATAATACACCATCAAGATGTTCGCCCTGAATTCCCCATCTAAGCTGGCCGGCGGTGGTTACATCACGCTACAAGTCCTTCGAGTTCTCAACATCATCTCTCTCCTCCTGGTTGCGATTGCCAGTTGGGTCATGCTCGTCATGACAGTGAAGACATCGAATTTCTTCTTCTTTGATGGAGTATCACACTTCATCACAAGCGTCGTCTCTTGCTTTCTCATCGTCTCCGAGCTCAACATCTGGAACAACTACTTTGCCCGAAATTGGCCCAACCTTGGACCAGAATCCGGCTTTGTATGTCTCGGAATGGCCATGATCATCCTCGGTTTCAACATCTTGGGAAATCTCAACAAAGGAGCAACCAGCGTTGAAAACCTTGGCCTGCCCCTATGGCGGGTGGTCATAGCAGCCGGCATCCTCGCATCCCTAATCGGCCTCTTCAACATCATTGCTACATATGTCTTCTCCAACTCCAAGCTTGGCATCAGCGGTCGCCAGGTCAGAGACAAAGGCGCAAGCACCTTCGCCAAGCCGACACCCAAGGACAACTTCAGCATGTCCAGCGGCTCAATGCGGAAGTCCGAGAACTCAATTCTCCCAAGCTACAACCCCCCAAGCCCGCCCCAAGACCGCCGAAAGTCTCGCTTCCCCTTCCAACTGCCAATTCGCATCTCTCAAATCGGGAAGCCCGTCCCCGCCAACAATGAACAATTTTCGAAGTGGGAGGACCGAAGCTCGCCAGTCGCACCTGACGTTCAACGCCCCCCGACTGCTTTGCACCCAGCGATGAACGCCCCTGGACCAGCATACGCACACCCGCCTTCCTCGCGATACAGTGTGGTCAGCAACATGACCAGATTCTGAGGATAATGTATAATATGAGCGCATGGGAAGGCGTTTGCTGGAGTTCATTTTGCTTTTAAAATACCCGCTCCTTACGAAGCATGGTTTCATACCTCAAGGTGGAGTTATTGGCGGGAATGGAAGCATGGCGTCTTTGGACATTGTAATATGACTCTTCCAATGACAAAATGAATAAATCAAACACAGCTTCTTGATTCAAGCATATGAAATGTGACTTGTGAATAACACTCAAGTTGAATCTAGAAAGGCTTGATGATTGTAGAGTTTCAAAAGGCTTGATTCCTTGATGACTCTTCATTTGCCATGTTAGATACTAATATATACACCCCAATGAGAAAATGGGCTGAGTCACCGCAAGGCAGTGAGACATTCAAAAGGAATGGCGGGGAAGTCAATCCAAAGATAATTTTGACCACTCCAGACGATAAGCCGATAACATCCACCCACCACACCGCACCTCTGCGACTTTGGAGAAACCTAGAATTGTTGCTTCCTCTTTCAACATATGCTTTTACTCCGACAAGTGCGCACCACCTCCTTCATACGCACACCTATTTCACGCTCGCTTTTGCCTCGTCGCGCATTCAGAATGGCACCAGGTACCTCATTCCCCACCATCCTCTTCCCCCTCTCACAACTAACCCTCTCCCTCAGTCCCCTCAGACCTCTCCCCCATCGTCATCAGCGGCCCCTCAGGCGTCGGCAAAGGCACACTCTACAAAAAGCTCCTGGAACGACACCCCTCCCTCTTCGCAACCTCCATTTCACACACAACGCGCGATCCCCGCCCAGGAGAGCAGCGCGGCGTCGATTATCACTATGTTAGCATGGAAGAGTTCGAGAAGATGATTGCGGAGGATGCGTTTGTGGAGAATGCGAAGTTTGGTGATAATAGGTATGGGACGAGCAAGAAGATGATTGGGGAGATTACGGCGGGGGGAAGGGTTGTGGTGTTGGATATTGAGATGGAGGTTTGTTCTCCCTTCTATTTATTACGTTTCTATTGTACTTTGGGAAGAATCAGGGAAGAGTATGGGCCAGGATAAAGGCTAATGATATGTGCAAACAGGGCGTCAAGCAAATCAAACAATCACACATCGCAGCCCGCTTCGTCTTCATCTCACCACCCTCGATGAAAATCCTTGAGGAGCGTCTCCGAGGAAGAGGTACCGAAAAAGAAGAGAGTATTCAGAAGCGTTTGACACAGGCCAAGAACGAACTGGAATATGCGGAAACACCGGGCGCGCATGATATTATCATTGTGAATGATGATCTAGAGAAGGCGTACCAGGAGCTGGAGGCTTTTATATTCAAGCCGAAGACGCAGGAGCAGAGCGCGAAAGATGGCTCGAAGGCTGGGGAGAGTGTGCAAGACTGAATTGGACAACGTGAAGGGAGAATTGGAAAACGCATTAGACTCATTACAAAAGTACTGCATCCTGTGGATAATTTAGAGGGCCGGGGCAACGTCTAGAAGCATACCGTTGTCCTGGTCATGGCACATAAGTTTTAGATCAGAAAACAATGGGCTCCTGAAGCTTATAATCACCTATTTCACGTCGAATTCTCACGATAAACCAGATACTTCGCTCAGTCACCAGCTTCGATTCTAGATCCTGTCATAAACCATACCGAAAATTTACTACTAGTGAAATGAATTCTCAATATTAGAGAAGGCTAATTAGGCAAAAGAGAAATAGGTAGAATTTCAGAGAGACAAAGTAAAGCCCGGTGTGCATGCGGCCTATTAATCGCTCCCCTTGGCCTGCTCTAGGAAACCCATAAAGTCGCTTTTGCACAGATACCGCGCGCCGTCATAAAAAACTGCTTCTCCCACTCACTCCCCCATCTCCAGATACCTTCTAGTAGCCGTTCATAGTCATCCTCTGGGAGTTTCTGCTGAGTTCTCGGTCGGCTGCTGGGCTGATAGGTCGGCTACCAGCGTGTCCACCACCGGCTGCGCTGCTCTCCTTAAGTGCAAGCAATTGCTTGGCACGGAAAGTCTCGTAATGGATTTGAGACGTTGTTTCGATCAAATCTTGGAGATGGGTGCGGGTGAGGAAGTTTCGGAGGTAGACAAATTCGCAATGGTTCTCATCCTCCACGTTGATGACACCCCATCGGTTTTGGCGTCCACGGACTTGCTTGCCCCCAACAATGATCGACTTCTCAGATCCAACAACCGCGAAGGGGATGATGTTCTGAACACAATGTTAGCCGATCTTCGGGAAGACAGTCACACACACAAAACATACCTTGATTTGAGCGTTCAAGGCACGCTCTTCCTCATCGAACTCATCGTTATCGTAGGGGAACATCTTGAGGTTGTGGAAAGCAAACTCCTCCTTTATGCGCTCTTTGAAGGCGCTTCTCTCCTCCAGAGTTAACGAATCAGACTTGGCAATGACTGGAACGACATTGACAACATCTGAGAGCTTCTTCAATACAACGATATCAATTGGCTTCAGAGCGTGGCCTGAAGGTTGAATGAAGAACAGGCAGCAGTGGATTCGGGTGTCTTGAATATATCGCTCACGCTGAGCAGTGAGTTCTTTTCGGAGGTATGCGGAGTGTTGGTCCTTGATGTACTTGACGATTGGATCCCAGCATCTGTCGTTGTTCACCTGGTCGCCGTATCCTGGGGTATCAACAATGTTCAACCGTAGACGAACGCCATTCTCCTCGATAACGTGGGAGACGGTTTGAATCTCCGTCGTCGAGCGCACTGGCTCATCGGGAGCAAGTCTACCTTTTGAATCGATCAGGTGCGAGGCGAAGATAGTGTTGATGAGAGTCGACTTTCCGAGACCGGTTTGTCCTACAATCGCGCCAGTTAGAGAATGCGCCGTAAAAGATGATAGCTACTGCTATGAAGATCCGAGCTTACCAACACAGATAACATTGAATTGGAATCCGCGCTTCAAGAGCTTGCGCTCAATCTGCGTTGTGATACTGTCGAAACCTACGTGGCTGCGTGGGTACACCGACTGTTGGGGGGCGTGTCTATCCATGGTGGCCATAGGTGCTGCGAAAGAGATGGAGGAGACCAAATATGCGTCTATGAGACTTGGAAAGCAAAGGAGTTCTGGTGGAGGTTGCTGTGCAGTGGAACTGTCAATTCGAAAATTAGAAGGGGTTTCCTCCACAATTTCGTAAAGGGGAAGAACGCGACACTAAGGCTAACCATGCACGCTACTTCCTAAAGTAGATTAGCCAATGCACGTTCGGGGGAATTGGAAGCCTCAGAAAGTTTGAAGATTTATGAGGCCGACACAGAGCTCAAGTCTTTGTGAAGTAATTGTTTGATATCTTCTTCAATTCGGACACCACAAACCTCGAACCCTCTTCCTCGCCGTCAATATGGCTGCAGCTCACGCAACAACGCGTTCGATACTCGCGTCATTCCTCCCACGATTATCTGCATCCACTGTCTCGAGCACCTCTCGCAACACCATTCTATTCTCCCGACAACTCTCCCTTCCTCTGCTCCCAAGATTAGCATTCGCGATTCCATCTGCTATCCAACTTAATGTTCCGGGTCTGCTAGAGGGAATCTGGGAGTCCATACTCCGCGCTGTACCCAAGAAGAAGACCTCCCACTCGAAGCAGAGATCAAGGCGGCTGGCAGGAAAGGCATTGAAGGATGTAACCTCACTGAACAAATGCTCCGTGTGTGGGAATGTGAAGAGAGCGCATTATCTATGCCCTTTCTGCGTGAAGGGTTAGTCATCCTGATTCTCGGTCAACTATAGCGACTAATGCTGGAATAGAAGTGCAAAGTTTCTTGAAGAGTGGGCGAGGCAATGCAAAGAAGACGAAATCAGACAAACCTGTGGACGAATAAGTTGGCAGGTGTCTAAGTCGCGGAACAGAATGACTGAGGTCGAATTGCATAGTATGAGCATGGGCATCTGGCGTTGGGGATCTAGGAGCCTTTCTTGAAGACCGTTCCTGTTATTGAGGAAGCTTTGTACAAATGTTGTATACTGAATGTAAAAGTAAATACACCTTGAATACCTAATATTCAATGTGAAATCACCATATGAATTATGTTGGCTCAAATTCGCTGTCAACGCGTCCCCCAAACTTCAACCCCGCCAAATCAACAAGTGCCCTACAACATTCTACATCTCTCCACGCAGCCTACCACGACGCCTTCCCAAATACCCTTCATGAATCGGTGACAATGGTATTAGGAATCGGATCGATTCTGGCCATAGCTAACTGATATCAGTCTAAACAATACCTCACGACGCATACGATTGACGATGGTAAGCAAGAAGCTACCCCTCCAAGAAACCCTCAAACTAACACCCCAAAGCACACATCACCGATATCTTCTCCCTCGCCGTAACACCCACCCAAATCCTCTCCGCATCAGGTGCCTCCTCCATAAAAGTCCACTCCACAACCTCCCCCGACATTCCACTCTCACAGACCCTCAGCGGCGCTCACAAGCTCGGCTGCCACCACATTGTCACCTGCCGCAACGGACGTATCGCAGCAAGTGCGGGATTTGGCGGCGAGGTCAAGATTTGGAGTATATCCGAGTCAGGAGAATGGGCTGAACTAGGCAACATTGAGGACCAGAATAAGGCGGGGGAGATCTGGGCGATTGCGTTGAGTGAGGATGGACAGTATTTGGCCAGCACGACGTATGATGGACGCATTAATGTTTGGGACTTGGTCGCGGATAGGAGGAAGATCAGGGAGTATGAAACAAAGGGTAGCTTTGGGATGTGTATTGATATGAGCCGGGATGGAAGATTCACGGCGAGTGGGCATGAGAACGGGGCGGTCTATGTGTTTAATAATGATACGGGAAGGATGTTATACTCGTTACCTGGTGAGTTTACCATGATGATCGCTGAAAATTGCCTTGTTAATGGAATATAGGTCTGGTCAAACCAGTACGGACTGTGGCCTTCTCGCCGGCGGGCACTCGTTTAGCAGCAGCGGGAGACGCAAGAGTTATTGCATTGTACGATGTTCAACATGGAGAGCAAGTTGCAGATCTCACAGGGCACTCGGCATGGATCTTCTCCGTTGACTGGAGTGATACTGGTGAGTACCTGCTCAGCGGTTCATTCGATGGGAAAGTCAAGGTCTGGTCTATCGATCGAAGAGCTTGTGTGGCTACACATAGCGAGACCGACAAGACCTTATGGTGTGTAAAGTGGCTCCCGAAAATCAACAACAAGAGCGAGGCATTTGCTACGGCAGGTGCAAATCGGAGTATCTCTTTCTATAGAGAGGCTACTGGAGGTTGAAGGGAATAGATGGGGCAAAAAGTCAATTGGGAATGCAAAAATATAGCGCAAGTTAACTTTTTAGCACAGCTCAACAAAATGGCAGTTTGCCTGCAAATCAAATTTCACAGATGAAGTCAGGTATCTTTGGATGCTTTCCATGGCTTGATTCGTATCTTTCTGATCATCAGGGAAAGCGGAAATAAGCTCAGGATGGTCTGTGTCGGGACAACCGTAAGTCAGTTCTGTATTTTACTTTTTTAGAACTTCATAACGCATCGTTATGTTTCTGCTTCTTTTCTCTTTCTGTTCTAAATTAGCTATGTGGCAGTTCGTTCCTTCAGCTTATAAGTCAACACCATTGGCTCAAATACCCGTACAACTTCCATTGGAGCTGCGATCATACGATCATACCAGATCAAGTTCGGCGACTTCTTTATCACCTAAGTGTGGGATCATTATGGTCCTTCTTGTTCTTGCTGCCAGTTCCGCGGGGCACTATATACTCCAGATAATCAGAGGACGAGGACCAGGTAGGCTGTCAGATATATACAGGGTCTTGCACTAGAACATGTGCTGTGTGTAAGAAGGATGTCAATGTCCTTTAGTCTCCTGTGCCGTACTTTTACCATGCTTATGGACCAAAATGGCAATCTAACATTCTTGCAGCATTCCCGATGAAAGGTCCTCCTAATTCCCCAAGTGGTCCGAGATATCGGCTATCTCTTACGTAATTAGAGGAAACCCAGGAGTCGGCTAGATAGATGGAGTAATGCTTATTTCCCTGGTGATGTTCGTATGAAGTCAAGGCTCCAACAAAGCCTCAACGCCATATTTCAGAGCAACACGTTTATTCTCCTCCCATTTAGCCCACGCCATGCCCTGCAAAAGCGAGTCGGCCAAATCATCCAACTTCCCCATTTTTTCTTCTCCTTCCTTCGCTTTCACTCTCTTCCCATCCCATTTCTCCCTATACGCCCTCGCCAAAGCTTCTACCTCCTCATTCCCTAAGCTCATCATGTCACCACCTTCGAGCCACTGTCTCACTAGATCAATCTTCGCCCCCTTATTCTTAGCCTTCGCGCTCTTTGTCTTCCTCGCCTTCGCTTCCCTCTCTTCGTCTATCCAGAACGGCCCAACCTTACCAGGTGCTATAGCTTCCACACTACCATCCCATATACCCTCACCTTTGAGTGTGCAAAGTACGCCATATAAGATAGATTCGAACATATTCACACGAACAGTCCATTCGAGGATGTGCTTCGAACCCATGGAGCGGAAACGTTGGCGCTCGACGAGGATATGTGTGGGCTTCAACAAAAGCAATCGGTGACGCACCAGCTCGTAGGCAGTTGCTGAGAGTGTTGCAGGGGAGAAGGACTCTTTTGCTGCTACTAGAGGCAGGTCTGAGGTTGACGGAGGCGGAGAGGAGACCGCGAGACGCTGCCATGCTCTGACAGTGGGCAATGTCTTCGAGTTGGACTTCGCTGGAACATCGAGTACGCAATAAGCAAGATTCCTAATGCCCATGTCTATGCTGAGTATTCGATACGGTTTGGCTTTCGTTCCTTGTTGGGAGACCGACGCGATTTCATCGTGGAGGCGTTGGATGAGGATAGGCTTCGTGCCTGAGCTTGAGATGCCGCATTTGAAGGCGAGAAGCTTGAGCTGGGCGAGCTTGAGGGTAGAGGGAATGCTGAATGCCATGCATGTTTATTGAAAATGGTGAATGAATGCCTTGCTTGGGCAAGAAATCGCGTCTCCGTACATAGGAAACACGAGGCTGCCTTAAGCCTAATCTGGAATAGACCTCGATGTCTCAGGTTTATTCAGACTCCGACCTTGAACTTCCTCTTTTCATCACAGAAGATATGGCTCTCTACTGGCTGCTTCCAAAGTGCGTCCAGGTACAATGATCCCTTCCCCACTGCTATATGTGTTGCATATATGTTGGCAACATAATGGCCGGCGAAGAGATTGACTCGACCACATTTCAAACATCGACGCAGCTCCTAGCCTCATGACTTCAATGTAAAATGGAGGTACCCTACTCTTAGTGTTTGCCTTGTCTTTTTTGTCGCGGAATAAGTCTTATTTACTACTTCTGTCGTCAGATTGACTCGAGAAATCTGCATGTTCATCGTCTTCGATTTTTGGCGCCCGTTGGAGTACGTAGGTTCTCACACAGCCGCTACGCACAAATTCGAGATGTTCTGGAAGCTCTTTCGTATCTATTGTCTGACTATCTGGAAACCCGCCATTTCTAAGACATTTCTAAGACTACTTCAATCCGATGCGTTGGTGCCTGTGCTGATATCTTCCCACTGCTTCAGCAGCTCGATTGTCTCCAAACATTCTTTCTTGACCCTATCCACAGCATCAGGGCCCAGCACCAAGCGGCTGGGAATACCTCTGCCAGCGGCTTTACCCTCCTGCCTCACTACGTCCAAAACTGCTGCCACCCCCTTCTCGGGATCCCCAGGCTGCTTCCTATTAAGCGTCGCTACAGCGCTATAGAGACCCTTTGTCAACGCCTCATACTCCGGGAATTTTGTCGAAACCAAAGTATTTCTCTGGGGGTTGAGAAAGTTGGTACGGAACAGTCCGGGCTCCACAATCATACTCTTGATTCCGAGAGGGGCCGTTTCTGCTGCGAAACTTTCAACAATGCCTGGGTCGAAATCAGCAGCCAGCTTCGAATTCATCATTTGAAGGGAGGTAACAGACCTTGGAGAGCGAACTTTGAGGAACAGTAGGGGCCCGCAGCAGCGTCACCATACCACCCAGCCAAGGATCCAATAAAAAGCACAATTCCCTCTTTCTTGGCCCGAAAATGTGGCATGAAAGCAGTTGTCACGTCAATAACTCCAAACACATTTGTGTCATACTGCTCAACCCATTTCTCGTGAGTTGTGTCCTCCAGCGTACCCAGTCCCATATACCCAGCATTGTTGACAAGCACATCAATGCCACCGTACATTGCAATTGCTTCTTCAGCCTTGGCATCAAGCACGGACTGCGGGGCCGTGACATCAAATTCCAAGATTGATGCTCCCGTTTCCTTGAGATGTTGGATTTTGGAGAGGCTGCGGGCCGTGGCGATGACTTTGTCTCCACGGGCGAGAATTTGTTTCACAAAGATCTCCCCGAAGCCAGAGGAGGTACCAGTGATGAACCAGGTTAGTTGTTTAGCCATGTTTCTTTAGGCGTGGGGAGTTTGAGATATAAATAGATTGGGTTATTGTAGCTGATCTGACGGAATTTTTTGTGAGAATTAAAAGGATGCTGACTTTAGGATTTTTCTTATGGGGAGAGGGAGCATATCTCTTTATATATAGTTTGGAGAATCAATGTACCCCGTCTTGGTCGTGGCGTTATCTGCAACTCTTCCCACTTAACGCCGTAGGATTGCGAGTGGCGTATTGAAACCCCATGTTTTATGATTATTATTTCGTCTTTTTCAAGAGTTACCGACCTGATAATTATTTGCTCACCTCAGCCATTCTAGAAAGTATGTACACTCGGCCGAGCAAGGTCGAGTAAATTTTCGCGCTAAGCGCGACCCTGGTAGGGTTTGCGGAGTTAAGACTGACGAGGAATTTCAGCTCAGATTATGGCGGCATGTGGATGAATGAAAACTAAAGTATTGTATTCCAACACCGCAAAGAGTCCCGTTCCATTTTGTCACCGCCCAGAACGTGGGGAGGTTTTGGGAACTTTATCCACCGGCGGAGAAAGGAACCATACCTAGCCTTGACACCAAGGCTAGCCCGCTCTGTCAGCCTTGCATACAAAAGACTGACTTTGGCTTCGCCAAGGCAGGCCGTTCGCCTGCTCGTGGAGACGAGATCTCAATACGAAATCGACCACTTACCTGTGCGTAATGCGGCTAAACAGACGAATATGACTTCAGAAGTCTGAAGTCTCGTTTCTCACCTTCTCCTCTACCTTCCTTGCGAACGAACTCCTCAATCGGCCCCCCAACCTCCTCAACATGAAGCTCATTACAACTTTCCTCTTCACAGCTCTCGCGGCTCTCTCCTCGGCCCAAAACCCAGGCGATCTACCTCCAGACCTCCCCGCATGTGCAGTAAGCCTCACTCCTCCTCAATCCAAGTTCACCTTATTCACAAACCACAGCAATCCTGCGCACGCCCGTACTTCTCCTCTGATGGCACTACTTTCGCAACCTGCTACTACCGTGATGTCTCCTGCGTCTGCAGCCAAAGCTCCTTCATAACCGACATCTCCTGCTGCGTTGCCACGAATTGTAGCGCGGCTGACCAACAAACCACTATAGCTTTCGCGCAGAATCTGTGTTCGCAGGTCAGCTTGCCTGGCACACCACCTTTGCCGAGTACTGCTACGTAAGTGAAGATGTGTCGTGTCGGCTGGTGATGGAAAAAACTGACTTGGTTAGTTGTGCGAGTACGAGCTCCAGCACACCTACGCCGACTCCGAGTCCTGCATACAGAATCCGGGGAAGAACAATCCATGATTGAGGGCAAAGTATTTTGAGGGATGGAGAGAACCTGATGGGTTACAAGGATTACGAATGGGACGACTGAAAACTACGATGATTGTGCTCCCTCAGGTGGTCAACAACACTTTTAATTTTTAATACACTCTTTAGATGGTTAATGTATTGCTAAATGGCAAAAAGTTGAGGTTTTTGGGAGTCCTGGTCTGCTGTTTACAAACAAAAGTTTATGGGGGGGGGAAGGTTGGACGTCTGGAAGTAACACCTAAAAGTATTTCATCGAGACGTGGTCGTGGCTCACAGTTGATTTACTTCTTTATTAGTGTCAATTCTATGCCCTTCTGGTATTGTACGAGTTGACAGTTGTTGGCGCAATCGTCTGCGGATAATTTTCAGGTCCCTTTCCTCTTCGCTATGTGGGCTTGAGACCCGAATTGAATATTTGTGAAATTCTGCCAGACGTAGAATGCCCCATCAAGTTGCCTATTTTCCGAGTCCTCAACCAACAAATATGTCTAGGTATACGCATTTCCTCCGTCCGTGCATCCTCAATCGTTACACACAATACTCGATCGAGTAATGCAGTCGGTCAGTAGCTAGCTCATTGCCCAATTCAGACTTTCAGCTCATGAATGTGGAGCGTACTATAACTACTACCGCCGATTATCAAGGATGTCTTAAGACCTGCGACTGCCAGATCAATTGCTATTATACCACTTCTGATGGCGCGACCAACACGTGTTCTATATCTACATCTCATCAGGGGGCGCCAGTTTTCCGAACTAATACCATCCTGATCGTCAAGTCAAACCTAGAATCGTGCGCAAAAGGGGGCGCGGCAACATGCAAAAACCAGTAATACGAAAGAGAGAGATATTTTCAAGTGTTATGAAGAAACGCGACCACGAAGTTTTTACATGAAAAGAAAGATTAAGAAAGTCCAAAGCGATGATTGATATGCAAATTGAGAAGTATAGCCACAAGAGTAACTTCTGGGCATGTTGAATCTTTGGGGCTTGTGGACCCGAATCTAGCACGGGTAGACGAGCAATCTTGTGGGTTCGAGATTAATCGACACTTTGGATAGCTCTGCTAGCATGAGATGCGCTACAACATGAAGACCATCGTCTCAGGAGAAGGAAGTGGCCTCAACAGAGGTAAGGAAAATAGCAAAAATAGACCAGTTTCTTTACTGATAAGCTAAACTAGAATACGAGAAATGGGCGTCAGATTGGTAAATCTGAACGGGGCGGAGTGGTCGAGGTTCGCCTACGTCTGTGATCCTAGGATCCCTCCTGTCTGAGCAGGATCCTTGTTTGTTGTATGCTCGCACCAAAATCCGCCAGAAACCTCTCGCCAGAATATTTTTGCTTAGAATCCTGGCTTTTGTAGACCCAATCTTGAAGTATGAGCACTCTCTGAAACTGGAATGGGGCTTGTAATGTAGGGATCCGACTTCGTCTCCCCTCAGTCCTCGTCTTGTACTACTCTCGTCAATGTTGATACATGTCGATTCCTATGCCGCTTTCACCTTCTCCGTATATATACCGTATGAGTAATTATATTTCCATACATTAGACAGTGGTGGCGCTTGCTCAGGTGGGTGTGGTCGACTCCGAAATTGGGGGATGAGAGGAGCCAACTTGCTCTAGGATCCAAAGCATCTCGGACGACTGCATGGCAGACCAATAGCACTACTATGAAGAGATATTCGCAAGTGACTTTGCCAGTAACTTCAAAGTACTGAAAATTTTCATGTGCTGAACTATGGCACTGGAGCTCAATCTTGCTCGAGATAGGTTCCCAATTCGAGGCTCTCTATACTCACACGCTTTGACAGACATAGAGCAATCAAATTCGCTGCTTCTTAGAGCCGTTGGGTCTACCATGTGCCCTAGCCTGTCGAGTTCTCTGTGTAGATATCATGATACCTACAGCAAAACTCAGCACCTACTAGTGGAAGGACGGCAGATTCAGGTCAGCGAATGTGTAGTACTAGCTTCTAACCCTGAAAGTCTTTCACGATCAAGACAGTTCCCAAACAAGGCTCGAACGAAGTTGGATGTTTCGCAGCTCCCATCCAATCGATTGAATAGTCGGTTGAATTCCAGAAGCCGTAAGAGCCGTCGGAACGCTGAAGGCATTGGAATATGGCATTTCGATCGCACAATAGAGTCTTCAAATAGAGGTTGACACGAACTTTCTGGAATTCGGTTTCTCCTCCTCCGTTGTCACTATTGGAAGATTATGGAAGCTTGAGGTTCGGATAGCGACAGGATTTTGAAGGATATTGCGCAAAGGATGAGTGTAACTGCAGCGCACCATTAACCTTAAATTACACGAAGTGCTTGCCTTCCTGGGCCGAATCGCCCAATCCTCGGGATCTATGAATTTGATCTGGTGCCGCAATTCCTCCTATGAATTGCAGTATGGGATCGGATGACTTCCGCATTGAAAATGACATCTCAGCCACGAGATTTTCTCAAGGTAATCTAGATCATATCAAATGATACTAATGAAACTGATATGGCTGAGTTCCATCATAGCGAAGAAGATTGGAAACAGTTCAGTCCAGAGCATGAGAGGCTGTGTGACTTGCCGGGGCCCGATGAAACTCCAAAACAAGCGGCACGAGATTGATGCAAGATGCAAGTAACTGTTCACAACTGATAGAATTTTCTCTACGCCCAGCTCGATAATGCAAGGGACGACTCGTTGATCGAGTCGGAAGCATCAACGATATGAATTGCCCCTCCATGCGCATAAGCCCAAACTACTGAGCCCCGCATACATCTCCTATGAACAATCACAATTCTGAAAACATCAGACGAAACTTCTGGTCAACTTTAAAAAACAACTTTGATTCTGCCGTTTGTGCTCAGAACCCCAGGTGGGCGGAAATTATCTTGATGTCATGTACATCAATGTGAAACGAGAACCAGGACAAGGCGTGAGATGCATGAAGGAACACCGATGGTCCTCGTGGAAATAATATGGTTTCACGTGCCGTGATATACAAGGCGGGATAATGCTTGCTCGAGATTATGTTCAAAAAATTTATGAAATGAGAAGGAACGGTGAGGGAAATTTGGAAGGCCGGACTTCATGACTTTGCGATGCCGCGAGCCTTTCTCGTGCCACGCCGACAACAATTTTATCGAAAACCTCGACGCATGGCATTACGAGGCAGCCACTTGGCAGAACAACTCCGTAAGTGCGGGCTGCCAGCCTGCCGCGGGGCATGCAGGAAATCCGTGGTCGAATTTCTTAGGGGTCCACGATTCTCGTGTGGCGCTTCAAAGCCTTCAATGGACGAACGAAAAGTGTTTCTCCCCGTGCAGAACACTACGTTTCAAGTTGCCCCTCTTGCAAGCCAGATGCCCGCACATTCTGCACAGATCCTACCTTGATCGGAGGGCAGAAAGTTCTTCCGCCTTGAAGGATCAAAGTTTAATTGACTGGATGAATACAATGTTCGTGGGTGTGGTGCAAAAAAAGGAAGATGAGGTTATAAAATGTCTTTAGACCTTTTCTTAGGCCTCTTTGCTGTAAGATTTCATCATCTTGCCAACAGGCTGCCGATCTGGCTCCTATTTGCGGAGGACTTAAGGCGTCCCCAGGCCAGCGAATACCCAAGCCAGGGCATTTTAAATTCCATGGGTGTGTCTGTGTTCCGAATCGTGCGACTACTTATGCATCTTTAGTGGTAGTGTGCCCTCCGACCACGACGGTCGACGGTTGAGGCGGCGCCCAAGCATGGAAATCATATCACACTCATAATAATTTCCGTCATCAACACTAGTGGTGGGGAGGATTATCTTAATGAGATTGGGAATTACGCACGCCTCTTGCCATGCTCTTATGCCTCTCGAGTCTCTACTTTAATACTCTATCTGGGAGAGGAGAATCATGATTCATGGAGAAGCTTTTTGGAGTGCAGCAGCTGATGGTCAGCCTTTGTTTGAAAATCTGAATGAGGTTTCCTCGTCGTTTGACTCGTTTACCATGTTCGTAGCTGAAGGATTCAGCGAAGATGAGGTGCCGAATTAAACCCATGGCGGTTTCGCAAATCACTTTAATCAAGAGCCCCTTATTTGGCCCCCGGGAGGCCAGCAACAGGGGCAATGACTGGACAGAACGGCACTGTGCTTGTCGATCTACTATGCCCATCGCCAGGGACAACTCCAATCACAGCAGCCGCTCGACATCCTGACGCTGGCTTGCAGTGGATGCCCGCTCAAGCGAGCCCCCTAATCAATTTAGATTGCTCTCATTGACCAAAATCCCTCTGGCGCCACAACGCTTCTGGCCTCTCTGTTGCCCCGTCGCCAACCAGCGTTACCAGCCTGCACCAAGATCCCAAGCCTTTGGACGGTGAGATTCTCTTTCGTACCTGCATCAGCCATCAGCCAGATTTCAGGGGAGTGCCCCGGCCATGACTGGCTTACCCTTGGCCTGCCCTGGCGCCTGCACCAATTCTGTTTTAGTCCAACGGACCCATGGCAATCGTAATCCGGGCTTCCCTTTTGTCTGCCACTCCCGCGCCTCCTCTGCTCTTCTTCTTCTTTTCTCTCCACCAAGATCTCTCTTGACCACCACAGTCTTTACAGTCGTTCCTTGCAACAAGTTACGTTCTTATTTTCCAACCTTCAGTCACTCTTTTACTTGAACGAGACCTTTGCGGAATCGACTTTCGCTCTTTACCCACTGTCCATACCGAAAATCAAGCGTCTGTAAATAGACCAACAAACCCCTATCAACGAAATCATTGTTGGAAGATTAGAAGAAGCATCGATTGCTTAGGAATATCCGAGAGGAAAGAAAGAATCCCCGAAATATCAACATCTCGCCGAATCAATCATCATATCCACAATGCAGTTCACCTTATCTGTGGCCCTTTTCGCGGCCTTGGCCTCTGCCAACGTCCACCATGCTCAGCATTTCCACCACCGCCGCGGCCTCAACTCCTCGTCCACCGACTCTGGTGTCTCGACCACCTTGACAGTCTTCACTACCTCTGTCCACACTATCACCAGCTGTGCGCCAACAGTCACTGACTGCCCTGCCAGAAACTCCGCATCCGCTGGTGTGGTGGTTACTGACACCATTGCTCTCACTACAGTGAGTATTGAGGGTGAAATTGTGAGGTCCCAGATAACTAACGTATTCTTAGACTGTCTGCCCAGTTGAGCAAGCTTCATCTGCCCACTCGGCAATCCTCTCATCATTCGCCTCAGGTGCCCCAACTGGACCTGCCGGATCTCCCTCGAGCGCAACCACCACTGGCAATGGAGGTGCTGTCATCACTCCCTCTGCTTCAATCCCACTAGGAACTGGAGGTAGCGGATCATCCCCAAGCGGTGGTGCTGGCTCCCCTGGTTCCCCAGAATCCGACACTACCCTCACATACACTCTCGGCTCTGGTTCATCCACGACCGTCGTCACCACCACTATCAAGCACACCAACACTGCCACCGTATATGCCACCAAGGCTCCTAGCTCTGGTGCTGGCGGTGTTCCCAGCGGAAATGAAGGTGCGGCTTCTTCTACTGGCCCTACCACCACCATCTTTGGCACCGCGACCTCAACCCGCTATGTCACCGTCATGAGCGCTTCCGCATCTGCTTCCGGTGGAGCTAACTCTGGCAACGCTGGTAACTCACCTGCCGGTGGCTCTGCTGGCTCTCCAGGTGCTTCAGGCTCTGGTGCTGCCAACAACGGAGCCTGCGTTCCAGTCACTGTTACTGTCGCTCTCTCGACCGTCACTGTGGTAGGTTTCAATTCTCATTTGAATCCCCCAGATCCAGCTAACATTTTGTAGACTGCAACCCCAACCGCTGCCCCAACCGCTACCCCAACCGCTGCCGTTTCTGTCCCAGGTGGTGTCAACAAAGGCGCCGCTAGCAGCGATTCAGTTGTCATCATCCAGAGCACCGTCTCTGTGAATCCCCTCCCAGTCAGCTCCGGAGCCCCATACGGCAACGGTACTGACTCCCAGACCACCAAGAAGCCATGCGCAAGCAGCGGGTTCATCTCCAAGACCAAGAGCACCGGCACTGCACCAATTCCTATGTTTACCGGCAACTAAATATCCTGAAGTGTTGTGACGGATATTGGAGTAAAGGGGTGACAGGAGGAAAAACCTTATATTCTTGTTCTTAGATTTTTTCCTTGTGGATTGATTTACAATTTTGGTTTGTTTGATGACGGTTTACGGGCTTGGATACAGAAGCTTTAACGTAGCGCATGCAGCACATATTATACCTATCTGAATTGTAGTTATAGTATGGATCCTGTACATTTTCGATTCCAACTAGCATTTGTTCGCCGTTGTCAACAGCCACAAAGCAGCAAAACAGCGATGCATCAACCATCTGGTATGGGATCTGGCGTTCAGCATTATGAAAATCGGGCACGGTACGGAGACGGGCATGATACTTTATCTTTTGTTTGCAGTACAGATGACAATATAACTGTATCCAAAGACTGAGGCGACTTTCTGATGATTGAGCGACTGGCGATGTAGTAGCAACTTACCTTCTTGTTTATACTTAAAGTTCCACGGATGCTGACTAATTCATTGATCGTGAGATGTTTGATCGCAGAATTTGTACGGGTCTCGGCTCAATTTAGCCATAGGATTCTCGTATTGAGGAGATTCTGGAAGGCAGGATCTCGCCGGAAAATTTGGGTATTTGAATCCCCGGATTCGGATAAGTAGCCCTTTCGCATTCCACAGTTGGTGGGGTCATTGTAGATGGCCCTTCTTCACGTGGTGACCATGCTTCTGGTCTCAGAATATCCATCTATAATCTTCCAGAAGGTGTCAGCAACTTTGCACCGCATAGCGCATGCAGACGATCCGGGGTGAAGAGTTGCTAAATAGACAGCATCATCCAACGTGAATAACATCTCCTGAATCAGATAGATTGCCTCTGATTCTATTTCTATTTCTATTTCTATTTCTATTTCTAGCTTGGATTAGCAGCCGTTCTATGTGCGGAACGAAGCGTCGATCGGCTGCACGGAAAATAATGAGCAACTAGAACTGCTGGTGCCGTCACCTGCAAACGGAAGGTCTCGAGGCTGGCGGCTTCCAAACGCGCACGCACATGGTTGTTTCATGTACCGGTAACAGTCAGAGAGGAGAGCACGTTGGATGATATGGTGATAAGGTGATACGGTGTGTGCGAAATTGGTGCTCGTGATAATCAACTAGACGAGGATGAAATATATACAATATACAATATACAATATACAATATCAATATAAAATCATTCCATTCCTTCTAGCTGCTTCTTTCGCATGTGTCTGTGTCTGCTCTGTCATCGGGCTGTCCCAGGGAAGCTCGGCTAGCCCGCTCATCATCCCGCCCCGCCTCCAAGTTCCAACATCCTGATCCTGCTTGCAGAATCTCCGAGTCAGAGTCAGCTTCTCAGCTAACATTCGCATTCGCATCTTACGACAACATTTGGGACTCGACGCACGCGCCGATTTACCAACCTCCTCCTTTCTTCGACGTCGCATTTTGGCTTTGTTCCTTCCATTCTGTGTACACTTTCATCTTTAGTATCTTATTCACGCCTTTTGTGCAGCAGTGCAAACTACAAGCTACCTTCGTTTGCTCAAGACAGCCAAAACACGACTACAATATTTATTCACTTCAAACCACCACAGCTACTGAAACTTCAACCTGCCACTGCCTGCTCTATAGGGAAAGGACCCCACCTAGAACCGAATCCGACTGCGACCCAGCGTCCCATAATCACCCACTTGATCTCGCACATTATTCTCCATGATGCGTCGCGCCTCTGATGACCTCAGCGACCCCGATCGCAACCTGGCCGAATCGACAGGCCACGACGATATACCTAACGATCTGGATCTCATCAATGAAGAGTCAGATACCCGTATACACACTCCTCCGCCCCGTATTGCGGCGCGATTTAATCGTCCTACGAACAACAGCCGGCGCAAATCGTCTGCAGCTTCTTCCCGCCGAAACTCGATTTCCAGCGTACATTCGCATCAATCGCACGCTTCCAGAGGCCAGGACCGTCATGGCGGCTCTCAGAGCAACTATATTGCGCAGCACCTGCGGCGTGCTTCGATTCTGGAGGACCGAAAGGCACGGTTGGCAGACAGAGCCGCACATGCAGAGAAAGTCCGTCTGAGGGCAGCCCTGGCCAAAGCGGCGCCTAGAAGCGCTACAAACAGTGAGGAAAGGGCACTGGCTGCACAGCAGGCTAGAGAGAAAAACCTGGCTGAGATCGTAGCGAGTTGTGCGGAGGAGGTTAAGAGAGCTAAGGGCATCGCCGAGAGCATGAAAGAGAAGAGGGAGGCGGAGGGGAAGAAATTGAGAAAAGAGATGGAAGAGAGGCTCGCAGAAGCAGAAAGGAGGAGAGAAGAGATACTCAATAGAGGCAATGCGAAGAGGGGCCGATCATTGAGTCAGCCTAGGAAGAGCACCTCTCCTTTGCCGAAAATTCGAGAGACGATAAGTGAAGCTACAGCCGCCTCTAGAATCCAGCAGCAATGGAGGGTTCACTGCAGATGGAAGGCACTTAAAGACTTTTCGGACTTAGGGCTTACCATTGATGGTGTGCGGGAAACATCATTTGAGAAAGTCGTGGATTTGTTAGCACAGGAAAAAGTCCTAGTGGGCACTGCACACATCCTGCGGATCTGTGGGTTGAAGGAAGGCGAGAGCGGGTCCGTCAACGAAATGACCGCAGTTCGAACCTTCTTGAGTGCATTCCTTATCTTAGGGCACCCAACCCAAGTTCTTAGTAGTAAGGGTGGCAGCGGAGAGCAGGAGCAGGTGGGAGTATTGCCATTGAGGAGAGATGATCTAGCTAATCCCCAGTTGCAGGATCTTGTTGCTAAAGCTCGGGATTTGCTAATCTCTTTCGAAAATGTCTTGTCGCGGTTAACACTTGCGAATAATTATACTCCTCCACCTGCTCAGCTTTCCAATTTGTCGGAGGTCTATGCTACTTTCTTTAATGCATTCATTGCTTGGAAGGCTCGGGATTCAAGCACCCTCATCGATATGATGGTTCTACAGTTTGTGGAACTTGATTCGATTTGGCAGACCGTCAAAGATAGCACTGAAGAGGCTGTCACTGACTCTTATCGAGATGGTATTCGAGAGAACCAACTCAAACTCATGGTCCGGATCAAAAAACTGGCTGGCCCTGAGAAGGGGAAGAAGTTGATCACGAAAGCTATCAGAGAAGCACGCAACGCACGCGCAGCAAAGCAACCGGTCGGAGATTCTCGACCGCGAGCTGCAGAGTCTCCGGCTCCTAATACTCCAGCAATCGCAGATTTATCCGCTTCCGAAAAATCAGTGACTAGTCATTTGCAAACCTTGACTCCTCCGGCAACACCTCGCAAGCACCAACCGCATAGCTCCGAGGTTGATGCGCTACGAAGTGCAACAACAATTTTACCAGACAACCGTACAATTGCTCATGAGATTGCTATCAATCGAGAGTATCGGATTGGAGATGATGCCCTCGAATACAGAGATTCGCTCATGAGCGCCGTTTTCGATGTCATGCGCAGGGACATCGCACAAGGAAATAGCGAACCGTGGATCCTTGCCATGGCGGAAAACATAAAAGGGAAACTTCTCAACCTCTTGAAGGAGGGTAACTCTATGTATACCCTTATCAACGAAGCTCTTGACAACGATGTTGTGGCCCGCGAGCTTCAAAATGGTGCTTTCTCTTATGAGAAGTTTTTCTCCTTCATGGCAAGCATCATTCCTCGGCTCTGCGCTCCGTTCCGCGATGCAGAGATGAAGGAGCTTGTTGAGAGCAAGATGCAGAACGGCGACGTGGTCGATCGCCTGCAAGGACTGATGCATGCAATGGACCTGATGCAGATTGACTATGCAAATCACATGTTGCGAGCAGCGGCTCCTGAACTTATGAAGCATGCTGCTGCTTACGAAACAACACGCTTTGCCGAAATCATGGATGAGACTTCAAACAATTTATCGGCCACTGAAGCAGCCTGGCAAGAAGCTAGATTGAAAGTGTTCTCCGAGGCAGCTAGAAGAGATCCGGAGAATGTGCAATTAGCAAGAAACCGTCCGACACCAGAGAAAATTTACTCGCACATGCTTGTCGATGTTTTTACCAACTTGGACTCGTCGGTTCCGATTCCGGAAACTTTACAGGTGGACAACAAACGCATCAACTCCACTCGTGGCGACATTCTCCGTATCATTACCACTGGTGCGATTCTGCTTCAATGCAAGAATTTCTTGAAGCGGGATGTCCGCAGTCAATGGAAAACAGAAGCATCACGCATTTTCTCCGTGCTTGAAAACGCTAAGACTGTAGAGAGCGCAAGCCAGGGCATCCAGGCAGCTTTGGAATCGTCTCGCAGCATGCCTACTGCTACGAAGAATCAGATTCGCGAGCTAGTATCAAGAATCGTGGCCGTCTCAGCCTCGATATCCAGCTCCGCAAATTCCTCTGACTTGGCTCCGTCATCTCCTGAACTCGGAGATCCAGTCATGCGTCTTCTGATGACTCGGTTGAAAGGGCATATTCATGCCCGCTTGACTGCAAAGACGGAGAAAGAGAAAGTCAAGAGCGCCAGCACAGCAAGCGAGAACCTCGCTACGCTCGGCTTGCCTGAGTTTGTGCAAAGAATCGGGGCTATTGTGGAAGAGATGAGGAAAGTGAGCGCGTTGGATAGGCAGGCTCACGAGTTGTGGTATGAGGTGGTTGCTAAGAACGCTGAGGATATGGATATTGCGGTTGCTTGATTACGTCGGGAGCACCCCTGCGTGATGTTCGCCTACCGGAAACGTTGAGCGACAGAATCATCGACAGTGTGTGGGACATTGATCTATGCTCACCAGGCTCAATAGGCCAGGAAGGGTCTACGAGCAATGGCACATCTATTGCTTTCCTTTTTGCTTTCATCATTGGAGTTCGGTTGGGATATAATAGGCGCATAGAGCTCGGCGTTTGGTCTTTCTCAGATCATTTTGAGTGTAGGATGGGCAGGTAATGGGATAGGCGGCTGGCTGACGATTTATGATTCCCCTTGGTAAGAACAGCATTGGCGTTTTTGGGTGGGTGGGGTCGGCAAGATATGTTACATTTGTAGAACACGCATGAAGATGATTTGAATGAGAAATCAACCACGGTGGATGTCCCACATCCAGTTGATGATTATTGCATTTCGCTCCTTCCGTCCCAGTTGCCGTAGCCGGCCTTCAGATTTTGTGATAGGATACCACGTTCCCGTATATCCCATCGTTCTTGAACTGTCCCCCTCCTGCTAGTCGTGAATTATTTTCTCTATACTCAAATTGCCGCCGATAACATGGCCCACTCGCTCAGAGAGGGCGCTCGACAGAAATTATAAATTGATGGTTGCACTTTCTCCTTTACATTCAACCCATGTATTTCGTCATTATATTCTATTTTTATGTTGCTTACTTGGAAGCTCCCACTGCTCCTTCCCGCTCCCGCACCCGTAAGACTGGTGGGATAATAGGCCCCACAGATCATCATGGCCGAAAATTTTGGGGGCCAATGCAGAACATGCAGCACGAGTTTCACTGCCTATAGCAGTAATTAGAACCAGCCCCTGCTGCCATATGGTGGCGGAGAGGCACAGCACATCGATTTGAGACACAGAGCTGACCCCTCCGAATTAATTGGGAATCAATTTACTGTCTTAATCTGCCTGTTCTTCCACATCTTTCTTTTCTCTTTCTTTATAATAATTCACAATTCACAATTAACACCTACATTTTCAATATGATCCTTTTAATATTCTCTTTCCTTTGCTTTCGGGGCATATCAGCAACATGCTACAGACCAGACTACGCCCTCCAAACCAACCCAGTTTTTATGGCATGTGATTCTAGACAAGGTCAAATATCAAGCTGCTGCGCTTTAAATCGGACGTCTGATACGGGTCCTGTGCCAAGAGATATCTGTTTACCCAATGGCTTGTGCCAGAATATTGCTACGATAAGCGGGCAGACACAAGTCACGTATTGGAGGGGTAGTTGCAGTGATGATAGCTGGCCCAAGGAGAATTGTTTGCTGGGAGTCTGTATGGGTGTCTCTGTGAGTTCGCAAAACCAAGCAATATTTGCGTGCAGCACACTCCTTTCAATCTTCTAAACTAATCTTCATCCTGTAGGAAAATGGACCTAGTTTTGCGGCTCAAGTAACTCCATGTGACCACTCCACAACGTCATCCGGCTGGTGCTGCGGTGCCAACAATACAGCATGTTGCGGTACGGACCAGGAAATAAAGCTAGCTCCTACTATAGGCATTCCCCCTCCTTCGAGTACTTCTCAATCTGTCACGTCGCAACCTGTCACACCACAAGCTGTCACATCACAAGCTATCACCTCACAATCCGCTTCCTCGACCCTTCTCACTTCCACGCCCCCATCTCCCGTGCCGCAGGTCACTACCACCGTAACTCCAGATGGTTCTGAAAAGACGAGCCTACCACTAGGTGCGAAAGTAGCCATCGGCATAGGCGGCGCTACCGCAGTGCTGCTAGTTTTGGTCTTGGGTTACTTATTTTGGAGGAAGAAGAGAGACGGGCTTTTACATGAGGCCAATGCTCTTGCTGAGGCTAAGACTTATTCAACGGAAAGTGTCAAAATGGAGCCGGAGAGAAATGATGATTGTGCGTACGGGTGGAAGGCTGAGCTGCACAATAGTCATATTGTGGAGCTTTCAGACGTCAGATATCAGCGTGAAGCGTTGGAACTTCCTTGATATCCTGGAAGTGGGCTACATTCATAAGAATCGTGGACATTTTCTGCCGAAGAATCGGCCCCCGAAGGGAATCCAGGAACCATTGGTGTCTCTACGTCGGGATCTGAATCCAGTATTCTATCCGTGTCGAGTCACAACATCCGTATCCTGAAGTCAAAGTCAGACGAACAGCGCCAAGTGGGCCCCTAGTACAAGGACAATGGAACAAGATAGCGGTCGAACAATGCTTCATAAAGTCCGCGTACACACCTACAATAACAGATCTCTACATCAATGATCTGTTCTTCCTCCGAAGCCCCGGTCCTCAGTCTGCACCTCAGTATCCACCAATCGGCTTCTTCTGGCAACAGCAGTGCTGTCTCCGCAACAAAGCAAGCCATAGTTTAGGGTTATCCCTTTGTCGAGCTCCCCACCTCAACTGTCGGTCTTCTCTCTCCTCCGCCGCCTCAGTCTTCATCTGCTCTAGATAATTCATAAGCGCTATTGTACAGAGGCCTGCGAAGATTGCCGTCGCAGGTATGGCAGAGAGGGAAGCCAAGGTGTCCATTTTATTCGCAGGTTGTGTTGCTTGAGTCGGATTTGGGGTCAAAATTGTATACGCGGATTTGGTTGGATAATATTCTCAGTGTAATTTATTTGTACTGTGGCAAGATTGGAGTTTTGATGGAAATTTATTGTTTCATAGGCTTGCGATGAAGGAGGAATACAACATTTAAAGGATGTGACTGTTGGGATCAGTTAGTAGAAATTCAATTTTGACTGAGCAAGGCTTCTGCCCGCTAATTCTGTCTGTTGGGGGCGTAACTTGGGCCAAACTTCTCAATTTATTCAAGTGAGAATCGCCTTTTGACCTGGATTCTAATTGTTACCCTCTTCCATACCCCCCGTGGGAGCCTGCATTTTTCGATGCATGGCTGTGTATGTTCTGCTGTTGTTGCAAGTTGCCAAGTCATACGTGTATGTATTACTGTTTTGTAACTACGGATTCTGGTGTTCTTGGCTTTTTGTGGCTATGGTATGCATTCGTCTATCAACTTTGCTCTGGCAACCCTTTTTCCTCGAGCGTGTATCTAGCATTCCTGATCGCTCAAATACTGCGGCTTCCATTTTACTTTACAGAATCAGACCTTATGTACACTTCTACTTGACATATCCTCTAACAGCTAAAGCTACTTTCCAACTTAGAGTCTATCTGCGCTTAGCTGAATATCCCATAGTCTCGGCGGCAATGCTCGTAATATGCAGACTAGTGGCCGGCCATAACGGTCCTTCTAAAGTCACATCGTCAATTCAAATTCAATAAATAAAAATCTTCATACAGGCGATTCCGGTGCTTAGTGATCATATACAAATATTCTTGAAAGAAATGACTGGCGAATGACTACTTGAAAGTCTCCCGCGAGTGGGGTTCACCTACAAGGCGTTTAAGCAAATGTCCGGAGCTGAATGCAAGTAAGATCGTACGAGCACTTTTTCGGATACCATAACCCGTTATAATTTCAAATGGAAATAAATTCCACTTTCCGTGCGTCTTAGCTTGGTATGGCTCGCAGAGCTGCTCAATCATGAGAGTTTCGCCCTCCGAAGACTTAAATTTATAGTTGCGGGGTACCCTTGAGATTCGGAGCTTCTTCATGAGAACTGCATCTCTGCACGGCATCATTAACCTTATTTAGTGATACGAGATGCAGCCCTACACAGAGTAGAAGCAAAATTCTTGGGATCTTTTCATTTCTGGGGAGATTTTGTCGGCCCTTTTCTGTTCCCTCATGACCATCTTCTGTTGAGAGGTAGTATTGCATTCGGCGTTGGTACTCAATACAGAGGGACGAGAAAAGAGTAAAAAATAACCAGTAATAGCTGAGAATCTAACGGAAGCCCGTTCCTAGAAAGTGTATATATATCTCATACGTTGTCTTGACAAGTCCTCCGTCCCAAGCAAGAACTACAAGATCACTTTATTCAAGCAAAAGCCATTTAGAACAACTCCTTTTGTCAGACGAAACCATGAAGGTAAAGTAGTATATCAACCGCTAGACCATCTATATGTTCACTGACTATTTACCCAAGTTTTCCATCGCCTCCCTCGTCCTCGCCCTCACTACAACGGCAACCGCCGAGGAGCTGCTTGCAGATGCCAGCGCATATGCCCCCATCAAAACCAGGCTCAACCTAGGCTATTGCCTGGCTGCTACCTCAACAGCATGTATGGGCACGATTCTCTAGCTCGCAGTCATTACTTCTCCCTTCCCAAACATACCTACAACACTGTAAATCAGCCCCAAAAGCTAACTGAGAAACTCAATTCTAGATGGCGCACCTGTAGTCATCGCTCCATGCGATGGAAGCGACTTGCAAGGCTGGCTACCCATAAACGACAGAACAAACGTCTTCCGATTCCAGAACCGGGCGTCCGCGCTCTGCCTATGGGACGTTGACAATATCGCCGCTGGACAGGTATGTCTCCCTCCCCAAATATTCAAAGCTACAGCTATGAATGATTTCCCCAGATTCTCTTTCAAGGCGAGTGCACGCTGAGCGATGGCTCCGGAAACACTGTCAGTAATGCGGAGTGGGATACCAATGGACCGCAACTACCAAATACCTCGGTGCAGCTGAGGAGCTTCGTTCACTTCAAGGATCAGGCCCTATGTATCACTGTTGGGTTTGGCACCAGCGTCATTTTGGACACTTGTGGTGGGTTGACATCTCAAAAGTGGGAAATTGATGGGTAGGGCGGCAAAGAAGAGTTGAATTTAATCGTGTAAAGGGAGAGGAGAGTCTCATCTTCGGAGACGTTAATCAACTTAACAGTCTCTGGTAAAATACTACGTATTTTATGTTATGTAGCTCTTAAGGGGTTTTTTGGTTTAAAACGAGCCTAAGAAGTCTCTAAACCTCATTTGAAAACTTGATTTGGGGCAACAATCCTGCCAGAAGGCGTATTGCAATACAGATGGCTGTCTATGAAGGAATCCACATTTGCTTGTAACGAATAATCATAACTCTCTGTAACAATCATCTGGCAATTGCTCACAGTCTATGCCTTTAAGCGCCCCTTCCAATTGACAGTATATACTGAGAAATGAAAAATGAGTGGGCAGAAAGCGTGTTCCCGATCTAAAGATCGAGATGGATTTGTCTTGTAGGGACTCAGCAAGGTCATGGTGGAATTGAAAGCAACGTGCTTTGGGACTAAGTGTGCATGTACAGAGGCAGGCCCAATTTGAATTTCCCTAAAAGCGAAAAGACAGTCGAAACTTCGACCAGCCTTCCCTGTTTTATTATTTGATTGTTGCCAGTACTTGCTAATACAATGGATTGTGGCTCATAGACTTCGAATATTTACGTGGAAAGAATGTTGGTGTTTTTCGACAGATGCATCCCTATGGGATGCAGTTGCTCCTATGTCAGGGCTACCTTGAGCCTTCTGGCAGTTGCAAAATGCTCCAAGATTCTCCTTCACAGAATTCGTGGTAGCGCTTTCCTTCTTCCTCGGCGACGCCCTCAATCTACAGGTTGATACTCAATCCGCCAAACACAACATTTTCTCAGATACTCGCGCGTCCTGATCCAAGAAAGCAAATTATTAGAGCAAGAACGGCCAGCTCGTTAACAGGAAGTAACATCGTCGACAGCAAATTTGTAGTTGGAAAGCACAATACGCACAGCAAACGCTTGTTCGATCGGCGTAGAATGGGTATCATTGATTTAGGTAGCTCTAGAATTCTCGACCTTACAGAGGTTCCTCTCTCTTTTCCGTGTCCGTCTCCCTCCCTAAATAAATTACAGCCCGCTGAGTGCTAGGTGAGACATGCTGAAATGCCGAGCAAATATGCTGTGCTCACAGATGAAGAGGTGGATGATGCGTGAGATGATATTGGGATGCCTGAATATCAAGCGGATTGATGTAGTCTCCGAGGTAATTATCAGGAGACCGCATTCGCCAGGAATAAGTCCCGAGGCAAGATATGTCCTCTCAGAGGGGAAATCGATTATAAAGTAGTTTGAAAGGGTGGAAATGAGGGTTCAGACGACTATGTGAATTTCGTGTGGATAATATCCGGATTCTCATGCCAGTCGTCGATGCTGACCCACATCTAAACCCACAATTAGCTGGAGCTCCTCTCAAACATAAGGGGCCAACATACCTTTCTAAATGTGCTCAAGCCAGCCAAAATGCTGCCTCCGATCCATGTAGAGTATTTCCTCTCAGGTGGCGCAAAAATCTTGATCCTCATATCCTTCACTGCTAGTTTTTGAACCTCGTGCAATAATCGATCTCCGAACCCTTTTGTTAATGTACTGCCACCAGACAAGACAATATTCCCAAATAGTGATTTTCGTAGGTCGAGATCTGTTCGGTTGATTGCATCCACGACAATTTGGTGGATTCCTGGGTACTCGAGACCAATGATTTCGGGATCAAACAAAATTTCAGGGGCGCGGAACCGTTCTGCGCCAATCTAATTTCTGTCAGCACATGGACCACTTGGATATGTAGTATTGTATTTACCTTGATTTTGTTGCCGTCCGGTAAGACATATTCAACCACTTTCCCATCTCCCATCTTTGCACTGGCCCATTCCTTCTCCTCCCTCTTTGGATCCGCAGCCACATAACTGACTTTTTCCTTGATCATCCTAACAACTTCCTTTTCTGCACTCGTATGAAACACGTAGCCTGCTTTCCGTAGTAGCGTTTGCATATATTCTGTGACATCTCGACCAGCAACATCTATCCTTCGTATCGAACTGGGCATGGCAAATCCTTCGTATACGGGCACAGCGTGCGAAACACCATCTCCAGCATCCATCACGATACCTGTGGTCCGACCCGAGGCATAAAGAGAGAGCACAGCTTGGATAGAGGTGTAAAGAGCGGGTACGTTGAAGGTCTCGAATAGGATTTGTGCTGCTGTATCGCGATTACTTCGTGGATTGAGCGGAGGTTCTGTTAACAGTACTGGATGCTGAAGTTTCGTCAGCCGATATTCCTCAATCCAGTCGTCTATATTAAACTTACCTCTTCACTCAAGGTCTTCAAACCCTCTCCATATACCCATTCCCAAATCCTCTCCATGTCATCCCAATCAGTCACGATCCCATGTTCCAGCGGATATTTAATCTTCAATAAACCCCGTAAATCCTGTGCTCTTTGCCCAATAAACACATCTCCTTCTAATGCGCCTGCCAGCACTCGCAGATGTTTTGGCCGGCCGACGAAAGACGGGAAGTAGCATTTAGGTAGATCGTCTCCTGCGAAACCCGCGCGAATGGTTCCTGAGCCGTTGTCTAGAACTATGGGCGCGTTATGTAGGTTGTCGGCCATGATGTTCGGTGGTTCCCTGATTCCTCAGGGACTATGGATGGTCGAGAGGCCTTGGAGGGTACGAGGAGCACTGTAGCGGATACGCACGGTGATCCGGAGGAAGGTAGGATCAGGATATGAAAAGGGGAGAAATTACGGGAGTTCGTGAGTTGAAGGTCTCCTTGACGTTGCGTTCGCGTACTTTTTGGCCGACGCGCTTCAAAGCACAATTCACAATTTACAGGGGTAGCTTTGAGGTGAAACCGGGGAACCGAGAAGTTTCTGGTGCTGAAATATACCCAGGAAAACGTATTATTGGGTATCATTCAACGTCTTCAAAAGTACCATTATCACCTCACAGTTTCACAACATGTTGACATGGCTTGCTATCCGATGAATGACTCGGTATCCATAGTAGAATTTGAACCATGGCTTTTGCCAGATGATAGTCTATACATAGACTGCCATTGGTCTAGGCTGTAGACGGTGCCACTTCTTTGAAGAGAATTGGTAATTCTTTGGTTGAGATCTGAGGAAATATTCACAAAATAGTTGATCAGCATGTTGCCATTATTGCGTTCAGATGTAATTTCTTCTCGCAGAGTCATCTTTGACTTGCTCGCGGTGGACAAAAAATGCGGCACTAAATATTGCGGATTTTGAATATTCCGCGTCGCTGGGACATTCAAAGATCAAGTATTAATGCTGCTTTTCGATCTACTGCGAGACTATTCACTATGCATGGTATAGAGGTAGTGTTGAAATTATTGTGCCTACCTTCGAGACTCATTTCTGCAGCAGGTTGCATAGAGTAATAATCCGAACGCTCATGAACCAATATCAGTTCTTCAGGAAGCTGCGTACCTGTCCAAATTTTAGAAAATATAAATGCATGTGAAAGAAAAATTACCAACCTCTAGGCAGAGCGTACACAATCCACCCACGTCCTTTAAGCCTTCTAACCAAGCCCTGCTGGTACCATCCGTTAGGACGCATGGAGGCGCTATTCGGTGCTTCATTCGTGTAAGAACAAGACAAATTTAGAACCCCACTGAATATCACATACCTCTATAAGCAATATTGTCGTTTGTGAAATTTGGAAGTACTTTCCCAGCATTTGTGTAAATGTCAAAGATCCTTGATCGCTGGGCTGGAAATTGGGCCCATTCTCGAAGAGAGATACTTGTGCCTTTATTAACACGGAATATCTCTAGCGGCGTGATTTTGAAGGATGCTATGAATGAGTTTAGACGGAGAAGAGGTGGCATTTGAGGTGAATGCTGAAATTTAGAATGTGCCACGCCAAATGGAACATTCAAAATCCAATAGTGCCCTTTTTTTGGTCTGCCGTGAGCCGTGCACCTTAGAACTAAGCAGCGTGTATATCTCAGCACGTCTTCTTCTAGAAAAAGTTGGTGTATTTTGAATTTGCGCTAGCACCCCGCATTCACGGCCGTTTCTGTTACGGCATCGTCCTGCAGGACGCATATTTTGACACATGGTGCATTGAATGGACGCTTTGGATTTGGGATCTACCAGCTGGGCGCTTTGAGGGGTACCTCGATGGCTGGAGGGATGTCGATTTCCGGGAATTCTCACGGACTGGCCGAAGGAGTTCTTATGGGAGGCGGGCGTTTCCCAAGTGTACAAAGTCAATATCGAGCACGCAAAATGAGCAATGTACGAGGTTTCAATAGTAGTATTAAGTATTCGTCTACTTTGCCTCCCACCACTGCTCCGACCACCATCCCAATGCAACCAGCCTCCCCACACTATAAGAACATGAAAACAAAACACCGGGGTGTTGGGGTATATCCATCGCGCTGATAAGAAACAAATATTCACCAAGACACTGGAGTCATGCCAGCCAGATTGTCCTGAGGTCCCAAGCTTTTCCCGTTCCGTAGAAGCAATTCAAATATAACGCCGTAATAATGCAACCCGCTTGCTTTTTTTCTGTTGCGTTTTGCGCCGTAAGACTAGAGAAGCCGTTATCGTATCGTCATGGGAATATAAAGCGACGGGAATCAGAACCAGCCCGTTGCTCCGCCCAATGCAATGATAACACAATGATGAAAACCGAGTTGAAGACGCCATGTTGCTGAACCGTAGAAGAAAGATGCCAAAAAGTCTCCAGAGCCGAGAACGAGTAATTCTTTAATGGCGGTCTGAGAAGCTGTTGCTGATACGACCGAAGAAGCCGCTTCGACCGCTGTGGGTGCTGTCTGCTGAGCTGGTCGAGTCCTTGCGGGAAGCCGCCTGAGAAGAGGAGATCCAGTTTCCTGCTCCTCCTCTTCCAACGTGCCACACGGCACCTTCCTTCATCTTCTGCTCGCGGCTGGCTTGACGCTCAAGCTCTTCATCGAAAGAGAAGATGGGGCGCTCAGAGTTGTTGTGAATGTTTCCTGCGCCTCCTCGTCCGGCGCTGAACTTGGAGCTGGTCTGTGGGAGACCATGCTCGAAGAGAGAGGCAGGCCCGCGAGCAGTGCTGCCGTTGCTGGTCTTTGGAGCCTTGTAGTAGTTTCCAGCGCCACCGCGGCCGGAGTGTGCGTACTGCTTCACGGTTGGGTGAGGCTCGGTTAGTTGGTATGGCATTCTGACTGAAGTTTTGCGGTGTAACGTGGAGATGGCGTAAGATACGGAGCTGATGATATCAGGTACGAGATTTGCCTGATGTAAGGGGTTGTTATGGAGCTGTGAAAATGAAGTCTTTCTGTATTATGAGTAGTTGAGGATTCGGAAATATAGTAGGGTGTGGAGGGGATGGACTCTTATACTTACCTTGTGCCATCCCCTCCTCTTGGAGTCATACGAAAAAAGTCTTACAGGATTCTTCACGATGTTTCGCGACCTTGCAGTTAACGGCAGAGTGCGATGGCACTAAATGACGATTGTAGTCAGGCAGTGCCCCAAGCTCGGTTCAGTCAGGGGCTAAACGGATGTCGTTCCTGACTTCGGACTTCCAATTGGCTCGCCAAGCAGCGATTTGGTAAGAGGATGCTCCGCAGCATAATCACCTGGTACAACATTCAGTTTTCTGGGGGTAACAGAAATCCATCGACTGGATGCCATATTGCAACATCGTGAGCTTCCGTCAGCAAACCTGGCGTGGTCGCCATGCCTTGCCTTCTTTGCGGTGAGAAAATTTACCACCAGCCGGGTCATGGCCCCTTGGCCTCCTTTCTGTGCCATTAATAATAGTAAGACAGGCGTCAGGTTCCAGTAGTGGCGAAACGTGCCAAAGACTGCAAAAGACATCATTTGATGTTGTGCTCGTCACCATTTTTTCATGATTCAGCACCTATAGGCGTCTGGATTTGATCAAGTTGCCTGATTACTCCCTCCCAGAACTTTCGGGCGTACAGGACGGTGGCACACCATCGTACGGAGGTAATGCCACAGATTGCCATGTCCAATTTTAGAGAAGAGCAAGCCTGGTGGACCAGTGAAAACTCTGATAGCTCTTTGTGGCGTTAGAGGATTTCCAGATTTTCAGGTACCAAGTGACTTCACTAAATTCAGCACTCGCAATCCCGGTCCATCCGCCTGTAGCCGAAGGCTTTCACAGGGCTTTGGCGCTGGTTTCCCAGTGATGTCAGGCTAAGAATTTTCTGGGGAAGCTTTGAAGGCGTGAAGGCCCTTGCATTCAGAGCCGGCGTGCCGACTTGGAACCTGCTGAGGCGATGATATTTTCAATTTAGCGGGCTGGTGAAAAATGAACTCCCCTAGCTCTTGCTCTTAGCTCTTCCCCGCATTTTCAAATTGACTTCACGTCCCGCTTCATTGCCAGTCGGCGGTGTGAAGGCAGGCCAACGACTACCAGTCGTCTCGACCGAGCGACGAGGTCATGAGGGAGAGCAGCTGAGGCGGCTGCAACAACTTCTCATGACCGAATCAACACCCCGAGGAAGAAACGTACTCCGCTCGTGGTCACAAGACTCCATAGCGGCTGAACTGAGAAGCAATTGGTGGTAAGAACACTTGCATCAACCAGTCTTTGAAATTTCCGTGACAGATTCCTGCTCTGAAGCCAGCTGTCGCGGAGGCTGAAATTTGAAGGGCTTGGGAAGCGCTTATTTTGCCTCTCTGTCCTGACAACGCACACCTAGCACCAAATTGAGGCATCCTGATCCGTTGTCGTGTTGGCAAGCTGGTCAACTCGCGAAGTGAATATCGGATTAAACTGAGACCTCGCACAAAATCGCTGTGTACAGGGCGCGCATCGTACGATATGTTGAAGGGGCTTGGGAGGATGTTCAGCTCGAAAAACAATGAGCGAGGCTGGGCACCTTTTTTGCTTTCACAAATGCTGGGGTGGTGATACAGCTGTACCCAACCAACGGTCCGTAACCTCTCAGCAACAATGATGGAACAACATCTTCCACTGGTCTCGAACCAATTCTCGTACCATATGTTGGTCATCGCGAATATGGTGGTCTCGATTTTGCAGGCTATTTGGTCAGACGAGGTTTTGCCCTTGACCACCTCCCGCAAGGCGATGTCCACAATGATTCCTCAGATGAAGTCGCATCTTTTATCAAAACATAGCTGTTATTTGGGTTGGTGCGTGCAGTGTTACAGTAGGCGTAACATAGAAACATCTGATTTTGTGCGTACAGATGCACATGGGATGAGGTGGACAGCAACCGAGAAGCTGTCTGGGATCCTCCACAGTGTTTGAGAGCTTGTACATGATCAAATAGTTTTCCCCAAAGTCCACTCCTGAAGCTATCTATGCACAACCTGCTTTTATTGCGAGGTTTTTTATATCAGCTCAAGATGCGTGGGACAGTTGCGCGACTCTGAAGCATCCCGGTGTTGCAAAATTGTCGTTTGGGATATCGCTAGGTATTCAAATTTTGGCTATCATTTCACACACACTTTGGGGCTTCTCAGTTCAATAGCGAAGCAGCGAACTTGGGTAACTTTCGAAAGCTGCCTTGGGCAAAGGATAATTATTTCAGCGCACTCAAAGTGCTTCTCCGAAAGTGGCTGCCCTGTCAAGATTGGTGTCTGTTCATGATTGAACAGCTGTGATGTTCTCTCCTTGGTCAGGAATTGGCCAGTCTGCCTGGGTTCTCCTTGAGAGCTGGCTCGCGGCAAGTGCATAACAGGAGCCGCTGAAGGTAAGGCGATGAAGAAGTTCTACCCTGCGTCTGTCAAATGTTTAAAAGAGGGTTGCCGATGCAATTTTCCAAGCATTGATAGAGACAAATTAGCATATGTCGTTGGTAAGGACGGTGTACCTGTACTGCGTCTTGTTCAAGAAAGCGGAAATGTATCACCTTTTGTCATTTCCTCGGCGTCTGAGCCTGGATTGGAGCATACTGCGACACCACATCTGTACGTATCTTACAGTAGCCATTTTAGAGCCCAGCTAACTTGAAATAGATGGGCTGATGACTGGGCAACCCATATGCAAACTTATTCTCATATCTCGCGGACCAAGCAGTCTCCACCTACAAAATGCCAGGCTGTGCGGATTTTCAATACCTGTTGGACCCGCGGCAATCCAAGAAGTATTGCTTGCAGAGGACCTGATCTCTCGGCTCGCAGAAATAGCACTCCCTAGTTCAGAATCAATCTCATCTCTAGACTATCATCCTATCTCGTCGCACCGTCTGCGTTCAAGCAGATGAGCTAGTCTGTGGTGTGATTCCGATGTGGAAAAGTTAATGAGTGCGCTGGAGTTAGACCGCATGGGAGGTTTAGCGTTTGCCTAAGGACGGCTCCTATTACTGTCATGTACCTCTCTTGCCCTCGATCGAAAGATGAAGGCTTCCCATTTGCTCCAGCATGATTCCTATCTTGCCAAATGACAGGAGTTGGCCTTCACGACTACTGCAGGGCCTCTGACGAGAGACACTGCGGAAACCTTTCACTCCACGATTCCTTCACGCTCTGCACCTTTGAGCGAGTTTCGCAGATCACTATCTCCTTGCGTTCTGGATGGCTATAGGAAATTCATCAAGAAAGTCTTGTAAAGTCCAGGCCCCCTTTGGATGGCCTAGACTTCCATACTTGAAAGGATTTTGCTCTCTTGTTCTAGCAGCCTACGGCATATGAAGAGCACAGGCAGTGACCAATTTACACATATAGGTCATAGGAGCAGCTTTGGTTCCCATCATCGATCGTTCTGGTGGTAACTTCGCCGCCGAATACCTGATGCTTGTCATTCTAGGCGCAAGAAGGGAGATCCTCCCACATTTTTCGAACCCACTGTGGATGGCACAAGAGAATGAGTTCGCTGGAAGAGCTGAACGAGTAGGATTGGATCCGAACAGATCAAGAATGGTTTCTCGTCTGATTAGATCCTCGATCTGCAATCTGCAATCGCTGTTTTTCGTATAACAGGAGGGGCAAATTATATGATACTTTTTGGTGCTCCTTCGGGATCGAAAATGATTCGAAGGTGGTGTTGGCGATCATCTCCGACTTGGACTCGGATACGGAACTGTATCTCTCTCACGAAAACGTCCCGTCTTCTCGGTCCCATGGCTTTGCTCTCATTCGTCTACTCTTCATACAAAGCTTGAGATATCTCCCAGCAGTGCAACTCAAAACCACGTGGCAAACAATCACTCTGCCCCGCGTGATAGCCCTCAACATCGTCGTCCACATACCCGAATGAATATTTCTCCGACTGGACTATGTCTCGACCGACCCCATCATCTCCAGGCCGGGAGGCATCGGCTTTGCCACTGTATCACTTACTTTTAGACCGAGCCTCAATATCAATACCGCTCCTTTCCTTATACATAGCTCCATCCCACGCTGCCAGCTGTAAAAGGGGCTACACAGCAGCCTCTGCTTGGGGGACGAGACCCTGAAGGAGCAGCGCAGCGTGACTTACCCCACGCAAACACAACACATACCTTATCCCGTGCTGGGATTGACAAGGTCAGGTGTACGGCCGCGGAGGAGAGAGCGTCAAGCAGCAAGGATGATCAAAGGCAGCCCAACACGTGTCACGTGTCACAGCATATCATGGCGCCGAGCTGTGACCGCCAGATGAGAAGGAATTGGTTGAAGCCACGAGAAGGATCGACGGCAAGGTTGCCAGGCCTCTAATACCGTTGTTTGCAACGGACGCTGTGTGACGGCCATGATGTGGGATGAAGGAGGGAAAAGGCAAGATCTGCCCAAGATGGAGATAAGAGGGGCATGCAGACCGATAGTGAAGATCGGACGAGATAATGGGATCAGCGCTCAGAGTTTTAGGTTCACTGCAAGGTGCCTATTCCGATGTTGTATGGCCTGCTTGCTGGCATCGTGGAATTCCTCATCCGCTGGGCCCTGTGCCACGAAACGCAGACATGAGATCCTTCTTGTGTCCCATGAATACCAGAAAACTTGCTTATGCGGATCTAGGAGCAAATCATGGATGCTTGCTGCAAGTACACAGGCATGTTTCAAGCAAGATGTTGACGCAGGCGCTGACGATGGAGATTTGATAATGCGTGCTGCAAGTCGATAACATGTTTCTGTGATACCTAAGATGGCGGAGCTTGTGTACATATAGGCACCAACATCCTAGCTCCTTCAGCAGAGATATCTGGTAGTGCCGTTTACTGCATGCTACATCACAGCACAGGAGATGCATGCCGTGCAGTATACCGACCCCTTAGTGAAGCGAGAGAATCTGAATGCCAAGAGACATTTCCAGCTTCAGACAGTGTCCGTCCACCCATGAAAAAGAGAAATGACGCTGCAAACGAGTGGAAAGAAGTACATGGGTATAATCTCATCCATGATAAACATTGAAAGTAGAAAAGCAGAACGATGTTGCCTCCAACCCCTCGTCCCATCCGTGTGTATCCCAGTCATATCCCTAACTCCCATGGTATCTCGTCCCAATTCACAAGAAGAAGAATAATATAAATAAGCAACAGTGCAAAAAATCAAGCGAGCGAACAGAACTCAAAGCACAGCCAAAAGGTATGCTGTATGACCACACGCAAAAGGGAACTAGTGACGAGTAGTACTCCGTCCCGAAGAGCCACTACCCTGACCATGGCCATGGCTATGGTCATGCCAGTTACTGTGTCCCGAGTCGCAGGTGGCGTCAGGGAGAGCCGGTCCGGCAGAGCGTCCGTAGCCACCGGTACACACCTGGCATGGCGTCCACGTGCAGCCGGCGCCTTTGCATCTTTTGCACTTCTCTCTCCTAGGTTTAGTCAGTCACTTGTTGGTAGGTCTCAGGTTTTGAGTGAGAGGACTTACAGTCTTGGTTGACCGAGGCATGAGGGACATTCGGTATAGACTTGGCCGCCGATACAGTCACAGTCGAAGTACTGGGAAGTTTTGGCGTAATTTTTTCCAGACATGATGACTTATGTGTGGTGTTGAGTTCAGATTTGAAGACGGTGTATATTTAGTCCTTAAGTATAGGGTAAAGGACGTAATGATATGTTTGAATACAGATCATGGAAATAATTCGTGGGGTAGATGTAGTTGAAGAGGGGTTTGAGAAAGTTGCAGATGATCTGTCGAATTTGATCTGATCTGATCTTATCTATCACCGGGGGAAGACGGTGATTCTTATACTTTCTCATCCACTCTCGTGCTTGGGCTGACGAAAATCATCTAATCTCGCATCATCAACCAAAGGGGAGCTGGTCCCCCACGATGTGTCCATGTTTGGTAGGTCCCAAGTCACCAGCCTTTCGGCGTCCCCTTGCCTCACCTACAACAGGTGAGAAGGAAGTTTCAAAGGCCAGACCAAGTGATTGGAAAAAGTCTCACCGCCTCGACGATAATGAGCAGAGCTCCCAATACCATCTATTGTGGAGTTTGGATTGGAGCGTTCACAAACCCTTCATCTGCATAAGGCAACTTTAGATTGGCCAGTGGTCTGCTGATTGATTAGAACGATTTCTAATAGCACCACCACGTATCCAATATCTGCCACTTCTTCCGACATAACGGAGACGAAGATATCTATAGAGCAACACGGTACGCTCCGATCGATCAACTTATCTTGAGGGGTGCCTCCACACAGATTCAGGAGTCGGCCGCTAGCCGTAGGTGTGCAGGTGTTTCAAGCCCTCCCGTAAGGTCCCCACAGCTTCTATTCGTGGCATGGGTCTGACATTATTCCTGTCAGCCGATTCCAGTATGTCCATAGGGTTTAGCAGTGGTTCATCACTCGGCAAGTAGACGTACAACAGCCGAGAGATGGAGCGAGGTCTCACTTGCTGTCTTTCGAGGCACAAATCATGGTGAGTGCCATTGTCCGGCCAACAATAGAACGCTATTGCTGCTGTGCTCATGAATGAGAGGCTACGTTGTCGTGACTGCTCGGGGGTGCTTCTCGGTTCCCTGCTTGGTGCCCATCATCGTGGTAATATCTGAGCCCAGTATGCACGCTCCCGAACAGGGGATCTTTTCTGTATGGTCAACGTCCGAATTGGACACAGGTATTGGCTGATGATAGGCTGGATGCAGAAGCGATTATGTTGTGCTGCCCAGCTCACCGTACATTCTCTTTCTGGAAGCCACACTGAGGGGTTGTTCCCTACAGCTTTAGCCGTATAGCGGATGAATTGTTCTACGCTTGAGACATCACGAAGTAGAGGTCAAGATAATAGATATGCGATCTCCGCCAGGAATGATTACTGCAGAAGCAGGCGGAGATCGACCTGTGGCGGAGAAGAATCTAACGAGAGATACAGTTTGCGGGAGGAATCTAAAGATTGTCAGCTGGTCCTCTGTGGTAAGCTGAAGGATTGAGGATACGTATTTAATATCTGTACCAAGAGAGACGGAGAGGCCTTCCAACCAAGTTCAGGCGAGTGTAACGAAGTACCTTTTTCAGTATAATGGGGTTCCCACGTTTGAGCGCGTCTTCTAGGTCTTCTTCTTTCAAAGTCGCACATATCTTTGCTGCTTGCCTTGTGCATTATCGGCGCGACTCTCAAGACATCAGACGTTACTATTACTACGTGGAGATGTCCGACAAATATGAAACTAAGCAGGAATAAGCAATCATAACCGTAAAATCTGATCGTTCACCTAGGGAGCACTTAGCACCTGTCACAAATGGTTACAAGAGCGTTCGGAGTGCGCGCTAGACCATCATTTCGGCATGTTTATACGTGTCACGGTGTTTGAAAACACATGGGCTAGATAACGAGGTCGGAAATGAGAAGTGGTGAAGTAATTGAGCGGTGGGGGATGCTGTGTAGGTGTCTAGCTGCAGCCGCCCGCAAAACGTCCCAGTAGCGGCTTTCATACAACAGGCGACTCGAGTCTGACGACAAAAATATAAATGACTTTGGGCGGCGGGATGAGACGAGTACACTTTGCCTGGAACTCTCGCATCGAGACGAAATGCCGGTTTGCTGTATTCACCTCGAGGATGAATCTCCCACTAGCGTTGATTGAGTGGGCGGTTTGCTCTCAGGTACGACCATTAGGCTAGAGATTCAAAGGCGTAGAATGTGAACTATGAAACACATGGAAGGGCATGACGCTTGTTTTGATATCGCTATATGATTGTGTAATTCGCTGACCTCGAGACAGGCAGACTTGGGGTGCATACATCGTAAGATTTATGCGCTAATACGGCATACTAAAGTATAGAAGCCTTCCATCGCCTGAGAGTAACGCGTCGAAGTCGGTACCAGAGACAGAAAAAAGCGTGTCGCACAAATAAGCCCGACGCCGTCCTTGAAGGCGCCAAAATGCAATAAGAAAATATGATGTTCAGCCTAACAAACCCAATCCCTGCCTGCCATACTCCCGATCCCTCAAGTAAACCTCGATCCTGACCCTAACGCATCAACAACAGAGCTGAAGAAATAATCCGTTTATTGAAGACATCTAATGTCGCTGTTTCACGCGAAGTCTGGAGCCGTCGCAATCAGGCTGAAGAATAGTCCAGCGCCTACAGCAACACCTCCAAGAGTGGCATAAGCTGCATTTCCCAGAATGGTTTTGAGCTTCTTGACGGGTCGCTGTTCGTCCGCTTTTTGGGCGAGAGAAGCAGTAGTGGTAACTTCTCGGTTCGCCTTCTCAGCCGGTGAGGTTGAGCCAGAAGATGCCCATTCTCTAATCTCGCTTTCCACCACGTTGGAGATCTCGTGAGCCTTTCGCTTCTGGCCGATATGAGGCTCACGTTCTTGTGAAACTTGATCACGGGAAGAATTCTCGATGATATCGTGGATACTCAATCTAGAGCGAACGGACTTAGCCTTGCTCTCATTGAATTTGACAGCGCTTGTCATGTCGTACTCTGGACTCGGGGCGCGCTTCAAAGTTTGAGGGTACTCCTGGAGAGGCTCCATGGCAGCTACAGGGGTTAGCGAAGAACCTGAATCTGTAGTTTGATCGAGCATACCGAAATCTTCGAATTTGTTGGCGGTCGAAGAGCCAGTAAACTTTGGTGGCGCATCAGAGATAAGGGGGGGGCTTGCTGTAGTTGGTGCTAATGGCTCGTAATGAGTGGTGTGCTCATCTCGTCGTAGGTGGTTGCTAGAGAAGAAAGATCCAGATGGTGTGAGGGGTTGACCAAAATTGTTGACCTTATCGTCTTGTAATGGAGCTTGCAATCTAGCCTTGTTGCCCTCTCTTGCTTCGAAGAAAGCATGTTTGCCACTTTTGTCGCCAAGTTTTTGAGCAAGGTTGCCAGAGCCTCGACCGTGGAACACGGGAAAATCATCCTGAGTCTGTTCAGGAAGCTTTTGAGGGGCACTCTTCACCATTGCAGCATCTGATGGGCTTGGTTGTCTTGCTCCAAAGACGGGTTGGTGAAAAATACCAGGGGTTGTCGAAGGTGGATTTAACTTGGCTACAGCGGCCGTGTACAAAAGTTTGACTGCATCACCGTCCCATACCGGCACCATAGATTCAGCAGGCAAGGCGATCTGAGTTGTCTCAGTGGCTTGCTGCTCAGAGTCTGCTCGGGTTTCCTTCTCAGAAGCAGGCTCCGAGGCATCGGAGTCGCTATGCAATAGACCACCTTCAAACAGAGCTGTAATACCAGCCTCGCCTGCCTCCGATAGACCAAAGTCACTCTCGTCATCATCATCCATCATGTCTTCCGGCGTCTTGTTTGGCTCTTGCACATCGGCAATAAATCCATTTGGGATGTGATTGGCACCTAGGAAATGATTCATATCATCGCGGAGACAGTTCTCTCCTGCATTTTCGACCAGATCTTCTGTGTGTCCTTCCAAGATAGAATCACTATCCTCGCCCTCAGCATCATCCTCGCTCTCAGTATCATCATCTTCGTGCAGCTCTTCGTCCTCAGAGGATTCAGACTCAGTGGAGTCTGCAATCACGGACAGAATTTCGGAGTCAGATGGAAAAGGTCCATAATCATCATCTTCCTCCTCGTCCTCATTCTCGCTTTCGAGAACAATCGGATAGGTGTTGTACTTGTATAGACCCTGACCATTGGTAGCTTCGTTTTCGTGATTCGCGACCGAGGGCTCGCCAGTGAGGTCGATGTGATTAGTGGGTACGAAGGGACCATCGTCTCCAGTAAGGTCGATAGCATTCATAGGTGGTAGTTTATTCACAGATCGGTCCATCTCGACCGAGGCGTCGTCTTCACAAGAAGAATGGCTGTCCTCCTCGGCGGCGGCCTCGCTCAAATCTTCGTCCTCCTCGTCAGAGGACTCGGGGAAAGCGTAAATGTTGGTGGGCCTGCAAGAATTACAGTCAGCGGAGTCTGAACAAGTATTATATACGGGATAGGGGAACTTACTTGAAAGGAACGAAGTCGAGCTTCAACTCAAATGCACACGCGGGGAATACTTCAAGACCACGGCTGACTTGGGCACCAAAGGTAATCTCGTCTCCGTTGGACACTTGTATTGGCTCTCTGCGCGGTAGGAGTCTTTTATTGACGTATGTTCCGTGCATGGAGCCAATGTCGTGGATGGTGACAACCTACAAGTTAATCAGTATGGTATTTCATAGTAAATGGATAAGGTGTGCGTACATTGGTCTCTGGATTCAGGCACATTTCGGCGTGATCACGGGACATGACCGGGCTGTCGAACCACGCATTGTCCGGAGCACCTAAAAGCCCCTTGCTGATGCTCTTTGAAGATCGTCCGATAGGAACGGTAAGTTGGTTTGGGTTGAGAATGATGAGGCGCTCGGCGATGGACACGTCACCGCTAAGGGCCTTCAAAGTGACGTTTGCTACTTCAAAGTTAGTATTACGATAAGGAGGAATAGTGTTTGGAATAAAATGAAGCTTCAGCGGACTTTGCAAGGCCAAGCGAGATTTTGCTGAGAGGGATGTGCAATATACTTCGCAGATGTATGCGGATATATGACTTCACGATGGGCCCCCCCAAAATCACAGCCTGATTTCCCTGCCTAGAGCTAGACCAAGTCTTGACGTACCTTGCTGGCTCATTTTGATGATCTGATACCGGCAGATGTCCTTGAATATTGTCTCAAATGCTCTGGAGTATTGAGTTCGAAGATGGCGAAAGGATGAAGGGTGACGGGTTGTGGTTGGTTTCGAGGCTCCGTGCGACGTGAAACACGAAGCTTCAGTGGACGCGGAGGTGGAGGGGCGGATGGGAATGTCGAAGAGTATCTCGATCTGGAGGATTTCCTTGCCACCGACTCGAGGAACAAGTCGAGGGACAAGTCGAGGATGGATGCGGAGGATTCGCAGACGTGGTCGATGCTCGATGTCGAGATGATGAGGTGAGGTGAGGTTGAGATGGGAAGGAGGGGTTACCTAAGAATGGCAGATGCAGAGTGAGTTGAGTGAAGGCGATAAGCTTAGAGGGGAGTTTAGCGAGAGCTATGATAAGCTGTGCTGTGCTGTGCGCTGGTGTTATCTGCCTAGTAGTGGTGATGTGCTGTATACCTCCGTAGGGCGCAAGGCAACTACACGCAAGTAAAGACACCGAACTGAGTCACTTCGAGATGCATATGAGGAGACATAACTATACCTATACCTACACTTGAGTCAATACCTACCTGTATCTTACCTCTTACCTTACGGATAGCCGTATATCGTATTTACTTATATTTGGTCCTCTTTTGAGATATATTACCTGACATTCTGTAAAGCTCCAGCTCGAATGCCCCTCTCGGAGATAAGATCCCCGGCCCACTCTACCCTATCTTAGCCGCTGACTATCTATCCACTTCCACTTCCACTCCACTCCACTCCACTTCTCCATCTTACCACCTTTTTCGTTAGTCCATCATATGCCGCACCGCACCGTCGGATCAAATCCCTAAATTCTCGTCTTTGATACCAGATTTCCAACATTCACCTTTCTCTCGCCACTTGCATAAACTCTAGTGACTCACGCTTACGGAATTAATGGAGTTATTACCACAAATATCACCTCAAATCCCTTTCGATCGAGCCTTGCGATAACACACGCCGCAAAATCACAATTTCTTTGATCTTCAACAACAAAGTACCCACGTACCCCGCACCCGTTTTCGGTATCGACGACCGCGACTGCGTTGCGCCTTCTCTGCCTGTATCGTACATCCATTGCAGTCGCAAATACCCGTCACGATGCACGATTTAAGGCGCCAGGCGCTGGAAAGCGGAAAGACCGTCTCGAAGAAAGCCCAGTCGCGCATGTCGTCGAGAGCTTCGTCCGCCGCGAATTCACGAACAAATAGCAGAAATGCAAGCAGGCACGCCTCTGATGATGAGGATGGAAATTTGAGTGACAGCACAAACTGGAGGTATATTTGAAATGTTCAAAGATCCACTCTTACGAATTTGCCTAATTTATTAGTGTTAATTCCATCGACGACATGCTTTCTGCAGAGGGCCCCGAAGATACCACGGAAGCGTGGAGACAGGACCTCGGCGACCGAATCGAGGAAATAATAGACAGGAAGAGGAGCAGTGTCCAGGGAAGAGAAGCGACTCTGGCGCAATACAGCCACTATCTCATGAGCCATTATGCTTATGATGAGATCGAACATAAAACTGGGGAATTATTTCCCGCTCTGTTGAAAAGCATCAAAGCGGAAAGCAGCGAAAAGGAGACATGCTTAGCGTTGAGAGGTCAGTTGGGTCTACTATTGGAATTTGAAGCTTCAAAACTTAACATTTGCCATAGCTATTGCCCTCACAATCATCACAATCCCTTCAGAAACAGTTTACGACGCTATATTCCAGGCTTTGAAACGAGCGTACACAGGATCGGAATTTCCTAGCGTCAAGGCCACGGCCATACATACCCTGAGCGCGGCAGCAATCTATGGAGGTGCTTCTGACGACGAAATCGAGGAGATCATGGACGACTTTCTCGAAATAATCGAGTCGGATGGCGGTTCAGTGGACGCTGCAGACGATGGGGACGTGGTTACAGCGGCTTGTGAAGCATGGGGATTCCTCGCTACATCTATAGAAGACATGGAAGAGAAGACCGAAACAGCGATGGACGCATTCGTTGAACAGCTTGACAGCAGCGATACCTCGGTCCAAGTCGCGGCTGGTGAGAACATTGCTTTGTTATACGAGAAGAGCTACACAGATCGAGAGACTGAAGACGGACCTGCAAGCGACGAGGAAGATGACGAGGGTTATGCCATAGACTCCAGCCAAGTCAAGCGGTACGAAGTCTACCGTCAAAAGAATCAACTTGAGCACACCCTCTCCCAACTCGCCACCGAGTCTTCTAAGAGAATCGCCAAGAAGGACCGCAAAGCACTTCACGTCAACTTCGCTGATATTCTCAACACGGTTGAGCACCCATCGCGCGGGCCGAGATATCAGAAAGCCATCGATCAGGAAACAGGCCGTAGATATGGCTCGAGAATGACAGTTCGCATTCATAAGACTGGCAGCATGAAGATAGACAAGTGGTGGAAGTTACATAGACTTCAAGCACTTAGAAGAGTTCTTGGTGGTGGATTCGTCGTCCACTATGAGAAGAATGAGGTCGTATTCGATAGTCTTCCGTAAGTTGTTCAGTTATCCTTCCTCATCCACATCACTGATTTGGTTTTAGTATCATGATCTCGGCCGACAAAGGCAACTAGAGCTACATGTGAGAGAAAGAACACAGAGGCACTTATTCGGGCGTTTGGAACGGAAAATTGGGATTGATCGGCTTTTTGAGATCGCGACACATAATACCCCGGCACATAAATGACATTTTGCTTTTGACTCAGCGTTCACAGAGGGAATTGAAAACATTTTTTTCTGGGGGCTAGGAGAGACAGTCGAGAATAGATTTATACAGCGATCATGAGGTCTGCAAATTCACAATTCGAGTCTGTGAAGCTTGAACTTTTCTCTTTAGCGATGCTTCCTAGTACATCGCCTGTTCTGCGACATTCTTCGTATTCTTTTCTGTCACATTAAAGAGCAAGTGCCTTCATTTTCTATACCAGGGCCCACTTCTCCTACTATGTGGCATATGAAGGAGCCTGGAACGGGCGAGAAGTTTACCCTTGGTAAAACATGACAACCACTCGTGGATAAGACAGCAGGATCCAATATCTCCATTCCAGATTTCAGAGTCACTGATTGAAACAACAAGAATATTCCAGAGCTGTTGGGATCAAATCCTGGCAGTTATTGAACACTCGTTCTTCTGATTCAATATTTAAATCAAGCTGATGAGCCTCCATCACTGAGTTTCACCTTCTCTAAATGGATCGTTGAAGCTTTTGACAGCAAGTACTTTAATGGACTCAATACAGTAACTCAAAGTGGATGCAATACAAGCTCAATCAAACAAACCCGCGGAGAGAGCTCGCATGCATGTGAGAGGGAGAATGGCTTTCTGACATTGAATACCCACTGTAAGTTGCTAGGAATATGTGTGAATGCAGCCCAGGTTAGTTTCGCTCTCGCCAAACAAATAATGATGAATTTCCTAGCGCTCAAAGCCAAAAAAAATTGAAAAAAAGACTGCTTGTATTGATTATCCCAGGATTTGTTGATGTTGATTTTTTATTAATTATTTCCGCCTTAGGTCTTGGACACTTTCTCAGTGCGGACTGTTGGTGTGAGGTTGCTGTTATTTTAACTTTTACTAATTTGTTGACCTGTACTTTTACAGAGGCAGGAAAAACAGCTGTTGGAGATTAACAGCGGTTTGTTCTTTGTTGGAAGGCTTTTTGCTTATTTCAATACATAAAGGTAGCAAGTCAATTACCGAAGTTGTTCCAGTTCTTAGGGGCGGGTGGCTATTCTACTCAGCGAGGTCGAGGTGAATGTTATGAAGTATTTGAGCATTGCCTTGCTCGCTAGAGCAATACAAGCTAGGAGATGGGAAAATAGAATGAAATTTTTCTTATACCGTGTCTTGAATCCGAGGCCTCATGAGACAGAGGAGCATCAACATAGGAGCATCAATAGTAAACTTGGGTTCTAGTCTCGCATACTTCTAGAACTAACAAACGAAGTCAAGAGTGATGTTACTACTCTTCAGTCGTGTAAACTGTCAAATTCTAAATTCCAACTTCATAACAATCGCTCGTCTCATCCAGAAAGAGATCATAGCATGTGTACCTAGGCTGGACTTGGTGCCTGTTCTGCCATCTTGGCCAGCTTCTTATTGCTCTGATCCTTGACGGATCCAGCACCTTCATGACTAGCTCTGACAAACTCCATCGCCACCTGGGCATATCCGCCACGAAGGTGCAAGGGAATTTGTAGGATCTGAGGTTGGTCTCGATGGCGTGAGACTGTTGGATGGACAGATTTAGTAGTAGGAGACTGGAATACTGGCGGTTAGCACTACTCAAAGCTCATCATATAGTAGGTTCCTATAAAAGCAAGCAAAGCATTCTGGACGGTCTTACCTTGTGCAGGGTTTGAATGCGGTGACTTTCTGAGCGCCATGCTACCAAGCAGCTTTCCGGTATCAACAGTTCAAAGGCACGAAAAAGCATAGGGGTGCTTTCCAAGAGAACCCAGAGTGAGTTGCAAAGTCCCCGGACGTAGAGAGGCCCAGAACGTCCGATGAGCGTCTGATAAATGTGGGTGACCTGCCTATCAATCTCTGGCGTATGGACAGCATCTCTGACCATATCACGCCATTTTTTGAAGGGCCGTGGTAATTTATATGGCCGCGTTGGCAGCTTTGTCTTCCCAGACTCCGCCCTCAAAGTGGTATGGGCGTACAGGATTCGAGCTAAGGAAGTCAGAACTTGCTGGATGTCTCGCAAGGAAATGCGACTTTCTTGAGGATTTATAATATCTTCTTACCTGTCAGCCGAAAATCCTGACAACTGATCGGAGCTTGGTTGAAAAACAGCCTCAGCTTCCAGTATATCCTTTTTGCTCCAGTCTTCAAAGCTGAAGCAGGAGTCGTATCGAATAGCAAGGCCTGCAGCATGTGATCCTTTGAATTGTCTTTCAACTCGTTGTCACGTGCTTCAAGTTGATCGTGGTTGCCAGGATCGACTTCTGGAAATACATCAGGATCTTGAATTGTTCTGAATGTTCCACAGCTTTCCGGGAAAATTTCGCGCGTTTGGCCCTTCGGCCCGTCATTGGTAAGTCTGATGATGTGAACGTCCCTTTCTAGAGTCATTACGAACCCTATCCACAGCTCAAGAAAGAGCTGTCTCGTATATTCGAAGTATTCGAAAAGGTGATCAATGTCCACCCTGCTTGAGGGGCTGGCGACGACCTCGATATCAGCGACCATCTTACAGACTCTCCACCACATGTAGACCGAGAATTGTTTAGTATTATAATAATCACTTTCCTGGTTTCCACATCCGACTTCCTCGTTGATTGTATTTATGAGCGTCGAGGCAACAAACCCAACAAATTCCCTCCACTCGCAAAGCTTGAGAAGCCACTAAAGATAAAAGTCAGCTTTCTCGTTGTGGCAGCCGAAATTGGATCTGTTCTTTACAGGTTGTTGGTCGCCGCTATCAGCAGTGAGTCGAGAAGAAGCTGATGCAGCGTCGAATCTCGTCTCCCGAGCTACATTCAGAATAACCGCCAACACCGAAGACAATAGGCGACCTGCTCGCGAAAATTCGTGATGGATGAGTCTAGACATGTCGTCGGGGATAGGTCTGGATCCGTCATCCTCAAAGGCGATCATGGGAGGCTCTCGAGTCTCTGACGAAGGAGCCAGCGCCATAGTGGGAGATCGATCTGAAGTTCGTAGAGGGCTAGTATTTGTGCTATGGATACCGTCAAATAATGGGCAGCTGCAAACAAGAATTGAAGCCTTTTGTTGTTGAAGGCCGGTAGAGGATGCTGTGGTGTTCTGATTCTGCGGGAGAATCACAGGCTTCAGAGAAAAGACAGAGGGGATTCCACGCCGTGGAAGGGGCACTCGACTTCTGGATGCTTCGCGCCTACTACTTCCAGCCAACAGAAAAAAGGTCGAGGGCCAGCTTCAACACATTTCGAAATTTGGTCTGAACAATGAGCATTTGCAATGCACTCGATGCATCCCCGAAGTACTAACTATTTACTATTAACCTTGTAATCGCTCTTTTCGCCTTCTGAACTTCTGACTTGGGAAAACATCATTTATTCCCAACGCCGAGGAAATGCCCGCCAGACGCCATCTCTTTCATAACTCAAATACTTCATCGATCACGCTCATAACAGCCGTATATGCTCGCATAAACAAATAAACAAACAGAGAGGGTAATACAGCTGCAGCTCTACATAGTCGTATAATCAAAACGCCATCTTTCCATTACCATTGAACCTTGAGCCCATCGAGCTCATCGAGTTCATTGGGCTCAGTATCGATGCGGGCGTCATCATCCCGTCATTAGATCCGAGCGTCGAGCTCATCGTTCCCGTACGGGAAGATGCGACCGAACTACTGCTCAGACTCGACAGGTAAGTGTCGGCCCTTTCGAACACACTACCATTAAACATTCGATCGTAGGAAGCACTCTGTGGTGTGGAAGGCACAGTAGCCTGAACAGCAGGCCCGAGTGCGGCGCTTTGGGGTGTCATTGGTAAGGGCACTTGAGAAGCCGGCGATTGTGTGGTATATGAACCATTTGTCAGACCATTGGTCTGTGGACCAGCAAGAAAAGACCATGGTGAAGTCTGAATGAGCTGACTAGTCTCTTTAATCGACTTTTGCATCGGTCGAAGAAGCACGATAACTTCGGTAGGTAACAAGGTGGTTACACTTTTAGCTTCTTTGACTTTCACCACCAGATCCGTATATGCCTAGGACAAATTAGTATAGGTAGTATAGCAATAGTGGGGATTTAGATTTGCTTACGTGAACAAAGGCACTACACAACTCCCAGAAAGCACCTTGCGTCCGGATTCCTGGCTCCTTGAGCTTGATTTGAGAAAGCCGGATTTTGAGCGCATCTGCCACCTGTTGTGCCATCTCGCACTTCTGTATTAACACCTGCCAGAATTGTTTAGACGTCTCTGGATTGGGCTGCTGACTGTTGATCTTCATGGCGGTGATGAAGTGGCTGCTAACCAATGGGAGTGTTCTAACTCCCATCTCGGATGATTGCTTCAAAAGCAGGAATATTTTGTCGAATAGGCGATCTTCCTCTGAAAATTCGCCGGTGGTTAATCTGCCGCCCGACGTATTTGATGAAGCGAATGAGTCCCCAGATCGCGGAGTGGCGCTCATCATCGTTGCAGAGCGTAACGGACCTTGGTGGAATTGGGGAGGCGGAGCATCCGTTGCGACTCGCAAGCTGTTTGACTGTTGTACAACTGTCCCACTCCTAGATCTCGATGTTGTACCTGGTCTGTCTCGCGTCGGTGTTATGGACTTATCCCTCGGTTGGTATCTCATAGTTTCTTCTATGGTTTCTGGAATTCTGGACATGCTTTGCCCATGCTTGAACAGGTCCGCGCCAGCGTTGCGCACTTCAGCCGCGCTTCCATAGATGAGAAGTAATAGTGTGCGGATATAACGTGGATCACCATTGTGAAGTAGAGTTTCGACGTTCCTAGACAATAGACCCAAAACATGGATATAAGCGTGGACACTTGTTAAACACGCGCTGTGGACATTTTCGTTTGAGCGGGGCGAAGTCTCTTCATCCTCCTCCGAATAAGTTATGTAATTCTGTATGTGTCGATCGAGTTCCTCCACATGTGTCGTTGCATTATAGAAAACTCTCTCCAGACTTGTCCGTTTGTTCGTTGGGTCTCGAGCCAATCCGAGAAGGGTTTGGATAAGTGGGTGGACTTGGAATAAAGCGTACAGAATACCCTTGGCTCCCTCTATGACAGGATCCGGAGAATTTGATTCACGTTTCCGCTCTGGAAGGCTAGAAAGTCGACGCACATATGTAGCTCTTTCATTCGCTGAAGCGGCCGGGCTTGCGGGACTTCTCGAGTTGATTTGTCCATTAGTACCATTAGTGCCTGCCTGCATTGCAGAACCGTGACTCAGGCCTCTATAATGACTATAGCGGTTCATCTTCGTCTCGTCCACTGTCCCCAATTCTGACGCTTTCTTCGAGACTATTCCCATCCTCCTGGATCGGTCTGACGAGCGTGGTGGTTGTACTAGCCCTTCACTATTGCTACGAAGGCGCTCGTTTGCACTTCCAATCGTCAATGGCATGACGCCTGGCCGTCGAAGTGCTGCATTCTGCTGGGAGAGACCTCGGTAATGGGACCGCGACGGGATTGGAGGTGGCCGTGGAAGGGCCGGAGAACGAAGATCTGGCACATCCGTTCCATTGACTTTAATTGGAAATCTGCCGCTCATGACACGTTTGACCGGGCGTGGAGTTTCTGTGCCCTCACTGGATTCTTCTCCCCCGGACTCTGTCTCCGACCGGTGTGCGATGGCTTCCTGTTTCAGAAATCGTTTAATTTGTGAAGTAACGGCAATATCATCTATTTCGCTCTCCTGGAACCCACCATTAGGTGGCGAAGACGCTTGAGGTTGAAGTATTTCTTTGGGTGGAAATCGTATAGGGTTACCGTCGAGTTTGAGGACTTGGAGCGAGGCCATATCCGCAAGACACAGGGGAAGAACCTCGATTCGGTTCTTTTGTACAGAGAGAACTTTGAGTGAGGTGAGTTTCACCAGTTCGGGTGGTAAAATTTTGAGCTTGTTGCGACCAAGATCTAAGATTTCTAGAGATGACAATTGGCATATCTGTCGTCGTCATTAGCATATTTGTGTTGGCCTATCCCCCACATTGTACGTACGGATTGCGGAAACTCGCGAATCTGGTTGTTTCGAACGTTTAGGTACCTTAATGAGGTGCATTCCGAGAATCTGGAGGGGAATGTGGAGATCTGGTTGTGTGACAGGGCAAGTCTGGATGGCCAAGGGCTGTCAGCTGCATCCTACAAGATGCTGAAGGTAGGGCAAGGGAGACAAAAGTATACCTTTCAAGTTCATTTTTTATTATATCAACAACCTCCTCGGGGAACGCCTTGATCTGCTTGTGACTCAAATCGATCGTAACCCCTGGCTTCAATTCATTACTGACCCCGCTGGCCTCTGCTGCTTTGGTCTGATTCTCCTCCAGCGCGCTTTTCATCGCATCCTGCGCCAGCTGGATTACTGTGCTCGCAGATATGGGATTCTGCGAGCTCATCGATGAACTCGAGGCCGCATGACGAACGGTATTGGGGGGTATCCGCCGCACCGTATTGAGAGGAGGCGGCCTCGAGATGCCATTCTCTGCCAGTGGTCTGCCGGTCGACTGCGTCGCTGCTCCCAGCGGCGGACCAGAGGGACGCTCCATCTCGAGGCTGTCGTCGGAGTAGTACTCCTTGTTGAAGTCGGACCTGCGAACTGGCGGGTTGGAGCAGTCCCTGTTTCGAATCTCCTTCGCGAAAAAGTCACAATGATGGATGGACCGCGGCTGGAGGCTCGGCGGCAGCGTCGCTCATGGGAGGTTGTGGATATGAGAGTGAGTAGTCGGGAGAGACTGGGAACATGGCTGTCCTATGTCGCACCATGCCTGTCACATTGTCATAGTCATAGTCATAGTGGTAGTAGTCATTCTGCTTGGGCGGGAGCTGGAGCTGGAGCTGATGTCAAAGGTCATGTCAAGGTGCAGAGAAGTTGCGATACAGTAGTCTGGTTCTGGTTCTGGTCTGGCCAGTCCAGTGCTGCGGATAAATCAACGCCTAGAGGGCTGAAGAGCCAATGCGCTGGAGTCGCTTCCTGTTCCTGCATTGAGCGCGACCAGGCACCTTTCTGCATTCGCACTGGTGCTGAACCTAAATGTGGGGGCTGCTGCTGGCTGCTGGCTGCTGGCTGCTGGCTGCTGGCTGCTGGCTGCTGGCTGCTGGCTGATGGCTGCGGAACCTGGGCTGAGAGACCTCTTCAATAAAAAGCGACAAGATACGAAGAAGGTACCGCTACATCTACATCTATCTATTTTGAGAGTCAATTTATTGAGGCTACGTAGGTACCAATTACACATGAGACGGAAAGCCATGTACTCTGTACCGCATGTGAATTGTTAATTGTTCCAGCCGAAAGGGCCCCGGCCCGCCTCTAGAACTACCCACTACCCTATTGCTCCTTCCCAGCCTAAAGAGGGGATATCACGTTTGTCTGATAGCCTTACGGCATTGTGAGAATACACACGACCGATGCAGCTCAATGCAGCTCAAAGATGAGCCCTTCTGCCGGGGAAACATCTCCTTTGGCAAGTCTATCCCACCCTTTGCCAACCTCCTCCATGCCCTCCCCCCATACTAACTTAAGACCGCGAACCAGGCCGCTTGCTTTCCATGAATTCCACTCTGCATCGGATTCCTCGGTATATCGTTTCGCCCCTATGGCCTCATGGGCCTGGGTCCTTAAGAAGGAAGCATTAACCATCTGCTTCTTCCAGCTGGTTGGCGCTCGTCTTGCCGCAGCCTTTGCGTTGGCCTCTGCATTACTGACAGGCCCCAGCTCACCACCTATGCTGATCTGAATAAAATTCGAATGAGTCTTGCTCAGGCTCGCAGACCACCGATCACCAGCGCCGTCTCGCGAGCCGAAGTCACAAAGAACAATTTTCGCTCCTGCTTTCAGGTTGAGCACGTTGCTGAGATCCTGACTATCTTGGGTGTAACCTAGCACATGATCGTACAAGCCAGTACCCTCTGTGAAAGCTCGGGAGGCGTCTGAGCCAATACCAACTACCGCACGAGGTCTTTTCGTAGCAGGCCGCCAATGTTTCAAAGCGTATGCAAACGAGAGGGCTGTCTTCCCACTGGGAGAGCAGATCAATACTGCGTCATCATTTCCTAGTTGTCCGTCCTCGAAAGTCCACCCATCGGTAGCGAACAGTGGATGTATCAGTTCCTTAGGTTCCCAGGCAAAGACAAATCTGTTCATCATGTAACTTGTTTCGAAGAGAATCTTGAAAAGAGAATCATATCCGAGATTCTGCTTCTCTTGTACTCCCAAAGCAGTGCTGATTGGTGGCGAAAGCTGATATCGGTTATAGAGTGGGAAGAGGTGCTCTCTAATTTTGCTGATTTCGAGAAACTGGCCGGGGACATTGGTATCCATACGGACCTCCATGTCTACCGGAAGAGTCCCGATGGGAAGGTAGCCAAATACTTGACTTCCAACCTTGATTGGAGTGCCAGTCTCGTCAGAGGCATTGCTCTCCACAACGACTCCATATCCCCAAGTTGAGATACGCCCATACTTGCTCGAGTCGGAGAACTCGGGAGGAATGGAGGATGGCAAAGGGTGCACCTCCCACCAGAAAAAGGGAGGAATGTGGCCTAGGAGCGCATATGTAAGATTGTTGTTGGTAAGTGATATGATAGACGATCTGATACGGAGTGAGGAGGGACCTAAAGGTGGCAGAGGGAGTGCGGAAGGAAGAGAGACTAGGTGCTGCTCTGCGTAATTGTTCTTAGCTAGGACTTGGATCACGGGTGGATTTTCTGCCATGATGAATAAACGTATATTTTTGTATTGACTTTTTTGAGGATAGACAGTCAGTTATAAGTAGCTGTGAGCTAGGCGTTGCCATGATCCCCCGCATCAATGTGACTCTTCGGCGTTAAGAGTCGGCACCAATCAACGGGACATTTATAATGGCTCTTCTTGAGCGTATTGGTGAGTTGACCCGAACGGCTTATGTCAAAGTGCATTGGAGTGCATTATACGTGCGTATGATCCCGGTTCCGCTGGAGTTGATCGGCCCGCGGAAGAGGCAGGTAGTACGTTCTTTAAGGGATAATTCCGCAGATCGAGTACTTCCTTGATATGCTGATAAATGCTCTTTTTCTGCTGGATGATCTTGCAGCTAGCCTGGCCGAAGATTTCAAATGACTTTGAGTGCTGTAAAGCTGATATTCACCTGTCCGTTGAACCTTTCAAGTTGCGCTCTGATTTACCTCTTTAACGCATTATCGAGGTGCGAATCTGATACTCTGTCGTTGAGATCAGAAATACTTTGATGAACCTGCTCATTATTGTCGTCAGATGGCGCCTTTGTCGGGTCAATGACGACGCTTACAATCAATAAATAAGAAGAGCAAAAGAAGATGGTTGTGATGTTGTGATGTGACTTCTCATTTGGAAGAGGTGGAAAGGGCTTGTTTCGGTCCCCGTATTCGCACTTCCCTCTTCAGAACCTTATGCGTCTGTAGTTCTTTCCCTATCCACAATAATCAATGCTCAAAGTTCTTAAATTTTGCCTCCTTCTTGACGAGGTAAATGGGTATGATGTACCAAAGCCATACGGCATCTGCTCTCCTTGACCGCCCTCTGCAGGCTCTGATACCAAGACCTCCTTGAGCTTTTGAGATCACGTATCGTGAAAGGGATTCATGAACAATGCCTCTCTCGAGGTCTAATTCTTGCGTTGATATTGACTTCACTTTGCGGAGGAAGTTCAAGAAGATATCTTTCAGGTATATACTTCATTTGAGACCTTAATACTAAGCTAATAGACCCCAGACCCCTCCAGCGGGATGTCATTGTTGAAGCTTTGGATGGAAAAGATGTATTTGTTCAGGCAGCTACGAGTTTTGGCAAAAGTCTGTGTTTTCAGCTTCCCGCCGTCATAGACCATGGTAGTAAGTTTGGAATGGCCAGTTCGTCCGATGTATCTAACCTCTCGTAGTCACCATCGTTGTCTCCCCCCTTCTATCATTAATGGTCAGTAAGGAATCTCTGCTTCTAAGGCAAAGCTAAATTTTCAAGACGGACCAGGTCAATGCTTTGAAAGCAGCAGACATTGAAGCCGGGTCCATCAATGGGAATACCCCGTATCCTGAGCGACAACGGCTCCTTCAAGACCTTGCCACGGGCCACCCTCATACCCGCCTCCTTTACGTTACGCCAGAGCAGTGCGCTACGGAAAGCTTCCGGAAACATTTAGGAACTGTTCATACGCAACGAGAGCTTGCTCGCATTGCTGTTGACGAGGCACACTGCATTTCGGAATGGGGCCACGATTTCCGCCCTTCTTTTAAAGGCCTACGCTGGTTTCGGGATAATTTCCCAGACGTACCTATCATCTGCTTGACCGCAACTGCAACTCTCCAAGTCCGACAAGATGTCATTACTACTCTCGGACTATCAGAAGCCAACCTCAAAGTCTTCACCATGACCACAAATCGCAAGAATCTACATTACGAAGTTCGTTTCAAATGCGATGAGGAGGATCATTATAGTGACTTCTTGGGGTGGTTGAAGGGCATTCATAGGCGTCGAGCCGAGAATATTGGCCGCAGAGTGGAGCTCGAAAGTATCAATGAGCGGTTAGACAATGTTTCCGGCATAATTTATACCCTCTTCCGTGCCGACTGCGAGAGTCTTGCAAGTCGCCTGCGAGCTGACGGAATTGGGGCAAAGCCTTACCACGCTGGCTTACGGAATGATGAAAAGAAAGAAACTTTACAGCGATGGGTCAATAATGATAGGGGCTACGACGTTATCGTTGCGACAACTGCCTTCGGGATGGGTATCGACAAGGAGAATGTTCGATTTGTTGCACACTGGCAGCTTCCGAAGTCATTTGAGGGGTACTATCAAGAAGCTGGGCGTGCTGGACGAGATGGTAAGGCCAGTGCATGTATTATGTACTACAGCCGCGAAGATCGAGACCGCGCATATAACAGGCTGAGCCGAGACAGCAAGGATATTTCCAATCTGGAGGCCCGAATGAAGAGCTTGCAAGCTCTAGTTAAATACTGTGAGGATATAGAAACTTGCCGACATAAGATGATTTGCAAGTATTTTGGAGAGGAGGAAATCCCGGAATGCGATTATGCATGCGATTGGCACAAGGATGCGAAGCTTCTAAAGAAAAGACATAATCAGGGGTTGAAAGATGAGGAGTGGGTGAGCACACAGAGGGAGCTAGGGGCTTTTAGCCGTGATGGGTATGATGAATATGATTGAGCATCATTTTGGGGTGGGCAGGAGTATGGAGGAGCAGATTTTTAAGATACCCAGAGGCTTTACAGGATTAGATTGTCTCATGAATCACGGATAGTATTGCTTATGAGGAATGCTCATGTTCCATGGAGCCGGCACAACCAACAGTCCCACATCAATTACTGAGCTTTTATTGACTACCCAGCTTCATACAAATCCCTCAGGATATTAATTATTAAGTACCTCCAAATTTCCTACCATCACTAAAACGCCCTCAAAACCCTAACTCATTTTTCAAAGAAGAATCATGACCCAACAATCTATCCAATTGTTCCCCAGCGCCTCATTTTGAATCCTTTTAAATCCCCTTAATCCTCCACATCAAATACCCCTCCACGAGTCCCCTTACTGCCTTCTCCACTCCTCTTCCCCGCCATCTCTTCTTCAACCACACCCCCTTCCCACCCTCTTTCTCCCACTCCTCCTCCTCCTCCATAAACGTCTCCACAACGTCCCTCACAACCCTATCATCCATCTTCCAATGCGGCGGCACATAAACCCACTCCCCCGTCCTATCCCTCACATACCTCCTCACCGCCTCCTCACCGAAAAACGCTGCCTCCAAACGCCCCAACTCGGTTCCAATAAATTCTTCACTGAATCCTCGGCCCCAAAGATACAACAACAGACTCTGACTCGGGGACATCGGGCGCGGCGGCCGTGGGGTGAGACGCTTTTCGAATAAGAAATCATCCCAAAGAGAGCCATCTGAGTCTGAATCTGAAGCTAGACCTTTTGCGTCTGAGGCTTGCTGGAGTGGTTCCTTGTCGAGGGAACATATACGATCCCATCTATCGGCTTCGAAGGACTGAGCGTTAGATGGTGGCTCGAGGAGCGGCATGCCGTAGTAGGGGGAGAGGTTTGAGGGGTCGTTGTATGGTAAGTCATTCGGAGTTTCAAGGCGTGGTATGGAGTAATAATTGGAGGTGTTTGCGTAATCATTGTAAAGCGAAGGAGTAATTTGGTTGTGGGACGCGGGTACGAGGATTTTGAAGCCGGTCGAAGAAGTGTCGAGGTGGTGGAAGAGCGGGGTGTAGTGGGTTAGGGGGTAGGTCTTTGCTTCAGTTTCGGCGGATGAGATGTGGGGAAGCTCGAGTTGAATGTTTGGTATTGTGCTAGAGGGAGGAGCAGAAGGTGTCTTTTGAGGTTTGATGGTGGTATCTGAGCCGGTGAGAGATGCTGTCTCGGATCCCTCGTCGTCCACGCGCAGCTTTGAGATGGAGCTCCATAGTGACGGTGGCGACTCGTTGGGGATGATGCGCACATATTTGCGCTTCGTGGGCGTGTTGGGAGGCATCGCCTCTTCGTGCGTGGGGTGGTGTTCAGCTGTGGATGAGTTTGGTATGGCCCGGACTTTAAATAACAGTATGCTTGCTGTGAAGGCGGCGAGGGAATAACAATTGGTGTCATTGAGCAATTCACATTCTTACATCGAGAGCTAGTGCATGTATTGTGACACAAGACAATCTTTTCTATAATGGAATAGGGCGACTAGCAGTTTGCATGTATTGCATACTTTTTCTTACAGTCTCCACTGCTGATTGAATTTATTGGTACATTCCTGGATAGTCGTAGAACCTCAGATGTACCTTGCTCTGCTAATCTTTATAACTTTTGGACACCTTGTGGGATTCAGTCAAGCCGGATTGAATTGACCTTGCTTGCATGAACTTTTCGAATGGTGGCGAGGATGCATAACATTCAAATAAATGACAGGACCCAAAATCTCCTCAATTTAAGTGCCTCATACAGAGAAGGCTTACTCGAATCAAGGTGGAAGCTGGGACAGGATCGATCTTCAGACGAAAAGGGGCTTAAGCGAGGCAAGAGGATATCGAACATTTATCCGAAAATGCGAATGTTTACGTGGAAGTGAAGCTCAAAAACATAAATTCAAGAACAGCAATCTATTGTTTTATCAAAATAACAAATACCAAACAGCTTATCATTACGAACTTTGAATCTTTACTCCAATTCGACTCCTCATCAAGTGCCCCTCCTTGGCACAAGACCCAAAATCTTGTCTAAGGTTATCCTTTCCCATTCACATTAAACCGGAATATTCTAGTTGAAATGGTACTGCTGAACAGCCGATTCTTCGAGCGCTTTGGAGGGATAGATTACCCTCTTTGCGGAGTACTAACAGATCATGTTGCTTGAATCACATGTAAGCCAAACGCTAGTCATACTTCTTTCATTGAGAATCTCAAGATCTATACAGGCATATCATCACTTCAGCGTCACTAATTCCTCTGCACTAGTAGGATGGATCGCCACACAGCTATCGAAATCGGCCTTTGTTGCTCCCATCTTGATGGCAACACCGAAACCCTGGAGCATCTCTCCACTTCCCAAGCCTAGGATATGCAGTCCAACAATCTTCTCATCTGGCCCTTGGCAGATCAATTTATACTTCGTGGGTCCCCTCTCTTCCTGTTCGAATATGGAGTAGTACATGTTGGTGAAGCTCGTAGTGTAGACCTTCAAATTCTCTTTCCCGTATTTCTCTTCTGCCTCTGGTTCCGTCAGACCAATGGTTCCGACTTCTGGGTGTGCAAAGACGACCGATGGTATGAGGTTATAGTCAAGCTTCGAAGCCTTGAATTTCTCGGGGCCGAAGATGCGATCACTAAGTTTTCGTCCTGCAGCAATAGCTACAGGTGTGAGCTCAATCTTTCCAACGACGTCGCCCAGTGAGTAGATGTTTTCGACGTTGGTGTTTTGGTACTCATCCGCGATGATTTGGCCTTTCTCGTTCTGTTTCACCCCAGCCTTATCCAAGCCGAGATCCTCAACTTCTGGTGAACGGCCAATGGCCCAAATCAAATCATCAACGTTTTCAAGCTTGCCTTCTCCATTTGAATCCTTGTAGTGGAGAGTAAGCTGTCCGGTCTTTTCGTCCTTCTCCACTTTGCTCTGAGACGAGTTCTTGTGGATGTGAATGCCGACCCGTTCGTACTCTGTAACAAGCGCATCTTGGATTAATGGATCAAAGCTTCTCAAGAATTTGTCATGTCGGATGAAAAGATGCGTTTCCGTGCCAAGTGCATTGAACATGCCAGCAAATTCAATAGCAATGTATCCAGCTCCGACCAAGGCGACTTTCTTTGGCTGTCTCTCAATGTCGAAGAATCCATCGCTGTTGACGCCGTATTCAGAGCCAGGGATATTTTGTGGGATGGTTGGGTGTCCTCCAGTGGCAAGTAGAATCTTCTTAGCCTTGATGGTTTGCTTCGTACCATCATCCAACACGACTTCCGCCTCATTCTTGCCCGTCAGGTGTGCTCGGCCGTGGATATATTCAACCTTGTCGTTGCCCAAGTTCTTCTCGTAGATACCATTCAAACGCTTAATAAATGCATCCCGCTTGCCTTTGAAGAGCGGCCAGTCGAAAGGCGCAGTCTCCTCCAAGTTAAATCCGTAGGCTTTGGCTTCGTGTATGGTTTCGGCAACTGAGGCAGCATGCCAGGTAACTTTCTTTGGTACGCATCTATAGCTGTTAGTTTGGAACAGTTATTGAGGGACCATAACTGCTTACCCCACGTTGACACAGGTTCCTCCTAGGCGCTTGCTCTCAATTGCAATTGTCTTTGCCCCATACCATCCACTGGCTCTTCTGGCAGATGCCAGACCTCCACTACCACCTCCAATCACCAAGTAATCGCATTCCTTCGCTATGGGCGCCATGGTGGGTGAGGAGGAGAAGAATTGGCGAGCGAGGGAAGATAATCTAGGATTTGCCGTCGTGGAAGCTGTAGCTCTGGCGAGGGAGGAGAATCTGTGCATGAGAACGAGGACAAAGGCAAGCTGAAGGAGGGGAGCGCTGTCCTATATGCTTTTGGTGACGTGATCCGTATGTGCTACCAGTATGGTTTAGTGCTGAAGCTGGATCTCGATGACCAAGACTAAGGCCCAGACCTCTGACCTCTGCCTCTGATCTCTCAAGTGATCCGAATAGCAATTAAGCTGATCCTGTGTTATCAAGGGTCAGGATAAGCCCAGAATGAACGTGTTATGCAGCCGAATTTGTAAGCTCCTGTCACTGTAATAATGGAGGGGCTGTGCTGTTTGTGTTTGTACAACCGAATTTCCTCACAAGCTTTGATTTGATTTCATCATCCCGCCCCGCCGCTTATCAGATCCCGGTGGGACGAAAAGCAGCAGTTGTTCTTGCCTATTTGGGACGTGACTCCAGCCTCCGGAACTTAGAAACAGTGCCGCTTTTTTATTTCACGAACGCTACTCGTCTCGCCCGAATCCGTGCGGTGCATCCTTCAGCCCCAAATCTACAGCCTCACAATCGATTTGTAACACCCTTGCAGCGCAGGCCTCGAAAGATATGATTCCTCATCCCACCCTCATCACCCACGGGATCGCAATGTTAGACCTCGGCCGTGGCATATACGACGCCTGCAGGTTCCACAGGGCGATATGTACATCGCCCGCTGACGGAAGTAAGCAACTACGAACACGCCTTCAATGGGAGATACTGGATGTGTCATTTGGCTTTTTAATATTGCGACTGGCTCATAGTCTTCCTTTCCTGAAATCTACGAGGGTAGCAGGCACATAATCCCAGGAATTAATGGAGGAAGCTCCGTCGATAAAAGAGCTGCTCCGAAGTTTCGTCAACCTGTCAGCAGCCCTCCCAAAACAGGAGGTGCAATCAACCCATTGACTATACGGTAGCTTGACAAGGAGATGTGGGAGGATGTTTGGTGGGGTCTGGGAAAATCGATCTCAAGGCGAATGGTCGTGTCCCTCTGTCCTCGTCTTCATTGAGCCCATTTCTTCAGTTCCTGAAGAGGAGATTGGCGAACATCATATAATCATTACACAAAAGAAGCTCTCATTGCAGTCGTTAAGGAAGTTCACTTTGGTAGACTCCAGCATCGCCTGCTCCAAGCTTCTGTCTAGTCTGCTCCTCCGCAATCTCACGCTGTAGCTCAGCCTCCATATCTTCCAATTCTTGCAGCTTCGTCAAACGCTCTTTCTCTATTCGAATCCTGTCCAGCTTTGCTTGGAGCGTCTCCAGTGTCGAAATATGTGGCGTCGCTTTCGGAGCGGTCGAAGTTGTTGGACCAGACGAAGATAATGACGAGGACTTTATTATTGAAGACGTCGATGAGGGCGCTTCCGAAGCTTGTGTCAAGGCTGTCGACGAAGGCACCGACGAAATTCCTCCTGAAGTTTCAAGGTTGCTACTCGTAGATGTTGGAGTTGACTTTGCAGCAAGACTACTGGTGGCTAGTGTGTTTGTGCTGGTGGGCTTGGCTGATGAAGTGCTCGTGACAACGGTGCTTGTGGTAGATCCACCACCGGATGTGAAAGCACTGTACTGGGAGCAAAGACCAAATCCAACCGACGCAGCGATTTCTACATCGGAGGAACTACAGCCTGATAGAAGGCATGGGGTTACAGCAGATTGTATTCTTGCCTGACCGGGGCCGCATTGGCAAGCAACATCAGTCGGCGCACAACCGGCTGATGCGATTGCGGCTTGAAGACAGGGGACCTGTGGAAACCGTAAGCTTGAACCCGTAAAGCTTAGAGCCGAAGCCTCTATCTATCTCTCATGTCGATTACAATGGATTGTTCGTTCGTCAGAGGAAGTAAGTATACTTGCGTACCGCACATGCAGGCTCAGCACCAAAATTCTGCCCAGACGCCAGTGCTGCTACGACAGCTAAAAAAATGATTTTGTTCATCATATCTAGCAGCCGTGCCCCTGTTTCTCTACTAATAGCTTTTGAATTTGCTTGGACGCGTGGCGATTTTGTTCTTACGCAGCAGACTTTGCGACTCAGAATGCCCGTTCTTTCTCAAAGATAAGAAATGCGGGAAATTGGCTCTTCATAGGGAGAAGGATCAATCCTGTCTGATTTAGGACTGGGGCTCCAAGCTGAGCCTATTAAATATTTGTTTTCCTCAATGTTGGTTGGTCACGATTCAGATGCAAAATGCCTCTGACGCCACATTCAGTTCAGCCAGTCAAATCAGATGCGTCTACAGTAATCTCTTTCAAGACGTCCTGCTCCAATATTTTTGCCGGTTCTCCAAGGCGGGAAGGAAATGAGGCTCTACTTATTGCCACTTATATCCTGAAAAGCCGCGCCGCGATCGATTTAATGTCAGTAAACGCTGGCTTCATCTCCAGCGAGTGCCTTGAATGCCTTTTTTCTATAGTAAAACAATACACTACTAGTGAGATCAAGAAAAAAGCATGATTTGCCAATCTTGACGGTTTCGCAACGCAAAGGGTGGGCACGTAATAGAAAACGAGTTGTATAAATTCTGTCAAGAAACACCAGGAGCAGCTGCAATAGCATTCGAAATGACTCTCCGGAATAGACTTATTCGAGGAGGACGAAGACTCTTTCTATAAGTAAGTCTCTATTAGTGAATGCTCACCATAGCGCCTATTTCCTGTTAACTCCATTTCCGCCAATGGCGGTTGCTTGGTTCGCCAATCACGTCAATTAGTGAGTCACAACGCACTGCTGCAAGGTGCAGGACGCGTCTCTAGTTGCGTACTTCTTGTCTTATCAGATGCTGGATGTACGAGATCAACATCTGGCTTCGCATCTATGACTACCCTCTCCTTCGGAATTCGGAGTTACTAAACTCGCTGAATTTCAACCCTTAATTCCGGACTCCGTATCAATACTATTATCGGATTTAATTTTGAACATATAAAGCAAGACGTATTCCATTTCATATCCCGAGCAATTCTAAAACTGGAATACACTTTACACAAACCCGATTTCTACATTAAACATCTAACTACCATGGGCCGAAGCGAGTTTCACGCCGAAAATTTTGAGAAGGTGGACGACTTCATTTGCTCTCACCTCCTCCCACAAGACGCCGCCCTCGACGCCGCCCTAGAAAATAACAGAGCCGTCGAGCTCGATGCCATAGATGTCGCCCCTAATCAGGGAAAACTACTCTACCTCATCGCTAAGATGAATAACGCCAAACGGATCCTAGAGATAGGCACACTTGGAGGCTACTCCTCACTCTGGTTCGCTAAAGCCGTGCCCGAGGACGGAAAAATCATTTCTCTGGAAATAAGTCCTGAGCATGCCCGCGTCGCGACAGCCAACATCAAGAATGCGGGATTTGAAAAGAAAGTCGAGGTGAAAGTTGGGCCTGCTTTGGAGACGCTGAAGGCGATGGGAAAGGCTGGCACTGAGAAGTTTGATATGTTCTTTATTGATGCTGATAAAGAGAATAATCCGAACTACTTCAAGTGGGCATTGGAGTTCAGCAGGAAGGGATCTGTTATCATTGTTGATAATATTGTGCGGTTTGAGGGTTTGAGGGGCTGGAAGGGGGATCCTGCTACGGCTAAGGGAGTGCGAGAGCTTTTTGAGCTTATGGAAGTTGAGAGGAGGGTTGAGTGCACAGCAGTGCAGACTGTCGGATCGAAAGGATGGGATGGATTCTCGATGGCGCTGGTGGTTGAATGAGCTAGATAGCCATTTGTCCTCAGCGCAAAAATCTGGAATTTTGAGCGACATCAATACTTAAATTACGCGATAGACAATTGAGATTGACATTTTCATCCCGGGCCTATCTTTTGACTGATGATCTAGCTTGTATAAAATTATACTTCATGCTCTCGTAATTATAATTTTGAAAAGTAGGGTGGGATCGAAAAAAGTATGCAAGGGAGGGAACGCCTCGGAGACCAGTAATATTTTAGTAGGAGTACAGCAAATGCGAGATGCAACAAAGCTCCACTTTCGGTAAAGTTCTAAGTTCTAGATTCATACTATGGTATCGCTATCGTGAGTCAGGATAAATTTTGAACTGTGTCATGCCATCTGGGATTTGATCTATGAGTGGCACCTATACCTACGGATCTAGCTTGGAGGAAGTTTAACGTAGCTACAAGATCTCCTTTGAGAGATCCGAAAATTCGCTTCGATCGCCATTTCTTTGTTGTGAGTTCTAATCTCTGGCGAGGAAACCGCATTATAACAAGCGGGAGAAATTGATGAAAGAAGGAGGTTGAGGTTTACAAGGTAGCCGCAAAAGATCCGGCTGGGAATCAATAAAATGCAAGGTGCGCAGTAAGAGTCGATCAGAACATCAGTATCATTCCTTCCACTGGAAATAAAAGGCTGTCATCCATGCAACCCAAAATGCTATCACATAGGCACCGATGGCAAAACCACCCGAGACATCATTCTTTACCACCGCATACACTACGCTTACAACTCCGCTTAGAGTCACAACTATGCCTGTAAGCCAAGTCATAGCAACTTTATTCGGGCCCTCAATGATCAGAATCCCCCAACCTCGAACGTCATCTTCCAACTGCGTGCTCCTCCTGACATCTTGAAGCTTGGTCTGAAGTTTCTTCGGTAGCCGATTCAGCCATTTGGTGCCTCGTAACGGGACGGTACAGGACAGATAACGTAAGAATGCTGAGGCTGGGATTGGTGGCATTGATCTCAGTGGGCAGGGGTTGTATTCGTATCGTTTGGCTTGGACTTCTGATTCCGGTGGAATAAAAGGAGGATCATAACATATATCTACTCGATAAGAATCTTCAACCGTAAACTATAGATATGTAAGCATATTCCCTCATGAGAAAGACATAGGCAAACATACTTGGACGAACTTGATGTCTACTGGTTGAATTAGCCACTTCTTGAAAGCTCCATACTTGTTACTCCTGAGGCTGGAGTAAATATCCCGAAACTTTTGAAAGGCTTCGCTGTCGCTGCTAGCAGTAGAGACATCGCTTTCTCCAAGTGAGACGAAGTTTTGCTGCGTATTTACACAGAGCGCAAGAAACTTTTTGATTGGCCGAATGACTGTAGCTGGAGTGGCTGACCCTGAGTTGGAAGCTACAGTGACTGGTGAGCGCTGCGACGCCATATTCATTGATTTTGAGGGCTATTGTCCTGTAAATTAGCAAACTATCAATCGGTGAGAGACTGATCTTATGGCTGCTACCTTTGGGTTAGTTTGCGCAATTGATGCTGATCCTACCTTTGGAGCAGACAACGGCCCCGACCCTCCGGCAGTTCCTGGACTACTTCTTGACTCGATACCTTCAATAATTGCATCTAATTTGTTCACTTCCTCAATGATGGGCTTGAGTTGACTGAGGAACACGGTACCCGTCTCCTCAAAACTATGGAGAGCAGTATGTGCGTCCAGAAGTCTTCTCCAGGTTCCTTGAATATCGAAATAGGGGTACCCCTCGCTGACGAGTTCGTGGATCAAGTGACCAATTTCCTCATCATCGGCATTTTCGAAGTCACCATAGATTTCTGCGTTGCATTCCTAATTTGGAATTAACATTAAAACAGTAAAAATTAAAATGGGGTTGTGTTGACTTACGCATGTCCAAGTCAATCGTACCTTTCCTATTGGTATCGCAGGGCGTGCAATCCTGTTTTTCAATTCTTGGGGGCTACTTCCTAAAGAAGCATTTGAATGATGTGAGAATCCTTGGGACCCCATAGTTGTTATGAATGATGATGGATCCATGCTTGATTGTGACACACTTTTGCCTTTCGCATATGAGCCTTTGAACGTTTTTAAAATGCTCTGGCACTTGGGAGACAGCCAAGCCGCCGGGGGAATACAGAGCTTTAGGGCAGAAATCGTATGGAAGTCTCTTAGAAGTTGCACAATAAGCTTCCCGTGTTCGTTCTCAACTGCTCTGACCAATTTGGCAACCAATGTGCAATCAACATGCCTTCTAAGCGACTCCTGGGGGTTGCTATTTGACACAGTCGCATCCATACGTCTCGTATGTGAGCCTGTGGTTACAACTTCACCGCCACTGTATGAAAGTGAAAGCTCGGTCCCGAATTGGGTCCGCAATTTTCGCTCATTATTCTCCGACTGAGGAAGACTTGATCCGTATACGTGAGTATTATCGGGTTCCGAAGGTTGCTCAGTTTGGCGTGCTTGTCTCACTCTCGAATAAATATTCCGAGCTATCTCTAAAGGCGTCGAATCTGCAAATATAACACCAAGTACCACAATACTGCTCAGGAGATGAATAATGGCGAACAAGTAAGGCGTTCTACTCGCTCTTGAAACCCAATGCTCACTATAGATCTTCGTACCCGGAAAGCAGATAGGAGTTACGAATACGTAAGTAGTAAAAAACACCATGTACAAATTCTTGAATAATATGAGTGTAAAGAGTAGGTACTCGACGCCGAACTTAGCAGCAAAAGCCACCATTGCCAAATCGGACAAGAAGCTAAGGACCCATATTTCCAGTATAGCCGTAAAGGGAGAATGCCGAAAAGCCAATAGATCGGAATAACACCAGCACTGACTACAATAATAGCTATCCCGAAGCTCCAAAAGCTCAGTGACGGTGTTAAAGAGTCAAGATTCGGCTGGTCCCAAGCAAATTCCAGAGAGTTACTATCACTCGCGGGAACCAGTTCCATGAGACGCCTATGGAATGTTTGACGGAGGCCATGAACTGCCCGTTTAGTCAAAGAGGGTCTAATCATCGATGATAGGGGAACAACGGCGGGAAGCCACAAATACATCAGACTCAAGGCAATCATATCTTCTCTGGCGCCTAACGCGCTCATATCGGAACTGTTTGGTTGATGAAACCATTCAAGCAACACAGCACCGACACAAAACAATGATGTTGTAATCAGGGAGAGGGGCCACACAGGAACTAATGCATGACTTGTCAAATCCAGTATCCTCTGAAGTTTGTCAAACTCAGTTGGGCTGATTTTGAAGCTCGGATCAAATCTTGGTATATTAGATGTGTTCTACCCTCGACGAAGTCGTACTTACAATGACCTCAATATCTTTCGAGCTACCCTCCCTTGGCCACATTCATCATAAGCATCGGCGATGAGAGCTATAGATTTCCAATTCTTCTTCTTCCATTCGACCAAGGCGCCTTCGGCTGGGAATCTCTCCCAGTACCGGTCATTCAGCTTGCGACGTCGCTGTCTCTGTAGCAGACCTTCAACTGTACTAATTGGGTCGCCCAAGAGGTGCACCACTGCAAATAACTCGCTTCGCCACCCCAGATGAGGTCGTGGGAATGAGTCGATGAGCACGAGCATAGGCAACACCCATGTGGTCAGCCTCGAGGCCGTGAAGCGCCAATCCCTTGCAGCCTCGTCCATAATTCGAAAGTCAAGCGGAATGCGCAAGAACTCGGAATAAACACAGCTTCAATAAACATATGGGTATAGACTACTGGTCGAAACAAAGAAGCAGGACTTAGCGGTAGAAATACTTGAATAGAAAAAAAAAAGGTGTACTTGCTTGTTGAAACACAGCCCCCACTAGGCAAGACTCAGCCGTAATCGCCTGACGCAGTAAAACTAAGCATGTGACAAGTGTGAGAGCCTTATCAAAATATATTGGCCAGAGTGGGTTGAACAATAACATTGCATGGAGCGCTTGCTTCTTGCACAATATCACTTGCTCTCGTTTTCGTGGATTTGAGGTTCGATTTCAAAAGAAGCGCTTTCTATACCGTCCTTAGGGACAAGCTCTGAATGCCATTGGTAATCACCGTGAAACTCATACACGCAGATCTAACGACCTTGCTCCAATTAATCCCAATACTGCTATACAGCCGAAGAAACCAATATGGCACCAAAACTGTGCTCCAAACGCCGAACTGCCCATGATGTACTTTCATTTCCCGCAGAGCATCATCCTACAACCGCCGCCAAAATGATAATGGTCAGAATGACTGCCAATATTAGAAGTAGGCAGCAAGCCTTTGACCTCGCATTCTTTTGATATCTTGCCGCACTTCTCAGCTCTAAATCCGCGCCTCGAGTATCCGACCTGGTGTTCTCAACATTGTTGGCGATAGTATCGAGGACCTCACCCTGCTCATTGACAATATGTGCCACATCTCGGAATAACTCGTTCAACTCAGTAACACCCTGCTCGATATTTCGGATCTCTGCCTCGCGCTCTACAATCAACGAATCTTGAAAGTCCACTTCGTCCTGCGAAGCTAGTCGCAGATGCTCTTGTGTCTGCTGCTGCCCGATCGGATTATTGCTTTCAGCACCTGGTGATTGCTGCTCTTCTAATGCGGTCCGGGCCGCTGATGCGGTTGTGCGTTGCTTCTCGAGCGCTTGTCGTTGGACGTTCTGGAACTCTGAGAGGTTGTTTTGGAACTCTCGGGCAAGCTTTTGCTGGGTATATTTCTGCGATGGCTGGACTGATATTAGTGTATGTATTTCAAGAAGATACAGCAATGCAACATACGCTGACATCTTCCCACGATTGTATCTTCTTCACGCCCTCTCCAACACTCTTGAAAGCATCCTTCGATTCCTCCAACAGATCGTGCACCCTCTCCCGTAACCGCTCGTTGTCTTTCTTTGTGCCTAGTGAGGAGACATCATTGGAGAGCCGCGAGATGTTTCCAGTTAGAGAGAAAAGCTTCGTCATGAGCTCGTGCGATAATCGTTGGAACTCCGGGTCGTCTGAATACTGCGGATCGTCTTGTCTCCGCATGGTAGTTGGCTGGGATTCCAGCGATGATAACTGATCGAACGACATGTTGCTTCTGGTAGTTGGTGATAATATAGATTTGGTGTCGAACGTATCGAAGGCAATGGATGTTTATGTACAGTCGAGGTTGCCGGTGCCTGCTGATATGAAGCTTGTGACGGACGGAGGTTGACGTACGCGGGCGGGCCAAGCCACGTCCGTGCACGCCGGATTATCACCAACTCATGAGCTCCGTGATTGATTTTGGGCGGAAGCCCGAATGTCAACACAAACAACACAAAGCTCCATGCGCTCTGGACCACAACACCACACTATGAAAACCTCGAGCTTTTAATCTGGCACACATTCTGCACACAGTCCTTACAGCAACTTCGAGGGCGCAAAAGCTCTGCATATCTCAATATGGCGCCCGTCAAAAGAGTCCGTCCCTACAAGGACTTCTTGACCCCAAATATGCACAGGAGATTTGCAATGGCAACAGCGACCTTGTTTGGCCTTTGCTACGTGGAAGCTATCTTGATCGGGCAATGGAACTCCTGTAAGCATTTCGTTTCCCGTTGTAAAAGCACACTCTGATTCAATGTAGTTATCTGGTCATGGTTCCCATTTGGAAGAGCGGGCATCCGCGCAAGTCTCCTCTTCATTCCCGCTTTTGTGATCTTTATTCTTCGGGTGGCACAACTCCACGTAGGGCTCCGAACCTCATACTCAGCATGGCACACTTTCAGAAGCTACTCGAGCAAATTCGATGTCATACAAACTCTCTGCTTCTACCTCTTTTCAGCATACCTGTACAGCGAAATCTATATCTGGTCAGCATCAAAAGGCGCCGATTTGAATAGAATCAAGCTTATACCAAAAACCGATCGCCCAACCCTTAACGAGAAGCCTATCTATCTTACAAGCTATCTATTCATGTTGGCGATTGTCCAGGCAGGATTTCACCTGTTCGACGACTATGACCGGATTGACATGCCTGTTACGAAAACGAAACCCAAAGCTTCATCTGACCCAAGGGCCCATCTTGTAGTCCCCCCGGCGACTCAGCTGAGAAATAAGGTGCCCGAACTGGTAATTCGATCCCTCCAACGCGCGGCGATCATGACGGTGCTATCGCCGTTCCTATATTCGATGAATTGGATAATGTACTCCTGTTCTGTGCGGAGTATTGCGTGGAGCTTCAATCGGTCATGGGCCAAAATTTTCTGGAATTTGCCCAAATCAGGTTCGCTACCAAGTGTGCGCCCATTCTCTATATACGTGATTGGAGAGACGTTTGCGTCGGGGTTTTTACTTTTGATGCTGTGGGAGGTCGGAAATGCGGCTTTCTCGGCATATGTCGCACAGGAGCCATTGAAGAACGATAGGCCTATTACCTACGAGTCTCGAGATCCGAACGGAAGTTTGTTGACTGGCTTGAACGGGAAGAAGTTGCAGACAAAAGTAAGTTTTGATGTGTTATGCATGGCAAATTTCTAACACCTTCAGGCATTTGCATTCTGGGAACTCGTCTACATAGCTCAACGTTTTGAAGGACGACGAAAGAATATATACGAGGATATTGACCGACCTGGGGGGTCAACCTGGTCTCAAATATTTCGCGTTTGTCTCGAGACGATTACCGGCATGGAATCTCGCATCTTCGACTACCAAAGGCCCCCACCCGCAGTGGCTGATGCAAAGGGAAAGGCCCTTGGAGTCAACGACCCTGCCCTACCACCAAATCCAGCAACTCTTCCAAGGATTGCGGAACCTTTAAAAGATGGATTGATAGCTCCTGGTGATATTTTTACTGCAACCCCTGCCGGGAAGACAGAAGGCCAGCGTGCGGTGGAGGCCGTGGGTAGATTCGCAAAGAGACACGGTCAATCGCCGCCTGAAAGCCTTTCACCAAAGTCCAAGCAATTGCTACTAAAGGCAGAGAGCGCAGTTCTAACAAAACAGCAGCAGGAAGCGTTATCAAAAGAAGGAATTACCGGCCTTTTCAGAAACTCGTTTCTTATGATTTTGAAAACCAGTCTTGGCTGGCCATGGAGACAGGAGTACCGACGGAAGATGGCGACCATAATACTGGGCACGCCGTATGGAGATGTTGGCATTATTGTGGATGCTATTGATGCATTGACGCGATTTGCAGTATGCAGTTTGGCCGAGGACAAATATGGAAATGTTCAAAGAGATGTGAAAACCATCATCCAGACTTTCACGAAGGCCATCAACATCCTAGAGGAGTTCAAACAGAAATTACCCTTTCACTGGACAGACGTGGAGCCTAAGCGAGAGAGTCCTGAAGCCGATGCGATATTAGCCGCTTTGAAGGATGGGCTGGGCGAACTTATCACTCAATTTGGAGATTATGCACAGGATTTGGGATTGAGTCAGCGTGAGATGAGGGAAGCCAAAGAAGCCGTGACAGCTCCTGCAATGGAGGAGGTTAGATGAGTGGAACTGTTGAGATTGACATAATCATGTCACAGTAATGACCTAAATTCACGGAGAAAGGCAAGAATCTTGCTACCGAGGTGACTGAGCCTGATCATTCAATCAATAGCTCAGCGGAGAGTCTCAAATATGGCTCCTCTTGTGTTGCGGAATATCGCCACGGGTTGCTCGCACTTTGGATGGATGGAGAGACAGCAGTAAGATAGAATCGGTGTACTAGAAGAGAGGCACAGTACGGCGATCATGTAGAGATAATAATTCAGGTACTCTCAATACTCAAGTCTAAATAACTTTTGATTTGAGAAAAGAGCTACCGGAAAAAACCCAGTCGAGATCACCGCTCGAACACTTTAGCACCGAATAATTCAAGTGCTAGAACTAGAGCTCTCCTCTAGTCCATACAGGTAAACGAGATACGTGGTCAAGAACACACCGTTCGATATTCACAAAAGTAACGAAACAGCAGTAACCGGTGCATTGCGATGCCGGAGAGTCCCCCTGACTCCGAACAGCGTCATAGCCGGCATGTGGGGTATTCTCGCTTCCACATTCTTCCAAGCTCAGGTACTTAGGAGCTTTACGCCGCATCATACGATGCGTTTTCTTATCCCTCCGTCTCGTTTCACTCTATTATTTTGCTGTTGATATTCTCTTTTACTTGGTACAATTGAGTATCTGTTGAATTTGTATGTGCAAAGAAGTAGGTATGGCTTCTTCAGCAGTCCTCCAGGCTTCGGCCGCGCTCAAAGCCCGAGTCCGCCGGCCTTCTATGCTGAAGAAGCTCGCACATCCTGAGGATTTGATACCATTGTTTCCCAATGGAGCTTATGTCGGGGTAAGTAACTTTGGGTCTTTGTTCACACGCTCCCTAATTCCCATTGGTTTCATCTCATTACTCCGTTTTACTCCATACGCTCCCAAAGATAAAATAATACTCCCGAAACTTTCTGGATTAGGATAATATTGACTCCCCTGTGTTGCAGTGGTCTGGATTTACAGGTGTAGGATACCCTAAGTAAGTCTCACTATCTCTGAATTGCTTCTATACAGTCTTCTCAATCCCAGCCTTTTCCCCCTTTGTGACACAAGCTTCAGCTACTAATTTTAAGGTCCCAATAGAAAGATCCCTACCATGCTCGCAGATCACGTCCAAAAGAACTCTCTGCAAGGTCAACTGAAATACTCCCTTTTCGTGGGCGCCTCTTCCGGCGCGGAAACAGAAAATCGATGGGCGGAATTGAACATGATTGAGAGACGGAGTCCTCATCAAGTAGGAAAGCAGATTGCGAAAGGGATAAACAATGGAAATATTAAGTTTTTCGACAAACATTTATCAATGTTCCCGGTGGATTTGGTTTATGTGAGTTATGAGTCTAGTGTCTGGAGCCAGCGATGGCTGATGGGGATACTTTCTAGGGTTTCTATACCAAAGATCGGCCGAATAAAAAGTTAGATGTCGTTATTGTTGAGGCAACTGCTATCACGGAGGATGGAGGCATCGTGCCTGGTGCTTCAGTCGGGGCTTCACCGGAGTTGATACAAATGGCTGACAAGGCAAGTTAGAAGCGTTTGGAGAACAGTGCTGTGGCACAGGACTGACTGTTACCAGATCATTGTTGAAGTCAACACAGCCACGCCATCCTTTGAAGGCCTTCATGATATCACAATGACTCAACTCCCTCCACATCGAAAGCCGTACCTGATCATGGCACCGGAAGATAGAATTGGTACGACGTCTATTCCGGTTGACCCAGAAAAGATCGTTGCAATTATCGAGTCAGACTATCAAGATCAGACGCAACCCAACGCCCCAGCGGATGATACTTCCAAAGCAATTGCACACCATTTGATAGAGTTCCTAGAGCATGAAGTTAAACATGATCGATTACCGAAGAACCTCCTGCCTATTCAATCCGGCATTGGAAACATAGCGAATGCAGTCATCGGGGGACTTGCTGAATCGAAATTTGAGCACCTAAAAGTGTGGACTGAAGTAAGCCTTCCCGTCAGCTTAATTAGCCCCTCCTAAAGTAAGACAGGTCCTACAAGACACTTTCCTAGATCTCTTCGATTCCGGACGTTTAGACTTCGCAACTGCAACTTCCATCCGTTTCTCGCCCGAAGGATTTAAACGCTTTTATGATGGCTGGGAACAATACCACAACAAACTTCTTCTGCGCTCCCAACAGGTATCTAACAATCCTGAAATCATTCGCCGACTCGGTGTGATCGGCATGAACACCCCTGTCGAAGTAGACATCTACGCCCATGCGAATAGTACCTGTGTAATGGGCTCCCGAATGCTGAATGGACTCGGTGGCTCTGCAGACTTCCTCCGCTCGTCTAAATACAGCATCATGCACACGCCCTCAACGCGTCCATCGAAGACAGACCCGCATGGACTGTCATGTATTGTACCAATGTGTACGCACGTTGACCAAACGGAACACGATTTGGACGTGATCGTTACTGAGCAAGGATTAGCAGATGTGAGGGGGTTGAGTCCGAAGGAGAGAGCGAAGGTCATTATTGAGAAATGCGCGCATCCTGAATATCGGCCGATCCTGGAAGACTACTTTGCGAAGGCGGAGTTTGAATGTATGAGGAGAGGTTGGGGCCACGAGCCACATTTGTTGTGGAATTCGTTTGATATGCATAAAGCTCTGGATCAAGAGGGGAGTATGAAGAAGATTAAGACTTGGGGCTAGAATTCAGGGCCAAAGCCACGAGGCTGGGGTGTATATTTGAGTATGGAGCATAGAATGGCGAACATCTAGATTGGATATGGCGTACATAAGAGAATACCAGATCATTTGTTGTCAGGCCGGGTGTACTGTAGGAAGTTCCGTGATGATTTTTAAAGTCCACTCAAGCTGCGGTCAATGTTAAAAATTTGTAAGTACTCGAACCCATTGGATGCAAAATTACTCACCTTTTGTCTGCCCTCCTGGGGCTTGAAGCAAAGTATACAGTAATAGTAATGTTCCTCAACACCGGAGGCATCGAAGGTGAGCACTAACATTGATTCTCAACATCGATTCTAGCCGGATCTTCTAATCACCCGGCAGCATAGCTAATAATATTCGTCTGATGTAGGTCGCCAGCCTTTTGTCCTAGTCGAGTGATTCTCGCCTGAAATTTCTTACAAAGAAAACAGGAGTGTCCCAGAATCTGTAGTGTCGGTTAAAGTAACAAACGGAGTTCGCGAGTAGCATCTACTCATACTTCACTTTCAACTAATCTACCCTGTGGTGAATCTGGGTCGCTACTTCTGTGCTAAAAAGCGCGGGTAGCTCAAAGCTCCCGACTGCCTCCAAATTCTCCACTAGTTCTACCACTGTAAACAAATTCCCATAACATTCAATATTCTTGTTTGCGCACTTCGTGTTAAACCCTTGTTTGGTCGTCGCAGCACTCCCGAGACTTTCAAAGTAGTCAGGTCGTTGGTCGTTGGAACTTGTGAGTTTGTCCAGAGCCTTCTTGAAGCAACACTGACTCCAAAACTTGCCGTCAATACGTTCAGCTCGCTCGTCAACATCTTCGACCACGGTCCGGCGCTACCAAGAGCAGATCGAATAATCTACACTATGGCTCTACCAGCTGGCTCTGTACCTAGCACACTCGATACCCGGTTTCTTCCTACTTTGACGGCTGACGGCGATGCTCTCGACCACTACCTCCTCTACCAATCAATTTCTATGCAAGAACCGTACAAACACCACTCCCCGGAGGAACTGCGATTCGCTGATTTGATTCGTCTCCCTGTCAAACCCAAGACGGTGAATCAGCTCAAGAAGGAACTTGAACAGAAGTCAGCGCAGGCAAACGAGCTTCAACTTCGAGCGTTTAAACTTGATCAGCAGTTACAGGCCGTTACACAACAACTCAAACAGAAGTCGTCCGAGGTTGACAAGGTTCAAGCGAAAGTAGCTCAATTGACTCAAGAGAAAGTGGCAATTGAAGATTCCTTGGAATCAACATTGAAATCCAGAACCGATAAGATGAAGGCCGTACTCAACAAAAGCCTTGTGGAGTCTCGCAAGTCTCTTCAAGATGAACTGCTTCCTTCTGTTGAAAAGGCCAGAGAAGAAGGTCGTGCAAAGGGTATGGAAGAAGGGCGGATACAAAGCTTAACAGAGGGACGAGCAGAAGGACTGGTCGATGGTCAGACCCAACCCCTGAACAAGCTCTCTGGTTTAGAGGTTCGCCAATTTTTGGCTTCAAATCCAACTGTTAAGGAGATTCTGGCCACAAATCTCAAGAAAAAACTCTCAGAAGAGACGACAAAAATCAAGGCTGAATATGAGGCGAAGCTGAAGGTCTATAAATCTACCCATCCTGCTCAAGTTGGAGTGGGAAGCGATTTCGCAAGTACGAACGCTTCTCCTTCCGCAAGTCGAGTTGCATCTTCCAAGCCTACGAACACCACTCTAGCTCCAAAAAGTTTGTCCACAATGGCCGCAAACTCTCAAACATCAACTTCTTGTATAACTGATAGCATGGCGACAAATCATGAACCGGGGCCAGCGAGGTCTCCTGAATCAAGTGTTCCTGGAAATCTGACGACGCCTCTAGCGAAGACTGCCTTTTCAACCACAGCTCCTGTTATTAAGACGACAATTGCTGCACCAACAGCCTCAGTAGTGAAGACCACTTCGTCCTTTCAGCGTTCACTTTCTGTACCACCCAAGAGCTTGACACCCGTACGAGGGCCAGTTGTAAGTAGTCCTTTCTCCAAAACGAAATCGTTTGATTCCTCCAATATCTTCGGAAGGTTAGAGCCTTCGGAGTCGAATGGAGCTTGCGCGCCTTCCAACATCTTCGGATGCTCTGATTCTCCGGCTAAGAACATATTCGCATCTCATTCTACTCGGGCCCGATCAACACCATCTGAGAAGCCAGTTGCAGCTATCACCTTTGGATCCGCAAACCATTTTCAACCCTCCAGTCCTTTCAAATCCCCTGCCACCTTTGCAACATCTGGCTGGTCTGGAAGACCAAGCTCAACGTCCCCCGCCCCAAAGCAAGCGAGCAAGGTTTTCGGAACTACCAATTCCTTCGTTTCAAGCGGCTTTGGCGCGTTTGCACCGATATCCACCGGAAGCAAGGAGTCCAGTTTTGCAAGCCCATCCACCATTTCGTTCCCGCCGAAGAACGACACTGTGTCACCATTTGCAGTTGGCCACAAAGTGCTCAAAACCGAACCAAATGTACAAAAGCGGACCAGGGAGGAGGAATCGGATAGAGAAAAGCGCGATTTGAAGAAGGGACGAGTTGTCGAGACCAAGTAAGCGAATGAGTGAGTGAAGCTGCTGGTGCATTCGGGTTACAGTATAGGGTTCTGCATTATCGCCCAACAAAGGACGGTTTCAACCCCAAATGGGTATTCAGAATCATAATATGGCAGGTGTGAGTTGTCATCCTGGGAATATCCAGGATTATCTTGTTTGTGAAGGTAGAGCTGTACATCATGTTTATGCCTTTAGTATGGCGAATGTGCTGCCATGATATGTAGATGAATATCATTGTATTACAAGCTGTTAAAGGAGATTCAAAGTGCCCGGTTGCGGTCATGTTTATACTTTTTACGTCACCTTTGATAAATAGTTCTGAGTTTCACATTCCGCGAGATTTACTTCTTCGTCATAGCCTCCCCTTATCCTCTGAAGGCTAAAACTTTGTATTTCACAGATCTCTACAAGCAGCTCTGATCAATTGTCTCCTACGCTACAGCTTGCGAACTTTCCATTTTCTAGTGTGGGTAATTACGATGTCTCGACTCGCCTATCCTCGGTGGTTCTTTCCTTGCAAGTCAAGATTTCCCTTCAGCGCGACTGCTAAGCAGTTACGGTTATTTGCGACCCTTTTAGGTGTGTTAGAATGTTGCTCTTTCCCACTATGAATCCAAAAAGGCTACTCGAAATCCTGACAACCGGACTACCTGATAACAGGTCATCTCCTCATACTACCACCCGCATCACCTATTTTTAACTTCATACCTAGAAGCTAAATTGGACCATAACTATTTCTCACCACCGAGTCGTAATTTGCCATAGTACTTGGGTGCGAGGGTGTGCTATCCATATTCTCGACTTCCGTCGGACTGTCTCGAAAACCTTTGCCCATCCATATCCTATGATGAATTCCACCGCTTTTAACTCCACGAGTACCGGCTATGACCTGAAAGATATGGAGGGGCATTTGATTCCGAAACACTACAAGATTGGGTTCGTAGTTCTGTCATATTTAGTCAGCTACCTTGGGGCGTTGACGACACTGGAGCTTTTGATGAGGCGGACGGCGATGAGAGGACTCTACAATTGGTACGAGCTTACCTTCAATTTTTCAGTGAGCTATTTTTGACCATCCTTCAGGTCACTTCTCATCGGTGCTTCAATATCGATGGGCGGTATATCCGTCTGGTCCATGCACTACATCGGGAACTACTCTATCATTCTCGGGCACGGCGAAGCGAACCTTCAAATTGTTTACAATCCTTCATTCACCGCTCTATCTTTCTTTCTCCCAATCGGTATCTTGTTATTGGCATTCATTTCTGTAGGAACTGATGACAGGGTGACCATTCCCCGGGTCGCCATTGGAGGAACGTTAACCGGATTTTCCATCTGTGGCATGCATTATATTGCACAGACTGGCATCAGCAACTATACCTGCATATACAAAGTCGCTTTTGTTGTACTCTCGGCTGTCATAGCTGTTCTTGACAGCATATTGGCCTTGGGAGTATTCTTCATGTTTCGTTCACAGTGGAATGCTTCATGGTTTAAGCGAAGTACCGTCGCTATTATTCTCTCAGTTGCGGTTTCAGGAATGTACTGGCTCGCTGGAGTTGAGACGAAATACCGGCTTAAAACATCGAGACCGAAAGGGTACTTCCTGTCCCCGCGTGCCACTGTTATCGTGGTTGTGGTTTTCGTAAGTCAACACCAACTCCCAGAGGCTCTGTATGTATGCTAACCCCACTAGTCATTCATTGGTTGCGCAACCCTCGTCGTAAGTGCGCTCGTAGCGCAGGCGCAAAGAATAAGATTTGCCAGAAGAGCTAGGCAAATAGTGCTTGCTACAGCAATTTTCGACTCTGAGGGCAAGCTCTTGGTCACGCACGAGGGCTTGCTGCCAGCGCGAAAAATCACAAACGGTTACATCAGTCGGGTCAGTTACAAGGAATTGATCCTTGATACGTAGCTGATAAATGAGTAGTCAATGGATGACATTTTTAGCGTTGCCCATCCGGTCTTCATATGGATTTACAGAACGACTTGCAATTGGGCTGCTGTTACAGATCTCATCCCAAAAATGCGAGCACATTTGCGGCAATCCGGCATTATTCTCAATAGAGTCGGATCAAACGTCGAAGACAAGCTTCTCAAAGACACGGGAACCCCCATCGACGACTATTTGATTCTTTTTCGAGAACTCTTCTGTGTCGCCGCAGCCAATCTTGCAGATGACCTTGGCCAACCTTTTCAGGAGATTGGGATGCTTTACGACGATATTATCACTGCCGGTCTCAAGGATGGCAAAGAATCTAAAGGCAAGCGCAAAGGATCAAAATCGACAGGCTCGGGCGATATAGAACGTCAAGCCGACGGATTTGGTTTGGGGAAAGGGCAAGTTCTCTTTCTTGTCAGGAGGGTTGATAGACGTGAAGCGGAGCATTTAGCTGCTGCTGGATTTCGCTTTGGGCCACTGGAAAAGGTTGCTCCAATCATCGCCGATGGTTTACTTGTTGGTCCTAATGATATCTCTCTTCGACTCGACATGATGCGCGAATATGCCTCTGGTTATCACATTCTAGACAAAGGGATTCATTTAGCTTTATTCGCAATTCGGGCCTCGATGGCCACAGGGTTCGATGTCCTTGCTCGAAAGGACGTCAAAAATCTATTACCTACTGTTCAGCTTCCGTACGACAGCCTGGAGCCTTGGCAGCTCGAATATCTCAAACAAATGGAAAAAATGAGTGTCGCACAATGCATCAAACATCTACACAAGGCCTCCATGCCGTCGAATCCTTCCACGAGCATAAGAGAATTTGCCAAAGTATTCGGAGTTACTCTTGAAGGGCTCAGGAATGAGATAGACGATTTCTTTTTCAACGACGCTATTCTGATCACGGACCTGGTTCCAGCCCCGTGCCGGGGAGAGACAGATGATTCCCTGCCGGGCACTTGCCAACTTATAGTTTTCAGGATTATCGTGCCGATTCACAGTCGTGCTCCTGGAACAAAATTAGCCTTTACTCCTATGAGTCTCTTCGTAGCTCAGCAACAGATCTACCGGAATTCGCCGGAACACGCATTGTTTGCCGAGAAGACACACCGTGAGTTTGCACCCATTGTGGGTCTTGTCGATTCTTTAGCGGGAACTCACGGTTCAGAGGTGAGTGGAGAAATGCAACGCCTAGCAAAATCTGCCATCACGTTTATGGCTTGGAGGAATGGATCGTTGGAGGCGGAGACTTTCGTTGACAAACTCTTTGATGTTTGTATTAAGACTAAAGACGCACACCCTTGATACCCAATGCAATACCTTATTGATTGATAAACTCGCTTGATCAATCAGAGCATGGTAGGATGAGCTTTGACTACCGCAAAGTAGTGTAGAAGAGAAGAGGGCGAGATAAGGTGCCTTTACATATTGAATGGATCGTGGAAAGTCCTATTGTAAAAATGGTTGGTATAGCGGTTCTTTTGAGATAAATACCACCTTTTCCCTCTAATAGCGTGTACCAATCTGTCGAGAGTGGATGCACGGCCCTGGAAGCGAGACGAAAAAGGGGGGTTGTGCACGTGACTGTAGAAACAATATCTCACCAAAAATCGACCTTGGTGAAGACCTAGTCATAATAAAATAAAAAAAAATAAAAAATTGAGATACGGAACATATTTCTGCTATAAAGGATCTGAGAGTTTGCCTAGTTACTCGAGAGCATTAGCATTTGTTCTCTTACCCCGGGAAAGCTGACTGAATGTCTTTCAGCTGCTGCCAAATTGGATTTTCTGGTCTAAGAAGTAACTTGTTAAGTACCTTAATTTCCTGCGATGAAAATTAAAGGTGGGGTGGTGCTTGAAAAAGGTGTGAAGTCCATAGAACGCGCGATTTCAACTAGCACCGCAATACCCAAGCTCCACCCGTGATTGTCTCGTAGTATAAGGATTCGTGGCAGAGTAACGCAAGGATTGTGGACTCAAATCTGAAAGCTTGATTTTTCCGCCCTGAACAAGCTGCTCTCCTCTGGCGGCATCCTCGCAAGTCTTCTGTCTAAAGCTAAAGTCCTTCACCTATGTTCGTGCATTTATTTCCCATCCACGACCCTCTTAAAGTCATGACAGCACTAACATATAGATGCGTTGTTGACCAGGCTGCAACTTCGAGCCCTGCCACAATGAAAGTGTGCAAAGTAAGACTGTAATCTGGACCATGCTCCAACCATCTACCGCCTGAGCAGGAAGAACATTGGTGGGGTCGGAACGGCTGAAGATATCAGAGGCAAAATCGAGGGTACAATCTAGTAGAGGAAGAAGGATGGGACTATGATGAGAACATGCTAGTTGAATTTGTGGTTGGTGATTTATGGGCCTTGATATAACTTATCTGTCAAGAAAAGCTCGATAGGCAAACGAATGTCCTTGCACTCGGAGTTTTGTAGCCATCCACATCAACTAAACAATCACAGCCGCTGCTATCTGCTCAGACTCCCTGGAACTGTTTAGAAACCTCTACTATAATCATCTACTTGAAATTAAACGTTCACTGTGCTCTGTCCTACTTGGACGTTAAGGTTTGGACCAGTGGATTGCGGTTGAAAATGTATCAATTCCATTTCTTATTACGTGCCACCTCGCGTCAGTCCTCTAAAAATATTGTACACTAAGCAAGCTCGTCTTAGACAGCCCATGCCACAGAGTCTAACGGAAAGTTGGTTTGCGACGACTCGACTCCCGTTCATATGATGTGGGCCACTGGTCTGGATCAACAGGTCCTTCATCGCTATTGGAATCGTCTCTGATTGGCGAACTCGATGATGGTGGTGGTGATGGAAACTGGTTCGAATCCTTGTCATCGTCATCTTCCCCAGCGTTGATAGGAGGACGTGACCGAGTAGATGTAGCGGCAGCCTGCTGGTTGGGCCGGGGCTTGACTAGTTGATTTGGATGCTGAGCCAGGCCAGTGTATCTTCTGGGGGGTGAAGATGGGGGTTCAACCCATTCATTGACATTGGAGCGAACTTCATTTTCTAGTACTGTTAGAGCACCACGAGGAAGGCCGGAGTCCGACTCAATGGCATCGGAAGAAACATCATCTTCTGGTACCAATTCAGTAGCATCGGGAGAAACGCCATCTTCTGGATCCGATTCAGTGGCATCAGGATCCGATTCAATAGCATCGGAAGAAACGTCATCTTCTAGTACTGTTGGAGGAAGGGTGGAGTCCGATTGAGTAGGTGAATGCGCGGCCTGAGTTGGCGCATTGGATGGAACCTAGGATATATGGATCAGCAACCTGGGCTCTGCCGATGGAGATTTCCATTCGACCTACGGCTGTCGTTTCAAGCTTCTGCTTCTGCTTCTTCATACCCTCGACGACGTCCGCCACGTCTGGAGACACCTCCCTTGATGAAGTCATTATGGCTGCGCTCTTAAGGATGATGTGGTATTGATGGTTGCAATGTGATGTCGATTTTTGCTTCGTATCCAGCGCTTGGATTTGTTGAATGTTAAGGATTAACATGCCAGGAGGCAGGTGGGAGGGAGATTTATTGAGATGTTATGGGGATCGATGGGGAAAGAGCAACTGTGGCAATGAATACGGCGCATATTCGTAGCGAGCATCCCCATCAGAGAATAACGTCGTGATATTTGTTATGTCCTTGCTTTGCAAGCTGTAAGAATTGGCAGGATTTCAAACTTTTCGTGAAAAGCTTCCATTCAAATACCAAAAACGGCCTATTTATCGTATATGCCTTGCTCAAACGGTTCTGTCTCATAAAACAGGGCAGAGATGGTATTCCCGTTGAATATTCGCCCTTCCAGCGCGTTCACAGCCTATATTACAAGTCAGCTGTAATTCTTTAGAATAGTAGAATGTTACTTACTCGGAGAGCAGACAATTGACTTGTAAATTTGACAAATACCTTTGGCGCCGCACCATGCCTGTCAATATAAACCCTCTCAACACGTCCATACTGATTCGATTATTAGCTTAGCATCATGAAGCTGAAGAAGAAAACAAACCTTCTCGCCACACTCATCCCCAATCTCCTGCATCAGACCTCCATCACCGGCCCCCTCGACCTCCTCGTCAAGATCCATCCCATCCACCATCCCCCTCAGCACAATAACCTCACTCATATCTCCAAATTTTCCCTTAGCTTCCTCCTCTGGGATATTCTTCCTGCCCCCAATAATTTTGCCCCTCCCTCCAGGCGGATCCCTGAACCCACCACCTTCAGCATCGGACTTCTTCTTGCGCTTCTCGATTTTGACTTGCAGCGGGTTCACAATGCCAGAACCGTCTGCGCCTAGACCGCTGCCTTTGCTCCAACCGTACTTGGACATCAGGCGTTCAGCAAATCCTTTTTGGCCGGGCCGCCGCGAGCGTGGCGTTTCCTCCGTTTCTTCTTCTTCTTCGGGCTCCGCATTAAGTGCTTTTTCGAGTTCTGCCTCTGATTTGGGGAGTTCGGCGGGTGCGGGGGGAAGGTTGTAACGGACTGGGGCACGGGATATGGCGCCTGCTGCTAATGGCTCTGGAGGTGTAGGTGGTAGAGCGCTTTCCGGCGGGGGCGGAGGTGGTGGCAGGCTTGTTATCGGAGCTGGACTGTGGGAATCCTGGGTTGCGTTGTCATCCGTGGCTTTGGTTGGCGGAGAGTCAATAGGAGGTGGTGCGAAATTGTATGCTGAGGGCGGTGCAAATTGATCTGTGAGTATCAGCATGGGTATAGAGGAACTGAGCCTGGGCTTCGTACTTATCATCTGTGGACGGTAATCTTCTTCGTCGCTGTCCTTCTCGCTCTCCGATTTTTGCGCCATCCTGTGGGCGTATAGCCTATCCTTCCACTCTCTAATCTCGCGAATCTTCTCTTCGCTGTGCTTGTACTCCTCATAGCTATTCGGTCTCGTAGGATCATAAATATCATCCCAGTCCTGCGCGGCAGCTTGCTCTTCCCTGTGCTTGTTCTTTCTCCGCTTTCGGCCCCCTCTCTGGCGCTTCTCCCCGCCATAGAAGCCGTTCACATCATCGTCATCTCCGGTGGCAGTCCAATCAGCTAAAGTGCTTTTGGCCGCGAGTCTTTGCGTTTGCGGGGCCGAAGCCGGTGAAGTGGGATGAATCGGCTTCTCTTGAGGGGCAGCTTTTGGAAAGTTTGTCTTTGGTTTTGGTTTCTGCGCGAGCTGGGGTCGTCTGGTGGGTTGAAATCGCAAAGCAGCTATTAGTCTATTAGCAATTGGCCTCCAGAAGCTGTATGTATAGGACCATACCAGGATCTATTTGAGGTTTCTTGGTCGAAGCATCATCTGCCGATTCTGAAGAAGTAGCCTTGAAGACAACTGGACCTCGAGAGACGGTTGCGCTGGAGGTGGGATCTAACAAATTTGCGTATAAGGAGAGGCCAGCTCCTCTCGGAGCAGACCCTGGAGTTGAAGAATCTGGCATAATGTGTCCGTGGGCGTATTACTGTAAGTTTGCGAGAATTCCAAGAGCCACAGCCTGACGCGTGAGGCTCCGGAATATCGTTGCTTGCTTGTAAAATCAGCGTGGATTTTGGCAAAAGCGGCGGGACAAATCAATAAAGCTATAAACTAAAAGTTCTCCTCCCCGTTCATCGGTGATAAGGCGGGAAGATCAGACGGGAACGTCATCAGACAATTACAAGTAGAAATCTCATTTTTGTTTTGAAAGACCCCAAGCCAAAGTTCATGTAAATTTTCCCGTTATTAATTTCCCCGGTGCGTATCCACAATTGATGCTTCAATATATATATGAATTGGACTTGGCTGACGACTAGCTGCATAGAGCGACAGGAAGGATCAACAGACATAAGAATGGCTGCAACCACACTCTCCAATTCCTTCTCCCCCGGGGCCGATTCCACTGCAATTATTATTCCCAACAAAACAAGTCCTCTCACCGTCTCCTACAAACAACTTTCTGCTGAGATCTCTTCTTTTCAGAGGAAACTCGCGAAGCTCGGTGTAACCCCACAAGCAGCGGTGTCCATTGCTCTGCCGAATACCTACGAATTCATCGTCGCATTCCTTGCCAGTGCCTGGCAAAGAGGCATTGCTGCTCCTCTCAACTCGGCGTATAAGCAGGAGGAATTTGAATTCTATATCGACGACTTAAGCTCAGCAGTTGCTCTAGTGCCCAAGGGCTCATTCCAGCAAAATGGGCCTGCTGTACGGGCTGCAAGGAAATACAAAGCTGCAATTGCAGAATGTTATTGGAATGGAAGAGAAGTCGTGCTGGATGTCAAGGATGAGGGAAAGCTGAAGGGGAAGGGGAACCAGGCTGTCGAGACGGCAAAGCCAGACGACATTGCTCTTGTGCTCCATACCTCTGGCACAACAGGTCGACCAAAGGCGGTGCCATTGACACACAAGAACCTCACTCGAACCATGAAGAATATTAAAGTAACTTACAAGCTTACTCCTGAAGACCGGACCATGCTGGTCATGCCTCTCTTCCACGTCCACGGTCTCCTCGCCGGCTTCCTTGCACCCCTCTACTCAGGTGGCTCTGTGATCGTACCACTGAAATTCAGCGCCTCCGAGTTCTGGGACGATTTCATAACCCACAAAGCAAATTGGTACACAGCCGTACCCACCATCCACCAAATCCTCCTTAAGAACCCACCTCCGCACACCAAGCCCAAGATCCGATTCATCAGATCCTGCTCCTCGCCTCTATCACCTACCACTTTCCACCAACTTGAAGAAACATATAATGCACCAGTCCTGGAGGCATACGCTATGACAGAAGCCGCCCACCAAATGACATCCAACCCTCTTCCACCCGCAAAACGCCAACCCGGAAGCGTAGGGATCGGTCAGGGCGTCGAAATTGCTATCCTCGATCAGGAAGGAAAGGAAGTGCCTCAGGGCAGCGAAGCAGAAATCTGCATCCGCGGTGAGAACGTCACGTCAGGGTACCTCAACAACCCAGAAGCCAACAAGTCGTCCTTCACCTCCAATGGCTTCTTCAGGACCGGAGATCAGGGAAAGAAGGACAAAGATGGCTATGTGATTATCACTGGTAGGATCAAGGAGTTGATTAACAAGGGCGGGGAGAAGATTAGCCCCATTGAGCTTGATAACGTACTTGCCCGACACCCAAGCGTGAGCGAGGCTGTTTCTTTCGCGGTGCCGGATGAGATGTATGGGCAGGAAGTGGGTGTGGCTATTGTGCTGAAGAACGGGGAGAAGCTCGGGGAAGGCGAGTTGAGGAGTTGGGTTGCAGATAAGTTGGTTAAGTTCAAGGTGCCTAAGAAAGTAAGTATTTTTCCTTCTCATTCCCCTCTTTATTTACCAAGGACGAGAACTAATTCTTGCTGCAATAGATCTACTTTACAGACAACATGCCCAAGACAGCAACAGGCAAGATTCAGCGTCGTATCGTGGCAGACATAATGATGAAGCAGGAGAAGCCAAAGTCCAAGTTGTAAAAGATGAAGTTCTATATCTCTTTTGTCGATTTAGAACCTATGCCCATGCATAATGATTTAGACGTACATTATATAGCAAGCAACATGTATATTCATTCCCAGAAACCCATTACTCTTCCCACCAGGGGTGTTCTTTGCTCAGCATTCCTCTCTTCATCCAGAGCCACAAGGGCTTGCATCGCAGTACATTTTAATATGCGGCCCCTATACATTGACATGCATTTTTCTTTCGCCCGATTCACAAACCACTCCAAGCCCTAATCGTTATCCTGTTCAGCCCCACCGGACTCGGACAACGGCCCGTACTACGTGACCCTTCGGAGCTGCGGCTGAAAGATGTCAAGCATGAGGCTGAGTGACGCCCCTGAACGGTGACACAGCAGTTAGAGGTGAGACATGGCCAGGGAGCTCGCGCCACTTACGCTGAACGCTCTTGGCCTTTTACGTTTGTTGTTTGTACGTAAGAAAACATTCGTATGCTTAAGGCATCTGAGGGACCGGCATCGTCGTGATAAAGGTCAGAGTAGAGCACGGAGGTTTGGAAGGCACGAAATGGGGAAGAATAGAAAATTGGAGCCATCACAGAAGGGCATTAAAAGGTCATAATAATCAATGTACATGTAATTTGCATGAGAATGTCACTGTTCTAATGTCCATTTCTGTCCACCAGCAACAGCACATCCCCACACCCAAACGTTCCATCCCATACGTATCCATGATTATGCAATTTCCGACGACTAAGACAGCAAAACGGAAAATTAAGCTTTGTCTTGGAGATGCGCCGCATCAATCAATCACCACTGTCTCCCCTCACATGTCTTGTCAACCCGTCTTCTCATGATCCTAATGAAGGCAAAAAACGCTCAAGGGCTCGGACTGTTTCAATCGATCGAATGACAGGCTTCATTTTATTCGCGGCGCGGAACTGGCAGAGTCGTAGTAAATGAAATGTTGAAAGGGAAACGTGGCAGATTAGGTCTAAGGTAACTGAAAAGGAAAAACGCCGACGTCCCAATGCTTTTACAATAACATCTGCAGCAGACCACCAAGGACTGAAAAGCCAGCAATAGCCTCGCTCACACTGTATGAAGTAGCGGCACTCTTGCTGCCAGAAGCCTTACCTCCTGTCGCGGAGGTAGTTGGCGATGATCCGACGCCAGCCTTGGCATCAGCGGTGGTCGTGCAAGTGTAGAGACCTTGGATAGCACCGCCCTTCTTTTGCGAATCGAACGTGCTGCAGTCAATCTGGGCAGTCGATTGCATGTTGAAGCCACCGCTGACGAGGGTGAGACTTTGGAGGTCGGGTCTAGAGACTGAATTAGTCTGTGCTCAATTTGATATCAGAGATCATGATACGCACGTGGAGAAGTTGCCCGAGAAATCAAGAGCACCACCAACTGTTGACAATTGGGGGAACGAGATGTTTTGCAGGGCAGAGTTGTTGGCAATCTGGTAAGCACCTTGAACGGTTTGCAACAGGGGCATGGTGATGTTGGTCAGGTCACCGTTGGCGACAATTGCCAAGGATCCAGTGTTCTGAACGTTCTTGCTGCCAATGGTGGTCAAGTTAGGTGCGGAGATGCTCTCAAAGTAATTGCCATAGAATCCGAGAGATCCATTGACAGTAGCCAAGGACGGGATGCTAAGGGTAGAGACATTTCGGAAGGTCATGTTCGCAGCAGTCTGCAAGTTGGGGAGCTGGACATTTAACTTTTGGCCATTGGCCTCAATGTTAAGCAATTGAGTAACATTGTTGATTTGGGTGCTGAAGTTGGTGAGACGCAGGTTGTTGTTGATGTCCAGAGTTGCGACAGTCATCAAGTTGATACCATTCAAGGTGCTCAAGAAGGTGTTGGTGATGAGCACGCTTTTTGCCTTTTGGATGAACTTGGGGAAGGTGAGCGAGTCAAGGGCCTTCAGGGCAGACCATTCGATGGATCCGACCTGGGTCAATTCGTCGAAGCGGAGAGTTGACAAGAGAGTCAGACTGTCCATTCTGAAGGCTCCACCAATGGCGTTGATGGTGCTGGAACTGAAGCTGATCAATTGAGTGGCGTTCGACACGATGAGGTCTCCAGTAATTTGTTGAGGTCCATCCAATTGGATGCTGTTGCCAGCGTCCGAGCTGATCACGACACTGCCAGAAATGGTCGAGCAGGAAGCATATTGGGTAGCATCAGCGGGAGTCGTGATGGTAGCGGTTGCTTGAGAGCAGACCGAGTTGGAGGACTGGGCTGGAGGTCGAAAAAGTCAGTATATTGAACATTGAAGTGAATCGTATGATTGAGCCCACAGAGCCATTTCCCATCTTGATAGACCCAATGCTGTAGCCGACGACTCGACGAAGTAGGCAGTGATGCTACAAGGAGATGGAATGGAGATTGTGATGGATGGGAATGGCTTACCAGCTGCAACGCTGAAGACCGCGAGGGCCGGAAGGAGGGCTTTGGTGAACATGGCGACGGAAGATGTGATGGGTATTAGACTGTTTATCGTAACTTGTCGAGGTCAGCTCAGCTCAATTGGATGTTTTGATTCGATGACTGCAGAGCGGACGACGATGGAGATATCGTGGTGAAGGAGTGTTGTGCTGTGAATGGGGTTGTTGACGGGACTGCGTGGCTGTTTTGAGTAGGGACGCGGAGTTTGAGGGCGGTGGCTCCTTCTTTCCTTTGCCTCCTCTGCCCAGCACGACGGTTTCCACAGCCAAGCAACGATCCAAGCAGCGATGTTCTTGATGATATGATATGGAGCTCGGCGATGGAGAGATCTTGCGGTGGTTGTTCCGGCTCAATCCAGGCAGGTGAAGAATTTGCAGCGTGGCGGAAGGAATGGAATGGAGGCGTACCTTTTTTTTTTATGGATTTGTTGACAAGAAGCAAGCAAGCAAGAAAGTAACTTCCGTTCCTTCGTTCTGTTTTCTTTGGGTGGGAAAATAGAAACTCGAAGAACCTTTAACGACAGTGGTGAATATTAGAGAAAGGGAACACAGGCAGGGACGACTTGAACAAGAGGTTTCAAGAAGCAAGAGTGGCTTTGCGAACACCAGTCAGATAAAAGAGGATGCGAGGAAGGTCCAGCAGCAGCCGGTTTTAAGGGATGGACCACCATGGGAGATGGAGTCGCGCCCAGAACAGGGGTGGCGACAGGGGAGGCCGGCACCAAAATGCAACCAGGGGCAAGCAGCTACCTTGCGAGGGTTACTGCTACTGTACCTAGACAGCCACTAGGATACACGCCAGGATAGATGGAGCCACGCCGCGACGGCCGCTGTATGGCTGCAGACGGTGCAAGTGGCGGATCTCTCGACGGAATTCCTGGGAACGCGAAATGGAAATATGGAAATCTTCACAACATATCCACCGTCGTGCAGACTCTCGAATCGGGGCAGATGAATTCTCATCAACTGAGTTACTTTGAAGCACTAGCAGATTTTATCATCATCATCATGGCAATCTACCCCAACACGGCCATGCTGGAGATTGAGCACTGAACAGACCAACATGAGATACGCGTGCTGAGATTACTACGCAAATACCTGCTAGATCAGCAAGCTATTGCGGGTACCACCGAAATGATTAATTAAGACTGGCTGTCTATCTGACTATCTACCCCTATCTACACGCTGCTCATGGCATCTCAGGATGCAGTTCTCATCATCGTGAAACAGAACAAACGAAGCCAAACAAAGGATCTTCTCCTTCTCCCCCCAATCCCAAAATCCCCCATCCATCCTATTTTATTCTATTCTCGATGATAGCCGGCCTGCGCGGGAAGGAGCTCGACCAAGATTCTCGGACCTGCACCATTCCCAACCGGGGAAGGATAATGAAACCAACCTCTAGCGGCGGATAAAGATATTACGAATTCGCTGCGTGCCAGCAGCGCTGCACCACCCAACTACAGGCCTTGGCTGCGGCGATATCGAGCTGCAAATCTTGAAATGGAGACAGAAAAGGTTGCGAGCTTGCGACCACCAGCCAATCAGATTGTGATACTCTCATAAAACCAAATTCTCTTCCATGTGTTTGATCTCAATTCGGCACTTATTATCTTTGTTTCTCAGGACGAAGATGACACGAGTTCTTCGAATTCCAGCTCAGCTCAACATGCCATACTCCCCCTCCCCTCCTTCCCCCTCCACACGAAAATGCAACGCAACCTCGGGTGGGTGAAGCATACGAATTGTGCTTGCCCTCTTCGCAATCTGATTTGATATCTTCAGCAGAAATATCTGTATGCACGCGCAATCTCTCTGCGGCATAACGTGGTCCATGTTCCGCGTTAGGTATCATACAGTCAAGCGCGATGGAGATTGTGGAAGCCATCGAACGCCTTCGCAGAAACTAGCACCACACCCGCTATTACAGGGCCTCTTATTGGTAAATACAGTGCGCTAGTTTCTCCTCAATCTTTTTGCTTATTCGAGATGTCGACTTCGAGATGCTTCGAGGCTCTGGCTCTTCGTTCTTGCATTCGGCCCAGTCTCCGGCTCCAAGTATGGTGCACGACGGCATGCCGAAGAACTCTTGAACCCCTCACCAAGAACACCAACTCCGCACCGTGGAGAGAAAAGTTTCTCAATTTAGAAACATTCTTACCAATTGCGCTCGTATCCTCGTACACCGTGATGTTCGCCTCCTCGCCGTCGACTTGGATTGGCTCGCCTTCTCGTTTTTGCTTCCAAGAGTCGTATTTCCTGTCACACGTCCATATTTGGATGTCTAAAGTCTACGACGACGACGACAACGATCCAAGCTGGCATTACCTCGGGGGGGCGAACCATATTCCCGAATCGTCTCAATGTCGTGTCTCAACGTCAGCCTCTTGCAAAATCCGTATTGATCCAAGATGGCGGTTTTAGCCTCAAGTCTTCTCAAATCGCTATCTGTAAACCTCAGACACTTGATGCTTCTTCCAGAAGTCCATCATGCACGACTTTACCGATCATGACTTGGCCTCCACAAAAGCCACAGCAGGGGGCATCAATTGTTTCCTTGTCTCTCGCTTCGCTATCGACATTGCACAATTTAAAATCCCTGCCCATGCCTGTATTACCCAAGATGATATCTCTCGACGGGGCCGAGATTCAAATAATGCTTGATTTCCTGTCGCTGCGAATTGAATTTAAATCAAACTCCAACCCGTTCAGCGGTAATGGCGACGAGGGCAACCCAGTGCGTCAACGAAGCTCCAGATCTCACACGTGATAGTCATCTACTTCACCAATGAGTATCTTTGTTTTCCCCATCCCAGTCGCGTGCCCTCTGCAAAATCGCTTTGGCCTGCGAGTTTCCAGGATTCGACGCGAGTAAAACATCAATGGTCTTGAAGAAAGCCGATTTTTGGTCCTCCGCAACATCGCCAGTAGCCACCAGAGTTCTGAGGAATACCCAGACAGATTCATGGGTCCATTTGAAGGAGGCCGTGAGCCGAATGACTTCTTTGAATATCGAAGTGCTTGCTTCCGACCGCGGCACCTTTTCCGGAATAAGTGATTTAGAGAGACAGAACAATAGGAAGGAAAACCCCGAGGTATCAGCTGGATGCCTCAAGCACCAGTTCTTGACGATAGACAAGGACTCGATATCCGGTCTAGCTTCTACGCCATATGTCTGAATCATCCACCGAATGTGAGACCAAGCATAGTAATTCCTGGGATGTCTCTCCGCTGCGATGAGAACCACCATTTTGAGGTCCTGCTGTATGTCATGTTCCATTGATATTGATGGTATTGACCGGCCCATTTCAAGAAGCCATCGGCGGTGACCCCATAACGTAGGTGATTTGGTATGACGATGTAACCGCGACGTGAGATAACTTTCGATGAACACAAGTTCCCTCCTCAATGCTACCTCAAATTCTGCTCTTGACACTTGTTGGTACGACTGTATCAGCCGCTTCCGTGTATTCGCCGCGGTAAGGTGCTCGGGATCCATCAATAGAATAACTGCAGTAGCACCGAACAGTTCCGCGTGTTCTTCGGGAACATTCTTGGACAACTTGAAAAACAACTGACGTGCAACGATAAAAGCTTGAACGAGTCTGGCTTTGGGAATACCAATGCTATTTCCTTCGGAAAGGACATAGCTGCCAGCTGCCAGCGGATGACTTTCCCCAAGAAACTCAATATCGAGCAACGTTGGCGTGGTTGGACATAGTGCACTTACAATGTCCCTGTAGATGACTTGAAGGTCGTCATTCTTAAGTGACTTGATTGTTTCTTTGTCGAGGGTTCTCGACATTCTGAAGCATATAAAGGTTGTGCTGAGAAAGGATGGTTGCAACTCGAGGAAGTCAAAACGCAAATGAGGCTCCCAGCCTCGCGCACGGACACGAAAGAGCCATCAATTTCTAGACTGGTAATACGGCCGACAGCTGCAACTTTCAGCCACGAGCACCTCAGACCTTCGTACGCAGCCCTACGGAAAAGGTATTCCTCGACTTCAAAAGCATACGGGGCCAAAGTTGCTTGACATTGTCAGAATGCCATCCCTCCTTGTCGTTGTGTTTGTCCTCCAGCTCGCCATCCATCTCGTGAATACATTCGGAGCTGCAACAATCAATAACCTAGTATGCCGCTCACATCGCAGCAGCTCAAATCACCTTGTTAATATTCTACTAGCTATGGAACCTCTATAATTCCCTTCCTACCCCGACGTCGAAAGCTGCCGGCGAGCAGCGAGAGCTCAAGAAGCAGTTCCTCAAAGTCCGGACAGAACTCAACGCAACTAGCTCTCAAGACGAGTTCGCAAGATGGGCCAAACTACGAAGACAACATGACAAATTAGTCGAGCAAGTGGAAGCCAACAGTACGTTTCCTCGCGCCCTGTATCCTAATTATCCGTACCCCAAGGTTGGAGCTAACACGCAACGCAACAGAGAAACTCCTCGATGGCACGAAATCCACCTTCGATTCCGCAGTATCTGCACTCCGCTGGCTCGGCACCAATGGCCTCCGAGCAGTCATCCAGTTCTGGTTCCAGAAGCAGCCAATGTTCTGGCTCCCTAAGGGCTGGGTACCATACTACGCAGAATGGTTACTTTCGTTTCCGAGGGCGCCGGTGGGGAGCATCAGTATACAGGCATGGGCATTAGCATGCGGGGCTATCATATTACTCGTGAGCGACGCGATCGTTGCTGTCGTTGCGTTGGCCACGAAGGAGGGTGTTGCAAAGGAGGAGAAGGTGAAAATGAAGGTTCCGGCAGGCAATTCACAAAATGAGAAGAAGGAATTATAAATGGGGATCCATTGATTAGAGGTATATATGTGTATCGTATCATATCACATCATGGGAGACAGGAATGTTTCTCAGCAAAAAGACGCAGAGACCACTATGGCAAAGCTAAAGCCCAGCGAGCGGTCCTGCAACACGAGTGAGATGACTCTTGGCAGAGTACTTGGGCTTGATCTGGGCATTCTTTTTGACTCTGAGGACCATGGGAGAGAGGATCGCCAAAGCTTCGAAAGTGCCACTGCGGGTGCAGGTGGGAATATCTGTGGCTGTCTCCGTAGAAAATGGACAGGATACAAGAAGAACAAAAAGAAGACATCATTTGACTCTGATTGTTATTACAAACCCATTCCATCTTCCAATGCCTTTCTTTGGAGGTGGATTTATTGTGTGTTCTGTTCTTGAAAACTTTTGATCTGGGGAAGAGGAGAGGCTCTCGAAAAATCGAGAAAATAGCAGCGAAGGTTTCTGGGCTAAACCATTTTGGGAAGCAACAAGGCGGTCTCTCCCGGCAGATCCTCTGAAATAGTCCCACCGTGTCTTGAGCGCATCCCCTCTGTTCAAATCTCACAACCCATCTAATTCCACCAACATGGCCATCACATGGGGGACGTAAGTATGCCATCTTCTGGTTAGATTTCCTATTAACATTTTCTTAGTATCAAGTCCCTGCTATTGTTCTTTGGACCAATACTCCTCCCTAAAGCAATCACGTATTACCGCTCAGTCCGAGCAGCACCTAGTATCCACGGTGTTGCAATTCGGCCTGTTCCTCCCTCCGTGTCGCGCGCCCTCCTCATTCTCTTTGTGGTGGCCAGTACCTTCGTCCTGCGAACGCTGCCTACCTTCTCTCCAGAGAACGTCTTCTCCCTGACGGCCTCGCGCATTCAAATAGACGTCAATCCGCTCTTCCACCGTCTGTCCCTCCTGAGACCGGGCGGCCTTACAGCGACAGACAATACCCTCCGCACAAAAATCGTCTCGCTGGACTCCCGGTTGCTCTATTTTCAGCACGGTCCAGATGTAATAACAAACTGCCAGTTCTGTAACGCCGAGGACCCGAATTCCTACCTTTACTACTCCCTCCCCGCAATCCTCGCCCCGCACCTCTTCAACCTCTGCATACTGGCCCTCGTCACCTCTGGTCTCTTCACTGGCAAAGAAGGAGCAACATGGCGTACCACAGCCACAATTGCGGCTGGTGCGGCAGTAGTGTTGGATCTGTATTTCGTAAGCTCATATGAGACGGGTCAAAACGCCAAAACGACGCGAGTAGAAGACATTGACAACTTCTTCTGGAAAATGCGCGTTTACCGCCTGCTGGGCTTAGCAACCGTAAACGGACTCCTAGGCTGGATGCTATACCTCTCCTCCACAAACAGGGCTTTCCTCAAGCCACCTAGCACGCCGGAACGCATTGAAGCCTCAACGCGGTTGTTAGATTCTGTGAGGAGTAGGATGAGCGGGGTTGCTCTGCTTAAGAATACGATACAAAGGGATAATGAGCTGAGGGATAAGAGCTCGGATTATTGGGTGAGAGAGGGAATGATGATGGGCGAGGTGATGGAGGAGAGGGATGTGGTTGAGGGGGTTAATAATGCGCTTGAGAACCGGCTGGATATGAACACCATTACGAGGGATGCGGAGGCTTATGCGCAGATTATTATCAGGCCACCTCAAGTGAGCAATGGGAACATATAGATTCTGGGATCTGGGATTTGGGGTTGGGATTGGAAACTGGATGATCAATGTCAATGTACAAGCTACCTCTGTATTTCTATGGCTGTAAACGCACTACATGGGTGAAATACAGGTTATTCTGACACTGCAATGTTCCGTCTTCTGGAAATAATCCACCTCCCGAGTGACAACCCCTGTTGTTCGCAGCCTATCTATTACTCTACTACAATCCTGTCTCTCTGTCTTCCAGTTCCACATTCTTACAGCTTTCCATCGTCCCTCACTCCCCTCACACCTACCATAAACGTTTACTAAGACCCAACCGCATCGTCCAGCGGGAAAGATCAGCAAACAGAAGTAATGAGAAACTACAATTCTTTCTACAGCGACTAAGGGTTGCAAATCGTAGTCTACGTCTACGATGGGAGCTGCCGTGATAATAAGGTCCTGCTTAGGTAGTCCCAATGTACGGGAACTTGCCATATCAAGGAGAACGGAACCCCTAGATTAATATTTATAACAATCGAGCACTTCAGTACCAAGAGTTATCAAATCTCCTCAAAATGAACGTAAAATTGTGATATCAAAAGTATGCGGTGCGAGGCAGCCAGCCAATCGCCCTCGAATGTCACCCCAAACGCCCCTCGCAATGTCATATAATACACGAAGTTTCTTCACCAAGCTCAAAATTCCTAATCATCCACCTATAATCAACCATCTATTTCCCCTCTCCGCCTCTGGTATCTGGTCTCGGCGCCGCACTGCTTACACTCCCACTCCTACTTCCAGAGACGGAGCCTTCTTCTGCGCTCCGTTCAAGGAATCCGGTCCACAGATCGGCGAGCGATTCTTTGCTTGCGGGAGGCTCGCTGAAGAACTCAGTTGAGAGTGAGGGTGTGCTCGGTGTGCGGTGGAAGGGTGATACGGGCAGTCGTAAGCTGCCGCTGGCAGCACCAGGCCTTGCAAGCCCGGCCTGCTCTTTTTGTTCTTCTGTCCAGTTGAGAAGTGCTGCGATTAATTGGAGAATCTGGAACTTCTTCGGATCGGAGCGATCAAGAGCCAAGAAGTGTAGGAAATGGTTTGTGACAATTTGCCTGGGACTTATCAGCTAATTGTAGAGCACAGGGAGAAAAGGCCGCATACCTGTCAATGTTATCCTCCGGTTTGGCCTTCTTGAGGAATCGGAGGGCTTTTGTGAGGTGATCGTTGAGTACAATGGCTTCATGCCGTAGTTTCCCAATCAAGAGATTCTTTTCTTTCACTTCTTTCTCGAAAGGCGCTAATCTGTCAAGCTCGGTTTGCAATGACCCTTTGCCATCTTCAGCTTCCGTTGCCCGGGCATCTGATTCTTGAACAAGCTTCTTAAGAGATTGCAGCTGTTCTTCATAGGACTCTACCATATCGCGTAGCTCTCGTTTTCGGGCTTCTTGGACCTCTTGTAATGCCCTTTGCAACCCTTCTAACGATTGGGACTGGCTGTCTCTTTCGAATACTGTGGCCTCGTATGCCTCTTTTTGGGAGGAGAATTGCTCTTCTAGATCCCTAACTTTTTCCGTCAAGCCTTCCCGCATTGACCGCTCTTCCATGGCCAGAACTTCCCAGTCTCCCATGGCCTCTTTCGCAGCTTCAGCCTCATCTCTAAGTTGTCTTGTCTGCTGCATTAAGTCTTCCCGTTCATGAACCCAATTCTGTTGAGACAGATTGTGACGATTCCGTAAACTCGAGAGCTCCTTCGAAGAATCCTGTGAATCGGTCTCCAATCGCTTTATGTCCCCTTCCAGGCTCTGTACTCGATTTTGGAGGGCTTCGTTTTGCGACTCCATTTCCTCGATTTGCTCTTTTGCTTCAGCCAATTCTTGCTTGTCCGCCTTCAAACGCTCGCCCAGACTTGACTTGATTGTATTGATACGCCCCAGTAAACTTTGGTACTGTTCCTCAGCTTGCTCCCTTGCCGACTGATTCTCTTCTAGCTCGGCTCGAATGCTCGAAACTTCCACTGTATGCTTCTCGTTGGTCGTGGAAAGTTCTTCGTTATGCTTTGTTTGAAAATTCGATAGCTCTTGGGAATGTTGACTTTTGATCGAAGATAGCTCCTCGGTATGCTTTCCCTGAATATCCTCCAATGATTTCCGCAATTGTTCTACCTCAGCACGCAGAGCTTCCCGTTCCTGAGACATCGCTTCGAATCGAACGCTTGTATCTGTCGTATCCGAGGCATTGCTGTCTATTATATCGTCCGCGGTCCGTTCTTGGCCTCTTAGTTGGCTGGCAGCAGAGACGTGTTTGGGAGGCGCAACTGCACTCCCATTGCTCGTATCATGGTTGTGGCCGTTTGTCTGCGACAGTATGGTTTCCGGAAACTGGGCTTCTTTCGGAGTGTTCTAATTGATTCAGTCAGAACTTGTGCTTCCCAGTGTGTCATTGACAACAGAACAGGTGTCCCTCGTACCACTGCTGATTGCCCCGAGTCTTCGCCCTCTGCCTCGCCATCACCGTGCTCCCCTGCCGTATCCTTCTCCGGGTCTTGAGATTTTGCGGCGTCGCCATTGCTCTTTGTTTTATTATTCTTTTTCTTCTTATTGTTCTTCTTCTTACTAGGTGCTTTTGGAATGTGTTAGCAACATCACAGGATCCGCGCCATTCTGACGGCTCGACTTATGGGAAAACGAACCTGTTGTAGAGGCTTGAGAGGGATCTGAGGGCGCTACAGCAGACATTTTAGAATAGATGGTGGACCAAAGGAATCCGGGTAGTTGGAAGGTACAATTATTGTTCTTCTGGTCGCTCAACTTTCTGGCCAGCTGCACTCGTAATAATAGCCTTCGCTTCAACGGGCCTAGCAACACGGGCTTACGAACGCACCCCTGCTATGTTTCGTCCTCGTCCTTACGGAGGTACACATGTTTTGGACAGTCATGCATTTTCCCCCAAGAATCAGCATTCACAAATGATTCTTTCTTATCTCCTCATGGTCACTCATGGCTCACGCTGCACAAAATTCTTAGTTCTACTCATGAATTTCCAAGCCAGGAAAGAGTACTCGGGTACCTATCCTGTCCTGCGGTACCTATATCACCAGACAAGCTGCCGTCAAATAGTCCTACTAGTAACTAGCTAATTACTCACCAATCGATATTGATTAATTGGCAGCGCCGTCTGCTTGCATCATTGTGAGTAACGTCATGTCCACGATCCATATACCATATATCAGATTGCCAAGGTAAAGTGTTGACTTCCGTACGCTTTCTTCATTTGCCTACAATTTCATATATCTTACAAGTTCTCCTTTCTCTCGTACTACATGTTTCGCAAACCCGTTGAACGATCGATCAAGCAACATGGCAGCAAACGGGCTTGCCTCCCGAAACTACATTCGATGGGGTGCTCCCGGTGTAGAGAATGTGCCTTCAGGAGAAGCAGAAGACATCCAAGCCGTTGCAGATATGATTCATACCATGCAAAAGGCCCAGTACAATAATCACCGGCACATGTACGGTGGTATGTCGTGTCAATACGGAAGTAGCAGACTCTCATTGACAATTGACTAGGCACTCACGCCAGAACTCAAGGTGTTGTTAAAGGAGAACTCATCATCGGGGATCTCCCGCCTCATTTGGCACAGACATTGTTCTCCAAGCCTGCGAAATACCCCATCGCCATGCGTTACAGCTCGGAGCCTGGAGACCCAGCGTTGGACGACCGTATTCCACAACCTCGAGGTTTGGGCATGAAAGTGTTCAATGTACCAGGCGAGATGTTTGAAATTGGGAAGGACTATGATACTCAGGATATCGAGTTCAACAGCGCTCCTGCAATCGAACTTGCGGACGCGAAGACCACCCGGGAGATTTTTGAACTTCGAATCAAGTACGGCGATGATAAGAAGGAGCTTTACAAGCACTTGGAGGCACGGAAAGATACCGAGCTCCAAAAGGCTCGCGATGAAGTTCCAAATCACCATCTAGAGGTCTGTATATAAACAGGAACTTGCGAATTCAGATTGGATACTAACACTTTAGTCGCAGTCAACCAGGCAGTACTCGCAGACCGCATATAGATATGGCGATTATGTTGTGAAGTATTCCTTGGTCCCATCCTCCGAAACACAGAAGAAGCTTAGTGAAGAAACTGTCAAGCCAGAGTCACACCCCGACCATATCCTGAGCGACTGGCTCAAGGATTTCCATGGAGCACATGATGCTGAGTACATCTTCCAAGTTCAACTTCTAGAGAATCTAGAAGACCAGCCAGTTGAATATGCTGGCAAGCCCTGGGATGATGAAAAGTATCCGTGGCAGACTGTGGGCAAGGTTGTGATTCCCAAGCAGGATAGTTTCATTCCCGTGAGAAAGTCATTCTGGGAGGATCATATAAGATTGGATCCTTGGCATGGGCTGAAGAGCTTTCAGCCATTGGGGTCTCCGAACCGTCTCCGCCGCGTCGTATATCCGGCAAGCTCCAAACTTCGACGCGAGATCAACGGTCGCCGACAGATCGATGTAACCGACATCCAACAGATTCCAGATGGGGGCTTCATTGATCTTTGATTAGCACATAACGAAATTCTGATCTGAATGTACATGTCGCGCCTTCCAGACAATGTAGTAGCTCGACTGTTGAAATGACACTCCTGACAATGTATCTTAAATTTTCTAAACTTTCCCTTGCGAATTCTTGAAGCATTACTCGCACCAGAAGCTGTCGACTCTCGGCCTCTACCAAGTCATACTGAAGCTTTTCCGGTACCTATAGATATTGTATGTACGCACTAAGCGAACCCGTTGAGCTTCCAGAGTTTGCACTCGAGCACTCGGGATTATAAAAGGCGTGTCTCTCTGGGCCATTCAAAAATATGAAGAGGCTATCTGTATAGTCATCGCAATCGATAGAGAGCAATGAAAGCCAAAACAGGGGTATATAGAACGCCGGAAGTTTTATAAAGACTGAGGAAGGAAGATGTCGCAGGCAGCGAGAATTTTAAAGATGGCGGGTTTAGAGCGCTAGTCCAAAAAAGGAAGGCGTTTGTGTCAGGTGTTCCGTGTGCATTTCGCGATGTATTCAATTGTCTCTCCAACTTCAGTTCACAACTTCAATGTGGTTCAAAATCTCGTCTTCTGCCCCTTTCACAACTGTCTATTCGCAAATGTGCAACTTTCAATCATCCCCTTTAAAAGGTTCCGTCTTTTCCTTCATCCAATTCATCTAATTCTATCCCCTCGCCACCTATTAACATAGCGTCACGATCATACACAGCCTCTAGTAATACTGCAACTGGCAAACGCGGCTCCTCAGATTTCCCATCCAGTTCTCAGCCAGCCAAGAAACGCAAGAGCACCGGCAGAACCAAAACTGTCAATTACTACGATGAAGAAGAAGATGATATTTGCAATAGTAATTCCTACGGCGAGTATGACGAGGTTGCAGAAGCCGCTGCCCAAGCGGCGCTCGCTGGATTTACGGAGAGTAAGCCCAAGCGTGCTCGTAGGAAGAATGGGGAGGAGCCTGAAGAGAAGCGCCTCAGACGCTTTCGTGCCAAAGCTCCAAGTGCTTATGTTGAACGATTGCACCGTGTCAGGACCCAGAGGATGTTCTTGATTGACCGGACTGCAGGCATAAGTGAGGATGGAACACCTGAGGAGGAGTTTGATATTGCTGGTACTACCGGCAACATCTATCGGGTCAAAATTGGCAAAGTGTCAAGCTGTACCTGCCCAGATAATGAGAAAGGGAATCAGTGCAAGCATATCATCTATGTGGGTATCATTGTTGTCAACACACGACGACACTGACGGATTTCAGGTGCTTATCAATGTACTGAAGGCCCGAACGGATTTGGCATACCAATTGGCATTCCTCACGACTGAGCTCACCGAGATCTTTGACGGTGCACCCCCATCGCCGCAGGCTGGCGACCCCCCTTCCTCGACTACTGACACAGGTGGTAAACGCAAGCCAATTGATGGGGACTGCCCAGTATGTGTCATGGAGTTCGAGGAGGCCGAAAACACACGTAGAGAGATTGTTTGGTGCAAGGCAGCTTGTGGTCAGAACGTTCATCGCCGCTGCTTCGAACAAGTATGTCAATTCCTGGAGCTTTTATTTCCTGTTTCAAACCTTTCGCGAGCTTTGATGCCCTTTTTGGATCGACCTAAACATCTCGAGATATTCAGAAAGGGCATTGAATCTCCTGAGGCGCCTATATTGTTTTTTAATCATGCAATGCTGACCCCGAGAACTTGTAGTGGGCCAAAGCAAAGCCTGGAGAAGTACGATGTGTCTTCTGCCGCACACCTTGGAAGGGAGACGAAGACATGGTCAAGAGGATCAACAAGAAAGGCCCTGTGAATTCGGAGGGATATGTCAACGTCGCTGGCGAGCTTGGATTAAGCGGACAGAGAGATATGAGTACTTATCACTCGTACTGGGTAAATCAGCAACGCGGTTATGGGGGCTATCGTGGCTACAGAAGCTATTAAGCAGCGACTCGTGTGGGTCTGTAGTAAGTGATGGGTTGAGGTTGCTTGGGTTCTCCACTGCAGAAGCGGCTTTACTTGCATAGTGAGGAAACAGGGGCGTTATTATGGATCTATACCTATTTGTTTTAAGCCACAGGCGGCGAGAGTCTCTGTAACATAGGAGAATGATGAAACGAATCTTCCATGGTTATCAACCATATGATGTAGAAACTTGACAAACTATGGTCCCCACACGATGCCAAAAAAGAACCTCATTGAGAGCTCTCATTGCTAGAAGAGACAGACGAAGGCGAAGCTGTTGAAGGAATCGGGAGCTAGAAATGGGAATGGAAGGAAGGGCAAATGAGTGATAGGACACCACAAGGTTTTGTATATTTGAAATGGCGGCTTATGAAGGCTGGCTTGGTTATTTTTAACTCCTTAAATCAAAATTTCGCTTTTCCCGCTCCAAAACGCCCATTCAGTACGACAGACTCTTAGGCAATCTTCCCCTTGTTAACAACGAAGCCCTCCAACGCACTAATAGCAGCCCAGAGCCTATTCTCCGCCTCTGGGAACACCAAGCTCCTCTTCCCGTAAAACACCGCATCATCAACCTCCTCCTGGTGCCTGGGCAAACAATGCATGAATCTCCATCCATCCTTAGCTCCACCCCTCTTCGCCAGCTCCTCTGTAATCTGATACCCAGCAAAAGCCTTCAACCTCTTAGCAGACTCTTCTTCCTGACCCATAGAAATCCAAGTGTCTGTAACAAGAATATCCGCATTCTTAATCGCCTCCTCAGGAACCGTAGTCTCAATGAGTTGAGCATTCGAGTCTGCGGGGCGAGAAGCAAGAATAAGTTGCTTCATAGCACTTGGGATCGTATAGCCACGAGGAGCAGCAACCGAAATATCAACACCCATCTTCAAACATCCAATAGCTAGATCAAACAGCACATTGTTCGCATCACCGACCCACGCAACCTTCAATCCCTGCACCTTTGCTTTGCCAAATGTCTCCTGAATCGTAACGAAATCCGCTATGGTTTGCAGAGGATGGAAATCTTCGGACAAGGCGTTGATTACGGGGACAGAGGAGTGCTTGGCTAGGTCTGCTACTTCAGCGTGCGCACCTACGCGTGCTACCATGGCTGATACCATGGAGGAGATCACCACACTGGTGTCGTAGAGAGACTCATTGACGCCTAATTGTATATCTCCCGATCCAAGAAACATTGGGTGTCCGCCCATAGTCGTCACAGCAGCTTCAGTGCTGACTCTGGTCCGGGTGCTGCGTTTGGAGAACATCATAGCAATAGTTTTGCCCGAGAGCTTCCCCGCGAGAGCAGGTGGAGTGACCCCAGACTTGATGGCTGCCTTGTGGGAGGATGCATTCTGAAGCAGGGTGCTGAATTCGGTAGGTGTAAGGTCTGCAATTGAGAGGAGGTGACGGGGTGCGAAGGGGGAGGTGAGCGGTTGTGCTGGGCTCTGGGGAGTTGAGTAGGTTCGTTTTTGAAGCTGGGAGAGCTGCTTGAAAGCCCGTCCCGCGGGGCGGATTGATGTCGACGTCGGCATATTGGAAACTGATTGCCCAGTGAAATTAGTTGGAGCTCAATTGGAAGGTTTTAAAAAATTTTGAGTTTTTTGCAGACGGAATAATCAAAAACACTTACATTGGAGGAATTGGTGACTCAATAAATTTTGAACTGCATGTGGTACGAAAATGCTGGCTGCATGAACTTCCCCACACTTTGGGGTGTCGAATCAGGAGGCTGGGAATTGAGGCACACTGGAGTTGAAAACTACATTTAAGCTAAATCGGAGAATCTCACCATTTCTATACATAGTAAATTAGAATAAAACATTTTATCGTTCAAACTAAATAAGTGGATGCGTGGAGGTTTATGATGATTTTATTTCTTGAGAATTGATTAAACTCCCAGCTTATTTATCATTCGAGGCCAAACCAGACCATAAGCAGCAGTGAATACACGAAAGAGTTCATCTTCGCTATGATTGAAAGAGTGTACGCCAGCCAGATAGTATGTGACCGCTCCCAAGGGCCCAATGCAGTAAAATTCAAATCCATCACGAGGCCCAACTCCCAAAGCGTGCTCTCCATGAGCCAAGAAAGAAAAGGGAATCGTCATAAGCTTCGTCACTGATACCGCCGTCGGCCTGGTATCTTATAAACTCAAACGCCGTGTAGCTGCCCCGTCTATGCTGATCCCCATATGACAATCTTTGCACCTCTTTGTATGTATACCAATCCAGCCCTCAGCCTCAAATTCCTGCACAGAGGACTTCATTCTACCAATGTCCTACACGAACAGGCGCATTCGTACCATACGTGCCAGATAAGAGCTGGTTCCGGATCGAGTCACGGTCACCCGAGCCAGAGCCCATGTTGGAGTTGCCGCCCATCCACCCAAGATTCGCTCCAATAGCATTTACAGCAACCTGCATACGGCCTCCACTTTGTTCATCATGCTTTGCAAGTCTCTGATCCCATCCCCCAGAATGCAACTGGAATCCACCACCCTTCTTGGATGCCTCACTGATGACCAAAGCCCATGCTCTCGAGATCTCGTCGTATGCGTTGTCCTTGTGATATTTGTGAGATTGGCTGTCCCATTCAGGGAGCTCGTGAACGACCTTTGTTGCACTGTCGAGGAAGTTAAGAGATGTCGTTGCTTGGTTTTCATTTGGAGGAAGATAGTGGGGCGTGAAGTCGGTCAAAGCGCTGATCAAATCTGTCAAAGGTCCCTTTACACGGTTGTAGGCGTAGTCAGAACCAGCATTACCACCGAATGGAAAGGCCTCTCGCAGTTTTTCCTGATATTGTGACAAGACATCGAGTGTTGCTGCCACAGAAGGCCTAGGCGCCGAAGACACAACCTCTGTACCGATCTGTGGGTGCCGCTCACATATTATTTGTAGGACCGACCGCAGAGACTGTGCGTCGAGGGTTTCGAGGAGTCGGGGGAGGGCAAGAGGACGGCCAGTTACGTCGTTAGCCCTTACTTTCTTCGAAGGGCGAGCAAGAGGTCGGGAAGCAAAAGCGGGGGAGTTCTGGGGCGAAATCGACATGCTGTCGTCGAAGGCATCGTCGTCGACCTTTCGCTTTCGAGTCGTCATTCTGGAGGGTTGAGTATTTGGAGATACTGTGTGAAATGTGTGTCAGTGTGTTGAACAATACAGAGGGCGGAGAGGGTCGCCATACCTGTGTTATGAGGGTCGTAATGGGGAGGGAACTCGGAAAAGGTCGTCGGATGCGTTGGTAGCAGAACGTTCATCGTTGCTGGAGCTCTTATTGTGAAACCAGCCGTGGATGAATAGCTGAGCTGCGGCACTCGAAAGGGGGTCGTGGAGGAGTGAATATTTCTCGTCGACTCGAGTTGTTTCCTGGAGGAGGAAGATGCAGACGCAGTTGCAGTACCAAGACCCAAGCTAAAGGGCCGAGACTAGCGCAGAGGCGAGTGACTTGGGACGACGGTGATGGCCAAAGCGCTCCAAGGCATCAATACCCTAACAATCTTCAACGCCCTGGCCTACAATTCGTGGGTAATTCTTTCAATTCTTCCACTTGCATGCCTCGTGTCGCACCTTGCTTAAGTATACGCAGACTCCATGAGGGTTAAATTGATGGTTAATGTAGCGGGTCAGATGCTTCTGCATTGTGGGATACCTATTCTTATTCTGCTCTGAGGATGTGGTCATCCATGCCAACAAAGCAAAGAAAACCGGCGGGTTCATTTCTGGCAAGCCACAAAGGCTTTCGAAATCTGTATGATGTACTTCTGGCAAAACATGCTTTTGTTTGCGGAGGTAGGTCCGTCCGGAGTTCATTAAAGCTTATTAGTTTCCTGGAGTTTTCTTTTGTGTTACCTATTCGGCTCCGATGTTCGCAGACGTGGCTAGACATTTCTTGAATGAAGCATTTATCTGATGGAGGGGATTAGAGAGCACATATTCTGGAGCCTGTAGACCAGGTGAAAGCTGTTGAACATGATGAACTCTGTTTAAATCATGTTGGGCTCGAGGAAAACATCCCAGGTGTCCATCTTGGCTTTTTATTGATTGCTCTTCTTTCTTAGCTATGTAGAAGTGACCAAGTTGGCTTCCTTTCACACTTTGACTGCAAGGAAACAAGCCCTAATCCTTTCAAGATTCTGGAAACTGAACCTCAGAAGGCATTCTGGCAGACTTTGAGCTGCTTTTACGCCATTTCTGGTCTCTGATACGCAGCTTAAGCACGCTTGTTCTTCACCAAACCCGAAGAGAGATACACTTGGCGCAATTCCACGTCTGTTGAAGAGGAAGCATACAGAGCTAGAGTTCGTGCAGGAGGAAGGCGCTGCCCTGACTTCTTGAATCTACAAAGCATCTTAAGGGTACGTCGGGTTTTGAACCTTCGACGAAACAGCAATACAAATACATTTCAGTTAAAACACCTTCAACTGTATTATCCTACCAGCACGAAATGCGTCTTCCATTACCTGGGGTTCGATACAGGCTCCGCAACATGGGGAAGTCTCGAAACAGTCAGCAACGTAAGCCGTTCGATCGAGAGGCCTCGCAATCTTTTTCCAGGCTATGCAAGTATCGTCCTGACATTATCCCGGCTCTAACTATCATAACGGCGTTTCCTGCATGGCAAAATCAACGCTCTCGGGATAGGTAGATGGAAAACTTATGGGGATATGTCAGGTGGTTGACCAATGAGGTTCGGATGCTGAAAGCACAGCGCGAGGGCCCTGAGGATGACGTTCAGGAGGATGCCTTTGAGGTTATGTTCAAGGAAATGCCAGGGCACCAGGAGATATCGGAGGAAAGCAAACCTACGGATGTGCCGAAAGAGGATTTGGAAAAGGGCCTGGGGGAAACGGCCGCAGCTGCATTAGCGGCCCAAAAAAGTCAGTAGCTGCTGCGATGAAGAACGAGAAGGAATTGGGGGAGATTACAAGAGCATCAAGAGCATCAACGTCTAGCTTCATATGACATGCTCATTTTATCGATGAATAGAGGTCTTACTCAATAACTACCTTCACTGTGGCGTCCCACGAGGCGCAGATGAATATCTTTTTCCAGGCAGCGACTCTTATTGTACTTGTACTCACATGCTACTTTTAATTAATCCAAAAGGATCAAAGCAGTCTCAGAACAATACACAACATTAAATAGAAGTGAAAAAATTCCGACCATCCCCTGACGAGGCTGACACCACCGAGAAGGCTCGACATGTTTCAGCCGAGATTTCGCGTCTGGCTGCGCGTCTCTGCCATCAACACCCAAAAGACGATCACAAACTTGTCGTGCGATTCCTGAACTTCAGTATGGGCATCACGTTAGATCAGAAAAGTCTGGAGATAGCCTTTCAAGGTCGTCCAGATCTCCAAGCCGCTATTCAGAACGCTGCAGGTAAAACCCATCACAGCCTTGAAGCCTTCCCGCCTCTTGCCCCTGACTCTGTTTTTACTCCTTTTGTCTTCAGTAACTAAGTCGAAATTTCAGTTAGTGATCCATATATTGAACTATTCAACCAAATCTCTCTCCATGTCGCCACCCTCGCTCCCCCATCCTCCTCAGAGCCTGCCTCTAAAAAGCGGCGGCTAGACGATGGCCCCTCAAATGGCACGAACGGCCATTCCTCATCCTCAAAAGCAGTAGCAGCAAGCGGAAACGACCCCGTACTTCTAGAAGTAAAAGAAATGTCCGTCGTCATTCCCCAGCGCAAGAAATACACTCTCTGCTTCACAGCCTCGCACCTCTACGCGCGATTACCAGACTCCTCTGAACCCGTCGCAGGAATCAGCTTTGCATGGAAAGATATTGGTATGTTTAGTTCCATCCCTGTGGTCTCTGTTCAATGGATCTCAAGTAATAATCGCAACTTCAGAATACATCTTCCGCCTCCCCGTCCCCGAAAAGACCCAAAAACAACACAACTACATTCTCTTCCCCCGCAGCTCAAACATAACGCCCTCAAAACCCACCTCCCCCATCCCCGAACCCCTAGTTTTCACCATCCCCGATACAGCCCCCAAACCCGGCACCGTATCCGGAAAAGACGCAGATGCCGTCTCAGACGACTACAAGACGCTGTTCGACTGGGCAATTACAAGTCGACTGAAAGCAGTGGGCAATACAGTGAAGATTACGCAGGCTGATGAGAAGCTTTTCGCGAGCGAGCAGAAACAGCCGCATCGTCCTGGAGAGAAAGCTGTGTTTGTGAAAGCATTTAGAGGGTCGAAGGATGGCTATCTGTTTTTCCTACCCAACGGCATACTATGGGCGTTCAAGAAACCGCTGCTTTTCCTACCGCATGAGAAGATTTCGGCGGTCAGTTATGTGAATGTGCTACAACGAACATTCAACTTGAGCGTCGAAGTTGGCATGGAGTCGACGGAGGAAGGAGAGGAAGCGGTCGAGGAGTTCGAGTTTAGTATGCTGGATCAAGAGGACTTTGCAGGCATCGACGAGTTTAATAAGAGGCATGGACTGATGGATAAGAGTATGGCCGAGCAGCGAAAGGCGAAGAGGCTTAATGTTAATGTGGTGAAGGACGAGGAGGGGAATGTGGTGGGTAATGCGGAGGCTGGGGAATTAGAAAAGGCTGCAGCGGAAGTGGAACAAGCTGCTGTGGATGAGGAGGACGAAGAAGAGGAGGATTATGATCCAGGGAGTGAAGGGGAAAGTGAGGGATCTGGAAGTGATACTGATGATGAGAGCGACGCGGAGGGTGGTGGGGACAGCGAGGAGGTTGACGACGATGACGATGATGAAGCCGAAGATGAGTTATGATTTACGGGTTCGGGACCGTAGGATATTCATCGCTTGTATACATACTGAAGGATTATTGAGGCTGCACGTTCAGTCTGTACTAACGTCATTTACGATCTGGAAGCTAATTTCATGCATGTGAGCTATAGATGGGCAAAGTTTGCTTTTATTCTATATTGTATTCTATTCCTTTTCGGCCAGAAGACCCGGGTACCTGACCAAGCCAGCTGTAACATACAATGCAACATTTGCCTATCCAACGATGCCCTTTCCTAAATGCAATGCCAACAAATGAAATCCCCTCCAAAATCGATCACTTGGTGATCATAGCCTCCCTACCTGGTCCGGTGCCAATGTATGTGACCTTGACACCAACAAACTCCTCGATAAATTCGATGTATGCACGAGCCTCTTTGGGGAGATCGTAGTAGGTCTTCGCTCCTGTCGTGGACTTCTCCCATCCCTTCATCTCCTTGTACTCTACCTGGACTCTTGATAAGACGTCGATATCGGCGGGGAAGGAGTCGAGTTTTTCGCCAGTATCAGGGTGGATATACTAGGTCCATGTCAGCGAGTTTGGATTCGGGTACTGTGTGGGACGAGAGGAATATGTGGGAACTGCATGAATAGGATTAAGCTTCTTACGGCTGTTGCGACTTTAATCACAGGGAATGTGTCCAGAATGTCTAGCTTGGTGACGTTCAAGGCTGTAGGTGAAACTCGAAGTCAGTATTTTTCTACAAAGGAGTGGTGCAGGCCAGGTTCCAAGCAAGAATCACACTCTGATGCCCAAAGCGGCCTTGACAACAAGTAATTGCTTCGGGGGTCAGCACTTACCATCATAGTGGTTCACCGCATGCGAGTACCTATAAGACAGTGGAGTTAGTAGAGTTTCTCATTCATAATTCTGGATACTCAACAATGGTATAGAAATCAGCCAGTGTAATACTCACTTCACTACAACCAAATCTGAAAATCACAGCCCATAGTCAGCATTATACCCCGAAGAACAATTGGGAGTAGACAAAGAGAGGAGATAGGCGTGAAATTCTTGACTCCAACGTAGGAAAGAGTCTTGCTGCCCGCTTTGTAACTCACCTAACCATCCACAGCGTCTCTTTCTTCCGGTTGTGACTCCAAATTCCCGGCCAATATCTTGAAGTTTAGAACCAACTTCTCCTAGATCTTCGGTGGCGAATGGACCACTTCCGACACGTGTTGTATAGGCTTTCACTACACCGATGATGTTGGTTACCTTTCTTGGGTTGATGGCGAGACCAGTGTAGATACCAGCTACTCCGGTATTAGATGAGGTGACAAAGGGGCTATCGTTTGGTTAGCACAATGGAGCTCAATAGCTCTCAGAACGGCTCCCAGGATCGCAATCCTTGTAGAATATAACAGATCACACCATGAAAATAGACGTACTAAGTGCCGTAATCAATATCAAGCATGAGGGCGTTAGCTCCCTCAACAAGCATTGGGATGTCTCGTTTTTGGGCATCGTCCATGAATACCACAGCGTCGGTCACATATTTTCCCAGCTCTGTGCGATATTTCTTGAATTTTGAGATCTCCTCCTCGACATCATATGTCAGAAAGTCTCCCCATCTTTTTCTCGCAGCCCGTGCCAGCTCTCGTATCTTCTCCTCGAAAAGTGCCTCGTTGAAAATCTCCGAAATTCTAATTCCACTTCTTGCGGCTTTGGTGGAGTATGCCGGTCCTAAACTACGAATCAGCGAATTCCACAGCAGCGTGTACTCGGCATAGAGGATCCAAGCCCAGGATATCTGGGTATTTCGAGCAAATATTCGACTAACCTATCCCCTTTCCAGTGGTTCCGATACTCTTTTTACCTAGCTCAACTTCCTCAAGGCCATCCAGTTTCTGGTGAAGGTCAAGAACCACTTGACACCGATCCGATATCAATATACGCTCTCTGACATTTTCCAAACCCTTTGCCTCGAGGTCGTTTAATTCCTTGAAGAATGCAGGGACGTGGACCACGACGCCGCTCCCTATGAGGTTCATACAATTCGGATTTATTAAGCCACTCGGCAGCAGGTGAAAGTCGTATGTGATCTTATCCGCTCCACTGCCAACGACGATTGTATGGCCTGCGTTGTTCCCACCTTGCGCTCTGGCGCAGAGGTTGACCGTTGGGCAGAGGATATCGACCAATTTACCCTTTCCTTCATCGCTAGAGAACAAGATATTGGGATTAGCATTGGTTCCTGGGGGGCAGATACGGAGTATGAACGGGCTGCATCAGGCATAGGCTTTAAGGAAAGCCATATATCTGATCTGGCCATTGGACTAGGAGGGGCATTTCGACATCGAGAAATTGATACTTACCCCCATTGGGCACCAACCACGATGGTTATTGTCATGGTATCTTCTCTGCAGATCAATTAGCAGAATCCTAAGATCAATTGAGAGGCTGAATACTTGTTGCGTGCGGGTTTAAGTGGTTGTCGCAAAACACTCCGAAACGCGATGGTGGGGTTGGGAAATTTATATGCAAGCCGATAGCGGGGCAAATTTTATTGTGTGGGGAGTCACTCCCTATCCGGAGCTAACTTCAAACCACAACAACTTCACCATTTGCTTGTCAAATTCTGTGGTTTATTTTTAAGGGCATCGAAAGTCATTTACCTCTCTTATATGCCTCTTTCGAACGTATTGCGAATTTTGCGGCATGCTGTCTCTTTGTTTCCAAACACTATCCTGCCACAAGTGACTCACTCAGTCGAGGTGTCAATTCATCCGTTCGTCATTTCTAAATCTTCGGGGTTTGCAACCTTCATTTTTGATGGCCATCACGGCGAGCGCCATTCTCCACTATCTGTACGCTGTAGTCATATCAAAGACTTCGTCTCCACTTCATATGGGGTGAAGTTTCAACGGATGGGATGAATTCTGTGCTCTGAGCATTACACAGATACGTGCAGTAGTCTAAAGCTCCCCGCAGTACCGGTATTATACACTCTAAAGCATTTCTCACCGAAGCGCTCAAAATGGGATAGCTCTGGGATTCAGATCCTCGTCATGGAACAGTTCTTTTGGATGATTTGGGCTCACCGAAATCTTGGTGGCTGGTTTCTGAATGTGTGATACGTTGCCTTATTTTTGCAACTTCAAACTTTGAAATTTTTCGTCCTTCACTCTTTCTACATAAGGAGCAATGCTTCTTCATTCACCCAACGTGCAATATTATCCTCCAAGCCCTTGGGTTCCGATTTCCAACTTACGAACAAATTTTTTTTTTTTCAGTCTTCCTCTGATGCTACGCGCCTCAAGCATGGGCGAGCAGATGCCACTTGCCACCGTTGAAGGACTAGAGATCCTTGAAGCCGGAGATGATTTCATCGATATGATCGATATATCTCAATGTGAAGACTCATATTCTCTGTCACTTCATGATATTGGTGCTGGTGTTGGAGTTTCTGCGTACAGCCAATCTTCTTCCCAGCCTTACGAGACGAACTTCGAGCTAAACCATTTCAATGATTACGATCTTTCCATGTCCGATAATTCAGCCAGCTTTCTTGATACCTATACTGGGTTGAGCATTGCCGGTCTCGTTGATGATGGGCTATCCATGTTCTACAACACCACTTTCCAAAATTATGACGGAGCTCGGAACGAAGCCCTTGCATACCACCAAACGAACAGTCTTCCAGTAGCTGCAAAAAACCTCGAAATTTCAGCCGTGAATCCCCCAGAGAAACAAAAGTTCGAAGATGGACTTTCACACTTCATAGGGATGAAGAATTCTGGCCCTGAAAGGAAGCAGCGAAAACGATTTGCGCCCGATAGACGAAAGGAAGTAGATCAAGTGCGCAAAGTTGGAGCGTGCATTCGGTGTAGGATTACGAAGACCCGCGTACGTGTTGTCCCGTCTCAATACAAGTATCATTTTGCTGAATTCGGATTGTTTACAGTGCAAGCTCGATTTACCATGCACTTCCTGTCTTCACGTTGGGAAGTCAGCGAACCTCGGTAGGGCACTTTGTGTCCGCCAGAAGCTACTGGATGTTCGCTTCACAACAGGTAGTGAATTTACTTTTGTCAGCTGGTTCCGTGTTGAAACCTGGCCCATGATTCACCCCTTCGTCACTGATTCAAGACGTCCTGGGCAATGAATCCCCCTGTCTTTTTTTTAAATTTTTACAAATGGGCGGATCATTTAATTCAAGAAATACCCAGGCCACCCACACATTGCGCTGATAGTCTAGAAATTAGTTCCTGTTCCAGTTTACATTTTCTAATGGCAATCTAGATCTTTGGGGTCGTGATAACGATATCCAGTGGTTAAAGAACGAAGTTACCCCATTGTATGGTCCGAAGGCGAGTCTCCGGATTTCTGCGTACAACCTGTGTGATGCAAGTCAGTCTATTTCCGGCCACGTCGATTTGATGTGGGCTGGCGGCGACATCGAACATTGGAAAGTTGCAGCGCCTCTGGAACTCGAAGTGCAGGCTTTCAAGCCGCGTCCCAACAGGGAGTTCCAACACGTTGATATGGACGTTGGCCCGTCCGATGTAGCTGTGTCAACCGGAGGTATGGATCTTCAATACTATGCAATTCCGGAAGCGTCACTCCCGAGCCTTGAGTTACTAGAGAATTGGGCTCTAGATACTACGCGGCATAATAAAGGGGCATTGGTAGGCGAGTTTAATGGAAACTTTCTGTCGCTCGCACGAAGATATTGCGAATGCCCCAAAGTCTTGCCACTTGTGAGGTTATTTCCCTGCACCTATTTCTAAGCTAATTCTTATTCGCCAATTCCAGAAAGATTTGGTGCGGAAAGCAGTTCGAATAAGCTGTCTTCATGGAATTTGGACATCTCAGCTCCCGCAGCCTCGCAAGTCTCGCAGCGACCCCTGGCGATATGCCTCCAGCGCCGTTTGCAGGCAAATCCAATTGATCGTCACGAAGGGGATTGTAGATCTTGAAGTCGACATTCTCGCGCAATTGCAAAAAACAATATTCGGCGGTAAAGGCCCGGGTAAGAAAAATATGCTTGCTATCTGGACCGGCCTGTGGTTACTGCTGCTTACCTATCGCGACACGAATAAGTATTGGGACTGCCAAAGCATTTCCAAAGACGGGCTTCCCGAACTTTCCCAACACATGTACGACATGCTCGTTTCGATCTATTCGGGTCTCTTCAGACCGTCTTCCCCTCTGTGGCTTAACTGGCTAAGGGAGGATATACTGGATCTTTTCGGACGAGATACGAGAATTATTGAGCGCATGGGAAACTTGAAAGCAGAGATGCGATTTCTGGGTGCGTCGGGCTTCCAATCCGGCCTCAACTGGCAAACAACTGACAGAGTCTAGATGCCGAAAGTGACAGTTACCGGCATCCTCGTGACAAGCTTTTGCGAACGCTTGTACTTCAACATGAGAAAAAACTAAGCCGAAAACATTTCAAAAAACCATCGGATTGGATTCCCGAAGATGTTCTTGTTAAGAAGTATTTGGACTTCACCAATAGCAGCTCCTCATTCGTGCAGGATAGCGATGGGACTTGGAAGCCTCTCAATCTGGCACAAACTAAAGTCTAATCCAAGGGATAGGGATACCATTTCATTCCGCTGTACTTCGTAGTTGGAGATCAGTGTATGTCCCCGGAGACAAATTGGAGCTTAGAGCGAAACAGCCGGTTACTCATGGTCAGAAACGCTTCATCCGGTAGTGACTCCTCCTTAATTCAAAATGTTGTTCGTTACAATTTAAACTACAATGTCTCGGTAGCCATTAGATCTCGATTTAGTTCACTTGCTACAGCACAGCTAAGGATCTCAGAATTGAAAGTCGAAGTTTTGTATGTTGTTTACTTAATCATATTCCGATATGACCGCGAGACCATGCGGGCAAGCTATCTGTTTGTGATAGCGTGCAAACGAAGAGGCAAAACCCTGTGTGAAAGACGAAGTTGAGAACCGAGGGATCAAGAATCAACAAAAAGGTCTGTCGCGAAGCGGAAAGTAACCCGAAGTTTTGTAGTGTTTCGCAGCCAGTGGATCTGGAGGTGCCCTCATCCGTTTCATCTCGCGCTCAAATATCAGAGATCTCAGTAGCCCATCAATGCTGAAGCGGTGCCCGCCAAATTTATCTGTACAATCAGTTGAAATCTACTATTGACTCCCTGAGGACAACAGGATGGCTCACCAAATAGCACAAATTCTGTCTTGAGTGTACCCATCCTCTGCATAAGAATGTCGTCACCACCGAACATTTCATACACGTCTCTGACTAGCCAATTCAGTCCTAAGGGCGAAGAGGAAGCAAATAGCCCAGATTATATAGATACCAGCATATCATACATATGCTGAGCCAGATCTCGGTGAGAATGTCTGCAAGACGGCCACGCGTTGAACGTGGCTCTGTATGTGAGGATGAGAATCCAGAGACAAGTCCACACTGGCAGCACCTTATCTTTACCGAGACGCTTCGAGCCAAAGACTAGATTTTGCAGTGAAGATAGAAGATCGATCTCTAGGTCTGTAATGCCTCTGGCCACAATGACAGCAATTTGACTGTGCACTGCTCGCGATGCATATTTTGTTCCTTGTACGGCATTTCCTTCGGGGAGACTTATGCTACGCGACCATACGCCGTGAAGGGCGCTTAGCCGCATTGCTTTGTCTACGAGGGATTTCTTGTAATGAGTCAGTATTCATCCCTGCACTACCTCAACGAATCGAGCACAAGCCAAACATAGAATCTTTCAATTTACTCACAAGAGGGATATCTTTTCCATTTTCCGAGTACCTACTAGCGAAGTGTAATAATGTGGAACGTAGCCAGCCTGTAAATGCATGCATGGGATAAGACATCATCGTATCGAGAGCCCAAGCCTCGATATCCTGAACACTCGGCAGTGAGTCTTCTGGAATGGCATAGAATTAACCCGGGGAAGGCCTCAGCTCATCTATATCCTTTTCGCGAACGTGTAACTGGGTGGAGCCACTCTCTCCCAGGCGGCGGTGTGAAAGCCTGGGTTTGAATTTTGAATGGAATAGCGCTTTTTTGTACTTCCGTAGCCCAGCCCCAGCGTCGACGACTTCTTTCGTGATATTCCTGTAAGACTTGGTTTTCGCTGCTTTTGACTTTGTAAAGAAATAATTCGAGTGGGTTTAGGTCGCCATGCAGGGGAGTGACTTCATTTCTGAGCCAAGCAAGATCGGACCCACGGTGCCATAAATCTATGCAAGTTAGGCTATAGTAGTTCTGTTCGTGAAGCAAGACTTCATACCGTAAGTAAACCGGACGCTTACGAAGCTCCGTCGAACGCACATAATTGCTCCTGGTCTTGGATCCCCGCAGACCTTCACGCAAGACGTACATGGCAGGTCAATTTTACACTACTCGTCGTTAGTTCTGACATGCGCAATAATTAGGAGAGGGCATTTCTTACCGGGGATTTGGTCAGTTTGCATCGAATACATGCACCGACTTTACGGAGCTGGCTAACCTCCTCCCGCCGTTCAGGATCAAAACGCCGTCGCTTTCTCCTCGGAGTTTCCAACTTTGGCCCGCCGTCAAACTCGTAGAGATAACCTTCAAATGGATTCTCATCGTCTATCTGATTCTCGGCATGTTCCACACTCTGTGGAGGCACATCGCAGACTCCAATACTGCCAACAGTCCCAATGCATGCCGCATCGATTGGAGCGGCAGGGCTATCTCCAGTCGTCGTGTTGGTATGACCTTGCCCGGATATGATAGGACAGCCACTCGCCACATCAACGGTAGAGTCGCACCTGTTGCTTGGTATATTGTTCTGCTCATGCGGAACACTCAAATCTTCAAACCAGAACGGCGACCCAAGCGCAGATGCAGTTTCCGGGAAACCGCTGCCTGTCGTTTCACCCAAGGTCGGAAACAGATCAAACAGTGTCCCTTCTAACCAAGATGAGTCCCAGGCAGAGACTTCAGGCCACTCTCCTGTTGTACTATCGTTTGCTGTAGACATAATAGCTGCAATTGCAGTCTTCAGAGCCGATTTGTGTGCTACTTTAAGATGAGATCAGGTAGTGCACAAGTCAGGACAATTGAAGGTAGCAAACATGGGGAAAGAGAGATAAAGTAGAAACTTATAGAGTATCGACGAGGCTGAAGTCTGCAGCCTCCCCGGTGGACCCAAATAGGACTAGGGAAAATGCGCGGCCACTGACATAGAACGCCACAAGTTCAAATTGCCGGTGAAGTAGGAACAGGGCCATGATCCACGATTTCGAAAGAACTTTTGCCAGATTCTGCATGGCTTTTCTATCCATACGCCCTGGGTTGCCTAAATTGCTACCATGTTAGGCATCTAGGCCATGTCTGTGGTTTTGGATAATGCTTTGAACGTATCATTATTATTATCGCACTTGCGTTCCTCTTGGTTAAGCACACTTGAGAATTCCCAAGCGTTCACGTCACATTGTCCAAGTCCAAGTTTTGATTATTGGTTTATTCTTATTTCTCTCCCATCCACATCTTCTTTCCTTAATCGGACAATAATTCGTAGCTGCCCTCCGAGATAACACTAAAGACTGCGCTCTCCCAAACGAACCCTGATAGGATTGAAGGTAATAGCCGCCATAATACTCGCATCAAAAACGAAAAAGTGGTATCAAGACTCGCCTCCTTCAACACATAAAGCCTCCTCATTCATCACTTCCCCTTCTCTCAAGTCGCATCCTTTACAAGCTTATGTACAGTACACCTTTTGAAAACACATTTCCCAAAAGATGCGCCATGCCCTCTTTTCCCTGGACATCCAGTCCAGTCCATTCCTTTTATGTTGCACATGTATTTTTCCCACTCTTCTAAAATGTCCCAGGTCCGAGTCTAAGGTTCCCGACGCCCAACGACACAACAAAGAGAAATTCAATAAGATATAGACTTTATCAATAACAAATAGACAATATTCTGAAAAGGAACGCAGATTCGAAGGAGCGTAGCTTGCTAAGGATCGTGGGTATCTGGTATTTGCAAAAAAAGAAACAAGGACAGGCTGTGGTTCGTCAAGTTCGTCATGCTGTTACAAACAACAAAAATGGTAGCCATAAGACATTAACGGGAGAAAATAAACGTGTAGGCCGTGAGGCATCCAATGTCTAGGTGGTGCCGATTAAGAGTAGGACTGCGAGCGACCTAAGTTGGCGGGAAATTTCTCCGCAAAGAACTTGAAGAGCTTGGCTTTCTTGCTAGGGCTGCGTTGTAGTTGAGTAGCAACTTGCACCATGGGCCCGACTATGTCTTCGTCGCCGAGTTGCGGAAATTTGCCCTCGCTTCGTAGATCATTCAGTGATGGAATGCGTGTCATGATGTTATTGTTGCTGCCATCGCCAATTCGGGTATGTTTTAAGGTTGCAAAAGCATCGCTTCCACTTTCGACAGTGTTGCCGATTGTGAGATCATTATTTTGGCGCCAAGCTGCGTCGACAGTAGCCCATTTTTGCTCGGTGAGCTTGTAGGTTTTTGAAGTTACGCCGTAGTGTTCGCCAGTACGAACAAGATGCTTCGTGTAGTTGCACCTTGCTAGGTCCCAATTTGCGCGCAGCTGTCGGCACGCTTCCAGGTCGAAATTATCTGGAAGATAGGGCTCCGGGTATATAGTGAAGTTGGCATGGCCAAGCTTGTTTGCCCATTCATCATTGGGGTCGGCAATGACGATTGGGGGGATTTCCGACGACGGACAAAGCTGTCCTGTTCGATTAGTAGTGCCGCGATGGAAGGACGAAATCGATGGCTTGGTGCTCAGTGGCGGCGAAGGAACTCCCTGTAGTTGAGGAGTAGTCATTGAGTCAATCGGAGTCACGTTTCCAGAGAACGGATCCTTCGGTTCAGCGACAGATGGTGATTGAAGAGGCGACTGCATCGAAACTTGCTTGGTGTTGGCTGACGCGTCGGTCATCAATGGTGGAAGCAATGGCGTTGTAGCAAAGTTCTCATCGCGCTGCCCATTATCATCATTTGCCTTCTCAATGTCAATGGGAGCGGTAGTGGAAAGGTCTTCTCGGCTACTGAAGACGCTTCTAGTAGGCGTGGGAGGCATTTGAGGCTCAAATGCCATGTCTGATACCTGTCGTGCTGAGTTGGAAACAGAAGAGGAACGACTAGATGCGGCCCGTGAAGTGGCATTCTCTCGCTGACTATCTGAAATGACAGAAGCAGAGCTTGTGCCCTTTCTCGACCGCCACTTTCGTGAGAATGATGGGAATCTAGTTCCAAAGCGCGTGGCTAGTCCATTGATGGCAGATTCGTTCGCCCTTCGCTTCTTGTACCGAGGGCTCAAAGAAAACTCCCCGTCGCTGAAGAACCCATCTGCTAGATCGTAATCGAAGTCTCGTCGCATGGGTAACTGTTCCGAGCTTTGTGCAAGGGTTGGATCTCTGTGTAGACATTCTTGGCTATCGCCTATTATTAGATAGATTAGCTATATTGCCTAGACTAAGGGGGCTACGCAGTAGACTCACACAAGCAGTCATATAGTTCGCGGGCATCATCAAACATGTCAAAGTCTTCGTCGCGTTCTTGCGGTTCTTCTTGCACGTCGGGTAGTGATCGTTTGCCAGTCTTAGAACTAGCGAAAGTTGGTGATGACGGGCTGTCCGTCGTTGAGGCGTGGAATGTCGACTCAATCGACGATGCTGAGCTTGGGTATCTCAAGTGGCCTCGATTGGAGAAGGTGGGCGTAACGGGTGAAGGCACCTCAGAGGCGGTTGAAGTCTGAGAGTAGAAGGACGACGACGAGAGGTCCATATCCGAGTCCAAGAGGCTTTCGCGTTTTCTGCGCTCCTCCACCAATTGTGGCAGTAAGAGTGGTTTGAGTTTTGGAGACATTTCTGTTCTTTGTAATAATTGCTGGTGTGTGTATTTTTCCGGTTGCGAAGCTTATCGCGGGCTTATACAGAGGTTGACGACATGCTGCACGTTTTTTTCTTCTTTCTATTTCCTCTTCTTTGGCAAGGGAGTGTTGATATGGGATAGCTCGATCAAGACCATACGTGGTCAAGGTCTGCTGGGAGAGCAGTCGTGTGATATCAAAGGGTCCACGTAGGTCGCTGTCGGAATCGAATAGTTTCTTGCTGCGAGTCTTTTTGCGCTACCAATCAGATTTTTGCACTTCGCGTAGAATCACAACATGCGCTCTCACGTGCTGGGTTCGGATTTTGGAGCGACTAGGTGTGGGTGGGGGTTGCACTGTTGGACGAATAGTCGAAGGACGGCACTGTACGTCGCGATGTGACTGCGACGGTGACGGTGGCGTTGTTGTTGTTGTTGTCGGGAAAAGAGTGACGGAAGAAAGTGAGAATGGAGAACCAGAGAAGGGGCGTGAGATGGGTTGGGGAGAGGGAGTGATTTTGTGTTGTGTTGTGATGCTGGTGCGGCCCTTGCTCATCGATTATTCCCAGTCCCAGTTCCCAGTTCCCAGTCCCCGTTCCAGTTGACCGTTGCGTCTATTTGGCGAGACACTCCCACTCCCGCGCTGCTAACCTTGCTCTACCCTGGCAGCCAGAGCTAGAGCTCCAGTCTCCCAGAAGGCCCACCGCTTTCACCTGCCGCGCTCTTGCTCGGCCAGCGTAAAACCTTCGTGTCTGGGAAGCTAATAAAACGCTGGGTCGCCCATGTCCGCGTGTACTCCGTACTCCGTACTACGTGCTTTCTAGGGCATCTGAACGTGCTATGTGCTATGGGCCATGAGCTATGGATGAGAGCTCGAGCTCGCGCTCGCGCTCCTGGAAAGGGGAAAAGGGAAGACGAAAGGCCTCGGGCCGCCTCCCTGGAGGCCGAAGACCAATAAGAAGAGACGGATCCCGTTCGCTTGCCAAGTACTCCAAGTATTTTGAGCTTTCCTTTGCCCTGGCAGAAGCCTGGAAAAGTTGCGCAAAGGTCCCAGTCATCAGCTGCAGCGCAGGGCAGGCCCTGCAGAGAGAAGCTCCAGAAGACCCAGCACTTCGGGGGACCAGGTTCCACTGAACGTCAGTAGCTCAATCCGTTTGGCCCCTGCCCAAAGTACTGCAGTATGGCTCGATATCCGGCCGTTTATGGCTGAATTCGTTTTTTGAGTCTAGCGCCTAAAGCTTCCCTCCATGCCCATGCCCAACCCTGCTCGGTCTGCTGGGATCATGATGGTGATGGGCCGCTGCTACTTCTACTTCGTATCTTTCGGGCATGGGTTTCCACCGACTCACGCTGTGCCTCGGAGAAAAGCCCACCAGGCCCAGTCAGTGGGGAGAATCAAATGTGGTGAATTCTTCCATAGGAACAGGAACACAGCTACGAAGTATGAAGTATCTGGCGCCAACGCTTGTCAGCGAAGAAGTGCGAAGTCTCGTGCCTCCGTGACAATGATACGGTATGGACAAACAGAAATTCAGTTGAGAAGCCCCAATCCCAATCACGACCATCCGAACCCACATGCGGTCTTTACCTTTACGCCTTGTTTTGCGCTGTGAGACACACCACTCGGGTACCTGAGTTTGCTTGTCTCAGCGACCCAATCATCGAGCACCCGGCACACCTTCGATCGCTCCCGCCCGCTGCCCTGGCACTTGTTCTCGTCACATCTCACAATCACATCTTGAGAAAATAATCAAAGTTCCTTGTCAGTGTTTGGTAAACAGATGTCATCTTACAAGTACGTCGGAGCGTTGAAAGAAGGTTCAAGGTTGTGCTCGGTGTGCCGAAAGCTTTTTCATCACACTGTTCAACGGAATCGAGCCGCTACGGAAGCTGCATCCCATCCTCCGCTACCCCCATTGGCCTCTCGCCATCGTCGGCCCCGCTTCGTCCCTGGAGAGGACCGTGAGGCAGAGACCTTGCCCCTGTGCTGTGCTTCGTGGCCCCCTTGCCTGAGAAGCTCTGTCGAGGAGCCCTGTAAAAAGTCAACACATCACAATAATCGGACAAACGAAAATTGAAGTCCCACTCAGCAGTAAGGACTGCCGATGAAGCTGTGCTGAGGGTAGAACTTGCGAAGTAGGTCCCAAAGTCAGCACGGTCTGGTAGATAGATTTCAATACTTCCAGGGCCCTTCGCCTCCGCCCGAGTCAGGTTTGTAAGTGCCACACGAGCAATCCGCTGAGGAAACATCGACCGAGAAACTCAGAGTCCCAGACCAGGGGATCGTCAGTTCCAGACCCCAAGAGTTCCCACAGCGCGCGCTTTCGTCTGGAGGATTCCGCCAGAACAAGTGGGGTTAGTCACCGAGATCACGAATCTTTCGATCACACCAAAATTAGCAATAATGCAACACCCACCAGCAGTTACTTTACTGCTGCATTTTTACCCCTCTTTGGAAGAATCTTTCACAAATTGACAGATACGTTTCCCCACCATTATTGTGAGGAGCTTTCGAACCGGGAGTTGCGAAAATTGCAAATTCATTTGGTGCTGCTGCAATTAGGTATATTACATCACCTAATGATCGGCAGCTCTTAGCACAATTGACATCTGCCCGATCACACATCACACATCTGACATCAAAATAAAAGATCCAGACCTTCTTCTATAGTAAATAATTCCTCAGCCACTCAAGTTGCGTGGTTATACTGCCTTAACTTTCAGTTCATACAGGAGTCGTGGGGAGGCGCTTCGGTGTGTAACCCAAGGACGCAAACGTTGCGACAATAATGCAGCCCAACCAATTTGAGTGTGGTGTTGATATTCAGGCACAGCTCGAGTCGAAGCTTACTTGGATTATGGTGAAATGCAGGTTGTGCAACGTTCAATGAAGAATTCGTTACCCCTCTCTATCATTACAACCCCGAGGGGCGGACAATGTTGGCAAGTCAAGTACTGTAATATCCGTGATTAATAGAGCATGTTCTTGCGTGCTTCGCACATGGGTCTCATGCGACTGTGCTCGTATGCACGACATCTCTTTTGGTAAAATCGTCAAGTCCAATGTTGAATCCATATAGCCCGTTCGGCTTCAGTGCCTTCGAACTATGCACCAAGATCAGTTACCTATCCGAAGTAGTAACCTTCGTTAAATAAATACATACAATGAAAGGAATTATGGTGATATCTTGGAATCCTTCCTCCACTTTAGGAGGTTTGTATCGGTTCGCGAAACTACTGAACGCAATCCCCGGCAGAATCGTACGTTTCTCAGGGTTCATCTGTATTACTGATGAGTACATGCTTCATATGCTTGCTACCTTTTGCATGCATTCGATTCGGTTTCTTATGCATCGACTTTCGTTGAGATTGAAAAAATGGTTGGGGGAACGAGGGTCACTTACAGTCTTGTTCAACGCTCGCACAGCATCGTTATGTTCGCAGATCTGTGTCGCTGCGGTGAACAGTACGCAGCGAACGGGCACGGAATTCTTCGCTGCTAATTCTATCCACTTGCTTCGAACCTCAGGATCAGCATTGGTGTTGTCTGAATAATTAAAGTTAGATCAGAATTCTCCATTGCCGGTTCATGGAAGGTTAATAGTTACCGACAACGACTGACTTCCCTTCACTCAGGCACTCTCCCGCAACCTTAATGCACTTTCCTCGCTTCCGACTATCAGAATGACGCTCACGGGCTCCAGCGGGTGATACATACCGTCTTCAAAATGTCCTGGTTTACCCTTGCATACCCGAGAGGCTCCAGGAACCTCCAAAAAAATGTCGATTTTCCTGCACCCGGACTGCCGCAAAAGATAACGATATCAAGATCATTCTTCTTGACGAAAGGCTTGGTGGCTAACGATAATTAATACGTTGTCTATTGGACGATGCCGCTATACAAACCTTCAGCCGCAGGATTGGGAAGATAATCCGAGGGCTCGAAAGTGCGTGTGAACGGCCTCGGGGATTCGCCTAGAAAAAACTCCTCGGGAGTTTGAAAGTTGATGCCGATGTTGTTCGCAAAATTCCTATCTTGTGTAAGCAAATGTATGCAAAGCAGAAGCTATCGCTATACCGATCGGAACATGAAAAATCCTTCGGCTTGCCCCCCTCCGCGTGACGGCCTCCCGCGTCACCGACAAAGATACACTGCTCGAGATCAGGTTGGATTTCGTAGTCATCAAGTAATTCGGTCCACATTCCTGTTCTAGGTTTTCGATACACGTCCTTTTCGGTAGCGGCATAGATACTGATCGGAAGGTCCAGCTGAGTGAGCACTGCGGACACCTTTGCCTTGAACGACGCCAACTTTGATGTATGCGCTTTAGGGCCTTTGGGGTTGGGTTTCAGAGATACCCCGCCCTGGTTACTGATTATCACGATGTTGTAGCCGTCCTCGAGATACAGCTTTCGGAGCTTCGTAAGCACGGAAGGATGCCACCATTTCCAATCTTGGCTATCAGAGGCAAACTTCTTTCCCGATGCGGTTTCAATTAATGTGGAGTCCTATTTGATGGAACCACGTCAGACATGCCTATTCACAGCCAAGAGTAACGGTTACTCACGAAGTCAAAAGCAGCCAATTTTTTCTTCCTGCTCTCGTGTTCATTCACGGCTGAGATTGGATTATCCACAGCTGCGTATTGACCGACGATAAGAGTGCTGGGCGTATCATCGTTCGGTGCTCGTTCTTGCCAGATGATCTTTTCTGGTGGCTTTTGAGAAGTGGGCGTGAAGAACGAGGCCACTGCAGTTTCTAAGGGCATGTCAGCTGAAGTGCAGAATATTTCAAAGGTATGGCAGAGGCAATACGGGTAGTTGTAGACTGAACCTGGACTTTGCGGCGCAACGGTGGTGGAGAGACAGGCGCGTCGAGTGTACTCTGCTTGCGCTTCGTGGCCTTCGCAGGAGGGGTCATGGCGAAGAAGATACCTCGAATACGGCCTCTGAAATGTGAAGCCAGAATGCGATTCCTAAGCGTTGTGTAATTTTTGAGGTGTCGAGAATCTCGTGGGCAGAAGTAGGTATGAAGTTCCTTCCTTACGGTACGGGAGAGCCGCCTTGTCGCGGTATCACATGATTATTATGGCGATCATTACGATAATTTTACAGACGTCGATTCATTCCTTAAATATTGCGGGGTTTGAATGTTCCACGCCGCCGGGGACTTTCAAAATCAGTGTCGCTTTTTTGTCCACCGCGAGATTCCATTTCGGGTATAATTGTTGAAATTCTGGATATCAACACTTCCCCCTGAATATATTTCTATTTGAAGCTGAGGTGAGAGTTCCTGCCAAGTCGTCGGACTGTAGTGGGCTGTTCCTTCCGGGACCACTAATCCAGTATCTGGCTCTGTATTCCTACTGTGAGTTCCCGGTGTCCCATCATTCAAGTTTGGGAATCCGTACTAACATACCCTGTTCAAAGAAGGACTCTATCTCATCTGTTGTTCGAGTTATTTCTTTGAGTCTGGTATAGTCGATTTGTTAGATTGTCTTCTGGTTTTCATGGACAGATAATTAGAGCAAGAGCATCAATACTCTATTCACGGCTCCCCTGTTCGTACGAAATACTCCATCCTATCTTATCGTCGGGGGTAAAGTATTCGTCTGTTTCTGATGTCCGGCACTGGAAGTGGCAGCTTGTACCGATACCGAATGGATTCGGTTGCTGTCGGCCCCGTCACTGCGTTTCCGGCAGAGATGTAAGCTGACAGGTCCGAGATGATGATGTACAGAGGCACATGCTTACGCACCCTTTGGAAGTATACTTCGAAGTAAAAGTACAGCTCTGACCCCTTGAGATGCAGAAAGTCGGGACAAGGAGTAGCATTCCTTGAAGTACAAGTATATTGCGGGTTGGGTTTATTGCTACCGTACCCCTGAAAAGAAGCGAGATTACTTCCTCAGGGTAGCCCGACGAACCGGACACCTCCACATGGCTATCCCGAGCTTAGACTATACAATATACGAAGTAGCCAGGACTTTAAGTAAGGATTCTCTTCCTTGTTTCTTACGTCACGAACGGCACGGAGTTGCTATCCTATTCTGATGTCTTGGCGAAGTCCTTTTGCCCTTGGTCTACTTTTGCCGAACTCGAAGCCAGTTGAACGAAAAGTTTAGATTGACACTACATCACGAAGTCTTATTTCATCGGTGCGCAGCGGCTGGACGGACTTTCCACCATTGTTCTCACAGTATACCGGAGCTTTCTTTGGAATTGCAGGCCTTGAAAACTTAAATTCCCGACCCGTAGCAATGGCCTTGCTTTGCCCCTTTCTTTCTGGCAAATACCGTAACAAGAAAAACGTCTTCGTAGAAGATTAGCACCCTCAGCGCCGTCAACGCCGAAAAATCGAATTAGACAAATAGGCTGTGAGTCTGTGAATGAGATTTGACTCAGTGTTGTCGGACTAGTGATTCACTCTTCCCCTTTCCCCGGAGCGCTCCATCGACCAAGGCCATCGAAGTATCTGAAAAAGGCTCTGACAGCCAATTACTTTATCACTCTTTCTCTCAGAATTCACCCTCATCACTTTGGAAGAACTTGATCTTCTTGTTGAGCTCTCAGTTGATGAACCCGCTAGAATCCTTTTCTTGGAATTGCTAGGAAGCCATCACATGTATTCGTACAATCATTTTTCGTATCCTCAAATTCTTTGAGACATTTACAATTCTTTAGAAAGTTGCTGTCTTTGTACCAAGTTCTTGATTGTAGTGAAGGCTTGATAAAAATTTCTCAGGCGCCACCATTTGTCTGACCGCCATTGAGCGTCATCTGGGAATACACGGAAGTCTCCTTGAGTGGTCCTAAACTTTGCACTCGGGATTCCCGGGAGGGTAATATTACTGATGGGTGAAGGGTCGTTTAGAGCAGGGAACTTAGCGGCGGGAAGGGATGTGACATTGTATACATGGGGGAATCTAATGTGCTTGTCTTCCTGGAAATTCATTGCCAAAATTCCTCCAGGTCCAATCTCAGCAAGGCTCTTCCGTGGTTTGAAACTTTAAGATACCAGTCTAGCAGTCTTGTCCGTGATATTGGTATTTACAATGTTGGCAGACGTCTTGAAATGTAAGGTCCCAGGCATGGAAAGTTTGGAGGAGGGGAAAGATAAGAGGCAAGTTGGACCATTATGAGAAATTATGGGATGGCGGCTTGTTCTGGAGCGTTCTGAAAATGAGACTGAAAGTGGTAATATTGCACCTCCATTGAATTAAGAATCTCAAATTTGGTATTAATCGAATTGATGTCAGAAGAGGATGCCTTCGGAGTCTCTCGCTTGAGAAATAGGGTCTAGCATACAAGATTTGTCCGAACCAGTCCATAATTATACACTTTGTTTCCACCCATTGTATCAACTGAGATTTATACACGGTATTCAACATTTACGCCATCAGCCAGTCGTCCTTCTTATTCGCGGAGTCTCGCCCCTTCATGAGCGCCGCCAAATTATCCAATACAAATTCCAGCTCCAGATCATTGGGCTGCCACTGCGTCTTGATTTCTACCCATGCAGCAGCCGTCCTAGCTTTGCCGCAGCATTTGGCGAAAGATCTTAAAGCCCATACAACAGTCCACTGAGAAATGTACACATCTGCCCAGCCCTTGCTTACAGCCCACATGTAGGATTTCCATACACTCTCGAGTCGATGACTGCTCCAATGCGTGTATCGAATGCCACCGTGAATGGTAAATCCTTTGAAAAGCGCGAGGAAGACTGCACCTTGGACAGGTACTTTGAACCACTTCATCTCTTCAAGATATTTTGCTGTTTTGTCGAAGTCACCAGCATCGACGGCAAAGTAGTTGACTAATATTCGAAATGTCTGAACATCTGGAGCTATGATAGACTGAGCTTGAAATGTTACTCTTCTTGTCGGCTCTAATTTCGAGATTTTGGCCATGGTTTTGAGTACCCGGGTGATTTTGCGTTGCGTGAGAAAGTTCTGGGGTGGAAGTGGAGCGTCTGGTCCCTTTTTAAAATGCATGTTCTTCATTCGCTCATATATGTTCTCCGCAGCGTGCGGCTCGTAGGATCTGATGAGAGAAGATATCATAGCATTGAGGACAATGGTGTCGATGATCTCGTTAGACTCTACCATAGTTCGATAAGCAGAACGGGCGCCGTCACCATTGCTCTTTAAACCATGATAATGGATTAGACTGACGTGGTGATAACGGTCATACTCCAAGCCACGAGTTGCCATTTCTTTGTATATCATTTCCGCAAGTGTAAACCTCCCAGCTTTGGAAGCAACATCAAATAGAATGTTGAACGTTGTGCTATTTCCCTTAATGCCTGCTAGCTGTTCCATCTCTTTGAACATATACAAGGCTGCCTCGGCTTCGGTCTCTGTCGACTTGGTCACATAGCGAGCAGCAAACGATATCGCGCTATTCCACTCCGCGGTCGTCAATGGTATGGCCGAGTTTTTCACATCATCCAAAACCGAGAGATATCTGAGCATAGATGACTCGTCTTTTCGTTCAACAATGTATAAATGGCGAAGAAATTGGTGACGAAGTCTTGCGGAGAGATATGGTGCCCGGGGCTTCGGAAGTGCCCTGTAAAGCTGGTACAGATCTTCCGGATCCTCAGCGTAATCTTTCGCCTTGACTGCTACTTCGAACGCAGCGAGCTTGATCTTGGTCTCGGAATCCGCAGGCCATGTATAATTCGGAGGCGGCCACTCGTCTTCGGGCTTATTAGAAACCGTGATATGTGGGCCATCGCTAGGCTGATAGAGGGTTGGTATTTCCAACAGAGGTAGCTGATCCGTATATGAGTCTATACTATTTTGAGGGACCAAATCTAGAAGCTCTTGTTTAGTGAGATTTGACTGTTTTTCTGAATCTTCAGCTTCCTCGAGCTTTGTATCTTGTGTGGATTGCTGCCGCCGGGATCCAGCACCGTACCCCTGCCTCCGCCTCATCAACAGATCCGGTCTTTGCGAAGAGAAGAATGTAGTTGATCGAAGACTTTTCGGATTGTGTCTCGAACAGTGGCCAACGCTGGCCAGAGACTTGATGAACCATGCTTCAAGGCTCGGTGTTGTCGCCGATACCATCTGCAATGGGGCTGGATGTCGAGATACTCGTCGCGTATGAGGGCGAGAAGTTTGAAGAAGCTCGGCGGGGTACAGAAAGGAGAGCACTTGGCGTGATGCTACCTTCGAGACGAGGTTGTTGGCCGTCGAGGGGGTCGAGTTGCAAAGGACGGACATGAGCTGTCTGACATGTTGTCACCGTTCCTGCAGACGCATTGGAGCTGAAGATATACTCCCGGTGTCCTTTGCCACCTAAAGGTTTGGTGTGAAAGCGCGTCGACTCAATAATTCGAGAGAGAGGGAGCTGTTATGGTTTTGGTAGTAGGTAGTTCTGTGACTTTTTTAAACTAGCGTAAACACCCCTGTCGAAATTGTTCCTGAGAGCAGACGACACCAGACCTCCCACAGCAGATTCGCGCCAAACGATCTTGCACATAGGTCAGTTACCTTTACATGGGAACTCTTGCTGGTTCAAGCTAATCTGAAGTTCTAGTAATCTCCTTTTCGCCGCTGCGACGATGAGGGGCCGCAATTTAAAGCCCGCGAGGGTCTATCAAACAGCTTCCCGTCTCCTTGAATCCCACAGCATAAGCCAGCCGCCAGTATGGTTCAAGACGATAGGCTCAATTCCTCCTGGGGAAATTCTGACGCGGACGCAACCTGTGCAGCACCGCGAACCAAAGATCAACTCGCGAATCCGAAAGCCAAGCAAGATGTTCAAACCACAACCTATAGAGTACGAGGAAGATCAATTACGGCGGGAATTCTACAGTGATCACCCATGGGAGCTGGCGCGGCCGAAGATTGTACTGGAGAATGATGGGAAAGATGGTCAGAGGTGTGATTGGAGTAGGATACAGCAATTGGGGAGACCGCTGAACGGTGAAAGGTACCGCTTGTGGGACAAGACTTTTAAGAGAGCGTTGCTAAATATTTAATAGCGTCGTCCAAAGGCAGCTGTGGCTTATACAAAATACCGAAATGTCGAAAAACCAAGCTTATGATGTCGCTCGAAAGGAATTCTATGCGCTGCGACATGAAGAGGAAGTTGAGCGTCGAATTGCCAAAGAGGAGGCACTATGGACTGGAGCGTATTTCGGCAAGGGTGTTTTGGAGGTTGGGATGCAATTGGAAGACCAAGTGTATGAGGGTTGGAAAGCATGGGCGACGAAGGAGGTTGAGATGAAAGAGAGAAACCGACAAGCTGCATATACAAGTGTCGCCGACGCTGAGGAGGTCGATGAGGTCGAAGATTTGGCGGTCGAGGAGCCTGTGTTAGCTTAAGAAGCTCAATCTGTACAACGAAATTAGACTTAAATGTACAATATGTGAAATATATCTCATGTGGCCTCGACATCGGACTTCGAAGTGGTAACATTTGCCAAATTGACATCTGAGGCTTTTATGTTGACTCTATGACCGGGCAGAGCTTGGCCTTCAATTTGGGGTACAGTATTGTCTAAACTTGCATACAGTATGGTTTCCACTACTATGTTGTGGGAATTGTACATCTACTCCACCAAAAATCCATGCCATTCAACCTTCTTCCACCTACTTCTGCCATTGATTGTTTGAGCTAAGATCTCCCACTGTACAATGAACTGATCGCATAATCCCAGATTTAATAAAACCTTGCCACTCAGACTCAAAGTCTTGATTCTGGCCCAGCTTTCCACATATACTGAACTCATTTTCCAAGCTGGTACCACACCAAGATACTTCAACACCAGAGAAGCCAAAATTACCATAACAGCTGTAGCCGGTCCGTTTGTGATAATAATGTCAGGATACTCTCCCGGTGAGATTGTCGATTCTCGAGCCGCATCAATCAGAGCCTTAAAGCAGCCGATCAAGCACCATGTAGAAGAGAACATTGTGGTATACAAAGGCTGATGGATCTTTCGAGCTCGAGGAACAACTTTAATTTCCCATGATCCGACAACGGGATCTTTCATGCCTGCACTAATGGTTGGAGTTGCTTCTTTGGTGCACCTGGCCTGGATCTTCTGCTCAATCTCAAACGCTTTACTGGAGGAGAAATCATCTCCTGACGATACAATGTAGGTACGCTGCTTATATTTCCTTGGGTCTATGGAGCGCATCAGAGACTGCATTTCCGCTGTATGGCCACCCGAGCCTAGAACGACCACCATGTGTGCTGGAGTGGTTCTCGGGCGTTCGCGGCGGATGTTTGTATGGCGACCCCATACTGCAGGGAGAATGTAAAAGAGCCGTAGCTTGGTTCCACTGTTAGTTGCAATCTCAATGGAAGCCGGTAGACTACATACAATAGCTGTGGTGACAGCTATGAGAACAGCAGCTATAGCGAGACGTAAGGCTGAGATGTCTGTCATTTTGAGGACACGAGGCTGAAACTGCCCAGCCAGTGGACCTGATAGTGAGCGAGGAAGATACTATCGACGCCTTTTATAAAATCTCGAAACTGGTAAGCGCATGTTGTATGCCGTGTCGTCTTGGTTTTATGGGTTGAGAAATATTTTGTTGGTGAAAGATGCCGCTTGTCAACTCCGACGATACTATGTGTACAGTATTGGGGTTCTCGCGTACTTCACTGGTCTAGGGAAGGTTCATAGAAATTCCATGGAACCCAACAATTGTGAGAATAAAGTTAGAACTTTGTGACCTTTATGACGTCGAGACACAGCTCTTTCTGAAGTAAGCTCCTAATAGAGTTTTATGACCTTTTATCACACGCGTCGCACTCGCGTCGAGTTTTCCTCATGCAAATGCTTCTTCACCTGCACCCCTTCACAAGGCTGTATGTCAACAAAGCAGTGATTCCATTTGATCCCTCATAAAAGCCCACTTCACATTGACTTTCAACCTCATCCAACGTGCATTCCCCAAAATACCCAAGATGATTACCGTCGAGATCTCCGTGTCTCAAGCGGTCAATGTCATCTTGCTCTTTGTTGTCTTCTATCTATTGACGCCTTCGCTACGCGGAATAGCCCCGCCTGTCAAGGGTCCATCAGCCACAGAACTTGGAGGACGAATCGTGGCGCGCGTGGTCGCCTCTGGTGCTGATTCCCAGCGCTCGTCCTTTGGCATCAACACCGGTGACTTTCATGACCATGGAGTTATGGCTTCCTTTCGCGGCAAGAAGAAGCTGGTGTGCTTCTACTGCAACAAACGATCCGGTATCGTGTATGACGGGCTCATTACCCAGTGGGAGTGCGCAAAATGTGACGCCATGAATTATCTTGACGAGGTACTTTCCACTCCAGCCTCGATATGGTCATGATGCTAACGCGTAGGAACAGAATGGTGAAACAACGGACCCTCCAGTTGCTACAGAATGGCAAGCACCCTCGAGCCGCCCATACGCCATTCCTCAACCTGATTACCTGCCCTCTTCTTCTCCAGGTGCTAATGTGACCATCTTTTGCTCAACATGTCAAAAGAATCAGCACCTGTACCGAGCTTCGCTCGCACAATATTATGTCGAGACGGACACATACCACCCTAGATACAGGGAACTTGAGAAGGAATACTTCAAATACAAGAGAGATCTTGAGAGACGATACCCTCAAGTCTGCGAGGACTGCGCACCACAAGCGCTTCAACGTATGAAGGATGCCAAGAGAACTGCACAAGCAGATTGGCTTAGACGCAAGCTCGAGGACACTCGTGCTAAGAGATTCAAGGTGCAAGTTAGGCACATCTCATTATTTGACATACTCAAGTTGTTATGGTTTGCTGGAGTTTTTGGACAGCTCCTATGGAACTCAATGACCTTGATTGTCGCTACTCTGCATAACGCAGAACTAGATAACGATTTCGCAACCCCGACCGCTTTAACTCCCTTAATTAGACCAATAGTGTCACTTGCCACATCGCATACATGGGCCTGGCGAACTTTACAGATCAGCTTCCTGGCTTTCCCATGGAACCCTAAGATCAAGGAGGCAATGGCTGGAGGTGCAAGATTGCACACTCACATCAAGGGGTACCGGCATTGGTACAAACTCCAACTCATAATGTTGGCGACTCGATCGCTCATTTACTACATGATGGGGAAGAGCGTCTTTGCAGACCCATTTAGTCCTGCAGTTATCGGTGCCCATCTACTTTCCTTTGGATTCAACATTTTAGTAAGCTGCTTTCTGCCTCTCCAAAATGCTTCGCTGACCCATCATAGATAGCTATTCAGTCCCAGCGAAGTCTAAAAGTCGATCACTCTCCACTCTGGAAAACGATTGAGGACTTTGCTCTCGTCGGCCCAGGATCTGGTTCCAGCAGCCCAAATACGAAGGGCGGAGGCAGTATGGAAGACATTCTCAACGAAATCTCTACGAGACCCTCAATGGGATCTCGCCCAACATCACCAACATCACCAACATCCTGGAATCATACACCTCCCTACACTTCCCACAACGACCAGCCTCTAAACTTACAACCCTTAAAGAATCACACCTCGCAACTTCTATATAACGGACTAGGTCAATCTGAAACAAAGATGACACCTAGCGAATCCGCATATTATTTGTCGACTGGAGATTTACCAGATCGCTTGAATGATGTAGACGAGATGGACTGGTCTCCCATCATCCCACAAAAACAATACCGCGCCTTCAATACCCCTCAATCCCTTCAGGGAAGCTATAACTCACAATTGTTCGGGCAAACGCCTGTTTCAGAGAAGTCTCCAGTTTTCTGGGCCAAAATACCCCCTGCACCTATCACTCCGGCGCAACGACTTCGAAATCCACCTAATCAACCACGTTTACGTGTATCCTCTCAAGAAGTTAAAGAGAACTTCTTTAATAATATCACACGGAAAAATTCGGATTCTGATGAGACAGCAAGTAGCATCGTTGGAAATTCTCGTCGCCAAATTGAACTACAACAGCAAAGATTCTTCGCCCCTATCCCTCCATGCGAGGAGGCTGATTCTTTAGCTGATACTTTTAAGGGATTCTCGCTGGGTAGCAGCGAGGAAAGTCCTCAACGGGAGACCGGACGCCAATTTCCGATCTGGCCTCTCTTTTCCCTATTGTTGGTGACGGGAATTCTGTACACAGGATTATCATTTGGAAAGAGCACTTTCAGCAAGGGCTGGGCATTGTAAAGGATTAAAAAGCACTGGGGGCGTTTGTCTTTTGAGTTTCATGAATAAATGGCCGGGCATTTGACGGAGTAAACGGAGCGTCTTTTGGGATTGGTTCTAGATATCAGGATAGCGGGATTGTAGAGTAGCGCCGGCAGCAATGAATCACTACTAGACAGTACTCCTCTGACAGTACACGGCCCACATCCCGTGAATGCTTTGCCTACATAAAGGGGGCACATTAGGACAAAGCGTCACTGCAGACAGAAGGCCGTAACGGTGCGGCTTTCGGACCCATTTGGCGGAACATTTAGCGTGGTTCACAATACTAGCGCTGCTATGACATAGGTAGATATAGTAGTAATGAGTCTTTCTGGAAGTTACTAATTATTGCTAACAATTTGGCCCAGATGAGTTCTCACGCTTAAACCCTGTTCTATCATTTGATACCGATGAGATATAGCAGGACCCTGTACAGTAATTTGATTAGTTCCGTCATCTTGGCCGCTTGACTGAGAGAGGCGCGTGTTTTTGCTTTTCATGCACGATTATCCGGCAGCAGCGCCTCGAAAAGTATCGTGAGAATTTTGGTCGCATGACCTACATCTCACAGCATCTGTGAATACAACCATGAAATCCTCTCATCCATTCACTACCTCGAAAATGCTGTAGATTACGATAATTCACACGCCCATTTCTGTGGTGTTCCCCGTCATTATGATGGCAAATTCCACTAGTTTGTTATACCGGCCTTCTTAAAAGGACTTAAGAGACCCCGGAAGCGCGCGAACCTCAGTCTCAAAAATTTGGGTCCCGAACACAATCTAGCCATGAGACTACACGGCCACTGCAAATTCGAAATCCTTTAAATCCCCAGCACCCGATGCTCAACCCTTCCTTTCCCCTCTCCAATCTACAACGATCCCCCACACCCCAGACGGACGAGAAGACATAGCCAGCATGCCTTCCCAAATCAAGAACAATCAGCGAGCTTGTCGTGGCCTCCTTTGACGACGGACCGACCAAGGATCCAGCTTGGTTTCAGATCCGACCGGTTGCGATCGAGTTCTGAGCTCTGCCGATTCTCTGGGAATCATTGTCGACAGGGGGAGAGACGCGGAGGAAGTAAAGATGACAGAGGGAAACTTGGTGTCAAAGAGAACTACAAGGGTCTACGTGGAAGATCACCATATTGTCGAAAACTGTACTGCTGGTCAAATGACGTTCGAATCACAACATCGCCAGCGCTCCCAGAGCAAGGAGAACGACGCGGACAAGGACAAAGAGAAAGAGAAAGAGGGACAAGGCAGGTGGTCTTCTGCGAGCAGCATCGACCAGAGGGAGACGCCACCGGATTTGGTAACGGAGTTTGATGGAATTGGTATGGTTCCTTATGGAGTTGAAGACCTTGGAAAAGAAGGTAGGGCGCACCACAGTTGTGATACCTTTTGGATCTTATTTCTAATATGCTCTACAGTTTCCAAGAAGCTCCAGGCACCCAACGTGGTCAAAGCCAAGAACGAAGATGAAGACAAGCAAGATGACGAGAAACCGCACTTCAACTTCGGTGAAGTCATCCCTGGAAGAATCTACAGGAGTAGTTTTCCCCAGATGGAAGACTACCAATTCCTCCAGACTCTCGGCTTGAAGACCGTCGTGTAAGCGGTGCCTCACATGCGCATATCGACAGTTGCTGATCCTTCACAGCTCCCTCGTCAATAAAGACTTTCCTGATGAGTTCAAAACCTTCATGAAAGCCAATGACATATGTCACAGGATCATCGATATGCCTGGCACGAAAAAAGTGGCCATCAGTGACGCCGTCATGAACTCTATTATGGACGTCGTTCTCGATAAACAGAATTACCCCCTTCTCATTCATTGCAACCATGGCAAAGTTCGTATTATTCTTCAGGTTTGTGCGGTCACTGCTAACTCACCATACAGCATCGCACTGGTTGCACAGTTGCTGTCATTCGACACGTCTATGGTGTTGCGGTGCACGAAATAGAGGCAGAATACCGCAAGTTCGCCGGTCTTAAGGTTCGAGACTGTGATGTGAAGTACATCAATGAGTACCAGGTTTCGAATCTTCATCGGTTCTTCGTCATCAAAGAGGAGAAGATGCAAGAACGTCGCCTCCGCCGACGGAGCAACAAGATGGCGAGATATATTATTATCGCAGCCATCTCTCTCTCAATTTGGTTACTCAGCCTCTACTTTTCTCCAGCTTGGAGTCAGGTGTAAAAGCAGATTGGTCTATGGCGTTCTTGGGATATTGCATAGAAAATTGGCATCCAAAAAGGGGCATGGTATCTATTAAGTCGGTAATGCAGTGCGCCAAAGGCCGACGGGGTATTGGAGTTATTGGAGCATATCAGATCTATTGCATAGAATGCAGGGAGATTCATAGTGATCATTTTGAAATTGTGGTTTGATCGGAAATTTGATGATAGTTTTTCCTCTCAGGCTTGTCTTCTGTCCCATTTGTGACCCTGTGGCCAATAATATACACCGCGAATTACTTTTACACTGCTACACATCCTCCCCTACTTCAGATAACGATATAAGTACACCCCTCAATGCCAAATTTGCTGCCACCACCACTACGTCCCGTTCTGGCCCTGTTTTCAAACCCTCTTCTCTACCTCCCCATCTAAAGTCTTCCTCCTCCCAAACCCGTAAGTCAACCCACACCCCACCAAGTTAACTCCCGCAAGCACCATGGCGCTTCCCCTGACCATCCCGCGCGCACCAAACCGACTCCCCAGCCTTGCCACCACCCCATTCCCCTTCGCCTTCCTCCTATTTGCTAGTAGAAGATACAGCCCACTCCACGCAGCCGTCAACCCTGCGCTGTCCACCTTGAACTCGCTGATATTCAGATATGTACTGAATAGAAGCACGGGAGAGAAGAGCATGGGCAATGGCTGGAAAGGACGCGCATGCAGGGCAGTTATGAGGGTTGCGAGAAGGGTGGGTGGGAGTGGTGATTCTATTGGAAGGGTTAGAGAGGTTGGAGTTGTACGAGAGGGGGGAGGGAAGCGTACTGCCCCAGTCCATTGCGTAGGATATGGTGGTGCGTTTTGCATCTTCGATGGCTTTATCTTCTTTTGACATCTTGGCGGTTGATACGGAACGATGATTGAAAGTGTAAATCGTGGAAATTTAAACTTGACAGCGCTTTAAATTTGGACAAAAGTTCATGAGATCAATGACGGTCTTCACGCATGCTAGCCCCGTAATCCCTGTCGCGAGGGATTCTAGAAGGCCGAGCCGCCAGGAGGCTCCCTCACGGTTGCAACCCAAAAAGCGGCATTGCTGATTCAGCCAGGTCGAGTGGAACATCCGCAAATATCAGTGCCGCTTTATATACCCCGTCAGCCAGCCCAGCCTTGATCGATCCCGCGCCGAGTCAATATCGTGGCCATAACAAAAATATAATCCCAGCGCATCAACACAAGCCCCATCTAGCATTCTATTGCCTTCCTCTCGCTCTGCATATTCTTCCACAAAACTGTACGGCGGCGCGATGCCCGCAGCAACAGCGTCAGGCGCCGATGCCAAATCGAATGGTACAGCGAAACATCGAGACCACAATCAAGGGAACCAAGACCGCAAATATACACTCGAGCAAAAGACCGCCGTGCTACGGGTCCGCAGATGCTCGCCTACGGCGTTTTATGAGATTTTGGGCTTGGAAGATGTGAAAGCTACTGTGACGGAGACGGAGATCAAAAAGGCGTACAGGAAACAGTCGCTGTTAACGCATCCTGATAAGAATGGGCACGAGCATGCGGATGAGGCATTTAAGATGGTGAGTAGGGCTTTTGGAGTCCTCGGGGATAAGGAGAAGAGGGCCAAATTCGATCGGTATGGGGGAGATCCTGATTCAAGATTTGGAGGGGGTGCGCCACAGCAGAGTCCGTTTAGTGGGTTTGCAGGCAGGACCCAGAGGGCGAATCAAGGTAGCGGGGGGATGTGGGAGGAGGAGATCAGTCCAGAAGAGATGTTCAATCGATTCTTTGGGGGAGGAGGTATGGGTGGTTTTGGTGGTAAGTTGAGGATGATTGGTTGAGATATGGATGAATGCTAATGACATTGTAGGCGGTGGAATGTTTAATGAGGCGCCGGGATTTGTCTTCAATATGGGAGGAGGGCCTGGGATTAGAGTACATCAGTTTGGAGGAAGGGCACCGAGACGGAGACCGAGGGATCCAAATGCCCCAGCAGATCCGCCACCTGCGTTAGGTGATATCCTCAAGGGTCTCCTGCCCTTACTACTGGTTCTCTTCCTACCCCTTCTTTCCACATTATTCTCCAGCTCTGGATCATCTGGCCCTTCGATGCGATTCGAGACTCCTGAACCTGGTTATACTATGGAACGGAATACAAAGGAGCTAAAAATTCCTTACTATCTGATTCCAAAGGAGGTGGATGGCTATACCGCTCGCCAATTCACTCACCTCGACCAACAAGCGGATTCGAAATATGTTTCAAAACTAAATCTTTACTGTCAGCAAGAGGTTGATACCAAGCACAGGATATACCAAGAAGCGCAAGGCTTCTTTTTCAATGATGAAGCGATGATTCAGAAGGCAAAACACATGGAGATGCCGAACTGCAATAAGCTAGAAAGCTTAGGCTTACGGAGGTCATCTGTTTAGGGGTGGAAGCTTTCTCTTCGTTGTACAAGTTGCGGATCTATGGGCGAGAAGCATGGCGTTTGGGCATAACAGCATTCATGGGCGAACTCTCTGCGGGGCGGTTCACATAAGGAGAAACTCGTAATAGAAGATCGTCATTAGGCGTTGGAGCCTCAGCGAATTGTGTATTGTTTTGCCGTGTCCTTACTTACCGATTCTTTCACGTGTAAGAACTATGGGAGCATGTAGAACTGACTACTCGGGATTTGACGCGATTATTGTCACTAAGTTTTTCAGATTTATAGATTGCTTCGTGACCGAACCTAATAGAAGTCACGTGGTCGTTCTGGACGGAGCTTTGGGGCAAACTCTGGTCGCTTCTGCGAATAATCCACTATATTTATGACGGGCCAGTCCATTCACAAACTTTGCGAATCTACATCACAACCTGGCAATTGGTTCACGAGTACACCACCAAATACAATCGGATTTGAAGACTTGCGGACTCGGCAAAGAAGCTTCGAAGAGCTTCGAAGTATACCCTTGCAGGTCACCGATTAGCAAGCGTTATCGCTAGAGCCTACAGTACTGAACGTCACTCGAGCCCCGAGTCGTAAGGCTGCCAAACCTATAAACCACCTCGGTGTTAATTTTTCTACAACACCTGCGATATTGCGATCATGGATCCTAGTCAGGGGCCGCAAAATACTCCTGAAGCTCCAGATAAGGAGAAGATGGACCAGGTCAGCTCTGACTTTCTGTACCCTCGGGGTAAAGCGGCTAACGGGGGATTGATCTATAGATTCGTCGAAGACGCCTGGAGAAGTTGTCTGGTGCAGCGACACTGAATTCCGAACAAAAAGGAGAGGCGTCAAATACCCCATCCTCTTCCTCGACTCCTACTCCCGCGGCTCCCGAGAAAGTCGATACCGCGCCAAAACCGAAACTCAACATCACCAAAGCCTCGAGTCCGCTCGCCACAGCAACTCCCGAGAACCCTTTCAACAAAGTGACAGTGCGGCCCTCAAATGGCTCTCCTGCGCCAACCGTAAGATCATCCTCCGAATCAAAACTGAAGCGTCCACGAGCTGAATCCAACGAGCAGAATACCTCCCGGACGGCTCCTCCAACAAGAAAGCTGGCCACACCTTCCAATGACGAAGATGGTGATGAGTATGCGAATAGGATATTGGGCCAAATATTCCGGATCACATTGGACCCAGATCATAGAATTGATACCTCCAATCACAAGCTCATCTTTCTTCCAAATTTGAGACAGGAGCTTGAGGAGGAAGGTGCTCCTATTAGGCTGTCGAAAGACAGGCTTGACTCGGCGATTTTGGAGGCCGCGACAACGATTCCGCATAACAGATCGATTCTGGATTATCTATTACCGGCTTGGAAGAGAATTACGAAAAGTTTGAAAGGCTTGCGAGGTTATGTCAATGGCAAGGATGTGGTTCTTAAAGAGGCGAAGCGCTTATGTATGAGCCACTGCATATTCGCTGTCGAGATGCCAGAGCTTTACGGGTCAGTTCTGTTTTGAAGACGAGGGGGGTGTGGCTAATCTTCGTAGACGTAACCCAAACCCACTTACGGACTCTTTGACTCCTTACTTGCTGAATGAAGCTGGAGAAGACAAGGGAATATGCCCGGACTTCTTGCAAGAAGCGGTTTCTCGCTTCGATGACGATGAAACGGTCAAGCCGATGTTGACGAAGGCTGTTGGGGGCCTGAGCTTGCAGCTTTCGAGCATGACGATGAATGACCCCTACAAACCATACATAAATGTGAGTTTGAATGGGTGACTTGTTTATATTGAGATATACAGCGATTCGGGACCAATAGACACCTGAAATATTTGAGACCCTCATGAAGAGTATTCAAACTAACCCGATACAGGCCATGAAGCAAATCGCACAATTCGCACCTCTGCTAGTAGCTATAGCTGAAGATCCTCTGTTTCAAATGGCAACGTCTGCCCCTGGTATTGAGAAGCATACCATTTTAGGGCCATACTTCAGAATTTCGCCTCTTCAAGCAGAAGTTGCGAAAGAGTACTTCTCTTCTCCCAAAACGATGGAGTAAGTCAGCCTCAAGGTTTCTGAAGACTCCAGGCCCTTTATGCTAACCCCTGTTCTTCAAAGCCCGCGGCGAGTTCAAACGTCTCAGGAAGCCTTGCGATTGACTTTGCAGACGCACCAAAGGGATTTACTTGACATAATCAACCACTTTGTTCGCGCAGGACCGACCGCGAAAGAAAAGACTCTTGACTGGTTTGCATACATTGTAAATTCAAACCACAAACGCCGAGCACTGCAACCTGACGCAAAGACCCTGTCTTCGGACGGGTTTCTCATGAATGTCACTGTGGTTTTAGACGGCTTATGCGAGCCTTTTATGGACACTACATTTTCGAAGATCTCGAAAATTGACGTGGACTACTTAAGACGGAAGCCTCGGGTTGACATCAAGGAAGAGACAAAGCTGAACGCGGATCAAAGTGCGTCCGACGAGTATTACGAGACCACGGTTGACGGCACTTCTAACTTCATCTCCGAGATCTTTTTCTTGACACTAGCTGCCCATCACTATGGTAGTGAGGCGACGAATGGCATGCTAAAGTCTTTGGAAAAAGAAATCAAATACCTCGCAGGCAAGCTGGTAGAGATGGAAGCTGAATTGCCCAAAGTTCGGGCCTCAATGGTAAGCACATTGCCCCCATTGCTGTCGGCAATAAAAGTGGCACTGGTGATTGAGTATTGGAAGATGAATATGGCCACCATCAAGAGTTTCACTTTTATGTCCAGACGTGCCATGTAGCTTTGGGGTGTGCTAACGAACTGCAGAATCAATATAATATTCGAAGACTGGAGGAGAACATCGCTAGATACAATGCTGTTGTGGAAAAATACATGCAGAGCAAATTTGCCATCGAGGGCGTTCTTTTCGACAAGCAGATGCAGACGAAGTCGATACTATTTATGAGATATGTCACCGTGTGGCTGTTGAGAGTCGCGACACAGTCGGATTATACCCCAGAGAAGACTATCCAGTGGGGTTACTGGCTATCCCATTCCACGTTTATTTCTGACTTTTGATAGGTTGCCGCTGCGGACAGAACAGCCTGATACTTTCAAGTTCCTCCCTGAATATGTTCTCGAAGACATTGTTGGAAATTTCAACTTCGTCTTCCGGTAAGGCCTCCCATCACCCGGATTCTCTCGACAAACAGCTGATCATAATGAAGGGCGGTGCCAGATGTTCTATTCTCAGCGATTGGTGATGAGACTATCGCGCTGTGTATTACGTTCCTCACCAACTCTGAATATGTTAAAAACCCCTACCTGAAAGCCAAGTTGGTTTCTCTCTTGTTCCATGGTACTTGGCCGGCATACCATCGATCAAAGGGTGTTTTAGGGGACGCACTCACTGGCACCAAATTTGCAAACGACCATCTGCTTCGTGCCTTGATGAAATTCTACATCGGTATGTTACCCGTCCTTTATTGCGTCTGACTTGCATCACTGATATCTCGCAGAGGTTGAATCAACCGGGGCGCATACGCAGTTCTACGACAAGTTTAACATTAGATATGAGATTTTCCAGATCATCAAATGTATTTGGTCGAATGATGTCTACCAACAGAAACTGTCGCAGGAAAGCAAGTAAGTCGTTCCGTTCATTGTTGTAAAGTACTAGCTCATATGATTCTAGGATCAACACAGACTTCTTTCTTCGATTTGTCAATCTCCTTCTAAATGACGCGACGTACGTTCTAGATGAAGCGCTGTCAAAATTTCCGAAGATCTACAGTTTGGAGCAAGAGTTAGCAGCTGGTAACTTAACACAAGAGGAACGCAATACGAAAACCGAAGAACTAGCAACTGCCACCTCGCAAGCACAGTCTTATATGCAACTGACCAACGAGACAATATCGATGATGAAGCTCTTCACAAAGACACTGAGTGCTTCATTCACTATGCCCGAAATCGTGGACCGAGTAGCAGCCATGGTAGACTATACTCTCGACACGATCGTCGGTCCTAAATCTTCAAATTTAAAGGTGGAAGAAAAAGAAAAGAAGTACAAATTTAACCCACGGCAGCTTCTTGGCGAATTCGTCGACATATACCTGAACCTCGGCGTCTCAGACCGCTTCATCGAGGCCGTGGCTCGAGATGGCCGTTCTTATAAGCCCGCCAATTTCGACAATGCAAGTCGAATCCTGCAAAGATACTCCATCCGCTCACAACAAGAATTGGATCGCTGGGAAATCTTGAAGGGTCGTTTCAAAAAGGCAAAGGAGATGGAGGATCAGGATGAGTTGGATCTAGGCGAGCTGCCGGAAGAGTTCGAAGATCCCCTTCTCGCTATTCTCATGACCGATCCTGTGATCTTACCTGTGAGTAGACAGGTCGTCGATCGGAGTACGATTCGCAGTCATCTCCTAAGCGATCCTCATGATCCTTTCAATCGTTCACCACTGAAAATTGAGGACGTAATCTCGAACACGGATCTGAAGGAGCGCATCGACAAGTGGAGAAATGAGATGCGAGAGAAAGCCAGAGCGTCCAGAGTAGTCGCAGATAAGGTGGAGGGAATCGACAAAATGGATGTTGATGTATGATTCGGTAGGGGCGAGGTGAAAATGGCGTATTATATGGAAATCTTGACGGACTAAAAGAAGAGACACTTTTCCTCTTGGGTGGCTTTTGGCTTGGCTTAGCTTGGCTTGGTTATGCATTATTAGCGGTGGGTTCAGATAGATCGTGAATTCATCGGGCTTTTTAAAAGGTGCGTGCAGTAGACCTACCAGGTTCAATTCTCAGCCATTTCCTACTGTCAAATGGCCTTTGTTTGATCATATTTGCATGACTGCTGCACCTTCATTCACCAATTTGGGCAATTAAAAATTGGTCGAACTGGAAACAGAGCCTCGGCTCAACCGCATTGCCATCAGTCACGGATTTGAGCCATCTGGCACTTGCGGTGACGTTGAGGAGGATCACTGCATTACTTTCTCTTCTTTTAGTCGACCTGTGGCCTAGTGTCAAGTTAATTGCTCAAATGAAACCAAGACTTTTGCTATAACGAGAGTCACTGGACAGAGCTCAGTTTGGAGTACCTATAGTTCTTCGCACGTGACGTCGTACCAGTTCCAAAACATTTTCAACTCCTGATTTGACAGCTTTCTTGTGGCTTTCGCTGTTTCTATATGCCTAGTAGCTAATTGAACGCGATGCTTTCCCCAAACTTTGCATACGATAAAGTGTACCATGGCTCAAGGGTGTCATTGACCATTTACTACTATGTGAGACAGTTGTCGACACTTCAAACGCAAAGTGGTTGATATTGAGCTGTGACGAAATTAGAAATCTTAGTTCCTGTAAGTGGAAATTCCTCACTGCAGACGCCTCCGTGACTTATTTTAGAGAACTTCTGATCATCCGAGAACTGTCTAAACTGTGGCTTATTAAGATACTTCATTATATGTCTATATTTGAAACTTTGCATTACTCGCCGAGCAGAAAGAAGAAGGACAGCCTTTTAATCTAGCAAATAGCAGGTGCGATTGAAGGAGAAAGTGAAGCAAGTTCTGTCCTACATGGGAAGTGCCGATTGCCAATTCAAAAAGCACTTCCACCTCGATATCCAACACCCATGAAATTATTTTAAAGTCTTTGCAGCCCGCTTTCTGGGTACAAGGAGTTGATCTGTAGGGTCCAAATAATCCTCATCCCTCGCTTAAAAAGGGGGGCTGGCGTGGGTAACAAGTTTACACATTTGCCTCGTTCCTAGCGGTTGGGATCCCTACCATTCGGCTTAAGAATTGATATTTGGCAGTGTTTTAGCTAGTTTATTCTTGATTCGAGGCTACTTTTGGCAAAAGGATTGTTCGCACGTGAATCATTTGACAGCAGGCTCGGTCAAACGTCGCAATTCCGCTAAAACAAACCCCTGGGGTGAAAGTTTTCGGAGCAAGATCTGTTCTTTGTTCAAATTTGAAGAGAGTGGGTTCTATTTGGAGCCCCTCGTAAACCTCCAGAAGCCGAATCTTGTAGCCAGCATGCGCTACTTCCCGGAGAAGAACCTCGAAGTTGCGAAATGATAGAGCTCTCAGCTACTCAGCGAAGAGCCGAGGGAGGGGCTCGTTTCGAATGAGTCCCTGTCGAATGTGCAAGGGGGTAGCCGCATGGGAAGCCTCGTGCATCATGGCAAATTTGCAGCCAGTGAGGTAACGGTTTTTGCGCCGGCAGTATTTTCAAAGGAGTTAGCGAGGAAGGAAGGAACAACTTTGCAACTGAAATTACTTTCCCGAGGTAAGAAGCGAATGGGTGCTTGTCCACGACGTGAAATCAGGGATCTGAACGCAAGAGGAAGAGATTGTAGGAGGCGTAGAAAGTAAAAATCCATCCTCTCACAAATTCACGATCATAGTTCCTACCAACATGCAAGCGACTTGCTCCTCATGGGAGGTTACACGCAAATACTCAGCTGGAATATAAACTTTGAATATGTGCGTATAATTATACCTTGAGATTGCAACTGAGCCTAGTCTTCGCTCGCGTGGAAACTCCTGGCATCGTGCATGAACGCAGGAAGATTTTGAGTATGGAAAGAACGAGAGCAGAGGGTAATATAGACGAACTACCCAACGTCTACAGTACAATGCATCTCGAATATTAAATTTGGGAAGCGTCTTTGGAAGGTTGTCCTTGATTTTTTAAGTTCTTCCTCAAATCATACTACTGGCCACTCCTCAGCCTTCAGAGCAGCAGAGCCACCAATGCCAGTACGGATTGGTTTTGTCATCCAATAACTTGGGGCTCCCTTTTAACACAAGCAGCCACAAGATGAATGCTCTAAATTCTAAAGTCCCAGCCCTTTTGCGAAGATTCCATCACGGCCTCCATAGTCAGGACTCAGACGGTAGAACGACCTAGACTTTTGGTCTCAATCCTCAAGTCAAAATTCTCGAGGGGCATTTGCTAAATCGAAGATAAGATTTTAATTCTCCTCTGGCATAACCTACTAAGCTCGTAATCGATTCCATATTTCCCAAAGTAGAAGTAAGCTACGAACGTTTGTGTTCGCCCTGTGGGTTACGCAAGCTCCCAAATGCCGAACAGTTGGCCGTGATGGCCATTGACGACAAAATACGCTTATTCTGCAGGAACTTCCATATCTTGCTTCCACGCTGTTTGAGGACTCTCGAGCAGGAGATGCGGCACCTGCTGAAGTTAGAATCTCGGTACGGCAGCTAGAAGTCTGGTAAGATACTGCCCGTAAGAGGCGCAACCGCTTTCCCGGCCGAGAGAAAGGAAAGAGCCGCAATTACTCGCTTGTGTACAGTAGAAATATACAGACTGCAGTACTCTCAGTAGCTGCGATTAATCACTGGCTGTGAGTGATCTGCGCGTGAAGTGCAGATCATTGCTACGTTATTCGGATTGACCTGGCAAATTTCTTAGCCCACGATATCCGTCGTAAACCTCTCGAGGAAGGGGACTCCAGCAGAATCTGGTTGTGATATGCATAAAGCAATTGGCGGTTGCTATTAGAGGAAATTAGCAGATATTCGGAATAGCCTCTTCTGGTAAGGTGATAATTTAGATTCCGATTTTTTCTCTAGTTCGCCACCCAATCCTCTGTCGAACCTTTGAAATCGAATATCGATATTCAGTGGGGAAGTACTTCTAGTCCTCTGTCCGGGGAGGCTCAAAATAGGGAGTTTTATGGGGTCAAAGTGCAACAACTCGCCGGTTTGAGTATAGCCTGGGGCCAGCGCAGTGCGCTAGATTGTGGTGTCAAAAAGCAGCTAAAGCCCTCAAAAGATATTCAGAATATCGTCCGCCTAGACTGGTCTAGCCTGGAGTTATTCGGAATAACCTGCTAACTTCCTCTATTGCCCTCTGGACACCACCGTCCTCCTTGATACAAGTATGGAGGTACGTGCAATCGATGACGGTTGCATACTAATAGATATTGGGCATCGGATAGTAAAGCGATTTCTAAAAGAGGCAAAGACCAACGTCGCCGGTGAGGCACTAATTCTAGTCCCCGTCGAATATGCAGGGACGTAGATACTTTCACATGCAGAGATCAGCATTGACACTGTATTTTGGCGTCCTATTCGCTAATTGCAACGTCAACCGCCAACAACGGTTAATGCCCAATGCAAATGGAGCGTCAATGTTTCATGGCAATGGACGAAATTAGTCAAACCGGCGTCTAAGCTTGAAATTTTGTCGCGGGGAAGCTGTATGCAGAGCACCAGGGGGTGTGCGAATTCGTCAGACACCAAATTAACATTATTTAATAATTATTAGTCTATTGATAGAAAAAATTCTAATTTTTGGACAGATTTATCATAACTCTAAATTATTGTTTTGAAATAAAAATATCTTGATTACGTAAATTTTTCCAGTTATAAATTATTATATAAATAAAAAATTTATAAGTTTATATAATTTATTATTAAATAAATATAAATATAATTCTAAAACTTTTTAATTGAATTATAAAAGATTATTTCTTTATTTTTATTAAAAATAAATTTATGTAATAATATTAATTTTTTATTATATTATATAATATTTTTAATTTTCGCTTCAAAATATACCAAAAAATCCCCACCAAAATTTATTATATTTTTATTATATAACAATAAATTAATTAATAAACTTTGAATTTGATAAAATAAGAAACTTTATATAAGATTGATTTTAATTGATAAATTCTATTACTTTTGAATAATAAATTAATAAATTATATATAATTGAAATTAAGAAAAATTATTTTTTATATATAAATTTAATATATAATCGTTTACGTAATTATAAAATTTCTAATTTATCGAATTTTAAATAAATATCCTTTGCTAAAGAGAAAATTTGGATAATTTCTAATAATATTTTATTTAATTATAATTTAATGTTGTTTTGGTGTCTGACGAATTCCTGCACCCCCTGGTGGAGCGGTTGATATCGTGAACACAGGTTAACTAAAGCCAGTGAAATCAATTTTGGATCTCAAAGTTTCCGCTTTAGCAGCTTCAGCCTTGCGTGTAAAAAGAGGGTTAGCCTAATGTTGAATTTGGACAGATTCTGCAATGACGGTAAATCGACAGTATTGTCTACTTCTACTAGAATTTCCCCGTTCTCTTGGGAGATCGTTTAGTAAAAACGTTATCATGTACGGCCGCAAGGCTGTGCCCAAGCTGAACACTGATCTTCAAAAAAATTCGCACCGCATTCGTACACGGACCAGGAGATAAGTCTTACGTCGCGAAGCCCAACGTTGTGACTGACCCTAGTGCGCCGGGCCCTATGCAAGAAACTTTTAGGATTTGTATCATCAAACTTTCGTGATATAGACACTCGTTGCCGGGCGTTCCGAATCCCAGATGGCAGGGGTGATGATTTACTCAAATCTTCACCTCGGTGCTTCCGTTGCGATCCTTCCCGACTCGGGACCTTCTAACAGATCATGCAGAGAAATTCCGAACTTTAAGCAGACACTCTATTGATCATCCTCATCGCTCCCGCCGAATTAGTAAGGGGTCTGCGAAGGGATGTAAATGCCGAACAAGCCAATCAGCCTGGCTTTCTATGTCATTTCGTAATTTGACAGCCTGCGAAAGCGCAAGCGTGGAAAAGTAGTGTAAATTTTGAAGACCCGCTTTACGTGAAAAATATGTAGGGTTTTTTATGCAGCGCGACGGCAAAAGCCTTCGACTTACTATCCTACTTAGGCCTAGCAAATCTTGTAGATAGTCGATTTCACTTGGTATCCCCGCACCGCACAATTGACTCAAATTTATTGGTGACCAGAGTAAGGAGGGTGATTCTTTGATGGTGATAGTGCGGCGAGAACGCACGTTCTGGAGGGTCAATCAATCCTGGAAGCCAAATATTTTGATGAGACGAACTGTGGACTATGCTTATTGTAGCAGGGACGGACTGACTTGCTGTAACAACAGATCGTTTCTCATTAATCTATGCCCGTCGAGTGAAAGCTCGCTATTTGCTATTGCCTGCAAGCTGGAGGCTTGGAGAAGTCCTCCAAATTGTAACCTAAGAGGATGGAGTCAAGGTATTGTGGTAAACCCATCTCCCATGGTCCCAAGTTTCTGCCGCACCCATTGTCGAAGCCACTATGGTCGGCCCCCCAGCCTTCCCATCCAAGCAAGTGGGAAAGAGTGCCGGATCAAATAATTTCGAAGACACCGGGCGCCAAACGCAGTGCTGTAATAACTCCTTCCTTCGCGAAGGTATATGAAATATGTGACAAGAAAACCACAGTGTGCGTCTGTCTGTCGTTCATGCCCGGAAAGCCACCAAGATGATGTTCACATGCAAGCAATGCCTGAAAAAAAGTACACCGGGTATCTCGTATACGGCCGTTAATTTTTCGTGGTCCGTTGTCTTTCTCTCCTCCGCCCCTTTCCTGTCTCCTTAGCCATGAATCTCGTATATAAATTCGTATCAAAGATGCTTCCGTCTCCGTATAGTAATATTTTCAAAGAATTTCGTCCTCTTCGCTAATCCTCCCCACTCTCACACCCCCAGGACTCACTCGTTCGGGGCCCCTAATAGGCTCGGGGAGCGGTTCGTCTTTCATACAAGCATTTTCGAGCATATTAGTCCATTTCCCACTAGTACCAGCATGACTGTGCTTCAAATGTTGCCTGAAATGATCTGCCCTGAAAAACTTCTTGGCATGGTTGCATTCCCCGAACTTATGCATCTCTTGCAAGTGGGCTATTCGCAGTTCCCAATCTTGCTCTGTTGCAATAGCCATTTGGGGCCCTGAAGAGGGTGACGAGATGCCAGAACGAGGGAAATCTTCACCACAATATCCACACGTATCAGCATCATTTGGCCGCGTTGGCGATATGTGAAATGCGGCGGGGTAACCGGATAGTGCAGCGCAAGACCAGGAATGGCGACGAAGATGCAATGAATTTTGGTGCCTTTCCGCTTCATTTTTATTCTTGAAACGGTTGCGGCAATATGCACATTCGTATTGCTTTTCTTGCTCGTGAGCGCTAGAACAAAAGAGTTAGCAACTTTTCCAGAGCACAGAGTTGCGCAGATGTTTACTTCAATTCTTCCTGAGAATCAAACTTCTTTGGTTTTTTCGGGCAGCATTCGCACATAAAGACGCCTTGAATTTTGGACGCGTTGCTTGGTTTTCCAAGGCTCACAGTGTCGGATAGTTTGCGCGAAGTCATGAGTGGTCGAGTATCCGATAATTGACGTTGATGGTTAGTGGTGGAGCGGGGACTGGGATTCAGAGAAAGTGAAGTAACATATGGGCCATCCGAGATTCGAGTATCTGTTATATCCGAGCCGCCTGGCGATATCCCGCCAGGGGAAAGTCGTCCATATGATGAGCAAACACTTGTTATGCTACTGGCAGCAATTGATAAAGTTGAAGAAGCGTAAGAGTTGTTTCGAGGACCGGATGTGGTAGATGATACTGAGGACGAAATCGAGTGGTATCGGGGAGTGGGTGAACTTCGCGAACCCGATTCACGTCGCCGGAAAAGGTCACTCGCGCTGCCAACTGTATGCAGTGACGGCCCATCTTCTACCGGTGGCGACGATGCGCGGCGTTTCTGACCAGCAGACGCGCCAGGAGAATATGCATCAGGTCGAGCACGGCACTCGTCAATATACAATCGCCTGAGCCCTGTCTCTTCCATATGGAAGTCTATATCATGCTCTGGAGATATTCTTTGGTCATAACTCTCCCTAGTCCGACTTGTAACGCTTGAAGCATCATCTCCAACTACAGAACTACTTCCTGACCGTCTAATATATGGATGAGGAGACCTGTCTGACTCTGCGGTGTCACTGGGAGATTTATAGTCGAATTGCGTCTGGATCGCGAATCTTGGGTATGGGTTCCCTGGTGAGATGCCAGATGAGAGCGGGGTTTCGCCATATCTAGACATCGCTACAGGGCTTTCTACAAAGCCAGGCCTACTAGTCAAAATTGGCAGAGAAAGTGGTTTCAATTGAGTCGGGTGTCTGTGCTCGAAAGCAATGCGAGATGTGGGTGAGGAATCATTTGCAGAAGAGCTGAAGGCTGGTTTCGAATAGCCTCGTGGAGGGGTCTTGTTATCCGTCCCTCTTCGCGCATCTAACTTTTGTAGCAATGACTTATCGTATGCCTGGGCGTTTGTTTGGAATTTGTCGTGAACGGAGCTCTGGAACCCAGACCTCGGGGAAGAGGAATCTTGATATTTTGAACTGTAAGAGATGATTAGCGACCATATATTCCAGACTTGACGCATCAAAACGGTAGAGAATTACGAGACGACGCCTATGAACAAATGACTGAAGCCCCAAACAAAGGCGATATAAAAAGCCACGGAGAAGATTAGATTCGAGGTTAAAAACCTATAGCACCACTGTGCAGAGTGTATAAGCCGTCAAACTAACCTGTACGACCCAATGCTTGTTCCAATGCTTGAATATCCCTCGTCCCTGGGGTAGTCGTATTTCTCTCGCCTTTCCCCGATTGCCGATTTGATTGTAGAAGTAGAGCTGGTGCGGCGAAAATAATCAGGTCGCTCGTCCAAAGAACTTTTCTTATTTGCAATGTTGCCGTGAAGACTCGACCCTGGCGCGACAGACGAAGATATAGAGCCCCCCCAATCACTGGTGACCGAATGTGTGTTTCCAAACTTCCAAGCCAGATCCGGGCCATTGTTTCCTCCAGACGCAATATCGTCTAGATGCTTGGGTGGAGGTAGCGGTGGGGGTACCGGATCTCTAGAATTCGGTATTGACATTGGTATTGCAGACGTTGAGACGGAAGAAGCCGAATTGTATGAGCTCGACCTGCTTGAACTTCGAAAATGATCTTGGTTCGAATCGTGTACATGAATCTCGGGCAGGCCCAGAGACGGCCTGGGACCGCGGCGAGGGATCTCCATGACCATGATGGCTTTCGTTTTCGAGATTGCCACTAGCTGAAAGAATGAGGGTTAAGGAATGGCGGTGGGTCCTCCTGCCACGATTTCTAGCAAGTCTCGGTCTGGAAGTGGCGATATGCTGCGGAAGAGCCGATTGACGAAAGTAAATGGAGTCGAAACATGAAGGTAGGAAGGTCTATGGCAAAAAAATATACAACAAAGAAAGAAATACGTCCTCGGGCGCTATATTCAAAGTAAAATCTTATGTCATCGAGAGACTAAAGGAAGGATGCGTCTCGCAAGGATCGCCTTCTTTTGGAGTACGAAGAGTAGTCAGACGGTGGAAGCCGGTTGTGCCTCACAAAGGTGAAGAAGTAGGGTGGTGTGGAGTAGCAGGATGGGATTCGAGATTTGAGACGAGAGAGTGAGGAACGAGCATCGGTGAGTCGGCGTTTAGGAGAAGTGATGGAGGTACAGCCTGAGAGTCTGAGACTGATCCACTTGTAAGGAACTTGTGAGGAGTAGGCGGCTGACGGGGCGAGCCTGGAGGTAAAAATGGGCGTTTTGAAACTTTGGATCGACGAAGACTTTGACTTGGACTACGTAGTTACCGACGGCTGTTAGATACGAAGTAGGAGTAGTGTAGTAGTAGTGGAGTGGAGTAGATTGCTGGAGCATAGATAGCAGTAACATAAAAACACTAGTGCATGGAGGCAAAGCCAGGCCAGGAGGAACAGGAGCAGGAACTGGAACGGGCGTAGAAAGGAGGAAGATATGGGGGTAGGCGTAGGGAGGTAATTTACTAGCTGGGGTTGTAGGGAGGGTACTATGGACTGATGCATGCGTAGGTACTGTAGGTAGGCAGAGGCAGAGAGAGTGCATCTACGGTACTAGGTACGGTAGGGCAGGTAAATAATAAGGCAACGGCAAGGCAAGAGCTGCGGGCACACTGTACCTGCACGCAACAAGCATAGCCGGACTAGGCAGTACTCGTAGGCTCGCACAGGGTCAGGGTTAGGGCCAGGGCCAGGGCCAGCAGCGAGCGACTACGTACGAGGACGCTGCTGCTACTGTTACTGCTACTGCTGGGATCTTGGGCACCTGGAGATGCAAGCAGCAGCAACGAAGTAAGTACAGTCGAAGTAGCTAAAAGTAGTCTGCAGCTGTCGCTCGCAAGGACTAGAGCAGGGTAAGCTGAGATGGGCAAGGCGGTAGGGCCTTAGGGCGAGGTTCAGGTAGTGGGGAGTGGAGTCGAGAGTACCTCCGTAGTACAGTAGAGTGGGTATTCTGGGCGGGACGACCAGGCTGAGAAATAATAGGTGCATGCCGCGCCGTGTGCCTCTAGTACAAGTAGTGAGGATGCGGATCTTGATTCTATCTCTCAGGGGAGGGGGAGGGGAGGGCACATCTGGGAATCACATTCTACTCCAGCAGAAGATGGATCATCTGAATCCCTTGTAAACGCCCAAACGCCCTGCATCCCAGGATGCCAAAAGTTTCGGTGTGATGCACTCTCGGAGGTATTATGGAGAGAAGGCTGCCCGGTATAAAGTCTTGTTGGCCTCGAACGATCTGCTAATAATCAATATATCCATCTCATCTCGGACTGCGACGGCATGGGTCTTTCTTTCGCTTTTGCTCTTTTATCGCCATCACTTTGTCGAACGATTCAGTCTCCCGTGATAATGTACGAAGCCCGCGTGACATCCTCCAAGCGGAGAAAAGGCCACAAGATTACGGCATGTCTTATTGTCATTTTCGAATAATCTCAGTCATTCTACCACGCCTTGAGTTCGCATCTGCAGACTGCAAGACGAGACTACTGTCCTGTCATACGCCGTATTGATGGCGGTAGCTAGAAGCGTTGCCGAGTGGCTCAATCAATTCGGCGAATAGCATCGCTGAGCCCACACCCTGCCTCCCTCCGGCTCGAGACGGCGGGGTTTGGGAGCTCGAGCTAGACTGGGGGGGCAGACAGGCCCAAGTTTCCCAGGGCCTCGTAGGGATGGAACGGGGTAGGGGTCGTTCTCAAGGGCAGCCACCCTCACGTCGCTTTGGCCTCTTGAGAAGCGTCCACGGCTTTTCGCTGCTTCAATAATAATCGAATCTCAGCCCTACATATCTTAGTGCCTCTGGAGCTTGACAAGCTGGCAAGGTTGCACCTGGTTGCGTGTTTCCACTCCTCGAAATGAATTGGCAGAGATCACTTTGCCCTACTGCTTGTCGTGCAGCCTGCAGCAGGCCAGCGCAGTGGAAGAGGTGGCGGCTTCAGAGTAATCTGCCTGTGCTCGTTGACCATGAGATTCTGGTTTAAATTGATGTAAGGCAGCTGGACCCAGCGCAGGGTAAGTGCAGCGCCTAATAATCAATCTATCGCTGTCCTCGTGCATCGTGCGTGGCCGCCTCGGGATGACATCGTCGTAGAGAAAGAGTACACTCCGTCTCAGAGATAGGGTTGGAGAAGGACCGCAACACTGTGGACTTGGGGCTTTGGAACAGAATCCGAATTTTCAACGAAGGATCAATTAGGTTATATTGTAAGGCGGCGCATACTCCACGGAGCGTATTCTCATAATTGGTCGCATTACGAGACTGCCTCTGTAGCCCCAATTATCATCAAGACATCGTCTTGCTTGCATGTGCAGGCTCTGAGCCTGGTGCTGTTTTCTGCACTCTTCTCCTGCGAATGCAGCACATCGTCTTCTGGGGTGGATTTTACCTCCTGCTGCGCCACCATTCGTTCTAGGATCTGACACGGACAAGATTCCAAATTTTTGGAAAACGGGGTTGATGGTACGAATCATGGGCTGCAATTTCAGGAATTTCCCCAAGAATGGAGCTATGCCAGCCCGTAAACTTGAAATGGGTTGAATAATAATTCCACCCTCTCTCAACTTCGTACCATCTCAGAGTCCCATAAAACAAAGTTCAGGTGGGGGGCCTTCATCAGGGATTTTGCTACTCTCGATTGAGAAATCGCCCGCGAGATAGCCTATACTTATAGGGCAGAGTCTGTCCCTTGTCTTCGGAACTTTGGACCGGAAGGCAATTCTCCGCATCCGCAAGGCTCGATTGTTGGGAAATGCAACCTTACGAGTTACTCTTCCAGGTCGAAAATAGTTAAAGGGTACTGTATTTCGACCGCGCCATAAAGACTACTGCCATCTTGTCATTTTGAGGAGCTTCAATTACAGTACGAGAATCAAAGATGCCGACGTTCTACTTTCTCATTCCTAATGGAGCCTGTGAATTCCAAGTTTTATGTAGACCCTTGAACGGAAAAGCGCATAGTAGCCTGGTCAGGAAAGAAAGGAGTTGCTGCCCCGCCTCTCGCTTACCAGCTTCATGATGCACGTTCAACGGTCGTGGCAGCAATCTACTTTCATCTAATGTAGAGAACCCCTTGGCCAATTTGGAAAACGAAAACTATTCGCCCTCGTCAGCCCTGTGCGGTTGTTGGAAAATGATGAATATGTCCTGTCCGTTAGAACATGAAATCAATCCAAGAACTTCACTGCTTGTACCTTCAGTTTTGAAGTTCGAACTCAGCGGTGCTCGCGGTCCTGTAGCGAACCAGTCTCCAGATCCGAGTCTAACATTCAATTCAAACTGCGCCGTCTGTATAAAGCAGGGGTTGCGAAATGTCTTCATCTCATCTCAAACGGATCCTCTCATTGAGCCAAATTATGAAGTAGGTGGTACTACATTCCTAACTGTGGTATCTAAATGTGAGCATGAGATAGCTTCTTGCTTGCGCAGCAAATGCAAACAAAACGTAGGGTCTGCGGGCCAAATTGGACGGCATCGGGAAGCCAGCACTTGCGTAATGCATGGGCAGATTTTCGCCTTGCCCTATCTACTCCCGTACCTATCCCCGACACGGCCCGGAAGGAACACGATCATCAACATCCCTGTGGCGAGCCCGAGTGTCTGAGATTTTACCAGAGCGAGCTTCAGCCTTATCCTTGTATTTGGAATTTGGAATAACTAGTCTTGTCCATACCTCGCAAAGGACGCTATCCCTCTGAGTTAATCATCTCGCACAGGAGCCCTGGGATACTAGCCATTTTGATCCAGCAGCAATGCTCAAATTCAAGCAAATCCAAGGTGAGAAAATAAGCAGTTCCAGAATGGGGGTTCACATGCGTTGCGATTATTCTAGAGCGCAAGAGCTGAAAGAAATATTCTGCCCTTTGGAAGCCTTATGGAGGGCTGCTGCAACAATACCTTGATTGAAACGGTTCGCACACCCTTACGGCCACCGCGTGGGGAAGGATGCATCTTGTTGAACCTTCTGCATGACCAAGCATTTGGTCACCAGTCAGTTCATCCAATCAACACGCAAGAGGTCACGAGGCTCGTACAGAACTACTGCACGAATAAATGGTCCCAGACTGCTTGTAGCTTTCTTGAGTGGCCAGGCGGCTCAAGGTACCCCTCCTCGATATTTGCGAGGCGCAGTACGAAGCACCTGAGTATCAATGTACGAAGGCACAGTAACTGGTGTCTGACGCGCAATTGTGGCCACTGCCAGCTGATCTAATCTCGTCCCGGCAATATGGATAATCATCAATAATGCATGCGCCACAAGTAAATAGCTGGAACTCAGCTCCATGCTGAGATATGACATCAAGAATCGATATGCTGGAGACTCGAGACTCTCGAGAGGGCTGAAAACCTTTAAAGTGTATGAAGACTCGACTCCACCAGGCCCAAGGCATGTTCAAGCAGATCGCAGATGTGTGCATGAGGCTGGCGGGATGTCCCGGGCCTTAGGAAGTATCCTCGGAAATAAGGACATTTGATTGAGCGAAAAGGAGAAGTGTGCAAACGGCGCAGAAGATGCATGACGTGACGACCGATTCGGCACGACTTTAACCCGAAAGCAGTTGTAGAACTTGTATTATCTGTAGGTCAGAGTAAGAATAGATGTGATCCGGATGAGGTATTGTTCTCGAGATCTGGACTTCCAATGATAGTCCAACCTACGAAGGTACCGCGCGCAAAACACTACGTGCAAAGCGACGGACCCTACTGGCTGATGTCGCAAATCTAGCCTGGCTTTCCCAGGTCGCCAAGAGCGGAAGCATCCATCCAATTTGGCACCAGTACCCGTGGTTTGTTCTTCGGATCTTCCAGGGCATGAGTTATGCAAGGGTTCACATTTTATGCCTTGTAGGGCTCAGCCCGCGGCCCACCTCAACCGCTACTACTGTACTACGAAGTACAATCGATAGCGAAAGTGCCGAGGGATGTTGCAAGCCCCACCTCCAGAACGACTGAAAGCAAAATACTCCGTATTACTCGTATTTGGGTGTGCCGATCCACTGAACGAGATGGATCTACTAATTGTCGCCGACCTAAACATACTCGGACTCAGCTGTCCAGCAAGACAAATCCAACGGCTCGAAAGTTAGAAACGAGAGGCGAGCAACGTCCTCGAATCATCCCGCAATTAAGGGACAACACCGAAACGAGACGACGAATCTTCTCCCCGCGTTCTTGGTCGGGCGATAATAATGACATTCACATCACTGCTCATAGGAGGGATGCTAGTTTCGATTGGTCACAAATCTGAAAACTTCAATGGAAATTGCTCTCACCGGCTGAGGGGCAAATAACCAAAGGAAAAACACTGCCGAATCATGCGCGACCGACGAGATGGAAAGGAAAGCCACGACGAGGCTGACTTCTACCAAACTGAGCCGTGTTTCAATTTGCGTTGTAGGGCCGAACAGGGCTGGGCCTGGAACTCGTCCATCCTAGACTTAGCAAAAGCACCCGGTACCTGGTTTGACGTTGCGGAATCGCACCCAAGTTCCATGGTAAGAAGTCAGGTCGCCGACCAGCTTGCTGACCATCATCGCATCAGCGGCGCCTGCCTCGTCATGACCAAAACTTCCTTTTCACTGGCGGCCAAGCCAGCAATATAGATTCAGGTAGTACCGCTCCTAAGAACACCAGTTAAAAACTAAGAAAACCTTAAACCGTAGAAATTTCCTTCTAGCTGAAAATATGCCTGCAATCCCGAACTATCGGCCCTGTCAAAGGGATGCTCTTTTAGGAATCGGCGCCACATACGTCCCAAAAACGAAGTGGCTGCCCCTTTCTCAGCTTCTAGCAAGGAAGTGCGAAGCGAGCTGCTGACTTACACAGAAACTTCATTCTGGATAATGAAAAACCCTGCTTTTTGGGGGATGTCATGTAGCAATAAGCCTGCAAATAGAAAGTTAGTAATCAAATGAAAAATATGTGTTGTCTTTGTCAGTTAGCCCAGGAAGGATCTGGGACATGACTTGCAGCGTTTGGCAACCCAGCTGAGGCGCGTAAGACGGAGTCCAGTAATCCAGCCAAGAGCTTTGTCATCACGATCGTCAAGTAAGGTTCAGGAGATACAAGATGTACCTTCGAAGTATCTTCGGTGTATCTTCTTTCTCAAGATCCACTCTGCTTCACGCGTACGCAACGTTCCATGTCATGGCCAAGGAGACTCTTCAAAGGTGGCTCGTGATAAAGATGAGAAATATCCTGCGTCCGGTCGTCCCCCGAAAGCCTCGGGAATTTCCCACCCCCAGCCCTGCTATTTGATCAAGACGTTTGTACCAACACGGCGTTGCTTGCGATGTCGAGCCGGTCTTGGGGGCGGCTAGGGCTCAGCACGGTGTGGCGATGTATTGTTGCCCAAAAGAGCGGAGACACGGAAATGGAGGATAACGCAAGTGGATCATTGAAAGTTTGTATCGCGATGATGATGAGGACTACGGCAGTTACAAGTCGCGGCAATCCACGGGGGTTCATTTCAAAAGGTCAAGTAGATATGTGCAGTGCTTGAATTTCAGCTTAGCGTTGGTGCCTAAGGCGTAGAATGGTCTAAATGGAATTACTTGGTACGGAAGTGGACGCGGAAGAAAACGAAATTACTGCAACATAATTTTAGCAGACCAACACCTGAAAAGCAGAAAGCAGATAACTAATCACCTGACGCCTTCCGCCCCTCTATTGCGCCACTTCTTGGGAATTCCCTTCACGGAAATCGGTGTTGGTGGGAGTCATCCAAGAACATCAACCGAGGCAAGGCAATTGTCAATGAGGCAACCGATTTTGAAAGTCTTGAGCAAAGTACCAAAAGGCCAAATTGGATTACAACCCTCCGTCGTCTAACATGGCGCTATCGCGCGTACCCGGGGACGATGAGCTGTATGTTGGAGGGTACGTAGCCACTTACATTTTGCCTTGTTTGCCGTTAGCAAGCCCCCCTTCTGGGACGAGGTCGTAGCGAAATTTGACACGTGAGGGTCTTCTTTTAAGTTTGGATTCTTGTGGCATTTCGAGCAGCTTTCAGAGGCTATTTCTGAAGACTAGCCGTGGATGCTCACTCAGCCTGAGAGGATGACTATCTGAAAGATGACCGCTTTCTTATAACAGACATTGTTCGCATGGACACGACGTTTTAGTGCCTTGTCCTACGAGTTATTTCCTATCTCGGCCGATTTCAGGACTGTAAGCATCTACTAACTGTTTACAGGATCTTTACACTACGCCGCAAATCAACTCTGGTGAACACTGGCATAACTCACATCGTCTCAGTCCTGAAATACGATTTCAAAGACTTTGAAGATTGGGAGAAGTACGAACATCTTAATATTGAAGTTGATGATGTGGACGATGAGAATTTGTTGGGGGAATTCGAGAGAACGGGTAGCTGGATTGAGAAGGGATTGAGGGAAGGTAAGGATGGGAGGAATGGGAGCGTGCTAGTCCATTGGTGAGTGTGATATTTTCCTAAACTTTAGTTTCAATCCTGAAACAAAAGGCTCCAGTAAGAGGGAGCTTCAAGAGGACGTATGGCGGCCGTTATCATTTTCAACTGCTAGGATGCTGTTCTACCTTCGCGGCTTATGTGGGCACTATTCTCAACGTCAGCCCTACTTCCTTTGACGCTATCTTTTCTTAATTCCGATGATATGATGAAATTCGCCTATCTAGTCATTCTCTTCTAATCGACATTCAATCACCATCGCTAACTCCGTTGCAGTGCTATGGGGAAGTCTCGCTCAGTGACAATCACTGTCGCTTACCTCTTACGCCAATACCCCGAGCATACGGTCGCATCAGCGCTCGCTCTAATTAGGGAATCTCGACCCATAGCGGAACCAAACGATGGTTTCATGGCGCAACTCGAACTCTACAAGGCAATAGGCTGTCCGAGAGACATTGACGCTCATCCCAGGTACCAGAGATGGCTGTATCAACGAGAAGTGGATTTTGCGCTTGCGGCCGGCATGGCGCCAGATCGAGTACGGTTCGAGGATGAAGAGACTCAGGAGCGAGGAAGCACAGAAGGAAAAGAAATCGAGTTAAGATGCAGGAAGTGCCGGTAAGCTTCTTGATCCTCATTTTAGACTACCCCTTTTCCCTGTTGGCAATCACATGATGCTGCATAATTCTTATCCGAACCTCACCAAAAAGAGGGGCAACCACCTATTTCAACAATACAAGACTGACGTCGTTCTCCTTCAGCCGCACACTAGCTACGACCCCCTACCTAGTCACTCATCTACCACCGACCCCCAATTCAGCCTCACCATCATCACCGATTTCCTCGCTTCCCCCTACCCCAAACCACACTAGCTGTACCCACCACTTTTTGCATCCGCTCTCCTGGATGCGGCCGGCGCTAGAACAAGGTCTGCTGAACGGCCGACTTGAGTGTCCCAATCAAAAGTGCCAGGCGCAGATTGGCCGCTATGCGTGGCAAGGAATGAGGTGCAGTTGCGGTGTTTGGGTATGTCCAGCGTTTAGTTTGCAGAAGGGACGTGTAGACGAGATCACGAAAAGGGGGGAGAGTGTCCAGGGTCAGGGGCAAGGGAACGACGGAATCAGAGTTGGTAGTGCGAGAGACGAGGCTGGCATTAGGCTGCCGCCTGGAATGAGGGGCAAGGGGAATCTTTGACTTGCCATTCTGGGAACCTGGGGGCGGGGTGTCATTGCTGTAACCAGATACAGGGTTGGTAAACGACTCCTTGAAGTCGATTTGCTGGCCCGTCTATGAGAGGTTCGGTTCTACCAGCCAAGCCACTTATGTATTTAAATGCAGGTAATGTAGATACCTGCACAAATTCCGCCGCCCTGATAAAGATATCGTTCATGGTTCTGTCACAACCTGGCAAGTTGCTGTGCCGTCCGGTTAGGCAACAAATTATCGTATGGGGCCGACAAGTGACCCGTAACATGAGGAAAATCAAAATCTTATATGGTGATACTATGAAGTGGGTAATCAGGCTCAAATATAGTTCATATTAGATGAGAACTTACGAGCACGAGCGGCGTGGATGCAGATTTACTGCTGACTCACATAAATCGCAAACCACCCCATTTCATTTATCTTTATCTTCTTATATGTCGCCGTGAACGCCCGTAAATGTTGCCCGCGCTTGCATGAGCGTGGTGACCCAACCCATCGGTATCATTGCCGAACAAATCCGCCCCTATTGCAGCTTGAGAAGAACGTCGAGACAACGAAAGGGGGGGTGCCTCAGGATTCGATTAGAAGAAACTCGAGGCAGGCCGGCCGGGCTGCTGATGAGCGGTGGGATACTCTCGCCATGCTGCCCTATTAGGTGGAGTTCTTGCTGACGGTGGAGGACTGGTAGAAGCATGACTGCATGTAATATAGGATTGCGAGATCTGCGGGGTAGAATAGTATCTCTACAGTAAGCTGCATTCAACCTAGTTCGCCATCCAGGTTGCAATCATGTACAACCTGATGAAGCTGTAGCGGTTGCAGGAGTAGATCTTGGGGTATATTTGTATGACCATGCCAGATAGCGTAGGGAAATGTAATAGGACCTCCATCGACTCTTTCGAGCCTCAATCTTCATTGACAATATGCTGGCCTTCCAATTAGCGAAATCGTGTGAAATTTCTGACTATGGTGGATTCGGAAGAATCAAGCGAGTGCTGACAGGTGAGGTGGGGTCTGAGAGCTTTCCAATTTCGATAGAGGGGTCATGGAAGTGCAGATTGTCGAATTGAGGTGGCTGAGATCCCGGATCTAAAGGCTGAAGTGTAAGCACTAGGCAACACGAGCTTCCTAAGCGGAGCATCGGAAAAACGGTAGAACATAGCTGTGTAAGGCTGATGAAAATATTGAATGTGACCTAAAATAGTATGACAGGTCACGGATTACGATTTCAGGAATTGAAGATCCTCTCATTTCTGTGATAAGCTTCTGGAGATATGCCTATATTCGTTTCACACTGTCTTGGGAACGGGCCGTCTTTTCCAACACGGTCGCATAAGCTTACCCCGGTAACACCAGTCTTGAATGCCGTGTGATTTATTGATGATCCTGATATCGGTACCAGGATAGATGAGGCAGGGTGCCCGATCGAAGTCTGACCAATGCCAGTACATCCATGTTGAATCAAGATGGGCGGTAGCGGGCGAGCCACCGGGTCGATCTATGCAGTCAGCATTCAAGGCCCCGTGAACATACGATTGCATGCCCCGAAGAACAGTGACGTGTCTGAGCATCCGACAATGTCGGACTTGGTACTGAATAGAGACTTTCCGCGTTACGCCCTTCAGTCAGAGTCCGTGAAAAAAGTACGGGCGGTCCTGTGATGACTGTATCCGGCCAGGGTTCTTTTCTGACGGGAATGCAAGTCTAAACCCCGGCCACGCCGTTGATACTGTGAAAATATTTTCGGGTGAGATTTTTGGCTCTCGTCCTTGGAGGAAGCACGTATAGGTTGATACCATCACCTGATCTAAGTGGATCACCGAACCACAACGCCACAAGCGCTGGAGCTTGAAGATCTGTTTAAGGAAGACCCTTTGGAACTGCAGGGAAAAGATTCGGATTCTGGAGTCTTTCGCGATTGCGCTTTGCAATCTCTGCATTCCTCTTCTTGTCGATTCTCTGTTGGTAGAAAGACTTCTTGAGAGCAAAGACTCGAGGTTCTTCATCCGGCGCGGGTGTGGCTTCTTCAGGCTCCTTCTATATCAAGGTAATATCAATAATATGACCGTTGGCGGGAGATGTAGGCTAGTCCTTACGTTTTCTGTGGGTTTTTTATCCTCCTCATCCTTCTTATCTTTATCTTTGTCCTTGTCTTTCGTTTTCTCCTTCTCCTTTTCCTTCTTCTTTTTCTGTTTCTCTTCAAATTCTTGCTTCAGCCGTTCAACTTCCGCTTCCATCTCCTTCTTCTTCTTAGCAGCGACTGCAGCCTCGTCAATGATGGGAGTACAGAATCCTCTGTCTTTCAGGTGGCCTGGGCAGACGTAAAAAAAGTCCTAGGTATGCATCAGCAATCTTTGATCCAGTATAAGAGATCAGATATGGCACCTTGTTTTCAGGAGTAACCAGAACACTTGTGCTTGGCTTGTAACATATCTCGCAGGATTTCGAGGCGGTATCGGCCACCTTGCGGTGAGTGTATACATTAGGGAAAGAAGCCATGATGAGAGGTAACTTATTGCAAAGTCCTTGAGGAATTCTGCATTCGAGATCAAGTACTTTGAGTAACAGAGATTGATATCGACGGAGCCTGGTGTAGAGGAGTATCGGTATTGAAGAAGTGTTGTTGCTGTTGTTGTTGTTAAGCTCTCAAAGTCACATGCCTGGGGCTGGGGTTTCGCAAGGCTGGGGCTAGCCCAAAGTATCCCTGCACTAAGTTCTCAGGGTGCAGGTGCAGGTGCAGGTGGATGGGACTCTGAGTTCAAAAAGCAGCACTGCTTTCGAGCCTGGAAACACCCCAAAATTTGCAACCATCAGCGCCGCTTTGTGACTCCACACCGCGAGGCAGGGAAATTTTGCTATCAGCTGCTTATCGAATTCAAAGTTCAAAGTTCGCACGACATTTAGTTGTCCACAACGACAACGACAACAACAACAACAACAACTTTATTTTGTCATCTACTGCCCCCTTGCCATCTTTTCAAATTCGTCAGGAATACCCAATTGACCTGGATCATGGCTTCGGAACAAGTCAGAGCCCCGGGCAGCAAGCCTGGAGAGAACATGTTATGGGGGGGACGTTTCACAGGTTTGAGTCGCTGTTTACATAGCTTCAAATCATTGAGACTAACATTCTGGCAGGCGGGCTTGATCCTCTCATGGTCTCATACAACGAATCAATCTACTACGACCGGGCGTTTCATACTCAAGATATTCTAGGCAGCATTGCATGGGCTCGTGCCAACCAAAAAGCCGGTATCCTCTCGGCCGCTGAATTCTCCGCAATCGAGTCAGGTCTCAAGAAGGTCGAGGAGGAATGGGTCGCTGGAACATTCAAGATTATTCCTGGTGTCGACGAGGATATCCACACTGCAAATGAGCGTCGACTGGGAGAGATTATTGGCAAAGAAATTGGGGGAAAGTTGCACACCGGGCGAAGCAGAAACGAGCAGGTTGCTACGGATATGCGACTGTGGCTGAGAGACGAGCTCAAAAAAATCGAGGAATACTTGGTCGATTTCTTGAAAGTCACAGCGGCTAGAGCAGAGCAGGATATCGACTTGATCATGCCCGGATACACCCATTTGCAGCGAGCTCAACCCATTCGGTGGAGTCATTGGATGTTGTCATACGGAATGGCATTCGCGTCTGATCTCGAGAGATTGCGAGAGGTCATTGCGAGAGTCAACATGAGCCCTCTTGGTGCAGGTGCTCTTGCGGGTAATTGTTTCGGCGTCGACAGGGTGGCAATGGCTAAGGAGCTTGGCTTTGATGGACTGTTGTGGAACAGCATGGCTGCAGTTTCCAGTCGTGATTTCGTCTTGGAGACTATGCAATGGGGGAGCATGTTGATGACACATCTATCCAGGTAAGTCATTTCCCCTTGATTCTATGCTCTCCGTATTGCTGCTCCCACGCCCACTCATCCACCCAATCATGTGCGCGAATCTTCATCAGATTAGCTTCTATCACATCATCCTTACTCACATGTTCTACTCGATTCACGCCGGAACATGTCATTTCTCTACTAAAAGTGCTGATATATTTTCAGATGGAGCGAAGACCTGATCATTTACGGAACAGGGGAGTTTTCTTTCGTTAGGTTAGCAGATGCTTATTGTAAGTTGATCATTCCCTGACGGTACCGCTTTTCTTCGATGTCGTATTTGCATTAAGTACGGACTAAAAGCTGACTACCTCAAGCCACTGGAGTACGTACTATACCCTCATTATTCTGAACGAGGCGGGGCCTATTTCTAGAGCGACACCCCGGTTTCAAAAATACCAGCGTGGCTGACTTCGCAACAGAGTTCGTTGATGCCCCAGAAGAAGAACTCCGACAGCTTGGAACTGCTCCGAGGAAAAGCTGGACGTGCTTTTGGTCAAATGGCAGGTTTGACAATGACCATTAAGGGTCTCCCAAGGTTAGTTCCCTTCCACACAAATCTATTGCTGCCTTCCGGCGGTTTTTTTGGTCAGCTATTCTTGGACATAAATTTTTACTGACATTGCTGGTGTAGCACGTACAACAAGGACGTAGGTTATACTTTTTTCTTCTAGTTGTCGACCTGTGTATTGATATTTTTTCTACTCCTTCAACTTAGAGACGAACCAGAAAAGGGACCTTGTTCGCTTAAATATGTCCAATCACCGGATCTTAGATGGATCGTTTTTCCCCCATCTCCCAACCGCTCTAGCCGTGCACAAAGCTTACGGATATCAATTGCATAGCTTCAAGAGAGTGTTGAGCCCATGTTGGACCACGTTAAGACTGTCTCTGACAGTATTCGAATTGCCACCGGTGTCTTGAGTACCTTGACAACCAATGAGGCAAAGATGAAGGCATCCCTCGACCCTTTCATGCTCGCCACGGACCTGGCGGATTATTTGGTCCGTAAGGGAGTACCATTCCGTGAGACACATCATATCAGCGGTCAATGTGTCGCCCATTCGGAGAAGACAGGTACGCCCATGGACCAAATGAAGCTGGCCGACTTTCAAAACATCGACAGCCGCTTTGGACCGGATATTCTGGATGTTTTCAACTACGAGTACAGTGTAGAATGCCATTCGGCGGCCGGAGGAACTGCCAAGAAGAGTGTACAGGAGCAGATCAAGGTGTTGAAGGCGAGTCTCCAGTAAAAGTCATCATACTGTGGAGTTGGGTTTAGAAAAGGAAGCGAAAAGTTTTGTAGGTGTCATTGATACCTTTTTATTCGGGGTGCATGCCTTCTTATGATTTTACGTCCCCGTAACTGTTTGACCTTGTGAAGATAATGAGAACTTCGTCCGTCAATACTTCCAATTCCAGCACTTCTTCTATAAGTCATCGATAACCTTATTTTATGCGATATCTTTCATGATGTGCTGTAATAATTCAAATGCTATCGCTTTAGTTTTGAGACTATTGAAGTTGGTGAGGTAGTCAACAGGGCGTTTTGCAAATCCGGGGTGGGCGCGATCCATGAATTCTCGGTGGCTACTTCTGTCAATCCCATAGAAATTGTCGCGAGAAACGTCAACTTTTCGGTCGTCAAAATTTATTGAATTCAGCATGCAATGGTGCCAGCGTTATTGAATTCTTACTTGCTACATAAGACGCTTGCTTGCCTCTATTCACCACGATCGACTATCATATACATATGACCACAAACATAGCTTAATCCTTGACCGCACACAAGACCTTCCTAGATACAAAACTCCCTCAAACCCGCGCTGTTCAATGCGGAACGTCAAAACCCAATCCATCGTACTATCTCATTCAACAGTCCGCAGAGTGGTCATTCTGATCCGATACAACACCCTACGCCTTCCGATATTCCCTCCAGCAGCAACATGGAACGCCAAATATCAAGCGATAGTACTATCTCATCCCACAGTCAGAGTGGTATTCCCTACCCGATACAGCAAACTACGCCTTCCGATTTTCCCTCTAGCAGTCCTCACAATCGGGTTCTGCTCGGCGCCTCAGCAAGCTTTACGTCACAACAAATCGATTTAACAGATCTTTCTTACTTTGACCAAGTGGAAGTAAATCGGGATCCCAATACTGCTTACAAACAGATCATGGGCAAAGATCCAAGGAGAGCGTGCCAAAGTCTATTGCATGCTGGCGTAGTCCGAGTGTATTTTGTAAGTCTTCAAACGGCGCCATTTAGTCTTGTTCGGGTGAACTGACAACTAATCTGAACTTCCCAGTCTTTTCGACCATTCTCAAACCCCCTCAGCGGATACATATTTTATGGTTGTGTGACTGAACCAGAGAAAGCCCTTGCCTTGAAGCTAATGCACGCCCATCACCACAATTCTTTCGATTCTTTTACTGCCGACGATGCCAAGTGTTTCACGCGAACATTTCTCCCTATTTTGTTGTTTATCAAGGGTGGGAATAGAGCGATTGATGCTCTGGACATCCGACATAAGAACACCTTGTGCCGCACGGCCATGAGAAACTTGACGGCTCAGCTAAGCCATGCAGTATTGGAACACAACAATAGGGTTGGCCAAAACTTCGCATTGCCTGCCGGGTATAACAATGTCTCAGAAGAGCAGAGAAATCATCATTACCAAAAGCAGTGTGAGAACTATATGACAATGTGCAGTACGGCACTTGTGACCATAGACCGGTCCACTATCGCACTCCTGGTCGGTCTCATGAAGGGAACTCGCTTGCTCGATGATATGGACTTGAGATGGTACTATGATACGCCTTGTCATTGTACAGTTATGAGCGACTGGCAGAATACTATTTCAAAGAACAAAATCTTGGCCCCACAGAAGAGGGCGGAGGCAAATGCCATCACGGGAGAGGATAAAGGGAGAAGATAAGAAGTAAGAAGAGTATGGGCATGGTTTTACCACCGTTTGCTCTGGCAGGCGCACGGGTTGAGCCGGGGAGAATTGCTGAATTTGTTAGCGGGGATGATGGGTTATGGTAATTTATGAGCTTGGAATCCTCTTGTTATTGAATTGACTGATTGTATTTGGCTTTGAATTTTGGGATTGTCGGCTTGTAAATCCTAACATTTCTCGCTCGGGCAAAGATCTCATGTTTATAATAAAGAGGATTGTGGGACCAGCTCGATGTAAATTTGATTTGGTATTCACCCGACCCCCGAAACCTGACCGATTTCGGCTTCACTTCTAAAGTTTTTGTCTCTGGTTTGCTAATCACCCTCGTTACTTTTTGCCGTTTGGCGTGGTGGTGTCAATCCGCTTGTTTGCCGTCTTTGCTTGCAATCTTCCCACCAACAGGCTCTGACTCCAATCCTCACTAACTTCGCCCTCAACCAAAGCTTTCGATCTTTGATTCTAATTGAGACTCTAAAAGGTCAACTGCTGTTCCGTAGTGCTCCTCTACAAGCTAGACCTGTTTATCTCCCACGCGCGAACATCCTGAGCCTGTGGGCCGAAATAGCTTACTCCACCTCGCTATCCGAAGGCAGCTCTATCCCGTTAATACTGAGACGAAGGATCTTGATCACTTCTCATCTTGAAGCTTTTCCGGAGCTTCTTGCGTGTCTGGGGGCTCAAGGGAACGAGCACAATGAATGGACAGGACTTGCCGTCGAAAGTTGAGGGGGCGTTCATAGCGATGGTGAGGGATCTTGATGACATCTTTGACAAATTGCCCCCGCCGCGGCCCCCAAGTACAGTATCGGACCGTTCTGAGGTGGATTACGAGGGATACCTTAGTCGAAGACGGAAAGGTCTCTAACAAGACCCAAACCCAACAATGGAAGCCGATGCATCACTTAGTGGTCATTTGCAAGAGCCCATGGTTGAAGTCAGTCTCAATCTGTGCAAAAACAGGACATTGAATTAATTTGGTGGCAGATTGATACCGCTACCGCCGACAGGCTGGCGAAACTGAAGTTCCGAGCCATTTCGACGTACCTATCAAGCTGGAATTCGAAAGAAAGCCTAGAGCGACGTTCTGTTCACCCACCACCTGAAGCAGCTGTAAGGGCAATCATCGATAAGTTACATTGAATCTCAGTAAAATTGAGAGATCAAAAACCGGAAAACTCCGTAGCACCCGTGGTGCTTGAGTGTGCAGAAGCAGAGACCATTGTTCGAGCTCAAAATGCGATGAAGTTCGTGACAGAGCACTCTTCGATTCAATACCGGATCTTGGGGCACTATGTGAGGATCCTCGAACTCTACAAGGAGCGAGTTAACGAACTTTCGAGGTGAGCATCTCATACGATTTTGGTGTCGATAAATGCTGATTTCAGCAAAGTTTTGTTGCAGAAAGCAAATTGATTGTCTACTGCAAGGCCCTCGCAGACTCTGGAATTGATGCAAAAGAGCTTGCGCGGGTTGAAATGGATCGAGAACCTCTTGAATTCCAAGTGAAAGCCCTCACTGCCGATAAAGCATTGCTGCTTGCAATGAATGATAATCTTCAATTAGTAACCGACAGCCTGGTGACGCGCGAGGCTCAGTCACAAGGCATATATGAAAAAAGATACGGGGCCGTCTTGATGGCTCTCTCAGGGCGCGAATTCCAAGACAGACTAGCAACAGAAGAGCAAAGATGCGTTGCGGTAACGACTGAGGCATTTCATGCGAATCTCGAGGCGAGAAAGACGGCCAACGGCAGAGCCCAGGAACTCTTTATAGCCCTAGCTGACCACGTTGCAGAAGTTTCTGGACCTTTGAAACTTCACTCCATGGTTAGGAGATTCTGTGGGCCGGCTTTGTCGATTGGAAATCGCCAAGTTGAGGTTGATGATATCGAACCAGCTGTGCAAGTCTCGGCTTCTCAAGAGTCCGTTCCTCGCGAACTTGTCTCGACCCTTATCCCCTCTCTCAAGGGTTCTTCTTTCGATTTTGTCATTGAGGACTCGGATGTTTCAAAACGATTAGCATCAGAACTACAAGTTCCATCATTATCATCATTAGATCTGGATCCCAAAACTGAGACTCGGACCCCACGGAGATGCTGCCCGGCAGCCGACATTGACCTTTTAAAATCAGAGAGCGCTGAACATGCGCTCGCCTACCAGAAGCTCCTTGCTACTTTCGAAGACTATCTATCCCCTACAGATTTCCGGGGAACACAATCTGAAGGCACGAGCGTGCAATTGCAACGGATTAACCTACTCATCCACCACATTGAAACAATGCAAGACTGTATAATATCGTTTTTCAATTCAGTTTCTGTTCACTTTCCCTCATTGAACCTTTCCGCAGATCCGGGTCAATATGGACTTCAGACTTTCATCATCATCCAGAGCAGCATGGAGGAGATGGCCAAGGAACATCGCTCAATGTTGAAAAAATTTGATGAGCTCCGTAAATTCGGAATTGACGTTGCGTCCTTTTCCCCCGAGGCACAATGCTCACCAACCGGAGATCGCTGGCCCAGATCCTCTTGGTTTAATGGGCTCATAGATGGAATTAAAGCCTTGGTGCGAAACAAAGACGATCTAACTAGGGAAATTTAGTCTCTTCAAAAATCTATTCCACTTCGTGACAAGAAGATCAACGAGCAGGCGGCAGAAATTTTGCGGGCTCGCGAGTTCAGAGGTATGCGCGAAGAAAAATTGAGCAAGGAGAATCTCAAATTGGAGTCAGACATCAGCGACATCAAACAACAGCTCGAGAAAGCCCTCAAAAGGCCAGATGAAGTTAGGGCAGAGTTTTCTGGAAAGCTGCAGAGGCTTCACGATAAGGTCCGTGAGTTGGAAGGAACGCTCAAGCAGGAGAAGCAGAGCCACGAAATTTTGAAGCTCGACAATACTGCCAGCCTTGAAGAGCTGGACAAAACCAAAAGTAAGATCACCAAGTACAAGGAGGCTATCGAAAAGCACAAGGACGCATACATCAAGCTTAAAAACGAAAAAGAGCGACTTCAGGTGGCTCAATTTCCTCAACGCGAGGCCAAGTTACAAGACCTCCGCAAGACCTCGAGAGACGCCAAAATTCAGGGGCGAAAATGGGCGGAAGAGAAAAGCGATTTGGAAGTGGAGATCAAGAAATTGCAAAGCGAACGCCAAGTGGACCTGAAGACTATCCAGGAACTCTCACAGCGCAAGGAAGAACTCAAAGAACAGGTCTCAGGCATTCCAGCTCTGGAGAAGGCCCTTGAAACATCGGAAGAGGTGTTGCATGCAACCATGAACGAGCTGGAGAAGGAACGATTGATGGTCAAGCTGGTACCAGTTGGCAATGATGATGCTGCAATGGCTCCCAAGAAGCAGCTGGAGGAAAAGGACGCAGAGTTACGGAAGTTACGAGATGAGCTCGCCGCAGAACGTGCAGAAGCTAAGGCCTATAAGAACAGGATCTTGGCTGCAGCGGCTTTATAATATTTAGGATGCTCTGGCACATTCAGGTGCCACGAAGTGGCTTCCTTACTGCGTCTTCGAGCACAAATCGACGGTTTACACAAGAATAGTCAAATAAATTCATCAAAATGAGCAACTTTGCACCCGTAAAAGTCTGCGGCATACTGCAGTCGCCCTGAATCCCCTTCCGGATGCTCGTGATCGCATTTCTACTGGAACAGGTTCTCAGACAAGACGATGCATAAAAGAGAAGGGGTGCGATGAATATGTGGATATCATCTCTATGTGTAAAGGAGCTTACTTCTTCACTGGTTCACCGTCCGGCCCAATCAGAGACTCTTCTGTCCTTATTGGTCCTTCGCCGACCTGTGTCAGAATTACCCTCTTGACCCCGTTCTTTAGTACTTGCACATCTGCCGAATGCAGGTAACCACTATCTTGCGCCTTGATGTCTCTTGATTCCCATCCTTCCAAGTTTCCTAGTGCACCTTTAAGAACGCCAGCTACTAGCTCCGTGTTCTTTTCTTCATAATATATGACCGCATTTGGCCCTGCATCAAATGTGTACGCAGCAACGATCTTCCCGGCCTTGGTGTTGATGTCTTCAACGACACTCTTTGCTGCTGTTGAAATATCACTAAGCCAAGTCAGTATAACAACTAAGAGACACGTTTGTAGAATGCAGCACTTACTTCAAATACTCAATCGAAGGAACAGTATCCAAGCACACAGCATGAAAACTATTACTCTCCATCATAGTAATCTTTCCAAATGTCTCAAAATCTCGTGCCTGAATCGCCTTCTCCATTTCCTTCATTTGCTGGGGTACAATCTCCTCCGCTCTCGTCTTGAAAAACTTAGACGTAGCAACCGTAGTCTGCATGCCAGCCGTACTGCTAACCTTCTTTTGCGCCGCCGACGCAACGATAATGACAGCCCGAATATCAGGCCAATGGCTTGCAGGAGCGACTTCTACTGCAACACTGTCTGATCCGTCATCCTTGGAACCCATCTCCCATGCAACGTATCCTCCAAATAACGACCGACACGCGCTTCCGCTACCTTGTCTCGCGATGCGGGAGAGCTCGGTGGGCGAGGAGGGCAGCTCATATAAGTTTGCAATCGCGCGAACGAGAGCCGCAAAGCCGGCTGCTGAGGAGGCAAGGCCTGCGGCTGTGGGGAAGTTGTTGTAGGAGACAATCTTCAGGGGCAGTGTGGACAGTTTTGGGAGAGAGGGACTGGAGGCTTCGAGCTCGGAGCGGAGGGCGCGCAATTCGCGGAAACAGGCTTGCGTTCGGGCACCGGTGACATCTTGAGGGGAGTTATTCAGGGTGAGGGAGTCGGAAGATGGGAAAGAGGCCGAGCAGGCTGCTGTTGTATGGGTTCGTAAGTCATCTTGGGATAGCGTTACTGAGATTGACGAGTTCGTTGGGAGATTGAGCTTCGGGTCCCGTTTCCCCCAATACCTGTACTTTTTGTTAATGAATGAGATAAATTAAGAGAGTGGCATATAAGAAAGTGCAGGAAATATTTCCACATAGTGCCTCCCAGGGAGAGAGAAACAGGTTGGGTGAAGCCCCGTTGTCAACCCCTCCGGACCTCGCAGTATCATGCCAAAACTTGTATACGAGAGAAATTGCTCACTTTACGACTGCGATATTGACAGGAGCAGTTGTGCTAGCCTGGTAGATCTTCTGGTCGGCCATTTCGAAAATTGTCTATGGAGAAATAAAGTCTCTTCACATTCGAGGGGTAGTGGTAGTGGGACATTCTTGAAGCGGTCAACGGCAAAACCAATCGGACCATGCCACCTCAAATGCCCGATTTTCAGGGACCCCAACGCCCAAAAATATTCATGCAGCAAGCATCATCACTCCGAACGGCATCCGAACGGCATCAATAAACATCAATAAACACAAAAATGGCCAAAGAAACAGAAACGCCCGCGGAAGCTTGCCCCGTGGACCATGCCACGCGCGCAGCATGGCTGAAATCCAATCCAGCTCCCCATCCCTTCCCAGCCGCAACCAAAGACGCCAGCCTTGCAAGTCAAGGAAACAGCTGCGATTCCTCTGCTGTTGACCAAACGCCTGCACCAAAAGGTCTTTTTTCAAAACTTACATCTCCCGCTCCCCCTTCCTCCTCGACTCCAAAATTCCTTGGTCAAGATAGAGAAGTTTCGACGATACCGAGAGCTTCACCTGTTAATACGGAAGAAGGGGCGAAACCTGCGAATAGCGAGAAGGAGAGTGGTGTGAGTGAGAGTGGGAATTGGATATACCCGAGCGAGAAGATGTTTTTCGAAGCGATGAAGAGAAAGGGATATGCGAGTGAGGCAAAGGATATGAAGACTATTGTGCCCATTCACAATGCAGTCAATGAGAGGGCCTGGAAGGAGATTAAGGAGTGGGAACGGCCGTGGGGGAGTGAAGAGAAGTTTGTCGTACCTACTACAAAGAAAAAGAGGGAATTATGCTAACAGGACTCTAGATGTGGTGGGCCAAAACTACACTCGTTTCTCGGATTATCGACGACAATGAGTCCGAAAGCGAGGATAAATACTATATTGGGATATACGGCGCCCTTCGACAGACATGATTGGGTTGTGGATAGATGTGGGACGAGGGTCGAGTATATCATTGATTTCTATGCTGGAAAGAATGAGGGAAATGCGAATGGGAAACTGAACTTTTACCTTGATGTAAGACCCAAGCTGAATACCTGGGAGGGTTGGAAAATGCGAGCGTCAAAGGCTTTTGGATTGGTGTAAGAAAATTGAGGCATAAAATGGCGTTGATGGTAAAGAATTGGGGATCCCTGCTCCGGTGTGAGCTTGTATAGACGCTAAAATTATGTACGATTGTAGGTTAGAGGATCACCGTTAAGTGGCCAACATTTCTTTCAAAGATAAAGATCTAACGATTTATTCTAAGAACCTGTGAGCTTGATTCTTGTCCCAGATTTAGTCTCCATGGCTCCAGTTTCAATATCCCACCCAGCTTTCTGAAGTTCTTCAAATATTGCCAGACGATCCAGGACCTTGGTCACATAGTCTTTAGTGCTTGCAAGAGAATCTATCAGAGTCTCTGCTTCTTCTAGACGACCAAGTTCTGAGGCTTTTGCATGGTACAAAGCATGCATCCAAGCTTGAAGATGTGTCGTGGTGTCGGCCGAATCCTTCAAGACAATCAAGAATGTCTTGCGTGGCTCGTCATACCACAGGATATATCCATCGTCCTTGTACAAGTCCAGGAGCTTAGAGACCTGCGATGATGGAATTCCACTGTAGCTACGACCGAGCGCATTAGGTTTCCCAAGAGAATTGAGAATCATTCGAAGGTCGACTCCTATTTCGCAATAACCGAGCGGCTTTGCTGCTTTCCATCTCAAGACTCCATCTTTCTCAAACACCCGTTCTACGGCCGAGATTTGCTCTGGGCTAGGGATAATAGAACTCAAGTTGGGGTTTTTTGACAATTGTGCTTTCGGGGCATGTAGCTTGTCATATATTACATCGAACATAGCAGAGAATACGAGATTGGCGCGCTGTCTATTGAGAGTCCGCATGCTTACTGCCCTGACTGCGAGGTAGTTGGTGCCTAGATGAATAGCCAGCAGCGCGATCATTGCACTCCAGGTAGCGAATTTGGACGAGATATGAGAGACCACAAGGCTTCCGACAAGCATCCCAAGGAGAGAAATGACCGTCTCTTGACTCGAGTCTTTCTAAGACGATATTAGCTTATCTTCGTGACTGGGTGAAAAGACTTACAGCATTCAGTTCGCCTAGATTCCCCTGTGTAGCAAAATGAGCGCTCAGGGACGCCTTTGAGCTCCCAGCAGCAACTCCACATAGACTCCGGAGCACACTTGAACAGGACAGCAGGACAACCCTGGATGCCTTGGGAAGTGCCGGTGAAAAACAGTCCAGAATCATTGCAGAATCGTTGAAGATGTCTGCTGCCAGTCGATACATCTTACATTCCGGTTCTAGCGAGGTCCCGAGCCTGTGTGCGAAGAGAATTGTGGCAATTCTTCCCATACTTTCTTGGAGAACCGAAAGGAGAAGTGCTGCAGTCGGTGAGGCGTGGGAGTCACCAACGCCGATTCCTAATAACTGGTCATTATCTCTGGATAGCATTTTGAAAACGAGGATGGCTGTACCTTCAAGCACTGCCCTGCTTGATAACATCCCCGCAATGGAGCTGCTGAATGCCTGGAGAGAGTCCTTCCAAAAGTCAGCTCAAGCCGTGCATTGACGTGGCCCACGATTTCACACATAAAGTTGGTACCTGTCGTAAATCAATCACTTGTGATTCGCAATCGGCAGGATCTCCAACTCACTCGAGATAATCACTTGTAACACTATGTGGATACCCGGCAGGAAGGAAGGCATTCAATATGCTTCTCGCATATGAGTTGGTATTTTTGGGTATCTATATCACTATGGTCAGTATTCCTATTTAATATACAAAATCAACGGATAAGTAGTTACAAAGACGTCAATCCTCGAGCTGCTGTTGTAGTTGCCAGGCGCAGATGTGATGTACCTGGCCACGACATTCTTCGATTCATCGAACTCTTCAATTTCAAGCCGGTCCGAAGGCTTCTCTTTTAGGATATTTGTAGCCATAACTTGTGGCGACGGTGAAATATGTCACATATCGGAGGCTGGGAAATTGAGAAATTTGAGGTTCGAGGGGGAGTTGCCGGATGAGTGACGGGCTACGTTTCCTTTCTGCAGAAGCGAGCTTCTTCATTCCGCACGCACGTCACGCAGAAGGAATTCTTGGTCTGTGGAATTGTAATTTCATATTCGCCGTGTCTACAGTAACTATCTCGGGAAGTCTTCAGATTGTTCGTTTCATCCTTGGACATTTTCCGCTATCTCAGGAGGTGGTTTGTCCGCCGCCAATACACCTATCCACAATTCCTTATGCCCAGCTGAAGCAGGTCAGAAAGCAACTTATCTGAAATGCAATGATATTGATGCTGAATGTATACGCTTGAGGCCGGAAGACATCAGCGCATGGAAGGCACTGGTCTGGTTAAAGCGTAAGCCCTTGATCTTCGAGTCAAATGAGAGCCAAATCGCAGTATGACCAGAGGTCGCAAAAGAGCCCAATTTAAAACCCGGTACTACCTATTAAGTATCGTAAAGATATGAATGGAAAACAGTATTACTTAAGTTGAGAGGATTGCTGCAGAAAGGCGCGGATGATGCAAAAAGTTTCCTTTCAGATGCACACCGGGCCACCAAGCAAATTTCCAGGTTGATGAGGTGCCTCTCCAGACTATTCCCGCTCCAGAACCTTCGTCGTGAGTGGTATTGAGATACAGGAATAGTTCGGGTAAGCCATAGTTTCATCACAATCAAAGTCAGGACTTTCTCGATTGAATCCAGGGAGAGAATATTTTGGTGGAAGAAAAGAGGAGCAGAAAAGAGAAGATGCGGGGATGGATTGATGGGATTGACAGCGCTTGTCATACGCTAGGGGTACTAAGCTTAATCCAGGTTAAAGCTACCGCGCAATCATCACTGTTCCCAGCTTCAACTCCTCCTCCCAACCTCGTGTTTCACTGCCCATCTCAGAGTTGCCACCATCGACTCAAAAAGCATTCTGTATCTCCAATACTCGCGCTGGACAGCGAGTCTTTCTTTGTGCTGACGACGACCAAAAATCATTGCAACAATGTCCGATAACCCCTCCTCGCCGTTGCTTGGCAGCGGCGATAGATCCACTTCGAAGCACTTGGATCACGATGATGAGCTTCACGAGAACACACCTCTATTATCACGATCCGATTCTACCCCTCGATATGATGGCGCGGAAGATGAAGAACAAGAGCGCCTACCGTCCCCTGCGGCAACATCACTACGTTCCCTACAAAATGGACACGGCTCTCCCAAATCGTCGAGCCGCGCACGACGATGGCCTACTATCGTTGCCATCATCATTCTTGGACTGGTAGCAATAGCAATCATCGCAGGCGCATTTTTCGCGCCCGCTGTAGTTGAGGAATACGCCAAAGAAGCCTTAGTTATTGAACCTACAAATCTGTCGATAGATAGCTTCACATCTACTGGGGTCAGAGCCAGAATCCAAGCGAATTTCCGAATGGACGCATCAAGAGTGAAGAATAAGGATGTTCGGAATATTGGGCGTTTTGGTACATGGATCGCCCGTGCGGTCGAGACCAAAAAGACAAATGTTGAGGTATATCTTCCAGAGTTGGGCAATATCTTGGTGGGCACGGCTGCTATACCACCAATTGTCGTCGACATTCGAAATGGGCATACGACCGCTATCGATTTCCTTTCAGATTTGCAGCCGGGGGATATTGAAAGAATGCGACAAGTTGCAAATGACTGGCTTGAAGGCCGCTTGGGCACGTTGAGGGTTCTGGGAAAGGCTGACGTGGGATTAAAATCCGGCTTGATTTCTTTGGGCACTCAGAGCATCTCAGAGTCACTTGAGTTTGAAGGTCAATCTCTCTACCGCACTTTCGCATCATTCTATCTTGGGGAGAAGTCACTGGCCTAAAACCATGGCTGTAATCGCAGTTGATCCGTCTCAAAGGGACGGGTATGTAGTCTAATAAGTATTAGATCACTGGTTACCAAGCGTCTTTAATATCTCCCAAGTCCTACTTTCCTGAAGTATTAGAATATCCTATGCTAATACCGTAATTAGGCGACGATCTTCCTGCCATTCCGGAATATAACATCACTCGCCTCAATTTCCGGGAAGTACCAATTTCATTGAAAGGTCGTCGTGGCATGGCTGCAGATGTTTCACTCTCTGTCGTAAATCCATATCCTGTCAAATTTACCGTCCCACCGCTTGGGTTTGATATTCTTGTTCCAAACTGCGGGTTCGACGATCCGTACATTCGACTTGCCGACGCTACAACTGGCACTATCAATATTGAACCAAATGCTGAAGTACACGTTGATGTTGGAGGAATTGTTCGCGAGCTGCCCGAAACGCTAACCCAAGCCTGCCCAGGCGACAAGCCCTCGCCTCTTGATAGCCTACTGGGCCAGTACATCAAGGGCAACGATACAACTATCTTCGTCCGAGGAGGGGACGCCCCTGATAGCCAGACCCCTGAGTGGATTACCAAGATTATCTCTAGCGTCACGGTTCCGGTACCATTCCCAGGTCACACGTTCGACAATCTTATCAAGAATTTCTCTTTGACGGACACACATTTCAGTCTTCCTGACCCTGCTGCCAAACCTGGCTCGGATGAAGAGAACCCCCAGATCTCTGGTAATATACTGGTAATCGCGGGCTTGCCCAAGGAAATGAACTTTGGAGTCAATGTCACACACGTATATGCTCAGGCTGATGTCTTCTACAAAGGCGACATGCTTGGAAAATTGAAACTCAACAGAACGCCAGCGGAGTCGGAACGAATCGAGCCAGAAGATGGTGAAGATGCCACTCTCAAAATCGTATCTCAGATCCACAATGCCCCCTTGGTCATTACCAATGAAACTGTTTTCGGCGATGTCATTCAGGCCATTATCTTCGGCGGCAGCGGAGTCAAGCTTAATATTAAGGCTAAAGTCGATGTTGAAGTCTCTACGGTCTTGGGGGATATCACCATCAAGAAAATGCCAGCAGAGGGAAACATTCCCGTGAAACGTTAGACACCGTTCCCATTATTCAGCTCGAGCCTCGACCGCACCGAAGCTGACGAGATTGTAGCGATCTCTACAGGTGGCAATTTCAGTTCTCTGAACCCTAAGATCGGCGACCTGATGATATTGAGTACGACCAAAACGTCTTTGGATTTCGAAGCTCGAGTCAATTTCACGAACCCTACTGAATATACTGCACATGTTCCTTTCATCAACATCCACGTCCTCAACAACGGCTCTATTCTCGGCGATGCTACTGCTAGAAACATCAATGTGGTACGAGGAAATAATACCAATGTCCTTGTCCAGGCGACATGGGATCCGACTAAACTTGGCGACAAGAAAGCCCAAAAAATCGGACGAGATCTGCTATCTCAGTACATATCTGGATACAACACCACTTTGACTTTTCAAACTCACAAAGACTCCGTTCCTTTCCAGCCGGAAATCGGCCAAGCACTCAGCAAATTCGCAGTCGAAATACCCACTCCAAGGTTATCAACACCAGGCGAAGGCAAAGACAAAGACGGCGATGATAAACCCAAATTTCTTGACGACGCAACTTTTCATTTGTTTTCTTCTACAGCCGATTTCACTCTTCATTCTCCTCTTCAGCACTCTACCATATACATCGAAAACATCAACGCGACAGCTCTTTATAACCATACAGAACCCATTGGGAGAATCGACTACGATTTACCATTTAAAGTTCCGCCTGGGGCCAGCAAAACACCGAGATTGCCGGTCGATTGGTCTCTTGACTCTGTTGGTTATGAGGAGATTCGCAAAGCATTGGGAGGGACTCTGAAACTAGACGCAAAAGGGACCGTGAAAGTTAGACTTGGTCAATGGACGGAATCGGTCTGGTATATTGGGTCCGGCATTGGCGCAAGTGTTAGGTGGTGAATGCACTGGATTTGTGGATGAATAGTGGGTATATGATCAAGGTACATACGGGAATTGGGATCGGCGTAATAGGTGTGTATAGCAGCGGAATCACGGGTACAATGGCGTTTGGACTACTCGACTGCATAGACTTTCTAGACGGAAACAAGTTGGATTTATGTTCCATCATCATTTCTACAGATTGCCGAACTGTGAAAGTAGCGCCAACTCCCATATGTAACAATTTTGCCACGTGAGTGATCCATTTATATCCTATCCCGGGGGGAGGGTGCTCGCATCCACAATGTCATCAGCCTCCTTAATCAGCTCCTGCTCATTGGGACCGTAAAGTGGGGAGCGGGGCAGAGCCATTAGACCGGTTCGTGCGGATTCGAGGATGCCGAAGGGGGCGATGAGTTTCATGAACGAGTCGATACGATTTGGTTTTGCAGAACTAGAGTCATCGTGAGTTGTGTACGCAGCCGAGGGGGAAAGGGGGGCTTACAGTTCCACAATGCAGCTATTAGTCGAGATATCCAACACCTTTCCGCCAAATTGATGAGTGAAATACGTAATCGACTTCAGATGCTCATGCTTATGTCTCAACGCCTCACTGATCGCCAGCTTGCTCGGGTGGAAGTCATTGCTATCCTTCATCTGCTCGAGCCTTCTTGTAGCCCATTCCTCCTGGCCCTCCAAGCTCTCTACATCATTCGCCGTAATCTCCCTATGATGGGCCTGTAACTCCTCAAAGTATTCCGGACCAAGAATATTGATCTTAGCCAGCAGCAACTCTCGCTGCACCAGAGCAGCCGTCGTATAGTCCAGCACAGCCCATACTGGCACAAGGTCCTCGAGTTGTCGTCGTGCTTGCTCGACAACGCCGTCTTGTCCGGAGAGCACGATGGTCATGCGGGAGAGGTCCTCGACTTCGGTGTTGCAGACGACAAGGGAGTCAATGTTGAAACCACGAGCAGCTAGAATACCAGAGACACGGGACAAAACACCGGGTTCATTTTGCACTAGGCAATTGAGGATATGACGTTTTGGCGGTGCTGTGCTTGGAGAGGGGGTTTCGTAAAGGATATTGGAGACAGCTGCTTGTGCTGACCACGATGGAGGTGTGTCTGATGTTGGCAGAGGGTAGATCCTGCGGTGCAGCGCTTTGTAGGCCAAGGCCGAGGTAGAGGATGCTGTTGATTCGGGGCGGATTGATTGTCTAGAGAGCAACGCTGAGGGGCAGCGAGCAATTGATGCGCGGATTGGGAGAGCAAGGAGCGCTTTTCGGGAAGCCATGATGGGCAATTGGGAAGCCATTACCTAGGTAAAGGCTTTGAAATGGTATAGAAGTGTCTGCCCTTCCTCGACAACTCCTACTCAGCAATTGAGGAAGAGGAGGGTTCAAGGTCAGCAACTTATTGTTGAAAGATGAGTCGAAAATAAAGTGGCCGACAGCGGAGATGCGTTTCATTGGCCTATAGAGTTTCGGCCTAATACCGTAAGGCCAAACAAAAGCTGGGGTATTTTTCTGGATTTTATTGGCTACTTAGGTAAGGTTACTGTATTTTAGGTAGGAGGCTGAACCTCTGCAGAAGCATATTTCTCGCACGCCGCACAACACCACCCGAAGCATACATTATTTATTAGCCACCATGGACGACACCGAACGACGCACTGCAAAGCGGTCGCGCTTTGACCAGACGGAACCCGAACCAAAGAGAGTCTCAAGATTTGACAGGCGTTCTCGATCTCCCCCTGCGCGCAAGCCCGAGTCCAGACGCAGCAGAAGTCCTATTGCCCGAGCATCTGACAGCCCAGTTCCAGAAAGCGCAAAGAAAGGAGGCGCTGATCCTGCCGCTGCAGCTGGTAAGTCTCGAAAAGAAATCTAAATGTCTGTACGATGCTAACCTATTCCCTAGCTGCCGCGGCTGCGAGAATTAATGCCCAGATTCAAGCTAAGAAGGGTATTCAACATGTCGACGTACCACCTATTCGAGCAACCTCAAGCCCTGCCCCTGCTGCTGGAGCTTCAGCTTCCCCAGGCGGCGGCTCCGGCGCAGGCAATAGTGCAAGCACAGTGAATGGTGAGATGTACATTGCGGACGGCGACTATATCAGAGACATCGAAGTCAACGACCTCCGCAACCGTTATACACTGACTAAAGGTTCTACGCAAAAGATGGTAAATACTCCTTGTGTCATACTCCACTGATACATCAGACTTTCTTGCAGAAACACAATAGCATAGCTCTTCCTCCCTACCCTTTCCTTTCAAGTACACCTGATTTTGTGTGGGGACTTTCAAGCTTACATGAAGCGCGAATAGCACTCACTTAAAACACCTCATTGGCATCTGCTGACTCCCGCTGCGTGACATCTAGATCAAAGAAGAAACCGGAGCTGGTACGCAATATACCTACAACTTACCATTTTTATAGAGCTTTCATGTTGACTTTTCAAGATGTCACCACCCGTGGAAACTACTACCCAGATAAGAGCATGGCAACATCGACCGTAAGTCTTTTTCAGGGGCGGAGAAAGACTAGCTAATATGTGACAGAATCCACCGCTCTATCTACACGTTACGAGTACCACGAAGCGAGGCCTCGAACAGGCAGTCCAGAAGATCGAAGAACTGATGAAGCAGGAACTCCCCAACCTAGTCGATGAGCGACGATTCCGCCGCCGAGAGCCAGACCAAGTCGAGAGAGATGAATTTGGTAGAGTAGGTTGCATTCGATGAGGGTAAAGTAATTACTGACAAGCAAATAGCGTAAATGGCCGGAGGAGAAAATCCCAATAGACTTCGAACCAATCCCGGGCTTCAACCTTCGTGCTCAAGTTGTTGGACATGGAGGTGCTTATGTCAAGCATATTCAGCAAGAGACTAGGTGTCGTGTCCAAATTAAGGGCCGTGGCTCTGGATTCATGGAGCATGGGACTGGCCGTGAAAGCGATGAAGACATGTATCTGCATGTTGCGTATGTATCAAGAATTTTGATATCCCGGTGCTTGCTAACAGACATAGGGGTCCTGATCCAAACGAGGTTCAGAAGGCGAAGGAGCTTTGTGAGGATTTGCTAAAGAATGTCCGAGAGCAGTATGAAGAATTCAAGAACCGCCCACCTCCTCAACGTGGCTACAGCGCAAGCACTGGCTACGGAGGAGAGCGTGGATATGGTGATCGTGCTCCGGACAGATCTGGTTCATATGGCGCAGGCTACGGTGGTGGATACAACAATTCCCCTGCTCCAAACACCCCAACAACACCCGCAGCGCCTGGTGCCGGCAGTCCAACCTCTGGAGCTGATTATACTGCCCAATACGCTCAGTACTACGGTGCTGCCGGCGTAGATCCATACGCCGCTTACGGCGGGTATGCAGCCTACGTCCAATATTATCAACAATACATGGCCGCGGCTGCTGCCCAGCAGCAGTCGCCACCACCACCACCGAATGAAGCACCTCCGCCTCCACCGCCAGGATCTTCTGCTCCCGGAACTGGTGGCTACAATGCTGTAAGTTAGGTGAGGATCTGGGAGGCTTCATCAATGCTAACAGATATAGGTACCTCCTCCACCGGGCATGTGATGCGATCAACGACTTTTCTAACCATATCTTTCCTATTCATGCATGAGGTGTTTCGTCTAACGTCATGGGTGGTCACAAAAACTGCAGGATACCTCACTCTTGTACATTAGCAAGAAATCTCACATGATGCATGGACGTAGCGGCATAGGAACCAAGAATTCAGTCCATCAACTCAGTGTAATTCAGCCATTCCTCCATGTCATCCGGTTCCCTTGCCATCATTTCTTCATCTGCCTCTGTGTCCTTAAATGTGAGGCGTTGGCCATATGAAATACAGAGTTCCTCTCCTTCCTTAATATCCCTCAATGCCGAATATGTGATCAAACGGTTCTCGATGTCTCGTTCCCAGCCGACATTTTGTTGGACGTTGGAATGATTGAACATGGACCCAAGTCCGAGTATGATGGCTTGTGTGGTTGTTGGGGGCTTTCCATCACCATTAACGTGGCCATTGCCATTTTCAGAAGGCATCCATGGCCAGTTGCTAACGCTGTAAGTCAATGTAAACAAAGAGATCAGGTGATTTTACATACTACGTGTAATTAAACAACTCAGTCTTTTCAATGTGTACCTTATTCTCTACCGGATCAAGTACCAAAACCGGGCAAACTTCAAGAATCGTTCGAGATGGAATGTCCTTACTCGCAAATACGCCTCGACCTATTTAATGAGCAAGAATCAGTAAAGTGGCAAAAATGAGAAATCGCTCTGTCTTGACTGGGCAAAGAACAGGCAGGGTCACTTAGGATATCACCTTTCGGAGTCTCCATGACCAGAATCAAGCCCTCAGCCCTCTTCAAAGGAATGCCCGTTCTCGATGTTGGCCCTCCCAATCCCTTCTCTGCTGCCATGTCGATCTACTCCGTAGTGGGGAGGCTTACACCGATTGTGGAAATATTTTTGAGGAAAAAGGCACGATAAGGAGGGAGGTGGGGCACAAAACGTCCCGCGTTTGTGGAGCTTGGTCCAACGTCAACACGCTCCGACTTCCTCATTCCTCTCCACAACTACATGGCTTGATATATAGAGAAGATGGCAGCGCATCAGCGCGGAGGCTCGACTGTGGATGCGGTCAAGGAACCGCATTCTGTTTCCTTGAAAGTCTTACGGTATCTCCAATTCCTGCAATAATTACAACAGGCATAGCTAACCCCCAAAACAGACTCTCCCGACCATCCCTCTCAATTCAGCATCCCCTCCCACTCCCAACGCCCTCACCCTCATCCTCTCCATCTCCTTCTCCAGACCAGAAAGCCTCCCTCGCCTATCCGTCCAAAACGCCCTCCCCCTTCATCCTCTCACCCCTTCTCACTCTGCCCCCAGCCTTCGGATCCGCCTACGTCGGCGAGACATTCTCCTGCACCCTCTGCGCAAACAACGAGCAACTACCCGGTTCCTCCGTCCCAAAAACCATAACAAACGTCCGCATCGAAGCCGAAATGAAGATCCCCTCCTCCGCAACCCCCACATCCCTCCCTCTAACGCCCTCTTCCACCGAAGGCGTAGATCTCGACCCTGCCAAAAGCCTACAGAAAATAGTAAACTTCGATTTGAAGGAAGAAGGAAGCCACGTGTTAGCAGTCACAGTCACATACACGGAAACAACCGCTACTTCAGGGCGTGTCAGGACGTTTAGGAAATTATACCAGTTTGTATGTAAAGGCTGCATGGTCGTGCGTACCAAGACAGGATCTCTGCCCACCGCTGCCAATAAACCCCGGAAATGGGCGCTAGAAGCACAGCTCGAGAATTGTGGGGAAGAGACTATAAGTCTGGATGCCGTAGTGCTTGAAACGAGAGATGGCTTTAGGAGTCAGGGGCTGAATTGGGAGATCGCGGGTGAGAGACCGGTGTTGATGCCGGGGGATGTGCAGCAAGTCTGTTTTGTGGTTGAGGAGGAGGGGGAGAGTGTTGAGGAGGGAGGCAGGGTTGTCTTTGGGGTGCTGAGTATTGGGTGGAGAGGGACGATGGGGAATAGGGGGTTTTTGAGTACAGGGGCGTTGGGGGCGAAGGTTAAGTGAAAGAAGAGGGTAATCTGCATCATATGGCGTGGTAGTTTGGGTGTTTTATGGGATCAAACTTTGACTATCGATGGCGATTTGCATGGACCCCGAGAGAAGCTCTTTGGTGAGTACCTGGCTGTATCTGTGGCGCTTCGTAATGAATTATGTTCACGGCTCATACGGGTCTTGGTCTTTTGACGCTTTTACATGCGATAACATAATTAGCGGTGTATGAGGAGAGCAGCTTACCGGTTTATGTCCAAAGCCTTCGACAACCGTCGAATTGGAATTCTATTTCTTACTAATCAAAAATGTTGGTTTGCTAAAGTATGTTTTCAACAGACGTGAGACGTTTCTTGCTGAATTGAAGAACAGAACCGCGCCTCGTGCCAACACTGGCATCCCGTAAAAGTGTGGGAATTTCAGATCTTAGCACCCAATGACTCTCACTTCCGATTCCATAGCTTCTGCCGTTTTCCAGCCGGGGTTCTACCCACCGACACCTTCCTTCCACTGCGTGCAAGACCCAGCAGTCCCTTAGCCTGCTCTTTCCCTCTAGCTGCAGCCCATTCTTCACCATCCCTAATGGCCTTTGATCTACTAGGCTCTGGTTCAGGACTCAGTGCATATGACTCAGGTTCAGGGCTTGTTGCATCTCGATCAGGTTCGGGACTTAATGTATCCCGCTCCATCCGCCGTTTCTCAGCCTCATGGCGGCCCCGACTAAACTCAAGCAGCGTATCTACAGATGTGATGATTAGCTCTACCTTATGGTTGGTCTTAAAGGTTGAAATCGAAGATATAGGCACCGTGAGACTTTCTTGGCTTGCAGGACTTCCCGAAACTCGCCCCGAAATGAAACAAAAGGCTGGCTATCTTACTTGCTGCATCTTTCATTTCCTTCCTCTCATAACGATCTTTGACCACATTAAAATCTTTGCGTAAATTTTGCAATTCTTGATGAATCGCCTTGTTTTCCGAGATAATGCTGTAGTTTTGGGCGCGGAGTTCAGTGATGATCGAGAGAAGTTCCCTGTATTGGGTCTGAACTTGATCGGTCGAGAAATCTGCCTGGGATTTGGACGAGCTCTGGAATGAGGTTAGCATGCCCATCATTCTCCACGATGTAGTGGATGATTGCAAATAGTCCACGTACCGAAACATCGCGGGCAGGAGTGGGAAGGCCATGGGAAATCATGCCAAGATCAGCTCTTTGGGTGTTGATGCTGACCTGTGGCTCTGGAGACATTGGCCAGTTCCCGAGAGGTTGATCGGAACTCAGGCTGGCAAAAAGAGACCAGCGATTGTTGAAGGGATCGGTCTCGATGGATTGCATTATTTTGTTGGGAGAAGGAAGTTTGCGGTTGTGAGGGTGCGCCATTTCCTTGAGGATCGCTATCTCCAATATTTTAGTGGTATTGATGAAGGTATTGAATACAACTTAGGGTTGGAGACTACTCGATACAAATTGTGAATGGAGAAGAAGGAGGTTTTAGAATAGGTATTTGTAACCGGGTCGAGGCTTCATTCACCTCTGGGAAGGTGCGAACCTGACAGTCTACAAATTGAATATCAGGATCGAGATCGAACATTGCTCTCCGCTTTGGCCCTTGATGAACGTGAACGATGAAATCACCATACAAAGAGAGCTTCCACAGCCCTAAAGCTCCGTCCAGCGTCGATTGGGTCAGTAAGCAATTCGCAGGCTTCGATACTGCTTAAAAATGTCAGTCAAGGATATTGATATCCTCACTCAACAGAACTCTTTCCCCCTTATACACGCATATCACCGAGTTTTCTTCCGCGAGAAGCTCTAGTTCGAGAATATATCTTTAAAGACTAGAGATTTGAGAACTTGATATCAGAAGAAAGCCGCTATCGTACAAGAAACTCCTAGAACACCGAAACTCAAATCCCATGCGAATAATTTAACCCAGAGACTCATATTCTAATTCCCTCTCCAGCACCCCATATCGGCCTTCAAACCCATCCTTCATAACCCTCCACTCAGCAATGGCCTGTGCAACCTCCCCCGCCAGCTTGTCTAACGCCTCCTCATACCTCCGCTGCAAACCCGGTAATCTGTCCCCCACAACATGTGCATTCCATTCCTGCTGCACCAAAGTCAAAGCATTATTAAATACCCATCCAACACCCCTCCACTCCCTGAACTGCCAATCAGTAGACAGCAGTTCTTCAAAAGCGACGTAGGCTTCAACGCTGCGCAGGTTCTGGGAGATGGCGTGGATTTCTGCTTGCTCCTGCTTTCATATTTAGCTTTGATATGAAATTGAATGTTGAAGCTGGAAGGCACGTACTGAACTTCGATAACGGGCTTCCATTCCCTTGTACACGAGCGCCATCATAGCTTCCGATTTCTCTTCACTAATCGAACCACGTAGTTTTCGGGCTAGAGTGTAGAACTTGTCCGTGGTGGAGCATTTACTAAGGAGAATGGCTGCTTCTGAGGAGGAGAGACCGGGGAACTGGGCTGCGGTGACTTGGGACTTCGGATTACGCTGGGTACTGTAGGGGATTGACATGGGACTTGAAGCAGGTGTCGTGGGCTCATAACTGAATGCAGGTGTGCTCTGGAGAGAGTTCAAAGGAGAGCTAGGTGGAGAAACGAGAGAATCGGTGTACACGATTCGGGTTGATCTATTGGGGTTAGCGTGTTCGGTTATTAAAGGGGGAAGGAGCTACTTACAATGAAGTACGCAGGCGCACTCTGGTAGGAGACTGGAACGCCATGGTAGAAAGTTGGATATCTGGGTACAGTTTTTCTGGATTTCGGGTGTGAATGTTGGAGTCTGGAGTTTTATATGAGGTTCGGTAGGGTAGAAGATTGCTGGCGTATGCGTTGTGGGCCCATTATTCACTTTGAATGATTCGTCCGAAGAGTCACTATGTATTGAGTAAATGTTTGATTGCTTGAAGTTCAGAAAATGCGGCTCCTTCATCACGAGAGGAAAAGTTACACAAACCAGATTTCGAGTCATCACTGCTGCATTTTGGAGACTCAGCAGGGTTTTTATGAAAGCATGAAACATCAAACTTCGGAGGTCACTGTAGAAACCTCGTGTTGTAAAGAAGAAAGAAATAGACATGCCTTGGCGATATGGCAAGTGCTTGGTAATAACAAAGGCTCTTAGAACCCCAGCTTTAGGCTCTGAAAGGGATTTTCTCGGTTAATTGAAAAAGGGGGAGCAAGACAATAACTTGATAGAAAAGTGCCTATTTTGAGAAGTTTCTGTGATCTGTATGCAATTCCAACATATTTTGCTCATAATGACTTAGGACTGTTTGCTAAGCCCGTGCGAGCACCTTCTCTTTCCGCCTACAGCATGAAAATAAAGAGACAAAAGAACATCGATCTAGAAGTCTAGACTACCGATATCGAAACTTCCGCAGATGATCGCCGTTAGATCGTATGTTACTCCCTATTTCGCTTCATGAGTTTATTTTGTTCCCACAACTTCGATTGCTCAAGTCCGAGGCTCGCGTGCCCGTTGAGTCTGTATTCGTAAGCTACGCATAAAGTGATGTTTCAGACGCTTCATCACGGATCGAGATGAGCCTGTGGCTTGTGAGGTGCGGCTTCGGCAGATTCTACGCCTGTCCTTTTCTCATGATCAAATTAATTCGCAATTCTGGTCAAAATGAGGTATAGCCGAGTTTTGCCTTTTCTTCTCGGAACTACCCTTGTTGAAGTTTTATGGCCACTTTCAAAGGATATATACAGTGCCCTTGATGAAACAACAGAAAGTCTTCGTCTGGTTAGCCTCCGGCCAGGAAGCAGCTGGGATGACATTGAATGCCAACTTTGGCCAACTACATTTGCTGCGAACCCCACATACCAAGCGCTTTCCTACACTTGGGAGACTCTACCAAAATTCGAGCTATCTGGCTTAATGGCGTACAAGACTCGGTTGGAGAAAATCTCTGGAGCGCGTTACACCATTTCCGGGATCCTAAAAATTCAAAATTATTGTGGATAGATGCCCTTTCAATAGATCGAGGGAATGTCCGAGAGAAGAATTATCAGATACCCCTCATGGCATTCGTATATCGTCGGGCGAAAGAGGTCTTGGTCTGGCTGGGACCTCAGGAACCTCCACTAGACTTGTCCTCCAAGAAAGATGGTAGCATATGGACTTCAGCCAATCCCGATGAAGCAAGAGTCGACCCCTTTTGGTATTCGATGGAGTATTGGGTATATCAAATGATCTACCAAGAGTATTGGAAAAGAGCGTGGATCATTCGAGAGATAGGAGTAGCATCGAATATACAAGTATGTTTCGGGAAGAAGTCGCTGCCATGGGAACAGTTCATCTGGGTCATAAGGGGATACGAAAGACATGTTACTCCTAAACCACCTATTGCGAGTATTCTTAGCCTTGATAGGGTGCGACAGTCGAAATATGGCAACGGAGACACGTACTCTCTAAGCAGTCTTCTGGGCACATTCCGCAACGCCTTCTCTGGACTGCCCCACGATAAGATATACGCTTTTCTCGGCATGGCGAATGACCACCTCGACGGAAGTATCGCAATAGACTACGGTAAAAGTCTGCTTGAGCTCTACTAGGACGTCTTACAATTTCTTAATACGTCTTCCATCGAGTCGACCGAAAAGCACATTGAAATTGTGTATCTGAGCGCACTCGTTCGAAGATTACTCACTCGCAAATCTGGCAAGATGGTAAGAAATGTTAGAAAGGCTTCTTGGAGTGACAGTTGGATTAAATGGTGTGAAACGAGGACGGACTGTACGAATGAGTCCGACTTGTTCGTGATTTCTCTCGACGCTGATAGTCTAATAAACCTCGGTCGATGGCTCAAATCATTTTTCGCGGCCAGGGAACACACGAATTTCTGGCATCCGTCGGGGTATGAGAATATCGAGTTTTGGGAAGCAGGTTTGCCATACCAAAGTCCGTCAGCCAACATCAGAGTTCGGGGAATCATTGGTGGCCAAATTGAGCGTCTGGGACCATCATATGTCGAAATCACTTCCTCGTCCCATTACACCAAGCTCTGGAAGGCGGCACTTATAGAGCACTTTGCAAATATGCAAGTCCTCAAACGCCGCCGTGGTCAGACCGAGAGGCTGCTCGATATGCTCGCAGAATCAGCGTACAGCAGCCGTATATGGAACATCATACCGCTGCGGGAGAACAGGGAACTTTATCACGGCGACGAGGTACACTCACCACTCATCTTTCTTGGCTCGAACGCAATGACGGGACTGGTGCCGCCAGGCGCAAGAGTAGGGGATAAGATTGTTCAATTCTGGAATTCGAGCGCGTCCGCGGTTGTGAGAGAAGAAAGTAAGGGCAAATACGAGCTGATTGGGCGAGCGGGGGTGATAAAAGACCGAGAAAGCGACGACTGGGATGTTCCTTTGGACCAGAGTCTTTTTGGGGTGAACTCTTCCTCGGCGGTAGAAGTGGAAATGGACATTATGACCCTGACGAAGTTGACACTTGACACTGTTGATTTGCCGTCGGATGCGGAGATCTATTCTTCGAAGGATAGTCATATCGAGCTTTACGTATGAATACGTCAATGAGCAACTTTCAAACCCGAAATTGAAAAGGGGCCTGAGTACCAACATCCCATTACTCATCTTCATAATCTACCTCTCCGCCACTCATCCATGCATGTATATTCCAAACAACCCCATCACTTCTCTTTTGTCCGCCTCAATTACGCTCAAATGCTCGCGATCTGTCTCTATGCTTTCATTTCGCTCCATGCTCCTTGAACACCTATATACATGACATGTACAACCCCCATCCCAATGCTTTTCATCGTTTCATATCTTACATAGCTCAGTCATAAGGTCCATCGATTCGGTCGTTGTTGCTTTCATTCAATCTTGTTTCATTTTTGGGGTGACATGTTCGGGTGTCGTGGTTCAGGTTCTACCGCTACCACCAAGTAAACTAGGAACAGCTTTCCGTCCCACCCTCTTTCCGGGCATATCCATCCTAGGGACACCTTGGATGACCCTGGGTTCTCGCATGAGGGAAACGTCTAGTTGTGCAGGAATGCGCGAAACCACCGTCCTGTAGTCTCCGGGGAATTTTGCACTGGGTGTGGGAACGGCGGCGCTGCGCCAGAGGTGGTCGGAGGTATCGTCCAGGTAGGAGGAGGATTTTGAGGGGCCGCGGGAGGAGAAGAATGAGGTGCGGCCACGGGACTTTTTAGCGAGTATGATGCTGTCGAAGAGTTGGATTTGAGGAGAGTTGGACGGGGTTGTTTCGCGCTCATGGGTGAATTCGTTAAATGCTGTGATGTATGTTAGACGGCTATGAGATTGAAGATAGGGGGAAGAAGTACCTTGTGTCTGCTTCAGCATGGCCAGGTATTCCTGCTGTTCGCTAGGCAAGCTCCTCAAGAATCCATCCATGTCGAAGTGGTAAAGCTGGCCACCGTTCTTCTGCTCCCTCGATGGCCGGTTCAAATACTTTCTGTAGGTGTAAAAGAGACTTGCAAAGCAGCGGACGAAGGCTGCTCGAACACGATCTGCGTGGAAGGCTGATGGGCAGACCAATGACAGCTGACCGAGGCAGCGGCCATGTGCGACAGTTGTGCAGCTTGTACACTTGTAAGTACCATCTCCATCCGGCTTGTCTTCGCAAATGGAACAAACAGAGGTGGTATCGTGCGGCTGCCATACCATACAGTGGCCTTCGACCCAGATGGTTGTGTCCGTATTTTGAACTGGCTGCATGAGCATATTTGGCATGATGGTCGAGGCAGCAAGAGTGGAAGCCGCATAAGTCGATGGAGCGTAGCCATACATGGATTTGGCATCAATTGATAGAGCAGAGGTAGAAAGGCTCGAGGAGTGACCATTGAATGGTATGCTTGGTCGACGTAAGGTGGGTTGTCTTTCAACACCGAAGGATGAGCTTCGTCTTGAATTGGAATCAAAGTGGCCCGACCTCTTCTCCCTCAATGTGGCAGCAAGAGCGAATCCAGAGTCGTTTCGAGAGACAGGTGTTGTCGGCAAAGGCGGAAAGCTTCCAGAAACTGGCGAGACTGACGAAGGAGGACTCGCTCGGTTTGATGATTTGCTGGTAGAAGGTCGTTCCACACGACCGTGGTCGTTCTTGTTTTGTAAAAAGGCGTTGAAGACCAATGGTCTCTTGGCAGCTATTGGATCAGGCTCACCAAAGGTGGTTGAGTTTTGACCAGCATACTTTCCTAGCGAGCCTGGAGGAGCGTTTTGGGTAAAGATTGCCTCGTTCTCCGATGACATGGCATCGTAAGGATAAGTTTCAACAGCGTACGGGGGAGGCGCAACTTCAACACCACATCTGTTATGATGGGGAGCGGCAAGTTGAAGCAGTGAGACGAGTTTTCGTCGTTGTTGGCGTGGCAAGGACATAGGGGGCGCGGTCGCCATTATGTGATCGTGGTCCAGGTCTACTACAACACAATCATCCTCTGGATACTCATCTGGTTCGTATCTCCTGTCAATGCCAACGATATATGGGCAGGGTGCCTCAAGCGCTGACAACAATCTTGCAGGTAGAACTGGGATAAAAATGCTGGCCCACTTGAGTGGATATAACAGACTTGCCAAAGCTTTGCTAGCAAGATGGAGCATAGCAGTATGGGACGACAACAAGATGATCCTAGATTCCGACAAAGCAAACTCGAACAACAGTACGATATTTGGGATGGTGAGACATCTGAAGAGAGCGTAGAGGTCCGTGTTGCGAGATCCCGGGAGTTCGTTAAGTGCCTCCTTCCTTGCAAATAATCGTAATTCTCTGACTGCCAGTTCGACTTGAGTTTTAGAGGATATCGGGCTCAAAGCTTCGGTGCAAAGATTGACAACATATCGTTCTAGAGGCTGCCATCTTCCGACTTTCGGGGAGCTGGGGGGAACCCTCAGCACACCTCCGTCAGTCATGGGAACGACAACGGCTCGTAGCCACTCTTTCCAGAAGCTCGTCATATTGCCATCTCGGCCAAGAATCCCGTAAGCTCTTGGTGTCCATAAGCCAGTCTCACCATCTGTTAACCCATCGATCTTGGAAGCGGCTCCATGTCGTACAGGTCTTAACATATCCGTCATGAGTCCAATCTTCTCCTCCACAGCGCTAATTTGCTCCTCCAAGGCTTCTCTTGCAGCTGATCCGGATACAGCACTCGGTAATTTTGCTAGCAAAGAGGACAGATTCGCACGCTCCGATGCCAGTCTTTCTCCTAAACTTGCAGCTAATTCTCTCTCTTCATTCGTCATGTGGCTCTGCCTCCATTGCTCACACCTCCTCTCCACATTTTCGGCTGCTTCCGGGTTCAGGGGCGTCCATACAATAACCGTGATACCATAAATTTTAGAATTGTCATCCGAGGTCATGGCAAAACCATGCCATGTCGATCGAGGTCTTTCGTCGGACGAAACAATGTTTATGTCATTTGGAAATGCAAACATAGGTACGTAGTCAGGGAATCGACCTCGTCTCTTCAGTTCATCCGTTGCATGCTTCGGTGGGTAACGGTCTAATAAAACGGGCTCGAAGCGTCGTTTCAGGGGATGCATATCAGGATCTGCATTTAGTGGTTCGGGAGGTGGAATAACAGAGTTGTAATTACTCAGTCGTCTGGATGTGCGTACAGAGGCTGCAGATGCAATAGGTCAGCGTGCATATTCTATAGGATCAACAAGCTCCCCTGGTTGGAAAATCCGATTCCCGGGCATTTATTTGAAACCAAAAAACCAACTTACATGCTCTTTGAACGGCTGAAGGTTGCCTCTTCATACTGTTCATGTCCCTAAAACTGATCCGTCTTCGTATGCTGCCTCCTACACTCCTCAAAGGACTCCTCTTGTTGGGCGCCGCAGCCAGCTCCCCATCCTCTACTTTGAGTCTTTCCATCCGCGGATTCGTCATCGGCGGTAAGCTCTGCCTAGGGACTCCAGCATTAAAGTTCAAATCCTCCGTGAACTGCTCCCTTTCGTTGGCAAATTTCTCGAGCGCTCTAGTGAAATCGAAGTCCCCCAAAATACCACCGCTACCATTGTTGTTGCCATTGCCAATGCCATTCGTGGGCATAGCCTTTATAGTGATACTGCTCCGATTACTACTGCTAGTCTCGAGCTCATCGAGCGTCTGGATCGAGTTACGCGCATCGTTGGATAGCTTGCTAAGTCTGTTCCAGGAATTGTTGCGGGAGTGCCGTGCCGCAGCTCGCGGGGCCCCATTTTCCTTGTTATGTTCTGACGCCGGTGCTTCTCCCTCGCTATCCCCTTCTTCTATCGTCGCGTCGACTTGTGGCGAGGGCGGGCCCACGCCATTATTCACAATGGAAGTTGGGGGCCCGAAGACGTGGTCGCTATAGGAGTGAGAGTCGATTCCGGCGATCCAGAAGTAGTCAGCCAGAGGTGCGGACGAGGTGTCCATGGCATAGCACGATTTCTGACGGGAGGGGAACGCAGGTACGGTTCTGCCACGCTTGGAGGAATTGTTGAGCTTTAGTTTGACATCGAAAGCTCGAGGGCGGGTGGTGCCGCTGTCTGTAAAGGCGTGGGCGCTGAAATGGGATGGGATTGCTGCTTCTGAAGACGATATATTCAGAGGGAGTAGACTGGGAAGTAAAGATGCCAAGTTGCAATTCAATACCTCTGGAGGGACGAGGGCGAGGACGAGAAGTTGTCGTGGTTTGCTCGTCTTGATGTGGGGGAGTTAGGGTCTCGCAGACAATGCTAACGCGATAGAGATAACCCAGCAGCCACGGTGGAGCGGCTTGCTGCTCCGGCGTCTTAAATTCCTAGTACCTAGGGCCTGCCAAAGTCTTGGAATAGGAGGGGGTCAGGCGGTCTGATATAATACTTATGCGGATGGGATTTAAGTGCTACTAGGGAATATTAAATATGGTAAAATGTTGATTCCCAAGGTGAGTGAATATCGGTGATGGCACTTCACAAAAACTGTCGTCTATTTCTTATCGGCCTCGTCCATACTCGTCGAGCTTGTGTAGGTGATGTCGATCCACTTCGAATCGAATTTTTGGACTGTGGGAGGGCCCAGTTGGGCGAAGATCTTCAGATGGAGGAGGGGAAGAAGCAGGCCCAGGATCCCTTCCCTTTTTCTTCACTCCGTCCCAATATACTTTCTTCTCGAAACTCCCCCTTTTCACCGGTGGTGACTCTGCGAGAATTAGACAGTAGTGATATAATTGTCCGTCCCCCTTCAATGTTGGCAAATAACTAGAAAACTATATCTCCCATCGACACCAATTTATATAAACAACGGATCCCAACGTCTCGTATAGCGCCGCATCCGTGCAATAACCTTTCGGTAGGGGGGAATCTGCAATACAGGCTTGATTGGCAGAGGGGCTTCTTTAGCCTGACTGAGCCTGCAGACTCAGTGCAGAGAGCATCCCGAAAGGGAACCCGTGGGCACCAGGGCCTAGATCCTCCGCCCAATTCAGGGCGTTGGCATGCTCGTCTTCGTCAACAGATGCCAACGCCAACATTTGCCACGAATCTACCATGCTGCAAGAGAACAAAAACACAAGAGCCTTGTTTCAGCCCAGCTTCGGTCCCACGCTTTCGTCGGTGGAAAATCTCTCAGACGCTCCTCTCCAACGGGCTAGCTACAGCTACAGAGCGGAGCGAGTACGGGAAGAAAAAAAAGGATACCTTCGTACAGGCCCGCAATCTATTTGTTACTAATAGGGGAGCTTTAGTCAGGGGTAATATCTAGGCTCACCATTGTCGCAAGGCTGTGCACGATACTGGCTGGCGGATGGAACGCCGTTTGCTTCTCCCGTCTCACAGAGTCGCACACAGGTGTCCCCGGTCTAGCACCTACTTGGTATGAAATACATACCCCGTCTGATCTTGAGGACATCGCATGGCCGGACATGGGCATTCCATGGCTCCCACGCCCGCGGCCACTGCATGCGGGTAAGCCGCAGCATAAGCTTTTCTAGACTTCTGTCTATCCAGGCCAGGGTGTCGCCTTTTAGGACGAATCGCAACAATTATATGCTTTTTTGACACGGCTGGTTAATCAATCATTCACGGAACATTATTCCTTCACACATATCATATAGACCCAGGACTAGACCCAGGACAAGACCGAATCTTATCGTGTTGTTCTATGGTTTAGATTGCATACGGATCAAGGCTATGAAACACGCAATTCCGATACCCGCGCCCTGACAAGATCTAGTGCCACAAGCCGTCCGGATTGCAGATAAACGAAAGGTTAAGAGGCCTTTGCTGGGCGATCATTGGCATGCGGGAAGACTAAGAGGCACCTACCTGCACTTCCTCGGGAAGGATCACGAAACACGAGGAAGCATCATCCTGGATGTCCAATTGTATGGAACGGACCGCCTTGAGAAGCTTAACTCCAGCAAAGATGATATCATGAAACATTATCCGATGTTCTCCTCAGACATCTCGTCTCTACCAATAGTTTTTAAAGGCCGAATAAATACGCTCAGAATGATGCATCGACCAGAGTCCGGGATGCAGCCTCGGGACGACAAAGACTAAACGCCAGGCTCTAAGCATCCAGCCGATCATGCATAATTGGCCGCTTGCCCAAAGCCCAATTGTGTCTAGAAAGTCAAGATCAAATTCTTGCCCTACAAGTATAAACTCTGAGCGGCAACAATATCCCTTCTAATAGTGTTGAGCGCCAAATCGAATTTCGCGGCAAGCTCGTCAGAACCCATAACTTTTGCGGCTTGGGCCATTTGTCGGAGCAGCTCTTCCAATCGTCTGAAGAGACGAATGAGAGAACCTTCGTAGACTTCCGTCATTTTGCTTTTTATATTATCAGTGAACAGTTCAGAAACGAGAAGCAAACAACTTTTAGGACGTACCAAATTTCAGAAAATGACTTCCCCTGGGCCCAAGCCAGTACAACAGCCATAAGTTCGGGCTTGAAACTCTCCACGTATTCTTTTTCATTCATCGCCAACTTGCTCTCCTGAGCCACCTTCGCAATAATCTTTGCCTGGCGAAGAATTTCTTGATGATGTTTGGCCATTTCGTCCTTCACGGGTGGCGCTTGACGATCCTTCTCCTCGAATATGAAGCAGGAGAGTACCGCAGCGCACATATCAGGAGCCATTTCGTTGAAGAATCGGTCAAAGAGCAGTTCTGAGAGAAGAAGTTCGTGGCCATCGCCCGTGGATGAAATCTCACAAGCAACACGAGCCTTCAATTCCACAACTTCTTGGTCATTGATAAAATTGAGACGGCGCAAGACCCGCTTGCGGGACTTTAACTCGTCTAACTGCATCACGCTCAAGGCTGCAGTGATTGCTTTCTTCTTCTCCTTGATTTTCAGTCCAAGCTCCATCTTTCCAGCGTATTGATTGTAAAGTTCTGGTAGGCGAGGTGAGTTGTGAAGAGGGTTTGACAATAGGCGTGATTCAAGAACTTCAATTTTTCGTAGAAGCTTCTTGAAGGAATCATCTGTGATGCCCATATTGTCAATCGGATCTAAGACTGCAATTCCGTCCGGAAATCTCCGCTTGACCTCATCAAGCGCTTTGCGGACTTGGTTGCGCGAGTCGACAGATTTGATATCCTTGGGGAGGAATATCCGGACGTGTCCAATTGCTTCCACGCAAGAAAGTAAACATGGCACGACTTCCATTTTGCCTTTCTCGCCTTCCAAGGGTGGATGAACACCGTGGGGAAGATCAGTGGAAGTTTGTGTTCCAACTGACGAACTCTCGGATATCGAGAGCAAGACATCGAGGACTTGTGATTCTTGGGGTGGATAGCTGTCTGCACTCTCGCCTTTTGCTGGTCTTCGCGGCGTAAATTTTACAACCGCTCCCCATCCAAAATCCTTATCGCCGAACTTGATATGAACAAGTCTGCCAGGATTCATGAATTGCAGGCAGTAGGCTGGATGGTTAATGACATCGCGCATGTCCTTGGTATATGAAGTAAGCTGCTGCCTAAGCTCATAGTACTCCTTTATAGTAGCCTCGTCTGCAATCTCGAGGTTGTCCCGTTCTGTGTGCAAATCTTGAAGCTCTCTCTCCAGTCCCGAAACACCTGAAGTGTTCTGGAATTGGTAAAAGCAGTGCTCTAACATGAATTCTGGAGATATGCCTTCGACTCGCATTAAATTCAGAATCATATTGTAACCAAGATAGAACGCAGAGTTGAGTTTATCTTGCTCTCCTCGTACGATTTCTTTCGCTGTTGTCGGCTCCATCTTGCTGTTGATCATCATGATAACAATTCCTCTGTCATCCAGTCCTCTTCTCCCAGCACGCCCAGACATTTGGACGAATTCCGAAGGAGTCAAATATCGCATAGCGGTTCCATCAAACTTCTCCACACTTGTAAAAACAACGGTTTTGGCAGGCATATTCAGACCAATTGAGAAAGTCTCGGTGGCAAACAAGACTTTAATCAAGTTCTCTTGGAACAAAATCTCGATGGTTTCTTTCAGAATTGGTAAGAGTCCAGAGTGATGAACACCAATACCTCGACGGAGCAAAGGCAAAATATGTTGGATCTGCGGGAGTGTCTTGTCTTCGTCAGACAATGACTCAATGGCAGAGTCAAAGACTTTCTGTACCATAGCCTTTTCCGACTCGTCGTTGAAAGCCATAGTGCTCATCTGCAGCGCGTAGGCTTCACACTCTCGTTTGCTAAAACTGAAGACAATAACTGGATTGTAGTGCTTCAACATGATCATACGGACAATCTTATAGATGTCTGAAGTATCTTTGTTGCCACCAGTATTCGTCTTCTTGTTCTTGCCGCGACCTTTTTGCTTAGCATTGACGTCAGCTGGGTCGGCGCCACTCTTCTCCTCGATCGTTGACATCGCCTTCTGGAAATTGTCTTCCCTGAAATTTCCTTTTTCGTCGACAATTAAGTGGATACCATCAGCTCCTGCTGGGAAGAAGTAGTGTTGTAATGGTGTTGGTCGGAAGTCTGTGTAAACGATATGACAGGGTTGCTGATGTGTCTTTGTGATCCATTCCGCGAATTGCATAGCATTGGGAATAGTGGCAGACAGGAAAACATATCTAACCTTGTCTGGTAATAAGATGATAGTCTCTTCCCAGACGACACCTCTGGTCTTGTCTCTCATATAATGAATTTCGTCGAAAACCACCCACGCAACCTCGCGCATAATCTCAGATCCCCGATATAACATAGACCGCAGAATTTCTGTTGTCATGACTAGACAAGTAGCCGTAGGGTTGATCGTGACATCTCCAGTCATGAGTCCAACATCTCCAAACTCGGCCGCAAACTCTCGGTACTTTTGATTGCTGAGTGCCTTGATTGGACTTGTGTAGATGACCCTCTGGTTATTCTTCAAGCATTGCGCAATGGCGTATTCTGCAACCACCGTCTTCCCTGCACTAGTATGCGCCGATACTAGTACACTTTCATTTCTCTCTATGGATGCGATCGAGACTTTTTGAAAAGGATCTAGCTCGAATTGCCAAGTCCGAGCAGGAGTCTCGGGGGGTTTGTGTTGTGAGATCGGTACGTATGCGTAGTCTGGCGGGAGGGAGACTTGATGTTGTATATTGTGCTGAATGACCAAAGCGCCGTCGTCCTTGGCTTGAAGACCCGCCGAGCCTGCAACTTCTCGCGACTGCTCCGTCTGAAAAGTATCTGTGACCACCGGCTCTACTTCTTGCTCCATGCGACGTCTCTTCGCATCTTGTTGCTCCTCGAGCGCATTGCTCTCTTCTTGGTCCTCCTCTGTTTCTACCGGCGGTTCTGCCTCTGCCATATCGGCATCGCCATCCTGATCCTCTGTCGCTTTCTTCACATCTCCGTTGAGATTTCTCTTCTTGTTCCGGTCTTTCTTCCCTTTCTTGGATTTGTTCCTCTTGGGTTTGTCGGCGGCAGCGGCCTGGGGCTTGTCATCGAAGACTTCAAAAAGATCATCCATATTGGCTGATAATAAGCACCTATTGGTAAGAGCTTTCAGCTAGCTCCCATCGGAAAGAGCGTGCGACCAGTCAAACGACTTTTTCCAACGATGTAAATTTCGTTGATCGAAGCTACAAAAATACTGTAGGGCGGAACAATCAATCCCCGGCGCCTAGCGTCGATTAAGTCCTTTGGCGATGTCGAATCGAACGACAAATCAAACTCTCCTTCAAGTCACTCTATTCAATCAATCCTCCAAGGTACGAAGGCCACTGGGCCAATTGATGTTTCAAGAAGCTAATGAAGAGATTTTCAGATGCTGTCCCGAGCTGCAATCCGCGCTACATCCACGACCTCGAGGGTCGCCCTCCGACGTGGATTCCACTCCACTCGCGTCCAGATGTCATCACCATACCACTACCCCGAGGGTCCTCGAACCAACATCCCATTTAACCCATTGACGAAGTGGTTCGCAGTTAGATACTGGACTTTCATGGCTGTCGGATTTAGTAGGTTCTGCGGCCAGCAATCGAGGCCCAGTATGTTAACGAATCTACAGGTGCTCCTTTCGGAATTGCAGTCTGGCAGACAAAGAAGAACCAGGGTTAAGGCGGTATATGGAGATCATAAGGTGCATGGGTGTAGAATAGAAGGTGTAGGGGGTATGAAGAAAAATGAAAAGGCGTCAAGCACCAAGAACTTCAGAATCATACGAGACTTTGGCACCCACGCCGACGCGAGACCTCTCAAAAGTGATCTCATCTCGAATTTTGGCAAACAATACTTCACATACGACACTTCATGGGACTCAGCATTCATATTCTTAAGGTAGGGAGGAAATTTGGAATGTTTTGCTTTCTGAATAATCGACGCCCCATACGCCATGCCCCAACCCCATTTTAAAACTTTACCCGGGTATCAAGAGTATGTCGGTCAACCATACGAAAATCAAAACAGCCCTCAAATTCCGACTTGATTGCGGTCAACTCTCCAATCCCCTGTTGCATCTGGTCCGGGTCATTCCCATTAACAACCCTTACACTCGCCGTCAAAATCCATTTGTTCTCCGCATCAAATGGCGTGAGCTTCTGAAAAGGGGGCAATTGGGTACTGATCTTCGGCTGTGCTTGATCTCCACCATCGCCAGGAAGTTGGAGATAGCGACTCAACTCGAAAATAACGTTGTTGTGTATGAATCTGTAGCATTCCTGAATGATTTCTCGGGTGAATCTAGACTTGTTAAGCTATGATAATAGAACTTAGATCGTAGTAGAAGGTACCTGTGTCCCATGGATTGTATCGCTGAGCATAATCCCTTCTGCTCCTCAATGTTTACGATTGGTCGTGTATTGACTGGCCTAGCACCATCTGGATCAGGGAGATCACTCCATTTCAAGGTACCAGGTAGTTGATCACAATCGAGTATTCTGATATCATGTTAGCAGTCATTTAAAAGAGCAGCGTCTCCTTCCATGCGCCGGAACTCTCATAATTAGACTTACGGCTTCTCTTCACTCCCATTCGCCGCCACTTTGCCAAAATCATCTGGATTGACATCGTATACCAAAGTCATGATATATGATTGTCTCACAAGTTGATCATGAAGAGCTTTCCACGCTGCTTGGACCATCGGGGGTGACTGTCTCATGACGAAGCCAGGATCGATGCCCTTCAAATTGGTGCGCATGCGTGGGCCTTCCCACATCAGACGCCGTTGAAGAAGAAATACTGGTTTCATGCCGCAGTAGCCTTGGAGAATCCGCACCGTCCTTGAGAGGTCATCGTTGGCGACATGAGAGGTGAGGAACAGCTCGTGCATGTTGAAACTCAATAGTTTCGACTTGCTTCCTGGGTCAGATGTTAGCCTGAAGTTGTACGCGAAAGGGCGAAAATGGGAAATCAGGGTGTCGATGCAGAGTAGGTAAGTGATCAAAGACGTCAGCCTCGTCAACCGCCTCGAACAGGCACACATCTTTTGAGTCCATTATTTACTTTGAAATCTTGAGCAAAACAGTCATGATTCTCTCACTGAGGCTTAAAAGATACAACTTACACTGAGTGTCAAATGTTGTTGGGTCCTCGAGATCATGGGTCACACTGGCGTATGAAGACAAGAACGAGTGCAATGATCTCGATGTAGATTCTTGCCCCAGCTCAGCCCAGCCAACGAATCAGTCATTTGCGACCGGATTAAACGCGGGCCGGCCGAGTGCCTGCAGCTAGCGCGCTACTCGGCTTCATGTGCTTTGGTGCTGGGCTCGCTCCCTGATGCCGATCTCACCTGTTTTCATCACAATTTTGTATCTGCCAGCCTGGTTTATATGCTTTAAATCTTGGAGATGCAAGTGCATCACGGCCAGTCATGCTCGTGGAAGTGTAAGGGATCGGCAGACCTCGGCAATCGATCCACCTAGGTAGTTTCTGGGGATTTCACGAGCTCTCAGTTGCTTCTTAAAGTTATTTCGGAGTTTCACTGTACAGGTTCATATTGCTGTCTTTCTTACCTAGGACGCACCTAGGAGGCTAATAGAACACTGTCGGCATAGAGTTCCAAAGGACAAGATCATCTCCTATACCGCTGGACACAAGCGCACGCCTCTTCCGCTGCTGTCAATATTCCCGCACGGGCAACAACTTCAAGTAACTGAAAGATCCGAGGCATGTAAGCTTAAACTCAGCTAGCGTTTCTCTAAACCTTTCCCCACAACGCAGGACCTTTTAGCTCCCATTAACCTTGACCCATCGCGGCACTTTGGAGTCTTTAATGCGGCACGGGTGACCTTGAGCCGCATAGCCAGGTAAGTCGAGCCGGGGTCGTCACATTGCCAATGCAAAATTACCAAATTGAAACTCAATAAAACGACCAGGAGCCCTATTACTCCGTATGTAGAATGCGGGGTAGAACGTGGAGTGGATCTGTAAGTCATGTACCGGAGGGTTGCCCCTCTCCAAGTTGCTCTTAGCTTTCGTGAGAAGTTGCCTGTCTTTGATTTGGCCTGTATTTTCCTGTGTGACTACGGAGCTTTGCTTCCACTCACTCCCAGGATCATATGAGTACCGTATTGCGTATAGAATCAGACCGAGCATCGTCCAGTGTTGGGGAACATGGAGCCAAAGTAGTCACAGAAAGCCCCATCTCAAAGCAAGCCTTTCCCTTTGACCATGGGGTCCGAGGCTCAATATCGAAAGGTATATATACAAGTCAGTTTCCCCTAATCGGAACAGCAAACCCTACAATCTCATCTCATCTTCAACTCATCTTCAACTCACCTTTAACCCATCCCCGGCCGACACTCAAAATGGTTGCCATCAAGAACCTTCTCTTTTTCGTTGCCACTGCTTCGGCCCTCGCTCTCGGGAAACGAGATGCTAGCACTATCCTCAGTGATATTTCTAAGATCAAGACTGATGTCGTACGTAATCCCCTTCACAGCTCGCGGCCCATCGAAGGATCAAACCATATCGCTGTCCACAACCGCGGATACACAAAGGCTTATATAAAAGACAGAGAGCGGTAACTACGGCTGCGAACAACTACCAAGGTGGTGTTCTGGGAGCCATTCCCATCAGTGCAGCGTCAAATACACTCGACAGCGCTATCAAGAACGGTACCGCCGACGCTCAAGCCACTCCCCAACTCTCGTCGGCAGACTCAACATCCATCTCAAACGCTATTGAGGAATTGATTCCCGATATTGAGGCATCCTTGACTGCTTTAGAGAACAAGAAGCGCCAATTTGAATCCGATAATCTTGTTTCTCTCGTCCAGGGTAACCTCAAGACCCTTAAGACCGATACTGTTTCCTTTTCCGATGCTCTGATCGCCATTGCATCTGCGGACACGAAGGACAGGGCGAACTCCCAGAAGGCTACCATCGATAACGACTTCACGGCCGCTATCAACTACTTCAGCAGCTAAACTGGGATTTACATAGATTTGAATAGAGAAGCGAATAACCAGGCACTTCAGAGAGAGGACTTGGCACAGAAATTGAACGACGGGGTGGAATTTAACAGATAGCTTTAAAATAACATAATTTTGTGAAACTTTGGCATTGCCAGAATGTTTCTTATAGTACTTGTTCACCAACCACGATGCTGTCGTGACTTAGTAGCGATGTTGAACGCACGTGCCGCCCGTAAACTCTCCAGAGCGCAGCCCGTCTGTGGACCTGCAGCAGCGCAGTATGAAACCCGCCTCTGCCAATAGGAAATTTAGATCTTCTTAAGGCCGAAGACCGAATCCCCCACTATCAAACTCTATCACGCCATCTGGCGTAGGAACGAATCTCCATATCTCCGCAATTTCTCGGAAGTGACCGATATCAAAAGATCTGGGCCGATTTTTCTATCACAATTATCAGCTTATTATCTGTTGTTCACCCCCACGTTGAGAATATATGAAAGCTGCATGTGGATTCTGTATGCTTCGTTGTCCCATGAGAAAAGTCTAGATGTGAAATTTTTCTCCTGTCATCCTTCCCTTCCTACGGCCTGCATCTTCCAGTAGTCCGTCCAGTAGTCCGATCTCGCTACCAACCCCCATTTTTCTCTTGCATGACAGCGCTACTGTAGTGGTCGCGAAACACCACACTCGGCCTGTGAGACTGCAACCTGATAAAAGAAGCTCCGTCCGCCTCTACAACCATCCTCGACAAGACAATTACAAGCCCACACCCGAGAGTCAAAACAGCACAGCTACGCCTGCAGGATCCTGGACCCCGTTGCCAGCTTCATCTCTCAGATTGTCCCGCGAAACCCGACCTTGAAGATGTTTGCGACCAAAGCTCTCCGGCAGGCCTCGGCAGCTGCTGCACATGCTGAGCGCACTCCCTTGATCAAGTTCCTGGGCAAACGCTCTATTCCGTGTACGTTTCCCTACGGCGTCTTTATTTCATAAAGCATACAGCTGACAGAAATCCAGCCTCTATCGATCACACCCCACACGCACACCCAGCCTCCCCGACCCACGAACTCCCCGCCGACTTCACCTCGAAATCATCCGCTCCCTCCTTCTCCTCCTACAGACAAAATGCCCAGCAGCATGGCCCTCTTGGCCGCGCAGCAGGTAGCGGTACCGGCATTGGCGCTCTATCGGGCCAATCCCTCGGGCCCGTCGCTCCGGAGAAGGGCGAATTCTTCGACCGGAGTCAGCTGCCCGCTCGGTTCCGTCGCACTCCTATTGACTTGAGCGAGATCGACGCTATCGAGACTGGAGGAGCCACGTTAGTCTGCTGAATGAACAATTGGGTGAGTGTTGGTGTGGACGGATTGTATGAAAATGGCTGCAGAAAGCAACGATACCCGACGAAATAGACCGGATTGATTTTCTGTTGTCATAAGAGAGAGTCTACGGCTTGTGGAAAAGAATATCCTCTTTCCGCTCATGGATTGGTGTTTGTCAACATGTGGATATCGTGGTCTTGGGTTACCCACGTTGGGGAGCGGTGCAGGAAATTCGGGACAGGGCACAGGATGTTGTTGGCATTTTGAGGGGCTATGGGTCTTGCTTTGAATGCTATGCTCCTGTTGTGGTAGTAGCTTTGAATGGAAACTCTCAAATCTATGCCTCAAAACTCCTTTGACCGATTCCTCGCACTTTCTCCCTGTTGTATGTGTCAACAGCAGTCTGTTGAAACAGGTAGCATTCTGGATTTTCCATAGTGCCTTCATATGTCTCTTTTCGGGTCTCTTTTTCTTATTCATGCTAATCTGAAGCTAGCTGACGCAGACGGTTTGATTCAAATAGCTGAAGTATCATTGTTTCTGATTCCACTATCTATTAGTTTAGACTTTGCCTACAAGTAAAGTATGCATCTTCTCGACGCACGTTTTTACACCTAGTGCACATGTTGATGTCCAATCTGTTTATCCATAGAGCTGATGACTCTTTCCACTGGTACTCAAATAGCTGACTCCTGTCGTAGGAAGAAGCTGTGCTCCGGAAGAGGGGAAACTACAGCAGCACCCCAGAAGATAATTCTAATTGAACATGTTCCCGAATAGTCCCAGGCTCATCATTTAAGGTTTCTCGGCGACACCATCAGTCGTTCGAGTCCTCGATACAACTTGCCCAATCGTCCTTTGAATTTCGTCGCTTCCCATTTTATTTGCATACTCCACTGCGCTTCCCCACGCCCCTCTCAAATTAGGATCCGCCCCTGCCTCTAACAACCACTTTACTCTCTCCGTTGCTCCTGCCATTACCGCCTTCACAACAGCGCATCGAGCCACCATGAACCGCGACTCTTCTGGTTGATTCACATCGGCCCCGTGCTCCACCAGCAACGCCATCACCGGAATTATACTGATATCAAACTCTTTACTAGGCGTCACGCGGCCCGCGTGAGGATTTGTCCCAAACGGACATCTACCTGCGGCATAGTGCAGCGGAATCCCATTTTTAATCTCTGCACCAGCGTCGAGCAGTAGGCGCACAGATTCAACTTTACCTGCACTTGCGGCAGCCTCCAGAGCAGCACACGAGTGAGCGTCAAGCGCGCCTGTGGCGTCGACATAACCTACTCGCTGCTCGCCAAGATTGGGGTTTGCGCCGTGAGAGAGAAGCCATGAAAGAAGGGGCGGGTTGGTAACCACGCGAGGGAGCAGCAAGACAGAGCCGTTGTAGCTCGGGGTACTAGGATCCCAGCCGTGCTGGGTGAGGAGCTCGAAAAGGGGATTTGCTTGTCCGGCGGGGCACAGAGGATTTTGCCTGGCGTTATCTTGGTGACAGGGGCGGCGGCGGAGAGGAGATGCCGGGCGATCTCGATGTTAGCGGCGCTGAGGGCTGTTTTGAGGCCAGTATGGAGGAAAATCGGAGTGCAGGTTCCGGAGGACACTATAGACCCGACCGTTAAAAAGGGCCCGTCCCGACAAGCCGCTTCGAAGGATTCAACATGGGCGGGCTTTGGGCCGATATATCCCCAGTCGTCGGGGCTCAGGAATTGGAAGTCGTCATAAGCTGGACCTAGAGAGGCCATGGTTCTGGAATGCGGCGGCATAGTCTTCCCAGTTTCGCTACTCGTTGCTTGCTGCTGCCGTTGCTTCCTCCTCTCAAATTCTCGTTGGCGGGCCCTCAACATTGATTGTTTTTGGAGCCGTTGCTGAGGTACTGCTGGTTCCTTTCCAGCAATTGCATTAGCTGCCTGCTGTTGAACTTGCTGGTGACGAGCGGCCAGCGCGTTCGTGTCCATACTGGCTGAGTCTCAATGATGAAGGGATGGCCTGTATAGGATGCAGGTGGGTAGAAGGCCGACTCATGAAAATTGTATGTTTTGAATGTATTGTAGATCTATCAAATTACAGAGACTACTAATAATACATAGGTACCTAAGTAACTGCGCCTGGGCGGGGCGCTAAAACAGCCTCAACTTAAATCTTTTGGAAGGTCGCTTATCGTACAGCCCCGTACCTAAGTAGGTACAGATGCTCACTGCGCGTCCCCGAGTAGATGTAATTACGAAGCTTACCTATTTTCTACTGCTATCTGACGAGCCAGCATTCTCGGAAGAACCGGAAGTAACACTTCATTATTCATGGAACTTGATTTCCTTTTCTATTCCGAAATATGGCTGAAGTAAAAGGCATAGTCGAGCAACAACTTATCTGTTTTCCACGAGTCTTGACTTATTTGGGCTTTGTGCTGGAGTTTAGTCTATTTAAAACTAGTTCAGTTCTCTGTTGATGTTCACTCAAGCTTTTAAGAATCTACATGGTGTTCATCATGATTGGCCGCGAGACGTTTTCTTCATGCTCCATGCCTCAGGCGTCACGGCTCCGATAGTCAAAGTCGAAGGCACTAGTTAGTGTTTGCGGTTCCAATCACATTTCCTGCTCCTTAGTGACTACCCTACATCCTTTACTCTATACTGTACAACCATTGCGAGGTCATTGCAGCCACTGGCCTGGCCAAGTGATTGCCACCGCACTATCAAACTACGCCGCGATTCCCGGTCCAGCTGCACTCTGAACAGCTTCGTTTCATATGGAGCTGCCAAAAATCTTCTTTAATTCGGACGGGGAATTGAGTACTGATATCCGGCTTCCCATGACACCATTCACCTCCCCAGATACCATATCACGCCCCAACTTGAATTCTACACTTCCACGAAGCCTCAGAAGATAAAGGCTAGGGAGTTAGGGTTAGTGATTAGGGTCAGTCCGGGGTCGAGGAGGCGGTGGGAGCCCCCTGGTGGGAAAGTTTTCAACCCCTTTTTTTTTTGAAAGCAGAATAATTATAACAGTGCGGTGAAAGGGCGCTGTACGAAACAGTGGAGGAGAGGTGATTAGTGTCGGAGGAGATATGAATACCATAACTCGAGGAATAGATTGGCAAAGGTTTATTATCATTCGCCGTGCCCCTGAGTAAGCGGACGACAATCCAGGATTCTGGGTACTCTTTAGTAGAGCTTTCCTTCTCGCGCTATTACGGCCTCTTCAAATCTCTACTCGCATTCCCATTCTATTATTGTCACAGGGCTACATTAACGTGGCTATAGGAATCCTTCACCCTAATTTGGTATCTAGCGAGCTGTCGCGGTTTTCTATGTAAGTCTTAATTCGTATGCGAGACTTCTTTACCTACTCCCCTCAAACGTCTCGTTTTTACTTGTCTGTCTTTAACAACGGTTTTAAATTGGTCTTCCATTCGTCCTCTTCTCAAACCCCATCGTGTGGTACCGAGGCAGCGTATGAAAAACCCCCGGTATTTTGATTACTTTTTCGAAAATTTCGCGAGTTTCACGATCTTTCCCGAACACGCCCACCAGAAGTTTAGAACTTTGGAGACATTTCAGATGCATATTAGAACTCGCGAAGCAGATATATGTTTCGTAGTTAACCAGTACTGACTCCGATATCGCGCAGTGGTCCACATTAGCCGGATGTGCGATATTTGTTTTGTCATCGATCACTCAATATGTATCTAAAGCCGCTATATCGAGCAGCAGTTCTAGTTTCAGCCTCCCCAGCAAATCTTCTACATCAAGTTCAACTTTATCTGTCAGCAGCACTCAAGCCTTCAGCAAACCATCGTCTTCTTCGCTAGGTATCGATCCAATATCTTCGTCAAGTATGATTATACCCAGCTCGAGCAGCAGCGCTCGACGCTTCAGCAATCTGTCATCGTCTTCGCTAGACGTTTATTCAACATCTTCGTCAAGCATAGACATACCCAGCTCCAGCACGTCACGGCATATTTCTTTCAAACTGCAAGTACAGGATGATTCAAAATTCTCGAATCTCAATTGACGTGACTTCCTGTCACTGTCTAGACGGGCCTAAAGCGCCAGGTTTTGTACCACATCTATCACGCTTTTTCTATGGAAAGCTATCCGGGGGTCAACGAGGCCGGTGGTGTGACGGTATCAGTCTGGGGACAAAGGATATTGCACACTTTGATGACTCTAGTAGGATGGCCCTGCGAGAAAAGTCGAGAGGACTCTGACTTTCGGCGTCGACTATTCCCGGCAATATCTCCTGTTTGACCTCAAAGGCACGAAGGCCTTGTTAAAGGAAAAGACGCTTTGGGGCGAATCGAGTTTCTATTCCCTCTCAAGAGGCGTCAGTAAATATCAAGGAGCAAAGGTGTTCCTGTCATGTACCAATGCTTGCGCTCGGCAGCCGAGAAAGAGGCGAAATTATATGAGAGGACTGATATGAGCGCAGAGGCAAAGGATCAAGCCATTCGTAAAGTTTCATATCGCAAAATGTTGACCCGGCCTCGTTAATGCCAGCAGCATTGTTCACGTAGCGTCAGTTCTTGCTCGTTGCCCGTGATGGATTGTAAACACCGGACTTCCTCTTCTGTACGCCGAGACTTCGGGCCCCGAAATTAAAGTTCAATGGGCGAATGTGGAGGGCCGAATAGATATTTTATGAGAATTGTGAGTGTGAACTTAGAAGCTTGACCGAGTCATATTCATTAAGGGGGGGCTACACGTGATGTCTTGGCAAAAGGAGGCGGGTTTCGAAATTCTTTCTCGGCACCCAACCTTCGCACCACTACCATCTCAGCCAACTCTTGAAGCCCACTGAACCGCTGTCAAATGCTGCGCTATGGGTACAGAGGCTTCGAATGTCTATCCTTAGACTCGTCCAACATGCTTGGGGTCGCGAAACGTGTTTAGTGCCACGCCGTCACCTCTCCCGCTGCCATCGATCTAGAGGAAGTGGAGTGTCTTCTTGGATCACGAAAAACCAGTTTATTTTCGATCGCTATCTCAGAGCCTCATCCTGGATATAGAATTCAGGGGGTTGGTCGGTGGCAGCCAAACAGGTCCACGGGAGCGCGTTGCCAACGAATTCGCTTGAGCGACAGTGAGGGTTTATCCTTGCACTTGTACTTAAAATTTGAATTTTGTAACCCTCCGATCCACGACCAGCCTCGTTTCACCAACCTGCTTATTCTTTTTTCTTATTCCAGCCATTCCATCGACGTCATATTCTCTCGTTTCGCGTGGTTTCAATCTGTCAAGCCATCTTCAGGGTCCTGTCATCCTAGTTACACCGTTGATGTGCATTGATTTGCGCTAGGGTAGTCCCTACACCCACAGCGCTGGGTTTTTCGTGTCTAGTCCTTTGTACTCTTTGCGGCAGTTTCTTCTTCTCTTGCTGCTCTAGACTCAGGCATGTCAAACCGGGGAACCTAGCACACCCCAAAGTACCAGCGTCGACCTACGCAAGTGGCTGGAAGAAAGTTCGAAAGCATGGCATGACCAAGGCTGGGGAGATTGTATTGATCCTGTCGCGATGACGGGTGGCTGGATACAGGATGGTTAGGAAGTTCGAAGCGGATATATTACTTGGTCCGATGTCCATCTGCTCTCACTTCCCAAACAACCATTTAAGACTACTGATATTACCATCACACAAAGCCGTGTATACGATTGCTTCACTACCGAGAAACTACTGAGCCGCCATCCATCCTCCCTCATACTGCCACCGCCTTTCTATCTACGTCCGCTCTCGTTCGAAAATATGGCAGCCGACGGAGTGAGCGAACTGCCACAACACTATGGTGGTAGAACTACGGATGGCGAAATGATTAAAAGATCAACGTCGCCAATAATACCTTCTTCTCCTCTCCGCGCCTATCAGCCTGGCATTCGTCGAGATTATTCACCAGAACGAATGCTAATCGACTCTCCCTACGATGCTGAGCATAACCGATCAGGTTTCACCCCCCTTAGACGCAGAACCAGCACCGGTTTTGCACACAGACCGTCCTTGGGGGAGTACGATCGTGATCACCCAAGTTTCTCATCTGGAGAGCATTCCAGGAGGCCGCTGCGGTCAAGAGACAATGGATATTATCGAGATGATGACCGTGCATATCCCAGGCGGGACGAATACGCCCATCCAGATTCATCTGAGCGTTCGAGACCACCTCGGACGTACCGCAACGTTGACGGCTGGGAGAAAGAACCGACATCGGCATCAAAACCATTTGATGAATCGAGATCAGAATATCGACAACGCGATCTAGAAAGGGGAGAGTGGGGTGAGGACTATAAAAGAGGGAGTGACGAAAGTATTGATGGGTATGACTACGAGGCACAAAAGCGTAACAAGCCGCGGACCACCATTGATTTCGACAGCTTGACACCTGAGGAGAAGAAGGTCGTTATGAGACTGCCATGGACTCAGTGGATGAACAGTAATTTCAAGAACCGTGTGTATCTCTTCCTACTCGCCAGAATTCAACTAACTATTATCAAACAGACTTCGTTGCTACGCTCGGAGAGTTTGTGGGTACTACTATGTTCCTGTTCTTCGCCTTTGCTGGCACACAAGTAGCAAATATCCAATCATCTGCGGCTCCAGACAACTCATCAACAAGTAACTCCACATCCGGAGGGGCCACCGGTTTCAACGTCTCCGTGTATCTCTACATATCCATCATCTTCGGTTTCTCACTGATGGTCAACGTATGGATCTTCTTCCGTATTTCAGGAGGTCTCTTCAATCCTGCTGTCACCCTTGGTATGGTCATGGTCGGCGCTATTCCAGTGGTGCGAGCCGTCTGTCTGTTTTGCGCACAGATAGCAGGCTCAATCGCTGCCTCGGCTATGGTTCTTGGTCTGTTTCCGACAGAGCTGAATGTCAGAACGACCCTCGCTGGAGGTGCCAATTTAGTACAAGGTGTCTTCATTGAAGCTATTCTGACAGCTGAACTTGTCTTCACAATCTTCATGCTGGCAAAGGAGAAGCACAAGGCTACTTTCATTGCCCCAGTCGGAATTGGTCTCGCGCTTTTCATCGCCGAGATGGTCGGTGTCTACTACACTGGTGGTTCTTTGAACCCCGCTCGTAGTATTGGACCCTGCATTGTGACTGCTACCTTCGACCCAGAGCACTGGATTTACTGTAAGTTTTCAAAATTCTTCCGGAGAAAATTGGGTCTAACAGATTTTAGGGGTCGGCCCAATCATGGGAACATTCATCGCGGTCTTTTTCTACAAGTTTATCAAGATGCTTGAGTATGAGATGGCAAATCCTGGTCAAGACGGAGATGATAAGAATGATCCCACGAGAAGCAGGAAGAAGAAGCAAGCCTTGCTGGAAGCCAGGAGCGCGTTCATCAGAGGTGGCTCGGCCGAGTGACAATTCTGTTCCCCGGTACACGATGGATGATTTACGGTTCTCTTTTTGTTTTATGATTGATGCGCAAATGTTTCACGATGGTTCTAAGGAATTTCTATATGGTCTAATGACGTAGTGATGATTTTAGGTTTGATTTGGCGTTTGCAGATTAGAATACTTGTACAAACATTATCTTACTCTCACCGATTCTCAACTTGGAAGCATTTTCACGTAAATCACAGTAAGAGCACTCCCATCCAACTCAGTATCAATAAGTCGGAGACAATCTTCAATCACCTGAACCCTAACTAGAAGAAGTCAGGGCCACTCCTCCCCCCCCCCCCAGGCGCCCGTTTTGGCTCACCAGGGACAGGCTTCCCATTTCTATACCGAGTCCCGAAATACTCGCGAGGGGCAAATTATCGTGTCGAGGATAACCATGGGATGCTGTAACAGAGTCTGGACATCGGCATCCACTTCCTTGAATTTGGTCCAGGCTATCAGTTTTGTTGCACATCGCATTCCTGTTTTTTGGTGGAGACGCTCGGGAAGTTTGGATATTTATTTTCCGAGGCTGGTGGCCTTGTTTCCTCCTTGAGATATGAATTATTCAGCTAGGACTATGATACGATAGACAATATATTTCAGAGTAGGGAAATAGGAGGTATAAATTGTGTCTTTGGATGCAGCATGCCCTTTTCTGCTCCACATATTGAACATTCACAGAAGTGCACGATCTGGTTACTTCCCCTCCAAATTCGAGTCATTACTATTTTTCAGATTTGATCGTGTACCACTCAAGACGGTTTCTTGAAAGAGTATATAGAGCAAAAGAAGAGCATCCCCTCGGAGGTTTCTACCCCTCCAAACCCAAGTTCTGGTGTTTTGCAATCATTGAAACCCGCCAAATTTTGGCATGGGGGGTAAATAAGTGTGAAGGAAGAAGCAAATTCCTTCTTACATGATGAAAAGTATATACAAGGGTTGGATAATTCCGATCTCTAAGGGCTGCCCTGCCTTCGCTGCAAGGGAAAGGGGCTAATTCGCCTAAGCGAGCAGGCAATCGACCTGCTCAAGCATCCGTTTGATACATTTCAGTATACCTAGCCAAATATTCTGCTTCAAGGAATTGACCAGAATGCTCGTCTTGGGAGAGGCTCCCTTTTGTACAATGGGAGAAAGGTTCTTAAGAAGAAGTACCTAGCTTGCATTCGGAGCTGGAGGCTCCTAGCTCTAGAGCGCTCCGGATCCAAGGCATTATAATATGATAAAAACAACTAGAATCACCAGCCCGGTAGTGAATAGATGATTTTAAGGCACATAAGGAGAATGGACGCTTTATTTTGAGCTAATTAGGTCGTGCTGGAAAGTAGAACTAGAAATCATTCGCAGCTCTCCACCAGAAAGTGCACTTAAACGAGAAAATCTACCTATACTTTGGATTCAAGAAAATATTCACTGACTCTATATTGGTAAGGAACGACGCCTGTTGGTGCCTTCCAAGTGAATTTTCCTGGCAGCGCAGCACAGTTGCGGGTGGTGCCTTCATCTTTCCTTCATCTGCTATGGCATAATTCCTGTCGTGCCTTAAGTCTTCCTTCTGCTTCTCAGATTTCTTTGAAAAATCCGATCAAGAATCTTCCGAAGGCTAAGACAGAGCTGAGACGACTTGATACGCTGCTGGACTCATCAACATTGATAGCGATCCTACTTAAACTCGCCGAGAAGATGTCTACCAAATCCAAGCGCAAAAGTGAATACGAAGACACCCCAGACTACGACGCTACTACCACTTCTATCCCATCCAAGCGCCAACAACACAAGCGCAAAAAGTCCAATTCTTCAAAGACTTCTCCTGTTCCCAAGATGGCTTCAGCCGGCCCCACTCTCAATGTCCCTGCTGCCGCCCTCAGGACCTATGAACAGTTAATTCCAGAGAACTCGCAGGGAATCCATTTTCTCTTCAGCCCAAATTTTTCTGAGGCCCTTGATACCACTGCCAGACGTGCTGCCGCTGAGTACCAAATCACCAAAGAGGATGTGCTTGAGGAGCTCCGCCGATTTCTTGCCATCAAGGTATTCACGGTCGATGAATATGCTACCAAAATCAGCCCCACGCCATTCAGTATGAAAATCACCTCCATACTACTACCCATATTAAATATTTACTAAGTCTTGTGCAGTGGATGAGCTTTGGCACGCTGCCATTCTTGATACCCAATTCTACGCGAACTTGCAAGAAGCTCTAGGTGTTGTTCTTCATCATCGACCCGCCGGAGCGAGCGACCAAGAGTCCGAAGCTCGTGAAAAGCGATTGACCGTCATGAAATCGATCTACAAAGCGTTCTTCTTGACGGACCCACGCAACTTTGTCCACCTTCCGCCCTATGGTATACAGCAGCCCCAACGTACCAGAGGTGTCCAAATACCTGTCGGAATCTCCATTTTTGTCAAGACACTGACCGGAAAGACCATTCAGGTGGCCGCCAGCAGTGACGAGGTTATAATTGATCTGAAGGAAACAATTCAAGGGGTAGAAGGCATTCCAGTAGATCAACAGCGATTGATCTTTTCTGGTCGTCAATTGGACGATAAATTGACCCTGGCTGATTATGGCATTGATAGCGGAGCTACGCTACATCTGGTCCTGAGACAGTCGGGCTGCTAATTTGTAAGACTTGGGATCATTGGTTCGATAATATCCAGCTTGCGGGATAGGAATGGTTGACAAAAGGGCACTGTCATCGGGAAAATGAACCCATATTGTGACGATGTCTCTTTGCCGTCTGGGATCGAATTGGTAATTGAAAATCTTGCAAAAAAGTTTCTAAGACTCCAGGTCCTGGTGATGGCATCCGTTCCAATCAAGTGACTTATTGCACAACAGCTGCTCTCTTTGTATTCGATGCTTGTCCTAGGTCTATAACATCTTCCAAACTCTCTATCAATGGACGTAAGAGCAAGCTGCCACATTCGGCGCATTATTGCAGGAGCCACATCTCTTCCCAATGGCAACAGCAAAATGTACCAAGTCCTACCAGATCAAGCACCACTACCGCAAGTGGTGGCTACATCAGAGCCATTGCTAGATACTAACTATGCTCCTAGAGGTGGAGTTCGGTGATAGGGACGCCTCCGGAAGCAATGTCTCCATCGAGATCGCCACCTTTATAGTTTTGCTCGATGAGAAAACCGTAACTGTGGTTGCAGAGTGATCTCACAAAATATGGGGAAATCGTCCGTTTCCACCCAAGTGGCATTTCCAGTATCGCCTTCAATGGTCTTGATAAGGAGGCTGCCTATTGCGTGTACAGATTTGTGCAAAGGGTTGAAGAGGCACAACACTTCAAAGCTTACCGCTTACAGACTTAGTAACCGTTCGCAATAATCTAATTAGAAACCCCTAAGTGAATACCCATCGATGTTTAGACTTGAGCTGCAGTTTGCAATGAAGAAAATCACTGGTGCTTCCCAAAAATTTGCCCCTATCAAACAGGGAATGGTTCTCACCATTTTGAAGTTCCAGGGGCGGGAACCATGGGATCTCGATATGTTGTCGGGGCATCCTGGCCGTAAGAGGAAGACTGGATGGCGCTGAGTTTGATGAGGGTGGTGGTGCCGTGATGCGTCACATTGATCGTGATAACCACCACCTGGATGTGAATGATCCTCTGAGATGGCGAGCTGTGAGGGCGTGAGGGATACAGGGTCATTTGGGGTCCTAATATCGAAGACAAGCTAACAACAGTCCGAATTCGCGGCTGGACTCGAACGCCGTTGCTGGGTGCGGAATTTCTCGACTTTCATTAACCCTATATCATTCGATCGTACAATTGTCATATGCGCATGATAACGCCAGCCCTCCAAAGGCCGCAGTCAGTTTCCGATGTTTCAAAGCCTCCCAACCTATCCAGAATGAAGCTATGTACTTAGGTATCCATCCACTTACAGGCGTGGCTCTTATTAAAGTAAAATTAGAGGAAGAAGACGTGCCAGAGTCTCTCTGCCAACTGTATACGTCCGGCCCTTCGGTATCGTAGGATGGTGAGTATGGGGTGTCTTCTGTGGCGTAGATGCAGCCCCACAGTAGTGCCACCATTAGGAGGTTGACTTCATCCTGCTATTAATGGAATGTCGAGGCTTCACCTGTTCTTGCACAGGTTTCAACACTACCAGCGGGATATGCACAGCTTCATAGAAGTTCAAGTATGAGCTTCTTTACATACTAAGTAGTAGCAGACAGTTGGTCCTTGGTAGCCCAATCCAAGCGGGTGTCTCAAAATCTCACTAATTTCTTTCAAAATGAACAGCCAGTGTTTCAATAGACAATGCATGACACTTTCTTCATGACTGGAAAAGGGAAATTCCACTCGACATTCCATGAAGTTAGTGACGAAAGTTTCCGCTCCCAACTCCTCGGGTTTTACTTTCCTCGTTCTATTTTCTTTATCATTCTCTGATTCCATCCATCCTCACCTTGAACAGCTTCCATTCATACTAATAATCGCCTATAATTTTGAGTGTTAATATGCATTCCTCCCTAGGAAGATACTCCGCGTCTTACTTTTGGTTTGCTAGGTCCCTAAGTATCAGAGATAGCTCTAAATCATGTTCGATCATCTGATATTTGTCTTTTGTTCTTAAACTGGGTACTTTGAAGCGAGATTTCTTCAAAACAGTCCAGAGCAACATTCGGACAGTATTAGCCGACTGCCCAGAGCGTGTCAAGTCACGACTTGGAGGAATAAACCAATCGATCAGAAGCAATATCGGACGGGCATAGATCAGTTTGAGCTTGGCTTGTGTAGCGAGTCCAAGACAGCCCATCCCTCACGTCAGCCAATTCGTGTCGATCCTCAACAAATGAAAGTTGCAGTGGCAACTCAGAATCTGCAGATGAACTGCGCAACCGCAGTGATGACCGTGAATGGACTAGTGTCCGTAGGGTTGGATTCTGTGGGAGGCGTACCTACCAATGGCAGGGTTTCTATCGTTTCACGCTGAGCTGTGACGCGGCAGCTGAATGATTGGAAACTTTTCTGGATTACGGCCGTAGAGTATGTCAGCCCTATTTAAGCGTTGAATTTCCTATCTATAATTAGGAAAGCATCAAACAGTTCACGTTATTGAGCATATTGTATCCGTTATATTTTTCCAACAACGTAGCCGAACTAGTCAACGAAGATGTCAGAAGCGCTCCAGGCTGTCGCCATCCTCCATCCCAGTCCTGGAAAAGAGAATCGAGTTTGTTCAGCCTATTCTCTCTATTCTCTTCGTTTTTTGTTGTTATGCTCCTTCTTGTCGGCAAAGTCTCTTCATGCTGTCTCAATCGTGTATCGATCACGAAACTCAAAATAGATGCTAATTAGAATCCGATCAAACAGCTGAAGGAAGTGCTCATAGCTACCGCAAACAAAGTACTTACGGAAAAAGGCGCCGTGAGTTTTCTTCTCTTCCCTAATTCGTGCAATGCTTTCCCTCATTGCTCATGTATCTACAATTCGCACCCACCAATTGTTGCCCGCCCCAGATCCTCCCATTACCCAAAAGAGGGCCAAGCGGATACGGAGTCAAGTATGAGCGACGCCAGGCTAACTTTCGTTTGACTGCAGTCAAAATTCCAAATTTTCGAACAACATAACGCCGTTACCGGAACCAACGCGCTTCTGGTGCAGGAAGCTTGTAATACTATTCCCTCCTCCATAATCCTTGTTCATATTCACTACCGTCGCCGCAGCTTCTATTGCTCCAGAGTTTTGAAATACCCTGCACCTCGCAAGCCCCTTTGGCAGAATTCCGTCCCCGTCCCCGTCCCGGCATCATATTCCCCGTTTTCTCCGCCCCCTGCCATTTCGTTACGTCTGGACATCTAACCCCTGCACCAAAACTAACGTTGGAAAACAGATGCAGATCAGGCCGCCGTCGACGCCCATCTCGCCTCTCCCCACTTCAAAGAATTCACTGAGACTCTTGCCAAAGAAGAGTTGATGTCTAAGCCTTTCGAACTCTTTTTGATCAACCCTGTTGGCGGATTTGCTTCTCGCTAGTGGTAGACGCTTGGCGAAGTTGTCACTGACTTCAGAGCTGCACCGAGCCTCCGGAGTTTTCTGGATCACCAAGGAGGTTTGAGGTGGTGATAGCATCTGGGCTGTAGTATGTTGAAATAAGCTCTTGACCCAGCATCCTTTATCTGATAGGCGGCTATTTATTTGGCCCGTCGCTTTGCTCGCAATATATACTTATTTATTATTCTTGGTTTTTTGGTCGAATTTTGCCACACTGGCCTCAGTAGAGATTGAGACAGGTCGCCGATGAAGTCTTGCGGCTACTTGCTTATTCGATTCGTCGTTGATCTACCATGTTGAATTTTGCCGCCAAGACTCCGGGACACTGTACTGGGACTCTGCACTGTTGAAAATACTTGTGGGGAATGATGCAATGTAAGAGCAGGGTACAAGTAGTGATTTTCAATCGCAATATATATATATGTATATATATAAATAATACCGTCATTGTTTCTACATTTCTTTGGCCTGTTCTCTCTCTCTAGGAGATTCATGTCTATCTGCAGCTAAGATGCGATGCTTTAATTCCAAACTTCCCTTATTTATCGTTAACAAAATGCGTTCCAGCAACGTTCAATTTGCCATTGGTGACCATCCAGTCAGCCATGAACGGGCTGTATCGATCAACATAACTCTGCTGGTCTAGCCATGGGATCACGACATCAAGGAAGTCGGCCATGAGCTGGGCATTGTTCGTGGGTGTGGGCGAGAACTCGGTGATCCAGAGAGGCATAGTCTTCCCGTAGATACTGTTAACCTTGGCAGACGCTGACTTAATGTAGGAAATGAAGGCATTTGCCTGGTCCTTGCCGCTACCGCCGCCGCCGTACCAGTGCAAAGCCTGGGCGCTGCACTTGTTATTGCCGAGTTTCTGAAAGTCGGCTAGCCATGTGAGTCCGGAAGGTCCTCCGGTGAGACCAGTTGTTGTGTCATCAGATGTGATGGCCGGGCAGACGAGTTTGATACCCAAGTTTGCGAATTGGAACATATCGTTACCCCAAGAGCTCCAGGCTTGCTGGGGGGTTTTGGCGCAGCCCCCGTTTTGAACTGTCATGTCGGGCTCGTTATAACCTAGTATGTACGGCGTATCATTTGGGCGAGCGTGGTACGCGGCGAGGGCGCCCTTTATGTCACCGCCTGGACCCCATATCATAGGAATTTGCCTAGAGAAGATCAGTATATGATTGCATAGAGAGGGTCAGAATTGGAGCCCAAGTTTCGGAAAGAGCTCGGTTTTCGCGAACGGAAAGCAAATGGCAGCGTCTGACTTACTGAAACTTGGGTGCGTTGGAGGCTGTTCCCCAATTATAAGCCCAAGTAGCTGAGCCTGATGTGGAAAGCACACTGGTAATGGCACCATCGTTGTAGGCCAGGCCTTTCTTGTTCCCAAATGGGGCATCTGTCCGCGGAGTGATGGCTGTGGGCGCGGCAGAAACTGCTGCGGCCAAGCCGAGGGCAAAAAAAGACTTCATACTTGGTAAGGAGAGACTAAGAAGCAAATAAAAGAGTGTGGTTTTGAATGAAAGGAATGTGGTGTATGACTGGCTATCGTTGCATGAGAAATTTAGGGGATACGAACCAATGTTATACTTGAACCCAAAAGCAAACACAGTGAGACCGAGTGGCATGCTTTCTAGTGATCCTAATGCGACATTAGGCTTACAGTACCTTTGAGAAGCAGCCCTCGTAAAAGCTTACGATAGTGGAGGATCCGGTACATACACTTGTAATTACTCGACGCCGCTGCCTACAGAACAAGCATCAAAGGCGAAGGGGATAGCCAAACGTTAGTAAATACTGAATCATTCTCTACTATATTTGGAACACTGATCTGAAGCTTCTGATGTGTGCGATAGAATTACAATTGGATGTCAATAGAGCCAAACTAAACTGAAGGGTACCCGCTTCTCGTTGTGAGACTTCCCAATTTTGCCACGAAGATTCTGCCCATCGTCTAATCATGGACCTGAACCACGGAATTTCGGCCAGTTTCGTGATTCTGAGACGCCGATTCAAGAAACAACCACCCAGTATGGTGGGGAACGGGGTTGTTTGAAAGTGGAAGGATCGAATTCTCACGCGGGCATGTACCACGTGAAATGAACACGCAATCGACAATAAGATCTGGATGGTTACATGCTCAAGTTTCGGTCCTTAATCTTGGACCAAATGTGTGTGTGAAGGGAGATCTTTGCCTTCCCAGACAAGGTTGTAAATCCTGCTAGGCTGCTCGACAACTCGTCGAGGGGTTTATATCTCGGACCCCGAATGTAAGACTGAGTGCGGCTAGAGATCACTGTAAAACTCACAGAGTATTCCTTATTTTCGCGGTGAGACCTAGGACTCCAAGATCAAAATTGCCAGATACTAAAAAATAGAGTTGCTTAAAGAATTTGAGCTATTCAATTGCTCGTATTCTTACTCCAATCATTGATGCTGGATCGCAAATGGGGGCTTCCTACAAAGTCATGCCAGCAAGAGGCGCGGAGGCTAGAAATAGACTGCCGTATCAGAAACGCACGAATTAATTGATATTAGGAAAGTAGAGCGCAACAATGAACTCATTAGAGGGCCCGGCCGGTAGGTAGATGCGCCGTCATACCCCAGATAGGCGAGATCTTCGTGGCCTCGGCTCAACCGACGAATGAAGTCACAAATAGGAGGAGATTGCCAACATTTCAGCCGCATCCTGGGCTTCGGAGGGATTCAATCTAACGCGGCACGCACGTAAGCCGCTGTTTTCGGCAGGTAGATAATGATAACGTTTCGTGCAGGAAGGCTCCTGCCGAGCCCTATATGGCAGAAAGACAAGCTTTCCTTCCCTCGCGCCACAAGCGAGAGTAGTGAAGGAAGGAACGCCATCTCGCGATCGGGAGAGGGAGAGTGTTCCAATAGGGGCTGCCGCATTGCCGAATAACCGGAATCAGTAAGCGAGAAGCTGAGCTAGTATAAGTGCCCATTTACGCCTTCATCCCACGACTGTCGATCAATAAAGTTGAATCCTGACTTTCACTAAGTCACGTATAGTTTGAAATAAAGCTTATAGCGATTACATACGACCATAGACTGAGGAGCATTGGGCATCCCGTCCGCTCTGCCATACACAAGCCTCAGATCGGCAGATTAGTAGTTGGGTGGGTGACCACCAGCGAATACCTGCTGTTGTATGTTTTGACGTTTTTGCACTTAGAAAGCTTTTTCGCTCCCACTTTTGCCGCGGCGTGGCGTGCACTTTACAAATTGTCAATTCGCTCAGTCTTTCAAGTTTTCTATTTTTGGATCTCTCAAAATAATATGTTATCTGCCTTTTCACCGGGGAGGAATTATTTGCATTATTTTCCGTCCAACACAACGTCTGAACTGCGTGATTTGCGTGGGATTGTTAAGCGAGCAACCCCTATTCGAGAATCCAGTCACCTGATTGACACGACAGTAGGCAGTCCTAGGGGTTGACTTTGAGGTTTTGTTTCATATCATACGCGGATATCCGAATGTCATTATACGATAGAAGTAATCAAGAGTAAAGGAAGGTGACTACAAGCTGCATCTTGCAATGAAAGCAATGACGAAGGTTGGACCCTGACTTATATGAGACCCAAAAGAGTCCCCGTTTATACCAAAGACGCCTCTTGAGTCAACTGAGGGGATGAACCTCTCGGTAGAAAAGAAGAAATTTCCACTTATGACTGCGCATTTTCAATGTCCGACTCGGTGCTGCATATCCAGAATCAGTTCGGTTGTTTTCTGTCCGCCGGGGGAGAGTTCCCCGGGTCTTAACAGATCTATCGCACCCGATGATTTTGATAAATAATATTAGCCCCACAAGTTTTCATCCACCATTTATGATGGCTGCCTTGATTTGATTTCGGTACTGGCTGTGTTGTGTCCGAATGCGACGACTAGTCTCCCCATGCATTCCCCTAAGAAGGAAAGGTCCAGGTCGTGACTTTCGATTGGGCCTGCGAAGAATTTGGTCTAAATTAAATTTCTAAAGTTTATTACAAGCGCTGTTACTATACAAGTGACTGTAACCCAGTCTCGGCAAAAGCCAATATATCTGACATTTTTAATAGGCAAAACTTCCTACAACTGGAATCTCCCGACGCGATTGTTCGCAACCTCCGTGAACCAAATTGCATTTCCAGGGCCATAGTGAGCAGCGATATCTGCAGCAAGTGGAAGGCTGACTGGTGCAGTGACAATCGTGCCTGGCTGCTTGAAGGTTTGAATATCTCCAGTGGACGGGATCAGCTTGTTCAGCGTATTTTGAGTAGCAGTCGAGAACCAAACGTTACCCTCCGAGTCCACTGTATCTTCCGTCGGGAAACTTAATGGGCTGGTGTTGGGGAATACCTTCATTTCCCCAGTGTTCATGTCAATCCTGCCCATAGAGTTTCCAATGAACGCTGTGTACCATAAATACTTTCCCTCCGTCTCAGCACGCATGACAGCTGGGCCAAGTGCTCCAAGCGGAACAGGATACTCTTTCCACGTGGCGTCTGTAAAATTGAAACGAGCAATCTTTTGAGCACCGAATTCGCAAACCCAGACTGATCCATCTTCTGGAACGTAGACTCCAACGGGGAGGGCAAGCGGCGTGGGAACTTGGTAAGGTGTGAATTTCTCGGTCTTGTAGTCGAAGAAGGTAAGGACGTTCCCGGTGGTTTGAGTGAAGAACATCTTTGAAGATGGTGTTAGCAGAATTTTGATAGTTTCTCGTGCATTCTATTCTTGGAACTCATGATAGGTTGTCACTTACCCCTTCAGGGTGAGCATACAAATCATTCAGGAACAGAAGATTTCCGAGAGGATTTGGAGGGTTTGGGGTGAAGACATCGATTTTCTTAGTCGTAGGGTTAATGCGGATAAACTGATTTCGAAGCCCACTAGCAGCGTATATGTTGCCATCGTGACCAGGTTGAATGGCACATGCCAAGGCAGTTCGATTGAGAAAGGCGTCAGGGACTCCCAATAGAGCTCCTCCCTGCAGACCGGGCCCATCATAAGGGATTTCGAACTCCTCCACTTCACCGGTGTGGGGATCGATACGTGCGATTTTATCAACCAAGATATCTTGTGCCCAGATAGCTCCATCTGGGCCAGTGCACAGATCACAGGGCCCCGCCATAGGTGTTGGCATTTCGTAGTACCTGAATCTGGAATCCAATGCTGCTGCTTCTGAAGCGGGAGCCGCTGCGACTAGGCTGCTGGTAAGCAGCACGGCTGCTTGGAAAATAGAGAATCTCATGGTAGAAGGAATTAAGTAAATCGCTTGACTGCGAAAAACAAACAAAGGGAATTGTGCTGGAGGACCTTTAATAGAGGCTGCGGTTCAGTTCCACCCCCCCTCTCCTCCGCAGGCACGGAAGTATAGTGAAGTCTCCGTCTCAGCACTGGGCAGCCTCCACTTCGGCCCACTTGGGTCAATAAATCATGTCTCTCTGGCTTGGCTCAGAGTAAGTGACTGCGATAGTTCTTGTAACGGTCACAGACTACGCTTATAGTCTGAAAGGGTGAGTTGATCTCGACGGCATTAACAGGCCCCAGTTCTGATCTGTGGTATGAGGCCGCACGGGGCCGATATTCCGAGGGGAATGTTCGTGTGGGGTACCCCGGATTCCAGGGTCTGATGTCAAGTGCTGCCGATCAAATGCCGATCTCTGAGCTACTTCGGTATCATATGTGTGCCTAGGCACCACGACGCTCTGTATCTTTAGCAATCTACAACGAACTTGGCGAGTCCCCACCGTGAAGAGGAAGCTAACACGGACGTTCGGTGGTACAATTGACTCCAAGGCACGACGCCTCCTCGAAATATTCGCGAGCCCGAATATCAAAACTTTGATAATTGCAGCCCTGAGGTAATTCTTACATCTGTAACATCTCTTGAGGCAGAACTACAGACTCTGTGGGAGCCTGGCAATGGCTCGGACATTCATTGATAAAGGCCCGGGGGTCCTTCACTGGTAGACCTCTGCCATGGCAGCGTATGTCATCTCATGCCGCGGAGAACATGAACTGTGAAATAGTCTGTCCAGCGCGTGAAGAGTTATTTCTTTTTGTTGTTAGCATGGTTTGTAGGAATGTTATAGAAATTCACATTGCTCGTTTATATGAGACAGGGGTTGGAACAGGATGCGGCCGCTTGACGCGTGAACAATATAAAGACGCGTTGCCATCATTTAACGTCAACCAACTTTCCTACAACACATCACAACCCAATATCTAAATTTCATCATGCCTCCACTCCCAACTGGGGCCTGCAACACTTGCTCGGCGCAAGATGAGAAACTTCGACCCAATCCTTTCACCGACGAAGAACAGTGCGAAGACTGCCGCAATACCTCCATCATCGGCATCACTGACATCAAGTCTCGTTACAAACTCAAAGATGACGAACTGGATGGTCTCAAGATGGTCACAGAACCCCAGCCTGCGTTTCTTGGCGGCCCCGATCGAAGATGGTATCTAGTCGAAGAGGTTGAGAAGAGAGCGGAGGAGCAGGACCAGAAAAAGGAAGCGGCCAAGAAGGAAAAAGAAGCTACAAAAAGGGAAAAGGAGGTCGCTAAGCAGGAGAAAGAGGCTGCCAAAAAAGAGAAGGCTGAGGCGAAGAAATCTGCTGCTGCTACCAAGGACATCAAGCGGAAGAGAGATACCGAGCCCGACAAGGAGGAGGAGGAGGATGCCGATGTCCAAGCTGATCAGCCTGCAAAGCGTGGACGAGGCAGACCCCCGAAAGCTGGGGGCCCAAAATCGAAGAAACCGGTCGCGAATGCAGATGGTCCAAAGCGCGGCCGTGGTCGACCCCCAAAGGCAAAGTAGATTCAAAAGCTGTGTGATTTTACGAAGGAAAGAACCTCGAAGGGAAGACAAGAACATGCTTTGTTGTTCTCCGCTGGTCCAAAATGAGGTATCACATTCTATGGAATTCTAGCAGGGAAATGGCAAACAAGCAAGCACCTATGAAGCAAGCACAGGCTTTTTCAACCATGCTTTCTATGCATGCAAGTGCTTTGCTTTTGCATATGCTTAACACTTAATGATCGAGTGAATAAGAACTGGCCAGATTACCCGAGCTGCACCCTGTCACCTTTCACGAGTTCACTTCTGGGTTTTTTTCGTATTTAAGGTGCTTAATTCACCACTTCAGTCAATTCACCCACGGTTTCGGTTATTTCTACAGAGAGCACATTCCCAAGCTTTCAACATACCTCGCAAACCTCTCAAAGCCTCCAAAAATCTCAACAGGACGGACATTCGAACCTTGAACATGGCCCAATCAGTTACTTTCACCCAGGCCGACCAGGCTCTATGCCTCGCAGTCATCACACAAAGTCAAGGGTGTTAAGGTTGACCTCGAACTTATCCAAAGCGAACTCGATCTACCCACCAAATCCGCCGCATCGATGCGCTGGTCACGCTTCAACAAGAAACTCAACGAGGCAGCCGGCATACCAGCTACCTTCAGCGAAGCCGACCAAGCTCTGTGTCTCGCGGTGATCAAGCAAGCCAATGTGACTGGTATTGATTACGAGCTTCTCCGCACCCAGCTTTCTCTCCCGACCAAGTCTGCAGCTTCGATGCGTTGGTCGAGATTCAATGCTAAGCTCAAGCAAGGAGCAGCTGGCTCTTCCATCAACGCAGCAAACTCTCCACCATCCACTCCAATTGGCAAGACCACAGGCAAGGCAAAGAGCAGGAACTCTTCAGCCAAGAAACGTAAGATCAATGAGGAGGAAGATGCTGGAAACCAAGCTCCTGAGTCGCCGACCAAGTTAGCTAGGCGCTCTAAGGGTACGAAGTCTGCCAAGGCGGTTGTCAAAAGCAAGGAAGCTGAAGAGGAAGTCGATGGCTTCGAGGACTCCGGCAATTGCACTGGGGAGGAGGCATCCGAGATGGCAAGTCTTTCCGATGACGAGGTCTAAGTGGTGGTACATCGATTTGCAGGACTTTACGTGGATTGGGAAATGATAGCTGTGGATAGGCTGGTATGAAGAGAGCGCAGAGAAATTCAATTATGGATTACGACTAGCCCTTGAACCTCCTTGCAATGTGACTATGCAATGTCCTATGTTGGTGGCGCTAAAAAGAAGCAAACTGCTTTACCCCGCTCTCACATAACAGGGAACTTAAATTCACGATCTTGAATAATGTTTACGGGTTGTTATTATTTCAATAATCTATAGCCAATGGGCTTGGCAAAGTAAGAAGCCCTGTAAAGTGACAACGGGGACATACAGATTTTGAAACCAGCCATAGATTAGGCAGCAAGGACGTGAAAAGCCATTATGAGTCAGAGTGGTCAAAGCAAAGCGTAAGTTCATCTTTAGGGAGTAGGTCTTGTTCAGCTTACAGGATAACTGGTGGAGTGAATTGGAGGTAGCTGGAACTTCACCTTTCCTTTGAAGGAACTTATTCGGGTGTCATAATTGAATATTTCAATGCCTCGTTCACCCAGCTTCTCGAGTTCTCATCTAAACCCAAACATCTTCCGAATCTATCCAGAAAATAACTTCACGACTTCGTATTCCAACTCGACACCATACATCCACAGCCCGATCTAGAAGCACCTCACAGCATAATGCCTCCGACTCTTACCTTCAATGAGATCGAGATCGAACTCATGGTCGCCATCTTCAATCAGATCGGAGTAGGCAAACTCGACAGAAAGCAGCTGGCAGCGGACCTTGGCCTTGCCAATCTCAACACCCTTGATGGACGACTCTTCCGCTTCCGAAAGAAGCTGGCTACTGGCAAAACTGGAGGCGAACCCTCAGCTGAAGTAGACAACCCAGCAGCTCCGGCAAAGGCCAAAGGATCAGCCAAGAAGCGCAAAGCCGAGAATGTCGAGGTGAAGGGCGAAATCGACGAACTCAATTCTCACTTTGAGGATGCCATCTTGCATACCCCGACACGCAAGAAGGCGGGAAGGAAGGCGAAGCCGAAGTCATTCACGGAGGATGAGGCGGATGAGGACTTGGAACAGGATTGGGCGTGATAAGCACAGACCTGGTAATGAAATCTGGGATCTTGCAGAGAGGTTGGGGGAAATGTGACAGGTCTTAAACTGATTTCTTTCGTGGCTGGGATTGCAGGGGGCTTCGAGCGTTACTAAGGTGTAGAGAATGATTGGCTTTCCATATGCATGATCCCGTGGTGGCGCTGCGTGTAATGTAACTCGAGATCTCGTGCCTTTGAATGCAATGGAGCACCTTCAGCAAACACACTCATGTAATATGGAAGATTCAAGTGATAGAATGAAACCGTGATTTCAATGGACGCCACTTCCTTGAAGCACTTCCGTCAAAGAGCTAGAATCCAACAAATGGCTCTGTAGAAACGTCTAGACTAGTCATCATGAACAGCAATGTGAACGTGAATGAATGAAAAAGAATGAGAAAGAAGGCAAGCTCAGAGTGTATTATCAATCAACTTTCTGACATGACCTGGAAGTTTCCTAGTCTCCCTTAATACTCGAAACAATCCAGTTCGATCTCAACTCGCAACCATCTAGCATCAGCACAAAAAATCATCCCCAGCCATGCCTACCAAAAATGAAACCATCTGCATGGCCGTCATCAGAAACTCAACCGTCACCAACATCAACTGGGAGGGGGTTGCAAAAGACTTGGGCGTAGACACCGCAAATGCAGCCAACTGCCAGTGACGACGATTCAAGAAGACCTTCACAAGGAATGACGCTCCGCCGAAGCAACCGGCCAGAGCAGGCGGACGCAAGAAAGAAGCGATTGAGGACTTGATGAGTACCGATGGCGACGTTAAGGAAGAGGATGGAGGTGGAAATGATGAGGATGCTGAAGATAAAGACTGGGTTTGAATGGCCGCTCTCGTGTCAAACGTAGAATGGTTAGGATGTAATCAGTGTCTTGGTCGTTATTTCCCTCGACATCACCAGTATAGCTATGAAATCCTGCAATCGCTACGGATGAGTGTAGTGCCTGCCAAAAAATTAGCTTAGAATTTCGTCAATATCCCAAAGATGTTGTCTCGCGCAGGAATATGAAAAAGACGCTGCATATTGCGGTCTGGTATTTTGAGATTCAGTGCCAGTTTTTCGCCTATTACAAGACTATCAACTTTGGTTTGATAGGTGTCCATGGTGGTCGAGGCTTGTGGTAGCAGGATCTGTGCGTACCTTTAAACGGAATCAACGATCCCTATACATAGGATAAGCCTGCACCAGATCCTTATTCGGCCAAGAATCATCTGAAGGTCCGCTAGAAGTAAAACCATCAAGCCACACCTCCTCAGCATCCTCACCACAAAAGTCCTCGTCCTCTGCAACCTCGCAATCCTTGGACACCTTAACATAATCTCCCTGGTACACGCTGTCCATTCTTGAAGTCCAAATGTCTTTGGTTCTGGTGTCCCTTGTCTCTAATTCCGCTCCATTCTTGTGCGGCAGTCGTCGGTAGTGTACTGATTTCTCCGGAAGTTGTCCAAGGCCCCCATCAATATTGCTTATCCAAGCATGTATGTCACAAGTATGAAGCCGCGGGAGGCACGAAAAAATTCGCGGTCCGAGGCAGCAAAACGGGTCGAAATCTTCGTCTTCATCACAGCATACATCATCTGCATTTACCTCAAGATATAGTTCCTGCAAAGACTCCGGAAGTTCTGAGATGAATTCCATCTGTATACTCTGTTAATCCAGGACATCCCCATGACTTTGGTGGTAGTTCACTCACGATATCGTAATCTTCGAAGTGTGGTCTCCCGTCGTCGCGAAAAAACCCCCCTCCCTCTTCTTCGTGCAAGTCTCCCAAATGCAGGAATTTCAGATTTTTCCATTCATTGAAAAGTTCTCCAATCTCAGCGCTGAAAGGACAATCTATACTAAAGACTGAAAAGCGCTCAATAGGTAGTTCATAGCTTGCAAGTTTCGTCGTAAGCTCCTGGAAAAAGTCGTGCGGTGTCATTTTTACTTCAGGTTGGTCTCTGTACGAAGCTACAATGCAATCGTCATCATATGTTTCAACAAGATCTGAAAGAGCTCAGGGAGCGTCTACTTACTTCTGCTCAGGCTTAGTGCTCTCAGGTTTGGAAGAAGCTTGCACACTTTCAAGATAAAATCCAACTTTCCTCTGGTCCAAGGCCCTTGTGAGAGGGGGATGACTACCGAGTTCAAGGTATGGCGATGTCTCTCGATAATTTCTAGAAATCTACCCTCCGGGTTGCTTGAGCCTTGATGGAATCGTTCCCCGAATTCGAGACCGAAATGCTGCAACTTCATCATGGGCACTGTAGGAGTTCCGGTTTCAATATACTGCTGTACGCGTCCAGGTTCAACAGCGGGTATCTCAGATCCTGAGCCTGAATTGCCGGACATTGTAATGTCTAGAGACTTTAAGTTTGGACAGGTGGACTCTACCGCATTAAGAAGGATATTAGCAGGAGTTAACGGGCCAACAGAATCATCTATCGGGGATGCCATTTTCCAGTCAAGGGCAGTGAGCGAGGTCGGCTCCTTCGTCCAAATATGGTCTTCTGGAGAAACACCCTCAATTTTCAAGGTCGATAGCTGAGAGTAATTCGGAAGTGCGTCGATGATAGTGGCTGCCAGGGGGCTCATCACTAAAAAGGCCTCAGTCAGACCTTTCAGATTTCTAGCTGCGCCGATGAGCATCTCGGTTTCGTCGGTGTTGGAGCTCAATGTTGCATCTTTGAGGCCATATCCATGTCGCCATCTGCAATTCGTGAATTTGCGCACTAGAGAACCTAATTGGGGATTTCTAGGACATCATATTAGCACTCGCGTCTTTCAGTCGAATACACAATGAAACTTACTGAGCGATGGCACGTAGCAATCTCTGCTGTCGCTCGACTTCTGAGCCCTCTTCCTCGGGCTCATCATCGTCTTTGAGATTTAAATCAATTTCAAAGTAAAGCGCAGTCTTCGCAGCTTCTCCAAGATCTCGCGAAGCTTGGATGCAATTGGAAAGATCTTCGGTGTCTGACAGGTGCGAGACGATGTTTGCCAGGATCTCTCCAGGGAGAAGCTTGATTCCGTGCATCGTCTCAATTGACAAGAGTGATTGCGTGGAAGAAAAAGCAGAGAAATTACTTCTCCGATTGTTGCCAGGCGAGCAGTTTTTATATCTGTTGCTCAAGGGCTGGCAACTAGACCTCAGGCCGGAGTAGTTCCAGGCAGAGGCGCGGTTGCCTCGAGATGCGGCGTGGGTATTACTGAATGCTCCCCTGATCCTAGGCCTCGTTCCTTCCAAAATCGCAAACATAAAGGCAGAAACAAAGCGTAAAGCGATATGAAATTGTGAGATTGAGGGAGGGACAGGCTGCATCGATGGTTGGTGAGAGGATCGAGGAGGAGACACAATAAACCTTAGCCGACCCCTGGCTGTGCCACAGCGCTCAGACGCTAATCACTGGAGCCTGTGAGGCTACATTAGCGACAGATGTAGACGTCGTTTAGTGGACCAACCCCTAGAAATATAGGGCGCCATATTTGAAGTCTCAATGGTTTTATTTTTAGACAAAGAGCCTAGATGCCGGACAAGAATTAAAATCTTTTAAATAATAGATAGGCCTGCGAAAATCACCTTAAGGGAGAAAACAAAAATTTCGGGAAAGACGCAAGAATTTAAAGCACGATACTTCGAACCAAACCTTAAACATATATGTAGCAAAGCTGTCCATTGAGGCCCCCGATATTATTCGTCAAGTCATAAGACTTCGCAACCTCAGCCGTCCACTTCAAATCAATAGTATCATCGATAGGTGCATTTCCAGGCAGAACACTCATGCGGTTATCCGGGTCTTGCATCTGCCAAATCCACTGCAACACAGGGGAGTCAGTGTCTTCCTGTTCAAGAAGGTTTCGGGGATTTATTTCCTTTCTTGAGAAATATATACAGTAAAACGGAATACATAAGATGAAACTGCAAGTGATTGGGGAGCATGAAAACAAACCCCCAGAGTTACTTACCCAGATACGGTCAACCATGCCGTGGTGGAGATAGAAGATGGGATCACCTGGTGAAGAGAAGAAATCCTATTGTGACGATTGTCAGAATCTTGAGATCTTGGAAGCAGAGTCTCAGGAGAAAGAGAGGAACTACTTACTCCTCCGGGATCACCGCCAATGGTGTAATGGCCACCCAAATGCACACCCCAGTCATTCTTCTCAGGCGTCCCAAGCATGACTTGCTGCATATCATCGATCTTCGCATTCTTCGTGATAAGTGCATATGTGAAGTTGGCGTAAGTCACCGCTGAAGAGTACTTGTTTACATCCCGTCGCAGGCATCGAGGGTTAGAGCCGTAGCCGTCCGCGCGAGGATTGGCTGGAATATCTGGTAGCATGGGCGAGATGGGGCCTAAACTGACGACCATGCTGCGTGGAGTCAGTCATGAGGGTTTCTGAAGGGAATTAAGGGTCTCACTCTTTGAATGGCCCTTCAGTTACGCAACCGCCGCCGCCTGCTGCTGGAATCATATCGTATGGCGGGGCAAAAGCACCCGCGACCATGACTCCAGAATAGTTGGTATAACCACCGTTACCACCCAAGCTCGTCGCATTGCCATTAAACAAGGGCGAATGGACTGGATCCGCAGCAGTGCGACCCCAGTTCCAGTACTGTTGTCCTGTGTCAGACTTTGAGGCGATGGCTTAGCTAAATCTGAAACTTACAGGCTGGTAGCCCTTATAGCCACATTCTTCACGAAGAGCCTTCTCATACGCCCAAATGTACAATCTGTGTGCGGGGAACAGGTGCGGCTGTATTGCGAAATCAAGTAAGTGGTTGATTTGATCATCACGAGCATGTGGAACCAACTGTTGAATGAAGCTCAAAAGCCATCGACTCGTGAGTCGCAACGAAATCATCGAAGCGATTCAAGGCACCCGGAAATTGATCCCTGGGTGACTTTGGAGGCTTTTTCTGTAGACATAGTACAGCGTCGATGTAGTCTGTCTTTTGCGCTTCCGAGAGATCATGCCTTCACGGGGTATTAGCTTCAGGTTTGTTTTTGCTACCTCTGATGGACCTCTTCCAAGAGAATATAACGTTCAGAAACGAGACGCTTACCATTCCATTCTTTTGACTGCATTCTCAAGAGTACATCCAGATTTTGACGGATTCTTAGCGAGCCATTTTTCGAAGTTAGCCAGGCTGGATGCTTCGAGCTTGTCTACCTCATCGAGAGGATATGGGCCATCGGTCCTCCTAGAACGAATAATATATGAGCTTTGTGCATGTTACGATGGCATACGTTCGAGAGACGTACCTTTCAAGAGTGAAACCCTTCTCCGCAACAGGACTTGCCCCTGCCTGGAACACAAGGGACGCGAGTAGTACCAAGCCTGTATAAATCATGTTGATAATGATTCAAATTTACAAAGAGAAACCTTGATGATAAGATTCTCTGTGTTCATGGGCCACCGCATGTGGTCAAGCTTCCTTCTAATACTTTTATGAATGCCCCACATGTAGATGCTAGCAGTTTGTACTCGGTCTAGAGTTGCCGTATAAACAAGCTTGGAAGGTAGGGATGGCCATTGATCTGAAGTCATTGGTTAGTACATATGCTTTGCTAAATGTGTTATCATTCTAATGAATTAAAGATGGTCCAAGAGGGTGTCTCCAGGGAAAGGCCAGGGAGATATCAAGAGAGTTGGGAATTTAGACTCACATTTGCGTCGCCTAATTGGATTGGTTAATATGCGGGGACGCTTTACCCTATCCGATATTCAGATAATTTAAGTGGGCAATTGATCCAGACATGTTCCTCTTAGAACCTAGTTCAGAAAAACTACCGACAGCTTCGGCATATCAAATGCTGAGGACTTCGACCACAGAAATTCCCACCGGGCGAGTATGTAGATTGAACTTGCTGTAGATATGCGTGCTCAATTGAGAAAAGTAGTCGTGAGTCGATCGCCACCTCTCCAGAAGGATGGATATATTGCAAGCGAGAGGGATCGTCGGTGGCTTTGGTACTCTCAGCAAGAACGTCTTGTGGTAGGTAGTCAAATTCTGCTCCCGTACAAACACAAATGGTATTTGCCCCACCAACACTCTAGGTGGATTTTCCTTCCAAGTATCGCATATAATCTAAGACATCGACCAAGTAGATGGAGCAAGTAGAGTAACGAATCATTGATTAATACTTGTTTCTGAGTGAGCATTCAAGCAGTCCCCAACCTAGGCCGAAGAATAATAATAAAACAAATGAACGGAAATCTACCCATCTGCCTTGGAAACTGGTATGAGGAGAGCCATCAAGCAGCACTTGCAAACAGCCCGGACTTAGGTAAATTAGATATATCATTAAATTGTGCCATGAAAGCTACGAAGCAACACCAAACCATGCTCATTATCGTCCTTTTTCGCCCCTATTTCCATAATCGAATTATAGAAGCGTCTTCGACTTCACAAAATACCAGGAATAATTGCCTTTCTTTTACCAACCTTCTCCTTACCAAACCGCTCCACATACCACTCCTTCCCCTTCACAGCCCTCGGCAGCATCGCCGCGATCTCATTCAACAGGAAGTTTCTAGCAGGCACACATGCACTGCCCCCCATAAGCCAGAAGCCACCCCATTCGATCCACTCACAAAGATAATGCGGGTAGAGTATATACTCAAACAGGCCATTCTGCGGAAGCATATACACCTTCTCCACCGCTTTACCACTCTCGCCCTTTTCACTAGCCCTCCTTTCCGCGCTTCTCTTCGCTGCTCTCCGGATCTCGCGCAGCTCGTCGTCATGAAAGATGTTGCCCATGAAACCAAGAGCCCAGATCATCATGCCGAGCTCCATTCGTCCACCAGCTACGTAATCGAGTTTGAAGCCCGCCCATGCGGCGCGAGAGGTGGGACCATGTCCGCCGAGATAGCCGCCGATGCTTAGGCCATTGACGACTTGGAAGGCCATGGCTAGCAGCCAGACGAGGACGTGGATTGGGGCCATGGACGGGTTGATGAGCGGGCTGAGGATGGCGCGGTAGAGGTAGTGGATTACCTTCTAGTGTCAGCCATTGTTGTTGTTGGTATGAGAGGCATATAACTCACGAACAGACCGCCCATAGCTTTATTCTCCCATGGTAGCGCTGAGAGACCAACTTGGGCGGGGAGCGTGTTCATGATGTAGAGCAGGGTAATAAATCCCGGAGCTTCCATCGTGATCCACGCAATCTTGCCGGGGATGTTGAGCCTGCTCGTAACAGACGTTTTTCCCATTCCATACCACGGGATCATCCATTGCAGGAGTGTGAGCTTCATCGGACATTAGCAAGATTCGTGTTTACGTGAAGTGCGAGGTTCATACTATTGGGAAGAATTGGAAGAGGTACACGACCAGTTCCCAATTCTCGCGCGAAGGGGGCATCCAGTTCTCGACGATTGCCATGCTGCTAATGCTGAAAGAAAGACTTGAACGAGTGTTGTTGATGAGAAATAAAGGAGTGAAGTGAAGCTTCAATGTCGTCACTAGACTAGCAACTGCCGCGGTGAAACGGTAACGGTAACGGTCTGGGCGGGGATCTGCAGCCTTGCATGCAGCCTCGTCTTGGCTCTCTGCCATTGGCCTACTCCACGGCTTTCTTTGCACACCTCACATCTTTCGTACGCGTCTGGCCTTGCTTAATCCTCAATGTCTTCCTCACCTTTACCCCAGCCAAATATGCGCCACCGCATCTCTCACTACCGGTCCCTCCTCTCCTCGTTCTCCTCCTCCCCAAACACCTTCAAAATCCTCCACTCTCTCCCTACCCCGCCATCCACCTCCTCAACCCCAATAACCACCCTCCTAACCCTCGACTCCTCCTTCAACCCCCCAACACTCGCCCACGCCCACATCTGCACCACCGCCCTCTCCTCCCTACCCTCTCAAACCCTACCCTCTCAAACCCTACCACGCATCCTCCTCCTCCTAGCAACAACCAACGCCGACAAAGCCCCGAAACCCGCTTCCTTCGAAGAGCGTCTCGTCATGATGGAGATATTCGCCTCCTCTCTCCTATCTCACTCCCCCTCGCCCTCTGGCATCGATATAGCAGTCACCAAACACCCGTATTTCGTTGACAAGAGTAAGAGCATTGAGGAGAGCAGGGAGTATGGAAGTAGTGGAGTGGAGCAAGTTCATTTGATTGGCTTCGATACTCTGACGAGGTTGCTGGATACGAAGTATTATCCCCCGGAACATAGACTGGGGTCTTTGGTACCATTTTTGGAGAAGCATCGGTTGCTTGTTACGTATCGCACGGATGATAAGTGGGGGAGTAGGGAGGAGCAGGATGCGTATATTAAGGCTATTGCGGATGGGGAGTTGGACGGTGTTGGTGGGAAGAAGGAGTGGGTTGGTGAAGGGCGGATACGCATGGTTGAGGGGAGGAAAGAGGGGGAGGAGGTGATTAGTAGTACGAAGGTGCGGGAGGCTGTCAAAAACGGGGATAAAGCTGCATTGAAGGGCTTGGTCACAGATGGTGTTGCGGAGTATGTGTTGGATGAGGGTTTATATTTGAAGGATGATTGAACGACATCCTGGGCCAATTGGCAGCTCTCCACAGATGATCGACACCGAATTCATAATTGCCAACAACCAAAAGCTCGACCGTCCAACATATATATTCTATCAGGTTTCCGCTTCCACGGCCAATCGGAACACATCCTATCAATACCAACAAACTCCAGAATTACCTCACACTATACTTGAGTCCCAAAAAACACCTTTCGTGTACCTTTTTGAAAGCGGAGAAGTGTATCGAGAAGACAGCGGCGTCCATCGGTTAAAGAGTTCACAACAGCCAAGTTGCCAGCGTACCGGAGGGATAAGCGCACGGAATGGGTGTGCAGAAGAAGAACATGAGGACAGTACCTATTTCTGTTAGATGGTGATGTATCACGTTTTTAGGTTAAGGCTACGCCTCCAGAAGGGTGACGCCGATGTTTGTGGGCGATGTTGTATCAGAAGGGACGCCGTGGGTAGAAGCTGTCGTGATAAAGAAGAGACCTGGCTGCTGTTGTTAGGCAAGGAACAATAGAACCGTCGATGATACCAAAGGGGTGGAAACGCGTAAATGATTGGACAGGCTACTTAGTTTGTACATCTCGAAATATCTTGAAGGGCACACCAAGCAAGGAAACTGTGATGAATTTTCACGTTCTGATGATGGCATTGATAGAAGGAAGAAGCTTGTCGCTGATTATACGATATCTATTAATTAATCATCTAAGTCTGTCTATACAATAAAGCAAGCCTCAAGCTGTGCCACAGGTGTATCCATCTACCAATACCAAACTCCCAACTAATACTTCTGGGAGCCATGCCCAATTCTCATGTCCTGAATACCATAACCACGAAACTCCCTTTATCAAAATATGCATACCAAGGTGAAAAAATACCAACTCGAATATCAAGGAGAATCCCGCTTCCTTTCATGACGGTAGTCATCTGTACTCCTCCTCAGCGTACGTCCCCTTCTCGTACTCTCACCCCCGCTTGAATAAACATCCCAATCCTTACCACTCCAAGTCCTATATTTCTTCTTCCGCTCACTCAAGAATACTCCATCCGCACCAGCAAGGCAGTCATCGTAGTATTGAGGGTCAGCAACACTGATCTGCCGGATCTCCTGACAGCCCCCGCTGCCATCAGCATCAACACTCATTTTGGTAAAGTTCCCCCTTTGCTCTCTCACAAGGTTCGTTTGCTCCTCATGTATCTCTTGGGCCTGCTGCGATGGTGTCCGCATGGTGATAGGAAGAATCTCCAATTCCGGATATGCGAGCTTGCCAGCGGTTGTGAGACTGCTTCTCCGTCCTAGAGAATGGGTAGAGGCGCCTTGTTTGGCCAATGTGTCAAACGCGTACTTCTTGTGCTTGATTTTTTCACCAGCTCTATCCTTTCTGTCGCCAACCCTTTGGTTTAAATGCCTGTAAACATCGGCATGCGAAGAGTGGTCATCGTCGTCATGGTGATACAAATGTTCCTTTTTCTCGCTGTGATACCAAACAGGCTCTCCTTTCTCGGTTCTCTTGGCAATTGCAAAGTCTTTGGAGTCAACATTATCTCGACGCCCAGCGCTGAGACTACGCTCCGCACGAGAGTGACTGGGGTAACGAGCCCAAGCGGCTGGATACCTTCTGTCAGGGCCAGTAGGTTTAGCTTTCTTAACGATGCTTTTGCTCTTCGCTTTTGCCTTTTTCGCCGTCGCAGCCATCTCAGCTTCCCAAGAGTCCATTACCATCTCCTTGGCTGCCACTCGCTTTTCAAATCTCTCCTGGTATTCCTGAGCTGCACTAACATGATCATTCAAGTCCACTTTTTTCTTCTTACCCCAGCTCAAGTTTCTGGCGAATTGCCCAAAAATACTCTTGCTTTGTATCTCTTCATCAACATCACTCTTCCTCCTAGAGTCTTCACTGTTTCTCTGTTGCGGTAGCTGAAGATTATGACCTATCTGGCTCGTTTTTCGCTGGCCTTGTTCCTTGACAGCCATGCCCCACATATTGGCGGCATAGTCATCACTCTTGGGCCTTATTGGGCTTGGGAGGTTCACCAATCCTCCAGGACTCAGCGTTCCAGCACTAGATTGCAATTCTTTCGGATCAAAATTGGGGACTGGCACGCTGAGTAAATCCTCCATGTCTGTCGGGCCATCAAAACTTCTCAGCGTAAGTTTCTTCTTTAACTTGGAAAGCTTGGAGGGCTTGCGGGAAGGAGGGCTAGGAGGTGGTAGCATCTTCAGATCAAATTCCTCGCGGAACCTGCTAGACCTGGGCGTACTTGGGACACGCTGTTCCGCAGATGCGAATCGTTTTGGGATGATGCTAAGTTCGACTTCGCGTTGACGAAACGACGAGGTTTCAGAAGCAAGGACGGAGCTATCATCAAGAGTTGTTCGGCGCGATTGTCTAGTTAGGGGAGGTGCAAGGTCGAAGAAAGAGTCATTTATTGACGGTGTCGCGGTTTTTTCGTTGGCTGAATAGGCAACAGGAGGTTCTGAAATTGAGTTTTAGTTTACTTGAGTTCTTGAGACGGGTTTCTCTAGACTCACTTCTAGATTCTATAGGATCTGCCTTTTTACTAGCAGCCACAAGCGAAGGTAGATGGTTTCTGGAGCTATGAGGAGTTGGTTGTATGCTGTTGCCCGCTGACGGATAGATAGATGATGTTCCATCTTGTAAAACCTTCCCCCATGACTGTGGGATGCGCTCGCTCAATGGTGCCGAATCGGAAGTGTTTTGCAGATAGCGAGCCCGCTCAATCCTTAGCACTCGAGAATTGTTACTGCTTGAAACGCCACGATTGTGAGAGCCCCAACTTGATAGTTGAGGGGAAGAAGCCGAACTTTGGAGACGGCTAGATGCCAATCGTTGAGATATGTTCATCTCATGGAGATGGAGAACCGTTGCATTGGCTTCGATGCCGCCGTCAACGCCGCCAAAATCATGGTTGACGCTACAAGTATCTGTATGAGAAGCCAGAGCATCAATATTGGCATCATCTTCCGAGCTCACAATGGCTTGAGATGGTGATCTGAGCCCTTGGCTGTGCATCCAGTTCCTCAAAGGCAGGGGGCCGACACCAAAATGCTCTAGAGTAACCGGAAGAGACTCAGCATGCTCTTTGCCTAGCCCGCGGAGGATCTCCCCCCGTTTGTTTGAGCCGAATGACAACCGCCAGGACGATTTGGGGGCGTCGGTGAAATCTGGAAGATGTGTTGCTGATATGATTGGTTCTGGTGGAATCGGAGGAAGGGGAGAACTACACTTTCGTGTAGGCACATACAAAGAAGGTTCGGGAGTCGTCGGTTTCCAATCGTTGAGAATTGGCGAACTATGTCGTCTAGATATTGTGGAACCTGAATTCACTAATGTAACGCTCGAATCAATTTGAAGTGAAGAGTGTCGAGGAGTTTGCTTCCATAAGACTTCATCCCCGAGTTCATCCTTCTGTGGTCTTCATGCTGTCAGAATGAGACTCTCGGGGGAACATCTTCACTTACGTCTTCAAGGGAGACAGTGCTGGGAATGGTAGCGACGGATATTCCAAGAATGGAGGAGCTAGGTATGGAGGATCCAAATTGGGAAGATCACCAAGAGTCAATGAGGGTCGACTCTTGTTCTCCAGAGGAGTGCTAGCGTCAGCAATGGAAGCCAACGACTTCGCATCATCATCGTAAACCCCCTCGTTGCCGAGCTCTTCTTTGATTCTCCTTTCTCGAATCCGCCTCAGTTCTGCTCTGCGTTCGACTTCTTCAGAGCTCGTTCCAACACTTGTTCTCGAATGCCGTTTGTTAAGAGCCGACTCGCGTGATAAATGCTTCTTCAGCTTTTGAGTGACAGCTGTCAGGGCGCTCGTGTTGCTTTTGGTCAAGTTGAGACGCTCGCTACCAGTTTCACTCAGTGAGCCTGTGTCGTTTCCCAGTAGAATTGCTTTCAACTTGTAGGTGCTATTGTTCTTGACTTGAATAATCTCTGCCGCAACGTCCTTGTCATCCTCCTCGAATATCGGTCGCAGCTCGGCTGCTTCTGCTGCGGTCCACGAGACTACAGGATCGCGCGCGACCTTTGGGGGGAAGGGGCCTTGAGAGACAGCCGGTCGAGGTAGTGGCCCGTCCGGAGAAGGAGGCTGTCGACCTGTGCAGCAATTGCTACTTGTGAAGAGAGAGGCCATTGCAAATAGAATGAATAGCAAGGAAATACAACGCCAAAAATGAAGTCACATTGCGTGCTGAAAGGTGAAGGGACGATGAGGTGAATCGCGTTCAAGTCACGAACAACATTGCCTTCAAGAGAAGGAGTGCCATGACGAAAAAGTATATTTGACATGTAACTTTACCGCAGCTTCTACATTGAAATCGGCATCGCAAAACCCGAAACTCTCTTGAATCAATAATACTTACAGAAAGTGCGATGGTATGTACTGCGGAAGCTTTCATGGACTCCTCAGTACATTGAAAGATCTGTACCTCACTCTAATGCTCAAATAACCTGAAACTACAGCCAACTCGGCTTCGAATTCAAGTCCAGCAAGATTGAAATTCGAAAGGCGCCTTCCGTGCCTGCGTGTCTTTTTTCATGACGAGTTCCCCGGAACTTGAAACAGGACTCTACTCAGAAATTCTCAACACTTTCCAGCAAAAGCATTCTCGGAATCAATCTCAGACTGCGCACAAACTTGGAGTGAAATGAATGGCAGATCGTTACCATCATAAAAATTTGAAACTTTTCTTACGAAATAAGCATGAGGTAATGCACCTTCGAAAATAATTTCAAATCTTTCAGCGGTAAAAACGCGACGTCAATTTTCATTTTCATTCTGATCAGCCCCTGAAGCCAAGGAAGCACTTGCTCTGCCCCTGAAAATCCCCTTCCCATCCCTCAGCCGCTTCCCATCGGCTTCCCAAATGCGCATCCTCATTAGGGCCGACCTCGGTGAATAACCAAATCGATTACTATTCTTCCAAGCAAATAGTCTGGATGGCATTTACTTGAAAAGTAAGGTGGAAAAATCAGAAAAAAGTTTTCGATACTACTGTACTGTGCACGGTGTAACATTGCAAAGAACCTCCAGCAAGCGCGCCGCTTCCGGCATATGCCCCTTACGTATCCAATTGCTCGGTGCCATCAAGCCTCCTGCTTACTTATGTGTCATTAGCCTCCACCTCCTTCCCGATCCTCACGGCTCGCACGTGTCGTCGTTGCATTTGCTCCTTTCGTTCGAGATTAAAACCATAGTAATAAAACTTGTGGCTTTTCAAAAGGTTTGAGAGCCCTAGCAATTTCGAAAGAGACGATGTGGACGGCGCTCGCTCACTCGCGGCGATGCCGACTTGAGGGGCTTGTCTTATAATTTTTTTTGTTTTATTTCTAATACATGGCGGTTTGAGAAAAGCATGACACCTTCCGTTCCCGCACTTGTATCTCCGAGGCGCCCGGCTTGCTGGCTGGCATGCTGCAAGGGTGTCTGGAATGGGAAAAGTTCTAGAAGACGCCACGATGTCAGATTGTCTTTCTAGCGTGCTTCCATATCAGGGATATGCATTTTCGTCGGCAGGGAGGGGCTTACGGAGTAGGGTCGTGGTGGACACCGTGGGGCCGCCATGGGAATCAATTCCAATTTTGTTGTGGGCGGTGAGCCTGAATGAGGCATCCATGCGCTGCCGTGTGGGTACTGCGGTGGAATGATTTTCTAGAAGGTCGGGTGGAATGTTCGATCGCTTCTGCTTCTGTTTGTTCAAGTTCATGCTGAACTCTTGGGGCATCTCGAGACGAGCAGCCGCAAACGCCCAAAGTACTACGTAGTAAGCAAACAAAGCAGAAGGAATGTGGCGCGATCGCGCTAAAAACTTACCTCATACTGTGGTATATTTTACGATTGCGATGCCTTACCTTGACATAATCATACGGTACGGTACTTTCGCGGCTTGATACAACCTTGGCCGGATCCAAGTCCCTGATTCGCTAGATCCAGGGGGAAAATTGAATTTTAAGCTCGAAATGGCCATTTTCTTTGCTATTTCCTATTTTGGAAAAGAAATTCACCGACGGCAGGTCACGAGCGTGGTTTTGTCGTTTTCGTTCCAACGCATCCATGTACCATCAGCATGGGAACGGAAGATGAGCTGGTGCTCGGCGGCACACTTCGATCTCAGGAGATAGCGACCTTCTGGAAGCTGATAGGTCCGTTTCGGGTAAATTGGCAGAGCTGAAGAAGCATCATGCTTGCAGTTGAGATTCAAGCTTTTCATGGGGAAGGCCGAAAATGGAGTCAGCAGATGGGCACACCATCTTTTGTTGCTTGATCATTCGTTATTGCTTTTCTTAATGGAGAGTTATTAAGCTTTGTGATGTCCTAGGTTGTTCATTATCAAGCCTGGACATTGTTCAATCACAACTCAGAGAATCGTCAATCAATGGAATCAATGGCGATTTGGAGGGCACGGCCTTTGCGACTTTTCCGAAATATATTGTTTTCGCAATCTATTTCTGCACGAAAAGAGTATTGAGCATTTTCTCACTGGAGAGAGAGCCTCTTGCGCTTGCATAGCCTGATCTACGCTGAACTATACCCGCGATCTCACAGTGGTGCAGCTGTGGGAATAACAGCAGGCATCTTAATTGCTGTGTCGCGCATGTAAAGGATCGGCAGCCATTGGAGAGAATATATTGTTGCTGCTGCGATATGATGCCACGATGTGCAATTTGCAGTGCCGTGCTATCCCCATCCCTATCGCTGGTGTCCTGGGGAACTCTTAGATTGCATTGGCGCTTCGGAACTCCTTCCTCAGCTTTGTGGTGTGTTGTGCTGGTGTGTGCGCTAAGATTCTTGCGTTGAATTTCTGAGGGTTTTGATATGCTCTCGGCACTTGGAGCTTGACAGGAAACTCTTTGTGACGGCAGATGCCTACATGTACCGAAGAAGGCTAGCAGAATTGAGCAAAGAGGAGGGGCGTTCAATGTGCTAATGATGATCGTCGTGAGCTAAGAGCTTCTGAGATAGAGTTTTGGTGGAATTTGGCGTGAATTGTTCCGAATGTAGTGGCCATCGTCAGCGCGCCAAGTGAGTGACGATAAGGGCATTAGGGTCAGGAATCAACGTTCCGGTCGCAAGCGCTAAAGTCTAATCGTCGATGAATGTCTCATGGCACTTTTAATCTTTTCCTTCTCTTTTCGGTCTTCGGGGCATTTCGTCCTGACTACTGATGACAATGAGATGATGGCGAAATTGCAATATGGGAAGATATATTGCGGCCGCTACAGAAGTAACTTTATGTTCAGGTACCACCAATAACAAAAAAATAAGATACTGTATACGTAGTATACTGTATGCTAGGGCGAGGTGGCGAACCGGGCGTCGATAGAGGAGAGGGTTCTCGGACGGGATTACTACGTAGTACTCAAGCACCCTCAGTCGAATCACGGCATTGACGCGCGAGTCGTGTGCTCGGGGGTTTGGATGATGGGATTTGTGAGCGTCACGTTTTCCGCGATCTGGGTACTGTATGGGGTGGGAGCACCACGTGGTGTGTGTGTTTCCTCTTCTCCTGGGCCTCGTAATAATTTGCATCTGCTTGCATCTGGTTGCATCTGCAGGGCATGCATCGGGAAAGCGATCGGCCAATATTTTGCTCCGAGGCAGCGTCGAAACTTCGAAAGGGAAGCTTCGAAGGGACGCCAAGATCGCGCCAGGCCACATTGGCTGCTAATGCCGTGCTGAAGGGGCGCCATCCTTTGCGGCCTGCCCTTTGGGATGGGTGGATGGGGGGGATGATGCCGCTTTGTTGTGGACGGGGGAGGGATCCCTGTCGATACTCGATACCCCTGTTACAGAAGCCCTCTGCTGCTTCGATGCTAGGCCGGATTCATGCTGGTGGAATGCCGATCTTACGTGATTGGCTGCGTACTAAATCGGGGTGGATTCACGGTGGATTCACGGTGGATTTGCGGTGGAAGGGCGTGCTTGCTCATTCGCCCCGCGTTGGAAGGAGTCAGTCTTCTAGCGTTGCTTCTAGGCCGCCCCACCACCGTCTTTTCGTCTTCGCCGCTTTCCAAAGACCAGAGAGAGGGGCCTCCCTGAATCTGAAAGTGAGGGATGATGGGTCCCCTCGATGACTTGGCTGCTTGGCCTTGGCCTTGGCCTTTGCCTTTGCCTTTGCCCTCCTTCCCTTCAGATTGGGGTTGGATTCGCACCAGATGATGTGACACGATACCATACTGAATTCCGCAGGAGAGTGAGTACTGTATGAGTGACTGTATGAGTGAGTGAGTGCTGCAGTTATTCTCACTCACTGCCACCCTGGCCTGTTGGATCGATCAAATCAACTATCAATCCCCATCTGTAATCCTCCCAAAGTACCCCCTCCCCCTCCTGGTCTCTCATCCCTACCAGCACCCCTTCCCTTCCCCTTCCCTTCCCCTTCCTGTGCCCTCGCCTTAATTGCGCGCTGCCCGCTGTATGGCTGCTGGTACGCATTCCCAGTCGCTATTCCCCGTCTCAGGATCGCTGTGATGCTGAACCTAGTAGGAGTGTAATAGTGTAGTAGTGTAGTAGTAGTAGTGAACCCACCACTGCCCAGCTCTTCTTCTCTCAAACCTCCTACTCCTTCCTAGCTGCCTTCCTGTACTTTATTTCTTCTCTTTTGCCGTAACCTCCGTAACCTTACCTCTGTCTCATCATCCTGTGGATCGCCTTCACGCGGTGGATCAGGCAGAGACCACCAAGACCAAGACCACCAAGACTACCTAAGACCCGCCGACTAAGAATCTTCAGAGACACTAAGGTGATGGCATGGACAAGGTCATGGTTTAGGTCTGTTGCGTAGATGCTGCTGCTGCTGCTGCTGCACCCTTCCATCATGCCAATCTCAAGATCCACTCCTCGCTCTGTTTCTGCGCAGGCCGACGACTCAACTACTCACTCACTCACTCACTATTACGCCTACGCCGAGAGCAGCCATTGCAACTGCGACATCTCTTCTCCCATCCCCATCCGCATCCGCATCCGGGTGCTCTACTGCTCTTGCAACGCGGCCCAATACCATAATCACGGGCCACAAAGGACAAGACTTCCTCACCCTCGCCTCCTGCAGCAACTCTAACCTTCCTCCCGACGCGCCCGAAAAAAAAGCCCCTTTGTCTTGGTTCTTTATCGTGGAGCAACAGAACATCTAGAAGACTTCCACGAAAGCCACTCACGAGACGTCAACCTTCACCATCTCCACTAATCACCATCAACTCTTTTTTTGGCCCCTTCCAGATCCAGAGTGTTAAACTCTCATCAAAGAGCCTCCTCATCATCATTAGCTTCAAGTCACCTGTCAAGTTTCAACGTCTATTAAGCTTTATACCAAGCGTGGCACTGCCCTCCACACCTCCCATCGCGATCTTGACCATCTACACCTCCACCCTCACCTGTCTTACCAATCTAATCAACTCCCCCACCAACTCACCAAATCACCAACTCAGAGCATTGTCCAGCTGTGGATTGACTACTTTCGCGCTTTATTCGCCGGTGTTTTTCTCCTTGGAACGACTCGCTTTTCTTCTCTGCTCTTACTCGAGATACCCGAAGTTCTGTCGCCAGACTCCACCCGTTTCTAGGAAGCTTCCTGTTGTAATAAAAGTCATTCGGCTCAAATACACGTCGCTGTTCAGTTTTCTCCTTTTGGCAGGTTGCACCGTATAACACCAGTCTTTTCGCAATATACCACAGACGAGGACTTCTCCGATCACTCAGCCTTTCGCCACTGCGACCTGCCTTGGACTTGGAACACACAAATCCCGGTGTTCGGGCTCCCATTCCAGAAACATTCCCAGCGGCATCACATCCTGCAGATACCCGTCCTGTGTTCAGTCACGAATCAGAGTCATTGGAACGTTTCTTGGTGGCATTTCGGTATCCCGCGGCTACTTGCAGACCACGACGTTACGACCTTCTTTCTCCTACACGCGATCAAACGGTGGCATCACCAACGATATCTTCGAGAGCAAACAGGCGAGAATTTTCCCTTGACAAGCTTTCTGTACAATAAGCACCGTTTCGACAGATGCATTCGACAAGGTAGCATTGGGTCACTGCATTTCCACGAGTACTTCCATAGACCGGTATTGACGACCACACTCGATTCCACGTTGAACACTTCGAGAGCTATCACATCCGTTTGAGGAGGACGTACAGCTCGAGTATCCTCATGAAATATCTGCGAACCGCAATGCGAAAGTCGAAACATCGAAAACCGCCATCACTGTACCTACACACATCATCGAAGGAGACGTCACCGCGCTGCTCATCCGTCTTGTCGGATTGGGACGCAGACGACGAGGGCTTCATGTCTTCCGGGGATTTTCTTCCTTCGAGGCCATTGAGTCTTTCGATACCCTCGGGACCATATTGCCCTCGACGGCCAACGTTACAAGAGGTTCTGTCGAGCACAGCACCGCCGCCATGGACGCTAAGCGCATTCATGGCGTACCTTTCTCAAAACCACTGTCTAGAAACTCTGGAGTTTACAATGGATGCGAAGAGATACACCAAACATTATCGGGACATGATCGAGAGGGACCCCCACACGCCGCTGTCTCCGCACACCCCAGAATGCGAATACGTGAAGATGTTATGGCAAAAATTATTAGACGCGTACATTGCGCCCAATGGGCCAAGAGAAGTCAATTTACCTTCAGATGTCCGAGATCGATTAGTGTCACTGCCCTCCACATATACTCCCCCGGATCCCGCGGAATTGGAGCCAGCAGTCAAGATCATTTTTGAATTAATGGAAGAGTCCGTTCTTGTCCCATTCCTCAACTCTGTCACTCCATCACGCAATTCCGAGACATACACAAGCCCCTGGACTTCAGATGAATCTATGGCCGACGCATACATGGCAGGATCCTTAGATGAACGGTCACTTTCTCCTGCAAAGGCTCGCAGGGAAGGAAGCCCCACTGGCAGTGGCAGCGGGAGTGACTCTATCTCACAATCCTACAGCGGCCCATCACCGCGGCTCTCACATCAATCCCACCTATCAGCTGCACTAGGACGAGGATCTCGTCTATCCGCGTACGTCTCAGGCTCCTCCGCAACATCATCAGCTGAGGCCCCCGATACCCTCACCGATGACAGTACAGATTCCCCTTCTCCTTCAGCCTCTGCTCTCGAGCCAATGACTCCTCCAACAACACCGCCAACTTCCAATATAGGCTTCGCCGATGTGTCGCCTGGGACTAGTCCTCACCATGGCCGAAGTGAAGGCAACAGTTGGAAAAAGATGGGTGCCAAGTTTGGATTCAAGAAGAGCCGGTCAGGTCACGGATCAGGCTCTAGTACGAGCAGTTCTAGATATCCCATGGGGAGGGATTCCAGCCCAGAGAGTGGCAGTGGTTTATGAGGGCGACAGGTCACGTCGTCACCAAATGATGTTTTTTCTATTATCCCTATTCCAGTTATTGCGCCCATGGAACATCCTGTCGCAGGGCAGCCTTTCTCAGGCGCTTTACGTCCTCGCGAAATTCGCAAAAATAAGGCTTTGCTGCACGGTGGAACCAGCTTGAAGCTTAGTGAAGGCGATTCATCGCCGGTACTGGAAGCGCATCCAGGTTCCCCCGTCAATTTAGATGAACGACCGCGTCCTTCCCTCGCGGCGTCGTTATCGCAACGTCTTTATCATGGCAGCGATGCAGAACTCGCAAAGTTCGAAAGGAAAAAGCTAGCAGGGAAAAAAGAAGAAGCTATCAGGAGGGATGGCGTGGCCGCAAAAGGCTATTGCTCTGTAATAGACAGGGCCGGGTCCAATGAGTGGGATCACTCGAATCCGCCAAACAAACTAATGCAAGTTGCTTCGGGCCAACCTTTCTACATCCCTGCCAAGATCTCGGAACAGGACGAAGTCCATCCAGGGACTCGTTTTGATACCAGTATCGACGGTGAGCAGAAACGTCTCTCAGTCGATACCGAGATGGCAATGGAATTTGATTTCAAGACCGAGAACGGGATATGGATATCCGCGAATCCCCTCGCACATGAATCAAGAAGCAGCCTAGCAACTACTACAACAACCACAACCGCGATGACTTCCACCACTCTCGTAGAAGATCGGATGAGCCACGGCGCTCTGACTATCGACACCAGCGTTGCTAGCTCTGCAGCTAGCATGATGTCCTCCGTTGGCTCCATTCAATCTGCCACAACCACAGCCACTGCAGACATCTACGGCTGGGAAGAGGAGCTTGAACGGAAAGAAAGCGTCGAGACCAGCATGGCCTGGGAGCGTGAGATTGGCCGTCGTCTTCCGAGCGGTGGACGAACACCCGGCCCTCGCATGCGCGGTGGGATTCACGAATACAACTACAAACGTACGGGCGGAGATGGCAAGCGCAAGAGCTTGTTATATCGAGTACTGAATCTTTCTGGATCGAGGCGCGGATCTGCCGACGATGGGATCCCGCCATTGCCGGGCACGACGAGCCCGACGACTGCATGTCCGACTACTTCTGCTTGAGCGTTGAAATTTTTTATTGGGGGGCTTAAAACATGGCATTGCCGGCGTTTGGAAACATTTCTACAAGACATCTTCATTCATCATTTCTAGCCGCATTGCGTCCCTCGGGGGATGAGTGTACTGCAATATTCGATATTCAAAATCTAGGGAGGGAAGGGAAGCCATTTGAGTGCATGCATATCCAAAACGGAAAATTGGCGAAGTGTGTTTTTGCTGTGATTTCTTGTTTGGCGCTGGAGGGAGTACTTCTGTGGGGTGGTCTACGGACTACTTGATGTTTTTCAAGAATGAAAGAGATGAGTTACTATCATTGGGTGGCGTTTTGGGGGAAGCTTCACGGGATGAACGAGCGCTGTGATGACAGCGTGCCGTGAATGTGATAGTGTGCGTGGACGGATATATGAGAATATAATATCTAGTGCCTGTTCACTCTATTCCTACTTTGCTTGTGATGTGATGTGATGTCTGCCTCCTTCCAAGTGGAACCTCGAACAATCCCACCTCCTTTCTCAAAGCCATCTGTGACCCAAATCCGCCCCTTTGAAGTGGGGAAATACTACTCCTCCAGCAAGTCAGCTCCAGGGCGTACATTACTCATTCTCAACCTAGCATGACAATCACGCCCTTTCCCCATATTTCCTCTCCACTCCATCTAGGCAAGTCTTCCGAGACCCATCTCCACCTCACGACATCTGACTCCGCTTTCAGTTCCAGAACCCTTCTAGAAGAATTCTGCTACCTACCTGATCGGAGTGGATCACCACTTACTTTATCTCTAACGTGTGTCAATGTCAAAATTGTGGGGAGATGGCGTGTTGGATGACGAGTGTGGTTAGGCAGTTAGTTTTGCTTACCTGTGCTTACTTGGCACATCCTAAGTAGGTATTGAGTTCGTTCTCTCGATTAATGTCAGATGGGCAGGTTCAAAGTGAAGACCGATGTCGGGAGGCTGTGAGTCAGGTGGGGTGTTGTTTTTGATTTATTTTTGGATGGGTAGACGAGCCTGGTCGTGTAGCTGGAAAGGGGATGAGGAAGCGAGGAGGGGGGGAATTAAGATGCTGACTGCATAGTTCTAATCTCGTGAGTTCTAAAGCAGGCTTTAAGGTCAGAATGTGGTTCGTTTTCTGCCTTTTGCTGGGTTGTTAGAGGGAGTGTCAGGTTTCATCTTGAGGCTTGTGGTGAGAATTTTACTATGAGGTGCTGAGTAACAAGAAAAGAGAAACTTTGGCTTGTTTCTCTTCTTTTAGACGTAATGTTCGAATTTCACTCGGTACGCTTGACTAGACTACCAAATATCGGCAGAGAAACTGTGATGTCAAGACATAGCACTAGCTGAATTAAAGTCGCCGGAGAAAATGCCCAGTCCCAGGCAAGCCCATGGCATGGCACGCTTATTTCTTTAGTGGAGCTCCAAGACGCTGCGGCAAAACGTTTACCAAAATTTATACTTTGAGGGCAGCTTTCAATATGCTAAGTCTTGCTTAGGTTGATGCCAACCACAGAGAGGAAAAAACCAGCAAGCGTATGGAACAACTAAATAGTCCCATGGAGCTATTTACCAAATAATAAGTTCAAGAGTCGAGAAGATGATGCTTGTTAGGCTGGCCAATTCGTCAATTTGAATTCTGAAAAACGCGGCTTCAATCAAGGAGTTTACACCCTCCAGAAGGATACCACTTCATGATATTTCAGACCAGGAAGTTGTCTTACACCCTGCAAAGGAACGCAAGTTGAAACAAATCATTGATCCTTATTTAAAACTATATTGCAAAGAAGACCTGCGGGGGATTGCCGGCATTCTGCTGCCAAATCGTAGGCCAACCACTGGATTCACCAGGTGATTCACATTTCCAGATAGACATGTTAACTACAACCGAGCTCGGCGGGACGAGCGATTTGCAACAAACGCTGGAAGAGGCCTTATTCACAGTGTGCTTTCTAAAGGTATATAATTAGGTCCTGTCTAGTCTCATTCTGCACTGAGCTTCAGTATCTTGACCTTTCGCAGGCATGAAATGGTCCTTCATTTCCAGCAGATTTGCGTACGGCCAATACATGGTCTGTCCTTCAAAAAAGAAATATCAGCATGTTGCTAGTCGAGATTGGAAGAAGAGAAGTGCTTGAAACATGTTCCTTGATTACTATTCCAATCCCAACTTTTCGTATGATACCCAGATACCCAGATCTATGTGCAACCAACCCCTGAGCGCCTCGCTATGCAAAGTACCTATCCTACTATACACCATGTCTCACAAATATGACTACCGTGACGGCAACGGGGTATCTCTGACAGCATCTGAATCCGGGACCGCATTTCTCTTCCCCAAGATGTCTTCAATAGCCCACGCTCGCACAACACCATCGTCACCTGTCGTGACTATCATTTCCTCTCCGTCTTCTTTCTTCCCGGCATCAAACCGCGTACACCACGTAACGTGGTTAATCTCATACGGACCATGAGCTCCCTCCATCATGCCCAGGATAACCCATTCTTTCTCAATGGCTCCGCCTACGGATGTTCGCCCCTTAGTTTGCTCTTCATAGATCACAACTCGCCCATCTCCACCAGTCGACACCACTCTCCCGCTCTTCTTGCTCCAATTGATAGAGTAAATTGGCAAATCGTGCGCCTTTGGGAGCGTTGCTGTGCACTCCCACGTTTCGTTGGCAGGACCAGGACGCATCGTAGAAGGGATACCAGTGTTGAAGTAGGAGGGTTTATTCGGCGGCGGGGCCGACGGTGCTATAGACCATATCCGTATCGAGAGATCCGCAGAGGAGGATATCAATCTTGGGATTTGTCGTTTCGCATCCTCCTCCGCCGGCTTGAACAGTACTTCAGGCTCCCAATCCAAACTCCACACCGTCCCTTCATGTCCCTCTAGAAGCGCAACCTGACTCCACTCCCCCTCTTCATCTCCCCTCCAAAACCGTATACTATCATCATAACTCGCACTGGCTAACAATTCCCCCTCTCCATCATCTTTGCGCCAAACCACACATTTCACATCAGCGGTATGTTCCTGCAACACCGCAATAGTCTCAAACTCATCGTCCCCATCCTCTCCTATCTCCTCCCAGATCCATATGCTTTTATCCCGCGAGCAGGAAGCTAGGTATTGCCCTGATGGCGAATAAGCTACGTTTTTCACCTCACTGTCGTGCCCTTCGAGTACTATAGCGAATTCCCAGTCTTGCTCTTCGTCCTCATCCTTCACTTCCCCGCTTTCCCCAATCTCAATCTCCGCTCCCATATCAAGCTTTTCGGACGAGGAATCTTCTTCTCGCCGTCGCCATATCCCCATTGTGGCATCGAAGCTCCCAGATGCTATACTGAGCACGCCGTCATTCTTTTTCGAGATGAAGGGTTTCCATGCTACGCTGCGCACGCTACGAGAATGTCCGCCTTCAAGAGTGGAGTGCAGGGTGAAATTTTTGAGGGAGTAGACGCGTACGGTTTTATCTGAGGTGGCGGTTGCGATGAGGGGGAGGGAATTGGGGTTTGGGATGGAGACCCAGGCGCGGGAGGAGGAGACGGGTTTGAAGTCTGCGAGGGGGAGGATGCGGAGGCTCGGGGAAGACATTTTGGTTGTTGGTGAGAGAGAAGAGTTCGAGGAAGGGAATTGGGAATGGGGGAGCTGATATGAGTTGTGGAGGGGCAGTTTGTTTTTTTGGCAGGGATGTGACGAAAGAGCGGGGCTGGAGCGCGGGGCTTGTGTTTTTCCGTGGGTTGGACTTCATGTCGTGGAGTAGAATCTGGGTATCTACGTATCTACCTGTATCAATGAGAATTGATTTGTTTTGAATTTTACATTGTCATATATTATCTTGTTTTGGATAGACTAGTGTCTGCTGAAGCTGGTGGTCCAAGTAGTCAAAGTTTTGATACTCCTCAAACCCTAATGAGATTCAAATTTGTTTGGCAGAGAACGGCCATTTAAGGAGTTGAAAAATATATGCTTAATTGCTTTCAAATTTAGCTATAGGACTACATCATTCAAAATGACGGCATGTTCTGTTAAGTTACCTTGGTACTTCCATCTTTGGGGGAGTCCTGCGCTAAGCTAACGCCTGCTGTTCGCTCCTGCTTTTTTTTCGCATCCTATCGTACCCCGACTTCTCATTTATACTAGAGCATCATAGTTCAGATATAAGGATCCATTTAGAATTTCAAAGGTCTACCTTCATCTAGGATGTCAATACTCTTGTGGTGTATTGATTTTGTACACATTACGTAGATGAACCTCAACTTTGGTTTTTTGTTCGTAATATCCTCATGAATTAAGTTTTTTTTTTTGACCTTGAGGTAGGTAGATGCATACCCCGAGCCGTCAATCACCGAAAGTTCAGCATTCAGAGGTTGCGAGCGAAAGAAGTGTCACCTTAACAGCAAGTTATGGATATAATGAAACTAGTTCTATTTGAGCCTCAAGTTCCCGGCCGCAGCTATCCTTTTACATCCGTTAGGAGCATTGTAAAGATCTTTTAATGATGTGATCATAGCCAATTGAAAGTTGTAGTCTGCTGGCTAATTCTCGTAGTCTTGGTCCGCTCCTTCTGGGCCCCAGAAAATGTTAGAATGGTTAAAACTTGGGAACTCTGTTGTATCAAAAGCGCGTGCATCCCCCCGCCTCCAGCTCGCATGTCCCCCATTCATATTACAATCGTTCACCACAACATCTCTTATCGCTGCATCTCCACTGTGATGCTTCTGTATTCTTAACAAGATGGCCAGTGAAATTGTCAGTGTCGCACTGGTCGAATCACTGCGTGGGAGAGAGACGGGGCAAACTCAGTCTGAGCAGCCACAACAGCGACAGGTGAGAAACACCACCCATGACGCTTCAAAGCCCCCTCACACAGTCGCAAAGTCCTTCAAAAGTGTCGCAGAACGTCAGGAGTCGGAGGTTGGCCCAAGGCTCAGTGAAGATGATGAGGTCGAAGAAGAGGTCGATCGCCCCGCTAAGCACCCTCCACTCGCCGATCAGACGAGCAGCCACCCAGCGATCCCAGAACACGCTCAAACCTGTCCTGCTTATCCGAAGGCGGCTGGAACGGTGGCTGCTGTCGCAGAGGCTCAACATTCTCTCACGACTCAAGCGCGCACTGGCACAACCCCACCATCCCCGCTCCCTGTTCCTACTAGGCCTCATGGACTGTTACCAGACAATCCCCGCAGTCCCATACCTGAAAACGGTGATCAAGGCACTGTGGCGGCTCTACCAGTCGCTAACAAGCCTCTCAAACGTCCTTTATCGAAGGCCGATACGCAGCTCGATTCTCCTCCGAAAAGATTTAAAATCTCAGGAGAATCATACTTGCCGTGGCCAAATATTCAACTCATTCCCCCGCCGCCAAAAGAGCAAAAACACCCGCCAAGATCGTACTTCGAATGGTGCAGACCAGCTGAACGAAACTATGTAGAGAACTACGTCGTTCCGATGTTCTTCACGAGTGACTACTATTCCTTATTTGTCAAAGCCGAGTATTATTATCTCGCCCAATTTCGGGATTGGAGCTTAAAAGTTTTCGAAATTATTCTCGCCTGGAAAGGGGGACTCAAAGATGCGGACAAGGAAGATGCCCTTCTCCAGATCAAGGAATGTCAGGACGAGTTTCGCTTAGCAATAAGCCAACTTCCCGTCTCAACAGAAGCTGATTGGGTCAATGCCATACCGAAAATCAAAGTCGAAGCCTTAAAACGATACCATGAGCTCGTCGACGGGCAATTCAAGATAATCATAACGGAGGAAAGCCTTCGGAAACTGGAGCCAGGAAACCCGGGCGATGGCGGAGAGGACATATTGGGTCGGTGTCGGGGCCCAATCACGAAGGAGGCTATTGGTTTCTGTGGAGAGCTAATTTGTCCTGAATTGTCAGAGTATTTAGAGTTCTGGGAGCCTCTCATCACATTCCATCTGAATAGAACGGTAGAAGACGTGGCCAAGCTACGCGATGAGACACAGGAGCCCCGGGAAATTCCCGTGGATCAGGACGAGGAAACTCAACCAGACGAGCCAACTGTCGTTTCCGAAAGTGAGAATCCTACAGAGCCTTCGACCCCGGCAGAATTAGCAATCGCTCCTTTCGAAGAAGAAAATTCGAGCCGCATTGCTGCGACCGACATGTTCCCGTCTCGATCCCCAGAACATTTTGAGTCTGAGGACCCCCCGAAGGTAGGAGCTACCGATTTAAATGAGTTTGTGCTACTAGGGCCTTGGGTTCAGCTCCCAGAGTTGGAAGGGCTAGGGGATTGGGAGCAGTGGGAAGAAATCTTGGGCTCATCTTGGGAAAGCCCTAGGACGTCTTCATCTCTGCACCATCATCCTCCCTCTATGGAGCGTTCAGGTGTCCGCACGATCTCATCTTAGGAAAGTGAGACTAAAAAAGCGGTTCATATTAAGGCCATTCCTCGTTGTTCTCGTGACGATCGTTGCGAGATTCAACGAAAGCATAGTTTACTCTCCCTCCGATTGGGCCGCGAAAGGGGACATATAAGTTTTGAGCAGTAGAGGGACTGCATACGAGCTGTTTTCTGTAAGGAAGGGCTCCAAATTTTTGTATTCTTGCGACTTGGGTTCTGCACGGAAATCGCGCTCACAGGGGAGCGCGTCAGGCCTGCGTCTAAACCAAGCCTGACTCTAGAAGACGCTGTTCCAAGATTGTGTTGGAGATTCAGGGGCAAGCTTGAGAGCGTCTGCTATGAGTACTTTATTTACTCGTGTATCAATAACATGACAGAGGCGCACTCTAATCGCTAGTCTAGTATCAATACATGTCATTCATTTCACCTCCAGCGTAAAATATTGATATTTTGAGCAGTGAGTTGCACATTTTCTCGCTGAGGCTCTACATCTCTTGGAATCAGAAGCCTTTGATGTATTTATGATCCTCCGTCAGCTCTAAAACCTCAAGCTTCATCCCCAAACCCACTGGCCCCTCGCCCCTGGGCACACTCAGCATTCCAAAACAAGGTTTCCACTTGATTCCTTCATCAACCCTCCGATAACTGACCAACGTGTCCCACGGCTCATGCTGATCTTTTTCGGCCGTCTCTGGATTAACATTCGGCTAAAGAGATTAGTATTCAGTTTTCTCCACAGAAAAACCGAGGGAGAGGCGGCGCGAATCGGGAAGCCCAACGCCGCCAAATTGAGGAAGCGATGCAAACAGAGGGAATGCTCACCACCTGACATCTCGCACACCTAGCAGCAACATCGATATCCAACCCGTTACTACCTCCCAACACACCCGCAATCCCCGTCGCAGGCTCCCGATTAAAAATCCTCACCGTCTTCCAAGAATCCTCGCTCCAAGCCTCCATTCCCTCTCCCCCTTTAACCACAATATTCGGCCTAAACCTCTCAATACAAATCTCATTTTTCCCCTTCTGCCCCAGTCTGCCATTCAAATCTTTAATCGACTCCTCATTCGCAATCAGAATCGGCAGCACATCGGGGAAATTCGTATACTGCTCCCGTCCCAAAATATCAGGAGCTCCGTTCCCGCGCAATATTCTGGGCGTGGGACCTTTATAGACAAGCTTGACATCCTTCTCGAAAAAGTCGCTGAATATGCCGTTGATTTCCTCACTGTACACGTACCCATCGGTATCATATTCCCAGATATTCACATTCGCCAGCGTCGTATTCTGCTTCAACCACTGTTCCGTAGGTCTCGCCGGCACAATAGCTTTATTATCCGTATTGCGGATACTGATGACGAGGTCCTCTTGCCCGATTATGTCTGTAGCGAAGGCCGTATCGATTAGAGTTAGGGAGGAGATGTCGCGGATGGTGATGAATTTGTTGGTGTCGCCCGAGACGAACATCCAGCGGCGATCGAGGTCTAGCCCCTCTTTTGTGAGGAAGGAGGTTTTGATGGAGATGCCGCGGCAGGACTTTATGGGGTAGATGCGGAGTTGGGTTATGGTGGTGGAGGGTTTGGGCGCGGAGGAGAAGGGGTTGAGGGTTATCATTTTGGGTGAGAGTGGTATAGTGCTACGATTGGGAGAAGTGAATTGTGAGAATTAAAAAGTGGAAATTGGGAAGTATATTTGTTTACATATACGGAGGGGAAGTCGCGATGACGTTGTTGAAGCTTTGGCGTTTAGGCTTGACCCCGCAATCGACAATGTCCCGCACCTTGGCCAAACCTATCTGCTCTATTTTCTTTCTACTAGTTTAGCCCTGTGATCTATTCTACATTAACTTTGCTGGTGGGTATCTTGAGTGTTTTCATCTTTCCGATAGCAAGTCGTCTGCATACTTTCGTCCTATCGTCTGCCAAGCGATGCAATAAAATACGAAGTGTGAGGAGGAACCATAAGTTGATAAGTATAAACTCAAATTCCGAGAGTTTATTTTTCGCAGAAATAAAGTTGATATTTTGAATATAGACTGCAGCTGAATCTCAAAGTCAATTAAGGAAACCCTGTCTCCTCACGGCACAGCCAAGTTGCCAACCCCCTGTGGAGCTCGCTTGCGGCGCATTGCCCCTGAACACCCCTGAACCCCGAAGTGTACTTAATTTGTGCATTTAATGAAACTTAAATTCAACCTCATCTTCAAGATACCGGAATTTTCGGCCTTGGGGCTTTGAAGCTGAGAAGCTATAAAGTCCTGGATCTACCGTCGAAATTGACAATTCTCTTTACATGTCCAGACTGTGTCATTGACTTGAGGGGTCTAAGAAATGACGCTCACTGAGAAGGAAGACCCTCCGCTGCGGCCAACAGGTAAAGTTCTGACTGAAAATAAGCGTATTGAAGAGATGACTACTAACAAAAGCCAGGCCGCATGGAGCGCTTCAATATAGCCCGCAACCATGTGAAATTTTACTCCAAGTTCAGTGTAGCAGCTACCTACACAGTTCCCGGCAGCTTTCTCAAATCGAATGCCCTAGAGAATGTCATCTATTCAGCTTTGCGAGAAGTCATGAACCATCAACCAATCCTAGGCGTCACGATTCTGGACGAAGCGACTCCAGAGCCGAAATGGACTCGGTTACCCACCATCGACTTGGGGAAAATCGTAAAAGTCGTCAAGAAGACGAGCTGCGATGAGTGGATTCAAGCTGGGCTACGAGAGCCTTTTGATGTGGTACAGGATGTACCGTTGTGGCGTATTGTAGCCACCGCTGGTGAAGAGAAAGCGGATGCTGCGTCTTTCAGTGTGGGCTTCTTTTGCCATCACGCCATAGCTGATGGGCTCTCGGCCGGTGCATTCCATCTCGCATTTCTAGACGCGTTGAATGCTCTCATCGATGGCAAGATTGTCCTCGAAGACACAGCCATTGTGAAAGTTCCAAAACTCCCGCTACTTCCAAGTCTGGAGATGAAGACCGTGCTCCCGATTGAGATTTTCTTTGCGATCAAAAAGATTGTCAGCACTTATGTCTTTTCTTCCGAAGATCCGCTGGAGTGGTCTGGGACGACCATCAGTGCTGATAGTCCGAGGCCACCTATTTGTAACTTGAGAAGCTTTTCGCTCTCGGTGGCTGTTGTTAGGCTGTTGAAGAGGTGTAGAGAAGAGAAGACGAGCATGACGGCGCTTCTTGAGGTTTTGGTGGCGAGGAAGCTTGCGGTTTTGTATCCTACACATTCGCGCTTTACTGGGACGATCCCTTTCTCTCTCCGGAAGTTCACCGGACACTCGGATCGGGATATGGGGTGTTACGTCTCGAATTTGCAGCCACGGTTTTCAGCTGAGGAGCCCCCGCCTTGGGGGTACATTTCTTGCCGCTCAGAATCCGAAGACAGCCCCGAGAAGGATGACGGCCGACTGTGGGAGAGTGCAAGAGCGGTCAAGAAACTCATCGCAGAGCAGACCTCCACAACAACGAATCAGAATGTGGGATTGTTGAAATTTGTTTCCGACATTCCCAAGTTGTTCTACGGGATGTTCGATAAGAAACGTGAGCATGCATTTGAGGTGACAAATGTTGGGGTCTTGGATGGCGGTATTGGAGGAGGGAAGGCGTATTTCGACCGGGCGCAGTTTAATACAGGGTTATCTGTCTATGGTGATCCGTATGCCATATCTGTTGCTTCAGCCAAGAATGGGCTCATGACTGTGTCTTTGAATTGGGAGACGGGGGTTGTGAAGGATGAGGATGCGTTAGAGCTGGTGAGGTGGTTGGAAGATGCGTTGAAAGGTTTGAGTAGCGCTTAGAAGAAGAAGAACCTACTAATTTGTTGGACGATAGACGTAGAAAACACTCTAATGTAATAATAATACATACTTTGGCTATCGAGACAGGTACCGGGTAAACTCTGCTCGGAGATATCCCCGCTACCAGCAAAGTGAATATGCCGGGCGTGAGGGGAATGTTTGTACTTTCTCAACGCCCTCTCAGATGTAAAATGAAATTCATAAATCTGAATGTAAACAGAGTGCTTTCGCAATAGCCCACTGTTGACGAAGCAATGCTTCAACCCAGCCCAAAACTCCTTGCGGAAATTGAGGCCCGTGCCACGATAATGGAGAGAACGACACGCACTATCAGCATTCCGTGTTACAGGTCATTTATGACAAGTCGATGCGATGTGCAACAGAGTTCTTCACCGTTAGAATCCTCCTGTGCAGTGAGACCTTCGGTGAGACTGCTCCTCGAGATGGAAATGAAAGGTTTATGCCTTGAGGTGAAATGAAAGTGACTGAAAGACAAGATACAGTGATCGGAAATCAACAAGACTGGAGAACATTGAAGCTCGCCGCTCGGCAGTCTCTTGAGAGCATACAGCTCCTTGAATTGAAATTCGGAAGCAAGATTTGAGGACCAACGGAATGAGAAGGTGTAGCCTTTGGACATCGCCTTTGCCTCATCTCTGTTTGACCTGGAAGCTGACATCCTTCAAGGACATGCCCAACTATTCACGATTCATTTTTCATTTTTCATTTTTCATTTTGAGTCTTGAGTCAAGACTCTTGACCCTTGACGCCGTCGGAGATGCCGCTTTGACGAAATGATAAGAAAACGAAGAGTGGTGGCGATGATAAGCTCAAAAGGGATCGACATTTGGCATTTAAGCAACGGAGGCTAGCCTGGATGAGGCAGGAGTGACAGCGCGCCAAGAGCCCAGTGGCTTGGATGGCGGGGGGTGGCTCCGATTGGAGAAAGCTTACTGAAGCTTCAATCTTAGAATCCAGGCACAATTTCACAATCACAAACTTCCGCAACACCAAGGGACAAAAGTATAGAACTAACAAATGACTTCGTATGGTATCACACGAGTATACTGAACAATTCGACTTTTGGACGCCCTTGTGCAGAATCAACGGCCCGGCTAAAGTAGATTCTGCATATTGTACATTACATTGTCCCGCGCTATCTGAGTATCCTAGCCCACGGACAATTAGTACATGCGAGCTTAAATTGAGCTCGACAGGCACGCGCAGGGCGCAGATACCCCTCAATTATCCGCCGTCGTGCTCCCCAGCTCCTGCAAATTGTGCAATTAACGCACCAGGACCAGCACCAATCGAGCAGGAGGCAGGCCATACAACCCATACCTCCGTACAATCCATACAATCGCACCGGTTAAGCAAGTCAACGGAGCGGACTATTAAAGCTGTCAGGCCAAGGCCTCGGCGTTGGGAAGGAGCTCCCCAGGCACGGTACAGTATGGCAAGTTCCTGGTCAGTATAAAAAGATCGTTCCCTCATCCACGCGCTCTCGCGGACTCTCTCTCTCTCATTCCCTCGGTTCTTCTCAGTCATTGAACCCCTCCCTCATCATGTTCACCCTCAATTCTGCTCTGTGGGTCCTCTCCCTTGCCTCTCTGGCTCAAGCTACTGTCTTTGAGTCCCTGTACCAAATTCCCCGCGGTTGGACCTTCTCACGCGCAGCTTCTGGCGACGAGAACGTCAAGCTTCGGTTGTCTCTCAAGCAGCAGAATGTGGATTCTCTATACCAGAAATTGATGGAGGTTTCCACTCCAGACCACAAGCAGTATGGTATGCACTACGAAGGGCACGAACTCCGCTCTCTGTTAGAGCCAACCAAGGAGACGAGCTCTGCTGCCATTGCCTGGCTGCAGGAGAACAACATCACCTCAATTGAGGACGACAGCGACTATGTTCTCTTCCGAACCGACGTGAAGACTGCCAACAAGCTTCTGGACACCGAATTCGCCTGGTACCGCAGCGAGGACAACCACGAGATCATCCGTACACTTAAGTACTCGGTTCCCGAGAGCGTCGAGAACCACATCAATTTCGTTCAGCCTACAACTAGATTTGGAACATTGAAGCCGCTGTCTTCAGATGCCCAGGTCTTCGACGCCGGACACGCTACAGATGGCAAGACCCAATGGTGGGGAGGTAGCGCTCCTTCGGTAAACATTACGTGTAACCTTACCATTACTCCCGAGTGTCTACTGGATCTTTACAACGTTCACTATAAAGGAGACCCTAAGAATGGGAACACCGTTGGCTTTGGTTCTTTCTTGGAGGAGTATGCCAGGTACGCGGACTTGGCTCAATTCGAGAAAGTTTACGCTCCATACGCAATTGGCCAGAACGTAAGTTAGCAGAATACCTCGGGCCAATTTCTTCATGCTAATATATCCTCAGTTCACTGTCGTGCAATTCAACGGTGGCGGGAATGATCAAGTCGGAACCGAAGATTCAGGCGAAGCCAACCTCGACAATCAATACATTCTCGGAGTTGGATACCCCACACCTATTACGGAGTACAGCACAGGTGGACGAGGTCTTCTGATCCCAGACGGCGACTCTCCAACGCCAGCCGACAACACCAACGAGCCCTATCTTGATTTCCTCCTTGCACTCACCAAGCTAGACAACAAGGACATTCCCAACAGTATCTCCATCTCCTATGGAGAGAACGAGCAAGAAATCCCAGTTTCATACGCTACACAAGTCTGCCAGCTCTTTGCACAGCTCGGAGCAAGAGGAAAATCGATACTCTTTTCATCCGGGGACTCTGGTGTTGGAGATTATTGCTTGTCTAATGATGGCAAGAATACTACCAAATTCCAGCCGCAGTTCCCAGCCTCCTGCCCGTACGTTACTTCAGTCGGAGGAACTCGATACATCGAGCCCGAAGTGGCCACCTTTTTTTCTTCCGGTGGCTTCTCAAACATCTGGCCTCGTCCATGGTACCAAGAGCTTGCTGTTACCGGTTACTTCAAGAAGATTGGGAACCAGAACAAGGGCTACTACAACACCAGCGGTCGTGGCTTCCCAGATGTTGCAGCTCAATCCCAGAACTTCAGAGTCATTGACCAAGGTGTCGACAAGGGTTACAGGGGTACGTCCTGCGCGGCCCCCGCCTTCAATGGTATTGTTGCCCAACTGAACTCCGCTCGTGTCTCCTCCAACCTCCCCACGCTCGGCTTCTTGAACCCGTGGCTCTACACTGTCGGTCAGTACGGCTTGAACGATATCACCCATGGTGCCGGGACTGGCTGCAATGGATTCGGCAGATTCAACATTGGCGCCAATGGCAGTCCAGTCATTCCAGGTGCGGCTTGGAACGCTACTGAGGGTTGGGATGCGGTGACTGGACTTGGAACGCCAGATTTTGGAAAGTTGTTGGCGCTGTCCACGCCTTGGGTGCAGAATAAGGGTGGTGTATCATGATCCATGAAAGTGAAAATTGAAAAGCTTAAAAGTAATGAATAATGAAAATAATTGTTTTTCCATGAATGTTCCTTAAATTTCATTTTTCATTACGTGCAAGCTCGCTAATCCCCCCCTTCTCTTCTTATTACCCAGACATTTTGATATTGAGACTTGTTTTTGCCCTCACTAATATTTCAGTATTTGAATGGAAGCGAAGTAACAATGAATAGGTTCATTCACCTCTGGAAATCAGGAGAGTACCCCCGAGTCGAGTCTTCAACTTGTACTCTAATCTTGCAAGAGCAGAATCATTTAAAACAAACAAACATTTTTTTTTGTTTCTTTTTTTGGAACGAACTGGCCCCATTTGTACCGCGAAATACAAAAATCTACCTTCGCAGAGCCTGTTCAAATATAGTACCAAAACCCGCCAGCGTTCCGCTAAAATCATCAAAATAACAACTCATACCCGCCAAAAAAGAGTAAACTATTCTCCCACATAGATCATTAGTAAAAATCTAATCAACTTACCTCAACTCTGAACAAGCGCCTCTTCAAATTTCGCCGTCAGAGAACGCGCAGTGAAAGAAACGGCTACATCGAAATCAGTCTCTTCATCCCCAACTTCCTCCTTTTTCTTCGCAATTAGATCATGAACTGCCGAATGGCCACCCACCTCCGCCCAGTCCAACGCCGTCAACCTCTCACTGTCCAACAACCCAATCCGCGCATCATACTCAAGCAGCAGTTCTGCAACGCGTAGGTGCCCGTTTCGGGCTGCCCAGTGTAGAGCTGTCCAGCCGTCCGCTTCCCGGACATTGGGATCCGCGCCAGCTACAAGAAGCTTTTCGACGCTCGCGGTCCCGCCCAATTCGCAAGCCCAGATTAGTGGCGAATAATTCATGATGGACAGAACGTCTATAAAGGTTTCGGGCTCCGCAATGTATTCGTCGACGAGCCAGTGAAAGTCGAAGTAGGCTGCCAAGTGCAGTGCCGATGCTCCAGTTGGGACATAGGGGCTACGATAATGCCGTATGTAGTATTCAAGCCTCATTATGCCGTCTCTGTGCAGTTGGGAGCCGAGGAGTTGATGGATCACGGAAGACAGTTGAGGGGAAGGAGTACCAATGGCGTGTATGTGGGCGGCCCAACTCTCAATCGCGTAACAGATGAACGGGTATCGTCGCAGAAACGCTGCAATCACAGATGAATAATCGACTTGGACTTTTATAGATAGCAGTGCTTGCTCCAACTCCAAGAACATATTATTGCCGAGCAGAAACTGGATACATATATCTGCCAAGTGGGTGTGAGCTGCGATAGCTTCCATGGCAATATCTCCGTGTTGGTCATGGCTGGCTGTCTTTACGAACGACTCCAAAAAGTCACGCGCGGATTGATGTACCAAGTTGATCTCCCCACAAGTCCCATCAAATCTGATCAAAGAACCATACAGATATTGTAGATCTCCTGCGAAGTCGAGCCAACTTTCGGTCTCAATGCAAAGGGCCGTCTTAAGTTCGAGGATTGTGAGTCTTCTTTTCCCGTAAAGTAACCAGCGCAGTATTCGCCACATGTCACCTTTCCGAGTGTTTGGAGGTCGGAGTAGAATGGATCTGTAGGTATTGACAAGTGTTAAGGGGATGCCACGTAGCCTAGAGTCAATTGAGCCGTTTGTCAATCTTTCGTCTCGTCGCTCCAACTCTTCTATTATCAGCACTACCCAGAGGAACATTCCTTGAGCGTTCTCCCGCAGAAATCGACCGATTCTTTGAGCTTCGTCGTTTTTAAGATGACGGCGCTTTGAAAATGATGAAATCCAGTTGTCTATGAAATGTTCTATGTCGGTGGAGGTATCTGAATTTTTGATCTCAAAATTCGTGAAAAGATCGAGGTCATGGATGATATGGTCATCAGGTCGGCTTGTTATAAGAATTTTGAGGCAGGGTTCATCCGGAAAATGAGCTCGTAATGAGTTGTTACCAGCTAGGACATGGAGAGCGTTCAAGAGAGTGTGCCTCGATTCACTGTCACACTCATCCATAGCATCAAGAATGAGGTAGACTGTGAAACCTGTCGGGAGTTTCCCAAGCATCTGCAAGAATATGCCCCAGAGACTCTCCCAAGTCCATTGAAAATTGCCCCTGGTTAAAAGATTTTCGTAGCGCTGGATAGCTATGGCGATGAGATCTGGGAATCGTCTGACCAATTGGGTTATGATAGATCTCATCGCAGTAGAGGCGGATCCCGCTGTCTCCTGATTTGCCTTCTGAAAGAAGAAGACCAAAACAATCGATTCCGAGGAATTGACCTCTTGGCTTTTAACTTGAGTCTCAGATAGATCGAGTCTCGTGTCTGAGGCGACCCAGTGCGAAACATGTGCTGCTAATGTGGTCTTGCCATATCCTGCCCTGGCAGTAATACACAGCAAGCTCGTGCCTTCATATTCAAGCCAAGTCTTGTACTCTGGAGTTCTTTGAAACCAGTGGCAGCCATGCCGTGAGCGATCGAGCGTCTGAGATAGCAAGAAGTTTTGTTCTGCTGGATCGAAGCTTGACAAACATGACACAGCCTGTGTCTCCGAGTCACTGGTAGAGCTCAATGGCGGTGCTCGATTCTGTACCTTTAAGGTCAGTCGTTGAGCTAGTATCTTTGCTGGGATATAATCTTACTTCAAGGCGTTGAATCGCTGTTCTTATCTGCGGCAATTCCTCCATAATCTCTCGAGAAGCGTTCTGGATTCTACCTTGTATTACAGCAAGCTGGGTGGTAATTCCATGCAAGAGACCCCTATCAAGATGTTAGTGGACTTTGCTAAACTCAACAGTGTTTATAAAAAAATCAAAAACTTACGAGTCAATTACGCTGATACAGAGCACCAGAGCACTCTTCTCTCTCTCCAGTCGTGCCATGATCTCTCCGACCTTGGATTCCATCACAAACCCCCTATAGACATGTCGCAGCCTCTCGATTCTATTTGCTGTGTCCTTAGAACCCTCTAAGACTGCTTCCAGAGCTGTTGCTTCCGTCAAGCACCTGTGGACCATGACATGGATCTCTGGTGTATCCAGTTGCGGCTGGTTCCTTTTAATTGTCCCCGCAATGGCAATCAAACTCTGGATCTGCTGTAATCTCATTTGCATGGTCTCTTCCGCGACACGAATGCGAGTAATGAGTGTTCGCAAACTTCTAGCGACTCCAGCCAGTTGCACAGCAGCAGCGACTACGCCAACAACTTCCATACCGGCGCAGCGTACAATGGAAGCCCGAGAAAAGCAGAGGTGTTATAAACATCAGGAGAAGGATTAAAAAGACTTCCTGCTCACCGCTCAGCATTCTTGACGTTGGAGAATGATCCGAGGAGGGGCGCTGTAAAACGCCACTTTCTTCGAATGCATGTTAGCGAACCTATTGTGGTCAGATTGACTGGTCGACCGCAACTATAAATAACGAAAAGTATGTGAGATATTCAGGTAGAAGCCTGTCGTGCTATCGAGATTTCGAACGCAGAGGTAGAAATTGGTTTCAAGAGGGTGCTCACCCAGGCTGTGCAGGTGTGGAACAGAAGGTGGTGCATTAAAATAGCTCCTTCCTGAAACTTATCTCCAAACTATCGGAAAGGAGCGCAGAGTAAGCCTACTGACAGGGGGAAGGCTCCGGGGCAAATAGTTGCAGTAATATGCTCACTAGAACCTCTTTCTAATAAGTATTATTCGAGCCGATATTTGGACAATAAGAAGGTATATACAAACGCTACTAGCCCAGTTCAATCCAACCTGTCTTAAAACGCCTGCGCAATGCTCTTTCACTAAATTTACCCATCCCAGTATTGACATATTCCTGCCCATTATGCATGGCGCTTCTCACACCACCTCTCCAGCAGTCTTCTTCCTCCCAAACCTCGGGAGCCTAGACCTCCCCTTGCCTCCAATCTGCGCCGTCTTCTCTACATTACTAACATCCCCGTAAGCGCTATTAGCACCCTTCCTCCTTCCCGTCTTGACATCCCTTCTAGATGCACAGCAGCACATCAAGCTGAAATGGATCACAAATCCAAAAATGCTAAATGCAGATGCAACCCAGAAGAAGGCCAACATCTGAACGCCGATGCTCGCGCCAATATGCAAGCCGGCTTGAGAAGTTACAACATTCCTAAATATAACAGCCATAACCGTAGCAATGATAGAGGCAGCAGTGGTAAGGAGGGCAGCGATGAATGTCCAGATTGTGAGTGGGAGGGACCACCAGCGCGAATAGAGAGTGACTGGGGCGAGGAATATGGAGACGAAGTTCATACAGACTCCTGTTAGGAAGAAGCCGAACATGACGTGAGATGCTATTTTAATCAAGTTCAAAATAGTGTTGATTTGGGCTGGCAGGGCAATTGTTGCCCCAGCGAGTAGCTCGTTGAGGAGAATCTCGACTGGATTGAACCAGTAGAGAGTTCTTGGATTCGAACAACTTGTGATTCCTTGGTCATTATAACCTTCGCAGAAATTCCACAGACCAACTTGGTAGAAATCATGTAGGCCGAGAGAGCGGGCGAGGGAGTTGGTGAACATTATGTCGCCGGGAGCGGAGGCGGGGATTATGTTTGCAAGGTCGAGTTTGAAGATATAAGTCGAGCGGATGACAGCTTTGGTGTTGATATTTCCGATTATTGTCTAGGATGGATATTAGTTTATGGTCCATTTGCAAGGGAACGGAGATACTTACTAGAATTAGGAATACGACTGAGATGAGAAAGAAGAAGCTGGATATTGCTATCCAGGTCTTTCTTGCGCGTGTTGCTCTTTTTAGATTGATGCCGGGCGTATAAGTAGGGGTTAAGGTGCGATCTGATTCTCCTGCCTCCCCATTCACCACACCTCTGTCTGCTGTTCTCTCCCTCTCTTCGTTTTCCTGCCGTCGCTTCGCAGCCAGCGATCTGAAGGTTGGGAGGACCATGGCTATCCTATTGGCACCGACGCCAGTAGTTGGGGTAAGAATAGGGTAGCAGAAAAGATGTCCAGGTTCATAGGCGACGGCGGTCTCCCAAGGGAGACGGGGCCGAGAGTGTACTGTATATCAACAAAAGATGTTCAAATTAGCGTGGAGTGAGGTCTGCATCGACATCATCGCCGAGCAGGGGGCCGGCTCCATTGCGCGTCTCGACCCTGACTAGACCAGTGGATGTCCGCTGGGAGATGTACACTGGAGTAGCTCGCCATGCCAGTAAATCGCAGCCACTGATGCTGAATCTCCACAGTGACAGCAGAGCCTGGATCTCACTCCAGTCTTCAGAAGATGTTTTGCGGCCAAGACCTCAAATTGCTTGTCTTTCTGGACTGCGGCGAACATCTGAACGTCATCCGGGATGTATGGAGGACCCTGATAGCGTACAGAGGCTGAAATCATTCGCTGAAAATGTTCGCAAAAGCAAAAACTACAGGCTGTGCCCAGTCTAAATCAGCCCCCTAAATCCTCGTTTTATAGCGTGCAATACTGCAACCCCTTGGGTAGATCCGAGTCCTCGGAATGTTCAATAATGTTCGTCCATTGTGCTCTTCCCTCAAAGAAGCCGCAAGAAACGCGCTCCAACTTAGCCCGGACGATACCGACCAGAAGCAGAAAAAGACGCGTCGTCCATACGAGGTTGATACAGTGATACGGCACTGTGCCGCCGGGTGAGATGTGCTGTAGACCTTCCCCCGGAACCGAGACGATCTCCACGGTTGCTCAGCCTCTACGGTGACGTTCCTACCAAGAGCGTGTTCAACGACATGTTATTGCTATCAGTGCATTCATTGCATTTATTTGAAGAATTTTTCACTATGTAATCAATTTCCAGACGCTCCCCTTCGGACACTTTGCTCCTTTTTATTTGAATTCGCAAATTACCTAGGTATCTAGGGAAGATCTAGCGATCTAGATCGGGTTTATGATCTTTAAGTTTGAAGGTTAATTCATGCTAGAGCCTCCCGGGAGGCGCATGGGTGCCCTTCCCGAGACTGCCGGCCCAACGTCATCTGTACAATTTTCCACTTTTTCGACATCTGAGGTGCGCTCCTTCAGCACGCCCAGCACTAGCTATGATTCTAGAATTGGTCTGGCGTTGTTGACGCCGACCTTCTTCTTGGGACTTCGCCCTCGAGATATCTTTTATCTTTGAATTTCCTCATCCCCTTGGGCGTCCTGATATCTTACTTGCATTGGTTGCTGCCCCGCAGGTCGTTTTCTCAACTTTGAGATTAGGGCTTTCGTCCCGCGACAATGCTCTACCCGCGGCTTATCCCAATTGGCTTCCTTGCCATTGCTGCCACTGCTCAGGATTCGAGTTCAAGCAGCGGCAGTGATAGTGGCATTTCCATCTTGACCGGCGGGCAAGAGTCTACACCCACTGGCAGCTATATTTCGTATTCCTCGACGATCACCAGACAGTCGACTTCTCCCGTCACCACTTCTGCCATTGTCTCGACGATTAGCAGCGGCTCCTCGATTCGAACAACGACACTCGGATCAACGACGTTATTTGGGGTTGGGACATCAATAATAACAGCGAGCAACACAACTGGCACATCCTCCCAAACAACGACGAGCCCTTCCCAAATTGTCCTCTCTGGGGGTGCCCGAACCTCCTCTGCATCTACGAACGGAACCTCAAACTCAACACGTACATCGACCTCCTCCTCCGCCACACCTATAAACACCACACCCTGCAATAACTACTCTGAGTTCTGCTCTCGAAAATATGGCAACATCACCGAAGTCTCAGCCCATAATTCCCCCTTCATCAAGCCCGGCAACGCAGCGTCAAATCAAGCACTTCCGGTAACGACACAACTGGACGATGGGATCAGATTGCTACAAGGACAAATGCATTTCGTGAATAGCACGCCCCACTTCTGCCACACCTCCTGCGACGTCCTAGACGCAGGCCCCATCACGGACTACCTAGGCCAAGTCTACAACTGGGTCTCCACGCACCCTTACGACGTAGTCACAATCCTGCTAGGAAATGGCAACTACTCCAAGGTCGAAAAGTACGTGCCCTTCCTCGAACAAACCGGGCTCGTTCAATATGCCTACGAACCTCCCCAGATACCAATGGGTATCAATGACTGGCCAACTCTTGGCCGCATGATCCTCACCGGCAAACGAGTAGTAATCTTCATGGACTACGAAGCAAATCAAACTGCCGTCCCCTGGGTGCTCGACGAATTCAGCCAAATGTGGGAAACACCCTTCGATCCCACCAACCGCTCATTTCCCTGCACCGTTCAACGACCCCCAGATCTGAAGCCCGAAGACGCAAAAAACCGCCTCTACCTAACAAACCACAATCTCAACTACGATATCAACATCCTTGGAAACTCGCTCCTAGTTCCTAACATCCCACTACTCAACGTGACGAATAACAACTCGGACACACAATTCGGCAGTCTAGGCGTTAACGCGCTGCAATGCAACCAAACATGGGGCTATCCCCCTAAATTCCTAAATGTTGACTATTACAATGTAGGAAATGGCTCTGTGTTTGAAGTAGCCGCTAAATACAACAACGTGACCTACACACGAGAATGCTGCGGGCTACCTACCAGTGGTGCGGAGAGGATGTTGAGGACTGCGGGACGGAGCGCAATTGCTGTTTCGGTGGTTGTTGTGGGATTCAGTTTGCTTTTTTTGTAATAGAAGCATGTGCTTATTGAATATGGGCTTTTAAAAGGAGGGGAAAGGATAGACTGGGAAGCATGGACGGGGCGTTCTGGTGTGCTGTATATATCATGAGGGTTGTACATAGAACTTGGTGTAATGTTTGATGCAGATACCATAGGAATACGTGGATTCAAAAGTGTTCGTCTTGAACAGTGCTTGGTGAGGATTTGATGCCCTTCTTGTCCATTGTCTAATTACAATCTCATCTGACTGTAAGTACAGGAGACTGACTTCTTAGCAGATCTAAGATTCCGGCGAAAGATACATGACTGTAATTGAGTTAGTTTTTAATCCCACAATCTTGGAGAAGGACCAACTACTCACCAAAATATCACAGACGCTCTTAATTTTCTGCTTCATCTCGCAAATTCTCCTCAATCACTAGCATCGACCAGTGTCTCGTTCACAGCAACGGTCTCGACCCTCCCAGCAATCCTTCTTTTAGCAAAGCTCCCCGGCTCTGAGCGCTTCACAGCCACGGCATAGCTGGCCGTACTCCAAGCCTTGTTGATCACCACACACAAAGCTGCTACACTGTTATCGATGACGTTGTCTATCATGATCAGATTCGGAAATGTGACTCCTCTCTTCATGTATTTCCAGATATCCCTCAACAAATCATGTTGTATCTCCGTTGCCATGCCTGTGATACTGTGTGCTCCATTAAATTCGTCCAGTATATCGGTGAACGACTGCGTTCTGATCCAATAGCTGTGGTGAAGCTGAGAAGTAGGGCTGGTTCGCAGTGCCTGGAGTTTTGCGGCCTGGTCGTTGTACACTTCGTCATGATGGCGCGAGTCGGCGTAGGAACCCGTGCTGGGCACCCTTCGGCCGTTGATGAAGGCCTTTGCCCACGGGCCAATGGGTGTTATTGGTGTGACGAGTGTGCTTTGAACGCGGCGTGGGAAGATATGTGGGGTGGAGTTTGTGGGTGTGTCGGGCTCGGTTATGAAAGGGGTACTTGAATTTCCCGGGCTCTCGTTTGAGGCAGGGGAACTGCTGTTACCAAAGAGCAGCCACCAAGTTGTCCATTCGAAGTCCTCCCACCCTTCATAGTCACCGAAGCCATTCGTTTGATCCTCTGGAGCTTCATCGACGTGGATGGGCTCGGGTGGTGGTGTTCGTGGGAGGTCCGCATACAATTGACCAGCCTCTGCATATGCTGAGCCACGTTTTCTGTTTTTTGGTGGATCTTGTGGTAGATTTACGTGGTCTGGGAGCACAACAATGACTGCGGACCTGGATCCAGGCGTGATGAAAGTACTAATTGGAACCGTGGACAGATCGTCGGGGAGGTTGTCTTTAGGCGGGATCCAGAGATCGGTGATTCTGGAAAGGACCCGGAACAGCTTTTGCCATAGCTCATCATTCAAGGGCGCGATCCAGTTATCGACATCGTAGTCGTGAGTGAGGTCTAACACGATGAGCTCGCCGGGGTGTTCATGACAGAAAAGGTTGATATCATCGACGATATGTTCGATCGTTCGGCCTAAACCTCCCACGAAATTATCACCAACGCTATGAGAGAAGTGACCGGTATACCAATGTCCTTTGTAATGGGCAGGCCGGATATCGAACCATCTTGCGCCCAATAACAACTGCTTATATATGTGGTAGGTTTGTGTTACGGTATTGTGTGTAGTTCCTAACCATTGTAACCAATGACTGGTCAGCTCAGAGATACCAGCATCGTGACTCTCTGGCATGGCGATATCTCGAAGAGATTTCGAGCCAATAGTCGGGAGTGTAGCTTGCATCCATGCAGTAGGAGGATTGCTCGACACGTAGTTGCTGATATCGTCCCCCGCAAGCACAAACATTAGACCGCCACCCTTATCACCATTATGGATCCAGCCTAATTCCATTCTTGTATTTTTAGGATTTCCGAGGGATTCAAGCGTATCATGATATTCAACAAAAATACTCTTGCGGGGCTTCTGGCGTGCTTGGATCGTGAAGTGCTGGACAGTTGGGCTGCCCATGATGGCATAAGTGGCCTCAGCAGCATCATCACCCCCATCTGCCCAATGCCACCAGTACTCGAAATAGAGTTCGTTAAACCCTCCTACGGGTTTTTAGAACTAGACGTTGGAAAGAGAGAGGTCTTGACATACCTGCTTCGATACCTGCTGGGATGAGCTCCACTGGCCTCCAATCCATTTGATAGGAGTGTTGGTAGACTAGTTTCCACTCGTACGGTGTTTCGTTAATGATCTCTAGCCATGCTCCTGGGCCAGCCAAAGCGGTGGCAGCAAGGGCAAGAAGAGCAAATAATTTCAGTAGTGCGATGTAAGACGACATCGTGAGCGGGCGAATGAGAGTTGGACCCTCACGGTTCCAGCGCCCTGAACAATGGAAACGGAGTGTACTGCGATAGGCAATGAAGGAAAGAATAATTTATATGGTCCGGTGCATTCGAGACTGCGAGAATGAAAAAAAATCAATTCAAAAAGATATCTGAGAAAGGAATGTGGGAGATACTAGTTCCGGTTTAAAAGAGCTAGGAATCATTTTTTATAACATCATATAATGAGCTCATGTAGTATAATTGAAGGCTAAAGAATGCTAGAGAACGGCGAGCCTGGAACCAAATCCCTACTGCAGCCAGCTAGATTCCTTTAGTAGGGGGAGAGAATTTCGATTAACATGAAAGGCTGTCGTCATTCACAACAACAACATATTTGCAAATACAGGTATTAAGTTCGACCCCAAGAGACAGGATTTTTTCTTCCAAAGGAATGCCTTCAGTCATATTGTTTATGAAAGCAGAGGCGCGCAGAGACGAAGCATGAAAAGGAAACGAAATTCCATAAAGAAGAGCATGATACTGTCCCAAAAATACAATACGATGAAATCGGATAAGTTGATTTAAGTCTGGTAGCGACTTCGACCTTGACCGGCCACTAACTTGGTGACAGGTCTGGCGTGCCAATGCGTTGCAAGGCTGAACTTCAGCCTCATCCGGCACTCAGAGTCCAGGCGTCAAATCTCGCTTTGCATCATGCACGACATTCAAGATTTTAGGTACCGGCTGTCACAATCTTTGTGGCTTTGCTGACGTGGGAAGGTGATCTAGATGTGAGAAAGTGCCTTCTTGCCGTTCTGGCGTTGGCGATTTTTTCCGTCCATCACAACCACGACGTGTAATAGAAAAAGTTTCTTGCAGACAATTCCATGATTTCAGATCTGCCGTCATCTTCATCCTCCGACCAGTTATTCAAAATTTTCGTCTAGCTGCCCAGAAGTGGGCGTACACGTGACCATAACTGCTATGACATCTGGAGAGTCATTGTCCGGACCGAACGAGCGGCTCCGGAAAGCTTCACTTGTTCTGGAAGAAGTATGACTCAAAACGAAGAGCCTAAAAACTCTTCGGACGCCGGTTTCAATCTCTTAAAAAGCTTGTTGCAGCCCCAAAAGGGAACAATTGATGACGAACGGTCCTTTGCAAATTCTTTCTTTTAAACTCTGTAGCTGCCGACGAACAGCCAGAAAGTAAAGTTATTCTGTGAAACTCAGGCATAGACACAGCATGAAAACACTAGACTACCTGCACTAGGGCCTGTTAAATTGTTGACAAAGATTCGAGTCAGCAAAGTTTAAGTTGGTGGACTGGGTGTGGATCTTATCCAAAATTCACTTTTGAGAAGAATTATTCGCCAATAATCCAGGCTTCGGAGTTCCCGCAAACGAAAAGAGCATGACAAAGGCGAACTGACGTTTGATGCCAAATGATTTCTAAAACCTTACAGTATCACCACTACTTCTTGGTCTACATTGTCTACACCCACATGGCACGTAAGAAGTCATGTCCACAGTTACGGCCGTATGGGCATGAAGAGTAAAGAGTGGATAGTTCCATTACTCCAATACTCCCTAGCATTCTGTTTATCGGTCCCTGAGTCTATGGGCAATTAGTATAGATCCGGGTGAAATTTAGGAGCTTGGGATTTCCTATTGATATCCAGTGGCCCGGACATCTTGGTAATCATCACGGATCCTGTATGACGAGGGTTGCGAGCTGAAAAGCACTGAGAAGGAGAAGTCTCCGTCACGGCATGCAAGGCAAATAAACTTTGAGGACAGTTGACATGAATCCTTGGGCCCGGAGGTACATCAGTTTAGAGTATAGCTGTGGCTGATCGGAGCCAGTGGCCGTGCTTGCGGGGCTCGGAAAGTTTACCGGGTCTAAATCCCACATCATGAGCCACACGCACCCGTTTGGGCGGTGATCGCGAGTCAAGAGAACTTCGAGAAGCAAAATATCTCTCGCTGTCATATCGCATGCAGTTGGCAGGTTGGTCGATCTCGAAGCCAAGCCAAATGAAAAGTATTTCAAGTCGACTTGTGACCCTCAGCGGAGCTTCAACAGGAAACGGAAAAACGATGGGCCTTGGCCAGAGGCGACATCGACCACATAGTGAGGTGCAAAGAGGGGCGGGAATGTCATGAGGACGTTGAAGAGCCTGTGTGTATGGACTCTTGGGAGGATCTCAACTCCTTCCAGAAGTGTTCCGTGAAAGTTTGAATATTGCCTGTCCTTTCCACACACCAGCAAGTCGCGTAGTCGCTGAGGCTACCAGCTTACGGCTAAGGTACCGGTAGGAAATAAGAATGGCGTGGAGGCCGGCTGTAATGCGTTGCTTTGATGGCGAGTTTCATACGTACTCAATAGTGGACGGAAGGCAATTCCATCAGCTTGATGATCCATCCAGAAGGATCCCTGATAGTATAACGCCACTATTTCCTGTTGGAGTTGTGAGATTGCTGTGTCGTCTCCAAACAGACAGAACGAAGGCAACCCAACAACAACAACACGAAGCCGTTTGTACATAGTGTTGGGGTTTAAACTCAATCACCGCGCAAAGTTCGAGTTGAGCCTCCAGCGGAAAGACTAATCGTCGGGTGGTGTTGAGTAGTTCTAGCCTTCAAATCCACCTGGCGATTACTGGGGGATCCAGGATACAGTAGTACCTAGGTAGTAGCTTGGAATGAAGGCTGGCCCGTCTGAACTATGCACTAAAAAGAAGCGCTAGGGAACGGCAAGCTTCACAGATACTCAAGTACGAGCACTTCATACTCGAGTACCACGCTTTCCGAATCCCGAGACCCAGTCGCCAAGCTATATCTCAATGTGATGCTGATAGAGCTCTCACCAAATCGGAGCATCAGCTGGACGATCCTAAATCGAGGGTTACTACTACAGGCGCTATCGCCTAAAGAGAGACGCTGTAGCCCCGCTTCGGTCAAGTCACATCTCGAAGTGTCAGCCACGGGCACCAGGAGCAGGACGTTGTTGCTTTTTGAGACGTACCTCGCATTGAGCTGCTCGCATTGCACACTTCAATAATTCCACAGTATCGCCGGCTTCGAGTTGAGTATCTACGACCCGAGGCGAGTCGCCGAGGTATTACCCAGATCTCCCGTTCTGACTCGATCAGTAGATGACCGTGAAGTAACACAGTTTTCTCAAAGTCTCCACGAATCTGCATCTTCTTGGTGCGATTCTTACGCCCCAAGGCCCCATTCAGAGGCTGTCTAACTCCACATTTCAAAAGGTCGTGCACACCTTGCGCTGTTCCCGTAATCTCAAGCCACCCTCGCCAGAGTCTGAAACCAGGGTCCTCGACCAACAGGCTGCTGTTGCGGAATTCACGCCGAGAACAAATTACAAGTGAGTAATGGCATTTTTCGTCCGTGGTTTTCCAAGGACGCAATCTCCCGATCCATCCTGCCTCGAGCAAAAAGAAACAAATAAGAGGCGACCCCCAATGTTCTCTACTTGGCCATCCAGTCACATCTGCAGCCACCGCATTTCCAGAACACGCATTCTTCTGATTGACACGCTTGCTACCATCCCTACCGTTCTGCCAAACTCTATGCTTGTGTAATACATAAATATTGACCGCCTCTTTTATTACTACTCTCTTCCCCGCAATGTTTACCCATCACAACTTAGACCTTCCCGTTTTGTCTTTTAAACAGAGCAGCCTTCTCGATCATCTTATCCATACCCCGGCTCTCTTATCTTCAATCAGTATGGGTAGTAACAATGGAGGTACAAGACAGCCTTCGGCTCAATCCACCACAACTGTTGCCGAAGCACTTGAAATTGCGAGGGAGAGCGAAGAAGGCGCTCGGGATCCAACGGTCAGCAGTCTTCTCGAGACTGCGGTAACTGCCATCTGGAGCAAGATTGAAGCTCAGCCAACATCTTATGTTATGACGCGGGACGAATTCGCTGTGTTCAACTACTTTCAACATCGCTTCGAAGGACTCCCACTCGCGTCGGCTGCAAGGAAGCGGTACTGGGATCATTTGGACATCACGAACGGCAATTAAAATATTACAATTCAAAGACAACACCTCGAGTCCACTGTACTTCCAATTCGCTTCACACCCGCCAAATTCACGAACTCGACAAACGGGAAAACGCTCAAACATTGCTTGGGTGACGGCTGGCCATTGCAACTCTCACGGACAATCCGAAATGGAGTATACAGAGGATCATAAGCTGTCAAGCTTCGTTCAAGACGGCTATATTATGGAGGAGAAAGATATTTTGCTAGATAAGGCAGAAGAAGGAGAAAGCTATGGACGACAGCACAAGAGCAAACCGGGTTGGTACTGGCTTTTGGTTCTAGCATTGGTTGGATGCGGTGTGTCTTTATTCTGGCTATTCAGTGACTGCTCTTTAGCTAGTCAAGTTGGAAAACATGAAGTTCCGCCGCCAGCCCACGATTTAGCCACAAAAGCTGCTCGAGCACCCGCAGCAGCTGCTTCGTCAGGAGTTTTAGAATGCTTCCAGGTCTATCAACCTGTCTTCTTCCCGTCTGGAGCAGTCGATGGGACCATAACCAGCGATGGATCGGAGAATACCACTACTATTTCTCCAGCTGCACCTGCTAGCAGTTGTGAAGTCCTCCTGATGGAGCACTCTTTCGGGTTCAGTTATGGCATTCCTTTCGTCGGTTTGTTGCCAAGAGTTTATAGAACCTTATTAGTGTGCTAATAGAGACTTAGGCAGCTACACCCCTCCAAACTGCAAGTTCAACCGCGTGGTGATGAACTTTACTGTCACATCTCGCGGCCGTCAATTTGACAGACTTGCTCTCATGTACTTCAATGATACTGAAGTCTGGCGGACCTCCACCGCAGAACCAACTGCGAATGGCATCCGATGGGAGTATATCAAGGACATGACGGAGTACTTATACTTCTGGAACTCTCCCCAAAAGCTCATTTTCGACCTTGGAAACTTGATTGACTCGACGTACACTGGCCCTTTCAACACTACTCTCACTGCGACATTCTTCACAAGCCAAGATACCGTGGAACCTGCATCTCTGATCATTCCAGTATCAGCGAGAAAAGGAGATGCAAGTGCTGCAAGCGTCTTTATGCTACCTGCTGATAATGCGACCAATACAGTCAGCTTCCCCCGGAACGCAAACCGCGCAGTATTTTCTGTTTCCGCTTGCGGACAAGCCACTGAGGAGTTTTGGTGGAGTAATGTGCTGCAATCTGATATCAATACATTCGTGCCAGTCGATGGGACTCTTTATGGGTACTCTCCCTTTCGCGAAGTCCAGGTGCTGATCGATGACCAACTTGCTGGAGTGCAGTGGCCTTTCCCAGTTATCTTCACGGGTGGTGTAGTTCCAGGTCTTTGGCGTCCCATCGTTGGCATAGATGCTTTCGACCTCCGAGAACACGAAATAGACATCACGCCATGGCTAGCAGTGCTATCAGACGGCAAAGACCACACCTTCGAGATCAGAGTGGCAGGAATACTGGACGATGGCGAGGCCAGTGGAACGCTCACCGACACTGTTGGGAGCTCATGGTATGTGACCGGCAAAATCTTCGTTTGGCAGGACGACGAGGGCTCTGTTACGACTGGTAGACAGCCTACACTTCACCTACCAGCACCCGTCATCAACCTCTCTCAGTCTCTCACTCAAAACGCGACCGGCGCCAATGAAACACTCGAATACACTACCAACGTCAAGCGTGATCTATCAGTTTCCTCCCTCCTGACAACACAAAAGGGAACCCGTCTAGTGACTTGGACACAATCCCTCTCCGTTCGAAATTATGGTCTCTATACACAATTTGGCGCCGTGCAGCAAAATAACCATACAACAACCGGCACCGACCAATCTACGGGTGGCACGTACTACAAAGCATCTTACTCGTACCCCTTGTACGCAAACACAAGTTACATTGTGCAGCCCAGTGGGAATTTCACCATCGATGCGGATATCATTCGCGGCTTAGATCTCTCAATCCAAGGTCAACCTGTGTTTCCGACTGGCTTGCAGCCTTTCAGATACATTCCTGCATCTGCTCCCTTAGTCTCTGGCTTCTCGGGATCATCACTGTCAACTACACAGAACGGCTCCGCGCACTATTTCGGCTCACCTTCTGCGGGTACAAGCAGCGGGTTTGGAAGCACAAGTCAGGAATTCAACTTCAAGGGTCTCGATGCTAGTGGAGGAGTCGCAGATGGAGAGTTGTACTACCGCAGTGTTGAGGCTGTGAACTCTACAATCGTGAAAGACTATGAGAGCTTGGTAGGAGTTGAGGTGGGCAGCTACGGATTCCCTGTTGAAGCGGTACCGAAGGCTCAAAATGTTATGGGGGTCTTCAGTCCTAAGGAGGCTATTGGGAGAGGACCGGGACAGCCAAAGCAGCTGCTTGTTCAAGGCGGTAGAAACTAATGCCTTCATTGTTTTGAGATGGTCAATTTTGCTAGATATACCCTTCTTGTCGCTCCTTGGAGACATTGTTTGATTGGGGACGAGGCTTGTAGACTTTGTTAAATGCTTTTCCTAGATGTAGATAGCATCAATCCGTACATAGCTTTTGCACCAGTTAACGACGAAGAAATACACATAGCTGAGAAACTCGGATCAAAAATAAACTCTATCAGGAGGGGCATCCTGCCTGCTACACTGGTGCGTCGCGGATACCGGCAGGTAATGCAGCTTCAACAAGGCAGAATGTGGTCATCTGTTGAGCTGGATCCTTGGCCCAAAAGAGTGGGGAAAATAGTCAAAGAATCCTGTTGATGGGATATAAACGTACGGAAATAAGCCCATGGATTAGCACGCCCGTTAGGCTGCATATATTGCCTCATCTCGTGGCCTAAAAAAGAAATTATCCAGACTTTCTGACGTGGTAGAGACCTTCAAGTACCAGGATCGCAGGGCCGCTAACGAATGTGCCTCCGGGCCATGAACCAAATAGAGCACATTCACAGAACATCGCATGCGGGACTGTACTCCACGTGGTGTGTTCAATGCTCAATTTTCATTCTCAACCATTGATCTCAATATGCGCAGCCCAACCCATCCGTCTGAGCCATATGCAACCGCAAATGTAACACCAAGTAGTCAAGTAGCATTCCCCAATTCCACGTCTATGATCTGGGCTTCTCCTTCTTCTCCTTCCACAGCGCAGACAGACCAACACCAGAGACCTTGACGACCTTGAATCGCACACCGGGAATATCACCCTTTGCCTTGCCCTTGCGACCGAAACCAGCGAGCAGGACTTCGTCGTTCTCGTCTACGAAGTTGAGGCAACCATCGTTGGGGACTGTGCGGATATTTGTTAGCCTTCGTTCTCCCATTAGATTCAATCGTCCGTTTTGTTGGCCACCCGTCCTATGCCATCTCAACTTTCCCAATCCATCTCCAACCCTTAACAGAATGGTAGACTTGTAGAGACCACACATACCGAAAGCAGTAACCTTCTTTCCGTTCTTAATCAATTGCACCCTGACGCACTTCCGAATAGCAGAGTTGGGCTGTTTGGCCTCGACACCGACCTTCTCGAGAACGATACCCTTGGCGTGGGAGGAGCCTCCGAACGGCGACGACTTGAAAGCAGTTCCGAGCGCGCGCTTCTTGTATGAGAGATCGGCCCAGCGTTGCTCACGGCGGTGGTTTTGCAGCTTGCGGGCGGCGTTGAGTCCACGGGGCTTTCCTTTACCCATGATTGCTGTTTTCTAGACGTTAGATTTTATGAATTCGAAGAGGAAGAATGTGGAAGGAGGATAGGGCGGGCATACCGGTTTATGGCGATAATGGGGTGCTGAAATTGGGCGATGGTTGTCGTGTCGTCGATTGGGCTTGAATATTTTTTGATGTGGGAAGGGAAGTGGGCTAAGCGAAGTGGCCAGCTACGGCACGTGATATCGACATCATATCAAATCCCTTCTTACTTTCTTTTCTGATTGCTATTTTCTCTCGAATACCAATTCTTTCAGCTTTTTATTGTTCGCTCCTATTGATTGTCGAAGAAACCGAATATCTCATCCTAAGGTCTGAAAAAATATAACCCCGTGTGGGGGGTTTACTACCGCAGCGTTGCTTTACCCGCCATTGTCAAGACAGGTCCAGAGCCACCGTTTGCTGGGCTGGCAAAATTGACTTTCAAAGTAAGAAGATTCAAGGTTATCTTCAGGTATTCTCATTTTGCAATACACCCACAGCGTCGAGAAATTAGTGTTGGCGTTATAGGACGTGCCTTCCGAGAAGTCAAGTTCTTTTCCAATACGAACGACCACCTAGTTTTCGAATAAATGAATCGAGACTATATCAATAACAAGCAAGTCAAGTGCAACTTAAAATTGTCTCAATTTTCAAACATCCTTGGGTACAATCACGTGTAGGAGACATCATTTCAAGCTTCGCGAGCTCCGTTTCCTCATTCCCAACTCTACATTCCAACCATGTAACAATGTCTCAGCAATCGCCCAAATCCAAACCCAAACACCTACGGGAACCTCCCCCCTCCCTATTCCTCGGTCCTCCCTCTCAAAATGCCTCCCACGTCTCCCTCTCAGGGACTTTACCCCCTGTCATCCCTCCAAATCCCTCTTCTCTGAACCCCTCGCGCGCGCCCCTCATCCGCCAACGGTCTCAACGCATGGCAGGACGCGCTCTCGACGGCGCCGGTACCAGCGTGCCCGAGCCAGCACTCCCACGCACAGTCCCGCGGCAGCATCAGGATTCAGAGGGCAAGAAACAGGCGGACCGAACGGATGCGCTGTGGGCGGAGATGCAGACCACGCTGGAGGAAGTGGAGCTTAGTGCTGTGAACGGCACGCATGTGTTTGGGCCGGAGCATGCGAAAGCGTTAGAAGAGCTTAGGGCGGCGCAAATAGGACTTGCGCAAGCCTGGGCGAGGAGCGAGGCTGATGATGCGGGGGAGATGGGCGAGAGGGAGAGTAAGGGGGTCGGGGGTGGGAAGGGACTGGCACTGGGAAGTGAGGGACGAAGTGCTTTGGACACAATGGGGAGCACAGTCAGTGGGAGACCTGGAAGTAGCAGCGGGGTTGGAGTCGCCGCAGAGAGGATGGGAAATAAGTTGGAAGAAGAAACGGAGGCCGATATTTTGCTCGCGAGGAGGAGAAGAGAGGCTAATGATAGATACTTTCAGAAGGTCAATGGTGGAGTCTTAGATGTCGTTGCCAAGTTGGAGGAGGTCGCCGCTGCTATGAGAGCTGTGGAGCAGGAAAGTAGGGACATTTGGGGAGAGAACGAGAGTGCTGCGACAAGCCTTCGGGACTGAACACATTTTGATAATTCCAGCATTAGCGATGGCGTTGGGGTCCGGTTTTAAATGGGAGTCGGACGGTTTGTGATGGGAATGGCAGCAAAGTCTGATACCTTATTCATCTAATATACTTATAAAATAGGCCATGAGCCTTGTATTACTGCCTTGTCGAAAACTCCCGCCCATGTGAAAAACAACGATGTACAAGTAGTTGCCTTTGAAATGAAGTAGCAACTTCAGAGCAGTTGGGCTATGGAAGACTTGACTACAGATCATGAGTATCTACTGCAAGACCTGTAAGTGAAGTCAGGGTTGGAAAAGCCCCCGACTGTAGAAATTGGCGCAGCTCTATAAGCCCTTTCCCTGTCCAAGGTATTGATCTTGTATCAGACCAGCATAACTTCCCTAGCCTCTATATGTGCAGTATAGAAATAATACGCAGATTTTTCGAAGATGACGGCCTTGTGGATGTAAAAGTCGAGGTAGCTGGAGTTTTGAAGTGCAGATGAAAAGCCAGCGTGGCTAATAATTGATCGATCTGGCCTAATGTACTGTACAATGGCAGTTATCGTCTGCAAGGTACGCCCCAGGTAGCAAAAACGCTCAAATCCCATCCACACAAGCTCCAGCTTTTAAAAATACTCCAAGTACCTGGCCTTTTGGATCCGTGATCGGCTGAAGGTCGTCCCTAAAAGAAGTCGTTCCTGGTATCCGTTTATTCCCAAAACGCCAACACTTCCCCACCATCTTATTTGCCAATGAATAGAGACGCCTAAACACGTCAGAGTTTGGAAATTGTATAGAATGGAGGGAGCAAACCGCCATGACAACACAGCATACGCTCACGTATGGACTTAATCGTTCCCCTATCCGCGCGCATTTCCAAAATAGACCCGTAAACGCTCTGCAACAGCGGTCAGTTCCATATTCTCTCTATGGGCTCGGTTGTAACGCACCCATCCTTATTTCTGTCCATGAAACCGGGGAAGAGCTGGTGAAAGTATGAGCTCGTGCAAATGAGGAGGAGGAGCACTAGTAGCGCAGATTGGAAGTTGAAGAGCGCCGACTGTTCAGAAGTCAGCGATGGTCGCAAAAATGTAATCAGAGAGCTCCAAGTCCCGGAATCAAGGGTCATCCTACCATCTTCGTTAAAACTCGACGACGTACAAGCAGTTAAAACGTTATGTTCAAGTGATGTTGCTGGAACTGATGAAGACCAGATTTCTTGATGGCATGTCGGCGGCAGAAGATTTTCCGGCTGCCGAGCCTGTCCCCGCAGGAAGTTTATCCGAGCTGCTCCTGATTCTCAGGGAGATCCTCCCAAACCACCAAGCAATAACTTCTGTCTATCCTCAACAAAATGGAACCTCGGGCACGAGTGGGAAAGAACCGCGGGCAGCAGCAATTCGGCGATCAGGAACGTAAGTGTCTCCTGCGTCTACATCTTGGCCTACTCTAACCCATTGCATCCAGTCGGACATATGCTATATGGTCACGGCGACGTACCCCAACCTCTTGACACCACAAAGAGAGTCCTCGACGAGTTCCTTACAGACTTCATCACGGAGCTCTGCTTCGAAGCAGCCCGCGCCGCAACGCTCGCAGGACGCCAAAAAATCAAGCTCGATGACATCAAATTCGCCTGCCGCAAGAATCCTATCTACCTGGGCAAGGTGGAGGAGGTATTCCAGAAGCGGGACATGATTGAGAAGGCAAAGAAGTTGATGGATGTAAATGATGATAAGATCACCAAGAGTAATGTTAAGGCTTTGGAAGAGGAACCACTAGGAGAAGCAGATGATGATATGGAGGATGCGAGGACAGTTGGAGGGAAAAGTACTGGAACTGGAGCTGGAAAATGAGGAAAAGATCCTTCAATATGGATTTATGGCAACTTTAACTGGGCGAGTATTCGACACGAGGCTGCTTCGATAGACCGCTCTAGATATGACGGGGGCGAGGTTGCATTTACCACGGCGTTTGCGGTCACGATACCCGGCTGAGGCCTTTATTATGCAAGAACTTTATTTCAATTTCTACTTTTCTTCGCGCCGTAGACATGACCATCTGGAAGACTCAGAAGAATAGGCAGTTCCAGCAAGCGTGGGTTGTTGCACTTCCTTCATCTGGATATCATGATGCCTGGAAACCATTTTCGTCGTGAGCTACTAGTAAACTAATACTTTGACTTATAGCAGATGTCTGAGGAGCTTGCAAGCCGACATGTTCAACTTGGGCTACGGTATGTGTTTTGAAATGCACCGGGTTGCTTCCCCGCATTCGGATATGATTCCCCATATTACTTCAAAGATTAACTCAAACTTTCAAAATGCCGCCCCAGCAAATTGAGTTGTGCAGATCTGTGCTTATGATACTTTCCTCTTTGATACATACATCCCCAATCTCTAAAGCTTTTCTATGTGAATGCACACTGGCTTCTGATTTTATCATGATAAGTAGTCGAAGTATAAGTTACTAGGCACGGGACTCCTAGGAGGGTAATGTGGATACTTCAACTCACATCCACATAAATTTCCACTGTGGAGGCCCCAAGAAACATATAATAGAGCACTTCCCCAAAGAGTGCAGATAATGGCAACAATATACTTCACAATACGCTAGTTCCTCGGGCAAGTCGGGTGACTTACCCTCGGAAGAAGACTTCCTTCACTGTTCGCCTTCTCTTATCTACATATCCTGAGTCTCAATTTCCTAAACCCATTTCCAGCAGGTGACAAAGCCGCACTTGCATACGATCCTTAATATTGGAACAGTAAGTGCATTCCATTCAAGCATAATGTTCAAGCATAATGAGTTGGCCGGCGCCAATTCAGGAAAGCGGAGCACGTGCGGGGTTTGCTATGGCTTCTTCACATGGCTTGCTTCTAGATTAAGCTGCCCCACTAGAATAGGCATGGAATTCAAGCCGATTTGCGGGATGCATCTTTCTTTGCTGCCCGTTGCCGCTGCTTCTTTCAACTTCAGTTCGTCATTGCAGATTCTGCATCACGGCCAAAACCTTCATTTTCTTTGTATGAATTATGATTCATGATACTTGAGAGACTTGAAGTATATGACAATTTCAGTCAGGCTTTGCAATCTGCAATGAGTCCAAGCACCCATGTCTCCTCCCGCAGCATACACCCCGCTCCCCCATACCCACTCTCCGCACCCCACCGAAGACGATGATATCCTCGAATCCCTCCAAAACATCCCCTCAAACTTTGATCTTGCCCTAAATGGCGGCACCAACCGTAGTTTTCTTTCTCCGGACCGTTCGAAACAAGCAGACCATTCGCTGCTTGACCCAGATAGTTTCAGAAGGTTATCTCTAAGCACGATCTCTTCTATGGGACATCCGGTTTCGAGAGGCGTATCTCCGTATCCTGTACCACGTACAGCAGAGCCGAAAACATTCAAAAATGTATGGAAGAAGTTTTGGGCCAGGAACCAGGGACTCTTCATGGTTTCTTTCTCGCAGCTATTCGGTGCGTTGATGAATGTGACAACAAGGTTATTGGAACTAGAAGGTGACGGAATGCATCCTTTGCAAGTTCTATTTGCCAGAATGTCTCTCACAATGATATTTTGCTGTGCTTGGATGTGGTGGAAGAACGTCCCAGACTTTCCGTTGGGTAAGAAAGGTATTAGGTGGTTGCTTGTTGCAAGAGGGCTGACTGGGTTTTTCGGTATATATGGGATGTACTGTAAGTCTTTGACCCACCGAGAATAAGGCAAGTGACGTTGATATTTTTTAGATTCCCTGCAATACCTTCCAGTTGCCGATGCCGTGGTGTTGACCTTCCTCGCCCCCTCAGTAGCAAGCTACGGGTGCTATCTCTTCCTGAAAGAGCCTTTCTCACGCTCAGCCCAATATGCGTCCCTGATATCTCTCATCGGCGTACTCCTTATTGCTCGCCCAACTTCATTCTTCACAACTAGCACTCCGCCCACTCAAGTCGTACCCACAAATTCAACCTCCAGCAACATCCCCCTCGACTCCTCCTTCCCAGTCCCGACTTCAGCCCAACGTCTGTCTGCCATAGGAGTAGCTATGTTAGGAGTCCTGGGCTCTGCTGCGGTCTTCACTATAATTCGTTGGATAGGACCCCGCGCCCATCCCCTGATCAGTGTAAACTATTTCGCAACATGGTGTACAATCGTCTCAACACTCTCTCTAACGCTCTCTCAAACCCTGCATCTCTCCTCAACACTTCACTTCGCGCTCCCAGCCAATTTACGCCAATGGGGCATGCTGCTCTTCCTCGGCGTCTGCGGCTTCGTTATGCAGTTCCTCCTGACAATGGGGCTAGCAGCGGGAGGAAGAGGGAATGGTGCTAGAGTGAACAATATGATCTACACCAACATGTTGTTCGCACTCGCATTGGATAAAATCGTCTTTGGGCAGAGTCCGGGATGGTGGAGCATAGCGGGGAGTGGGTTGATTCTTGGAAGTGCGGTATTCATCGCGGTGCAGAAGCAACAAAGTGAGCAAGTGGGGAGGGCGGATGAGGAGAGTGGCGTGGCTAGAGAAGACGGGGCAGTGGAAGAGGAGATGGGAGTGCTGAGGGGTAGGGAACGGGGCAATGAGGCTGGAACAGAGGAAGAGGGAGTTGCTATCCTCAGTGAAGCTGGGCGTGAGGAAGAGGATACGACTGCTGTCGTGGGTTTGAGGGAGTTTCCTCCGAGGCCCGCGTAAGACTCCTCATACAGCCTTGCGTGAAGTGAGGCATTTTGGCGCGGAATCTTAGATTTAGAAGGCGTTTGGAGAGTGGGTAATACTAATTAGTCATAGATAGATGCTACCATATACATGCTTTTCCGGCGGTCCAGCACTGTTGATTTCCCTCGGGTCACCTGTGCTATCTCACTTGTTTGGGATCCACGCTGTCTGTGCTGGTTGTTGTATCCGACTTTCTGCTGGTCGTCAGGCTTAATTCAGCTGAACGCCAAAGCTGAATAACACCAAGAGTTGCCTATAGCCAGATCGATATTCCCACTATCACTAGCTTCCTCTATTCGTTAAAGAATGTTACACTGATATTTGTCAAACGTTAACATCTTTAAGTATCTCGTTCAATTTCTAAACAGGAGCGTAGGCCGCATGACAAGCTCCACCTCTTGCTATCATGAATTTTCTTAACTGGAGGAGTGAAGACAGGTATCGAGGATATCGAATCCGGCTGGTCGAGATGATTCATGTGAACGAAAGAAGGAACGAGACAGGAATCCAAGTAGTTGACGGTGGTGGCCAAACGCCCACTTCTGAAGGATGAAAAGGTAGCTCAGCTGGCTCCAGCAACGCTCCAGTAGGCAATTGATGCATACGAGGTCTGTTTTCACTCCCACGTTCGCCCCGAAGTAATTTCCGGTTAATATGAGGTATATTCGACCGCAGTACGGTTCAACTCTTCCTTCTCTGCGATCTTGGAAACTTCGGACAAAGGGAGGCAGATGTAATTTTGGTATTGCCGTCCGGGGGTTGAAACTTCAAACTCCGAATTTAAACACCGACACCGACCTCCGTTTGAACTTCGAACTGCAACAAATGCACTGAATAGGCAATATGGCAAATGGCCATTTTGCAACAGGCCAATCGGCAGTGACACTAGCGATGGAAATGCAGAATGCTCGCAGGAAGAGAATGAGTGGCGTCTCCGAGCCCCGATGCCTGTAATTGATGTTTGCGTCGGAGCCCGGTGGAACGGTATTTAATTCCGAGGCACAGATGGGAAGCTGAAAACAAAGTCCCCGAGTCGTTCAACTCAGTTCAGAAGCCGGATCTCTGATTTCGAAGTGTAACTTGTAATTGGTTAATCAAGTCTTGAATGAAAAGATCGCCGAATCCCGTACTCCGGTTTGAGCCTCACGCCAACCATTGCGCGACATAGAACTCCGACTTCTATATCCAAGGCAAACCTAACATAGATGGAAATCTGATAAAAACTGGCTACAGAAATCCGAATGACGATGAGATGGGAAAATTTGAAACCCACCCAAAATGAATGACAGGCACAAAATAAAACGCCAGCGGGAGAAGGGACAAGTAAATGACTGAACTACAGGATTGAATGAAGAGTAGCCGGGCAGCCTCACAAGACATCGGTGGCCATGTGAGTAAGCCTAGACATGGGTTATCACATAGACTTCTTGGACTTGCCTGGTTCGTTGCGGTTTGTATGCATTGGCGAATTCTCCTTGAGTATGTTCTCCGCCCCTGTCCTTTGACAAGCAGGAGACGAGCTCGACTTCTCAGGGTGGGAATTGCTTGTGATCTCCGTGTTCGGACAAACTGCCATTCGAATATCCCTCATACTTAATTTATGATTGTACCATTATCTCTGAAATAAGGGAAAATTTTGCTGGATGAAAGGCAATCATAAATTGCGACTCTGTACCCCACAATACTGGTAGCCAGCCATAACAGTATTATCAAATGGCGTATTTCTATGGTTATCGTTGATTCTGATAGCCTTGGAAGTATTGGCCTGCAACCATATTCACTGCTGATGCTGGGGTAGCTACAGAATTTGGGGTCAGGTTAATACAATGGTTGGTCGAGGATAGACTTACGAGAAAGAGACCCGGGGTTTGTTGATTGTTGACCTCAGCATCAAAATTTATGCAGCATCAGTCATTCAACCTGTTATATACCAAGGCTGCAAGCTTTCGTACATGTCTGGATTTGTTTGGATATCACTTCCGGCCCCCTAATTCTCGCTTGAGCTGAGCCTTTTGCCGCACGTGTCGCCACCAATTTTGTTCGCCTCACTTTTTACCCAAACTGGGTCAAACACTATTGTTACATTGCCGCTCACTCGAGCAATCAATTGGCCCCAATGCCAATATTGCGGGAAGCCCTGGCTGGTGCCAATTGTCTGATTTATAATGATCTCGATTTGCAAGACGACGGAATTGTGAGCAACCAACCTTGAAGACGACATCCGTTTGTAAGGCGGCCTCAATTGACGCCAAGGAAAAAGTACACTGCAAAGATGGGCACCTAATGTCGCGAACCGTCCGGGGGATGTCAGAATTCCACAGACAGTCTGTGAAATGTGAGGGCTTCTGTTTGATGTCCTGCAAGTGAGACGGCACGCCCGACTTCTACTCTCATTCCTCAAGCCATCAGACCCGCGGGATCGAGGATTACTCCGTTGCTTCCTTTTTGGAGCCAATTTTTGAGACGCGGGATATGTGCGAAGCAGCTTCCTCTTCGCGTCATGAGGCGCTTGATCCTACGGCGCCAGCAACCTGTTACTGAACACATTGCTGGTCGAACTCCCCGGATTGTCCTACTAAGAGCGGGTGTAGACTAAGAAGGAATTCTGATGACCTGGTGTACGCCCGACCATCGTGTTGCGCATTGTGTCGAGTCCTTGGGTTTTAATTCGGCATTGCGAAGGGTGTCTGCAGGGACAAACGTGTATCTGCAGACTCCACCTGGCTCGAAGTAAGAGCTGACGCTTTGTACGAGGTGAAGTCCGAAGTCTGCTGGAGACGATCTTGCTGATCGAATGCCTCGAGGCGAACGTACTGGACGTAGGAATTCGAGTCCTTGGAAGGGGCGAAAACGAGAGTCAGGGACAGCCTTTCCTTATATAGAAAATTCATCGACGGCAGATCGTCGTAAATTGAGGCTGCATTCAATGAGACCGTTTTCTAGTCATGGGCGCCAGCAAACAAGAACTGAAGAAATGGGGCCTCCAGGGGTCTGCAGCGCTTTAATGTGGTTCGGTACCGATGAGGCTTCGCTGCAACGTGCTTGGTTGTGGCCAGGGGGGCATTGCTGCTTGCGCTGTTGGCGTTCTGCAGGCCAACCTAGCCTGGGATGCCAGGGATACCGAAGTTAACTTTAGCCGTGACCGTTTGGCCCCAGCAGTGCTGGACCGCCAGTGCTTGGTCACTGCTCCCGATATTGCCGGCATGAACGTCATGCACTGGATTGCGAGTCAACACTGCGAGGGAAAGACCATTGAGCGTAATCCATACCGTATTACGTGGTGGCGGCTGCAGGAGGGCCGTAAACCGGACGTTGACTTTTCAAAAAACTTTGTTGAGGAAGAAGTGAGGGTGGGAGAGAATAAATTGATGACCAAGAAGGCGAGCAAGGCAATAATCAGGGGCGTGATTGCCGCATGGCATTCCAACGTGGCTTGCATTAGAAGCATTAGAAGCCGGTTCTTTTTCTGAAAGCCCCCAAACCCCGACAACATGGGGCGGCGGCCATTATTTATTAGTTGCCTTCGCCACTGTCTCCGGCGGCGCTGGAGACGGATTGGGAAAATAATCATCTCAGTAATTCCACACCAGTATTTTGCTTTTGGATACGACACGATACTTGTACCGCGCCATCTCCTGCCTCGGGTCCATCTTCTACCACAGTAGTGCTCTCAGATCGCTCACCCTGCATTGCGTGCCTTGCCCTGTTCCGTCCCGGATCCTTGGTATGATACTATTCCTGCTGTATTCTTAGTCGAGATTGGATTGGATTTGGAAATTTAAGACCTGACCACGTCGCATCTGGCGCATTTCTTCAATTTCAATCTGTACGGAATAGCGAAGGGTTACCTGTCATACTATAGCACACTCCTGGGTGCCGTATTGGATTCATCATTCGTGGTCAAGGCACGCCCCTGCGCCTTCCATTCCTGTCTCACTTATCGCTTTGTACATCACATACCTAGCCATATCCATAACAGAACCTTAAACCATAACAACTTTCGGCGTCCCTGTAGTTCTGTTTTCGTCTGTCCTTCCTTCAATTTCAGCCTTTGCCTGGGTGGTCCTTTGTTACAGTACTTCTCTCCTTTCGCCTTTCGCCCTTCGACTTTCAGCTTTTGGTCTCATCCGGCCCTTCCAGTCCTTTCCTGTCAATCAATTGGTGTGTAGAAATACGGTGTAGACAAAAGCTGGCATAGAATAGAACCAACGAGGATTCGCGAAACAGAGACACAAGAATAAGAGAGGTGAGTCGCACGCGCCCGCTCTTGCAGAGACACAAACACATCTCCTTCATCGTGGGTGGCTACCCGTGGTGCCTCGAGACATTTCTTCACAGCTCGAAGGACTGCGTGGTACAGCTACTGTAGCCACCCGCTTTCCCGAACCCACGAGATCATGGACCCGAGCACAACTCCCATTCCTTTAACAAACAGGAGTCTATACTGATATCAAATGGCTCGCAGATCTATCATTTCTAGTGGCGACCGGTGCTGCAAAAGCGAGCCAAATCCAACCACGGAAACTATCAACATTGATCCCAAACACTTCTGAACTCGATCGTCGGTGAAAAGGGGGGTTTGCAGCTGGGCTGGGTGGAAAGAATCAGAATGGCGGAGCCAGGAAAGAGGGGCCGAGAACATTCCAACAGCTTTGCAGCAACGAACGGACGGCCGCCCCCTGGGAATAATGATGGAGGCATGACAAATCCACAAGTTGGGGAGGCGAGGCCTCAAAGTATAGACACGATGTTGGCAGATCCGCAGGATCAAGCGTACGGAATTCAGAGTGAGAAAAGTCAACGGTTCATGGAGAGTCCACCAAGGGATAACCAACTGTTTGGTTCCAATTCAACCACAGTAGCGGAAAGAACCTCAAGGCAAAGCGCTACTTTGGAACCTCCTGTGACCAAGGCTACTCTGAGCGAACTCGATGTCAACAAGATCGTCCATAACCCAAAATTGCGACACGATATCAACTTTGACCCAGATCTCCATTTTCGGCCGAACCTCGACGGAGAGAAAGGGCGGAGGAAAACGCAAAAAGCAAATCATTTCTGGGAGACGATGCGAACACAGCTCCGAGAATACATTGCAAATCGAGAGCAGTTCGAGGCTCATGGGGAGACGGAATGGTGTTTACCGGCAACTTTAAACGCAATTCGTGGCATCCTCGAGACTCTTGTTCCTCAGCGTGACCGTGCATCAGTCGAGGAAACATTCAACGTGGATATGCTTATGCAGCAATTCAGGAAAGGGGTGGCAGATCTTGTCAAATTGGCTATGTGGCTTTCCCAGCTGCTCAAATGCCACTGTGCTCCAATGAGAGATGATTGGGTCGACGAAATGGTGACACAGCTCAGCAATGGAGATCGAAATGGGGATGTTGCTATGCTGGTAGCTGGTATGCAGAACTTGCTGGGTGTTTTGGAAGCTATGAAGCTGGTAAGTGAAGCGAGTAGATTGCTCGACATGTTCCAAACTAACGAAACTCCAGGATGTTGCAAACCACCAAATTCGGTGCTTGCGGCCAATTCTCATCGAAGACACTGTTCACTTCGAGCAGAAATTCTTCATGAAAAAGATCGCTATGGGAAGAGTCGACATTGCCGGGGCTCATGCATGGTATAGGAGAGCAAGCAGCCTGCCAGATTTGACCCCATTGGACGCCTCCATGCATTCTCAAGGGAACACCTGGGACTTCATGAAAGCTCTTGTAAATCTGACTTTGCCATCCAAGGCTGAAGTAGTGCCACATACATTCCTCTTCGATGAAGAGCGGTTGATCAAGCTGCGTTCAGATCTATTGGATTTGATCAACCTCGAGATCTGTATGCACCTCTACCGCAGCCTCGACGCACAAAACCGACAAGAGATGCGGTATATCCGAGATGACACGCCAACGACCTCGTTTACATCGTCTCCTTACCACCGTCCAACTTCTCCAGCCGACAACGCCATGCTCTCCTCTCCCACAATACCTATGCCATATCACTTTGCTTCGAAGCCCAAGTTCCCGACTCATGAGCGTGGCCACTTCACCCGCACTCCAACAGGCCAACAAGTTTGGGTTCCAAATATTGAGGATGATCGCGTCGCCTCAACAGCCTCAAGCCCTCGATCATCCCCATCCACCACGGCTTCAACACCGGAAACGTATCCCCCAACTCCTCTGTATCTCTCCCTTCCAGCCTCCGATTCTTCGTCCCTAGCCCGGACCTCATTACAGGCCATCCTCGCATCTCCCACCTCCTCCGACAAATGGGCCTCCCTTTCTCCGTCTCTCGCACTCGAGATCCTCCGCCTCACCAAAACGCCCCTCGCCCGTCTCCCTCAATTCGAATCCCACCTCGCCTTCCACATCTCCAACCACAATTCTAGGCTCTACCAAGAGGCCGAAAACCGCGTCCTAACCCAGCTCTTTCCGGTTCTTCAGAAACTCGTCGGAACTTACACGCCGTTAACCAGCTTGCAAATCTTCGAAGCAGCCACGACCCCAAAATCTGCAGTGGCTAGCACGACCCAAGCTACCGGTGTGAAAGAGGAAATAAATGAGGTTGCTACAAGGATTGCGCATATCGGCATCTTGCATTGGAGAGTATGGGCACCACTTGCGTATCTTGTTGACCCGGATGCGGAAGAGGAGGCCGAAACACGCAACACTGAGCGGGCGAGGAGTATGCCATGAGAGGCATTAATTTAAATGGGAGGGAAGGAGAGGCACCGAGTCGGGCGGTGGATACGTTAACAACCCTCATTTGCTCAAAGTGCGTTCCTGCATTTGTCGGCCATAATTCACTTTTGCCGTTGCAAAGTGAGCGGTCCAGCTCAGCACTACCACTACGCATCATTTTCTTTTGTCATCCAGCATACCTTGCATCAACCTGTTTTCTGTTTTTCAGATTAGCTAGATACCCACTCCATCCCAAAGGCGAGACAGACTTGTATAGAAGATTGGCATATATCATTTCCTTGGCGCGCAGTTGGAAAAACTTGGATGGGCTGGGTCTGCGTTTTTGCGAGCCTGTTTTTTTGTTGTTTTGGAATTGAACGGGGTTTGAGATTTTGTATTTAGGTTTAGTTTATTAGATGAGATTAGTGGATGGGGAACTTTTATTCCTGAAGACGGGGAGGAGTGTGCAAGCAATTGCGGGATAGGATAGGACAGGAAAGGATGAGAAGAGAATGATAGAAGTTTTGAAGATGTTTAGAGAATGTGAATGTGAAGTGCTTCTGACAGTCTGCTTGCTTGCTTCGCAATAATCATCTCCATAATGCCGATACTCTGACCTTAGCGGTCCATAATTCTCTAACCCAATCTGCGCTCTAGTGCCTCACTCAATAGCCCCATGTGAGTCTCTGCCATCGAAACCCCCTCCACACATCCATCCGCCTTCTCACGCAAGTGAGCCCCCTTTCTACTCCAGTCTAGCAGTGCGAGTCACTGCGTAACCTAGCCTCTGAATCGAGCTTCAGCCTTCATCTCCAAACTCCGGGCATGTCACAAAGCACCACCCTGATCAGTCAAGACTGCCATCTCACCTACAGCATTATTACGCAGGACATCACAAATCAAGCATTCACATCACACGCAGTCTCAAACATATCAGAGTAGAGTATATAAAAGCATCAATTAAGCCCAATCCATACCCTTAAAACAGCAGCTAAATATGATATATGCATGCCAAGTTTTTCATTTTCCCCTCCACGCCGCAAAATATGCAAGCAAGCACGCTATGATCGAATCAAGCTGTTGACAAACGTCTTTTATACCTCAAACATACAGAAAATAAAAATCCGTGCTTTGCTCGCTCTCTCAGGATGAAGAAAAATTTGGGAAAGGGTCGTTATGCGTCGTGGCGTCGTTAGAATTGCTCTCTTTCTCCTTAATTTCCAAATACCCCAGATATGTCTTCAAATAGAGACAAGAATCCAGTCCCTCATCTGGTGTCGAGAATGGTGTAGTGTGGATGTGGTGGGGATTTTGTGGAATGCCAACCAGCAGCAAAAAAGTGTTTGTATCGCGAGATAACTTATTACGCATGCTCTAAGGTCGTGTCGCGGGTCAAATAAAAAAAGTAACTTTTTAGAACGTCTCCGACTCCGCGCTTTGAGTACTGGCTATCGTGCCGAATGTATCTGTCTTTCATTAGCATTCATCCTGCCTCAACGTGAGAAGCCACCATACCTCTATTCTTATTCCTCCTCACAACAGTTTCATCTCTCTCCAGTCCTTCCCCGCTCTTACTCGCACTACTCATACTCCTCGGACCTGTGGGCTTCCTGGCTGGCACACCACCCAACGCGCCACTCAATTTCCTCGCCGCTGATCTCGGACTGCCTCCGGCTTCGTAACTATCGGCGCTCAGATGTTCGTTGCTCAACGGACTCGGCTTTTGCAGCTTGCCGGAGCGAACCTTGGGCGGCCGTTCAGGAGCAAGTGGTTCCTTGGGTGGACGTGCGGGAGCGCCGTCAGAGACAGGCGAGAAGTTGCCGCCAGTATTAGATGTGCCGTTGCTGTAGCGGTTTGTTTGTTGAGCCGGGAGGCGGTTCAGAGAAGTTTGAGAGCCCCAATCGACGGACTTGGGTGACATTGGGGAGTTGAAATCTTGGGCTTGAGATTCGAGCGCAGTCTGGTACCGGTGAGTGGGGCCGGGCCGTGGTTGTGGGTGTTGGAGGTTGAGGGAATTGCGGTGAGCTTTGTATTTAGGGTCTTCAGGTGGTAAAAGGGACGGTACTGGAGGCTCGTTCTCGTATCGTTCTTGCTCTTGTTGTTGGAGCTGTTCTTGAGAGAAGCCGGAGTGAAGTTTGTCCTCGCCATATGGGTCGTGCTCGCCGTACTGACCCAGATCAGAACCAGATCGTGAAGGAGGCTCCGCAAATTGATCATCACCCTTCCGTCCACTACTTCGTCCGCTACTCCTAAATCCACGTAGGACAGTCGATGCAGTTGTCTCAGACCAACGAGAAACCTTAGGAATCCATCCAGAAGAGCTGCTTGATTTGTGCTTCTTGCTCTTGTCCGTCCTCGGCGTGTTCTCATTGCTGAGGGAGGCGGGTACGACTTGCTGCTGAGGCGGCGTTCCGAGAGGAGCAGAACCGCCACGTGGGAAGCTCTCTCGGGTGGGTGTAAGAAGCGCCTCATTGTTTTCGAACTGATTGCTCAGAATCGTCTCTTCGTGAGGGTCGAGTTCCTCCTCATCTCCTTCCGGCACAGTGCTGATACGATGATCTGAGAATTTCCGGCCGTCAAATCCTCTAGCTGCACTTGGTCCCCGTGATAGAGGAAGAGAAAGATGGCCAGATTGGCTACCGTGACTTGCTGTGGACGTTCCAGCATTGCCTTCTGGTTCATAGCCGCGATCATTCTCGTAATTTCCTTCCTGGTGCAGGTCGCTGTACGATTCTCCGGGGTTGCTAGACTTGAGGCCCTGAGCCGCTTTCAATCCTTCGACCTCCCCAAGTAATTGTACTAACATATCCTCGATCTTGCCGAGATCGTTCGTACTTCGCATGCTCAATCCCTTCAGTGCTCTTCGGAAGACGTTCTTCTTCTTGCTGGGGATGTCATCGTACATGTCATCCTGGGAACCCTGTCTTATTGAACGTGCGGCACTTGGTGGTAATGGTCTAGGTCCGTTGATCGCTTTCTGAACAGATTTCTCAGTGTTGCCTTGAACTTCTGTAATGATCACATCTTCTGTATCTGCTAACAGACGCTTCATATCTTCAAAGGAGTTTCGCATCTCAGCAGCAGCTCGTACTAGAGTGACCAGTATTTCAGTATCACGCGCGCTTCTTTGGGCGTCACGGACAGTGAGCTACATATTATTAGCAGGTAATTGCTCTAAAGTTCGGAGAGGCATCTCACATGATCCATCAGCGCAACAATATCCTTTGATTGAATCCGGTCAAGCCCATTTCCAGTCGCACTGTCATAGATTGGAGAACCCATGCCATGAGACATGCCACTTAGATGTCTGACATGCTTAGGAGTATAGAAAGGATCACCCCCGGCCAAAGCATCCGCTGCACCTCCAATGTCTGCGTCAAGAAAGTCTACCCCCTTCCCCATACGAGGTTCAGGGGTGATGCCACCAGGAGACCGTGCATTTGGTGCGGATGAGATGTACCCTTCATCCTTTGGCAGTGCGCCTGGACTGCCAGCCTGGTAACCCATCTTCGGTGGTCCATATTCAGAAGGCATCAGATTAGGATCGAGTGCTCCGCCCAGTGCAGCGATTGGACTAGTGCCCTCATATGGATTGGTGACAAGTGTGTCTCGTTTTCGTTCCCCAGAAGTCCTAGCCCATTCTTCGTCGTGGTCGTGACTGTTCTCTCTGTTGTGGCTTTGAAGAGCTGCAGCCCCTCCAGCCCCAATTGCAGCGCCAACAAGAGCAGCTTCGGCAGCCTTCAGATTGGCATCTGACTTTTGATCACGACCCAAGGAGGAGGTATCCAGTCTTGTTTGAGGTGGTGTTGCCCGTGATGGCCAATGATCTCTAGTTCCGTCCTGTGATCCTCCAATAGGTCCATTGACTATGGATGGGTTTGTGAGTACGTCCGAAGCAGCATCATCTCCATAACCAATTTCGGGCATTGGATGGTCCATGTCGGGCAGACCACTCGCACCCATTCTGGGCTGTTCATGGCTAATATAACTGGCAGCTTCGCTCATGGGCGCATCGATGCTGTGGCGTGGTGACATTTGGCCCTGTCCCTCCATAGCGCGCTCCTTGAAGGACTTCTGCAATGGTGCACCTGTGTGCTCTGTTGGCTCTTCGTATTGATATTGATCCGCCTCGGATTGTTTGTTTCGACCTCTCAAAACAGCAGCCGCGGCTCCAGCGGCAATACCGGCCAAAGCAGCTTTCTCTGCAGTGTGTGAGCTACCATATTTCGGCATTGCAACTTTTCGTCCATTCTCATCAAGGTCATATTCCTCGGCGTATTTTGTTGGGCTGTTGTGTTGACTTGAAGTGCCTCGATCTGAGCCCATGTCACGCTTCGTAGGACTATTTCCACGACTTTGGAAATGTGTCTCAGAGCCATCTTCGAAAGACGCATATGATCCTCGTCGATCGTACCCACCGTTATTGCCAGAATATCCAGATGCACCAGTGAGATCTGAAGCATTCACAAGAGAAGCCACGGCGGATTCGACAGCGACTGGAGTATGCACATACTCGGTATTTTGGGCAACACTGCGCACATTCTGACCTGTTGCTAGTCGATCTACGTCCATGCTATCATCAGTATAATTGGTCATGTGCTTGTAATCAATGCGTGGATCAGAGCTCCGGTAGCTACTTGAATCGTCGAGATGACGGTTTCGATCATTTTCTTGATGTTGCTCCTCCCAGTACTCTCCGTCTTGGGTGAGCTCAGAATCGGTGAGGCCTCCTTGCCGAACTTCTTGAAAGTCGTGGCGGTTTCGTACATTGCCTAAAGAATCATACGACTTGATTGACCTTCCGGGAGATTTGTGAGGTGTAGATTTGTTCAGAGAAGAGTAGGAAGCTGAGCTTTGGGTAAATTTTGAATCTCGCTGGGGTTCTGGGTCGCCTTCAGTGTAGCCAGAAACACTTTGGATTGGACTCAACCCGCGTCTCTCGTGACCGTAAGGAACGTATCGCAATGGTGGAGGCACTTCCTGTGTGTTTTGGAGATATGCGTATTGGTCGTGATCGTCATCCTCCATGAGCTCAGGATCCTCGTGGTGATCGTTCGCGTGGTGCATCGCTGCCAGTCCAGCCCCTGCTGCTGCTCCAGCCATGCCAGCCGCCAGCGCGTGAGAACGCCCTTGGGACTCATGCTCTACGTACGAATCCTGCTCGTCCTCATGTTCATACATCGGTACTTTTCGACCATGCTCGTCTAATTCGTACTCTTGGCTGCGTAATTGCTGCTCACTATTTTGGCTATGGAGGCTCAAATTGCCCCGTGAGAAATTGGAATGCTGCGTCCCCAGACCTTGCTGTAAAGCAATAGGAGTTCTTGTAGGTGTCCGCGATGCTGGTGATATGGGCGATGCAATGCCTCGGGGGACTTCTTTGACAGGAGACACTCTGTGCTCTTGGCTCGCGGAATGGGGTCTTTCTGTGTCGGCTGAAAGAATGGAGGCCCTAGTGACTTCTGATGCATTGATTTCACTTGAAAGCGGCATAGGTGGCACAACGTCTTCCTCTCGGTCCTCGTAGCTCTCAGCCATGCTGTCGCTTCGGCTGCGACTCTTAGTTCGTCGTCGTCTGCGTTCCTTCTTCTCTTCGAGCGAATCTTGTGACTGATGTTTGTGAAGCGCCGCAGCCGTTAGTCCAATGCCGGCCCCCAAAGCTGCAGCTTCTATTCCACGATGTCGATCGCTACTCTTCTTCTTACGCACTCTCTCGCCATCTTGGATGGCAGTTTCTTCTGAAGAACCTCGTTCAAAGCTCCTGGGGGAATCCTCTTTCCTGACACGATCGAGGTGTCTATCTTTGCGCCCTTTGACAGAGTTACCAGATAGAACCTCGGTGTCATTGAGAGTCACTTTGGGCTTACTCGATAGGTCTGTAGCGCTTCCGCGATCAGATAATCGTCTTCCGCTAGAGCTGTCTTCCCTTGAATCCCTGGATTCCCTTGATACGCCGCTTCCCGATGTCAGAGAGCCTCTCCGATCCCTATCGCGATGCGAGTGTTTGCTTTGCTCTCTCTTCAAGGCAGTCAATTCGGGTAAGATCAATCGCCGGATTGCATCCTCAACTGTCTCGAGGAGTTTCGGGTTATTGATTGATGATTTCGAGGTACCAGACCTGAATGAATATGCATCGCCGGATTTTCCGCTCAAGTGAGAATTGAGAAGACTTGAGTCTGCGCCAGAGACCATAGATTCTTCGTGATGGCTTCGACTTGATCGCCGTCGTCGTTCGGGAGATTTGACGCTTTCTAGATGTTCCCCGCTCACACTTCGACTCCTGCTCCTGTGCTTGCGCCGGCGTTCAGACTTCTCGCCCTTGACTTTCTCCGCCGCCTTTTGTGCCACTATCCGTTCCCGACTAAGACTCCGACTTCGTCTGCGCGTAGGTGTCTTCAACTTATCTGCCACCGCACCAGCAACTAATCCAGTCGCAGCACCAGCCGCTAGAGCTTCACCCCTACTTAAACTCCGACTGCGCTTTCGTTCGGGCGATCGAGTAGTGCCATCCAGGAAACTGTCGGCAGGCATAGAGGATATGTCGGAGGTATTTTGTTGAACATATCTGGATGCGGTGCTGCTCTCGCCGGTCGGGATCAGAGGACTTCCATGTCGAGGCATAATTTCCACTTCAATTGGATGCCCTCCCCGCGAAGTGACGTTGGACTCCTCAGTGGCTGAGCGATAAGAGTTTACACTTTCATCCGAGTCGCCCTTTTCGCCTTTGGGATTGGGTGACAGCGGTATGCGTTGGGTATAAGAGGGCTTTCGGGTGCCTTTCTGCTCTGTGATTTGTATATGGTCGTTTGCTGATCTGCTTCTGCTCTTGGAGGATGGTGTGACCTTTACTCTTACAGATGGCCGTCGAGATTCGCTCTTGCTATCCTTCCCACCCTCGAAGTACTCGATCAGTAGCGACGTCTGCGACTTATTGTTCGAGCCCAGATGGCCGTGGTTGTCCTTGGAGCCCTTCTTGCGCCGGGTAGGTATCGTGACCGGGCTGCCGTCCTCTGGCAGAGTATAATCGCTCTTTGCGGTGTTGGCAGTGACTCGGGAGGAGTCAATCTCGCTGCCTCCGGTGGTGGTATCCGTCTCGGTGGGGGCAGGCAACGGAGGAGCCTTTCGTCCCTCGATACCCATTCTGGCAATTCGAAAGTCGAAGGAGGGCGGTTCAGAGATGCATCAGGGGTAATATGTCGGGGAGGTGTCGGTTGATGTGGCCGTACTGCACAGCAATGGGAGGGAGGCTGGCGGATTCGATTCGAGAGAGGGTAAGGCCAGGCAAGATACCGGCGAGCTGGGATTCGCCAGCTGTGTCTGCACGGGATGTGGGACGAGCACCAGCACGAACTGCGGAAAAAGAATTCGAGAGACTGGGAGCCGGGATGGGTGTGGATGAGATGTGTCGAATTCGATATTGGGACTCGTTTGTCGCACGGGAAGGTGTTGGGTGAGGCAGTAATATCAGACTCTGCTAAGAGTTCTTGTTTTGGAGGAGCAAGAGCAAGAGCAAGAGAGGGCTGGGGAGAGTTGCCAGCGCAGTTTGTTGATCCTGGATGTAATGCGCCAATGGGGTTTGTCGTGGGCGGGCGCTATCAAGCACGAGCACCAGAAGCAACACTAAGAGGCTGCGATACCGTTCGATAGTGTAGGTCGGATCGGTTCGGTATTTTTAACCCTGCCCTGCTTGCTCGCCGTAATTCGTAAAATCTCTCACTCTCTCACTCTCTCACTCACGGACGGCAAATCAATTTGTGACAGTCTGAGCTGCAAACGGATGTCTCTCTGCATCACATTGAACGGACCCATCCCATCTTCAGCTCACGCCCCAATTCACCTAGCTCTTACTCGTTACGACTCCCCAGCTTTGTGGCACTGTGGTATTCGCCCCTTCGTAGTCTCAACCCAGCCAATGAACTCCCCAAAACCCGTCCTCGACTGCGGCTCGATGCAGGCTCGCTGCACTCTACTGTGCTCCTGCATGCAAGTTCGAGTTCAAGTTCGAGCCAGACTGCTGACCACTGCAAAGTTCGCCTTCTGAGCAAGTGCAAGTAACTACAGACAGTGTCCGGCTTCGAGTACCACCAGGACTCGAACGTCGAATACATTTCCAGCTCGATGGGAATCTGCTGTTGCACCCGTCCAGCGACTCGACGAGCTTAATATGTTTTCTGTTTGCCCGCCAAACGAATTACGGTAAGATGGGGCAGGGTTCCGGGAACCAAACCCTCTTCAGCTTGGTCCAAGTACCCAGCAAGCGCCCGTTCCATCTGGGGATCAGAACTCCCGTTGCCATAGGAGATGGAGATGGAGAGACCGTCATCTAGGTGCAGATCTGGAGAAGCGGTGTGACTTGTGCCTTGCAGATGCTTTGTTTTGCATTTAAAGAATTCTATTTGAAGCTCGATATCAATGTTTGAGATACAAGTTGCAGAGTCGCACAAATTTTCCTTCATCTCGCGAGCAAACTCTCCGAGACATGGACACGTGACTGAGCATTTAGTTCTCGAAAGCTTTTCACCTGTCTTCCGTTTTCCCCTCAGATTTGCGGTTCTTTGGGAAGCTTACAGTTTCATATCAGGTCTGGTAGCTGATTGGCATTGGTTAAGATGCAGAAATCTCACCTCGGATTCGACGCCGCCTCGCCAATAGTTGGAGTTTCTGGCAGGTTAAAATCGTACGTTGGCTTTGATCCTCCCTTTTACATCATCATAAACCCATGATTTTGACCGCTTAAAAGTTCATTTTTTACTATACCAAAGCATCGCACTTGTGCAACTTCACTAAATCTGCTGGGTCTCGATTGCCTCGTTGCCTCGTTGCCGTTTGCATAGCCAGCTCATGACTATGTATCAAAATGTGCCGTGGAGCAACGATGATCAAATGGAAGAAGGAATTGGGGAAATTGAAGCATGAAGCCTTCCTGAAACTCTAGCAAACGCTTGTCGGGCACCATCCAGCAGGTAAGTTTTAACTTCATGGGAGTAGCTGGGGTTTTATTTGTTAGTCGGTCTGCTCATGGACTTTACTCACTTGACAGCAGCTTGTCTTTCAACAATAGCGCAGCAAATCTCGAATAAATTTTGGGGTATTCCTAGTCCAGCATACGTCTTAGAATGCGGTTAAATTTCACCAAAAAATACAAGGTCAGGTTTTCTACATGTTGCTTCCAGCCCAGCGGTCGCCATGCTACGTCGATGTCAGCGTCTATAGATAGATCATGGTCTCCACATATCGATGCTAGTTTGGTTTATTTGCCTGGGCTCAAGCTAAATATTCGTATTCCCTTCCATTTTAAGTCAAGCAAACTACCACGAGGGGTAGTCGAGAATCGTGCCTACTGTTTTCAAAATCTCGATGCCCCTCCCTCACTACCCCGCCACCAGCTACCAAGTATTTACTGAGCTGCTTCCACTTCAGTATGTTTCTCCCATAGTAGCAGAGGAAGCATAGACTGTGGACTCAAAACGCGGCTCCAAAATTTCAACCACCTTTCGCGCTAATGGAGCCTTCAGACTGGCTTCTGGAAGTATGGTATCAATCAAACCTCCAGCTCCTGGGATGTCTATTCCCCTGTTGGGATATTTGAATGGGACTTGACATCATATAGTTCTTGACAACAATTCCTGCTTGTTATTGAGCGCCGAAGGAATCAGAATCCTACAAGTGGACCATTATTCTAGATTTTAACTTCATGTTTGACGTGTTTGAAACTGGACGCGCCAACACTCTCTCTCATGCCAGTGGATAGCCAAGGGGGATTTCTTCTACTGAGAAGTCTAATCAAAATCCTAGAGAGGGAAAGGGGAATAAATACTCAATTCAGCACTGCAATACTATGCAGTAAACGTTGAATGTTCTGTCACCCAGACCCTGGTCCAAGTCTCAGACCAGCGATGAACATGGGTAGTCGCTACTTCTTTTGGAAAGCTATCGACAGACTCCTCTCATTCATAATTCATGTAAAGCCATAAACCGCAGAGGAGTGGTGGAGACCCACACAGCACGTTCTGAAAGAACTCTAAAATCAACATGGAATTAGTTCTTGGACGAAAGACGCCGCGCGATTATGAATTGAGTCATAGGTGAGGGGATGGTTTACCTCACTTCACACATTAAGCATAAAACATTTGGTACACGAGCGGAGTTGGTGCTGTTGGGGATGTATTGCTGTCGAGCTATTTTCTGTTGTCATGCGGTCCTCACCGCTTTCCAAGTGAATAGTGCTGGACAAGAGGAATTTCGCAAGAGCAAGAGGGGTAAAAGATGTCCGGATTCCTTGGATGTGGTCTGGTATGCGTTTCTTGTGAGTGCCTTGAGTTCCTCCTCCCCAGGTGTGTTGACGTATAGAGCTCGTGTCTTTCTTAGAGAATTTCGTTTATAGCAATGTTCAGGATCTGCTCGAAATCACCTGAATTTGAGCAGTGTGAGAGCTTACAGGGAACCAGAAACTATATTTACTTCAAATCCCATCCGACCTTCTAGTCTATTCGCCGCGCCTATAGGTGTACATCCAACAGCGAAAACACATTACATACAGAATACAACATGACCAAGGACCCTCCGATGTGATTAATCACGGCAAATATTCTCGTTAGCATACGCCCTGTACCTATCCAAAGCATCCGTATACGCCAGAGCATGACCCTTCAAACTAGAAACCTGCTTCCTAAACCCAAAATGCACTGTCAACCCCCTCCCATCAAGGACAACATCTACTCACTCATCAGCACAAGCTCACTTCATCGCTCAAATCGAAATCAACTTACGTCTCCCCAACTTCTCCGGCAAAAATTTGGTCAAATACCACTCATCACTCGCCGCAATCGGCAAATTATCCTGAATATCCTCTCCCATAAACGCAATAAAATTGATGCTTAATCGATCATAATGATAATCCCACAGATCAAACTTATATCTCCATAGCTCCTCCTTTTCCAGATTCTCGAGAAACGAATAATGTGTCTGCGCTCCCACAACCCATGAATGGAAACCGGCACCAGCAGCATAGTAATCCACTACATGCGCAGGCGTCTTGTCTATATCTGATCCTGGAGGTAGGGGAAGCCAACGATGGCCTTTGAAGGGCGCAACGTCGTCTTCGGAGATGGAGTAGTTCTCAGGACCAGTCCAGATCGGTAGTTCGGAAGCACGCCATGCTGGCGATGGAGGAGCTTTGGGATCGAAGCCTGGAGGTGGAGTAGTTTCTGGAAGGTAAGGTTTCATGGCGTTGAGATGGTAGTGGACCCATGTTATGGCGGGCTGATTAAGGGAGTTGGATGATACGACGAGGTATTCCGGGTGTTCGTAGCGGCGTTTGACAATTGAGGGAATGGCAGTGTCTTCGATGAAAACCTGGAAAGCGTCAGTGGGTAGGTACTAGGAATTAGGGGGATACAACACACAATGTCGTCGTCCATCTTGATGTACATGGTTCCTCTCTCGCATACACTGTACGCGTCTGAGAAGTTCCTTCCTCTTCCGACTGCTATGTCGCTTTTTGTGTATTCGGGAGTTCGCAAAAGCGCTTGGTCGAGCCATTCCAGATCTACCTTACTTTCTGTCCGGACCACGAAGATGACCTCGTCGAGTAAACCTCCATTTCGTACTAGATTTTTCTTCGACAGAATCAGCATTGGTTCAATGTTACTGGGCGGAAATTAAAATACCTTCAAATAACAATCCAGAATGCTAACAAAAGTATGTCTTCCAAAGAAAATTAACCCCACCACTTTCAAATCCACAGGCTTCTTCCAAGTTTCTAGATCTTGTCCGGGCCATTGCTGTTTGATAGGCTTTTGTGTGGGAGTGATATAGTTACTGATGACTGCTTTTGGAGTTGTGAGAAGCTGAGGTGTTGGATGATCGAGGAGGACGGTCCAGGTGAGGTACATGCAGAGCATCGAAAGTACAATGCTGGTAGGAATCCATCCTCGAAAGAGCCGTAGATTATATCTAAGACTCATAATTCTCGGAGACAATAGATATACCCCGCGTCTGGAACGTATTTGTCGAGACTTTGGAACTGTGAATGAAGATCAAACAATCAGATAGAAGTTGAAGGCAGAGGAACTCGAGGAGTGCACCCCTATTCTCGGCATTCAGCTACACATATCTCAGAGCTAGTAGTTCAGCCACCATAATGCTTGGATCCGGGAGCAGTGAGCGTAGGAATATAATACTTTCTTTTTTCATTGTGCTGGAGGAAGGTGAACTGCCATTTGCACTTCTAAATGACATTGTTCTCTGCTCAACTACTGGGCGTTTATCCAGGGTGACTTTCATTGACCAAATAACCAATTTCATGCCTGAGAATCTGCTCGCCGTTTCGCCATATAAGCATCAGAAATCGGGATTACGCTGCGAGGAAGAGCTTTGGAACTAGCTCTGGATTAATAAACAATACCTATTCTGGAAACATGAGTACTGCACACGGCATAAGGGCGCAAATTCATCTGGATCATGCCCAATTTGATACGTTACCTAAAGAAAAAATCGCTCGCGTGTGTTCCATTCTTATCAATGCCCATTGTGCTATTGTTTCCTTTTTCTGAGGCTGATCGAGACTACTCTCCGTTCCCGTGCGCCATTGTTCCTGCATCAGGGGTCCAACCTTATCGCCCCTTGGTATTTGTCGCCTGTCGCTGTGTTGATTGGTGTCGCCCACGTTTGCGTTGTCTAGAACGCGATGCGTGGCTGGCTGAAGGAGGTCCGTGGGCGCGGGTTTTACCCCTGAATTTGCCGAGAAGTTGGATCAATCACGTGTAGATCGAGGTTCTTCCCTTCAAATATGGCCATGCTTGTGTTGGGGGATAGTAATTGATGTTCCATTGATAGAGATGGTTTACTGTGAGCTTTTAATCGAATGATGCCGTTATCCTACGATCGGCTGCTCTTGCCGTTCGAGAAGCATCACACGTGACTACAAGGCCCTCGAGTGCTCTTTTGACCGCGTCTCTGTCCTTTGACTCTGGCAATTTAGGAAGTAAATAGCAGATCGAACTTATAAGAATGTAGTACGGATGTTCCAAATCTCGAATAGTTGCCCAGCAATATATAGATATATAGAAGTCAATGACTGCGTTGATTTCGCATCTTGGTGGTTTTAAAAATGTTGTCCAATGCGTTCAGGAAACGCAGGAGGAGCTTGTGAGGTACCATGTATCTCAAACCCCCTATTTGTACCTACAGACTAAATTCGAGAACTGTGCTCGTATCTATTATGCTGCGATGCAAATTAAGACAATAAAGGTGGCTAGGGAGCATCTTCCGTAGTCTGTTTATCACCCACTTCATCGCAGGGAGTTGGATCAAAGATGCGTAGGAAATAGGTAGCTTGAATAATGGCGATGTAATAAATCTTACGGAAGTAGAATACTCTCCCTATTTTAACTCTCCTCTGTCCAGTCAAGTCTCAAAACAGGCATTTTCATGTCCCCCTCGTTCTCTCCCGTCTTCGGCTCCAACCACCCCACATGCTTCATCCCGAGTGCAGTATAAAGCCCCAGACCCTGTGGACTTGCTTCGGTCGCCACACTTAATTTCTTCTCTCTCGCAATATCCAGACCCCACTGCATAAGCTGCTTCCCAATTCCACAGCGTTGGTATCGGAAGTCAACACATGCATTGTCCAGGTAATAGCAAGACTTCTGGTAAAATCTGCACACAGTTAGAAATGAAAAAGAGGAAATGAAGGAGCAACCACGGACTTCTCTGCAAGTAGCTCTTCCGCCTCATTGAAAATCGCCATTCCAAGAGGATCTTGGTCTCGACGCTGGTAAAATTTATTCCAAACTGAAACCTCAGTTCTGATAATCCATGCTGCTCAGATGTCAACCCGAATCCGTTCAAAAGCACCCGCTTGACTTACTCCTAAATCGGTTCCAAAGGGAAGGAGCTATCACACCCAATTCAGCCCCCTCATCACTCTCTCCCTTCTTTACTCTCCAGATCGCAAATCCAACAACCTCCTTCCCATCTTCAGAAACAGTAGACAAGCTGTTTCGCTCTGTCCACTCCAGCGTCTGCAATCCCCGCTCCCACGTCTCACCCCCGCTTTCCACGACATTCAAACTCCCACTCTCTGCCTCCGCAATAACAATCTGCGTCGCAGGATCTAGCAACCCTACAATGAGTCGCCGTCTCCAATACCAGACTGTGTCATGTGCGTAGTCTAAATTAGTGGTAAGTGGGGAGAAAAGGTAGGCGAAGAGCGGGAACTGGCGGAAGGATGTTAGGAAGAGGGATGTTATGGCTGGGATGTCGGATTCTGTAGCGAGACGGAGGGTGGTTTTGTTGGCCATTTTGCTACTGAAAATGCGTAGGTTGCGGAGTTAGGAGGTATATAAGAACAGCGAGTGAGTCATGGGATAAGATGCAGATGTGGCTGCAGGTCCTGGGTACAGGAGGGAGCGATGATTGGACAGTAGATGGAATAGGAATCAGGAAGCACAACATTGCAAAATTGAAGAATAAGAATAATGAAAGGAGCAAAAAAGTGGGATCCAGTCCCGTATCACTTAGCCCGTTCTTAAGCACCATAAACTTTCGCCCCTGCTGTGCATATCTGCTTGAGACAACGCTCGATCTTTTGATAGACGCATTCTGAGCCGGAACACAAGAATGGGAAGCAGAATTAGCAACCGATTTCTTTGAAACAAGCGGTCTATCAAGAGCGGGCGTGACAGAGGCATTCTTTTCCAATTTTAAAAGCTCCCTCGAAGAAATTCCATCAAATGCTCAAACGACAACGACACATTAACGAAATATTCTGTAGCCTGTAGACTTGGCTGAAGTAATTGCAAGAAATCACAAGATAGACTTCAAGATTCAGATAATAAAATTATGGAGAGAAGTGAGGGTTTGCGGGCGACTAGCCAGAAATTTAGCGCCAAACCGACGAAACCGCTTGCATCATGTGAGCTAGCACTGGAGATGACTCTTTTTATTCATTAAGATGATTCATTGATTCATTTTAGTACCTCATATCATTGAAAATAACATTACGATTTCTCCTAGGGGATTTCCGCTCAAATTCTAACGTTTTCCCCGTGACCTAATCTCAACAATCAAACAAAAGCACAACCCCATTAACACTCTTCCTCACCCCCTCATTCCTCTCCACCAATAAAACCTCCTGATACTCCATCTGCTGCTGACTCCCAAAATGAAACACAAACTGCAAATGGCCCTCTCCACCTGGATGCTGGCTGGGCGGACACGCCTCCTCATTCAGTATCGTCATCCTACGACTCCAATAACCCAGCTTCAACAACGCGAATGACTGTGAAGAGACAACGGAGGGAATTGCGGTTTCGATGTCGTTGAGAGTCGGGTTTGCGTGCAGTGCGTTGGGTACGAGTGAGATGACGTTGAGCCATGGTGGTGATAGGGTTGGCTCGAAACGCAAACTGTGCATGTGGTCGACGATTGCTAGTTTGCAGCCAGTGCGGTTTGGGGGGAGGGCGAAGTCGATGAATTGGAGAGTGCGGTTTGAGTTTGCTACTGCTGTTAGAGTTCTTGACTTTGGCTTTGAGAAGGAGATGAATACGGCCGGAGTTATTTTGGTATATAGAGAAGATTCCGCTGGCACCGGGATTTGGACCTGGAGCTGTGTTGACGAAGCTTGTGTCTGGATCAGCGCTGGAGAGGTGTTGAACGAAGTATGGGAGGATGGTGGTGCATGATCGAGTATCTTCAGTTTGCGTAGGCGCCGAAGAGGTGAGAGAAAGGAGAAAAGCCGCGATTACGAAGATGAGAAGCTTGTTGGAGTACATGACGAAATGATGCCTGGGTCTCTTGAAAGTAGTGTGCATATGAGAGATCAGAGGACGCAAATGTAGAGAACGCGAAACTTTTTCGCCCTGAAGACGGGTTGAAATACACTTGCCGTTACTCCACCGGCTTTTGGAGAGTGCCTGTGACCTCACGGGTGTAATGTTATACATCTCAGTCTGAGCGCTTCGATGTCTCGGGATCTCTGTATCACAGCACTGGTTCTCGACTTGGTCACATAATCACATTCCCATTGTCAACGTCGCAGTTTGCAGAAATCGTCGTGAGCTTGCTTATCTATAGAAAGCTACTCGACCAGCCAGATTCTGCACCGTGAAGGCCCTTGCCATGCATTTGTAAGTACGGACAGGAAATGTTTTAAATCCTCTAGTCGAAAAGACCGAAGCCCATATCCTCGTCAGACTCCTCCTTGGCTATTGAACGAATCAGTATGCTGCTAAATTATGGGATTTTCCGGTGCATCTTACCCTCTTCCTTCTCCTCTGGCTTGGCCTCCTCAGCGGCAGCCTCTCCACCGGCAGCACCTCCAGCAGCTGGGGCAGCGGCGGCGCCACCACCGGATCCAACGTTCAAGAGAAGCTCCTTGACATCCTTGCCCTCGAGAGCCTATTTCCACAATTATCAGCACGTATTCCCCATATTGCCATTCAATGCGACTTGCGTACCTTGGCGAAAAGAGAGGTCCAGATGGGCTCGACGTCTTCGACACCAGCAGCCTTGATCAAGGTCTGGAGCTTGTCGGCCTGTAAAGAGTCAGTAATTTTCCCAGTCCATGCGCCCTCGTATCTACTACAAAATTTCGAGGGGAGGGGATGCGGGGGTCGTACGGTGATATCGACGCCATCATCAGCGAGGATGAGCGCAGCGTAGGAGACAGCAAGTTCGGCGTTGGACATTTTGACGGGTTTTGTGAGTTTTGTAGTTTTTGGGGATGAACAAGAGGATCAATCAATTTAACCGCAGTTGGGCGGAGACTGAAACTGTCAAGTTCGTGTGTAGAGGTTGACTTTGTGGTTTCGTTGCAGAGGGAGAGCGCGAGCTTTGAAATTTTGAAAGTGCGATGGAAATTCGCAGCTCGCGTATGCAGCCAATCATATTGGCTTGATACCAAGCGCTATATGAGGGGAGGGGCTCTCCCCGCTCTACGGTAAGAACTATCGAACTATCTGATGTTGACATAACTTGCTCCTCTGGAACTCCCCGGATATCGGCGCATAAGGAATTTTGAAGTTAAAAAGTCCCATTCTTTGACCACTCGACTCGCATAACTACAACTACAACTACAAACAAATAAATCATCATCTCCACGCACCTAGTCAAGATGGCGGATACCCCGAATCTCCCCCCGCCTCTCGACGCACGCGAACAGCCCATCCTGGACAAATTGATGCGGTTACGGGAAGAATTAACGCTGCTGAAGGCAGATCGTACATCCTATGTCAAGTCTTCGGATGTCATGCCTCTGTACGAGAGAGTCGTGGAACAAGTCCAGCTGCTTAATGAGATCCGAGCAGATAAGCCGGACGAGGATAATAAAGGTACGTCACAGGCCGCTGCACGTATTACAATCACTAACAGTGAAGCCTGTTCAGTCGATCGAGTTTTGGACGGCTGTTTTCAACTGCTGTCCCTCTTCTTCATGACAATTGGTAGAAACAACGAAGCTCCCGCCGCCTACGCCCTGACGTCGACGATAAAACGCTTACTGGACCATCTGATCGAGGTGGATTTGTATTCGGAAAAGGATCTCGTCCATTGCACGCATACCCTTGAGAAACTACGAGAAATAGTGAAGCAGGCGGACGGAAGCTACCACCCAAAGTTGCTCGCCATGCTTTCGAGCCGAATCGAATTGTGCCAGACATCGTTAACGGTTCTCAATAATCGACTTGCTCGACTTGCTCCAGAGTTGCGACCGATACACGAGAAGCTAATATCAATTCTGAGATCCATATCTCTCAATAACACAAAACAAAAGGTCGTTTATGACTAGAGCCCATGAATTTCCCCGGCTAACGCTCAATAAACAGTTTTCCACCAGCGAAGTGCAAAAGCTGCAAAACCAGTTGAAGGAAATCAATGCTCAAAGAGTGGATGGCAATTTTGTGACAGCCAGTGGAGAAGTCCCCGCTGGAAACGAAGATGCCTGCGATCTTTTGGCGAGGTGCTTGATGTGGTCTGAGATAGTGCTTAGCCGGTAAGTAGCTGGATAGAATCGGTATTGGGAATACCTACTGATCGTTAAATAGCAAAGGCGAATTCCCTGAAGCCTTCAGCGAGAAATACCAAACATTAGTCACAATACGAAATACGCTCGAGAAGTTGTCACTGACACAGGCATGGTCTCTGCGAGAAACGGATCTATATGACTTCCAACGACAATTGGATAGGATCGATGAAAGTCGAGTTAACGGCAACTTTGTTGACGCTGACGGAAATTTTGCTGAGCTTTATGTTCAGAGAGTATGTGTTTACGCTTCTTAGGACCGAAGCACGCTGATCAAGTCCAGACTCTCCTTTACCTAACCCGACGATGCTATGGCTACATTTATTACTTGATGGTAACTTCAGAGCCGGTCTCTGAAGCCTTGCTACCAGTCTATAACCAACTTCAGACCCTGAAAAGGTGCCTCATTGAAGTAAAAAACTCGGGAGGCGTCAGCTCACCAAGAGAGCTTTATCCATACAGCATGAAGCTGAATTCGTTGGACAACATGAGGGTCGATGGTAAATTCATGGTAGGAAACGACATCCCAGAGGGCCAAGGAAGTGTTATAGAATTACTCTCAGAGTGCTTTGATCTCAACTACGAGCTTCGGGTGGCAGCCGAGACGGATTCCGAAGATTAGAAATCTGAATGGGAACGGCGTTTGGCAGCCAGGGAAAGGGGCGTTGTGGAACTTTGAATTTGGATATGCTACATCGCCAAAATATGGCGTCGCGTTGCGTTGGCTGTACGATTATAACGGACCGGGCATGGTTATGGGGGTAGGGTAATCTTAGGGTAATGCTTTGCTACGGCTTTGCAGGTATTGGGCTAAGATCCTGCGTATCGAGATTTTTGATGATAGGAAATATGAAGTTGGTCCATCCATTAACTTGAACATTAATAACACAGGAGTCTCACGCGTCCTATGTTTCCCAGACTCACATCCTTGCTAAACAGGCTCCACGGCATCGTGGTAAATCGACCGCTCAAACCAGACGGAATGTCTCAATTTTAGAAGTACCGTCGAAGACCTCCTTCAAAACCTCACCATCGAGAAAGTGATACACATAAGCATCACCAATGAACCTAAAATTGCCATCCGGATCCCTTCTCAATACCAGAGGTACACTACACCCCAAAACCTGACAAACAATATCTCCCGGCTCCGCAAAATCCAAAGCAACACCAATCTTCAGATCCTCCGTTTCAAACACAGTTCTACTCTTCATCAAACCCTGAAGATGCGCATAAAAAGCGCCGAAGTCTTCCAGCCGCTGTTTGGAAGGCAGAATCGGCAGTTCCGACGACGAAATGTTTTCGCACCAGTCACTACCCGATGGGTACCATTCCAATTTCACCATATCGAAGAATAATTCGAGATGGGTTTCCCATTGTTCATCGCTGGGATCCAGATTCTTGATTGCGGGGAGGAATAATCGCTCGGCGCTGGCTTCGAAGTACCACCATGCGGGCGCATCACTGCGTTTAGCGGCTGTATGTGTCGATTCTGCTGTTTCTGTTGAGCATATGTCATCATGCCATCGCTGTTTTCGGAGGTCTTCTAGGATGATGAATTCTAGATTGACTCGTTTGATAGTGCCGAGACAGATTCCTTGGACGGTGAGGACATTATCATTTTCTTCGAAATCTGGCTTTGTGTGTGGAATGAATGATGCGTTGCTTAGCGTGTAGGGGGGAATTTCTGCGAATATAGCTGCTTTTTCGCGTCTACTCCAGTCTGGAACCCAAGACGGTTGCTCAAACTGGACGTTCGAATGCTGAGAGTGGCAAATTAGGTCGAGGCAGCTGGACGTCCGAACGTAAGCATGGACAACTGACTGGTATAAATCGCCAATTCTAACATGGTAGTTTGGCTGGATTAGCTCTTGTAGTTTCTCGTTGAGAAGTCCAAGGATGGAATATATCTTGTCATGTGGTGTTTTGCATTCCCTGTGTCGGTTCCCGCTCAGCCAACTAGACAAGTTCTCCACTTCTGTTGAGGTTCTTGGGTCGTCTTCTAGCTTCATCTCCCGCCGAGCTAGCATATTGAAGGCTCGCTCAATGTACTCGGCAGGCCAATCGTATTGGGAAGTGCCAAATTCGGTCTCAATCTCGATATCAAGGCTTAGGACAGCTTGATATGTATCCCGACTGATTAGGATAGCCACCCCAATGACCGACCATGGTAAGGCTATGTCACCACAGCAAAATGTCGCTTTCTCTGCTGCAATGAGTTCCTGTAAGACCCAGGCTCGCTCCCACCACCGTCGGCTGAAGATTCCGTGAAGTGCAACCCATGAGGAAGCATACTCAGGAGCAAGGAGATGTTCTACCTGCCTCAATCTTGTTGGGGGATCTGGATAATCAGACCAATTCTCATTTCCGAGGTTGTCCGCCGGCGGATCAAAGCATCGATATATAGTCTCAACAAAGTGTAAAGCCTCACTGCTGTCGGGAGTTGTGGCCCCGAGCCAAACGACGACTTGACGTGCGTTTTTGTAGATTTCGTACATCCGCTTCACTTGCTGTTCCCTTTCGACGCTGTCTGCTTGATTTATACATATTGCATCTATCCAGAAGACTCGCTGGAACCGCTCATTCCGTAGGTAACGCAGTGCTAACTCCAGATTTTCTGTCAATTTGAAGTGACAATCGTTGAGGTTGATGCTCCGCATTTGGTCGACTTCTGTAGAATCCGTATCCCATGTGTAGGACAAGGCTTCGTATCCTTTAGATTCATGAACGCAATTCGTGTTATGAAATATCCCATGATCGATGTCCGAGGAATTGCAAGCGAGACCATTCGATGATGTATCTGATTTGATCAAGTTAATCGATTGCAAGATATAGATTTTCGGTAAATCTTACTTACCCCCAATAGTGCTCGCTCTATAACTAGTAACCTCCGCCCAAGTCAGTTGAGCCAAGTTGCAACGTATTTCTGCATTCCACGGCCCGGGACTTATAGTGATCAGTCGGATATCCTTGGGGCCCAAAGGTCTGTATGAGAACAATTCGAGGGGTAGTGCAGAGTCAGCCTCGTCGGCCATCGTGCAGCACTAATGTTAGCACACGTCCGATGGCGGAATGGTAAATAGTTCGAGTTGAGTGGTCATTCGTCCGACCTGAAAATAACGTCTTAAGGAAAAAGATGTGGCTTGCATTGCTTTTTCGATCTACCACGTCGTTCACGTGTTGGTAGCCTGTTCCGCCCGCCTGCAAGCTGACATAAAGTTGGGGCTGATCGTCGACCGAGTGACACTGTCGTGCCATGGATTCGGTTTCTCCCCTAGAACAAGTAAACCAGCGCCATAAACCGTCCTTTTCGCTTTGTGACGTGAAGGAAGTTCGGAGTTTTTGGTATCAACACGCGAAACGGATCTGCACAGGTCTGGGACCCAGGGAATAATTGTAAGCTGGGTAGACGCTTCTCTATGGGCAGACACCATAAAAATTCAAACCATCGCGGTTAGGATCACAATGAGCGGTTGGAATGTCGTCCCACGCACCGCCAATTCAGACACGGCTTCATCCATGGTCGAATCCAGATAAGGAAGCAAAACCAGGTGGGACACGACCTTATTGAGCCTCAGAACTAATACTGATGTGATCCAGAACAAGATGTCGAACGCCAAAGTGAGCCGCCACTTCCCGATGCTTCTGATGCAACAACCGAGGAGCCTCGCAAATTGCGCCAAATTGTTCATGTAGGTGTCTGCAAATCTACTCTTGAATCTCCTTAGAATCCACTTTTTGACGATCATGAACTCAGCACTTTCACCATACCTGTGCCCTCATCATCTTAAGGAGTAGGATACAATTACCTAACAAGCTGTCGACATCAGGTGAGACTCGAGTGAGCAGATGGGTATGATCTTACTACACCGCCTTGCAGCTTTATGATCAATGCCAACCTAGGTCTTAGTTCCAAACTGAGGTGAATACCACGAGCTCTTCTGAGCCTGTCTTTAACCCATGGTCTTCATGGTCAACGCGGTCGGACTGGGAGGGTCAATTGCCCACCGAACCGCATACCATCGAGTTGTTCGTCGACTTCTCATCAATAGAACAATTCGACTCTGTAGTGGTGGAAGACCGATGGGGTAATACAATGACCGTTCAAGAATTCCTCTTTGAGCAAAATGCCAGGCCATCAAAACGACGAAAGGAGCAGCCTGGACTCGTTGTCTTGGAACGTTGGACGATCGAACTGGAACCCAGAGCTGGTGCTAGCCCTTCAGTACTTGACTGGAGCCAAGGAGCATTACCAAAAATTTACAAACAGGCCTTTGTTGTCATACGTTCCATATACACAATTGCAAATGTGCTTCCAACATCCAAGCTTGTAAGAGGTATAGCACAGTCTAGTAAGATACAACCACTGGAAATCCACGCCAGAGTTGCCCGTAATGATGACTGGGCGAGAAATCAGTTTCGGCCGGAGGAACTTGATGCAAATTTCCGGTTCGAGGGTGTCGCGACGCCGGCGGGCAAGCTGAGCGCGCGAGTCTCCTATAGAACAGACTACACATTCAATGTCAGCCCCCATGAACCACCCTTGGAATGGGGAAGAGCAGCAACATCACCAAGAGAGAAAATCGCACGAAGGAGGTCGAACAACAACCGTCCGCGCTTCCGAGCAGCATCTCTAAGCTCTGCTACTGTCATTCTCCCAGATGTCGCACAAGCTTACGGCAGCCTCTCAAGCTATCACATTGATGCCCACTGTGAATCTCCAATCACCCTCCTAAGAGAAGCGCCTCTGTGGGGGTCCACTGGCTATGGGCACACTGATTTATCAGACTCTCAGGTTGTGCATGGTATAACAGATATGTTTCCTCTGGGCTCAAGCCAACATCCATCTCGAATATCCGGCATCAGCGCACTATCCCAAGCTCACTCAAATGCTGGTATACTCGTGACTGAAAATACCGGTGGAAGTAGTATAAATTTCTCTCCCCACAAAGACGACAGAGGCCGGAGTTCCACAAGACGGAATTCGGTGACGAACAGCAGAAGGTCCTCTAGGCACAGTGGATCTCCCGCCTCACTTCGAGGCGTCTCCGTAACGCCGAAAGAATACAACCCTTCAAGTCCAGTGCTGCGTTCCAGCAGTTCAGCGCCCGACCTCCGCAAGGTGTATACTGTTACCGCAAAGCAGAGTGGGAGATCTAGCCCATTCTTTTCAGTAGACGAAGATGATAACAACATTTCTGAGCTCTTGATATTGATGGACAAGGCGACGGGGAACTTTTCAGGCGCGGGCGGTAACGGGAAAGCGATTGATGTCGGTGCGAGGTTGGAGATGTATAGGAGAAGGTGGCAGAAGGATGTACCACTGGACATGGACGATCTTTGTGAATAGGGCTCTAGGACTACCTTATAGAGTTTGTAATTGAGGCATCAATAGATCAAAGTCGCTAATGACGCGTACAAGGAAGAGATAAAACATTCAGGATCAACGACAGCACTTGCAGCGAATTGAAAATCAACAACTTAGAAGTAGTACCTCAGGAGACAAAAGCACGCATTGCAAATTTGAAAGAGGATTAAAGGAAATATGCGATGAGAATAGAATGTTGTAAATTTTGGAACAAGGTGAGGTGAGGTCATCTCCAGCTCGCGAAGGGAAATCGCGTCCACAAGCGCGTCGGCGGCCCTTGATCGAGCCTTCCTTCCCATCCCATCCCAACCTCCATCCAAACCCTCAACACCAACCACCAAAAAGTCATGTACACAATGGCACCTCAATTACCCTCCCACCCACACGCCTTTTCCTTCATCTACACACCACACGTCCCCTCACCACTCTCCTCCTCCCCATTACGCCCGAGCCCAACGCCCTCCCCGCTCTCAGATCGCGACCCCAACACCACAACTTGGGCCTTCACCGACGCGAACGAAGACCGCAAAATGTCTTCCCCTACTCCATCCCCCACAAAACCTCAAGCAAACTCAAATTCGAATCCGAAATCGCCATTTGCTACCTTGCCTCCGCGTAATCGCCAATCTAGTCTCCCTTCACCACCGCCTTCACGCGGCAAAGAAAGCGTGTTCAGCAAGCGCATTTCGAAACCTAATCCCCTGATGAGCGGCACGAGGGAAGAGAAAGCCGAGACGAGACGGAAACTTTTTTTAAAGAAAGTAAAGGAAGGGGCGGATGATAAGAAATGGGAGAGAAGGGGGGGAGATGAGGAGGTTATGAGGGTATTGTGGGCGTCTGAGGAAAGGGAAAGGAGGATAAGGGAACGCGTGTTAGCTGAAACTATGGGCGGGATAGAAGAAGAGGAGGGCATTGAGGAGGAGATGGCTGATGAGGTTGCTGTGCGTGAGGAAAGGGAGCTGGAGGCGTTGGTGGGGAATTGGATGGCTGGGTCGAGTCAAAGTGATGGGTATATTGGGTCGTCGGATGTGAGGAATGAGAGGAGGGAGATGGATGTTGAGACGGAGCATTATGGGAGTGATGAGGAAGATTATGATCAGATGTTTTTGGAGATGATGGAGGATGAGAGGAGGGTGGCGACCCAGCAGCAACAGGAGGGGGATCATGATATGATGGATATGAGCTGACAGAGTTCACTGAGCGGCATTGTATTATGGTTTGATTCTTTTGAGTTGTGCACAGCGAGGTGTTTGGGCTGGCTATCATTTGGGTTCTTCCAAGTTATGGATACCAAGATAGGGCGTTAAGGTATGGGTCTGGTATGGGTCATCACATTGTCTAAATATACAAAATGGATGGGTATTAACGGCATTTAATTATTGTTGCGGACAGCCTTCTTCTGGCGCGCCAAAGGCCTCTTGCGCGGCTTCCATATCACCCACTAAATCTGGCGGAGGGCTTCCCGCTGCTTGCATCTGTAGAGTAGAAGTCAGCCAAACTCAAGCACCGGGTATGAGGGTTTAAACAAACCTTTTGCATCCTCTCCACAATATACTCTCTATCCGCAGCATTATCATCGCTATACCCCGTCCTCTCAAACCGGGCTACAATCTCCCTGACATAAGTCTTCTGCTCCCTATACCTTTTCATATCTTCATCCTTTACTTTCCCCTCATTCTTTTCCATCCATGTGGGGAACTTATCATCTAGCTCCTTCATCGGCTCATACAGAATCTCCTTGTTCGTAAGCTGCTCCATCATACCCAACAGCATCTTCGAGAAATCCTCCTCTGATCCTTCTCCCTCACCCAACCCGGAAGCTTGCATAGCCTTCAACATCTCCGCCATTAGATCATCACTGTTGTTCTCTGCCGCAGCAGCTGTTGATTGCGTGTCAGAAGCCTTCATACGCTCCATTGTCTCCTTTATTGTTTCCTGAAACGATTTCTCTTCCGCCTTGGTTTGCGCTTCTTTACTAGATGAGGCGGTTGACGCAGCCCCTAATCCCAGTGCAGGCGCCCCACCAAGCTCTTTCATGATATTCTCTAACTGCGCCAGGTCTGGCATATCGGGAGAAGACTCTAGACCACCGAGTAATTCGGCCATGCCGGCTTGAAGCTGCTTGGCGAAGTCATCATCTGTGATGCCTTCTTCTGCTGTGGGCTCTGGTCTACCGGGACCGGAGGTGGAGGGTACTGTCGCGGGGGCTTTAGGTTCTGGTTTTGAGGGTGTGAATTCATCGAGCATGTCTGGGAACCATTAGTATTTTTAAATGGGTAGGGTAGAGAGTTACGCGCCATCTAAGTCGTCTAGATCATCTTCCTCTGGGTCGGGAACTGATGGTGATGCGGTTTGCGCGGCGTCGGCAGGCGTGCTGGCTGGAGGTTCATTTTCTTTCTTTACGGGGGTTGAAGAAAGGTCTGCAACAGCCCCAGATTCCCCAGGCTTTGACTCCATATTAGGATTGCCTTGTTGGGGGGATAACGTTGTCGAGAAGTGGAAATATTGGCAGCTGTTTGCTTGTGATCCTGGACGTGCTGGTGATGTATGAGGCCGAAGCGGGGTACTTTTAGGAAGTTTGACTTCAGCCTCTAGACTAAATATATTGCGGTGAATTGAATAGTAGACAGTTTATTTTGAGTGAATCAGGATCAAAAAAAGCGAAGTAAACCCTTTAACATTGAATAACATGTACAATTCAGGGAAGTTGCACGAAAAGGAAAGTCCGAGGCAACCTCATGACCCCCTGCTCCTTCCCTTCCCGCCAATCAGAAGTTGCTTCAAAATCTCGCGACTTTTGAGGCTTCCCTCGCCTCTTCAGCCTCATCTTTCATCGTGAACACTTACAAACCCCAACCCAACAAGATACGCCCACATTCACTTCTGGGCGTCGCGCTCTAGATAGTTTGTCTCTCATCCTCACCTCTAGAGAACTTCCCATCAACAACCTACGATACAACTCTTCGTCGACTACAACAGCCTCGCGACGACATCGTAATTCACGACTCGAGATGGCGCTGTGTCAGAACAGACTCCAGGAGGAGCGCAAGCAATGGCGACGTGATCATCCTTTCGGTTTTTTCGCAAAGCCTCAACGAAATGCGCAAGGTGTCCTCGATCTGAAGGTCTGGGAATGCGGTATTCCGGGCAAGGACAATACACTCTGGGCAGGAGGATTGTTCAAGCTCAGCGTGATTTTTCCCGATGGTCAGTCTCATATAATGACACTCTATCTACGATAGGTTTCTAACTATTCTTGCAGAATATCCAACGAAACCACCGAAGTGTATGAAACCTCCCTGTCTCACGAACGCGCGAAAGCTGACATATTTAGGCAAATTTGTGCCACCACTTTTCCATCCCAATGTCTACCCGTCCGGCACAGTTTGTCTTTCGATTTTGAATGAAGAGGAAGGTTGGAAACCCGCAATCACAATCAAGCAGATCCTCCTTGGAGTTCAAGACCTACTCGACGATCCCAACCCAGACTCCCCCGCTCAGGCTGATGCGTACAACCTCTTCAAGAAGGACCGGGCGGCTTACGAAAACAAGATCAAGAGGATTGTGCGGGAGAATCCTGCGCCCTAAAATTGTGTTATGGATTGCGTTGGAACAATGGGAAGTCAAGCATAGGCGTTGGGTGGGATTTGCGACGGTATTCAGTGATTACAGATCTTATGGAGAGCATGGTCTGTGCTATTGGCGATAAGGTATTGCAATACAAAAGTGTTCCCTCTGATTCTTCGCCCGTGTGAACCCAGAGGGGCGTGAATTCTATTAGGCGCCGCTGTGATCTCGGGCACGCGACAGGGCGAAGACCACCATTATCACCTGATTTTGGAGGCAAAGATGAAAATAGTAACAAGTAGAAGCATGGAGGATTTTCCTATTTTTCAATTCATCTCTCTTCTTACTGGTCCCTGTTGGCAACTGGTCTCGAAAAAGTCAATAAAAGCACCACTAGTAGGCAATTCACAACTGCTTATCGCTCGCCTGCAGGAAAGCCGACTTCGGGGAACCCCACTACGAAATATTTCGAGTCATAGGAAACGCCCATTTAATGACCACGCAAACAACACCATCCTAGGATTACAAAAAGGGCCCAACGCCCGTCATACGTCTTTGATCAGTCTCCAGATTTCACTCATCCATTTCCAAAGACCAATTGCCCTCCTAGCAAAACCAATCGCCTTTCAAATTTTCACCGCCCCACCCCGCCATCAACACCAAAATAAGATCTGATCAAGATGTGTGGCATTGTTGGCTGTCATCATGTACCGGACGCAAAGGCCTTCAAGGTAAGATAACTGGACATTCATTCATTCCCCCCGGCGAGAATTAGGAACTTCTGCGACTGGAGTATCCTACCGCGTCCGGCGCATTGATTCATTCCTTTGAAGACAACGTTGAGGAAGCAAAGCTGACCCTCCGCTCTTCTCTAGCCTACGGCTTTGAAGATGGTCAAGCAATGTAGGCATAGAGGCCCAGATTGGTCTGGAAGCTACCTTGCCAACAACACCAGTATGTATTCAATGGCAGGACTTTTGGGTTGGTGTGACTAACAACTGGCCAGTTCTTGCTCACGAGCGTCTGAGTATCGTTGGTGTGGAGAGTGGCGCGCAACCCCTTACCAACAAGGATGAGAACATTGCTCTTGCAGTCAATGGCGAAATTTACAACCACAGAGTCATCCGGAAGGGCTTGAAGACACCGTATCACTTCAAGACACATTCGGATTGCGAGGTCATAATCCCACTGGTAAGAGCCCTAGATTTTCCTACAAGAAACGGCATTAACCTTGCAATAGTATCAAGAGTTCGATATCGATGCGCCGAAACACCTCGATGGCATGTTCTCCTTCGTCCTCTACGACAAAGTCCAAGACCGTACAATTGCCGCGCGCGACCCCATTGGAATTACAAGTTTTTACCAGGGCTGGTCGAGCAAGATGCCAGGTGCGACATTCTTTGCTTCGGAGCTGAAGTCTTTACATACTGTTTGCGACAAGATTATCTCGTTTCCTCCGGGACATGTCTATGACTCGAAAACCGACAAGACGACGAGATACTTCACGCCGACGTGGTGGGAGCCTGCCAACGTGCCTACAACCCCTGTGGACTACAAGCTGTTGAGAGAAACATTAGAGAAGTCTGTGAGAAAGCGATTGATGGCAGAGGTCCCATACGGTGTACTGTTGTCTGGTGGTCTTGATTCCAGTTTGGTGGCTGCTATTGCTCAGAGGGAAACACTGCGTCTGAAGGCTGCTGCGCTGAAGCAAATTGAGAATGGGGACTCTGACAGAAAGCTGGACGAGGATCATGGAGAAGGCTTGGTCGGTATTGACGATGATAACAAGTTGTCGACTGTCACATACCTTCCTCAACTCAACTCCTTCTCAATTGGACTTCCCAACGCCCCAGATACCAAGGCAGCCCTCGAAGTTGCTAAGTTCCTCGGTACCAAGCACCACGACATGACTTTCGAGATCGAGGACGGCTTGAACGCTCTTTCGGATGTGATCTACCACTTGGAGACATATGATGTGACTACTATCCGTGCATCTACCCCTATGTTCTTACTTTCGAGAAAGATCAAAGCCATGGGCGTCAAGATGGTTCTCAGTGGAGAGGGAAGTGATGAAATTTTCGGTGGCTACCTTTACTTCCACGCGGCGCCAGACAAGAAGGCTTTTCACGAAGAGTGCATTCGCAGAGTCAAGAACTTGCATCTATGGGATTGTCTGAGAGCTAACAAATCGACCGCCGCATGGGGTCTTGAAGCTCGTGTTCCTTTCTTGGACAAAGAGGTGAGACTTACCAGAGTTTAGACACTTGGTCAGGTTGAACTAACAGAATATCCAGTTTTTGGAGGTGGCAATGAACATTGACCCTCAAGACAAGATGATCACCAAGGACAAGATCGAGAAATACATCCTCCGCAAAGCTTTCGATACCTCCGACGAGCCCGATGCTGCGCCATACTTGCCTGAACACATTCTGTACCGACAAAAGGAGCAGTTTAGTGACGGTGTTGGTTACGGATGGATTGATGCATTGAAAGATAACGCCGAACTCCATGTTACGGATGAGATGATGAAGAACCCGAAGCCTGAATGGGGCAGTGATATTCCAGACACCAAGGAAGCGTGAGTCCCTCTTTCACCGAGTATCGAATATTGCTGACAACGAATCAGATACTGGTACCGAACAATGTTTGACGAGCTGTTCCCCCCTCAATGCGCGGACACTGTCGTGAGATGGCTTCCGACTTGGTCCAAGCAGACTGATCCCAGTGGAAGGTGAGTCGCTCTAGCATTACTCCTTGGACATCCTTTGCTGACAACGAAACAGAGCAATCGCAATCCACAACGACAAGTACGAGGAGGAGAAATGAGGGATTGTTTGAGGATATTTGGTTTGATAGTATCAAATCTCTTAAATGTTTTCATCTACTTTGGATTGCGGCGTTGCGTAGATGGATGTAGATGCAAATTCTGGGACTGCATTTGCACTTGGAGAATAGAAATAGCAGACAGTAATAGATTTCTCATCTTACTGCAGACAAAGCTCATTGTAAAGAAAAAAAGTAAATAAATGTTGCACCATCAAGCCCCCTTTTTCAGCCTTTGCAAGGTCAGCTGGACTAGCAATTCTCACCAATCAAATTCTCACGTTGTACCCCTGTTTCTGCGGAATGTGCAAAGCGGCAGGAGCTTTCGGTCCTTGACACATTGCACTCGCTGAGAATCAATGCCGCTTTAAATATCGCTGTCATCTTCCGACTTCTGCCGGCCTCGCGAGTCGCATAATAAATTTCCGCTCGGTATCAACAGCTTCAAACATACACATCACAGTCTCTGCAATCAACTCCCGTTCAATCCATCAATCAATCCCTTCAAGCCCATCAAGATGTCTATTCCAGCATTCTCCGATATTGCAAAGGCCTCAAACGACGTAAGGAGATTACCAATTGCTCATGCGCTGGCTTTGGACAGCTTGAGAGCTCCAGCTAACATCTTCCGCAGCTGCTCAACAAGGACTTCTACCACTTGTCTGCCGCAGCTCTCGAGGTCAAGAGCAACACCCCCAATAATGTTGCCTTCAAGGTGACCGGCAAGAGCACACACGAAGGAAATACCAGCGGATTGGTACTACATTCTCAAGCTCAACAAAACACATGGATGGAAGCGCTGACATAGGGGCTGGTGTATAGCTTGAAGCCAAATACACTGACAAGCCCACGGGTAAATCTCTCCAGCTCAAGAAGCTAAACATCCAGATTATGCCGCCATTTTCGCGCGACAGCAATCTCGATTTCATGCTCGATTTTCATCCTCTGTACGGTGAAGCACAACTGCTAATGTTCTACCGCCCATCACTAGGCTTAACGCTCACTCAATCCTGGAACACCGTCAACGCTCTCGACACCAAGGTTGAGCTCAAGGATGTGATCGCCAAGGGCCTCAAGGCTGAGGTTCTCGGCTCCTTCCTCCCAGCTTCCCAAGCCAAGAGCGCCAAATTCAACATCCACTTCGTGCAACCCAACTTCCACAGCCGCGCCTTCTTCGATCTCCTCAAGGGCCCAACTGCCAACGTTGACGCAGTCATTGGTCAAGATGGCTTCCTCGCTGGTGCCACTGCTGGTTACGATGTCCAGAAGGCTGCCATCACCAGCTACAGCGCCGCCATCGGATATACTGCTCCTCAATACTCTGCTGCTATCACCGCCAGCAACAACCTGAGCGTCTTTGCTGCTTCCTACTACCACAAGGTCAACTCGCAAGTTGAGGCTGGTGCTAAGGCTTCGTGGGACTCGAAAAGTGGGAATGCGGTTGGACTTGAGGTTGCCAGCAAGTACAGACTGGACCCTGTCTCTTTCGCCAAGGTAAGCTCTCCAGACCCATCATTCTGCCATTGAAGAATAATTTCTAATACATGGATCAACAGGTCAAGATCAACGACCGTGGTGTCGCTGCCCTTGCCTACAACGTTCTCCTCCGCCCCGGTGTCACCCTCGGACTCGGCGCCTCCCTCGATACCCAAAAGCTCGACCAAGCCACCCACAAGATTGGCGCTTCCTTCACTTTCGACTCTTAGATTTCGAATCTGTGTACATGGGGCCTAGATGATAGTAAGATAGTAGAAGCATTTTCCTGAGCGTGCATTGCGTTTAGAGATTGCTGGCTGATGGATGGGGCATATTTGTAGAATAGAAATTCCACCCATTGTCCTACAGACTTCTTCTAATGCTGATGCCTTCTTCATCTATTCGTGCTCTAATATTGTACATACGTATTCGTAAATCGTTCCCGATCCCATTCCTAGCATAACTATCACCCCTCACCCCCTCTTCGTATTCCCCTCCGCCTTCTCCGCGCCCAACACCTGACCCGCAAGCATCACCGGCACACTCAACCCTAGCATAATAATCCCTCCCACAAACAGAAAATTCCCAAGAGTCCCCCGGTTATCAATCCCCTCCTCAATCTCCGTCCACGGATCACCCCTCCTCGCCTTCTGCCACCTATCATGATTCTCCTGTGTCCTCAAATGCTCCCTCCTATCAAAATGCCTCACTTCCTCTCCCGCCCATCCCTGTCCAGGTCCCATCCCACCTTGCGCGTTATAATTCGGCGGTGCCTGTTCTCCTGGCGCGCCATTACTCTGCGCTTCCTGCCGTTTCGCTGAATGCGCGCCCCAGCCTCCCGAACGGTAGAAACTTGGCGGGGGGCCGCGGAATTGGGTGCGTCGACGACTGAGGCCGGAGGCGGGGCGACCGCCTGCTTGACTGGATGAGGAGTAGGAGCCGGATGGACGAGAGGATGAAGAAGAATTGGGGTGCTGGTGACGGGGGAAGTGCTGGGAGTCGTATTTGGTGCGTGCGGTGGGGGAGGAGAGCGTTGCGTAGGCTTCGGAGATGAGGACGAAGCGTTTTGAGGCGTGCGGGTCGGAGGGGTTGAGGTCGGGGTGAAATTTTTTCGATAGATTATAAAAGGACCTGGTATTGATTAGAAAGATGTACAGTACTTAGAGTAGAAGCTGCGCAAGGTTGGTGGGTAGAGAAAGCAGTGAAGAGTGTGCACAGCACAGCACAAATTCACTGTGCAAGGACAATGTCTGACCGAGACCTGGAAATTGGACTTAAGGATACAACTTACTTCTTCACCTCACCAGGAGACGCATCCGTGGGAATCTGTAAAATCTCATAGTGATTTGGCTGCGTGCTAGCATCTCTGCGTATAGCACTGGTATGAAATGCCTTTTGGAGGCGTGCCGCGAGAGGTGAGGAGAAGGGACGGAGTGGCATTCCTCATCCCGAATGCAATCCTCCTGGTTTCGCAAGAAAATTCATATATCTTTGAATAATGAGGAGGTCTCTTGATATATTACTGAAGTCGGAATTTGGATAGTGACGGCATTGAGGTAAGATCCTGGTTTGGAAAGCTAGGATGAATGCGGCAAAGGAAGGCGCTGTCGGTCCGCACTGGCGCCCGTATCTTGGACCCCTCCATCAGCACTGATTCTCTGAAATTTTGACCATACAAAACTTACACGTTTGACCATTCTCCTGAAGTATTGGGGGAATCGGTAGCAGAATATTTAAGGGCGGAATTTACAGGGCCTAGTTCTGCTCTGCTAGACAAGATGGCGGCCCAAGCTGCTGACGCTTTGAAAAACCTGAAAGGTGAGCCTTTTATTTTATACGTAGATCCTATGCATGAGAACTGATACAGTGCGCAGTCAAAGACCCGGAAGCGGTCATGGCATCTGCGGCAGCCGCAAAGGCGAATGGAAATGGCAACACACCTGAAGCGGAAGACTCCGAAGACGAAGAGGACGACAAGGCGCCTGGAGCAGGAGGAGCGGATGGGGCAGCAAAGAAGAAGAGGAAGCGGAAGAGGAAGCCAAAGAAGGCTGGCGGAGCCAATCCTACAAAACAATCGTCGCCGCCTCGAGTACTACTTTCGAATCTCTTTCCCAATGGAGAATATCCGGTCGGACAGGAAGTGGAATATAGAGACGAGAACCTCTACCGAACGACGGACGAGGAGAAGAGACATCTGGACCGGATGAACAATGACTTCCTGCAAGAATATCGGCAAGGAGCGGAAATTCATAGACAAGTCCGACAATATGCCGCGCAGAATATCAAGCCAGGCCAGAGCTTGACCGAGATTGCGGAAGGCATTGAAGACAGTGTACGAGCATTGACTGGTCATCCTGGTTTGGAGGAGGGAGACAATATCAAAGGAGGAATTGCTTTCCCCACCGGTGTCAACTTGGATCACATCGCTGCTCATTACAGCCCGAATGCTGGAAATAAGACACTTTTGTCCAAGGACAACGTTATGAAGGTGGATTTCGGCGTGCATATCAACGGAAGAATCGTGGACAGTGCTTTTACCATGTCCTTCGACCCGATGTACGACAACTTGCTCGAGGCAGTTAGAGAGGGAACAAATACCGGTATTAAGGAGGCTGGTATCGATGCCCGAATGGGAGAGATTGGAGCTGCGATCCAAGAAACTATGGAGAGTTACGAGGTGGAGATCAATGGCGAGACGTTCCCCGTCAAGTGCATTCGAAACTTGAATGGACATGACATCCGCCAATGGCAGATTCATGGTGGAAAGAGTGTGCCCATTGTGAAGAGCAATGACCAGACTAAGATGGAGGAGGGTGAAGTGTTTGCCATTGAAACTTTCGGCAGCACTGGAAATGGATATGTCCGAGATGATGTGAGTTTTCCAAACATGCTTAGCAATGATTCCATACTGATATGCTGCAGTACGAAACTTCTCATTACGCAAAGAAAGCAGATGCTCCTAACGTTCCACTTCGAATTGCATCTGCAAGCAAGGTCCTGGGTGTTATCAACAAGAACTTTGGCACCTTGCCATTCTGCAGAAGATATTTGGATCGTCTAGGCCTGGATAAATACCTCCTTGGAGTAGGTTACAACACTCATGTCATAGTGCACCTTTTCTAATAGTACAACAGTTGAACAACTTGGTTTCCAGCGGCATCGTTGAAGCATACCCACCCCTCGTTGACAAGAAGGGATCTTACACTGCCCAATTTGAACATGTAAGCCTACCCCGCGCTCGATACTGCAACTCTGCTAATTTCTATTAGACAATCCTGCTCAGGCCCACAGTGAAGGAAGTTATCAGTCGCGGGGATGACTACTGATATTGCAAAGTTATTAAAAGCAGTTATTTACTTACGCATTTGGCTCACTCAGCACCGAAGGAAGGGCACAGCATCGTTGAAATCTTTCGATAGTCCAGGAAATGCATGCGTGAAGAATTCCATACCCGAATCTAGATTTTGAATCCTTCGCACGCCCTCGATGATTACTTACGTACCGGCAATCACCCACATGGGTAAAATGCTAAGGTGTTTAAGTGATGGCGGTCAGATGAACTCTAAATAAAATTTATAGCTATTGTAACGTGATGAGGCTCGCTCAGGTTTCTAACGGTCCGATTTGGGCTGGAACGCCTCATCTCATCTCTAACGATTTATTGGCCGTGTCTTAGCACGGGTATCTTAAAAATCTTCATATCTTTGCCAACGCGCCACTTCCCCATATCCTAACTGCGCCCCCTCGTCAAATCCCTCGCTCTCCCCGTAAAATTCCACCTAAACTTCTAGAAAAATGCAGCCAAGACCATCCCCTCGTCGCCTCTTATCGGCTTTGCATCCACCCCAGGCGGAGCCCAGGCGGAGGAGCACCAAAATTCATTTCGTCTTACGTTTGCTAGCGCCTTGGAAGTTCTCGCGTATGGCAAGGGTCTCAGGCTTGGGAGCTCACTCGACTGGTCAGCGCGCCCGGCGTGATAACAAAAGCTGGGCGCCGAGCCCCCAGTGCGCGAGCAAAGGTTGTTCAAGCTCTGCTTCAGGAAGGTACTTTCCACATGGCGGGCATGGCATCAGCGAGAGGGGTCCCTCGAACTAGTATCTGCGGCCAGGCATCTTTAGAGCCCGGAAAAGCACGATGGACAGGCCAGGGTGGATTCACTTCTCGAAGGTCTGTCTAACAGGTATAAGGCTGAGGACTTCCCTTCGCAAATCTCCCTCTCCGTTGCTACTCCTTTTTTCCAACTCCGTGTTTTTGTTTGTTTGCCTGCAGCAGCTGCAGCAAAATCACCAGCATGGCCGCCATCAACCCCCACTACGAGTCCTCAGACTCGCACTCTCCAGAGCGCAAGGAAAACTTCCAGGAAGTCAATGTTGCAGGCGCAGACACCTGGGAGGATGATTCGAATCACCACCTCCATCGTGGTCTGAAGGCTCGCCAGATTACTATGATTGCTATCGGAGGTGCCATCGGTACTGGTCTCATCATCGCAACGTAAGTGCTGCCTCCACTTCAGGCGTCATACACGAGTAATCATGGTCAACTAACAATCCAATCAGCGGAAAGCCTCTAGCCCAGGCTGGGCCAGCCCCTCTGTTCATCGGCTATACACTCGTTGGATTCTTGTGCTTCTTGGTCATGGCTGCGTTAGGAGAGGTGTGTACCCCATATTAAATCCCGAAGACGTGCAGCTTTTGCATGAGGTCGAGGTTCCGAAAAGGTGCATATCTCCGAGACGATACTGACGTTCTTGATTTTCTGTAGATGGCTTGTTGGTTACCTCTTCCCTCTGGATTTACCGGTTATGCTACGAGATTCTGTGACCCAGCCTTGGGATTTGCCCTAGGGTGGAACTATTGGTTCAAGGTATGTTCACGTTGTACACGAAATCAATGGAATTAAGAACATAGACTAATAAATTGAGTAGTACATCATTGTCACTCCCAACAATCTTACTGCAGCATCACTAGTCATCCAGTACTGGGTACCGCGTGAGAGGATCAACCCGGGAGCGTTCATCGCCATTTTCTTGGTTGCCGTTATCCTCATTAACTACTTTGGTATCAGGTTCTTTGGAGAATTTGAATTCTACTTGTCCAGTATCAAAGTCGTTGTGATCTTAGCCCTGATTATCCTGAGTTTGGTCCTTGCCTGTGGAGGAGGACCTAACGGCCATGCTACTGGTTTCGAGTATTGGAAAAGTCCAGGAGCTTTTCACGAATACATCCTGAGTGAGTGGCTCCAGATTTGTTTCCCTCCAGAGACTAACATCTAGTAGCGGGCAATGCTGGCAGGTTCCTCGCCGTGTGGTCGGTCTTTACCACGGCAGTCTTTGCATTCTTGGGTACGGAATTAGTTGGTGTCACTCTCGGTGAAGCCGCAAATCCACGCAAGGTTATCCCACGCGCCATTAAGCTCACATTCTACCGAATCTTGCTATTCTATGTCGTTCTGGTTTTCCTCCTTGGAATGATCGTTCCGTACAACTCCAAGCTGCTCATCGATGCCAACAAGGAAGCCTACAACACTGCTGCTGCATCACCATTCGTGGTTGCCATCAAGCTCAGTGGAATCAAGGCGCTTCCCGGAATCCTCAATGCCTGTATCTTGATCTTCGTTTTCTCTGCGGCAAACTCGGATCTGTATATTGCCTCACGTACCCTCTTCGGGCTGGCTCACGAGAAGAAGGCCCCTAAGATCTTCACCCGAACTGATAAGCGTGGTGTTCCGATCTATGCTCTTGGCCTTTCCACGGCGTTCTGCCTCCTCGCATTCCTAGGTGTCAGCACATCTTCCTACACCGTGTTCAAATACTTTGTCGACCTCGTCACTATGTTCGGGCTTCTCACTTGGATCTCCATTCTCATCTCACATATTTACTTCGTCAGAGCCCGCAAAGCCCAGAACATCCCTGATTCCGCATTGGCATACGTCGCCCCTCTCGGTGCTCCGGGCTCATGGGGCGCGCTAGTCTTCAGCATTCTCATTGCGTTCTTCAAAGGCTTCGCTCTGTTCTGCTACAAGAAGACTGCTAAGAAGGGCACCACACCTGTCTTTGACTGGCGCACATTTATCACCACCTACCTTGGGATTCCGGTTTTCCTCATCATGCTCTTTGGGTACAAGTTCATCATGAAGACTGAGACGGTGCGACCTGAGACTGCGGATCTGTACAGCGGCAAGGCGAGAATCGATGCTGAGGAGGCCGAGTTCATCGCTGCCGAGAACGCGAAGAAGGGTGGACCTGAGACGAAGGCAGAGAGGATTTATAGACTCACTCTTGGGTGGGCATTCTAGTTGTGTTATGAAGTATAAGATGAAATGCGTGTCACGTCTAGCTAGAGCGTTCGGAGTCATAATTGGAACATGAATATCCCTGAAGAATCTTCCTTGAGCTGTCTTATATGGATAAAGGTTTTTGCAGCGGAGACCATGATTGTACACAGAACACAACATGACTACATGAAATCACTTTTGAACAGGCACTTCCGTTCCTTGCTCCTATCTTAGAAACCTACTCAACTGGGTACCTGAACGCACACTTGAAAGGATAAATCTGAATCTGTTCTCTCATCAGCTCCATTTAATTCCACTTCTCACACTCCCATATTCAATTAAAAAACGCTAAATAACTCACCTTGCTGAAATCCCAAACTTCGTTCTTGGCATAAATATCCGCCTTCAACTGTTCCAGCACTTCTTCCTTCGAACTAGCAAGCGCGACCATCGCACTTCCCTTGAATTTCAATCCTGAGCCTTCCGCAGGGACTTCATCTAGGATCGCTCCTGTAGAATTGTGAGCATTGTACTTCAAAATGGCGGGGTGAAAAGGGAAGGAAGGAGTGGGATGAGTGGGGCATGAAAACGTACCTCCCATCTTCCAGAAGCCATTTTGGATATTGGATTGTAGGCCTTCGAAATGTTTTCTATATGTAAGCGTGAGTAAGAAGTAGTAAAGGAAGGCAGGGGTAAACAAACGGCCGGATCTCAACTCTCTTCTCTAGCTTTCCCGGTTGGTCTGGGAGGATTACCAGCCATTCGAATTTAGAGGGTGCGGATGCCATTGTTCTGATTGTTGTTCTTGAGATTGGGGAGAGGAAGGTTGGTTTGAGGGATTTGGTGAGGAGTCTGGTTGTTATTGACATTTTATATGAGGAAGGGAGGGTTGGGAGTGAGGGGATGAGGTGGGGTTTAGGGTATGTGGGGTGGTGATACTGGCGCCTTTTGGTTGACGTGGGGAGCTCGGTGATAGAGACGCACCTAGTGGTTTTCACTTTCTTGGGAATTGTTTTGAGGTTTCACGGTGCTGTTCACATTATTTCAGTATAAGAGTAGATTTGAAGAGATTCAAGATCCTCTAAAGATCTCAATATAAGGGTTTGAATATCATGCCTGTCGTTGAATGCTATAGTTCTCTTACTTCTAAAGCTACCCGTAAAACATCTCGTGACCTCGCGACACGGTACTCTACCTAAGTCTTTCGAAACCTTCATCCCGACCTGCCTCCAGGTATGGAACCAGTTATAGAGAGTCTCCATCCAATATGGAAGCCTCGTCCCCCCCTTCCGCGGGGTGTTGAACTGCTTCGAGCAAAACGCCAGAGAAAGGAACGCGCCGCAGGACGGCATCTCTAAAGCGGAAGAGAGACAATGAATACTTCAAGCGCGCAGAAGAATTTTCATGGATGAAAAATACTGTATTTCCTTTGAGAGAGCCTCATGGTCGAGTGCTACAAGATATTCTCCAAGCTCTTATTAAAGCTCTCAGGGAGGGCGAAGATCCTACGCTTCCTGGCAACGCCATTACTGTTGACTCGGTCCTGCGAGCTTACAGGCACTTTATTCATGTAAGCAGTCAATCTGATAAGATTTCAATGCTTCTCAAACTTCAACAATTGAGCTCTGCTGACTACTACAAGGCGTGGGAGGTCAAGGCTTCCGATAGAATCAAATGCAGTAATCCTCATTGCGAAATCGCCCATCGGTTCGTACGCGAATTTCTCGCAATCTTCCTCGCAAGGCCGAAATCAAAAGTTCAAATGAGAACGAAGAAGTAATATTCCCAGAATTTTCTCCTACTATGATACATTCTACCGCCGAAGAACTTGACGAAGATCCGTCCCTCGACCATGTTTACATGGTCAAAGCAACATCTTTTGATAAACAGGATGACAAGTGCGGGGTTGAAGCAATCATGGGTGTATATTCCACTCTGGCTGACGCCAACGAGGCAGTCAGTCGGCACACCGACAATCTAATCGACAAGAATGAGGCGGAGGGCGAAGTATCAGCACAAACCAAAGATGATGGGACGCACTGGTATGAATGGAGAGATGCGGAAGGAGGTGGAGACGGGTTCAGATGCTCAGTATCGACCCAAGAGCGTCAGAAGTTATGGCCCTCGAAGGAACTCGCCCGAAGCGAGACTTCTTCAATCCAAGCCGGTCCTCCAAGTGCCATCAGGAGAACTTTTCAGACAAACTCAGAACCCGAGCTTCACAATCTTTTCGAGCAACCTCTAGCAGAGCGCGACGTAGCGGATAGGCGTGATATCACGGGAGACACTCAATCACAGGAGAATAACGTAGCTCGGGCAGATGACACAACTGGAGTCCTAGATATCGACCCTGAGACTGAGACTCAAGAAAACGACCCTGATTTGAATATTCGAGCGGGAGATACACAATTACAAGACACGAACCCGCCTTTGAATTCTACTGATCCCACCGAAAATCAAGTCCCCGATCTTAGACCTGCTGCCAAACGTCGAAAATGTCACCTTCCTCTCTTGGGTGAAGCAGTCGAAGACAACAATGAATACGGAATTCAGGCTTGATGTTCAATCGCAAGAGGCAATTTTTCGAATTAAATTAGATTTGTTCCTTCATAGAGGCTACCTATCCACTATTCTGCTGCAACCGGGCGGATACTGGTACGTCCAGCGTGGTGCCTTCTTCGCACAAGAAGGCAAGAACGGGATTTATGTCGATGAACAGAAAATTATGTCTATTATCTTCAGCGTGTAAAAGATACTTATGTCTCTATCGGTGTCCTGCACCTCCAAAGATATTGACAATGTTCTCATACACAGAAAACACAATACCCCCACTCAACACTAGCCTCCCCAGCCTCATCGTGCTTCCAGCCCAAAACCCGAAAACTCCTCTATCCCTCAAAATGCTCATCATTGCCTCAACAGTCCCTGCTCCCGCCGCGCTCTGAGCTCTCGTCTTCACCGTATCAAACGGCTGAGTAGAGTACACGGTAATCACGCCCGCCATCGCGCCAGTAAGAAACGTCGTCAGAGTATTCTGAGGCACGTTATTCGCTTTCGACGCGTCCCGCAAGACGGTGTATGATCCCATTCGAACAGCCGAAGTAGCAGCTTGTTTCGCCGTTGTCGTGGCCAGCCCTCTATACAGGTTTCCGATACCCTTTTCAGCGATTAGGCAACGGGCAGCATGGAAGCTACCCTTGAATCGTTTCTGGCCATTCGAATCGTCGATGAGCGCCGTTTTCAGGCGCTCGGTTGGTGTTACGGCTACAACGCTTTCGACGCACCCTGCTAAACTTCCTGCGAGGACAGCGCGGCCGGGGGAGACTTTGCCATTTTCATCGGCGAGAGCCTGCTTGATGGTGTCGAAAGTTAAAAATCGGACGCCGGCTTTGAATGCCGTTCCCTATTTCGAATTCAGCTGGTGCTCTCCGAACAGACATTCTCGCCCATGAGTTACGCTTACGACCACTAATGTTGAGCATCCGGTATAGAGCCCTGAAATGCCTTCTGTTCTCAGAACACTCCTCACGAGATTTAATATTGATGTTTGTCCTGGATTTTTCGAACCAAGTTGACTCCGTGTTTTGGCAAATTCAAATGGGTACTGCAATATCTGTGAGCTGGGGGTACATTCTCAGGTCAAGCAAGCTTACAGTTGTTGCTGCTTCTACTCCGCCTGCAACACCACCCGCAAATAAAGATAGGCCAGGGCTGATTTTACTTTTCTGAAGAACTGTTAGATTTCAAATGCTACATTGGAGGTTTGACTTGCCTTTGTGGCCAGCGCTGGCTTTGGTAAGGGGTGTTCACGTGACACATCTGGAATAACTCCTACTGCGGCAGCCATATTTGCTAGAGGTCGGTAATCACACTGCGAAGGATACTTTCCCTACGAGGCTGAACATGATTGATGATATCTCTTCCAGACGTCGGCGTGAATGCGTCGCCTCTGCCACGGCTCCAGCAAAGACAGTGAGCAATGCCACGGGAAGTTTGCACCCGCGGCATCGTCTAGCGCCACGGCCAAAAGCCGGCAACCCACCTAGAACCTGCGGGGGGTTCTTTCCCGCGGCCGTTCTTTCCTTTCCTCTACATTTCCATCCCATGGGAAGACTCAGTGCTCTCAGCCTTTCGCGTTATTGGAATCCAAGGACACGGCGATGGCATCCAGCGGGATGAGTGACCCGGAATCGGAAAAGCCCTCCGGATCCCGCCCTCGTCGCCGCGCCCCGAGAGCCTGCCAGTTCTGTCGGCTCCGAAAGGTGTGGGACCGTGAACGTGCTCCCACACCTGAACATCGTTAACGTTGTTGTAGTTGAAATGTGATAACGTAACCCCGCGATGCACCAATTGCGGGAGTTATGGCAAGGAGTGCATCTATGTCGAGTTGCCAAGAAAGGCAAGACCTTCAAGTGCCAAGATAGCACGGTTGGAGGAAGAGAATCAAAGACTTCGAGCTCAATGGCAAGCACACGAGTCGCAGTCTCAAGATGTAAATGCTCGTGAAGGGTCACACTCCACACCAGCAAGCATGAACCATAGTGTTGCTAGATCCAACGATGTACCCGCAGTTGAAAGTCGAGAAAACTCAGTAAGTGTACACGAACACCAGGAGATATATTCTGCTCCGCAGAGCAGGCCAATTCCGCCCGGTGATTCAGTGAGCTATTATGGGAGGACAAGTGCCTTGTTTGAGGATGGCGGGCATCATCACGACTCTCGAAGCAAAAATGCCAGCAATGCTGGCCAAGTCTCGGAAAGAACCCAGCTAATACTCATGGGTGAGGCGACGAGACAAAGTGAACATTCAAATCCAACATCTAGGAGTACAACTAACAGATTTCAAGGACAAATGGAGACCATCAATTACAGTGCTGGTCGTCTCGACTTTGACGGAGTTGATCCTGAGCTTGGGATGCACCTCCTTTCTCTTCACTGGAATCGACAACATCACTCCTCGCTAATAACCTACCGGCCAGCTTTCATGCGTGACATGGCGTGTGACGGCCCCTACTTCTCAAAACTTCTCCTCAATGCAATCTATTTTGGTGCATCAAAGTTCAGCACACGTCTCGAAATGCGTAGCAATCGAAAAGCGGCTGGTCAACCATTCCGCCAACGGGTGCGAGAGCTTCTGGGTGGAGCATTGGATCGGAGTAAAATTACTACTATACAAGCACTTCTCATAATGACAAGCTCCCTATTTGCTCTCGGGGATGAGAGGAGCGCCGCATGGCTCTATGCTGGAACGGCTTTCCGAATGATCATTGATCTTGGATTGCATATTGATGACCTTTCTCTGTCAGCTTCCCGGAAGTTATCAGAGGAAGACTATGAGATTAGACGCAGGGTGTTTTGGGGAGCCTTCGGTCAGCGTCTTTGCCCCCCAAAACTCCATTCAAATAGCTGACAGGATTTAGTCGTGGACAAAATTCAGTCCCTATATCAAGGTCGGCCCATGAGCCTCCAAGAAGCCGACACGAGGGTCCCGATGATTTTCCAGGATAACTTCGAGGAGCTAGAAACGTGGCATCCACAAGCCTTCCCTGGGACCCAGAACTATCCCGGCTCACCTACATATTCAGTATCAACTTTCACGGAGCTCTGTAAGTTGAGTGTCATCATGAACGATATTCTGAACAAAGTTTATGCTGAGAAGACGACGAAACGAGCCCCAGAAAGACTTGCTGAAGATCTCAAGTCCTTGCATGCGGACCTTGAGAAGTGGGAGACTGCTCTCCCGCATCATTTGAGATTCGAGAATATTGGGAAATCGGGCAACGTCCCGCCACCACACGTTCTGTCACTGCAAGCAATGCATAAAGTCCTACTAATCCTGCTGCATCGTCCGTTCGTATCAGAAGGCCACCTTCATTCGACGTCCCCTTCTACCCCAACGAACTCGTTTGTCATATGTGCGATGGCTGCAACCAAGATTGTACAGCTCATGCGGATCTATGATCAGACATTTTCCATTCAACAAGCACCATACCTCATGTCCTACGCAACATATGTCAGCGCAACCATCCACGTCCGAATTGCTTCTCAAAGAGGACCGGGCTCAGACGCCCACGAAAGCTTGGCAACTTGCCTATCTGTCTTTGCGAGGAATGGAGAGACGAACTGGGGAGTACAAAGGGCACGAATCGTGATATTGAATCTGATGGAGCGGATGAGTGTCTTCGTACCCGAGGTAGCCAACCCTGATGGACCGAGTGAGGGCCCGTCTGATGCCACTCAGACAAGTCAAGGAGAGTCTTTTCAACCACCGCAAGAACGCAACGATGCCAAGCTTCTCGAAGGATGGCATGCGGAAAATAGCGGAGTCGGACAGTATAATCAGATTGCTGGTGATCTGGATATGGAGGCAATCATTCAGAGTTTTATACATGAACAGCAATACAGTATGTCTAAGATTGACGCAAACGTTCCCCACGCTGGGCATCATCAACCCTTCCCGACGAGCGCTCCTACTCAATCGTCCGCCAATACGGCAATCATGCAACCTTCCTTCGAAATCCCTTATAGTGGTATTCCAGCGTGGAATGAAATGGACTCTGCGAATCTCAACGTGCAGGACATGTTGTTTGGCTTCAACGGCGAGGCACTAGACGGACTTTGGTGAAAGCGAAAATCATTTCCAAGTCATCATGTGTCATTTTCGCTAGCTAAAATTACAAAATCGCACGCCGCCCTGATTCAAACCAGACTCTACTCCTTGTGTTCTACAATATATTCTGCCTTCTCAACATCATCAACATGTGGGAAGAGATGTCGATCTGCACCAGGCACACCGAACAATGCATCCATATCCTCGAGAGACAGCCCTTTGGTTTCGGGGACGAAGAAGTAGACAAATGGTACGGCCAATGTCAGGCATGCCGCGAAAACAAAATATGTGCCGTACCCGATATTTGTGAGCATATACGGTACGCTTCGGGCAATGACGAAGTTCATTAGCCAGTGAGTTGCTGTGCAAATAGCGACGCAAATACTACGAATACGGAGACTATGACCGTGTTAGTCTCACCTCACGTACTTATCTCAGGATGAGGAGTGTAAAATTACTTACGGGAAGATCTCGCTGCAGTAAATCCATGGAATACCTGCCCACGAGAAACAAAAGGCAACTGCATAGACATAGACCACGACAGCGGCGCCGTATCCACTAGAGGTAACAATTGCAGGCTTGTGGACAGTAGTGATTGGATTGTGCTTGACGATACCGCCAATGGAGTACATGGCAACGGCCTATTGCTTTTGTCAGAACAAATACCAAGATTTTGCCAGCTTCTCCGGCCACTTACAGCTAGAGCACTTCCGCCCATCAGCAGCTTGGTACGGCCGAATTTATCAACCACCCAGTACATGGCGATAGTAATAGCAATCAGGCGCACAATTCCATAGACCCCAGTCGAGATGAGAGTTGTGTTAGAGCCAGTGAGACCAATACTCTTGAAAATCCGGGGGGAATAGTACTAAAAATCCATTAGTATGTTTCTTCTTGTGTACGCCGTCATCGAAATCCTCATTTGCTACTCACATTGATCGCATTGCTCCCAGCCATTTGCATGAAGACAAAGATGAACACTCCGATGGTGATTCTATTCCGATTTCCTGGCATCGCCATCTCGCGGATCTCGGCCATAAGCCCTTTGCCATGGCTAGCTAGTCTCTCCTGATCAATCTGATCCATGACTCGATAAATCTCCTCAGTGACGTATTCGTGATCTTCTGGGAGATTTCTTAGTTTTGCAAGAACTGCAACTGCCTCCTCTCGGCCTCTGAATCGAGCAATCCATCTCGGTGACTCTGGAAGGAAGATCATGCCCAAAATCAAAAGACCGCCAGGGATGAGCTGGATGGCAAAAGGAATCCGCCACTGTGCTGAAGTTGGTGCTACGTTCTTCGTAACTCCGTAGTTGATCCAGAAACCAATGCACGTGCCAATCTGGACGCCCATCTCATAGATACCGACAAGACGACCTCGAATGGACGGTGGTGAGATCTCAGCGACGTACAAGGGGACAAGCATGCTTGCAGCACCAACACCCTGAACACCGATGTCAGAAATTTGCCCTCGAAGCTGGGAAGAGTTTACTCACAAGGCCACCAATCGCTCTGCCAACGAACATTGCGGGAGTATTACCGAATGAAAGAACTTGACACAGTGATCCGAGCGAGAAAACGGCGCCAGTAATCATCAAAGTGACTCTTCTACCCAATTTATCGCCAAGAGGAGCTGCTATGAGCGAGCCGAAGAAACAACCTGCTTGGAGCAGCGAAACAATATTTGCTGCGAATGCATCTATTTTGTGTTCGGAGGCGCCTTTGAGTCCGAAATCCCTACATGGCAACAATGTTAATCATTGATCAACGACCAAAGCGAGTGGCCTTAAGTACCTGACGAAAGGACCAAGTGTGATTGAAGTTCCGATGAAAGCCAAATCATATCCAAAGAGGAATGCTCCCATAGATGATACTATAGCGAGGATATAGACTCGCCAGTTGTAGATCTGCTTAGGCGCAGGGACCGTAAGCTCCGATGACTTAAAAGCAGGCTTCATGTTGGCGACTCTGGTACAAAATCTCAAGAATTGCCGAGAAGATGTAAGAATTAGAGAACAAGACCTTGGCGATGAGGTTGAGGTGTCTTGTCGAGGCTTGTTTCTTGTTAAACCAAGTCCCAAGACGTCAACTTAAATATATTTCTTGGGTCTCTTTGACAGGTTCCAGATCCCCGCAAATCTGGGGATAGCTAGTCAGGATCCAGACCCAGCGGGCGGGGTGAGCGGGACAGCCCTGACTAATGTCTAGGTACAGTAACTTTCGGTTGCGCCGAATTGTCAAGATCTCCACGGGAAGAGAGTTGCCGTGGACGAGAGAAGCTTATTCCGACCAAAAGCCGATCTGGACGCGGGAACGAGTCAGTCAGACAATGCTAACCTGCCACACCGAGTAAGCCAGACGACGTGTGCTTTGGAGCATGATTCTCGACTTCACTTGAATGGCAAACCTTGCTTTTGCTATTCTTGACGATACGGGAGATCTGGAGTGGAATTTTGAAGTCATAAAATTGCTATTTCGTACGGAATACTCATGTAGCAAAGTATTAGTTATAACGCTAGAGCGATTTTCATTATCGCTTTCAGGACGACGCCCTTGCCCAGTGGCACACATTTGTGTCTTTCAGTAGCTTTAGTACTGATATCTCCATCCCTTCTCATTCCCGGAATGCTCTGTCCACCCCTCCTGCTCATCAAGAGCCGCATTCAACTTCTTGGCTCTCCACTTGATTCCCCAACATAGCAGTGCCGTCGAGACACATCCGAACAAGATCAGCCCGCCTCCAAGTCTATAGAAAGGCTCCTGAGAAGTCGGGAAAAAGTAGGGGCTGAACCAATGGCTGGTCTGACTGACACAATTGGCAATTGCAATGAGCGCTGCCTTCTTACTTCTCGGAGCAGGAACGAGTTGGGTTTCCCAGGACAATTGCAGATTGAGTCCGGAATATGTGCCGCTGATGAGGAGAATGACTCCAAAGTATCGAGCGCCGACGTTGAGTGAGGAAATCAGGATAGAAGTGCCTGCAGCGCTGAAGGCGATGGGGATGACGATGTGGTAGCAGGATTCTTGGAAGCGGCCAGACGTATAGGCCGCGAGACATGCAACACCGTACGCAATGGGATATGGTGGTGCCTGGATGAGATACGTAGTCAGACCGTCGAAACCAAAGGTCTTGATGATCTGGGCAATGTCAGAAGTCATCCCCATCAATAGTCCTATGTATACTTACGGAAGGGAAGAAGTCCTTGAAGCTCTGAGCATTGATGAGAGAGAAATGCATGGCACAGAAGAACCACGTAAACGGGTCTTTAACAGCTTCCTTGATTCCATCCCAGGTACCGCCAACGCCTTCATCCTTGCCACCATTCGAGAGGAGGACTCGGTACTGGGCCATTTCCCGCTCTTCTTGGGACAGCCATCTGGTGTTGTTTGGCCAGTCAGGAAGGAGGAAAAAGGCGACGATGGCTACCAAGATAGATGCGGCACCCTCGATGAGGAAGAACCACTGCCATGAGTGCAAGCCAAGAATTTCATCCATGTGTTGTAGGATACCCGCTGCGAGGAAACCAGATATGATATTTGAGATGGTGTTACCAGCGTGCCAAATGGCCATGCGCATAGGATTCTCTTCTTTTGTGTACCATGACGATGTCACTGAGAGCCTGTCAGTGAAAACTTTGCTACATGAAAAGGCCCAGATACTTACTCAAGGTAATACCAGGAAAGAAAGGCGCCTCAGTCAACCCAATAAAAAAACGAATAAGACAAAATCCAACCCCACTATTCAGTTGTCAACACTCTATTCAAAATGTCATATCACATTGACGACTTACTTGGTCATAGCTGGCATGCAAATCGTGCAGATACTCCAGGCAAGCATCATCCCAGGCAAGAGCCTACTGGGCCTCGCCTTTGCTAGCCACAGATTTCCTGGCAACTGGCCAACAAGATACCCGACGTAAAACGTGGAAATCCCCGCGTTCCATACTGTATCCGGCATGCGGAGATCCTTCTGCAGACCCGCAAGCCGGGCATTGGAGACGTTGATGCGATCCAAATAGCTATACCCCTGTCAGCTTCTATGGAATGAAGACGTGGGGGAAGTGTGGGGTAGAGCTAACTAACTTCATCAGGAACATTATGGTGATCGTAGGCATCAGGCGCCAATCAACCTTTCGCCTAACGCGCACGTTAAGCTCGTCCATTTGGGTTGTGGTTAGGTCGCGCAGGGTGTCGAAGCGTCCTTGGATCTCATAGGCTGAGATCGGGCCATCTTGATCTGATACCGCGAGCTCTTTTTGCTCAATGTCTACTTTGACATCTTCGAGTCCGCGGCTAGAATGATTTTTAGCGGCCATGGTTCACTTCCTAGTCGTGTAGACTCGTGGGTTATGGTGGGGCAAATTGGAATTGATACCACCAAAGCAGTTATCTGAAAGTAAGGTCTGTGATGATGTGAGTTAAGTTGCGATCTACATCTTCTCTTTATAGCCATTGCTTTCGCAGTTTCACTCGTTCGAGTCAACCAACGTCGTGCGGAGTATAGAAGTCAAGGCTTTCCAAGCATTGGCATTGTGCCGTCTTTCGTCCGGTTGCGATTTATCTCATAGGTATCGAACGTGCCTGGTGGGTTGCCTGCCAATCGCGGGGTACAGAGGTCTGGGGAAGACATTGTGGAGGGCTGAAGCACGGGGCCGAGACTTCGAAGAATGGGATGTAAAGTCGGGACGAACCCGGGATGAGTCGTGCCAACTTTGGAAAGCGAGGCTCCAGATTTTCTTAGCTTGGTAGTGGGGTGGTGGTTGCCGCGGGATGTCTCCTGCCGTGGCAACTTGATCCCAGCGCCACCCTCGACGCGAGCTGCTCGCGTGCTACACATCAGCTTCACAACTTCTTCCCACGGCAAGAACTCTGCCGCTGTTTCTGAAAGAGACCCGATCAGACTATTCTCCACACTCTCTGGCAAAAGAAGTTGGGGGAAAACTCCGATGTCTAAGATGGCCGCTCAAAGGAGAGTGTTCGGCGTTATAATAACTCTGGGACACGCACTTCGTCCTCCCAAGTGCCTAGTGAGTACAGCGACAACGATCTTTGTCGATGTTCAAGCGTACATATCATCTCCTTTCATCTTTGTCCAAGGAGTCTCTATTTTATGAAAAACACAACCTACCGAATTTCTCATACAATTTCTTCCCGACCGTCATGATGAATGAAACTCGCTTCCCAGCCCGCCATAGGCTTCCATCAGTCATGATGCGTTCAGGGACTTCCAAGGGATTATTTCTCCACCGGAAAGATCTCCCTCAAAATAAGGCAGTATGGGGACCAGTACTACTTAGTGTGATGGGCTCAAAACTAGGTGACCAAAAGCAACTTGATGGCATTGGGGGCGGGACTTCGACGACATCCAAAGTAGCAATTGTGTCAAAATCGTCGAGGCCAGACGCAGATGTTGATTATACATTTGTTCAAGTTGCTGTTGGCAAAGGAGCGGTGGACTTCTCTGGAAATTGTGGCAATATGGCTTGTGGTGTTGGACCATTCGCTCTGGATGAAGGACTAGTACAGGCAATTCCAGGTCAAACCTCTGTACGTGAAATCATTCAGCACACCTGGAGAAAACGGTACTAATAATGGCCAAGCTTGATGTCAGAGTTTTCAATACAAACACAAATAGACTTCTGGTAGAAACGGTGGAAGTAGGTCCCGATGGGAGATTCAACGAGTTCGGCCATTTTCGGATAGGAGGTGTCAAGAGTGAAGGTTCTGAGATCAGAGTGGCTTTCGTGGAGCCTGCTGGAAGTATGACAGGAAAGCTCCTGCCAACTGGCAACGCCCAAGATACAGTGACCATATCCTCAATCCCAGCCCTTGGACAGTTCAGTGTCCGCGCCAGTATGGTCGATGCTGCGAATCCTTTCGTCTTTCTAGACTCCTCCACCTTACCTCCAGCCTATCATCTACTGGGACCAGATGCACCAGAAACGCTGGAGATAATTGAGGCAATCCGCCAAGAAGCGGCAGTCATGTACGGCCTCGCAAAGACCATAGCCGAAGCGTCACTTGTCCGGGGGACACCGAAGATCGCAGTTTTGTCGCCGGCGGCCGGCTCGTCAGCAGAACTACGGACGATCCATGTCCAGTCTTTCAGCATGGGAAAACCGCATCCCAACTTGCAACTGACGGGCGGGGTATGCCTGGGAGCGGCTGTTTGCGTCGAAGGCACGATTGCGCACCAACTCGCGGCGGAGAGCAAGTTGCTGACACCCCCGGGAACACCGCCGCGAGAACTACAAGACGACGTTGTTGGAGTGACGAAGATTATGGATAAGCATAGGGTACTTATCAAACACAGCAGTGGTGAAATGGAAGTCCTAGTGCAGACGAGGAAGGATGATGCCGGAGAGACAGAGGTAGAGAAGGCGTCGGTGTCGAGAACTGCTAGACGGCTTTTCGAAGGGAATGCATATTATAGCACTGAGCCTTTTGTATAGAATTTATAGGAGTAAATTAATTTCGATACCAATATTAGCCGGAACGAAATGTCATCTAGTGTGACTAGAAGCGCATCACAATGTGATGAGTGAGTGAAGAAATCTTGGAGTTCATGGTCCTTACCATACTATCCACGCATTTTATAATTTTACATCCTTTTGTAACCACTAACAAGATTTGTCTTGACATTCACACTGGCACCTCGTCAAGGCTTTCGCATGGGTGAAGTCTGGAGTTTTTATAAGGGCTGCTGATGGTATCTCATGATCTCCTCCAACCTGCCCAAATATTTTTCACTGAGGATTCAAAAGTCTGTACACCAGCAGCCCTCATAACTCAGATAATAAAGCGGGGATGTTGGGTCCAAAATGGAAATGGCTCCGTCAGGTGCCTCGTTGGCCCAATTTTCGGCACGCCTTCCAGGTTGAGCATGCAAGCGAAAGAAAAGGGTCAGTCTCTCACAGGCATCTTAGCGAGTGCCGCTGAAGTTCACAGGGGCTTACAGGATACTCCAGCAAATTCTGGTAGGTCCAATACCAGAAGGTCACTACTTTTGGTTGCGATCTCCGTAATCCCCTGGTATGAATTACCCTAGAACCCGGTTTAAATCGCGGTGCTATTACGAAGTACTCAAGTGAGTACGTGCCTGCGATTCGCTCGTCGCTGTCCGGGCATCCGGACGAGGAGACATCGGCCCCAAAAAATCCGTTCATGACGCCGAAACCAATTGTATCAATCCATATCGAAATATCCTCTCAGCCAGAGCAATTCCCTCCCAAATAGATGTTGAGTTGAGTATAAAATCATGCCATTGTTCCTGTTTCTCATGTCAACTTGAAACTTTCTCAGTCCTGACTTTTGAACATGAAGTCCCTCGTCCGCACACTTCTCCTCGTCGCCTTTCAGCCCTTGTCATCCCTCTGTGCTACTGTAAATCTTACAGCTAGCCCTCTGATTCTCCTTCCTCCCAATCAATTTGAAAACCTATCCCTTCGCCCCAATGGCTTCATCCTAGCCACGACATCTGGTCCCACGTCCGCTGTCTACCAAATCGACCCTTCGCTCAACCAAAGCCAGCCCCCACATCTCATAGTCTCGTTCCCCGGCGCCCGTGGAAGCTTTGGAATCACTTCATTTGAGGCTGAGCCTGACGTTTTCTACGTCGCTATCGGGAACGTCACTTTTGACGGCACAACTGTGTCAGAGGCAGATGCGTGTGCGATTTGGATATTGAATTTGAATTGTTCGCCAATAAAGACTGAGAAGCTTCTCGATTTACCGGAGGGTGCGTGCATCAATGGTATGACGAGTATTCCAGGCTTCTTGCTTGGTGCGGATAGTGTCAATGGGGTGGTGTGGAGTATATCCCTGCCGGAAGGGAAGGTGAAAGCTGCCGTTAACGATGCAAGTATGCAAAGGCCAGCGGGTTCCCTTGAATTAGCGATTAATGGGCTCAAATATTTTGGACGAGAGATTTATTGTGAGATTTCCGGGCTGTGATTGTTAGCTTAATATGCAGCTGACTTTGGGGACGTAGATACTAATTCCGCAACATCGTCGTTCCATTCGCACCCCTTCGATCCTCTCTCTGCTCATGCACCTCTGGGGTCTGAGGCAAAGCTCATTGCTAACATCCCGGCGCCTGATGATTTCATTCTGACGAAAGGCGCAAGCAAAGCGTTTGTGGGTGCTCAGGGGCTCGGAAACGTTGTGTATGTAAATATGGAGACTGGTGAAGTGGAAGAAATCCTTACGGATCTGGTTTTTGCACCTACAGCCGTGGATATCACTCGAGATGGGAAAAGATTGTATGTTAGTAGTAGTAGATCGCAACGTGGGGGGATACAGGGTGTGGCCAAGATTGATCTTGGTAATTTGTGAGACAGGGAAGTGGTGGAATCGAAGAAGATTTTTGGGAATGAAAGACTGAATTTCTTAGAAATATCAACATATTTTATATAGAGAAGAGGAACTACCGACACATCGTGGTAAATGCTACCGGGAAATGGCACATTGGGGGGGTGAGAAGAGAAGTTTCCTTCGAAAATCGTAAATAATGCGGAGCTATCACGGGGTGGACAGACGGGCTGACTGCCAAGACTGGAAGGAGGTGGTTGGGCTACAACGGAATGTTGGCTCACTTACATTGCGGAATGTCGAGTGCGGGTGCTGGGCACAGAGAGGGAAAGTCTTTGCTTCGTGACTGCCGTGACAGGAGTGCTGCACGGTAGGACGCCGGATCCTACAGAGTTATCTTCCCGCTTGAAAGCCTTTCGCATAAATCCTTCAATCTGAAGCCTACCCACTCGAAATCCTTGAGCTCGAGGTAGATTTGTCCACTTAGCCTTACCCACATGAACCCCGAATGAAAGTCAATCTGGAGATACGTATCGAATTCCTTCATGACAGTGGCGTTGAGCCATCTTTGTATTTTTGGTGCGTCATCCACGTCGAACCCTCCTTGCTGTGTGTGATCGTTTCGTTTGAATATCAACGGCAATCTCACATTTGTGAAACAACATTTCGTAAGACTTTCGGTTTTGTTGTTCATCGTATCCGTTCCGAGGATCTCTGCCGCAAGTTCTCCACCAGCTCGTGCGATCTCCCAGCAGTACTTGCGGATTTCGGCTTCGCCACCACACAAGTCCTTCCGAAACGCTATGGCTGCTGGGACACAAACATACGGTGTGTAATCGATAGTAGCCACAAATTCGAAGAGATGGACAAAAGGAGACTTTTCATTTGGATCCGGCGTTTCTATTGGAAAGTAGTAGCCATGTGATGTGGGTAGGCACGTGCGTATCAAATGTTGATTTCGAACTGGCACGTAGAATACTGCGCAGCCACGAGGAGTGTATAGCCACCTGGAATAATTCAGTCTCACGAGGAGCGTTGCCCTCATTCTCAGTGGAGGGAGCAATATATGTACTTACTTATGACAGTTGCTGACAAAAAAATCAGGGCTCACCGCTCCTAAATGTGTCAAATCAATGTGCCCAATTCCATGAGCCTAATCGTGTTAAATCTAAATTAGCAATATTTCTTTCAGAAGAGTCGAAAGTGGTTGATGAGATGAGCAGGGGAAATGCACCCGGGTACGCATTTTAAAGAGATCGACAACTTACGCCATCAATCAGGCTGAGGACCCCAAGCTCTTTGCAGGCACCAACCAGATCTTCCCATGGCATCCTTACCCCCGGAAACGTTAAGACTGTATCAAACATAGCCATCCTGACATTTCTTCCCTCCTCTCTGACCTTCCCCACCATCTCTTTGAACCTCCGCAGAATCTCTGCGTCCTCGACAGGATACTCCAGCTCGATGCACCTGGCAACTAGCGGTTCCATCTCCGCAATACTCGCGATCGTCTTTTCGCAGGCGCCATAGATAGTACTGAAATGAACAATCACATCTCCTTTTTCCCATTTGAGATTCCGCAACACGGTATTGACGCCTGTCGACGCGTTTGGAACGAAAACTACTTCGTCCACGGGTGCTCCCAGAAAAGGGGCCACCGCCCGACGTGATTCATCGATGAAATTGGGAAGATCGGTCACAATGAAGGTATCTGGTCGCTCAGCTGCGAGTATCTGAAGCTCGTTCTGACGCTCTTGAACCAGGCGCGGGAACGCGCCAAAGGAGCCGTGGTTTAGAGGTGTAAAGGATGGAGAGAATCCAAAATGGGCATCCCGCATTCGACGGCCGAACGGGACTTTGCGTGTCATGCTTAAACAACAATTCGACTCGACGGTCAAATTCAAGATGGAGTCGTTCTCTTATCGTGAGAAGATATAAGGAACAAAAGCGGCATTAACTACTGCTCAGCTTCTAGTGTAACAGTTGGACGAAATCGGTGCCGCTTTAAGTTGCCCGCTTCCGCGAGCTTTCTTTCAGCGCCCTCGTACGCGAAAACTTCCAGGTTCGACGTCCTTCTCCCCTCTTTCCTTGATACTGCTTGAGTTCGACAAGGATGAATTCTATCCATCCAAACAATTTTATTTCCAAACTACGGCGGTGCACTGCAGTCGTATGCGGTTCCTATACTCATATATCCTTCATCCAAGTTGGACGAAGAGCGGTTGTTTCCCGGCTTCGACGGGGCTGGACTAGGCTGTACTGGTACAGCAGCCTCTCTGATTCTGGAACACTCTTCTCGACGTATTCCATTACTCAAGGCGCGCACAGTGTGATAATTGACTGATTTTCATTATCTGTCCCTCAAAGCTTTTGGGTTGTTTCCATTAAATTTCACAAAACGCTGGGTCGCCTGATATTTGAATTTCCACTTCATTGTTCTCTTAATCTATTCGGCATTATGTGGTTCCCAATCAATGCAATAGCCCGAGCAGAGCGATCCTTTCAGTTTTCATAGCGATGTCACCTTGTCTCTGGAAGTTATGCCTTTTCCCGAACAATGCATGACGAGCTTCATCTTCAAACAGAGCTTTGCCTTTCTTCGTGAAACACCAGAAGTAATTTCTTTCAAAGAAGGCCGATTATCGAAAAGGTATTTATTATTGCCCAAAATATTGAATCCCAAAGTATCGTTCATCCGTCAGTATGGCACCCGCAAAGAGGAAGGCGCCAACCACGAAAGCTGCGCCCAAAAAGAAGGTTAAGGCCAGCTCGATTATGGAGTCAGACGCCATGGAAATCGATAACGAAGGTAAGTCAAGAAGAATTGAAAGTTTGGAGTTAGCAGTTAAACCTCTCAACCTGAACCAGATCGCGACGTCGACGTGACTCCCATGCGGTCAGTCACAACAGTGTACCCCTTCAGGTTGCGTAAAGCGAGTAGCAATCTAGCAACAAACAGCGATGAGGAGTCCACCGAAACATCCAGCAGCTCATATGAGGAAGGCTCGCTCGATCCTGAGCAAATGAGCCAGTTCGATGACTCTGAGCTGCCCACCTCCTTGCAACAGTTGCGAGATGCCCTGAGTGATGGGACAAAAAATTTTATCTTTGCCTGTAGTGGCCAAATCCCCAGCTACCAAAATGGCCAAAGCATTGCTCATTGTGATTCTGTCACATTGCGATGGGACCCGCAAGATGAGCAGGAATCTGCAGGTCGCTGCAAGCTCGACTTTCCGCTTGACGACAATTCCGAAGAAGCCATTGGTCAGCTTCTGGGCGACATGGAGCCTGCGACCTTTGCTCGTGGCGGAGAAGATTTCCACGATGAAAGTTACCGGAAAGCTCTCACACTGGATCCGTCTCGATTTTCGACCAATTTTTGTCCCTACCAGAAGGGAATAGTCGACATAATTGCCCGTCTACTCCTCCCACGATATCCCTTCAAATTTTGCGATGCTCGAACAATCAAGGCCGAGCTTTACAAATTGAACGTAGGTTTATCCTATGTTGACTGTGACATGATCAGCCCTTAAGTTGCTGTCGTACCAGATCTACGAGCCCTCGGGCGATTTCCACTTCCATGAAGATACGCCTTACCCCACCTCCCAGTTCGGATCCCTCGTCATTTGCCTACCCGTCGAGCATTCAGGTGAGGAGCTAGAAGTCCGCCATCTTGGGAATAGCATGACGTTCAACTGATCAACGCCTCCATCTGAAACGCCCAGTATTCAGTGGGCCGCATCCTATTCGGATTGCGAACATGAAGTGTTGCAGGTACACTCGGGATATCGAGTCACACTGACCTACAACTTATATGTTGAGCCTGTGAAGGAACAAGTCCCAGATCTGACTAAAATACCATTGCACCAGCAACTGAATGACCTCTTGGAACGGAAAGAACTCGTGGCCGAAGGTATTGTATCAGCCCTTGATTCTCAAAGGTGTTTAGCGTTTCTAACCTTAATGTGTATTTTGGCAGGTGGTTGGCTAGGATTCTATGCCCCCAATGCCTATCCACACACTAGCGACACCTTTACAGTTGATGCTCTCAAGGGTCTAGACTTGGCCATGTGGCATGTCTTCCAGGCTCTTGGCTGCGGCGTGTGCTTGCGCCCTATACTGTTACTCCAAGATCAACCGGAAGATCCTCTGCACAAGTTCATCGGCAAATCCTTCCATATAACGCAAATTGGTCGTGACTGTGAGGTTGAGTTTGGAAATTTTGAAACTGTAGCCAAGGAGTGGGGATTGGAAGAAATCGGTCATGCACAAGTCATATGGCTCAAAAAAGCCGTAGGTAACGAGGAGTTCCAAGTGGCATATGGAACTGATATCCCCGTGATTGAAATCGGCTATTCGCAATGCGCAATCTTGATCGGAATACCACCGTATGGAGAAAAGGGGAGATTGTCACTTGAGACTCCATTTAATGAGAGAATCAATGACGGCAGTTCTTATCTCTACACGCAAACCTGAATGCTGAGGATTGTGGAAGAAGTGGCCGGCGGGGATACGATCTAGCGAGCTAGCATGGCCTTCAATCTACAGATTGCGGATTACGTTATTTATAAGTACCATCTTGCTAACCATTTCTTGGAGCTATATTGGTGGATAACCGCGCCATACCTTGAGATAATCATTTCTTTACCTCCTCATCAATGGCGGACTTTTGAACTCAAACATGTTTCTATTGCGTTTGATTTTGCACTTCCTTTTCTTTTTGTATTAAGTTCTCGTTACAAAAGATGTCTATTCGTGATGGGGCCGCAGCGAGGATCTGAGGAGTCCTGAGAATTCCTAGTATCTTCTCGCCTAGAACTGTCTAGGATTCAGTTGGTCCTTGAGGCTCTAGTGAGCGGCTTTCTCTCCGTCTCGTGGCTCGAGCGCAACTCGTCCGCGGCAGTTCCGGGCAGCTGCGGCCTACACTCCTGGTCTAACGCCGGTGCGCCACAACCATGCTTCTAGGCTCCCCACGACGCCCCAAAATAAGACTGCCTTGTGAGGCTTGAGGCTGACCAACGCCCGCAACGTTTCAAGTGGCGGGCTTCAAATCTACCAATATCACCCTGTACCCTCGCTGCTCGTAACCAACCAACACGAAGATATATACTCAGCCACTTTGATGGTTCAATTATTCACGTTATCTTGATAATTTTTCAACTGTTGAGATGCTGCGATAGAGCCAACGTGCGGCGCTGGCGGCAACGAAATTTCGTGATTCACTGAGTGCCGCCGCAGGGCTCAGCTTTTTGCCAAGCGGCGGCACAGCTCGTAAATCTTAATTACCTTATATTTGAAGCTTTCCTCATCGGCTAGGCGCTCTGTTTCTGAACATCTCAAGTTACGCGAAGAAATAATGTATTTATTATGTGTGCTTTCGTTATTGTCCGCTGCCGCCTCGTTCCAAAATTCCCCAAGAGGGCCGCCGGCGAACGCAACCGATGTGAAAACCATCACTTCGCCTGGGGGTGCGACTATTCGATACAAGCAGCCTGGCAAGGCGGGCATTTGTGAGACCACACCAAGCGTGAATGACTACTCAGGATATGTGGATCTGAATAACGACACACATATGTTTTTTTGGTTCGTGGAGGCTCGCCATGATCCAGCCAACGCACCTTTGACGCTATGGTTGAACGGTGGGCCAGGATCCGACTCCCTCATCGGATTCTTCCAAGGTATTTCTCCCCATATGTGAGCGGCATGTTTCTCTCTAACAATAAAAAAGAACTTGGACCTTGTAACGTGACTGAGGATTTGAAGACGCAGTTGAATCCATACGCATGGAATGAGGTATCAAACATGCTCTTCCTTTCGCAGCCCATAGGCGTGGGATTCTCTTATTCTTCAATAGATAATGATGGATATGAAACGTAAGTCGCCCGTGAATAAGCCTACGAATCTTAGCTGAGGACAAATTAGGACAGGCGAACTCGAGCCGGGAGCAGTGGTTTCTACAACCGATGAAGCTGCAACTGCGGCGTGGCATGTTCTACAAGGCTTTCTTGCAAACCTGCCTCAACTTGATTCTAAAATCGGTTCTAAGACGTTCAATTTATGGACTGAGTCTTATGGTGGCCATTACGGGCCTTCATTTTACTCCTATTTCAAAGACCAGAACGCAGCAATCGCCAATGGAACACAAAACGGCACGCATCTCATCATGGATACTCTAGGAATCATAAACGGCATCATCGATGAGAGAATCCAGGCTCCTTATTATCCCGAATTCGCTATCAACAACACATATGGCATCAAGACGATAAATGATACAGTTTACTCTCAGATGAAGGCTGCGTACTACGGCAAAGGCAAGTGTAGAGATCAAATCGATGCCTGCAACGCCATCGCAAACAAAACTTCCGAAGCCAGTCAACGTATCTGCAGTTCGGCATCCGCAATTTGTCGCGGCAAGGTTGAGGATCCTTTCTACGATATCAATCCCGACCTGAGTCCTTATGATATTCGAGGAGGCCCTGATCCGCCGGACTACTTCGCCGATTTTCTCAATCTGGGTGCTACGCAGAATGCAATTGGTGTAAACATCAATTACACTTCCGTATCGTCCTTAGATGTTGGCGATAATTTTGACGAAACGGGCGACTTTGTCTTTGGGGAATTCATTGGCGATCTTCAGAACCTCCTCGACAATGATGTTCGAGTTGCTTTGTTTTATGGCGATGCTGACTATATCTGCAATGTAAATTCTCCGACGATCTTCAGACAGGCTGTGCTAATTTTGATCAGTGGTTCGGCGGCGAAGCAGTCTCGATGCAAATCAACTATACGCACAGTAACGAGTTCCGAGCTGCGTCTTACTCCCCCTTCATGGTAGACAATGTCGAATACGGCAAAGTCAGGCAGCATGGAAACTTCTCCTTCACGCGCATTTACGAGTCCGGGCACGAGATCCCCTACTATCAACCGAAGGCCTCGCTGGAGTTCTTCCGCCGTGTTCTCGGGAAGAAAGCAGTGGCTGACGGAGTCGCGGATGTTACTGCTTCTTACGGCACGAATGGAACTTCGGGATCTGGTACTACGCCGACCCAGTCATCGGCACCGTCTGGCTCACCGAGCACAAGTCCCACCGGTGCTGCTACCACACCCCCACCAAGCAAGAGCGCGGGGCAACGAAGAATCAAGATGTTTTGGAGATGGAATTGAGCGTGAATATGATAATGTAAGTTTTCAGGTTTTGGTTGCTAGAGCTAGATTATAGATCTTCTACTCTCTGCGCATGTACATTATAATAGCATAAATGCTAGGTCGTGGAGTTTCCATCGACTTGGACAGATCAAGCTGCAAGCAAGCAACACTTCAGCCCCTGAGTTTAAAATCAATCCCCACATATTACTTAGTAGCGACCTCTATGACCCCACTTATACCTTCCTATCCCCATATTTCTATGGCCAAGTTCGGGAGTGCCGAAAATTGCGCCTGATCTCTTTTTTTCCCGCGGGGTGAGGCTGGCTTACGGGGAAAATGGCGGTGAAAGGGGGGGCTCCCGGGCTTTGACTTCTTCACCGGAATAGTTGGGGGCTCCAAAAAGCGATGCTGCCAAGAGCCTCATCTGACGTATCAGTTCAGACGTTGCTTACTTCTTCAAATCATATATTTTATATAAGCGTGGTATTCTGTGGCGCTAGTAGTAAAGTTCTGCTATGCAGTCAGCAACTCATCTGATTCTTACAGGTGGCACAGTTACATATACAGGATGACGGACTGCAGTAAAAACGGGGCTTACGGTATCAATATGTTACTTTATCTTGTTTTTACTCAATTTCCTTACCTTTGGGAAATATGAAACGAGTTCCCTATTTCGTCCAAATCGGGCACATTTCATACAAGATTCAAGACGAATCACTCTACATCTCAACGCATGTCTTAAAGTAAGCCAATGTATCTTGTGTAACGATAAGGCGGGGTAGTTTCCAAGTTCAGCCTCGCGGTGTGGATTACTCGCAGACTTAAGGCACCTCATACTGTCGGAGACTTCCGCATTCGGTCGTGCTTTGCCGCAGTAGTACTGCGAGCCATAATCCGAGTTATACAAGTTTGTCAAACAGAACGTAACATTGCAGAACGCTTAGTCTTCTTCAGATTCTACACGTGCGCAGGTCCAAGTAACCACTGTACGAGCGTGTCTCTCGGATTGGGCTATATTTCTGAGATTGTTACATAAATGCTGATATATTCTGAAGATTTCTGTTTCTCACATCCTCTCTAATTACTCAGCACCGTCCAATAAATTTATATCCATGCTAGTCTACCTGCTCTCATCACCTCACTACTGCAAGTCTGGTCCAGAATTCCCGTCAAATCTATCTTGAGTGGATGCCTAGATCATGTGTGCAGTCTTGGACTCGCGTTGATGGCCACAAACAGACTATCATGTTCAAGATCGGATGGTGATGGGAGGGAAAAGTCCGAGGGGCCGTTATGGACACCGATACTTGAATGAATACGAGAGCTCGCATGGACTTAGACTTTCCTCAACGAGCGATAGCACTAGGAGCTCTGCAAGCATCTCGATTCGCAAGTTCCAGCTAATATTCGGTCCAGAAATCTATAAAGAGGGCATCGTCCTCCCTAACTTTCTCCAATCTCCAGAGCAGATCATACTCCGATTTCACTTGACAGCAAATCCAGACCACCGCTCAACCAAGCTCAAAGCCATCATGCAATTCTCAACAATCCACGCCGTCTTTGCAGTCATGCTCAGCGCGAGCATCTCGGGTGTAGCAGCAGACTGCCTCTCAACCGACGGAAACTGGTACCCATTTGGCACCTATACCTGCAACCACGGGAACGAGATCGTGAGTTCTAGATATTCTCAGTGCGCTATCTTTGTTGCTAATATGATCTGGGGATGTAGGATCAATGTCTTGTATCCGGAAGCTGGGGTTTGATCGCAAAGTGCGCCAATAAGTGCCAATTCATTGGATCCTCGCCTTTCTGCACCTAGTATGTTTGACAGACGGACCTGCTGCGAGAAAGAGAGGCGATGCTGACATCCGTTTGTAGATTGGTCTGCCGAAAAATGAAGTTTGGGAGTCATTGTGATGAGACTGTAGCATCGATGGCTTTGACGACAGCCCAGCTTCCTTGGATGTTTTGCCTTCTGCTGTCATGGTGGGGTAGATACTTGGTGATGGTTTAGTAATTCAACATACTTCTTCACCACCTGCATAGTTTTACTTAACTTCGTGCTCTCATAACTACTTTGCAAGCTGCCTTCCTCCCGAACTTCAAGTTTTGCAGTTGCACGTGAATTTCTCGGAGGCCTCCTATCGCTGGATTAAGCGAGCAGAGTCTGGGCTCGAAGAGTCCATTTCCCAAATACATGATCATTAATGTACTCTTGATGATATATGCCGGCCAAACTTTCAAAATTTCATCTTTCCTGAGCATGCAACTCAACCGGCATATACGAGCTGATAACCCTCTGCTCCTTCCCATCCACCTCACTCGCATGGCTCCAAATCGCGCCCCCACCCGTTGAATGAATCTCCTGATTTATCGTAGCACCACTCGAGGTCACCGATTGTAGTTCCTGAGGCACTGCATTTTTCGTTTCCGTCACCGTCGTCACCGCCGCTAGACGCCGAAGTTCTTTGCCTCGCTTTCTGTACCTTTTGATGAAGAAGACGAGGATTCTGATGAGTAGTGATAAGAAAACAGTAGCGCCTATGCCGATTCCTACTGCTGCTCCTGTCGAGAGGCCTTTCTTTTTAGAGCTGGACGAGTTCGGGACAGCATTGGTGGACGGCGGGGTTGTTGCTGGCGAAGAGCCGTCATTCGTGGTGGGTTGAGGCTGCGTGAATAATACCAATAAGTGAAATGAACTTGAACATTTTTGAAACGAAATGAAAATGAGACGGTAGAGTCCAGAACTGAAGTTTGGTGGAGTTGGCTTACAGTAGAAGCTGTTGCAGTCGAGCCGCTAGTTGCTGATCCAGAATGGGACGAAGAAGCGCCGGCTGCTTGAAGAGCGCATATTTTTAATTTGATGCCCTGAATAGCTCCAGAGCTATTAGTTCAAGAGCAAAAGTATGGGGTTTAGTTGCCTTACTTGATATGTCATTCGACGAGCACGCTTTGTAGAGGCACGGAGCCACCGACTCCTGGATAGCAAAACTTGCAGCTCCACATTGGCAAGCGTAGTCAGTATGACCGCATCCGGACGAGGCTATCGCGTCAGAAATGCAAGAAAGAGAACAAGAGGGAAGAGCGGCGATCTCCTGGGCAATTGTTTGAGATAGCACGGTCGTCACCAGACTGGCAGAAAAAATCAGACTTGAGAGATACATGCCAATTTGTGTGGTAGGATCTCCGCGCGGGGCTGCCAGACTGTTAATCGTGAGGAGAGCGGAAAGTTTGATGGAAGGGACAAGCTTGTATTTGTCCCAACCTTATGTTTCCCAGGTCTAATATTAGCACTTGCATTGACACGGAATGTATCCGCGTATAAGGCCCTTTTTGAGAAAGATGAAGCAGCTGAATGGACGCCACAGGGGGTATAGGCGCCAAGTTTGGCTTCCCAATACCTGTGAGGCTGAGATGCAAAGCAACCATTGGTGAGTCTGATATGGCAAAGCTTGAACCTTGTCCAATTATGCAAGTCGTAACATCTGTATCCCGCACTTGCGATGTCGCATTGAAGTTCCTGATAGAAAATCTGGGAACTGAAAAGTTTATGATTCGGACTGGGAATCCTTCAAATGCCGAATGCTGGTGGAATTGAAATACATCATGGGCTGGTGTAAAAAAGGCATTTCCCCGCGGAACATGATTATTTTTTGCTCTCCAAGACAACATTTTCGTATCAGCTGCTCAATTGTTTCTTGCAGTCACAATATTAGCAGCCCTCTTGGCTTTCACTTCCTCAGACCAATATTTTTTAATTTCAATACCCTCACTTTTCATATCCTCGTCGGTTTCATTCAAGCCTCCAGCCTCTTGCTTTTGTAGTAGTGCTCAAGGATTGAAGTCATTCATCGAAGAACAAATCTCATCCGTCGCGTTGACCCATCGTTCTTCAGCCGGCGCAACGACCATACACTTCCATCGCGCTCGCTCGCCATACATCCATGCACATACACGAAGCCTCGGAAGACCCAGTCATTACCTTCAGCATGCGGTGATAGGACGATAGGTAGTCGGGCGCCATCAAGAATGACAATCTGATCGCCTTCCCTCACAACAGCTGGAGCCACACCTGGCATCCCACATTGAGTCATGAAAAGACTCGCCCCTCCGGACATGATCTCACCATAGCGCTTGAGATGATGATACCAATCCCATTTCCCAGACAGCCCGTTCCGTCCAATGACAGTCTTTTCAAAACCTACAGCCTGTTCCCAGAGGAGGAAGCACTCGCCTAGATAGTCCAGATCAAGACGTTCGCGTTCCCACCTTTCGTCTAACTTCGATCTATACCAATCTTCCCAGGTTGTCTGCGGACGAATGGTTTTCTGCTCTTTGTATTTCGCGTCGAATAATGGCTTTGGATTATGCTCTTGAGATAATCGAGTAGCTTGGGCGAAGAACGCACACAATGCCTCTTGTTCTCTCGCTGATGGTTGGGATGCCGCTTCCGGAAACAATGTGACAAAGCGGATGCGATCCAATGAATGACCGGTCAGTGATAGCCTTCCGTTGCTGAGATATTTGGCGTCTTGGGAGCTGGTGGAAGTATTCGCCCAGATATTGAGAAGAAAGTCTCTGACTCGTACATCAAACAGAGAATAGTCAATATCCAGAAGATCTACCGACCAGGAAGGGAGTTCTGGATTTTGCTTCAATGTCTGCTCTTGGTTTGATGGACCGTCCGCTGGAAGTTTTATCCAGCCCATAATATCCAAATTGCCATCCAGAGCAATGGCTGCGTACGTGGCTTTCGCAAATGTCTCGACCATCGAGTCGTTGTAATCAGGTTTTATCACGTCTGTGGTATTCTCGGGCATTAGAGCTAGGAGACTATAGACTTTATCCAGCGGATTCGTAGCCGCAGTATGGCGACTTGACCACATAGACTTTGCGATTGATTCTCGATTGCGAAGGCGACTCTTCCCTATGGTGCGGATACCGTCAATCGCATTGGTAGCAGTGAGAAAAAGCTTCTCCGATGTCTCATTCTCAAAGTTGCAATCGTCCCTGATACCCATCAAAAGTGTTTCGAACCAATACAAGCTGATGCTACAAGGTCCAAAGCGAACAGTCACTTTGCTTGCGCAAGCAGCTTCTTGGACTACCCAAGCTCGATTCCACCAGAGAGGCGTGGTATTTCGTATCGTTGCCAACAAGTGCTTTATGCGGTGTTTGAACATTATAGGGTTGGCTTGTGAAAACAGTCCTGATAATGGTACCTTCACATCGCCCAAGCCGTTACTGCCCTCGATAATGCCCTTTTCGGACTCACCAAGCCACACCAGAACGCACTCAGCCTTCGAGTAGATGTCTCCCATCAAGGTCACTTGTTGACTCCGTTCTCTGATATCTTCTTGATTGATACATATTGCATCAATCCAAATCCGTTTCTCAACACGTCGATGTCGTATTCGTCGTAAGGCATAGTACAAATTGTCCGTGACAGGGTGTTCTCCTTGGCCATGGAGTCGAATAGTGTGATGCTCGGTACTCGGGCCCCATGTGTAAGACAAGGCATCGTACTTGAGCGCGGCATCATCTAATGATGCCTTACTCAGAGTCACGTAGATCTCATTGTTGATATGAGGGGCTGGCAAAAGGTCAAGTAAGCGGATCTCTTTCTTGGAGATATCGAGAGAGAGGTCTGAATAAGGCTGCGATGTTTGAGCTGGGCTTTCACTTTCCATTCGGATTCGGAATTTCGGCCATGCATACGACTGGCCGGCTAGCGTTTTGTTATAACAGTGGTGCAGATGTGTTGGCGGAGTCGTGGTGAGGGGCAGACATTTTCAGACCCCTGTCCGCGGGGCACGGCTTTGGCTTGACAGCGAGGGATTGTCCACACAGCTCTTCCTCGATGACCGAAGACCAACCCTTGATATTAGAGGACTTTATCCTGAGGTACGGAGCAAACTCTTTAGTACAAATGACTACTATCAATTTTCATAGGGCATATGTGCTTCGGAGGCTCGGAAGGTAAGCCGAAGATGATTGTCAGCGCTAGAACAGGCCTTTGGTGGTGGCAATCTCCTAATAGCCTTTCGTGGCAGCTTTGGGAAGCTGTCCTCTATATCATCAGGGCGAAAGGGTCTTTTCCTCTTGAAACTCTTTTTTCAATTGCTGTTTCCAAATCTCATACTCATTATGGAAGCGTCACAATTATTTAATGTGAATGGGCTGGTCGCCTTGATCACGGGTGGCGGAAGCGGTGAGTTGGAATCAATTCAACAAACTTCTCTATTTAGACTACAGAGCTAATTACCAAATCTCGAGGCATTGGCTTGATTATGGCGAAAGCTCTGGAGGCAAATGGAGCTGCCAAAGTATTCATTGTTGGGCGAGATTTCGCGAAATTGGAGAAAGCCGCTGCCGGAGGTGTTCATGGAAATATCATCCCACTGCAGTGTGATGTAACATCCAAAGACGACCTTGTTGGGATCGCTGCCACAGTCAAGGAGACTGTTGGGTATATCAACCTCGTAGTTGCAAATGCGGGGATGGCCTCACAAGCCCAGTTTTTGATGGGAATCAACCCGCAAAGCACTATTGAAGAGGTGCAAGAATATATGCTTTCGAGACCGTGGGAGGCGTACACTGAGCAGTTCAATATTCATGTTACTGCCTCGTTATTCACTGCTGTTGCTTTCCTTGGACTTTTGGATGCAGGAAACAAGAAGGGCAATGTTGGCTGGACGAGTCAGTTCATCGCGACTGGAAGTGCCCAGGGATTTAACAAGGCCCCACTAAGTGGACTGTCAGCAGATCCTGAGAGCCTTTTATTTTCTTGTGGGATACTTCGCGAGTTTTGATGCCTTTTTCGATCGTCTCAGAACTCCCGAGACATTCCAAATAGCCACTAGAATTCGCGAGTTGTCCAAATGTTTGTTGATGAAGCAATGCTGACTATGAGAACTTGCAGTGGGTACAGCACTAGCAAAGCGGCAGAAACGCACCTGGTCAAGAGTTTGGCTCATTATTTGACACCTTGGAATATTCGAAGCAACATGATTTCGCCTGGATGTAAGTTCATTCCACCATTCCTATACTAATACCCGGCAATGAACCTTGAACTAACAAGAAATAGTCTATCCTACAGATATGACAGCGCCTGCGATAAAAATGATGCAAGACAATGATGGCAAGCTTCCATCTTACGTTTCTCCCATGCGACGAGCTGGTGAGCCGAACGAAATCGCGTCGCTGATCCTGACGCTCGCCTCAGCTGGAGGTGCGTACTGTAATGGGGCAGTATTTCTATCGGATGGTGGGAGGTTGGCCAACGGTCCGAGTGTATTTTGAAGAAGTTGTGATTATTCGACATACAAACTTGGTAAGAAGCAGGTAGACATCGAATCTTAGAGTCATCCAGGAGACAAATGAGTCGAAAGGACGTGAAATGAATGCCGCGATATTATGGTGCATGCGCAGGCGTACTTTTCTCCAGTCTCCGACTTTGATATCTGGGATCTTTGCACTGCCATGTTTCTCACGCAACCAGCATGAGGCCCAGCGCGGCTGCGGAATCTTGCTACGCCTATCTCTGCACACACTCTGTTTCTTCATTACTTCCGCTTTCACAGTCTCCTAATTGAGGAAATGGAGTGGTGGGGGTCATACTCCGAGGTTCTGCGCGTGGCGTCGAGAGTAGTGGCCTGTGATTTTCTCGAAAACACTCGAAGGACTCAATTCAATCGAACATGTCCATTTAATTAAGTTCTTAATATCAGACCATGACGAAAACAGCATTCAAGACAAATACAAAGAAATTCCAGACTCCAATTCCAACAAATGTATTATGTATCGCAACCAACATTTTCATTGTTTTCTTCTAGAACAAAGAACCTCTTCCACTACAATTACCCCCAACCACCCCCCAAAATCACTGAATGCACTGCCATCCATAACATAGAGAACCGCAAAACTGCAAGAGAAACCTAAGAAACAACAAAATGTGTACCGGAACTCAAACACGCATGACATGCGGCCACATCCTAGTCCACTACGATCACCACTGCAACAAGCGCTGCAAAATCCTTACGGGACCAGTCAACTACCTCAATGATACCTGCGCTGCATGCCATCCTAGCCACGTTATGTCCGAAATCAACATAAGACATGATAACCTGCGCGCCTCCCTGATGGGACAGCTGAGGACGGCGACGAGTAGAGAAGAAGTGACCGAGTTGCAGCGCGTGCTCGAGGAGGAACAGGCGGGGAGGAACAGGGAGCTAAGAGCTGCGAAACGGATCCCATGGAACGGGATTGTGGATTGGGGCAACGGGGAAGGTAGACAAGAATGTGAGAACTGAACTTTTATTTGCCATTTGTCTTTGAATGCTTGAACACCGCTGAGACTGTGATAGTTCCGCAGTGGCATGAGCCGAGGGTCCAATATTGATGACTAGACGCTAGTAAAGAGGGAATCGATATTATCGCGGCACTTGACGATTGGTGAATAGAGAGGCCAGGGCAGGTAGCCTGAATAGAGTGCCCATTTGGAAATCATCTAGGCTTAGAGCTTGACAACGAATTATGGCACCACTTGGTAGGCTCAAGCATCTGGCATGATTCGAGAATTCGTAACTTTTAGCAAAATCAGCTGGACATAAGCAATGAACAAGTGATAGTGCCAAAAAGATATAATATATAACGTACTAGAATTGGGAGTGGTGAGGTCCGAAGCAAGGACCAAAGAAATCCATACTGCAGAATTTCTTTTGCATTGACCGTGAAATAGATAGAATTTATCAGTATGTTTGCATAGTTACCTGCCTTGCCCTTTACATATATTATTGGGTTGACCGACTTTTCGTACATGAGGATTGAGAATTGAGAATTGAGGATTGTTGAGAGAAGAGAGCGCCGAACTTGGAGAAAACAGTGGGCTGGGCACGTGCGCTAGTGGATCTGTTAGGCAGCGCAGCATCTCCGCAATCGATAAAGCTCGAGCTTCCAGCACCCAAGCACTCAATATCAACAAGTTGAGGACCCCGCACACCTTTCTCAAAACTCCCTTTTTGAAGCCATCGACACTTTTTCTGTCTTTCTGGTACAAGACACTCCATCATGGCGGTTGAGACGAACTCAAACCCCCTCCTCTCGACCCAAAAATCCTCCGACAGCGGCCTCCAGGTAGCACTCCATCCGTTGGTATTGCTCACCATATCCGACTATGTTACGAGACATACACTCCGACAGCAGAAGGGCCCGATAGTTGGAGCACTTCTTGGGCAGCAAAATGGTCGGGAGATTACCATTGAGCACGCATTTGACTGTCTGCTTGTGGAAAATGAAGACGAGATCACTTTAAATCAAGCCTGGTTTGAGGAGCGCCTCCAGCAAAGTTAGTATTAATGTAAAAAGAGCTGTTTCGTGCATGCTGACGCAGTCGGTCCTCTACAGTGAAGGACGTACATAAGGTCCCTGCCCTAGATCTGGTCGGCTGGTATACTATTCTACCTACCTCGGGCCCCCAACCTATCCACCTTCCAGTACATCGACAAATATTGCATTCCTATAACGAGTCGGCAATCCTTTTAGGCTTTCACCCAACCTCAGTTCTTCAACCATCCCTTGGTGGCAAGCTCCCCATCACCATCTATGAAAGCAACTATGAGGCGGAAGAGGTGGCTGCCCCTGACGCGGGAGAAGACAAGGAGATGAAAGATGGCGAACCACAACTGGGTCTGAAATTTAAGGAATTACCATACAGTGTCGAGACTGGCGAGGCCGAGATGATCAGTGTGGACTTTGTAGCTCGAGGTGGAGGAAATGCAACTGCTGTGGACGGTACTTCCAAGAAGGCAAACCCGTCATCATCACCCGAAGATGTTAAGGGAAAGGGAAAGACCCGAGCCGCAAAGAAATCAGAGGAGGAAGAGACCGATTCCACCCAGATCTCCGAAAAGCACATCCTCTCGCGCGAGGACGAAGAATTAATTGCTTCTCTAACTGCTAAGGCAAACGCGATCAAGATGTTGCAGTCGCGGATCAAGTTAATTGCGGTCTATCTTCAGAACCTCCCACCATCTTACGTCTCCGATAACGTTCCGGAAGGCGTCGAATCAGACGACAAAGAGTACACCCCAGTCAACCACTCGATCCTACGATCCATCCAAGCTCTCCTCACCCGGTTAAGTTTGCTCATCCCCGCAGACAGCACCGCATTCGAGCACGAGCTCCTTTCCGAGCAAAACGATGTCAACTTAGTGTCACTGCTTAGCACCATTACGAATAGCATTAAAGACGTTAGAGAGACCGGTAAAAAGTCGGCGGTGTATGAAGGTGGAAAGGGTATGAAATCGAAAGGAGGAGAGAGAACCATGTGGGATGGTGCAGGCAATGGAGTCGGAGTCATTGGCGTTGGGGATCTTCTATCGGCGTGAAGGTAGAGGCTATGTCGGAACAATTGGCGTCATACAGCATTGCATTTGCACGGGCGTAACAAAGACCAATATGGGTATCTGTGGGAACTGGCGTTACGAGCGATTACACACTTTGAGACGAGAGCATGAAAATGAACAATTACAGAATGATTGGAATGGAATTTACATTCTACCAAGTTGGTATTCTCCTTAAATCTACTAATTTCAAAATGCGCCCAACCCAACCGATTCTGAATACCCTTAACCTTCGCTGCCAGCAATCATTCTAAATCATTATCTAAGCCTCAATAACGACCTTCAGAACCAAGTTTCCGTCATCATCGGAGGTTCTACTTGCTAACTCAAACGCTTTCTTCGCACTATCAAGCCCCTTAAATTTATGGGTGACCATGTCATCTAAACTAGGGATCTTCATACCCCCTTTACCAGCAAGGAGCCTGATACCAGTTGGGTAAGTATTTGCATACCTGAAGATACCCAAGATGTCTACCTCTCGCAAGTGTGCAGCGGAAAGGGGCACGGTCTGGATGGGAGTGCCCATGCCGACCATGATGACTTTCCCGCCCGGCTTTGTTGCGTACAAGGCAGTCTGCATGCAAGGTTCTTTGCCAGTACACTCAAAGGTCACATCAACACCATCATCATCGTCCTCGTCCAGAGCCAGATCTGGCCTCGCTACCGCGAGAACATCAGCAGCAATAGCTTTCGCTCCGTCAAGACGGTCGCTGATGCTGCTGTAGCTGGACAAGGGAGTCATGATACCATCGACTGAGGATGGTGTTGAGGTGCCAGAGGTGAAGATGGAGGACGAAGATGCGCTAGAGTGAAGAGGCTTGGGAACAACATAGCCGTGCGTTGCAAACCCCTTCGAAATAGCATACTCAACACGGCCCTCGTCAACATCGATGATCGTGACGATGGTACAGCCAGATTGGCGAGCCATGGCTGCCACGAGGAGACCGACAGTGCCGGCGCCAATGACAAGTGCCGTAGAGCCTGGCGTGGGCGCAGCCCGGTTCAGGGAATGGATTGCTACTGAGAGTGGTTCCAAAAGCGCTGCTGCATCGAAGGAGACATGGTCTGGGATTCTGCGTTTGATGTAAGTGGGCAGCCAGTGGAATTAGCAGGAAATGACTTACTTATGGCACCAGACGGCTGGGTGATTGATCCTCTCTTGCAGAGTTCCCTGGAAATGTGGGACGCTCTTTGCACTACTCCTGAACCTCATTTTTTTGCAGAGATTATACCGCCCTTTCCTGCAGATGGTACATTGCCCGCAGGGAATGCCCACCTCGAGAGCAACTCTGTCGCCGATTGAATAGCCATTGACTTGAGGCCCAATACCAACAACTACACCGGAGGATTCATGCCCAAGCGACAGAGGCGCGCAAGCACAGAGGTCGCCGTTGGCGAACTTCTTGTAATAGCCGACATCAGATCCGCATATGCCGGTCGACTTAATCTGGATTTGAAGCTCGCCGGCAGAAGGTTCTTCGATGCTTCTGGTTTCCTGATGATTGGCCAGTCAGAAATTCGTCTTATGTACAGTGCGCCAGAAGGGGAAATCCCATCTCACTTACCGTGCGGAGGTCGCCTGCGCCATGCAGAACACTTGCCTGGATTGATGGCTTCAAAGGGAAACCGTGGGCTGATGATACAGGTACCAACACCGGTAGTGCGTCAGCGGAAGCGGAAGGAGCCATTTTTTAGTAAGAATTTTGTATTTGGTATCAATAGTATCAAAAGCAAAGGTTGTGGGGGAGAAGTTGGAGGAGGCCCCCCACGTCGGGGTCCCTCATATACATTCTCTCAGAGGAAGGCGGTCAATGATTGACAATAACTTTGAATGGCGTTTGTCAAATGGCGTAGCTTTGAGCTATCAGCTCTAATCTCTGCTCAAAAGAGGAATCCATAATATCGTCGTGTACTTGAAGGAACCAGGTCCGGCAGCTTTGTGGGATCTCCCTGCGGCAGCTGCAGCAGGGCCACATGGCTATGCCAATTAATCGGACCAATGGGAGGGCTTGGAGCTCTTGAACTATGATATAAGAGGTCTAAATATGCAATTAAAGTCCCTATCGACGACGACCGGAGCAGTACAGGCAACTCCCGGTAGGCCAAGGTCAACGTCTTTACCCCAATACATGTATATATTGGAAACACGGGGCGAACGATAGCGCTGGTGATATTACCAAGTACCTCTGGGATTGCCGGAGGTGCACTGCAATGCTGGGACCATTTTTTTATTATGGAACGGAGGTTCGCGAAATCGGGAAAGGCGAGTTTGTACCGCGCTGATAAAGGTGCATGGCTCGAAGAATATCTCTTCGTCATTGAGACACTTCCGTAGCAGCAGCACCAATGGCGGCGGCGATAACCAGAAGGAAAGCTCCCAGCGCGTAGAAGTCCACTTGGAAATGCAACTCTCGTGGTAGTACTCCACCCCAGACTGGTCTACAAAGCGGGTACATAGGTACATGCTGCACCGTGCTTTGATGCAAAACTTACTTTCGGAGCCAACAAGCCCGCCGGTAACGTGTTAATAAGTGGATTGCGGGCTTCTCCAGCAAATGGAACGGCCGGAAGCTGCTTTCATACAGGTGAGGGTTATGGGGCAAATCCCCTGCCTCCATCCGACTGGCGAAAGTTCTATATCAAAATCGTGGTCGGATCAAGGTAGATCCATACCCATTGTGCGGGTCCACTGCTGGAGAGTGACACCTCAGATTGCACTCTGACTGACGTGGCGGCGGTGAGAAAACTCTCAGCATGTGAAGATGCAGTGATTGAAGCCATCGGTGGGACAAAGAGAGCGAAATCGCGATGGAAGTTGATATCATTTTGGGGCTTTCACAACGTCTGTCTTTGTGCAACATTTTTTATAGACGTGTGTGGCAGCACCCGAGGTTCCATTGGGACTCGCGAAGCCAAGGGCTGACACATCCACCCTGTCGGTACCGTACAATGAGGAAATGAGAAGGTTAGGGTTGTGAGCTTATTAAAGGCCGAATTCCGGGGTCAGCTCTGTGATCATGATATGAATTTCTTTCGTGTTGTAACATTTACAAATACCCGGGCTACCAATCCCAGCCATCAATTCGCCCACACAGTTGGGTCATTACCTCAATCAGAATATCCTCAGGCTGTCACAGATCAAAACGTTGAGGTTGCTAATCTAGAGGCCGCATTCCTTGCGTCAACTCTGTCCTCGTCGTCTTCTTCTTTGACACCCTTGAGGCCGCTGCTCCCACCGCTTAGAGCTCGATCCCGGCCCGGACCCTGTTCATCTTCCCCATTTGCATCTTCTGGAACGTTTGACATAAAACTGCCTGATATGCTTCTGTTCAATCCATCGGGGCGTCGAGGAACGCCACTCCATGCATCACCTTTTGGTCCTTGACTAGCCGCTAAACTTGCTCGCCGAGCTGCAGGGTGCGCCTCGCGACCAAGCCGACTCAAACCACCGGAAGAATCGATTGCTCGGATATCGGGCCTGATAGTTTCCAGAGTAGCTAGCGTTCGTCTCTCCGCTTCGATTTCACGAACCACATATTCCCGGATGCTGAGCCTTAAATCCGCTGCAGTTCTAGCAAACCATCGTCGCTTCTCCTGCAAGAGGTTTGCTGTTACTCGTTGAGTCTTACCAAAGAGGTAGAGCTCATTGCTTCGGGCTTCATCCAATGCCGAAATGGCCTCGTCGACCTTTTCCCGTCGAACAGAGGAGCTAGCTTTCAGCCTATCTGCTGCATTTAGCTTGCTCCTTGTCAATTGCTGTGCCTGCAGCAGTTCGCGCAAAAGTATATGCCGGTTGGTAAGAGTCTCCTTTACAATGAAAGCATCTTCAGAGTGATATTGCAAAGGATCACCGATAGTTGTAGCCTCGGCAGTCCCTTGCGCAGCGTGGTAGTCTCCGGTGGTCTGTATGGTCTTGCCAAGTTTCCGATACGCATTAGCAAGCCCTTGATGGGGTTCCTGGACGTTCATCGAACCGAGCTTGACACCGAAATCGGACTCGGCAAGCCCCAAGCCTGTCACTGTTAGAACGTGTTCCTGAAATCTGGTCCGGAATCAACTTGCCTCTTCGAGCCTTGACGAGCTTGTCAACCTTGTGCCCTGCATCCATTGTACCAAGATAAAACAGCTTCACAATTGGTCGCGCATCTTGTAGCTCCGGAGTATCGTCCGGTGGAGGTGCAAACTGTTTTATCACTCTTCTGCGCACACCAGTCGCTGGCTGCTTCCTCTTCAACATTGGGCTATAGCCAAAATCACTCTCCACAAAAAGCACCATCTCATCGTCCCTCATTAACACTTCGTTCCCACAGACATAGTTGAGCCATCTTTGCAACGAGGCCTTCACTCGAGCTTCGTCTTCGTCTGTGCCGGCTCCCGCGGATGACAACGCCGGAGGGACGGCTGGAACAATGGCTTCGGGATTTGACGATATCAGGTGGTCTGCAAGCTTTATGAATTCGGAGTGGGTTCGGCGGACGTCACGGAATTGGGTGGTTCGAAACTTTGGAAGATTGGTCTAATAGATCAGCGGATGTTTATAAGTCAAAGGTAGCTAGAAGTAAAGCCGCTCACATGAACATCAAATCTCAGTATAGGATCTTTTTTTCCAGTTCGCTCGAGACCTGTAATCTTGGCCTGTAGCTTGTACTGCGGTCCTTGGGGCTGCGGTTGCTGCTGTGGTTGTCGCGCACCAGGGTGATATCTTTGCGGCTCTGGGCGATGCTGTTGTACTGGTTCATGTTGAGTTTGTGACTGCGGCTGACTAGAGTCGGCTGTTCGTCCATCGCTTTCCGTCTCAGAAGGGGCTCCAGCGCTGCTATCAGGCCTGGTGTAGCTTCCTGCTCCCATTGTGTCTTCGTGTGAATATCTTTCGCTGCCGGCTTGTCCTGCGGTATACTGAGATGGTGATGGCGGAACGTCGCCAGAAGTTCCGTAAGAACTAGTTCGAGCATGGCGTGGGGAGGCTACAGGCGAAGAGCCCCAGGGAGATGCGCCGGCTGGATTGTCAGCATCATGTATGGAAGCGGAGTAATCCATGTCTGTGCCTCGTGCTCGTGGTAGCGATCGAATGTCGAGAGGACGGATATCTGGAAGCCTGGAGGTCGGCGTTCGCAAGCTTTCGTGCAATGACGTTGGTGGAGGGCAATTCAGGCCGATTTATGCTGCCACTCGGAGGAAATTTTCGTAGAGATCATGAACAAAACAACTGAAACGAGCTGTGGCCTCAACGTGCAAATCCAATTGACATTGGGTTGACCATGAAATAATCAACAGATTGAGCAATTCCAGGTCAGCCTTGAGCTTGAGGCACCCGTAAGCGCGAGGCGGGAAAATTAGCCGCTAGCGAGACATCGAAACCAGTCTCCTCATGTAGAAACTCAATAACTCATTGAAATCGGGTGATGCGTTCATTGAGTTTCCAAAGAGGCTGTCGAATATGGCCTCGACGCCTCCAGTCCATCTTCCCTCGTTATGGGGCTCAATTTCTTCTGTCGAGGCCTCCCCAAAGCAGGTGCTCATCAACTCATCATGAACCACATATTGAAAGAACTCGCAACATTGGGATTATTGCCCATATCGATGCTGTGAGATTCCACTCTGAGGCTCGGGGAAAGCATTTTTGAAATCTAATCTTCGAGCAGGGTAAAACAACAACTACTGAGCGTATGCTCTATTACAGTGGCTTTACGCGTCGAATAGGAGGTATGGCGTGACTTATTTCATTTTCTTGTATAGACTTGAAAACTCCTTTAGTCCTTCCACAAATTATGTCTTGTATCTGTAATCTATCATCATTAATACAAAAACCAATATTTCTCTCTACCACCACGCTTCTGACTCTTCTTCTAGATGTGGACGAAGGATCTACTGTCACCGATTTCCTCCCAGCGGAACGAGCTCGCGGTATCACCATTCAATCCGCTGCCGTGACCCTTGCCTGGCCCCCATTCAATAATGAGGCCCCGAAGCCGGCAGCTGGTGCACCAAAATCTCACGTGCCTCACACCATCAATCTCATCGACACTCCAGGACACGCCGATTTCACCTTTGAAGTTCTCCGGTCATTGAGGATCCTCGATGGCGCAGTGTGCATCCTTGATGGGGTTGCTGGTGTTGAAGCCCAAACCGAGAAAGTATGGGCCCAAGCCAACAACTACAACATCCCAAGGATTGTCTTTGTCAACAAACTCGATCGAGATGGAGCTGCTTTTGAAAGGACAGTCAAAGAGGTCGGTACCAGATTACGAGGCTGGCCAGCTGTTTGTCAGATCCCCTGGTGGGAAGGGGGCAAGGGCAAATTCATGGGGGTGGGCGATGCGATCAACCTCTGTGCCTTAAAATGGAAAGGGGGCGACGGAAAGAGTATTGAGACATTTTATCTTCAGGAACTCCTCGAAGAAGACTCGGGACTTCGCGATGAGTTGATCAAAGCCCGCATTGCACTGATTGAAGCTCTTTGTGAGTTTGATGAAGAGCTCCTATCCACGTGGCTGGACTGTGGAGATGATGCTCTTGCTGTACCAGCACAAGCAATTCGGGACAGCCTGAGACGCTGCATAATCGATGGTTCGGGCCGATTGATTCCGGTGTTTGCTGGAGCAAGCTTCAGGAATATTGGAGTTCAACCGCTTCTTGATGCTGTGGATGATTATCTTCCCAACCCTACGGAACGGCCAGATCCTGAGATCAGTCTGGGAAGTCAAAAGGCTGGTTTGTCAGAACTCCTCAATGGAAAGCTCTCAATCGCCATGACTGGTGCCAAGCAAGTCACGAAGAAAGGCCACGCCCCGAAAGCACTGGTTGCGCAATTTGAGGCCTGCGCCTTAGCATTCAAAGTCGTCAATGATGCTCGACGTGGCGTTCTCGTCTATGTACGAGTATATTCTGGCTCAATCAAGAAGAACGCTCCGCTGTGGAACACAAATCTTCATGTGACCGAACAAGCCCAGCGACTTCTCCAAATGCAAGCCGCCGATGCGGTCGAAATATCGCACATTCCCGCCGGTCAAATCGGCGTCATTGCTGGCTTGAAGCATGCTCGTACTGGCGATACTCTGATATCGTACCCTGGAGTGAATCCTAAAACTGGTCCTCCGGCTCCTTTGAGCACTCTCCAATTACGGCCCATAGACGTTCCAGCGCCGGTGTTCTTCGCTGCAATTGAACCGCACAGTCTCAGCGAAGAGAAAAATGTCAAGGAAATCCTTCAACTACTGCTACGAGAGGACCCGAGTCTACACGTTAATGTTGACGAAGAATCGGGGCAAATGCTTCTCAGCGGGATGGGCGAACTTCACCTCGAGATCGCTCGAGATCGTCTCGTCAATGACCTCAAAGCTAAGGTGACGATGGGCAACATCGAAATTAGCTACCGCGAATGTGTACTGTCACCGACTTCTCCACATCGTGTTGTTTTCGATCGAGAAGTTGCTGGAAAGAAGGGAAAAGCCGCTTGCGAAGCTATTATTGAACCCTTTGACGAAGCTTCCTCGCCAACCGGCTACACCGTGGAGCGTGATGGGAACCAGATCACTGTTCAAATACCAGAGGCTTGGGCGGAGGAGTCAGAAGAGGGTTCTTCCTTCCCACCAGAACTGCCGCTGGCTTCAATACAGTCTGCCCTAGTAAATGGCGCAGCAGCCGCTCTGGCAAGAGGCCCACGACGTGCGTTTCCTCTCCACGCCAGTCGCGTTACACTGAAATTCAATCCCTCGAACGATCTCTTCGGCTCTGATACCTCACCAGCCGCACTCTCCTCCGCATCGAGGCTCGCCGTAAAAGCAGCCCTTGAAGAAGCCTTCGCCAACAACAGCATCGGGCTAATGGAGCCAGTCATGAACGTCGTCATCAGCTGTAACGAAGGCACTCTCGGCGCGATTGTCCACGACCTATCTTCTGCTCGCGGTGGCCACGTTCTGTCCCTCGAAAACGAAGGCAACGATGATTCTTCTTCTGATGCTCCTGCGATTGATGTAAAACGAATTTATGCCCCTCCTGATCCATTTGCTTCGGGTAGTAGTGCTGATGCAGCGGGACCAGGACAGCAGCGGCAGGTGACGGCAAGGGTGCCTTTGAAGGAAATGGTTGGGTACTTGAAGCACTTGCGGAGTTTGACGGGTGGGCGCGGGACTTTTATCATGAGCGTTGATAAGTTTGAGCGGCTTTCGGGGCCTAGGGAGAAGGCTGTGTAAGATAATCAATAGTAAAGAGTAACTATGTATGTGTAGGAATACCATTGTAAAATATCAATTGATTTTGAATACTTCGTAGATCTTGCGTTGCCTAACGTCGGTCGGCGCCCACTAGAATTGCGATGTGCAACAAAACTACAAAACTGGAACTTTTCTTGCCATTCACTTGAATACCCTTTAAGAATCGTCTAACATTTTGTTGCACGTCGGATTAAAATCCAAAGATTGTGACACACCCGCATGCGCTGTTATGATCTATTATATCTGAGTGATTGATGTCAGCCGTTCTACTTTTCCGGGCCTTCGAGCCAACGAGGCACTCTTCTGTCCCTCAAGTTAAGTTTACATCGATAGACTAGTCCGGATGAGTTAATCAAGCTTCGTCTTCATTGGGACACTGGTTCTGCACATAAAATCCATCTTGTTGCAAATGCGAAATGGACCTTCGTTGCTTTCGGGCATTTGAGGAATGGCTGTCGTGGCCCCGAGCGGTTTTCGAAAAGTCAACCCTCATCCACACTATAGATATCAAAGATCTCCGCCAGCGATCATGAAGCTAGAAACGGCTAGATTTGTTACACACACATCATCATCTTCCATACTCAATTTCCGCCCGCTGTCCTGAAAGGGGGCTCGGTCCGGCCATTACGATCTAGAGTGCTCGCCAAGCTGCATCAAACATCAACTAGGTTCTGTACTCAGTATCGAAGACCTCTCTTGCTCACAGTACGCTCTTTAATATTCTCATCTCATAATAAGGACAATAATTATAACGACGAAGGAGTTCAACTAATGAACTGAGCCGTGACGAAAAGCTACGTGAATAATTGGGCTCCCAGCAACCTTCTCCGAATACTTGTATCATATCAAAGCAGATGGGGTTGAATCCGTAGATATAGATATGGTGGAGAACTATGTTTGTTGCGTACTTATTACATTTTGATTGTTCTTTGGTTGTTCGGAGAATACCTATGGCTAAGGTTATGCCGCAAATATCCGAGAAAGGGGCTCGCTTAATTTTTCTGAACGACATGTCTCCCTCTTCGTGCAAAAAAAACTCAGAAAAGAAAAATTGGATGTTATTGAATGCCCGCGAGGATAAATAGGACTACGCACTGCTGGTTACAAATCAAGATGAAAGGCAAAAAAGCAAAAAAGATTTATACAAGTAATAATAAACGAATTGAAGTAGAAGATTTGTCGACGTATGGTCCTTGATAATGGAGCAGGACAGAAGTAATGATAATAATATAGTGATAACAAAGTCGGGATAGAATTGTTGATTCCCTGTCACCTTAGATAACCCCCTACAGTCCACTTCCGCCACAAGCCCTAATAGATGTAGGGTAGGGAGGCAGCGAGGTCGATCTGGCACGACGTTGCTGAGATTGCTGCTTGACGAACGAAGCATGATAGAACCAAGCCCCCAATAGCCCTCAGGATCCCCCATGCACTCCACTTCCGCCATAATCCCCTTTGTATCTAAGGTATGACGGCAATTGCACGGACTAAGCGGATGACTAGGTCAACCAACGAACTTCCGCACGATGCAATTGTAGTGGGAAAATACCTTATTTAAAATTATATCCCTCCCGATAGCTCGCTAACACAATGTCTATGTTCTGCCGATAGGCCAATCAAGCTTCGTCTTGGCCTTGCACATGGTCAAACACATCCATAATTCACTACAAAGCCCCTAGTGATCAATCCAAATCTCAGTAATTGGTACGGCACGCAAACCTTCAGAGCGACTATCTGTTGCTTATTTCGACTTCATATGATCCAAGACACATCCGGCAGCCTGAGCCATGCGCTGCTAGTATTATCTGACCTAGTCTTGAAATCGCTCTCAGCTAATCCTGACTCTATCGACAAGATCAACAAGATACCTGGCTTTATGGGCGACTCAACTTTTCGTTACACGCTTTACACACTTCCACACTCAAGAACTAATCTGGAATACGACTATGGTTGCGCATGCCTCATATATTGCTTCATACCCCTTTGTGCGTGAAAGCGATTTCGCCTTGTGCCTCAAGATCCGACACTCAAAAGGTGCGAACATCAATCGAAGCTTATAGGATGTCAGCTCTCAATTCTCTCAGTTATGTATTTCAAGTTTGACCTGAGAATAAGCTTCTCTGGGCCTAACACTTGAAAAACAGACTGAACAACTATGTGAGAGACTTCAGCATTTAAAATTCCATCGTTTGCAATTTGAGCCACAGCTGGAGTTGGAAAACCCTTTCTTCCATTCTGAGAGATAAGTGAATCTGCAGAAGGAAGACGCGTTTTTAAGTCGCGACGTGTTTTGTTTTTGCAAGTGATGTGAATTGCCGCCGCACAAATCTGTTTTACAAAAAAGATTTCCAACCTCGACTCCAAATGCACTCCGCGCACAACCAACCAGCCCACCTACGCTGGAAATTTTCAAGCCTACCAGCCAGAGTTTCTCTCAAAGCGCCACCGATGGCTTTCAAAGGACGCCGGAGCGCGAACAGCCAGGAATACAAACCACAAAGAGCCAGTCAGAGGAGCGGCAGGAGCAGGAGGAGCGGCTGGGCGAGACAAAAATTGGAGGATTCAGCATACCAGACAAGATTTGTCCTAAGGAAGAGCAACACAGATGGGTAGTCTTCAAAGTTACTCATGATATATTCGTTGGTCAAAACGCAGGAGCGAGGTCGCGCACAGCAGTCGAACGAATTCTTACCCCTACACTTTATGATAGCCGGCGGCAAATCACGCAAGCCATTCCATACCATAAAGCCATCGGCATTGTTCAGGACATCTTGGGGGATAGATGGATGGCTCCCAACTCTAGACAAAGACTCGCATTGGCAAACGACAATTCGGCAGAGCGCCGCGGTTACGATGATCCTACCCCCCAGAGCTTGGGAAAGACATACACCTACGAGACTCAGGACACTTCCCGGACTTCAAATAAGGTCGTAATCAAACGCAGAACCGGCGTAAGTTGGGACTCACAAAAACCGGACTTGTGAGACAATTACAACATGCAATATTATGAGCAAACAAAATACACCCCCTACTACTTCCCTTCCAACAGACAATGTACACTCTTGGGCGCCATTGCGCGCTTGCTCGAGTTAGGTCTCTTCCACTAGGCCAGCTCGAACGCCCCTGAGGTATTGGACAATGAAGGCTAGGTCAAGGCTGCAGATGGAGAATTACACAGATGGTGTTCGGCGATCCGTTCCAACCCCTCGAAGTCTAGTGCGATCAAACGTAACACGCGCCTTAAGAACCTTTCCCGTCGCATCTACCTCATTCGTCATGCTGCTGTACACCGGTGGAAGCGCGTCTCTGTGCAGGTCATTGTCGAAATGTTGAGAGACGCAATACAATGTGCAAAGGTGCTTGAAGACAGCGTCGATCTGAAATACTTGGAACCATTGTTCGATGAACTTAAGAAGGTGTCCACATATACATGGAAGGCGTTACAGAGCCCCCCAGACTTGGAGGAGGAGGGAGAAGCGATTGACTTCTTCATCAAAGATTCGGATATTCCTTTCCCAGTACGACAAGTATTGGAGGCAGTTTTGTTCCTAACGGCGCAGGATCTAGAACTTTCCCAAGATATACCGTGCCCGGGGGAAATTGCATGTCTTGGTGAAGACAAACTGTCAGAGCAACAAGTTGGGCAGAACAGCAAATCAAGCACACGCCAAGAGGATGTTATGGACAGTGTATCCGACAACAGTTCGATAACCACGGATAAGAGCACAAGCAACATCACATCTAAAGGTCCCCCATACACCTCAGCAAGCAGTTTATTCAAAGACTCCTTCGAAAGCGAGGAAGACAATGCCTTGCATAGTCTTTTCCCCTGCGACTACCCAGAGAGCACTTCAACCACCAAATCTGACAACAATACCTTCAATCAACAGACCGACAACCAACATCAGGCAACGAAGCAACCGGCAGATGAGCAAACACCCTCTTTGAAGCGTGATCGTGAGGCTATCTGTGGAGATTCTGCTGTTGCTGAAGACTGCCCAGTAGCAGGTCGACCAACGAAACGCCAAAACACAGGCAACACAAGCTCGATCATGGTCAAGGGAGACGTGGTACAGGAGGAATCTGGTGGTTCGGCTCGCATGGACGGTGGGATTGGGGCAAATGCTGTTGAGGATGGATCAGGAAGGACCAAGCAAGCAATGAACGAGGTGAGCTTGACAGCGCCGTCAACTTTGACTGGGAAAGAGACATCGAACGAAGAAGTGACTGCATTGCGACTGACACCGTGAGCGATGATTATATCACTGTTCAAGAGGAACCACCTGCCGCCAAGAACTCCGGCCTCGCTCGAGAGGAAACCGCTGCCGAAGCAACTGCTCCTGAAGTGTTGACCCCTTCCAAGAACGCATCTCCAATCGAAGCCAACCCCATGACCACCGAAGAGGAAACCACGGTCGAACGAGAGTTTGCTGTCGAAGCAACAAATACGGTCGAAGATACTACTGCTGTCAATGATTCGAGTTCGGTCGATACCAATGCGGTCGAGGGTGCCTTGAAGTCGGGTCAGAGTTCAGAGAATGGAGGAATACTCACGGGTGAGATGACAAGCGCCGAGCGGGTCTTACTACCAGTTGATACTGTGGGCAACTCATCGATTATGGAGAACATCATATTGGGCGAGCAAGGATACAATGGTGGAAGAATAGCTAAGGGTGGTGATATGGCGATGATTGAGGAGAGGCCCGAGATCGGAGGAGGACCAGAGGGCGAGGAAGTGTTGAGTGTTGAGGAGTTACCGGTTGAGGAAGGTGCGAATACAGGCAAAGAGACTTGTATGCCAATGCAGAAGTGAAGTTGAGAAGCAGATACCCAGATTTTGTAATTATATCATATAAAATTTAGAAATAGCTTGGGCGGTTGACAGAACGCCTTACGAATTATGAGATGATACCCTTTCCTGTACGAAGTCTATAGTACCCGTGAAATTGGTTTCGATCTATAAAGCTGCCATCGCCAAGTGATTCAAAGATTGACCTAGTATTATTGATTTTGATTAACCTCTAGATGACCCGGATGATCTTCAATCCGTTCCCAGGGGCTAACCACACTTCTCAAACTATTGCGACACCGCAGATCTGCTGCTCTGAAACTCCACCCACGTCTAAAACGAGTCAATATCGAACCAGAAATATCGATGCATTCCGCCTCGGGCCGTTTCCAAACCGTCAATATTTCAGCTTTCGGTAGAAGGGGAAGGAGGAAGTGGAGGTTTTTTGCTCCCAACCACCAGCGACCTCGACAGTCAATTTGCCCTAGTTTGTAGAGTTCCGCATCACATTTAGGTGGCCATCTTAGGATTTGGGGATTTCTGGAAACCATCACGAGGCTCTCGCGGATTTTACAGGAAGATTTGGGGGCAGAATCGGAGGCAGAATGCTCTTTTACCTCTCTCAGCCTTTTCTTCTCTCCAGAGATTGAGAGTTGGGACACATAAATGGAGAGAATAAAAGAAGGTATCGGACGCGCCGGCCGCTGCTTGGCGTTGGCACGCGGGATTTGTCAGACATAGCACACAAAGAGGCACACAGATGATGGTTCATCCAGCTTGGTATTCTTCTGACAAAACAAAAGGGGTATATAACGTCTTGAACACATCCATACTTCCATCCATCTCCCCAGTGTACAAGCCCTCCTTATCCATGCAAACGCCCAGTGGCACCATACCCCTTGTATTTCACTCCACGTGAACGCCTCCCTTTGAAAATCAAAATGCCTATCCCACCCCCTCCAAAACAACCAGAAGCTTTCATACACAATACCCATCTAGTCATCGGTGAGATCGATAAAAGCAGCCGGTGCCGAATGCCGTGTGCGCGGTGGTTTGAAGATGGGAGTCTTATCATCAGAATCCTCTGTCAAGTCGATGAAACTGGAGGAAGCATGTCTGTTATTCGATGTCCCCATACTGGGTCTTTGAGTCCCTTGGTCTCGTAGACGATAGCGTCGCGGCGCCTCACGAACAGGACTTGCAGAGCGACGGCGTAATGGAACGTTTTCCTTGGAGTGCTCATGAGATGGAGCTCCGGTTAGAGCGGCCATAGTAGTCATAGGATTCTCGCTCATCGCTAGAGCAGGGCGTGGGGCTTGGGAAGGAAGTTGAGCGGCAGAGTTGGACCTTTGAATTTCGTGAAGAGGCGTGGACACAGCCTTCTCCAATGATATTAAGTCGTTTTCATGCAACGCAATCTGCATACACTCAAGCTTCATCCTCCGCAAGTTATCTCCCAACCCTGCAACAATTGCGATAGCGTCTTGAATCATGCGTTTAATAACATCCACTGGTGTTTTGAGCCTGTGGACTGCAGCGTGGCGCAGATGACACACCCGGCGAAAAAGAGCTCCGATGTCACAGCTCTTCGGGAAGCTGATTGAGCTGGCGGGGATTTTGGCATGCTGGAGGGCTCGCCACCAGTTGCTCAATTCACCATCGTCCGGTACAGCCCAGCCCTTCTTCCTCAATATCTGGGGCGCCCACCGCTCTGCGAAGTAGAAGAGGGCTTCCTCTATGAGGGCTTGCATGCACTTTAGGAGGGGATGTTGGTATTGGGATGGAAGCAGGTCTGACCTGATGGGAGCAGCGAATTCCGTCAGGTATGGGTTAGCTTGCCGCATCATTGCCATGATGCCGGATTGCTGGAGGATTTCTTCCTGTTCTAGACATTAATAGAGAGCCGCAAGCCTCCAACGCGCCGCGAAAACAGACCGAGACGCCTTTCTAATCGAAATGGTTCGATCGGTCTGCACGGCACGCGGGGATGGGGACGAGCGCTGAGGGGGAAAGGACTCACAAGGTCTCGGAAATCGTGTGATGTAGAAGACCCTCAAAGCTGAGCAGTTCTGCGATCACAACTCAACGTATACGCAGCCGCGCTACGTTGAGATCGATCGATGTTGTGCCAAAAAGTTGAGGTTGTAGGTTTCTGCGTTGTTGCCTTGAGGTGTTGACAAAGTTGTTTACTTTTCTTAGCCCCGCCAGTCCCTCCTTCCTCCCAAACTTAAGCGAGCCGTGAAGATATACCAACGCCATTGACACGAACGCCCATCTTCGAAAACGAGGTTGAACAGAATGACAAGTGTCTCCTACCTACACACAGAATCTCTCCAGGGGAATTACAGACATCACCATCAACAGTGTTTCCCTCAAGCTGCAATCTCGTGACAACCACTTAGTGGTCCCAAGACTTGGTGACATGGTGAATTCACGCACGAGAACATTGACTCGGAATTTGAGATTCAGATGGTTTCAGAAGTCGAGAGCACACCTTCCCATGCGATGTGTGAAGAGAAAGAGACCATGTCATCTTTGCTACGTTGCACCAATATTTCTTTCTCGTTACCCCAACCTCTTTGAGGGCGTGGCCAGGTGGAATCATTTTGGGGCAGAACGATCACGGAGGCAGAAGGGAGATTTCCATGAGATCTGGCGTGTCAACTCGTTCCGCCAAACAAACTTCTCGAGAAGGTGAGATGTTCAGAGTTGAACCGCGCTGGCTGTTTCCACAAGTCTTGGCAACTTCAGTGTGGTCGAGATTTGATAATATCCGTGAAGAATGTCATACTCCTGTTTGATGGTTGGCTATGTGCCTTTATCCCCTTTCCATGTTTACAAAGACTATGTACTGCTGAGATAACAGTACTTCATACCATCCAAATTGGACCAAGCCTTGAACGGAGAAATCGCATGACGCCATGATTTCAAGGTGGTCCAGGCACTCGAATCGAAAAGTCCAAGGAATCTTTCTGTGTTGGCATATCGATGTCGTGCTTCAACTGGCAGTCTGCATGTTGCAAGGGTCATTGTATCGGTAGAGATATGAGCATGCCCGTGGCGATGCAGTTTGTGGATGGGCGAGGATTCGGAGTGTTTGATCTGTCAAAAGTATCTAAAGACTTTCTTGAATTGATTTAGCGAACTTCGTTCAAAGATAGGTGACATGCTTCAGAGCGCTGATTCGATGGCTTCCAGTAGAAATCAGAAACATAGCATTTTACCACGGCTAGCGATCGTCGCTGCGCGCGAAGTCGTGGATCATGTTGGGGGGCGAATCATGATTGGAGATCTCCTGAGCCAGGGGTTCAGAAATCTGACAAGATGCATGCACTGCTTAGGCCTAAAGTCCTATCTGCTCTCGACAGAAAAAATGCCATTAATACCGGGGGTCCCGGGTTCAGATCAGACCGTTGTTTGTCCAATGTTTTAATGTTTTGGTAGCGGTCGCTTCTTTCTTTGGAATCAACGCCTCTTTTCAAATGATTGAACTTGCGAGGGGTTGGTCATGTCTGACTGATGTGCTAATTTCTGGGTTCCTATCAAAAATTACCGGGCGTTCGTTAGGGGGTTGAATTGCGTGCGCGCAGGAAGCCTGGGTGGGGGAGGTCGGTGGGATGATATCCCCGTCTTGACAAGACCTTGCATAGGCGAGGGTCCAAGTCTAGATCTTGGGGAACTAGATCTGCGAACGCCTCAAGGAGCAAGACCTTAAAGTAGCAAGTATGGTTGGAGGATTTTTAACGTTATCTTGACGTTGAAGGAGCACCGAGGTCCAGCCACACCGCCGATGAGCTCGAATGCTGCGGGAAGGAGTATCTATTGTCCGAACGAGTAAGAAGCTTCATGCTTGTCTTATCTGATCTGCTAGAAACGAAATGCACTGCTCTCGTTAGTACGGCATTGCCCAACCTCCCTCCCGCGAAACTGCCGACGCGGCGGAACCGTCCAGGGGGCGCTGAACTGTGGTGCAACATTACCCCACCGAACCAAACGGACCGTCTTCTTCCTTCCTCTCCCAGACCCCCAAACTCTTCCTTCCCAGGTTCTCAGTCTCCCTCAGGGCCACTCTCTCGACGACAGGCTGCGCCAGTGTTCATACCCTATCTTTCTCCCCTGCGATTACCGCCTGCACAGATCAGGGCAGTGCTGCAAGCGCGATAAAAATTTCAGATTACTTTTTCCTCGATTCAGCGACGTGATCGGAGGGCAACCGCGAAAAGTCACGTTGAGAGTCCGTACCAACCCCGCAAGCGCTGGCAGGTCAAATATTAATTGTTCATTTGGGTATTTGGAATCAGCATTTCTTGATATGAATTTCCCCAGATTTTAGCACGTTACATTGATTGACTTGCATCACATGTTTATGCCATTGCAATTTGAGCTTGCATTGTAAATTGTCGGCATTCGTTTTATTATCGGTACCATCCGTCAAGGTGGACGAGGCGGCGGGAGCTTGTACCAATACCAGCCCAAAACCATAATTGGATGCACCCGCCGTGCCGACAATTATGCCTGTTTATAGTGGACGACCACAAGGGGAACGAAATTTTGCAATCTGTGGTGTAAAATATGGAGAGCATGTCACCGGGGTCACCTGCTGCCGCTAGTCGTCAAGGCTGAATTTAGCCAGCTGCCGAAACTGTTTGAAGCCTGGAAATGGTTCGGAGCTACGTTTCTGCAGACCTATCAGGATAGGTACCTGATCAGGAAGGTTTTATGGCTTTTATCTTTATGAGTCTCTGTCATTCCTCTGTCATCCTCCGCAAGTCTCTAGTTGTGGACTCCATTTTAACCATAGTATATTTTGATGCACCTGCTCAAAAGAGAAACGTGGATCCTGAGAAAGGTCTCGCTCAAAGCCCTACACTCCCGTGATTCAAGATACTTGTTTGATAAGGATATACTTGGCAGTAGCCTGTAAACCCTGCGCTCATCTGCCTCTTTTGTCATATCAGAAAGATTCACACTGGCATTAGCCATATTGACCGGATGGCAAGTCTTTCATGGGCTGAGGCCGCTGTCGATGGTGGGTCTAGTCAAGAAGCTTAAAAGAACGACGATAACCATCTCATCGGTCTAGACCTATATGTACCTCTCTTTTCCCCCTTTCCCCCTTTCCCCTTTTTCATGTAATCTCAACTCCAGAACTTTCCAATTAAACACAATGGCGTTGAACTCTTCGGTTGTCTCTCCTCCTGGCAAGAATGCCACCGCCATTGCAGCGGCAGCAGCAGCAAAGAAGGCTATGGCCTCTCGAGTATTGCAGCAAAAGAACAACGTGAACGTCACCAAGTATTACGCCGCTGCTATGGCTTCAGTCATCATCATGTTCACAATATTTCACTGGACTCGCTTTCTCTACAGTCGATATGCAACGAACGGTCTAAAGAAATCCAAGATCATGAAAGCACAAGTCTCAGTCGCAAGGTAAAATTGCCTCCATAACACATGAATGAATGGTCTGCTAACTTGTACATCTTACTAGGTTATCACGCCATTATCTCAATCGTCGAGTACCTGGCTTCACATCTCTTGGTCACGCCCTCTTGGTAACAATATACCTTGGGATCAACATCATCTTAACAGTGACGAACATGGATTGGGCCACTCTTCTTCCAATAGCAAAGCGCCTTGGTTGGTGAGTGTAGAGACCTAACTCATTTTCTCGGATCAATGCTTATTGTATACAGGATGGCAATTTCGAATGTCTGCTTCATCACATTCCTAGCGTTGAAGAATACGCCTCTGGCATATTTAACAGCATACTCTTACGAGAGCCTCAACCCGCTCCATCAGGTCGGCGGATACACCACTGTCACGTACGCACTTCTCCATGCCATGCTACAATGTATATCATGGTATCAACGGAAAAGATTATCGATTTTACTGGAAGAGGAACAGATCAATGGAATGATAGCTGCCTCGGCCATGTTCGTGACTCTCATCGCGGCAGTCGCAGTACGAAAGATGAGATACGAAATATTCTATGTTATTCACATCGTAATGTACATGCTTATTATCATCAACGTGGGAATGCATCGACCGGATCTTACGGACAAGACCATCATCATTACAATCGTTGCTGGAGCCATGTGGGGTTCCGATCGGCTCTTCCGTGGCGCGAGAGTTCTTTGGAACAGTATCAACAATAAGGCAATCGTCTATCCATTGCCACATGGCGGGACTAGAATTGTTTTGAGTCGCTCTCCATTAAGGACGATTCCTGGAACTCACTGCTTCCTTTGGGTGCCAAAGATCCGCCTCATCGAAACCCATCCTTTCACGATTGTCAGAGCCACTCCAACATCCCTGGAGCTAGTTATTGCTGCATACGATGGGTTTACTAATGATCTTCATGACTACGCTGTCAAGAACCCCGGCGCTTCACTACGAGCTTCCATCGATGGACCTTACGGTGCATTGCCAAATTTTGGAAAAGTCGCCGACAAAGTCATTCTCGTTGCTGGAGGCAGTGGAGCTTCATTCACATTTGGCGTTGCATTGGACATGATCAAAAAGCTGCCAGAATCAAGCAACCTTAGCATCGATTTCATCTGGACTGTTCGAGAACCAGGTAATTTTCACTCCTGTGCCACCCCTATATCCCACTAACCATCCATAGAATACATGTCCTGGTTCCGCGAAGAACTCAACGAACTCCAACGCAGCCCCCGCGTCAGCCTCTTCCTCCACACAACCCGCCCCTCACCACCCAACGAAAGCGAGAACGAAGGACCTTCAGTACGCGCATCCCACGCCGACGAAGAGAAGAAGCACATCGCAGCATCCCATACCAGCTCGTCAAAGGGCCCTGACGCCTTCAATGTCGATCTCGAGAAAGAGAAGGGATCGCATGTCGTCAAGCAAGCCGTCAACCCATGGGACTCCACCACATCACTAGATCTCGCACCAGGCCGGCCTGACGTCGATGCTTTAATCAGAGATGTGGTCGCGAGGTCGAATCATGGGGAGAGAATTGCGATTGTGGCTTGTGGACCTGATGCACTGATGTGGACGGTCAGACGCACTGCTGCTAAGTGTATTAGTGTTTCAGGAGCGAGTATCGAGCTACATTGCGAGCAATTCGGTTGGTGATTTTGATGCGCATGTTATGATTATGACTTGGTTATTTGGGATTGTATATGGGGGATAGGCAACTGGCATACAAGGCAGAACAGGACTGGATATTGGTATCTTCTAATTGTGCGGTGCTTGAAAATGTCTCTAAGCTTGAACACATGGGGACTTTCACATTGCTATCTCATTATCGCAGCATTATTCTCATCGACACGAATTTAGTTAACTGTACTTATTGTTCTTAGTTTACTCGTACAAAATTTTAGAGAATACCCCACGCATCGTATCGTGTTATTCTTTCCAACACCTGAAATTCAAAAGTCGGGATTAGGCCACAACCTATAACCCCCTACATTCCTGGGAAAATAAGAGAAACTCTTTTCCAGAATCAAGCGATAACCAGAGTGCTTTGCGGACGATCCTTCAATGCGCCTTCCATATCCAGATCTCTCATCCGAGGCGGGAAATGTTCTAGAGCCGCGATTGTTTGACGTTGTTTCGACGCCACCCAATCAACTGCTGGACGAAGGTCATCAACCTTCCAAGTCAGACCTGAATGCCAGCGACGATTATCCAGCAACCAAGCTAATTTCCATCCTTTTTGTGCAGCATACGTTGCTTTTTGCCCCACCTCCTCCCTTTCTTGTGGCTGCGCGGTGGTGATTCCACTTCAAAGACCTCGGGCTCCGTAGCACTGATTCGCCGCTTGCGACGTTGTTTTGCCGAGTCTCCAGACCCAGCAGCGCCTGGCATATCGTTCACGGGGGTCCAGTTCATTTCTGACGACGATTCTCCAGAGGTCGAGTTGGGTATGCCAGGTGCGGTTCCCGGTGGTGACAGTGCAGCAGTTGAGAGGCTACTAAGTGCGGAAGATTGGGCATCAGGAGGAAAACCACTTGCAGGGTCTAGAAGCGGCGCTGCAGTGATAGAAGGGTACCGGTGTGTTATGGGAAGGTGGTAATTAACGGAGGGGCCCCAACTGGGGTTCTTGGGCGAGTATTCGGGGCTGCGTTTTTCATGCTGAAGGATTCTTGAAGCAGTGTTTACCTGCAGAGCGATTGACAGTGTAGGTGCCTAGAAAATGAGACAGTCAGTACTGCGTTCAAAGCTAGAACAATGAGAGGCATGTCATTCACCTTAAAGCCTGTGGAATGTTTTGGATGTTTTGATTCAATGCCGTTCACCGTGTGCTCACGGACTGCTGCGAAGGATTGCTCTCCGGTAGCACCAGCATAAAAATACCGGTCGGCGGAAAGGCGGACAGGATGCTGCTGCTGGTTCTGTCGCAGCTCGGCCGGTGCTTCGAGGGCGTTAGGGGCCGTTGTAGAGATGGAGATGGGGTTGAGGAGTGGACTTGAAGAATTTTTAGAATCGAAGGGTAGAGAGTGCTGATACGAGATGAAAGAGGAGGGGCTTACGATGATACTTTCGCCCTATAGGGGATAGTTGCTCCCAATATGTTGAGACGATCCGCCATGTCCCACTGTGTGCTGCTGAGCTGGTTGATGAAACGAATTATGTGCGAGAATTTTCCCAAACGAGCTGCTGATTATGATTCATAGAAAAGAACGGTGAATTTCGGTTCTGTTGCCATGGCGCAGTCCCTCATTCACATGTACGGTTCGCTTCAAAAATTCGAACATCCACAAGCGGCAACCAATGTTGAAACAATCTTAGAACAGTAATTGAGAGAAAAAAAAATGGTTGCAATATTTGAAATTCGAGGAAATTATCTCTAGGCCAAAAAAAAGGCCAATGAGGAAAAAGAAAAGAAAAAGATGGGTAACAAGCAGATATCACCACCTGAGCTTGCTCTGATACGATGGATGTTACTTAAAGTATTGAGTTAGACCGCACCCCACCACCTGGTATGAATGGATGTTACAGCTTTGGAATGCACAATACTACTATCTGTTGTTTGTTGAAGAGAACTTGCTTATTTCAAATTATGACGGTGCTCGTAGAACTACTTGTATCGCGCCGAAGTTTCTCCGGAATCAGCAATAACACAACAGATGCTCAAAGTATCGAATTTAAAAAAATGCACCTACTTGCTCTACGCAAAAAGAAGAACCCACACTTGCAAGTCCCTGAGTCGGAGTCGGATGTCGGCCCTTCTTTGGGGGGCGGGGCACAAAACCGAGGTAACGGAGACTTCTCTCAACAACATAAGTCCAATCAAGTATGACTTGAAGCCGCTTGAGACATGGACGAAACCATGCAACTCCGAGGCGTCTCCAATGCTGATCCTTTTCGATGTTCCGCTGCGAGCGATGTGGTCGGCTTGAACTGCGGAGTGGTTGGTATAAGCTCAATCCGCATAGGGATAATGAACTCCACTGGTCGAATGTTGATGAACTTCCTGATACTGTGCTGTAAATCTCACCAGCATACGCGTGCGTTTAAGTTCGATACCACCATGGCACCCAGCAATTTCCATCGGAAATCGAGAGACTCTGTGGAGGATTATCGAAGAGCCTCACCTTTCGCTGTTGAAGAGGTGGGGAGAAGTGCTTTCCCCCAAGTAAGAGCTGCATGAGCTGAGCTGATTGGAGGAACGTCGTTTCCCTCGACGCTATTCAACCGCAGCAAAACTCCAATCGTTTTTTTCGAGGCGAGAACGATCCCTGGCGCACCCAAGGCTTCCATATACACTGCAGACTGGAACATATTCAGAGTCTCGCCATCAAATCCACATATTTTGAGTTGGGAGCGGATTTCCATCCGACTCGGACCTTGGATCCTCAAGGAGATGCTCCATACAATTCTCCACGCCGCGGAATTTTGTCCTGGAGATACTTTTCTCGATGTAGCTCGAGACACCAGAGTAGCAGTATCCGCTGTCGTGATAATTTCAGATGGAATTGAAGTAGAAGGTGCTCGTTCGAGATCGCCCTAGTCTTCACTGGCACGAGCTAGAATCGATCTGTCTCGCGACGGGAAAGATCCAACGACAGCTCTTCAAGGTACGGTAATAACCACCACATCGATCAAACCTGTCGCATCTTCCTCCCTACCACCGCGGAGTGTCAAGAAATAGAAGTCTATTCTTGCATATCTGAGCTCTCAGGTGGTAGCTTCAGCGTGGCCAAAATTTCCTGAGGACTCTCTGTTGATGTCGTAATTGAGAAATCACTTTGCCGGAAAGGTGAGAGGTTACACATTCCGTGCCGAGATTTTGTAGTGCCGTCGTACAATCGAGGAGGGGCGTGTGTCATCCGCATCCGCTTTCGTCCGAGGAGAAGCATCCTCCACAAGGTTCACCTGAGCAACCGAGAGCAGGCACCAGGCCGACCATTTGTACCTGCCAGGCGGATTACGGAATTCGCAATCGATTCTTCTCGTACTTAGTCGACCTCTCGCTGCCTTGTCTGCGGCCTCCCATCTCAGATTCTTTCAATCGGACACCGGAAGCGGACTTTGGCGTGGAGCGGGGTCCGGGTACATGTAAGGATTCATGGTCCTACAGCGATTGTGGGATTATATTATAGACGTGACGATGGCGCAGGAAAGAGTCGTAGAACATTGTTGCAACAAAAATATGTTCATCTGTAATGGAATGTCGTCAAACTTCTCTCCCAATGTGACAAAATATTCATAGGTCACGTGCAAGTCAAGTTTCAGGCTAATTTGAGAATATCCAAGCTGTGATTCTGGTTCTTCTCAACACCATCGATTTTCCAATTTATATTGCCCATTCTCTCTTGCTATCCTTCAGATATCAACTTCAAATCTGTGATGTTTCCGCTTGCTTTTTGCGCTGTATGTAAGTAGAATCCTTCTTGATCTCATCCCCAACAAACTTTGTTTCGACTCTCGCGATGCGGAAATTGCAAGGGCAAACGGCCAAGCCATCGTTCCACATCTCTCCAGAGCCTCCTATGAGAACGTAGTTTATGCCCACTAACGTTTGCAAAAACCTTGAATACATTAAATTACGAAATGGATCTTGCGGGAAGGCACAGCATGTTTCTTCATTTTTCCTCCTATCAAATTCCCTCTACTTTTTTCTTCCCATCTTCAAAAAGGTATCAGTTTCTCTTCTCTTTCGATCTGTATCATTGTTCAAGAAGCTTCAGTCTTCGTCCACTCTTTATTTCAATTATTTGTTTAAAACACTTGCGCCATGCATTACTCTATCGCTCTGGCTGTTCCAGCGTTCTTGACCTTGGCAAATGCTGCTGTCATTGGGAAAAGAGCCGCCTCAGGTGAGGCTACATTCTATGGAGGGAACGTTGCTGGTGGAGCTTGCTCCTTTTCGACTTACACCCTTCCTTCCAACATCTTCGGTACTGCTCTCTCAGACTCGAACTGGGATAACAGTGCAAACTGCGGGGCTTGTGTCTCCGTGGCCGGGCCTGATGGGAAAGCGATCACTGCTATGGTACCCGCTCTTGCTCTTGTTTATTCTCACTCATTATGTTAACTCATATCTTCATAGATCGTTGATGAATGCCCCGGCTGCGGAATGAACCACCTCGATCTGTTCCCCGAGGCATTTTCCACGCTCGCCGAACCTTCCAAAGGCATAATTCCCATCGCATGGTCATATGTCGACTGCCCCATCACTTCACCTCTGCAATTGCACCAGAAAGAAGGCGTCTCCGTATACTGGTTCAGCATGCAAGTTGTCAACGCCGATAAAGCTGTCTCTAAGCTGGAAGTCAGCACCGATGGGGGTAGCACTTGGCAAGGAACGACAAGGCAGACGTACAATTTCTTCGAGAACCCTAGTGGATTCGGAGTGAAGACTATGGACATCAAGGTCACAAGCTCGGACGGCGAAGTGGTCATTGTGAAGAATGTAGAAGTTGGCGCTGGATCTTCTGTGACGGCTGACAGCAATTTTGCATCATCGGGAAGCACAGCTGCTACAAATCCGGCTACCGGCACCTCAGTAGCAGTGCCATTGTCAACTTCAACTGCTTCCTCGACCTCTGCTCCCGTCGCATCGACGTCAGACACTCCAGTTCCAGTTCCAGCTACCCCGACCCCAGTGCCAGGTGCCAATTTCCAACAAGTCGATTCATCTTCCTGGGACACATGTGAGGCATAAGATTTGCAGAGAGTAAACCGGGATTTGGAGGAAACATTACATTCTTGTATATAGTTGACATTCGCTTCTCTAACGACGAGGTCGTTCTCTTTAGGAATAAAAAACCCACCAAGGTTTATTCTTATTCTCTCTACCTCCCGTTTTCAAGCTTCTCTAACTTCGTGAAACTCTACGAAATTAATTGGTTTCGAGAAGATTCCAGGCTGATCTGCTATCCAGAGTGTTGGCGGTTTTGAGAAAGAAAACCTTTTGATGACACCAGACGGATACTGCCAGCGGAGTGTCTGATATTCCTTGGCGGTGGAACTGCCCCGTCGGATATAATTTTCATACAAACGCTGGGGTCGACGCAGTTAAACGCTCAATGAAAACTTTTGGTATGTCCACGGGCTACCACCTGATATGCATTTTCCAGATCTTCGACAGGGACTTACTAGATCGTTGCAGTAACAGACGATGGTATAGATGACACCGGGCATTCGCCTTCAATGAAGCTAGATCCATTGGAGGAGATAATGGCCAGGTCATTTAAGGGCGAGAAAGAGGTAACATATGCATTGGGATGCCGACTTACAAGGACATGAAGAACGAGAAATTTAATACGAAAGTGTTCCTTTCGATTCAAAATTGAACGTGCATAATGGAAATGGGTCGAGAAAGAATGCAAAGCCTCCGTCCAAATCATCATCCCCAACGCCGCAAGACTCCTTACAATATCATATCATCACAATCCCGCACTTTAATCCTTTGAAAGATCCGCAATAGTCCCCAACTTCTTTCCCACCGCTGAAGCGGCACCAGTCCTCTTGTCACCTGCAACTCCCTTCGAAGTTCCGCTTGCACGTCCTGCAAGTCTCGGATCCCTATAGATATTGAATGTGCTCTCCTCCGCAGCTTTGTAAGCATCAAACGCAAACAAGCTAACAACATATAACCCCAAGAATGCTGCTATAGCATCAATATATCGTTGGAAATTGAATGGTCGTCTGAGGGATGTGCCGCGGGAAGGGGCTCCGCCGAGGGTGTGACCTTTGGTCGAGAATACAGGAGGAGCAGCCGGACCGGCGAGTTTAACGGCATTTTCGATGGCAGTTGTTAGGCCTCGGGTATCGGCACCTTTGATAGTATTGATTACGCTGCCGTTTCGGAAGATGAGGAAGGTTGGCATGCTGTATTTCTGGTGTTAGTAATAGCTTCGGGGATCTACGAGGGGTACATACGCCGAAACTCCATATTGCTGAGCGATGGCTTGCTGGTTGTCGACGTTCACTTTGGTGAAAGTAATACGGTTTGGCTTGGAGTATTTGGTAGATAGGGACTCGAAGGTAGGAGAGATAGCTTTGCAAGGTCCGCACCAATCTGCGTAGACTGAATAGAGCTGTTTAGTAATAGGTGAGAGGAGGATTTGGAGAGAGACTCACAGTCTGTGATAACCACGCTGGAGGAACCCAGGAGTTTACTGAACTGGGCCGAAGAGTCGATGCTGACAGTGGGAGACATATTTGCGGTGTTTGTGTCAACAATGTGGGGTTGAAGTCAGGGTGAAGCTCCGAGTTGGTGATGATCTGGTCCCTAGATCGCGGGCCACCAGCGCCGGATCAACGTCCCTCCGAAGCTTTCTGCCGCTGACCGCCCTGTATTTTCTCAAAGCTCAAGGAAAACATCTTGAATGTGCAATCTACAACACAATGGGGAGAAACGAAACAAACGCAAAGGTAGCACTCTGATATTTCTAGCTAGCTATTACCTCTGCTAATTGAGAAATTATAGAAGCGGAAACGCCGATCAGAGGCAAGTGCTATACCGAATGGCACTCCTAATGGAACAAAGAGCCCCGCAGTGGTTGATACCTCGAAGCCAACAGCCGTATTCCAGCCCACGAAAGGAAGGGAATGGACCGTCAGCGTTGCGCTACCTGGCAGCATAATAGCAAAGTACTTGATCCCATATCTCCTCTCCAAGCTTCTTGACTAACTTTAAAAAGTGCCCAAACTCCAGAGTTACGAACCTCCATGGCCGGCCACATAGCACGCGCTCTCTCTGTCTTCTGCGTCGACGAAGTCGTAGTCTTCTCCGACGGAAACTCCCAATCGAACCCAGCAAAACGCCACCATAACCGCACACACTCCTTTGCCCACCAACCCGACCCTTCACAAGACGAATATACAGGCGCCTCCGACCCCGATCACTTCCTCGTACACCTCCTCAGCTACCTTGAAACCCCTCCTCATCTGCGAAGACATTTATGTCCATTACACCCGAACCTACGAACAGCGGGCACACTACCGAGTTTAGATCTACCACATCATCATAGGGCTGAGGAATGGTGTTTATACCGTGAAGGCGTGACGCTACCGGGCGCTGATGAGCATGGCACGTTTGTAGAGGCCGGATTGAGGATACCTGTTACTGTGGAGGACCAAATACCGGAATCGACGCGAGTTACGCTGAAGTTCCTGCCTGGCGCGGAAGAAGATGCAAAAAATAAAAAGGCGGAAGTGATCAAGGCGGAAGCTGTGAATCCTGCAGAGCCCAGGGAGGAAAGTGGATATTATTGGGGCTTTAATGTTAGGAAAGCGGGCTGTCTAAGTGATGTATTTACGGAATGCACTTATGATGGAGGATACGATATTACGATCGGCACCTCTGAACGTGGAATTGATGTCGAAAAGCTGTATTCAGGGAATGAAGAGCAAAAAGTGGGCAATTTCAAACACATATTGATTGTGTTTGGTGGTGTTGCCGGTTTGGAAGTTGCGGTCAAAAACGATAAGGAGCTTCAGAAATTAGGAGTGGTAGAAGCGAAAGACGTGTTTGATAGGTGGGTTGATGTCTGTCCAGGCCAGGGTAGTCGGACGATCAGGACGGAAGAGGCTGTATGGATTGGATTGATGGGACTCAGACGGTTAGTAGTCAACAATGAATGAGAGACACTGATCGCTTTTACTAGTATCTAAACAAGATTGCAGCACGAAGTGCAGCTACACCAATATTCATGAGAAGGATGGCCGAGTGGCCTCTAAAAAATCGACCCTTTTGTTCTTGGGTTGGGGTATCGATTTTGTTCGGCTATCATTATCTATAGTACGGACCCCCAGTTCATTTCATTCCCTCTCGTTAGTCTGATCCAAATGGTAGCCGTTGGTGTTCTTGATTGAACGCTTGAGGTATTGCTGTCGGCGTCGTCATCGAGACATAAGCATCGTCAAAGCTGCCCCCTTCAATGAAAGAGTTCCACAATGTCTGTTCATATTGTTAGCTTGGAAACGACGATTCGAATTTCTGCACTTGCCCAATCGATCTGGTTCACATCAAATGCAGTATCGCTGTTCAGGTCCATAGAGTCGACGCCTTGAGGAAGGAACGGATATGTATCGGTAAGTTTGGGGCCTGACAGTCCGGGAAGCTGCGGATGGCATTCCGAAAGTCCAAGCATCCTGAGCATTTGAGAAAACACTCGATGGACTTTCCAGGCTTCAGCCGAGCTCTCCTTGGCCTCGTTCCAAATCTGGCAAGCGTCACTGAGGGCAGCTAAGATGGGCTTCTCTTCGATATCGGCAGACACGGAATCGGTTCCTTTAGCTGCATCTTCAAGCTTTCTGTGTCTCAAATCTATGCAAAGTATTATTGCTGCAAGTATGAAATCTTGGCTTGTAAATGACAGGCGATACCAGTGTTGAGCAAAACTTATTGTCCCATCAGGCCTTTTCGCATCTTTGAAAAGGAGACCTTGGAGCGATAATAGCCTCATAGCAGACTGGAGGCACCTGGTGCGAGAATGTCCGAATTTTGGGTCTATCCTGCCTTTCGCGGAGAACTTGCGATGGAGAACACATATTCCTTGGTGGTAAAGAATTTCGAGTTGGATTATCTGGCCGTATAGTGATGAGCCCATCTCGGGCCTCTCAAGCGCGCTCATACGAAGATGCGGGGGAAGCCCCAGATAAGCAAGTGTAAGCTCTTCGTCAAGCTCGTGTACTTTGCTGTAAGAAAACCCATCCAGGGAGCCCAGAAAATGGGCGATATCTCCCAGGACTTTCAATATCGTTCCTTTGCCAAACATATAAGAAGTTGGAGTCTCATCGGTGATTGGTCTTGTGGGAGGTAGTTGTGTCATCCCCTCGTAAAGCTCTGTATCGTAAATGTTGAGTGGTTCCATGGTGTCAGATTGTACTGAGCGCATCATACTCGGAAGTCCAGCCTGGAAGGAGATCATGTCATCCATTCGGAGAACGAAATACCAAGCTCGTCGTCTCATTTCACCTTGGAATATCGAGATTTCCGGATATTTTGCTGGATCTCTGTTATTCCGAATCAGTCTATGTTTTAGAAAGCTTGGAAATTTACTGGCCTATGGTAGCCCATTTGCATCGTAACCCGATTTATAATTCCGAAAAGCATCCATACCACCGTTCCATTGTCGTTTCTAGTAGCTTGCTCGGCAAAGGTGTAATAGATTAATGTTTCTAGGGTGTGAGGGGCACACTTGGTAACGTCTCCCAGCTTCAAACACTGGGCCGTTCTCAGGCGATACAATTCAAACAGCGATTCAGCAACGCCCTCGTACTCAGGCGGCTCATCTCCAATGACATGGTAAGACAGCATTACCATAGTAAGAACCGCAAAAAGAAGACCAAGCCACATGATCTTGATTCTGTCCGGATTGGCCATGTGGTTCTCGTACTATTTGAATCCATGAGATTTGAGGCTAAGGAACTTTCATAGGGGCAATCTACCTGTCGCATGAACGCCTGTTCCTGTAGGACATCTAATACGCCAAAGCTTCAGTTTGGAAGGCGGAATCCAGATTGGCAGACTTACGGAACTGTGGTGTCATCGGTCCATTGACTTCGAAAAATCTTTGGAGGAGTCTGTCTAGGGCTGGTTTCGGCGGCAGTGTTGCTAATAATTCCTCGAATGCAATGGGCTTCACTAGACCACATAGCAATGCAGGCCCATCTACACCGGTAAATGAGGCGTTTAGATCGATGTCCTCTTGGTCTTGCTGGGCACTAGTCCAGATAGTTTTGAGCTCAGTCAGCTGAGAACATAATCAGCCTCATTTCTAAACCAGTCACTTTCTGAAATGACCTACCTCCCGGAATACGTCACCCCAGTGGGTATTTCCTCTATACTGCGAATGGTTTTCATCAACTTTCATCAATCCCAGTCCATGTTGAATATTGTCTAAGTTACGATCGCCTGTCGAACCCAAGTCGATCGACTTGGTGCCGTTTTGCGGCAGCTTTCCATTGACTACCTGAATTTGTGGTTCTGTATCAGGCTTGCCTTGGGATGCTAAAGACTGAACGAGACTTTCTAAGCGATCGATCCGCTCTTGCATGCTTTGAACAGGCACGGAACGGACCGCTGAAGTGGATGCATGTTTAGTGCGCCGGACTCCAGCGTACACGCATGCATGCGGCTCTTTTCTTACAGTACAATTCTGGCAAGGGTCTTCTCGATTACATTTCAATCTTGCGAATGTTAGCAGGGATAGTCATCTATGCATAATAGAAGCTTACTTTCGGGACCGACATGGGCCGCAGGAAAGTGGAGAACGGACGTTCTTGGTTGATTTGCGTTGCTTGTGCTTTGTATGGAGTGAAGCGTTTGATTCCGCGGATTTCGTGTGATCCATCCTTTGGTGTTGCAATGTACATGGAGACAGCCATCCGGTGCTTGCAGAAGGCCGCGGGTTAAGAGAGTAAGCATGCCAGGAAAAGTGGAGCAAGCACTACACGTGATGCATAATTTCTTGCCATATCCGCGGACTTGGCCACCATGCCCCCTTTTATTTCTCTAGTGTTCACGTATGTCCGGAAGACTCGATCTCGTTATTTTACTTCAGGTTATGGCTGATTTATATAAACTCAAAGAAAATCCAGTGATCATGCGGTATCTAATTCATTTCAGCACCAAGAAACCATGGATCTCGCGCTTCAGTTCGCAAAATTGCCTTACCCCGTAGTCGACTGCACGGGAAAATGTATTGTTGTTGTTGGATCAAACATCGGAATGGGAAAAGAAGCTGTAAGGCACTTCGTACGTTTGAACGCCTCCAAAGTCATCATGGCCGTACGCTCGATCTCCAAAGGGGAGGAGGCCAAGAAAGACATAGAATCGACCACAAAACGAAGCGGTGTCTTGGAAGTGTGGGAGCTGGATTTGTGCCGCTACTCCTCTGTGAAAGCTTTCGCAGCTAGGCTTGCAACATTACCTCGTCTCGATGCGGTGGTTGCAAACGCGAGCATAGCCACACGCACTTTCGAACTGTGTGAAAATACTGAGAGCACCATAACGGTCAATGTCATCAGTACCTTTCTGCTTATCTTGTTAGTTCTGCCAATATTGCGAAAATCCGCTTCGCGGTGGGACATTATACCAGTCATCACCGTCGTCAGCTCCGATATCCACTCGTGGACCAAATTTCCCGAATGGAAAGCTGACAACACTCTGGACGTGCTAAACGATGAGAAGACAGCAAATATGCCAGATAGGTAAGCAACCTCAGAGTGTATTGCAGCGAAGTGGGCTTACAACCTTCATAGATATCCTGTTTCAAAACTACTCCAGGTGTTCGCAACACGCGAGATCGCTGCCAGGATAGCGGATCAAAAGCCTCAGGTTGTTTTCAACATAATCAGTCCTGGCTTAGTGAAGACGGCACTGATGCGAAATGCGACGGGATTCCTAAAGATCATGCTCGGTACAATGAAGTTCCTCACCGCGAGAACGGCAGAGGAGGGAGCCCGTACACTTGTCCATGCTGCCACAGCTGGACCAGAATCTCATGGACGGTACTTCGCAAATTGCGATATTAATAAGTGAGTTTTTATAGGCGGGAACTTTTGAGTAGCTCGGGAACTGATTCTAAATAGAAACACTCTTTCGGATTTCGTCCAGAGTGCTGATGGTGAAGCAGCTCAGAAAAAGCTCTGGGCTGAGATTCTAGCGAAGTTGGAGACTATTCAGTCAAAAATAAGCGCAAATCTTTGAATTATATTCGAATTATTCTAATTGAGTCGTATGTCATCTATGAGGGGTTTTTTTGGAATGAAGCATTCGGCTAACTTCAACAGCTCTGTGCAGTAGTGTCAGGCAATTTATTCTTCAGCCAATGAACAGCCCAACTTTACCAACAGATTTCATTTATTTCGTTCCAAATGTTGTCTCACTCCTGCAGTTAGTCTTGCTAGATACCGGTTCTTCTTTGGACCACTATTGGGGATTCCCCGCATATGCGCACAGTCTGGCGGCACAGCAGACCAATGAGAGCCCGTCAATATGCTTTGAGAGATGTGTATTTGGGACTGCTGTTAGCTACGGCTCCTGGCTTACTACTCACCCGCACTGGTCGTTGGGGTTGTGTTTGTTCCGAGCGAACTTTCCAAGACGACTTGGGCACCAAGCCACTTTCTACTTCCAGAGAAAGTTGCCCTCTCAACGTCTTTAAATTGGAAATTTTGACTGTCATGCTATCATTGCGAAATATCGCTGCCACAACTGCCGGCTACCTAAGCACTCTTGTGTTCTACCGTCTATTTCTCCATCCCCCTACGAAATTTCCTAGTCCAAAACTGGCAGCCATCGCGAGATATTACGAAGGTTATTTTGATCTTCTTCGAAATGGACAGCATACATTCAAGATTGCAGAATTGCATAAGAAGTATGGGTTGACTCTCTTCCTGGTCCAATCTCTTCCTTCCGCTCGTTTTTGAAAATCTGATCTGATAAGCAATTCTCCACAGGCCCCATCATCCGCATTAGTCTACACGAACTTCATATCATGGATCCAGCTTACCACCAGACTCTGTATCGTCAGGAAGGACATTGGAACAAGTATCCATGGAATTACGATGCCTTCACATCCAAGGGCTCGACCATCTGTACCACGGACCACGACCTCCATCAAGCCCGCCGGGCACCTTTAAATTCCTCCTTTTCCAAAGGGAAAGTCTCGGCTCAGAGAGACATGATTCAAAGAAACGCAGATAAACTATGTGACCGGCTCTCTCAACTTTCAAACAGTATCTGCGATCTTGGTGTGGCTATCAGCGCCTTCACCCAAGACCTCGCCGCGGAATTCATTATTGGCAGAAACTATCACAGTCTAGATCGTGAGAACTTCAATGGTGGTATGACTGGCGTATTCCAAAAATCAGCCGGTCGGGTCTGGTGTACAACGAAGTACCTCTGGTGGTTCGGTCCTACGATGAAAGCGATCCCGACAAACTGGGTTATGAAAGTGGTAGATGAGAAGACACAATCCTTCTTTCGATATTTAAAGGTATTTCCCGTGTCCCATAGGCATAAATCGGGTTTCTTGCTTGCATTCAATTACACAGAGGATGGAAACGGACTCTGCAGTTCTCGTGGCAGCTGCATCCTCATCCGCGTCCGATGAAACAGGCCCACGAACTATCGTGAACGGAATTCTCGAATCAGATCTTCCACCCGCAGAGAAAAGCCTCGAGCGTATATGTGATGAAGTAACAACTGTGAGTGGTGCAGGCTTTGAAACGAGCGCCGGCGTTCTCCGTTTGATAATATTCCACGTTTTCACCAACCAGGAGATACTTCAGCAGCTGCGGAAAGAGCTGGTATCAGCTAAGGCAACACCTCATGAGACAGTTGAGCTGGGGAAGCTAGAGCAACTTCCTTACCTGACATCCGTCTTGATGGAAGGTCTCTGTTTGAGTCCCGGTATCGCTACTCGACTGCAACGTATTGCTCCTTGCCAGGAGCTCGTGTACAATCAGTGGCGTATACCTGCTGGCACCTCCGTCGGTATGACTAACTTGTGGATGCACCTTGATGAGACACTGTATCCAGATCCAAGGCGATTCAACCCTGATCGATGGATGGATATAGACGAGCGCAAAATACTTGATCGCAAATTCGCCCCTTTTTCGAAGGGCACAAGGAGTTGTCTCGGTATGAAGTAAGTTCAAACCTGTCAGGACATGAAAATTATTGCCCTGCTCATACTATATCATCTGGTCTTGCATGGGCCGAAATGTATATCGTATTGGCTGCTCTTGTTCAACGCTTCGACTTCCAGTTCGATGGCATAAGCGCGAAAGATTTCGAATCTCATAGTGACCAATTCATCATTGGGAACAGGGAAAATGGCAACTTGAGTGCTTTCGTTACTCAATATCAGGCCTAGCCGCATTTGCGTGACGGATTCAATTCTATTTCAGATACGCAGAGTCTTGCGACATCTCGAAAGATATATAAGTGGCTGAATATAATACACTTGGCGCTGTTGATTTGTTCACAGTGGTTGCGCAGGGCTGGGGCTGAGTTCAGCCATTTCTGTACCAAGCCTCCTTCTCCCCGAGTGACTCAGATCCCTCATAATTTCTGTTATATATCTCCCAATCTACAGGACTTAAGGAATACATTGATTTTTATCTATTTAAGTGTAAAAAAGAAATAATATCGGGAGTACAACCTCTCGACCGAAGATTCAATACGAAAATATGACAACTTCAACACCAATACCGTACAGGCAGATACGAGCCTCCTACGACGAACAAACCATCACTGTATATCAAGCATACTCTGCTTCCATCGCAACGGCTGCAGTCAAGGACCAGAAACTCCACGCATCACCCAACTTTTCCTTCACGAGAATGACTTGGATCAAGCCATCCTGGTGCTGGATGATGTACCGCTCCGGCTACTCAACGAAAGATGCCCGTCAGTCCCACATACTCGCTTTAAAAATGACACACGAAAATTTTCAGAATTTGTTAAGTCAAGCAGTAGTGTGCCATGGCGCATCATTGTCTAAGGAAGAGAGGGAGCGGCCTGTAAGGGTACAGTGGGATCCTGAACGGGGGTCTGGGCTTGAATTGCTCAACTACAGGAGCATTCAGATTGGAATTGGGGAAAAGCTGAGTAGGAAATGGGCGGAGGAGTGGATAGAGAGTATTGAGGATGTGACGGAGCGAGCGTTGGAGTTGAAAGGAGAGGTGGAAAAGGGGGGGAAGTTGGAGCAGCAATTGTTGAGAGAGCGCGGACTGTTGCCATTGGAACGAGTGTATGAGATTCCGGAGCAATTGAGGGAAACACTGAAGATGGATGGAACTTCATGAAAAATAGGCAGAAGAAAAATGAAACGAAGGTTCCAGCAAAAGGTGCTCTGATATGGCGATTTAGCGCAATGGTCCCTGTAAAGCGCGGGCGTAGCCGCTAAATTTCCCCTGAAAGCTCGGAGCGGCCCGCTAAGTTTAGTGACTATCGCCCTAACGAAGTAACGCGCAGGGATCTTATAGCGCGGCTACGCTCTAGCTTTCAGTCGCCCTGAGTCACGTGCCACAACACCCTAAAAATCCTGCTGCTGCGAGCGTTTCCCTCTCCTTCTCATGTACTTTCCCTCCACAGCTTCCCCTTCCCATCACCACAGGCATTGCAGTCTCGTTTCTCAATTTGGATGATGTCTCTCTCTCGAGCAGGTGACAGTGGCTTGTGGAGTCGTTGTAACAATGAGGCACCATTCTCGGATGCTCCCAACCTCCCACTTTCGACGATCATCCCCTGGGAACCCAAGCCTCAAGTGGGAACGGCAAGGGATTTCGGGGCCCCAAGGGCCTTCCCCTATCTCTGCTATCTATCCGCGATATCGTATCAGCTTCCCTAGCGGTTAGTGCCACTCTTGAGATTGTGAAGTCACCAAGTATAAGGGTGGCGGGATTGTCCTTCGGTGAATATATGCTTTCCCTTTATTCCTCTGTTTCTTCTTTTAAGATTGGATCACTATCGCATTGATTATTTATCATGGCGGTCATCGAGGATAAGTCTGCACCGGGGACGTTGCAGCTCATCGATGCTGAAGGAGAGCTTCACGTCAAGCATTCGGGAGAGGCACATGACATTGTGTTAGTCCCGGTTCCGTCCGGTATGATAGGCTCCCTTACAATTTTGGGATGGCCTACTAAGTCTCATTGTAGATGACCCCGAGGATCCCCTGAATTGGAGTTACAGGAGGAAGCTGCTTCATACATCATGTATGGTCATGTACACTGTGATGATGGTATTTCCTTCCAGCGCTGTATACTCTGTGACCACGCCCATCTCGAAAGCAACCGAGCTCAAAGTTAGCGATCTGGTCTCTGGAACTGGTGCTATGTTTCTCTTCTATGGGTGGGGTTGTATAGTCTGGCAGGCATTGGCACTTCAGTATGGCAAACGGCCGGCATACTTGATTTCGATGGGCGGATCTGTAATAATCATGGCTTGTGCCCCGCTATGTACAACAAATGGGCCTTACCTGGCCAACAAGATTCTCCAGGCAAGGGTACTTCGAATTCCACGTTAGATCTTCCACTGATTTTTGACTAGGGTTTCTTCGGCGCACCTGTTGAGAGTCTTTGCGAGATTAGCATGACTGATATTGTAGGTTTAAAATTCCGTCCTTAATCTTCGTAACACTGACCATTCCAAGTGGTTTGCCCATCAGAGACCTCTCTACCTCGCCATATATGGACTAAGTTTGGCGTTCTCTGGCAAATTTGCTCCTGTTTTTGCCGCATTCATTAATACCGGCCAAGGGTGGAAATGGACGCTGGTGAGACTCATTACCATAATTCTATGCATACGCTATACTAATCAAACCACAGTGGTGGTGTGCTATTGGAATTGCAGTGGCATTTGTTTACTGCTTCTTTCTGATGGAAGAAACGAATTACGACCGCCACATCCCTCAATCCACCACCAGCGCAGGAACCAGTACGGACGCTGTGGATTCCTCCAAGGTTGTCAACACTGAGAAGTCCGCAAATGAGAAGGAAACGAATCCCGAAACGAGCCCTGCCATCGAACCAGCAGCCATTGAGACTGGCCTGATCGTCTACCCTCGAAAAAGCTATTGGCAAAAGCTCAGCATGGTTGATAAGAAACGTCAGAACCGCGTTCTTGAAATCATGTGGGGACCATTCAAGTTCTTCACTTTCCCTGTTGTTGTCTGGGCTGGCTTCATGTATGGAACGAATGGGCTCGTATGGCCGGGTATCTTGAATGCCACAGCAAGTCCACTATACACCGGAACTTACAACTTCGACAGCAACGATGTGGGATACGCGTATTTTGGTGCAGTCGTGGGGATGGTAATTGGGTCACTCTGGGTCACCTTTGCAGGACCACAACTTGTCATGCATTTGGCTCGTCGGAACAAGGGCGTTGCGGAACCAGAGCATATCCTATGGCTCTTCGGAGCTTCGCTTGTTTGTGTTCCTTTTGCCATGCTTCTATGGGGTCTCGGGGCTGAATACAAAATCCACTGGTTTGGCCTCGTGTTTGCGCAGTGCATTCTCGCTATTTCTAGCACGCTGTGTTTGTCGACTTCAATTCAGTATGCAACCAGCGCATATCGCGACCTTGGGGGAGAGCACATCACCACAATCATTCTCATCCGGAATACACTGAGCTTTGCTATCAATTATGGAATTACACCTTGGATAAAAGCACAGGGTCAGAGGAACACCTTTATCACTGTTGCAGTCATTACGCTCGTTTGCAACGGCACGATGTTTGTCATGATCTATTATGGAAAACGACTTCGTGAACACAGTGCAAGTCGGTATTGGAAGTGGGTGGAGGAGGCAAGAGCGAAAGGCCTTAGCCATTGAATTGCCCACGGCAAATACTTTGAGATCCTTACTGGGCTCGGGATCACATCTCACAAATAGCAAGAGATGACCACCTCGCCGAAGTTGTCCTTGTACATAGAGCCCAGAGGCTGGAATGAAAATCATGCAAACCGACCCACGAATCCCGCTTGCAAGTGCTAGTCGTGGCATCAATCATCGGAACATTTGACGGAAGTTTTCGTTTGAAGTGTTAGGCACGATCAAGAATGTGCTAAACTCTTCCAGCCAAGCCGTGTCACAACCAGTCAAAACGCTCTTGACCGGCATTTGCAAGGCAAGAGCAGGCTATGCAGTCGGCTCCACGTTTTCTTCTGCCGGGACTGGCGGTGTAGAGAGTCGAGTCTTGAACAGAGATAGTCAGCAATAAATTTCGGTATGTACCCGAAGTCATCGGGCCAAAAGAACAGTTGACGGTAACGCCGTTTGTTGCTTGCTTCATTTCCACTCATACATGACTCTGTCATATTTGCTTGCCCACTAGGACCGCAAGCTTTGGATTACTTATGTTAGTATCAAAAATCCAGTTCCGGATGGCGATCTGCTTGAAGACCCATCATCGGTTTGGCCGGACAACTGCCGACTCCCCTGAATCTAGAATGCGGGGTCCAGAGGGATGATTCGGTCGGCAGATCATGCCAGCGTAATCGTCGGAGAGGTGACATTCTGCTTCAAGTCCCTAGATTCTCTCCTCATCTTACGATTTCTGCTGCGTGATCTTGTCAGCTGATTCCTTGGCTGTACCTTCGCCCGATCCATACTTTTCAGTGCCAAATTGGGACGTCTCCTGATCTGACAGGAAATTAAAATTCCATGGGGTTTGACAGGGCGACTTTATATTCCGCTTATGCCAATTCTCTTGGCGAGCTGGGTGAAGCCGGGCAGACTCGGGGGAGAATGATTACAAAGTCCTTCACAGCTGACTCAAGCTTACCTGGAGAGATCTTAGTAACTTTAAATTGCATGCAGATTCCTCTTATGGCGCCAAGGAGTTTATTTTGACGTCCTGCATGCCAAGGATCGTGAGGTACTCACATACCCCTTCATCGCCGACCTGAGATGCGAGACTTTTGCGAGGTTCTACTATGCGATGCTCCTACCATCGAGTGAAAAGGGGATTTTTGTCAAGATCAGTCTGAGGCAAGATGTTGCACGGCTTCGCATTTTTTTTTAAGTCAGGAACTGACAGCACCGTCTCTAGGTCAGGCCGTTCTCAGGGTATCGCTGGTATTCAGCAAAGATGCACCTCCACCAGGGGGTTAGAAGACAATCGACACATATTGCTGAGACTTGGCTATGACATTTGGATACCCAGAAATGGAGACCTTAGTCGCATGTGATTAATTCAAAGGAAGAGGTCAACGAATGAGGCTCTTCAGGACATACTAATTTCGAATAGCCGGGGGCCCAGTAGAGAGTTACACGGGGAATATTGGCATCAGCATTTCAATTCCAAGCTACCTTCCAAGTGTGATGAGCAAATTATTCTCTGTTAGATGGCCTCAAGATGTAGTTCATGGCTCCGCGATCAGCTAGAGGGATGTCAATACTGCTTCTCAGAAAAGTATAAGAAGCCGCCAATCCACCGTTGAGACTTAACTTTCATCATCCACACTCGCATTCATCTTCCACTCCAACAGAAAAGTCAGAATCAATTTCACCAACTTTCAAATCAAACTTCATCTACTATCAACATGCAGTTCTTTATCGTCGCTACGGCCCTCGTTGCCTCCCTCGCCTCAGCAGCAGATAGTAAGCAACTTCTAGAGTTCTTTATCTTCCCATCTACAAGCCCTCGCACGTTTATATGTATTTTCAACAGTCTCAAATCCCATGAGATCTTGTCAACATGCGTTCAAATCTCTCAGATCATCTGGAACATCCATATCTTTCTCCTTGAGCAAAGCTAACCTCGAGGATCTGCAGTTTGCCGCGCCTCCGGCTCAGGCTGCAGCGGTACTCTCGTCTGCTGCAACGGCATTCAAGAAAACAACTGCTGCAACTTCGGCGGATCCTTCCCCAGCATTCGATTCACGCTCCCCGCTAACAGGTATTCCCCCCTCTCTCTCCCACGAAGAACCCGATCTAACATCCCTTCAGCCGTGGTCAAAGCTGGACTGGAAACTCTTGCTCTGGAACTTCCACGACGTTTGGAAACCCTAACGCACGTACCGTCTGCCACATCCCGGCCAGTGTTTCTGGTAACCCATCTGGTCGATCTGCCAGATGGCTTACTGGGTCCTCGGCCCGCGTCAAGCGTGATGAGGAGGAATCTTATCTCCAGAAGTGCGCTGAGCCTAATACTATCATCTATGAGCGTGATGGGGTTGAGAAGAGGGTCCCGATCCCGGAGAATATGCCTGCTGATGCTGTTTTGGAGGCTTTGGAGGCTGAATCCCTTGAAATTGTCTAGACAAGTGATTTCTTAGACTTGAAGATCCCAACATCTCAAGTTTGAACTTTCATGGTTTAGGGAAGGTTACAGAAACTGGTAGGGACACAAGTTTGAAGTTAGAGTGGAGTGAGAGGTCAGCATACACGGTCGTTATTTACAATTGATCTAGTCAGAATACAAATATATTACCTCTCGAGAGTTTGCTACACGTGATTATCACCGAGACGCTTTTTTCACTTTTCGGGATCTGACATAGTATTTAAGTTCGCACTCAAGCACTACCGTATTTATTTGCACTTCTAAGTTATCTCGATGAAGTCTCGTCCTTTTGGTCTTTAATGAGCTCCAGTGATCCAAAAGTCCTTGGGGCTTGGCATCGCCATGTCGCGAACGCGTCCTGACAACGCGTTTATGTCCATCACTCAGCATGCTTTCCCATCTCATCAGACTTACGCTGCGTCTACTCTTCATCTTATCTTGAGAGCTTTCTTGCTTCGTTCATGTTCACTCAAGCATCGAGGTGCACGTGGATCCGTGGGCCATGCTTGCGTGGATCATTGACAAGATATCAATCGCGATTGACGGCAAAGTTTTATCAGCGTCTTAGTTTGGCCTTACAGGTGTTGATTCATGCATGTTTTGCTTTGATTCAACTCTAATCAGGAGGTATTGCCTAGACGAGCAAAGTTCGATCTGCTGCAAACCAATCTTTTGCCCTGCAAATGAACAAGTGTTTGAAATCCGGGCTGGAAGCTTTTCAATCTGTTACGCTCGCCAATGATGGCGACAGTCGAATTTGACTTGTCAGCAGCTCATGGTGACAACATAGGTTGACAGATTTCTCAAACACTCCTGCAAGCAACGAAGTCAGAGCTGATGTGTGCTGTTTACAATAGTGACAGTGATGTTTTTCATTGTGTGTTGGGACGGCGCCGCTCTTATCGGAGTCATCGCTCGTCTTCCAAAGATAAATACACATGAGACATCCACTCCTAGATGACCTCTTTAGTGCGTCCTCAGGCGGTGAAGAAGGGTTTGGATCTCCAGCCCAACATGGCAGCTTCTTCCCCTATCGCTGATCAATACGGACTTTTTCTGCTGAATCCCTTAAATGGCATCAAGCTCGAACCAGGCGAGGGTTTTCCTTTGGATATCGTCGCCGTACATGGACTGAACGGAAATGCCTACGAAACCTGGACCGATGATAATCAGTGTCTTTGGCTGAGAGATATTTTGCCAAGATATTTACCTGGCGCTCGTGTAGGACTTTTGGCTATCCAGCAAATGTCTTCGATTCTAAGGGAACTGGTAGACTTCCCCATTACGGGGGAAATCTATTGGAAAATCTCAAACGTGAGAGATATGAGCCCGAGGTAAATAGCTCAAAGTATGCTCTATTATCGCTCTTCCCGTATTGACAGCATCTTAGGACAAGAGACGCCGTATTATTTTTATTTGTCACAGCATGGGTGGTCTTGTTGTCAAACAGGTATAGTCGATCTAAACATTTGAAGATTTTACTGACTATGGACTAGGCGGTCACAATTGCACAAAATGACAAAGAGGACTTTGGTGAGCTCCAAGATTCTATTGCCGGTATCATGTTCTTTGCAACCCCTCATCGTGGATCATAAGCCGCAAACCTCCCAACTGTAATCTCAAAGGTCATTGGTGTGGCTTCCGCTGCTACACTGGGAATCACCCCCAAGTGGCGCAAAGACCTCATCAAAAGTCTTCGGACCGGTTCTCATTCGCTGCATGATCTCTCCGTATCTTTTCAAAAACTCGGTTCGGCATTCAAGTTGGTATCTTTCATCGAGGAAAAAATGACAGACCCACCGGGCTCATTAGTAAGTCTGATTCCTGGCTCTTTGAAATTGCGAGGTGCTAACCTATATGCTGTAGATAGTTGATGAAATTAGCGGTGTGACTGGCTTGAGCCATGAAAAGATTATCCCCATGTTGGGCTGCGACCATAAAAGCATTTGCAAGTTCAGTGACGAGGAGAGGAGCAGTTTCAAAAACGTATGGGGCATATTGAGGGAATGGGCGGGGTCGATAAAGAGTGGTTCGTAGAATCAATTAGTCGAAAAAAGGTGTCATTCATCTCTAATTCGCATCCCTTCGCAGTTGCCATATCAAAGCCTCAAGGTGAAGACAGAAGTGAGTGCGCTAGGAGTTTTAGTCTGAACATAATCAGTGCTCACTGACTCAATATAACTAGCTATCCTCCAGTATCTTGCCTTTCCAGAGATGTCTTATCGACGACTCGAGGCTGATCGCGCCCACAAGGGAACCTGCGCATGGATTTTAGACCACCGAACCTACAAGACTTGGCTCAATGAAACACACGGTCTTCTCTGGATTAAGGGAAACCCTGGCGCCGGTAAATCTACGGTTATGGCCTATTTGTTTCGGAAGTACCTCGAGTCTCAGGTACAGACGAATGACATTGTCCTGTCTTTCTTCTTTCATGCTCGAGGTTCCTCGCTGCAGCAGACCAAAGTCGGGATGTTTCGTTGCCTTCTCCATCAAATATACAAATCCTCGGCTTCAATTCGCCCAGCCATTCGATCCGCGTTTGACGACTCCGACAATAATTTGCACGTTACTGAACTCCAGAAGTTGTTTACCGAAGCCATCTTGCAAGCTTCCAAGTCGCGCCGACTCACTATCTTCATAGATGCCCTCGATGAAGCAGGTACACATGTCGCTCAAGAGCTCGCTGACTACTTTCATGAGCTTGACCACCTCTTAGCTACAGAAAGCAGGACAGCCAAGATTTGTATATCGTGCCGAGAATATCCAGTGGTAGCACGCAATGTTCGATACGGCATCTGGGTGAACCGCGAGAATCAGAAGGACATAGAATTATACGCGAAAGACAGGCTCCTCTCCTCCACAGCAAATCAAATGCGCAACACACTCAGTAAGAGACACTGTGAAATTCTTCAACGCGATATTGTACAAGGTCGTCGGGCATTTTCCAATGGGTAAGCCTCGCTGTTGGCATGGTGATGCATCGCAGTGGCGAAGGAGATTCATTCTCATCCATTCAAAAGCGCTTGAACGAAGTCCCATCTGATCTAAATGGACTCTACAGGCACATTCTAGAGAACTTGATAGGCAGCCAAAATCGCCCAAAGGCATTCCTGCTAATGCAATGGGTTGCATTTGCTGAAAGACCTTTATCCATGGAGGAAATATTTCATGCAATGGCATCTGACAACGGATCGGTATTTGGCCATGACGAGCTCTTCGTCCACGGAGAAGACCCAGCGGTTGCAGTCCGACGAATGAAAGCCCTCATAAACAGCCTATCAGGTGCTCTAATTGAGGTTAAATTGCTATTGAACGAGGGACACATTCTAATGCCTAGAAACGACCGTGGAGAGCTGGTTCTGCGCTCCGGTACTCAGACATGGCGCAGGACTGTAAACGAGAGAAGAGAGCTGACTGTGCAATTCATCCACGAATCCGTTCGAGGATTTCTCCTCAAGCATGGTTTAAGATTTCTTCGTGGCATATCAAGCGACGATAAAATCGAGACGATCATTGGAGAAAGTCACAATCGCTTGCTCGCTTCATGTATCGAATACATGAAGAGTCCAGAAATCATCACTCGGGCCTACCTGATTGAAAAGGAATCGAGGGACATTTGGCGGGAACTCCATGGAAACCCTCGGGTCTGGGGAAACTCTCGGCGCCATACCACTGAGGAGGAATGTCCCTTTTTAGACTACGCGTCAAAGGAATGGATATCTCACGCGAAGAAGACGGAGAGTCATGGTATTCTTCCAGATGACCTCGCAAAACAATTCGGCCTTCCGAATCGAGACATTCTGGTAAACTGGTGGCGGATTTTCTATAAACTACATCCTTCGTTCTCCGCCACGTTCAAGCTCCTATACCGAAATCTGTTGTCTGTCACCAATGGGCCAGCTCTTACCCATGTTGCAAGGTTTCTTCTCCAGAATTCTATATTTCCTCCAAGGAAATTTTTCGACGAGGATTCTAAGAACGCCCCCGATGGGTGCCTTGACGGCGTTCCTCTTCTGCAGGCAGTTCATTGGCACCATAAACAGCTTGTATCTTGTCTGGTAGATGGAGCAAACCAAGCAGTAGATGAGCCGGCAGCATATGGGCATACTGGGATTAGTGCGGTGGAGTTCGCAGCTTACTATGGACTCAAAGAAATTCTGGAGATACTCCTACTTAGTCGGAAGCGTCAGCAACTCATTAAGATGCCACCACCTAGGGCAAAATTTGACGAAAAGAGTTTCCAGCTAGTCGTTAGGCTTCTTCTAGGCTGGGGTCGATGCATTGAGTCAGATATACACGACATCCGCCGACGTTTTCCTTCCAAGTCTCGCACACCCAAGTTAGGTGGCCAGAAAACTTTCTTGCTTGATTTCAGAGGATTTTATCCAGGCTCAAGCGCCCATAGTATCTTTGAAAGAAGAGGAATCGGTAGCGCACTCCGATCTGCAGTATCTTTGGGGGACCTCCGAAGCACGCGCCTTCTGCTTGATTGGGGAGCTAATCCCAATGCCTCTAGCGGAGAGTGTGGGACAGCGCTCATGGACGCGGCATCAAGTGGGGACCAGAGTTACAAAATGGTCCAGCTTCTTATTGAGTATGGTGCTGATGTCAACGGGGGTTGTCAGAAACACGCAGGTCGTAACACCAGACCCGGAGAGGAGTGGGTAGTTTGGCATACTCCTCTTCAGTATGCTGCCAGTAAAGGATGTCTAGGAAAAGATATTGTGAACTTATTAGTTCATCATGGTGCAGATCTTGACGCATTCGACCGCGAGACCGGAAACACAGCCCTGCATGCCGCCGTGAGCGCAGGGGAAAGTGAGGAAGAAGTGGTCAAGTTTCTCATCAACCGCGGCGCAAATGTCAACACACCCAGTGGCCATCTTCTCGGACATGCCGTCAAAGTGGCGGAAAAAGGCAATGTCGTTGAACTTCTCCTCAAAAGTGATGCAGTCATTAACAATGAGGCTTCGTACGCTTATTTTGCTCATGCGCCGTGGTCGCCGTACCTTTACAGAGGTGGGAGAGACTGTCTTCCAACTTGTCCACTCAAAGTGGCCGCCGCAAGGGGAGACTCGTGCAAACACCTAGTTCAAATGCTATTGAGCTGGGGAGCAAATGCGAATGCATACGAACCATATGATGAAAACATTCATAGCGTCTATGAGTTTTATCGCAGCCCCTTGGGTGCTGCTCTCCGTAATGGAGACGACGCTAAAGAGGTCCTGAGACTTTTATTGGATGCGGGGGCAAATTTTGACGTTGTTGATCAAGGCCGCGCTTTTAGCGGAGGGATCGGGCCGAACAAGCCCAATTCTAGCGGCATGCGTTTACATTCACCTTCACAAGTGGAGCAAACCAGCCAAGTGAATCATCCATTACATCCATCAAGTGAGCTTCACTCGATTAGAAAGTATGACCACATCGATGTACTGTCTTGGGTGTTGGCTCCGATAACAAAGGGCAAGAAGGTCCACGACACTGTTCATTTTCTCAGAACGTTCGGCATTTGTCTGCGTTTTGACGGAATTTCGAAGCCGTCTGTGGGGGAGTGGGGATTAGAATGGCTTATCAAAGAGATGGATCAAAAGGCGCAACTGGATTTATTTGAAACCACGGGTCTTTTCAACCATATCGAAGACAAGGACATGGTAAAGAAGGGTGCCATCAGTGCGATTGGGTGGAATCCGGAGGAACTCCAAGCAGCGTTACTGGAAATGACCGAGAATGAGATGGAAATAGCGTTTCTGAATCACGGGTACGAGGACTACGTTGAGCCTGGGAATACCATATGGTATGGACCTCAAATCAAGGGCCGGGTGCTGAAAAAACTTCACTTGAAATGTGGTTGTAACAGGAAAGACCGGAACCGACGGTGAACATAAGCGTAAAGGTGAAGCCGAGTATTGACTTCGAATTTATTCGGATTTGTAATTAATCAAAGACGTTTGCGTTGATTGTGTAGAATTCAACTGAAAAATCTGAATAGGTCAAGTGCAGATTGCGACTTCAGGATTCGTACCTCGTACATAGCGTACCTTGGTCTTGCAGCCTTGTCAGTCTACATCTTATCAGGAATGGAGCCACCCAAGCAAGATACGGAAACTCTGGAGATTGACAAACTGTCTTGACCTAGAAACTCAATATCAGAAATGATTTCCATGAAGAATACCGTTTGAACAAAGGCAGCTTTCCTTAGCTAAAGAATGAGTCTCAGAGTTTTCATTATCATCATATTAAATCCGTCAGCCTTCTTTTCCAGAATCATCCTTCCCTATTCGCGCTTCCACACTCTTCTTCGCGTCCCTCTTCAGACGCCACCATCTCTTTTTCGCTTTATCCCTCGCCCTCCTCCTTTTACCTCTAGGATAATTAATCGGACTCTCACCACCAACAAAAATACAAACATCGTACAGCAATCCCCCCACCAAGCCCCCACTAATCGTCGCCCCCCAAGCACCATAAATCCACCACGCATTCCAATCCGTAAAGACACGTCCCCCATACCCAACAATCGTAGCAACAACTCGCGGTCCAAAGTCCCTGGCAGGATTCATACATGCTCCCGTCGTATAACCAAAGGCCATAGTTAAGACGCAGACAACAAGGCCAACGATAAAAGCATGCATACCTGCGCCGGGAGGAGCATTCGAGTCGTCTCCCAAAGCAAGAATAGCGCATACGAGGATCGCAGTTGCCACGAACTCGTTCGCAAAAGCTGCGCCTACTCCCTCGAATGGAGCTGGTTGAGTGAAGAGCGATTTCCCGGTGCCGCCATCGAACAGTCCAACGGGAGCGTTACTTCCTCCTTCGGCGGCAATAATTCCTCCCATCGAATCATAGGAAATAATCGCGTCGCGGTAGAGACCGTACGCTATCAAGCCCGCGAGGAAACCGCCAAGAAGCTGCGCTGCGATGTAAATGAGAGCCTTCCGTATCGGGAAGCCGCGATAGAGGGAGAGTGTTAATGAGACAACAGGATTGAGGTGGCCTCCAGAAATTCCACCAGCGAGGTAAATGCCGATAGTAACGCCGAGTCCCCATGCCCAATTTTGCGATTGGTAGGAACCAGCTGTATTGTTTGAGGTTTGAACGGCGAGATTAGTACATAGGCCGATCAGTACAGCTACCATTGTCTGTTCGGAGTCAGTTGAAATTTCTAAAACGGGGGAAGAATGACAAACTGCTAAGCATTCCGCAAAGGGTTCTCGAAATCGGGCCCGAAATGATGCCCATCCGTTATGATTTTCCCATTCTTCTTGGGCATACTGATCTGCTTCTTCCTTCTCCAGAGGCCACTCATCTTCATACTGCGCTTCGAGATCAAACTGACTCTGATCTGTACCTTCCGCGAAGTCTCGAGACACTATGCGGGAAGGAGCTTCTTGGACACTTGACAGTCTAGTTATTCGCCGGTTTCCAAGATCGCCATAAGGATCATCAAACGGATCTGTCGTGTTGGAAGGTTGCTTGGCAAGCCATTCTTCCATTGGATCTCCCCTCTCATCCATCGGTGTTGCATACGGACCTGGAGCACTGGATCCAGACTCAAGTCTAGAGACTTTTTCGCTTCTTCTCCTCCCTATCTTCTGGTGCCCATATCCACGCTCCTCTGTGTTCCTTCTAGCCCGACCTGGTGTCTCCTTTCCCTCTTCCTTTCTTTGATCGTTAATCATGCCGATCTGTGGAATTGCTTCTGCACTTCCCGGCTCTTGCATCTCTTGCTTCGTATTCTCAACTACACCCTCATCTTGCCCTTTCGCCTCTCCATTTTGTCCTCTTCTCATCCCAGGTCTCACCACACGAGGAAGCGGCTTTGCCAAACCCCATACCGGTGAGTTCTCGGGCTTCTGGTACCGTGGATTCAACTCATAGTATTTCGGATCGACATAACTCGGCGCGTGTGCTTGGGCAGTGAAATTTCCGGCAAGCGAGTAATGTGGTCGTTGAGGAGGCCGCGGGACTTGGGAAAGCCGGCTACGAGACGTCGGGTTGCGAGTGGACAGATCTGGTCGTGGGAGGCCGTGGTCCGCTCTCCAGGTAGTGGTGGGTTTGGCAGATTCCGAAGATGTTAGAAATGTTTGAGGTCTTGCTGAAGATGTATTACTTGTTTCTCGATTGGGATCCGAGGGGGGTTGCGCTTCATCCGGTAGATCCTTACCATCTTTTGACATTGCTTCAAACAGAAGTGCTCATTTATTGTATGTGTGAACATTTGGGAGGCAAGATTGAAAGACTTTATATAAAATTGGGACTGACTCACTGCCACCTACCTTGGAACCCTCTAGGGATCCCGGGAAAAACTTGACGTTTCTCATCGTCATCTCAAAATGCGATACTTTTTTATGGATCTTTGGAGAAAATTGCATGCCGTCAAAGAGAATTTTCGTGGGGGTTGGCAGAACCCTTGTGTCGATCTCCCGTTTAGAAGCTCTGGATGATGTTCTAATTAGCTTCTGATTTGTGAATGGCATCTTTTTGTGGAGTAGAGGTACCTGACGGAGGAAAGCTCCTACCGAGCCTTGGCGATTAGCCACACGTGATTCAGGGGTGTTTTCCTGCAGTGTTATGGAGCCAATCAATGTGTAATTGAGGATGGAAGAGCATCATAGCATTGGTCACTACCAATATCTTTATTGGGAGGAGCCTAAGAAGGTTATCGAGTTCTTTGTCGGGAAAGCGACACAGTCTTTTGTGAATCACGTCACCGAGCTCACTTACATGCATTCAAATTGGGACTGAAATATGACGAAATGTATATACATTTAGAAAATAATACTTACCATACTTATGCCAAAAAAGTAAAAATCTAAAATCTTACTTACAGGTCTGGGAGCTCATGGACGAACTGAGGGCAAGTAAAGACGCCGCACAGCGTCATCGGTTCTGGCATTGCGAGGTCTAGGATCACGCGTTCTGTTAGCTCGACTTCTAGCATTCTGGGCTCTGGTATTTGCTGGACGATCTGGAGGCCATACACTGTTGGTTCCAAACCAGTCAGCTCTGGCTCTCACAGGGTCTTCATTTTCAACCTCTGACTCCGAGTCATCATCGAGAACGGGTTGCGGTGCGTCCTCTTCTGCCAAATCTACAGATGTGTTGTCTGTAGGAGTATCGCAGTGATGTTCTCGCTGCTCCACTGGCTCGGAAATCGACAGTGCGTCCTCGCTGTCACCATTCTCAGGCCTATTGGATGACCGGCTATCGCCGTCCTGAGGAGAAAATTCATTAATCAGCTGTGTAACAGGGGCATGGATCGGGTTGTGCCTTCCTTGCGCTAAATCGTTCAGAAAGTTCATGATGTCGGTCCTCGAGGTACTGCGGATCCATTGCGACGGTCGGCTCGGTGTGATGATGTAGTAAGGTCGATAGAAGTCGTGGCTGTCTTCCTCGAGCATTTCATAATTGAAGAATCTGCGGTTCGCTTCGGCCCGCCGTTCTCGAGACTCTCTGAAAGCTGCTTGCTGTTCTGGGGTTGCAACCTCTTCAATGTAAGTGCTGTAAGTCTCGAGTGCGCGGAAGAAGTCGCCGGAGTTGGTTTGCTGCTGAACGCAGAGCCAGGCGGCAAATGAGAGCGTTGGGGGATCGAATATCAAGCGAGGCTGTGGGAAGAAGTCGTAAGGTCTGTTCTGAATATTGATACGTGTCTCTCGAAAATCCATGAGTTGGGGCCAGCTAACGTTCAAGGCAAGGTATGAGTGTTCGTAGTCATCAAGATCTCGCTCAAGGGCAGCTTCAGAAGACAATGTGGGATTGTCTTCGTTGGCGGCTTCAGCTAACCATTCCGGAAAAGAGACAACAGGAAGCGGTACTTCATGTGACTCATTGTACCCCGTATCTTCAAGATCTTCAGAGTAGTGTTCCGCGGATGCATCAACAAAGCCAGCATCCATCGGCGTGTGGGTTTCAGCTGCCGTTGGGAGTGCAATGATATCGTGATCGCTTTGAAACCCTATTGTATCTATCATAAATAATTCATCGTCATTAAGCGCAGCCATCTCTGGATCTGAGTGCTCGGTTTGAACAACTGCTGGGGCATGTGTGGTGGCGACTTCCGGTTCATCAATGCGTTCTTCGGGGTAATCGATTCCTCCGTCAACGACAATCTGAAATGCGAAAGCCCTGTCGACGGGAGTGATTGATCTGTGCGATGCAGTGATTTCTTCTTGTCTTCTGATGCATTCCTCGAAGAGATATGGCCGTATAGTGGAGAAATGATCTTCTCGGTTCGCTAAGGCATCCAGGTCGAAGTGTCTTCGGATGGTGCTAATGATAGATTGTGACGAGTGGGAACCCACAACAAAAGGATGGAGCCTGAGCCCACGTTCGTAAAGTTCCCAATTTCTGGCTGATTCGGCGATGAGAGCTCTCTCCTGGGCCTCTTCGTCAACAAACGGAGTCGCTCGTTCTCGCCTAAGATATTCTAGGACCGCTTTGGCTCTTCTTATGTTGTTGATATATTGGCGGCCGCTTCGTCGTTCTGCTCGAGCCTTTTTTATTCGACAGGACCTGCAGTGGCGAGGAGCATCGATCTTGTTTCCTCCCCATACTGTCCCACAAAAACCGTCTTCGCATTCTCCTCCGATCTGGAATAGGTTCCTCTGCTGCCCGCAGCAGCGGTAAGTAAGAATGGCTCCGTGGCACATATTTGAAAACTTGTTGGTAGTTATATAGAGCTGAAACGAAATAGGGTGATAAGTATATTGTGAACGACCTGCGTAATTTATATAATTTGAGAAAGATGCTGCTGGTTTACCGCTGAGTTTTTCACAGACCTCTGGTGACATATGTACCCCAAACAATAGTATTGTTCCATTTCTTTATTGCAGCAAGCGATGCTATAGAATGAAAGAGACTTCATAATAATATTGTTCAGACAAAGAGGCTCATTAGGAAAAGAAGTCCAATCTATTTTTTAGAAATGCACGTCCTCTTTCGAGGGACGCGTTATGGGAACATGACGTTTTAAAAGAACCAAAGCTAGAGGTGCTGGGGAACACTGGGAAGAAAATAATGGCCCTCACTTCAAAGTCAAACTAGGAGTCTAGATGTGCCCAGCAATGGATTGCGTGCAAGCATGTCACCGTAACTTTTACGTGACGCACGTTTCGGAGAGGGAGGTGTGGCTGGGAGCACGCGCAGATGAACGGAGCAGACTTCGAAAACGATGTCATCTTGAACAATCGTGAAGCCCAGCTCAGCCAACCTCATGCTTGCCTCTAACAGTGTACCGGGTGGACTTTTGTGATGTTGACGAGAGAGGGTAAAGATTTCGGACGAGCGCAACGCAGGGAAACGGCAGTGCGGAAAGGAATGCTTGTGGGCTAGCCTGGCCCAAATGACAACATCGTAGAAGAAGCGCTAAAAGAACCAACGGCTACAGAGACGTAAGCCGATCCTTCCAAAAGTTTGCAAAGCATTGAGATAGAGCAATGGTTGCCAGAGCAGCTAGATTGTTTGTGATATATGAAACGCGAGGGCGTGTCAATATCACCCCACTTCACCCCGCAACGCGTTTCCTGAGAGAAATCTCCGAGTTCAACTTCGATTCCATTCACCCATTTCAATTCACTCGTTCGATATGCTCTATTTCTATTGCTGTGCAAATTCGAGGCTGGTTCCTCTTCCGATTCTCGAAAAATCAGTCCATAATCAACACAGAATCAGCTGGACATATTCAAGTAAGTAGCCGGTACCCTTGTTGCTTTCATTTCTTTTTAGATCAAGATTCGAAGCCTTGCTTTCAGCTCATACTCTGGGTCACACTGCATCACATCTTGGTCGTTATTTTGCAGCTGCCTGTTTGCATTTTCTGCCTCGCTTTCGCAGATTGAGCTATTCACCAAGCACCCAGACAAGAAGGCAAATGTAAGCAAATATCCATCTCTATATTTCACATTCTAATGCTGTCAGCCTCGATCACCTCTTCACACAAGCAAGATTCCATCAGCCCATGTCATCAACAAGCACAATGTCAGAAAACGGCAGCGCAACCCCCGAACCACCCGCTCTTGCGCAGGAAAAGAAGCCCGAGCCCACCCGCATCAAAGTCAAAGTTAAAGACCAAAGCCAAAACGAAGTCGTCTTCCAGATCAAACGCTCCACTCCATTGAAGAAAGTCTTCGATGCCTACTGCACCACTAAGAGCATCGATCGAGCCTCTGTTCGGTTTCTGTTTCAGGGCGAGCGAGTTCAAGATCTAGCCACGCCAGAGAAATTAGAGATGGAAGATGAAGACATAATCGACGCCTTCCGTGAACAGCATGGCGGTTGCTTTTAGACGAAGATATGCGAGGATAAGGCTTTTGTGAATTGGCTGGAGTAATGATTTTCGGGGCCGGTCTGGAGTTGGTGATTTTGGGCGTTGCGGGCGTTGCGGGATGAGAAAAGTTCCTTCGGAGTTTATGGCAGGGGATATGGTTGTGAGCATGGCGACCGAAATACAAGGTTGCTATTCAGTTCTGGGCATGAGATATGATGATTGCACATGGGTGAGAAAATGGGTCGCCAAGCTGAGCTACACCGTCATTTGCTTCCAGAGGGCATTTTGAGACACGGGCTCTGCTACTGCTTGCTCAAGCAACATAATGATACAAAATCAAAGGACAAGGCCTATTCTATGAGAAGGGGATGTTGTAACGCAAACTTACAAGCTGCGGTGAGTTTCAGAATATTTTGGAGTATATTTTGACTTGTGAAAAGTATGCTAAAACATGGCTCTTTGCTCATCATTCAAGGACAATGATACAAAGCACTCAGCATTGCGTTTCATCAAACATCTCACCATCGCAAGACAATCTCTTTGTTTCTTCACCGCCAAATATCTCGCACCTAAAATTTTATTTACGTCGTCTAGATCTTTCCCCGATGTGTTTGCTAAGGAGCTCGAGCACAGTTTCAATTCTTCACATTTCCAATGCCTACAAATAGCCCGTCCCGAGAGCCCCCCACACTCCAAGATCCAACTCTCTTCCCTACTCCTACATCCGCACTATCAACCTCTCGGCCTTACAACCCTAATTACCTTGCTTCAAAATCGATAATCGCAACCAACATGTGTATCGAAACGCACACTTACTTTACTCCTTGTGGCTATGATCGCTTCAATGTAGCACGCTGCCGCGATCCTGAATGAACAACGCTTAACCCCAGGAGTTGTCCTAACTATAGGCTGGATATTCAGAATCTCGCGCAATGGTGCCCCAATTTTCGGAATTTGAGAAGGCAACAGGGCTTGCCGTGTTGAGGAGCTGGGTTTCAGATATTGGCAGGGGCTGAAATGTGATAAGGACGAGGGTCTTCCGGAAGTCCCACCAGGTCCTAGCTAGAAAATCTGAGCTGTGCTCAGAGGACAATACAATCGTTTGTTTTCAAAAACATAAGAATCTTCTCAAACATGATAAGGACATGAACAACACAATCAGCTTGTTCGCGTACCTACCATAACTCGCATTAAGTAACCAACAATAGAAATGAAACGAATAGTTACGCAAATGATCACTGAACACTGCACACCTCAAAGATCCAAAACACTCGCAAAAGACCCTTCTCGCAACCACTCGACCAGAACAAAGTCTCAACAAAGAAACCCGAACACCCTCCCTCCCCAAAACAACCCCAACAAACCTCCTTTAACTACCCCAAAGCCGCAAGCAGCCTCCAAGTTCCAATCCCAATCAACCCAACCCCAAAAATCCAAACTAACCCCAAAGCATCCACGCACCCAAACTCAAAAATGTGCAGAGAACAGCACACGACATTTATTTGCGGTCATTTCACCTACCGCGTCTTCGGCTGCTTCCACCAGCAACAGACAGGCTGCCATCCCCCAGATTGTCCCTATTACAGGATTGTAAATACGCAGCAGAGCTACAGTTGTCCGGATTGTAGGACGTCGGCGAGGAGGGATATTCCGCCGCCTAGAAGGGAAAGGGGGTATAGGTATTATTATGGAGGGAGGTGAATAGGTGGTTCTTTGAGAGAGACGGATAGGATTTGAATAAAGAAATAGAAGAGTTCAAAGGGGTAGGATTTTGGTGTAGAAATTTGAGATAAAGAAGAGAATAGACAAAGTAATGAAAACATATAAGACTCTCCAACCATCTGAAAACAGGTTCCCCCTTCCCCTCCCACGCAACCAAATCGCAAAATCTTGACGCTGCAATCATCTATATATAAAAATCACCCAAAAAATAGTACACACCTCAATCCCAACATGTGCAAAGAACGCCACACCCGCTTCCCCACCTGCACACACACAACCTTCCTCCTCCTCCCCTGCCGCCGCTTCCCCAGCGGCTCAACCCGCTGTCCCTCATTCCGCGTCGCCCGCGCAGACGACGCGCTCCCAGACCAATTATGCCCAGATTGCAGACCTGCGTATCGCGCTGGGTTGCTGCAGAAAGCTGCTAAGAAGGTTGGGGATGCGGGTAAGAAGCAGGGGATGCCGCAGGGGAGTACGAGTGGGAGTACGGCGGTGAGTACGTTTGTGGAGGAGGGACCGGTTATGATTGATGATGATGAGGAGGAGGAGGAGGAGGGGGTTATTTTTGATGGGGGAGAGGATGAGATTTGAGGTAGGGGTTTGGGTATAGTATGGAATGGCTGGATGGCGTGTGGAGTATTACATATGGAATTTAATGTGCAAAGCTTCTAAGTGGTAGTTTTAAACAAAATTTATGCTGCTTAGATGTTTTGTGATGGTGACATGTTTGAAAAAGAGCAGCCTGCCAAGAATTTGCTTTAGGACAAAGGAAAATTTGAGGTGGCCGCACCCGGCATGTCCCCTTGCTGGAATGGGAAGTTTGAAATATGAAGACATTACGAGGCGATGTTTCTAGTAAGAGTCGGAAATTGGCATACTGTAGTTAATTGAAACAATTTTGAGAGGCTTCAACAGAGACGGTTGTGAGCACAGATGCAATGGAAAACGTCCCACTGGGGAGGAATCTGAAGCTATGCTTTGAAGAACAAGAACAACTTGAAGGTGAACGCGACTTTGATTTAATGCCAACCTCCCTCCTAATATGTTACAGAGAATGTAAAGCGTCAACCCGATAGGCAGTTAAGCACCTCCAGTCCCAGTCCCATATGCACATCCGCCCCAAGCAATAATTACAATCAAACCCATCGTCACCTATCCTCAATTACCAAGCCTCCATGCCCAACACCCAAGCTCCAACCATAATGCCGACTGTTCCCAGCGCAGTCCAGCTCGCACCCCTCACCTGCACAATCTCCGCAGCACTGGTCTTGGCGGGTTGAGAGAAGCAAAACAAGCTGTTGCTCTGGTTTCCTAACGCGCTCGCCAGACATGATTGTACGGTCGACTGTTGTGTGCCCGTCGATATGTTGCAGTACTGGAAGCAATCTTGGGCGTCGCCGGAACCATAGGTAGAGAGAGCGTTGATGCCACAGCAAGTGGAGAGCGCGGCTGATTCGTTTGAGGATTGGGTTTGGGAGGTTTGCACGAAGGCGCAGGAGTTGAGAGATGTTGAAGGAGGGGTGGGTTGTTGGGATGCGCAACGTGCGAGATTCGGTGATGCCATTGTGGGTGAGTTTGTTGGGTTGTCTGGTGTTCGTGGTGGTTGAGGCACGAAGTAGATGAGCGAGTCGCGTCTTTATGCAGAGCTCGAGTTCTTATGCAAGTTAGTATACATTCAATCCAATGATGACGCGAATGATTTGACTCACATTACCAGAGGTAGGATTTCTGCGGAGGTGGTAAAGTTGACTTTTGTTTGTGAAAGTGAATGGAAGGAATACTGTAGAGATGGTATTTACTTAAAGCTGAAGGAAGAGCACATGGCGCGAAAAACAGCGGGGGAATTGTTCATATGACAGAGACCGAGCTCGACCACTACTCCGCAATCCCCAGCCCAGGCGGCAGAAATAGATTCGGACCGGGGAATTCAAGCATCCACAGGACAGGTAGAGTAGCAGTAGCACAACTTTGTGCATGGCCATTTGGACCCCTGGAGGCTGATGCGGCGCAGGCACACCGTCTCTTTGACATGCGACCTTTCACCTTTGACAGCTTTCTTGGCGGAAGGAATCGTAGTCTGGGAAGTACGAAGTAGATCAGTTGCTCAGTTGTGGAAGGATTCCCTTGGCAAGAGTTTTCCAGAGAGTTGCCGCATCGGGAAAGTTGAAGCATGAGCAAATGATGGGGGAATGGTGGAGGTGGAGGTCCTTGTCCTTTCTGCGCCTCCACCAAAATGCTTAGCCCATCGACCCCGGCCTGCGGGTGTTTCAGATCACTCCGCCTACCCCAGCCTCCGAGCTGGTAATTGAAGTTGGAAAACTCAGTGAGAGTGGCATGTTTTCTGAATTATTGTTATTATTATTGAGGCATTGCTTGTGTTCTGCAAGTGGCGTGGCAATAATCATTAATGAGAAATTGATGATGGTGTTTGGGCGCAAGTGAGAGTGAGATCCAATGTGGGGCGATGATTCTTTCCATCTGTTGGCTCGCTTGGCCGACGTCTCTTCCTTCCTTCACCTTCCCCTATTTCTCATTTCTCATTCCTACCAAATGTAAAGAACACCCGCGAGGCGGGGATAGGGTATGTGGATTCTCGTACCATTCGTCTACAGTATCCCGCCCAATTGGAAATAGCTCTCGTGCTCAGGGACGGGAGAGCCCAAGGATCATGTCAAGATCCAAGTTTCATGCTAGGGTGGCTTAATCTATTTTTGTGCTTACTACGATCATCGCCTAGCTCCCCGCAGTCGCCACCCGTTAGGGCTCTGTTCTTTGCTTGTTTCTGCGTCATTTCCAACTTGGCAGCTCCTGTCACTCCTTTGCCAAGAGAGGCTTAAAATCCCTTCAGCGCGGGAAGGCGTTTATGAAGAGATTCCCGAGGATTGAGGGACAGAGCAAGTGTTCTTGGCAGTACTTGGCTGACGAGGCTCTGTCTGTGCCTTTCATCCAATCTTTACGATCAGGTCGTTTGGAATTTTAGTCTACTTCGTAGTATTGTTGAACAAACGGCAGCGATCTTTGCCTGCATTTCTGTCTTACACCTTCACGAAGATCTTCAAAGATGGCATTACCTTCGCATTTCCCATTGTAAATGCCTTCTGATTCGAATTATCGCTGGTCGTCTATCTCTGTTACAAGATAGAATTCAGTTTATAGATTAGGTTATGGTCCCCTTGTTTCATATGACCTCTCGTGGTTGCAATCTCAAGTGGCTGCTCACACGTGAGACCCTGGTCCCTAAGATTAACCTTATTTCGACTGACTCCTTCGGCTGAGCCGAAAGCTGTCAGCGAAGGAATTTTTGTTTCTACGAACACAAACCCATGACACAAAATTGTTACCTAGCATGCTGGTATGGGATTCATGCCAAGAGACTGCCGACAAGGCTACAGCATGTCCCGAGAAATGAAGGACGATCATCCAGTTCTCACGTACCATTCGACCTGGTAAATCATCCTGAGAGGAGCCTCCCCGGACTGTAAAGATCCCCACTCATTTGTCGCACCTTAAACGCCCCAGGCTTTCTTGTTCCTATTATCTTGGCAAACAACATTTCAAGCTGTCAAGAGCCAATGGTACTGAATAGTTTCAGTCTGTGCTCATGTTTCTTTCTTGGAGCTCGCAGAGGTTTCCCTTGTCACATTCTACTGTCACTATTGAGGATTGCAATCCTCAAGATAGTCCTAAAATAGGATTTGGAGATCCTTCGAAAATCATCTTTATCTATTGTCAATGAGGAGAAACATTTTCTATAAGAATGCGTACCAGACGCTCTGAGTATCTTCATTCAAATCATCCACACTCATCTCTACAACTATCTGCCTCGGTCTCTCCTCTCTCCTCTCACCACACAATCATTAACAGTCCTTCATTTTTCGATAACTCAATTTTATATCTAACCAAATCAATATGTCGATCAAGAGCATTCTATCGATGCTTGCCATCGCATCAGTAACTGTAGCGAGCCCACTGGCTATCAAGCAATTGCAAGAACTCGAACAACGAGATGACAAGTGCTATCCCCAGAACATGAAAACAGATGAAGTAAGTCCTTTCGAGCTCATCGATGCCTTCCATTCCCGCAACGTATTCTAACAATCTTCCAGAGAGACTGGGGTTGCCCAAAAAAGAACACGATGGACAAGGGATTCTGCAAAGGCATGCCCAGCGAGCCCGGAAAGCAAGGCTGCAACTCCTACTGCGAGATGTCTCTCGCCAAAGGCTACGGTCAAGAAATCCCCTTCAAGCACGGCTTCTGTCAAGGCGGCATCTCTTGCAACGTCGGTGAATCCGAGTCTGTTGCCACAACCCAGTCATGGTCCATCAGCATCGGCAGCGGCATGACATCAGGGGAATCAGTCTCCAAAGCCCTCACCGGCGCCTTCGACATCGGCGCATCATACTCCTGGTCCCAGACCCTGACCTACACCACCTCAACCCTTCACACCAAGGAACTGCCAGAGGGATCTTGCGGTTACTGGACCTTCATTCCTTACGTCATGACATCGTGCGGCACGCTCACATCCCAAGGCACCAAGAGCATGTCTGCCGGATACTACGGCACCAACACATACACCTACTGCAGTGGTGGCTTGACCAACACCGAGAACTGGTGCAACCAGGCCTTCTACAAGGACGACAAGGGAAAGGTCGATGGAGAGGTCGTCTTCATCTATGTTGACTGTGAGAAGGGTGGTGTCTTGCAAGACAAGGATATCAAGAATGGCAAGCAGCCCGCTTCCTACTGGTACAAGGGTGTTTCTACCGGACCTAAGAGTTCGTAGATTTACAAAGGGGAGAGAGAGAGACTTTTCGATTCTTGAAGACACTTTTTGATGAACTTTGGGCTTGGTTTTGGTTTGAAGAGGAGTTTTGCGCGGTGCATTTGCATTTGGTGGGATGCATACCTCATTTTCCTTTGTCTGTCTGTATAAAAGAGCATTGAGCCTCAGGGCTCTACTGTACATTGCATTGCATAGCATCATTAGAATTTCAGATGAATCATCTTCATTTCATGTTTGACTGCGGCAGTGAAGTGAACCCCTAATCCTTCGACTCCTTCCTTCCACCAAGCGAGCCAATCTCGCGAAATTTTTGTGGGATCTGCATAGGATAGACCAAGGATCCGCCGCTACTCTTGGCATTACCGGTACGAGTCCTCTAAGGATTTTTTGGGGGTTTGAATCCCTGCGTTGGATCTTTGACGTCAAAATAGGGCGTTTGGAATACAGCATTAAGTCACGTTCAACGGTCTTACACTCAAAGAAAGCAGAATGAGAGCAGCTGTATTCTTGCCCCCAAAAGCTCTAGCCATCATTCCATCAGAAGGACCTCAAAGTTTTCCGGGAAAACATAGTGACCCCTCAATCAATTAACAGAACGTGTATGTGTATTAACGAAGTATTCAACGCCAAATATGTACCCAGTGACCACCGCATTAAATATTCCCCCACCCAATGATCATTTATCAATTATCAAAACGCCGCCCCCCTAAAACAACGCATGCACAACCCTCATCGGCGCATTCCTCCACGTCTTCTTCGGCGGCATATCATCCGGATCTAACTCCAAACTCCGCCTGCCAGACGTGATATCCATATCCTCGCTCCGAATCCAGAGCCGCCAATCTCGCGCGTAGATTTTCCAGCCGAAGTAGAGGACGATGATGAGTGGGGCGGCGAGATAGTATGAGAAGAAGGCTTGGGCGTCTGGGGAACCGCCGATGGGCTGTTAAAGCGTAAGTTAGACTGAGTTTTTTTCTTTTTTTTCTTCTCTTTTTTTGGTGTTGCGGGGAAAGGAAAAGGGGAAAGGGGGAACTTACAAACAAAGCCACATAAAACGTAGCAATCATACACAAGCAATTAAGCACAAGCCCATACCAACCCCCCCAGACCCCAAAAATAGCCTCATACGGCAATTCCGCCTTCACATGTCCCTGCAACTTCCACGCATGTCTGAACCTAATATGCGCCAAACAAATCGCCGCCCATGTGAAGAAGAATGAAAGCCCGGAAAGAGCGAGAAGCCAATTGAACACGATTCCTTGCTTTCCTGACTCGCCGATGAAAGCTAGGAGTCCAAACGCAAGCTGGATGGCTATGCCCCAGACGGGACGACCCTTGGAGTCTACATACGCAAGTTGTTTGGGCATCATGCCGCGCTCGGCCAGGGCTTGCATGGTGCGCGTTGAGCCAAATGTACATGAATTCGCGACGCTGATGACGGAGACCGTAATTATAACATTGAAAATCGACGGCAGGGCCTCGATCTTCGCCAGCCGGATAGCAATCACGAAGGGTGAGTATTTGGAGTTTGCGCCGGAGGAATTGAGGAGGTTGGGGTTGGTGTAGGGGACTATGAGGCCGAGGATGAAGAGCGAAACGACGTAGAAGAAGGTTATGCGCCAGAAGACTTGTTTGGTGGCTTGGGGGATGGATTTTCGTGGGTTGGAGGCTTCAGCTGCTGCGAGGCCGACGAGCTCGGTACCGCCGAAGGCGAAGGCTGCTACGACGAAGACGGAGCAGAAGCCTTTGAAGCCGTTGTTGAATGCGCCGGGGTCATCTGGAGATTGCTCAGTCAGTGAAAATATCTGTGTGGAATTTGCTTACGCCAGTATTTTGCTCCGAGGTATCCTTGGTCGCCAGTTCCACCGCAATCAATTACTATGCCGAGGATGATGAATCCTATACAGCCCAGAATTTAATCAAGCTGAGAACGAATTCCACTACGGAATGTAAGCACACATTCCGAGGCTGGCTGGTCGGCGATACTGACCTTCACCATATCCGCGAATACCAAAGATCTGGATCACGCAGAGGAAGACTAGAAATACAGCTATCCATATACTAATATTTAGGTCTTCCCTCCAGAATCGAATTGTGATACCGGCCGCGGTAAGTTCGAAAGGTAGAACCGTAAGCCATCCAATAGCATAATCCCATCCTACAGCAAATCCACTGGAATCCAATATCAGCGTCGGCAGCAAATTCTTGTTGGTAGCGCTTACAATGCCGGATCGACAAATCGAACCATGTAGGTGAAGAAGGCGCCATTCACAGGGAACAAAACTGCAAGTTCACCGAGAGCCTGAACTGTGCAGAGGAGCATGGATCCCACGATTATGTATCCGAGTACCTAGAGAGAGTCAGTCCCTAGCTTTGCCAGCAGAACAGATCGGGGATCGTACCAAGGCTGCTGGGCCACCAGTCGAAAGTGCGCTGCCAGAACCAACGAAGAGACCGGCTCCGATTGCACCACCTGGAAGAAGAGGCGGAAATCAGTGATCGTTCACCGAGGCAATTGGGAAAGTTCACCTATGGCGATAAATTGCATATGTCTCCCCTTGAGATCCCTCGCAAGGGGCGCGGTTTTCACGAGGATTCCATGGTCGCCTGTCTCAGCATCACTATGCGCTGGAGCAAACCTTCCCGTTGTCGTCTCTTTATCAGAGGGGGAATCCTTTGCGGGGGGGGGATTCCGACATCGTGTTGATTTGGTGTTTTTAGGTTGCGATATTGTTGAAGTCAAAAACTTGTATTAAAAGAGCACCCTTGACTGGCTTTCATTGAGGGGCAGAGGCTGAGAATATAAAGCAGTCTGGGGACAGGAAGATTCACCGTTGGAACGACTTGTCATTCGATCTGGCGGGGCAGATAACGCACGCTCAACTCTTGCATTCCATCGTGGGTGACCACCTTGTGCGACAATGGCGTGTAGTCCCGAAGAACGGCCTTCGAGAAGCACACATACGCTCTTCGAGAAGCACGAACCCGTTTGTACGATTTGCGCATTGGGGGTGCCACCGGGATTGCCGATAAGTGACTCCACGAACTCCATTGATGAGAAAAGTAGGTAAATGAATAGGATTCATTCAGAAATGCTCATGAGGTGATGTGAAGTTGGGATTTTGGAGGGCTTCGCCTAAGTATGGCTTACAGATGAGGTGCGGGTTGTTCTAGTCAAGCTTTGAATTGCCCCAACCCCATATATGGTCACTCGGCAACACCACACATCGCCCGATATCAATTCTTGTCGCGAGCATCAGTGGCGTTCTCAAAGCCTGTCAGCTACTCCTTGGGACAGCATTTTCAGCAGCGACTTTTTACAGCCTAGTAGAAAATTACACTTCATTCGAATGATAAGCATAAGAGAAGTGGTGGGCAGCAATGGCCCTTTCTTCGACCCAGCTCCGACATGGGATGACGAATGAAGATTGAAAGACCTCCCTCGGCTCCAAATTCCC